>Ga0209475_10000022_pt1 | contig 690637 bp, 663 predicted proteins | sample tdDd471_FD_187128 | JGI IMG/M metagenome (GOLD analysis project Ga0209475, IMG submission 187128) | Marine sediment microbial communities from the Atlantic coast under amendment with organic carbon and nitrate - tdDd47.1 (SPAdes)... | ecosystem: Environmental > Aquatic > Marine > Coastal >...
AGGAACGTGTGCAGTGGAGGAACTACCAGTCCCGCTACGAGGCGCAGCAGGACATTTTGGAATACATTTCCATGTTCTATAACAGTCGCCGTCTGCACTCATATCTGAATTACATGAGTCCCAATGATTATGAACGGCAATTTAATGGAGCGGAAGGAAGCGGCTTAACTGGGGTGTAACAAAACCCTTGACCACGTCAATATGATTCTGAGAAATCGAAATTGGAAGAAGACCATTTTTTGATACTCGGTCTTAGCAGTGGGTCTAGAATTCTTATTGTTTGCCGCTGCGAGAGAGATTCCGGTAATACTATTTGGCCTGTTTCCGCTAGAAAGGCAACGAGCAGAGAGCGTACGTTCTACACAGGTGATTCGTCATGAAAAAAGAACATGATCTTTCTAAAATGAAATCTCGAAAGAATCCCTATGCATCAAAGCTAAAGAAGCCTATTACGATGAGGCTCAGTGAAGATGTTATAGTGTACTTTAAGGATATGACGGAAGAGTCTGGGGTGCCATATCGAAGCCTCATAAATTTATATCTACGTGATTGTGTGGCACATCATCGCAAAGTTGATATTTCGTGGAATAAGCAGCCCTAACCAGTCCGTCAAGTCGATCCAACAAATCCGCGCGGTTTATGGTAAAAGTCAAAATTAATGAAAATCAAATGGGTCACCCACCCTGACGTCTCCGTAGGAGCTCTCCAGGTAATGACTTAAATTATCGAGTGTCGGATAGTTGGTGTAATATTGCGCCCCAGCCGGTCGGGCCGAGAGCAGGTCAATCAAATAAACAAGTAGTTTTATTCTGGTCATTGATCTCTTCCTTGATCGCCTCCCGCAGTTGTCCAGTCCAAAACGGAAAACGGGACAAATCTATTTTCTTGCCAATGCCTGCCGCTCAATATGCTGTTGTCTTATCGAAATAGATTTCTGGAGAGACCTTCATCACTCATTGAAATGCTATGGTTACCAGTATCGGACAGATTTGATTAACCGAACCTGACAGGAGCAAACAGATGAACGACGACAAGTTCAATATGGAAATGCGTAAATTTTTGAAGAAAGTTGGCGTCACCTCGCAACGGGAGATTGAAAATGCCGTGAATCAGGCCATGAACTCGGGTGCAATAAAGGGTAACGAAAACTTTAAGGTTAAGATGACTTTGGAGATCGGTGAGTTGGGCCTTACCTGGGTGGTTGATGGCGAAATTGCTCTGGAATAATCGACAACGGCCTGTCACTGTGGCGATGTAGCTTGAACAATTATTCGCTGTTCAATGGCAGCTGGGTGCGGAATGTGTGAGATGACGCAGGAGTCCGGGGCATGGGGTTGGGTAGTGCCTTACAAACATTCCTCAAAGGGCGCTGGCGCCTTTCGATATGATTATGTGGTCAAGTAAAACAGGTCGGCGTTCCAAGCCGAATTGGAAGTTTCGACTACTGCGCTGGATCTTCTTGCTCTTGCTGGGTGTTGTCTTCCTTGGTGTGCTGGTGGTATTGCCCTGGCGCTGGATGGCACTACCCACCAGCGCCTTCATGTTGGCCCAACGTTGGCAGTCGGATAGTGAGATCGATTATCGTTGGACCCCGTATGAGCACATCTCTCCGCAACTGGCGATTGCCGTTGTGGCGTCCGAGGACCAGAAATTTCCCGAGCACTACGGCTTTGATCTGGATTCGATCATCGACGCGTTGTCATCCAGGCAGAAAAGAGTCCGGGGCGCCAGCACTATTAGCCAGCAGGTAGCCAAAAACCTCTATCTGTGGGGAGGCCGCAGTTATTTGCGCAAGGGGATCGAGGCCTACCTGACATTGCTGATCGAGGGGCTCTGGCCCAAACAGCGCATACTGGAGGTCTACCTGAACGTGGCCGAATTTGCCCCCGGTATTTACGGGGCCGAGGCGGCGAGTCAGCGCCTGTTTGGCAAACCCGCCAATCGGCTTACACTGCATGAGAGTTCATTGCTGGCAGCGGTGCTGCCGAACCCCAAACGCATGCGGGTGACACCGCCATCTGATTACGTAAGCAATAGAGCACAGGATATTCGCCGGGAAGTGCGCCGCTTGGGTGGCCCGCCTTACCTGACTTTTTTGCAATAGGTTGGCAGGCCACACGGACAACCAAAAAACGCGGCAGAGCAGTGTTTCTTCGAGTGTTTAATTCCAGGTTTTCTATATTAGCTAGGTAACCTGATCGGATGTGTAAGACCAGCCTGGTGGGAGGTCGCCAGTGAACAGATGGCTTTTATTCCTATTGCTCATGCATGTCTTTTCCTTCTATCCAGCCATTGCGACAGACAGCGCGGTCGGTCAGGCATATCTGGAGCGAGGCAATTACGTTGCGGCCTACCGGGAGTTCAGGGGATTGGCGGAGCGTGGATATCCCGTTTATCAGAATGTCATCGCCGGGATGCATGCCGAGGGAAAAGGGGTGCCCAGAGACCTGGTTCTGGCCCACGTCTGGTATTCGCTCTCGGCAGCCCAGGGGGACCCGGAGGGAGTGGCGGGGAAAGAACGACTGGAAAAAGCGCTGACCGATGATCAGTTGATGACATCCAGGCGACTTGCCCGGGAGTATGCCGGGAGGTATCTCGCACCGTATAGAACAAGCGGCGACTGGCAACTCTGATTGTCCAGGTCTGAGCCCAAGGGTTTGTCGAATCCGGACTGGGCCGGCACTTCTGGACTGCGAGTCTGGAAGTGTGGCCCGAAAAATACGCAGATAAACCATAAAAAAGTAGGGTTTTACCCCGTTACGCTTTGTTGACTCCAGCAATATCTTGTGGAATACGCCTCTGCAAATAGCTGTCTTTTTCCAGTGGCACGTAAGTTGCCCATAGGATTAAAAACGACTCCTGCCTGAGCCATCGGAGCCCCACTTGGGCAATATCCCGTGCCCCAATCCAGACAGGAACCAACGGAGTGGGGCACCACAACTGAAGGAGTATTCAAGTAAACGGAGGTATTACCCATGGCAACGTTAGCACTGAGAACGTTTTTCTTCATGCTTGTGGCGACAGTAGTCTTGGTTCTGCCACTCAAGTCCGTTCAATCTGCGCCGGAGATTCTGTACCCACCCTATGCGGCGAAAGACCCTACTGATCTCCCGCCACCAATAAAACGCAAAAAACCGAAAACAGTAACCGTGGACCTGATCGCCGAGGAGGTGATCACCGAGATCGAACCCGGCAAGAAGGCCTGGGTCTGGACGTTCAACGGTACCGTGCCGGGCCCGATGATCCGGGTCATGGAGGGTGACACGGTGGTCATCAATCTGACTAACGACCTGGGGAATGAGGAACCGCATAATATTGATCTGCATGCCGCCATGGGGCCGGGTGGTGGTGCCGTGGTTACCAACGTGGAGCCCGGTGAAACCCGTACCTTCTCATTCAAGGCGGTGCGGCAAGGTTCCTATATTTACCACTGTGCAGCAGAAGGTATGCCCTGGGAGCACGTGGCCTATGGCATGTTCGGCATGATCGTGGTGGAGCCAAAGGGTGGGCTCAAGAAGGTCGACCGGGAGTTTTACATCGGCCAGAGCGACTGGTATCACGATGCGTTGAGTGACGGTGCCCATGGAATCCCCACCGATGTCTATGTGCTTGATGAAGAGAAAGCCGGTGAGGAGCATTCCAGTCTGTTCACCTTCAACGGCCATAAATATGCCCTTGCGGACCCGGCACTCTACGGCGAAACCATTCGTGCCGAACAGCACGATAAGGTGCGCTTCTTCTTTGTCACTGGAGGTCCCAATATCGGTTCCAACTGGCACATCATCGGCACCATCTTTGACAAGGTCTACACGGGGCATGTGAAAGATGCGACCCGAAATGAGGAGACGGTGTACGTGCCGCCGGGGTCTGCTACGGTGTTTGAGCTCTCCACACCAGTGCCGGGTGAGTTCCTTATCGTCGACCACGCCCTGTTCCGGGTACCCAAGGGTGCGGGTGGCTTGATGCATGTGGATCAGGTGGAAGATTGGCCGGATGACCTCTATTCTCCCAATCCTGCGGAGCTCATGCCGTAATCTTAATGGTGGCTGCTGAAACAGGTGCTATTGCGCTCTTCTGTGCGGCACCGGCGGGTAGCTACGTTGACGTCGTTGGCAGTGCCTTCGGCGTCAACATCATCGGCAATCATCTGGGCCACCGCATGCAAGTTTCTCCTTGAGCCCGCACACCTCGCAATATCAGGAACCGGGCCGGTACAATTAACCGGTGACTTGTGTCGAGCCGTTCCGGAACGTCTCGGCCGTAAAACGGGCCAGATCTCCAAACAAGATTTCCGCGCCGGCCTCCTGATCGTCCGCCGGGCGCTGTAAGTGCTGCGCTACCCGCGCCTCGATATCGGCCAATGCATTTTGGTCGGCTACCGGTCGCAGTTGTTCGAACAGCAGTTTATGTGCGTACTTGCGCTGCATCACTTCCAGGCCGTCCAGAACCTGGCGGTGCGCGGTGCCTTCCCAGATGGAAAGAATCATGGCTTCGCGGAACCAGCGCTCCACCGGATACTCCGCGAGTATCCCCAGCCCCCCATGGACCTCCATGGCCCATTTGCAGGTCTGGGCCGCAAACTCGGCGGTCCAGTATTTGGCCAAGTGGGCGAGCAGGCGGAACAGATGGTACTGATCATCATAGGGCGGAGTTTGTCTCCATACTGCATTTAACATCTCCGCGGCCTTGCAGGCGAGTGCCATCGCCGCCTGCAGGTCACGCCGGCGCTCATGAAACTGTCGCCGCAATAAAGGGTGATCGATGATGGCCTTACCGAATGCCTTGCGCTGACGGGCGAAAGCAACGGCTTCGGCCATCGCACGCTGGGCCAGCGCCACACTGGCGATGCTGTTGGCCACGCGGGAGATATTCAACACCTCAAGGATCAGGTAGACACCCTGTTCGCGGCTGCCCAGTAACCAAGCCTCGCTATCGCGCAGTTCGATCTCCCCGGTGGGCACCGAGCGGGTGGCTATCTTGTCCTTGATGCGACGAATCGTATAGTTGAGTGTCCCGTTCTCTTTTAATCGCGGCACAAGAAACAGTGCCAGTCCGCGCACATCACGGAGTGCATCATTGGGGCGCGCCGCGACCACGGCCAGTTCGGCCCCGAGGTTACTGGCAAAATACTTGTCCCCACTGAGATACCAGTGATCGCCCTGTTCACGTGCAGTGGTTTCAACATTGGCTCCAAGGTCAGAACCGCCCTTGATCTCGGTCATCCAGGTGGCGCCTTGCCAGGTTGCGTCGTCGATTCGCAGCAGATGGGCCAGAAAGCGTGTCTTCAGCGCTTCACTGCCGTATTTCTCCAGTGGCACTGCTGTGGCGAGCGACACGGTGTAAGGACAATAGAGTCCGGGATCGTGGAAGGCCGTGATATAGCCGATGCGGTAAAAGGGTAACAGTGATTGCTGTTCAAAGACGCGTGCGATAATGCCTTCGCGATAACCCTTGCGAAGCATGGTCCAGTAGTCTGGTGAATAACAGATCTCATCACGTCGGATGCCGGCACGATCGAACATGCGCAACCAGGGCGTACCCGCCCGATCCACGGCCCCCGAAATAAGCTGTCCCCACGTTGTCCACCAGTGTTCATAAGCAGACAGGGTTGCTGCGTCGGGTATGTCGCCCAGGTTGTCACCGGAAAAGATTGTCGGTGACATCAATTGTTCAAATTCATCCACACAAACCCCCGGTTCTGGTCTGTCCGGCATAACAGGTTCGGTGACACAAAGTCTAGCATAAGACCCCGGATACACCGGTTACATTTTCCTGCATCAGAAGCGGACCTTTCCTCCCGCAACCGGAAACTACATGGGGGTGCCAGGCCGATCGCCAAGAACCGCTCACCGGTCCGCGGTGCCGATGGGCTGCTTAATGTGATCTTGGTCACAGTTCACCATGTCATACAAACAAATTGAATCGGTTTGCTAATCTTCAATATAGATTTTGTCTCACCACTATCAAGAAGCTTGACCGATACGGGTCGCATTTCACCGGGTTAAGAAAATAATTCGAGTTGTAAAAGGGGCCGTCCGCGCCAATTGAGTGGAAATCAACGCGGTCAAAGTACGGGATGCTGGATTACTCAATGAGCAGTGCTGATGGTATGGACGCGCTCGTAGGGCAGTTTTAGTCAGGGACAATAGGGTGTGTCGGAAAAAAACTTCTAAAATTTTCGTGGCAGCGATTGTTTTTTCAGACCATTGTACTACAGTGTTTTGAAACACCCCTGATATCCAATTATCGTTTCGGCAAGTGGCGATACATGCGCAATGAGTGATAAGAAACAACACCAAGCCGCTAAAGTGCTAAACGCCATCAGATGAAAAATTCCAAAAAATAGAGTTGGGATAAAAGGAAAACTCGCGTTGCAATAATTCAGGCTGTGGCCTTATTTAAAACGTCAAACTTTCTACCACCAACTAATGTAATGCATAGGTTTAACTGGTTATTAGAAATTGCCAATAGGCAATCAACCGTGGTGAGCGATAACCTTAATGAGGAGTTTTTTATCATGAATTATTATAAAGGGGCCGTAGCCCTGTCATTTAGCGCATTTCTATCCGCATCGGGTGGAGTAGCGGCGGGTGAGATAGATGATCTGAAGGCACTTGTGCAGAAATTGTCACAACGGGTAAATGAGTTGGAACAACGCCAGGAGAGTACTGCTGTCGCGGACACGAAGTCCGTCTCTTCAGGCAGTGAAAAGGTCAAGCTATCCATCTCTGGACAGGTAAACCGGGGAATATTGTATGCTGATGATGGTGCGCAAAGCGATCTGCATCATGTGGATAACGATGCCTCCTCCACGCGAATTCGCTTCATTGGTGAAGCCAAGCCCAATGAGAAAATGACTGTCGGTGCCGCCATGGAGGTCCAGTTCGAATCCAACTCCACGGCCACTGTAAGTCAGACGGGCGTGGGTGGTACGGATAACTTTACCCAGCGTCGTTTGGAAGTCTATTTCGATCACATGGATTATGGCAAGGTATGGCTTGGACAAGGCTGGACGGCTTCAGAAGGCACCTCGGAAGTCGATCTGTCCGGAACCGACCTGGCCGGCTATTCTGATACGGATATCCTGGCCGGTGGTACCCTCTTCCGCAGTTCCGCCGGGGTGTTGAGTACAATCAGCGTCGGGAGTGTTCTCACCAATCTCGATGGGTTGGGTCGTAATGACAGGTTGCGTTACGATACCCCGAACATAAGCGGTTTTATGGGTTCTGTGGGGATAGTTCAAGACGATAAGACCGACGTGGCGTTACGTTATGCCAATGCATTTGGCGGCACAAAGGTGGCTGGCGCCATTGCCTATGCGAAAACCCAGGGAACCACGTTTGACGAACAGGTTAACGGATCTGCCTCGGTACTGTTGGCCAATGGACTCAACTTTACTCTTGCCGCAGGTTCGACCGAAGCCATTGCCGCGGGTCGCAACGATTCAGATTTTTTCTACGGCAAGTTCGGCTATAAAACCAAGGGTATCAGCAGTGCCGGAGAGACGGCCTTTTCAATCGACTACCACAGTACCGAAGATTTGGCTATGAACGGTGATGAGGCAGACAGCATCGGTCTGCAGGCGGTTCAGAAGGTGGATGATTGGGGTACTGAATTCTATGTTGGATTACGCCAGTATAGCCTTGACCGAGCCGGCGCGGATTTTGATGATGTCATTGGCGTCCTGGCAGGCGCCCGGGTGAAATTCTGATCCGTCGTGTTGATAAAATAGGTGGTTGGATGAATCTACATATGAAAGCCTCTCTCGCCCTTATCAGTGTACTGTTGCTTGGAGGTTGCGGGTCAATGCAACCCGCAAGCTATACCTATGAGGATTCGCGTGAAATAAACTCAGGACCAGGCCTGTTAACAGGTAAGACGGGTGCCTTTGTTCTCTACCGAAAAACCGAGTAATCACGAAGCAGGAAGCCACCCCATGCATCTTGACTGGCTGTATGGGGTGGCATGAATAAGCAATAATAACGACATGGTTGTACGCCACATTTTTTTCTGGTTTGTTCTTATGCTTGTTGCTGTCGGTAATGGCATCTTGAGGGAAGCAACCTTTGGCAAGCAAGTATCAGAACTGGCCGCTCACCAGCTTTCTACTCTAACCGGGATAATTTTCACCGGCCTGGCGGGCTGGTTTATTTCCCACATTTGGCCCCTGACTTCGCAAACCCAAGTCTGGGTGGTTGGCATTTCGTGGCTGTGTCTCACCCTTATCTTTGAATTCTCTTTTGGTCATTATGTTGTGGGTCATTCCTGGGAAAAACTGCTCCAAGACTACAACCTGTTGGCGGGGCGGGTTTGGGTGCTCTTTTTAATATGGGTGACGATTATGCCCTATATCTTTTACAAAATTGGGCGCGCCCGGACCTGATCGATGCGCTCGGCTGTTCGCCGTGATTACCGAGTATCAGGAAAGAGCGTGTTTGCTATAAGTCTGCATGCGATCCCATCGCAGACATTCGGAATCGCTCCTGCAGTAAATACCGCGTAATGGAAAAATTGCACAACGGCAGGTTGTCGAGTATCGGCGACTATCGTTTTTAACCGGCAAGAACCGCCATTTACGATGCAACGACAGACTACCCGCATTGGTGATGTCCGCCGCTGCATAATCGAAGTTTAGCTGGTAGTGCCCGGTCCCTTGAATCCGGCCCGGGCGGTCTTGGCTTTTTCCATTGACAACTTGGCTTCTTGAGTTGTCAATGCCTGGACGGTTTTCAGGTTGGTGACGCCCCCGGACGATCCGGCGATCATCAATCCAGCCAGCACATCGGTCAACTTATCACCTTCCGCAATGACCAAAAAGTCGTATTCACCCGTGGTTACATAATACTGAAGAAGCTTCGCACCGACCGATTCCATAAGACCGGTTACAGCGCTCTTGCGATCCTCAGGGTTGTTGACCATTCCTTTGATCGCCTGGCTGGTGTAGTTGCCTTGCGTGATAAAAATACTCATCAGTGTTTCCTCATTCCAAATGAAAAACTACCGAAAGAGAGGGTTATTACAGGGTCTCGCCAATCTCGCTTCCGCTTGGCGTGTCTCTTGCCGTTCCTGGTTCCTGCCGCCCCCTTCGATTATCCGCCACTCTGATTAAGGGTGTTTATCTCATCAAAAGTAACCATTCCAGGAAGGAGGCTGTGCTATTAATGCAGCCGCTGCAGTGGTTAAACTGTAGTATGCGTGCGCGGATTAACAACATTAATATGAGAGGGGTATGAGTGGATGGGCTCCGGGCCGCCTATTCATGGTGCTATAGATCCGATGGGGTGTTTGGTTTTTGCTGGTCCTGTTGCTGGCTATACGGTATAAAACCATATTATTCCGCTTCTTGACGGGTGACGTCGAGTAACAGGCGACTATGGATGGTTTTTTGTTAGTGATTCAGGCAGGTGGGTGGAAAGAAACGAGTCGAGGCCCTGTATATAGGTATCTCCGCTTATAATAAAGCCGGTGTTATGGTCGCCCCTCAGTTCTAAAAAGGTTCGCGGTGGGTGTGCCGCTTCGTACAGCGATTGGCCGTGCCGATAAGGAATAATCTCATCCTGCCGGCTGTGTATCACCTGCACCGGACAACGTACCCCGGCCAGATAATCCCGTGTGCGGTATTGCAGGCGGGCAAGCCATCTGGCCGGTAGCCACCAGTACAAATCGGCAGCCAGCTCCGGAACCGAGATAAAGGTGGACTCCAGAATAAGCGCCCCTGGTTGCTCATGCGAGGCCAGCCAGGCTGCCAGTGCACCGCCTAATGAGCGACCGAACAATACGATTCGTTGAGGTGATTCGCCCCGGGTGTCCACGAGATAACGCCATGCCGCTCGGGCATCCTGCCGGGTTCCCGGCTCGCTGGGTTGTCCCTCGCTCCGGCCGTAGCCCCGGTAATCAAAGATCAGGACGTTGAGTCCCAGTTGATGAAAGATCTGCAACGACTCGAGTCGATGGGAGATATTTCCTGCGTTGCCATGGAAGAACAGCAGAGTTCCCCGCGCGCGGCTGGCCGGGATATACCAGCCGTGCAGGCGCACGCCGTCGGCGGTCACCAGTCGTACCTCTTCATGGGCCAGGCCGATATCACGCGGGTTGGCGGTGAGTTCCCGCGATGGTATGCCGGGCAGATAGAGTAGACTGGATTGGCCGAAATAAACGGCCAGCAGTAAGACGGCGTAGACGCCGGCCGCCGTCAGTATCAGGTTCAACATGGCCCTGTATTTCCTGACATGGTCCATACGGGCAGCATAGCGGAATCCTTGCCTGATGTGTGGCGCCGGCACGAAAACGGACCGGTTTGCCTGAAAGTAACCATTCCCGATTGCTTTGGAATAGAGAGGCCAGGCGGTTGTAGGGATTCCATGGGGAAAACCCGCTTGTATATGAGGTTGATAACTGGGTCAGGGGCTTTAATATGGCTGTTCCAATTATGTGTTGGTGTCGATTTGACTTGGAGATTTGCCCAGGGAAGGGCTTATACCGCGAAGCACATGGAAGTGCGTGGGTGAATTCGACCCGTAGGAGCGGCTTCAGCCGTGAAATTCGCGGATAAATCCGCTCCTACAAAAAAGCACCGTTCCTCATGCAACAGCTATTAGGATCGAGCTTATAATATTGCTGCACCTGATGTGTAACAGTTGTTTCACTGAAAATACTCACACGGTTGTGTGACGAGATTTAGGACCGAGCGTTTTCCATGAAATATTCCAGGCTGGGCAGTAGTGATCTCATGGTCTCCAGGGTATGTCTGGGTACTATGACCTGGGGTGTCCAGAACGATCAACAAGATGCCAATGCACAGATCGAGTATGCCCTGTCCCAGGGAGTCAATTTTATCGACACGGCGGAGATGTACGCCATACCGCCTACCGCGAAGACCTATGGGACCACGGAAACTATTATCGGCAACTGGATAGCAGCCAATTCGGTCCGGCGTGACGAGTTTATCCTCGCCAGCAAGATCGCCGGTAACGGCCTGGGATATATTCGCGAGGGTGGCGACATTACCGGTGAGGCGGTTATCGCTTCGGTGGATGCCTCTTTGCGGCGATTGCAAACCGACTATATCGACCTGTACCAACTGCACTGGCCCAACCGCACATCACCCCACTTCGCCAAACATCATCCAGGCATGCTGCGTTTCACCGAAGTGGATGCGAAAGCCCATTCGCGGCAGATGCTGGAGATTTTGCAGGCGCTTGATGCCTGTGTCAAAGCGGGAAAGATCCGGCACTTCGGGCTCTCGGATGATACTCCCTGGGGCATCAATGAATATGTTCGGCTCAGTAAACTGCATGACTTGGTGCGTGTGACTTCGATTCAGAACGAATTCAATTTGCTGCATACCAAGGACTGGCCTTATTTGATTGAAAACTGCGTACACGCTGATGTGGCTTATCTACCCTGGTCACCGCTGGCAGCCGGGGCTTTGACGGGTAAGTACATTGACGGGGCGCGACCCCCTGGTACCCGTTGGAGCAAGATGCAGCGTAACGGCCTGTTTCGGGATACCGCGTTGAGCAATGCGGCGACAAAAGCTTACGTCAAGGTGGCGGGCCAGCATGGGCTTGTCCCCGCCCAGATGGCATTGGCCTGGTGTAACCAGGTGGATGGCGTGACATCCACCATCATTGGTGCCACTTCGATGGATCAATTACGGGAAGATATTGCCGCTTTTGAACTCTGTTTGAATGAGGCTGTATTGAATGACATTGCATCGCTCCATCGACAGTACCCGGTACCATTCTGACCGGTATAACACCTCTTTGGGTTAGGCCGCTCACTCCGCATCCGTCACGCTGTTGAAGCCGGACCAGGCTGAAAAGCGGATACCATGGCGGTGTCCGCCATGTAGAAATATCTTCCCTTGAATTCGGATCTGCTAGTATTGATACTTAAGGCCCAACTGGCCGAAGTTGTTGTAATGGGGTGATGCAGGTGCTCTCATGAATAGTATCGAGTCCAATCAACAGCAGTATTCGACAGCCATCAGCAACAAGGTCGGTGCATTACCGCTGTTGCCATCGGTCGTCTCACAGTTGCTGGTATTGAGTCCGGATGATGACGAGTTTCTCGATGAGGTGTATCACCTGGCAAGGCAGGACCCGACCTTCTCCATCAGGCTGGTTCAGTATGCTGCAAAAACCTGTAAATCCAGTCAGATGTTGGAGAAATTCAGTCTCAAACACGCCATAGCCAGACTGGGTTCCCGGCAAATCGCCAATATTGTCGCCAGCCTGTCCCTGATGGATGCATTTGAGCCGGACAACCAGAGTGACCGAAACCTTTGGGTTCACTCCGTACAAGTCGCGGTAATTGCCAAAAAACTGGTGCAGATGATGCCTGAGTTGCATCTGGAAAGCGAAATCATCTATCTCGGCGCGCTGTTGCATGATATCGGACGGTTCGTCATTTTTCAGGCCGTCCCGGAAGGACCCTCCCGCATTGACGAAGATCACTGGTTGACGCCCGCCGCGCTGCTGGATGCGGAGATTCATGTCTGCGGTATTGATCATGTTCAGGTCGGCACCGAGGCTTGTGCACACTGGGAAATCCCCAGGGCGATCAGTGACATTGTTGCCAATCACCACAACTATAATCTGCCGGCCGATACGCTGGATGACCGATTGTTGTGTTTGCGGGTCAGTATCATCCAGATTGCTGATTTTTACAGTGTTTACCTGATGAATAAATCCGATAGGGCAGCGGTCGAGAATGTGTCGGACGAGATTGCGCAGGAAGAGGAAGAAGAAGAGAACCTGATCCAAATATTGGCGGCTGAACTTGATGAACTGATCTCATTGCCCAGCGCTGTGCTGCCGGAAAAATATCGGTCGATAATACCCAGGGCACTGATTCTGCAGCGGGAAAATATACTTGCTGAAACCGGAAAAATACTGGATGCGTTGGGGCTTCCTGAGTAACCGGATAACGGTTTGATAGGGTGCGTATGAGGTGAAAACGGTCGGGCTTTTTCTGTTAACCGCGCTGGCGGAAATCATTGGTTGTTATCTGCCGTACCTCTGGTTAACCCAGAACCGAACGCCTTGGTTACTGGTTCCTGCCGCGCTTAGCCTCTCCCTATTCGCCTGGCTGCTCACGTTGCACCCAACTGCCGCCGGACGAGTCTATGCCGCATATGGCGGCGTTTACGTATTTGTCGCCATTCTCTGGCTCTGGGCGGTTGATGGAGTTCGACCCACATCCTGGGATCTGTTGGGTTCCGCCGTCGCCTTGGCCGGTATGGCGATAATAATGTTTGCCCCGCGATATGGCTGAAAAATAGCGGTTCGGAATCTGACGGTAAAAAGGATGTTGCATACCATGCCGCTACTGCGGTGGATGCGCTCGTCCGCTTAACCACACCCTGGTTGGCCGTGAAATTGATACTGCGCCGCTGGTGCTATCGGGTCACAGACCAGAGAAAATTCCCATGGAGCTTTATGGCACATCAAGTTGTTCGTTTCATTAATCCACCGATTACCAGCAAGCAGGACGGCAGCCCCCGGCGCGTCGGCTTTGAACTGGAGTTCACCGGCCTGACGCTCGATCAGACCCTGGCGGCGCTGAACTCCTCACTGAAAGGTGTTCCCGAGAGTACATCGGTTGCGGAGAGAAAGTTGCATGTCGAGAATCTGGGTACCTTTAATATTGAACTGGACTGGGATTATCTTAAACGTACTGCGGAGAAGAGTGAGCAGGCAGAGGAGGGCGGTGATTGGGTTGAGTTGCTGAGCCAGGCGGCGACGCTGCTGGTCCCGATGGAGGTGGTCTGTCCGCCGCTTCCGCTCGCGGATCTTGGATATTTGCTCCCCATGGTTGAGGCCCTGCGCAAGGCCGGAGCCATCGGGACCGGACATTCCCCCATCGCGGCCTACGGGGTTCATGTGAATACAGAGGCCCCGCAACTTGATGCCGGGACCCTGAATGCCTACCTGTGTGCATTCGCACTCCTTCAGTGGTGGCTGGTTGATGACCTGCAGATCGATTTAACCCGCAAGATCAGTCCCTATATTGACCTGTATCCGCAAGCCTATCTGGAACAGTTGCTCACCCGGTCAGAACCGACGCTGGATCAGGTTTTTGCCGATTATCTCCAGCATAATGCCACCCGGAACCGCGCTCTGGATATGCTGCCGATACTGGCGGAGATAGACAACGACCGTGTGCGCAGAGCAGTGGATGACCCGAAGATCAAAGCCCGGCCCACTTTTCATTATCGCCTTCCGGATTGTCATATCGAGAAAGCTGACTGGACACTGGTGGACCCCTGGAACAACTGGCGGGTAGTCGAACAGTTAGCCTACAACAGACATGCGCTGGATGAACTGTCGGCTGCCTTCCTGGCGGCGGAACGGCCAGTGATTGGCGTAGCACGTTCAGCCTGGGTGGAGTTTATTGATCAATGGTTAAAAGACCACGAGTTGGCGTAACCGGTAATGCACGGCGTTGGTCTCCCAGTTGGTGGTGCACTCTATGCGCGTTGCGCCTGGCCGGTGGTGTGCCGCAGCGGGTCAGTGTCCGTCATCGGTTCAAGGGTGATGCCCCGGATGCGCTGATTATCGGTGGTGGTGATGATATCGGCCCGGAGCACTATAACGGTGACATCAATGCCATGGTCAAAGCAGATCCGGAACGCGATCGGTTGGAGATCGGCTGGATACAGTACGCGTTGGAGAAGCGAATCCCCTTGCTGGGGATCTGTCGTGGCGCGCAACTGATCAATGTGGTATTGGGTGGTACCCTGCATCAGGACATTCGACAACTGCGCAAACTCACTTATAACCGACCTGGGTTGTTGCCTACCAAGCAGGTGCGCGTGGCAGCGGATTCGACGCTCGCCAAGGTGTGCGGGAAGACCCATCTCAGAGTCAACAGCCTGCACTATCAGGCAATCAAGACGCATGGTCCGGATCTCCGGATTGTGGGTTGGGATCTGGATCGGATTATCCAGGCGGTCGAATCCTCCACGGAACGCAGGATTATCGGTGTGCAATGGCATCCGGAATACCTGTTCTACCTGCCATCCCAGTTTGCGCTGTTTCGCTGGTTACTGCAGGATAAGGCATGATCCTTTCGTACCTGTTGTTGTTCAGTTCCGCCTTTCTGGCCGCCACCATTCTTCCGTTCTATTCCGAGGTGGTTCTGTTCGCCCTGTTGCGCGACGGCGGTGATCCCGTCATGCTGGTGAGTATTGCCACGCTCGGTAATACGTTGGGCGCGGTGGTCAACTGGCTGTTGGGTTGGTACCTGCTGCACTTTCAGGACCGACGCTGGTTCTATTTTAAACCGGCACAGATAGCGAGAGCCCAGCGCTGGTTTCAGCGTTACGGGTTCTGGAGCCTGTTGCTGGCATGGATGCCGGTGGGGGGCGATGCTCTGACCCTGATCGCCGGTATCATGAAGGTCCGTCTTTGGATTTTCCTGCTGCTGGTGGGCACCGGCAAGGCACTGCGCTATATATCGGTGGTCTATCTGACGGCATGGACTTCAGCATAAAGATTCACTGAACCGAAGTCACGACGGTCACTCTTCGGTAAACAGTGGTCCGGTCCGGCGGCCTGGTTGCGTGATGATATCGGGGTGGTCACAGTCGCCTTTGCGCTCAAGATAACGTTGTACACTCCACGCTCCGAGCCAGGTTGACCTTCTCTTCCTGATCGACGGCATACTGAGGTTTTCCACCATTTTGTTGCTGACGTAAATCGTTACAATGGCGGGTAATAATAAATTAGGGGGGGTATGAACATGATCCGAGAAATTGCTGCGATCTGCCTGGGGGTTACGCTGTCAACCACCGTATCGGCCGATGACGTAACCCGAACAGTCAATATCAAACGTCTCACCCTGGCGACGGCCCTGGAGATCGCTCAGGGCGCGATCGACGCATGTCGTCGAGAGGGCATCCAGATAGGTGTTACGGTAGTCGATCGTGACGGTACTCCCCAGGTCGCATTGCGGGATACTATCGCTGCACCCGTTACCGTGGAAATCAGCCGGCAGAAAGCCTTCACGGCGGTCAATTTCAATGCCGCCACTTCTCAATTGGTGGCCCGCGCCAATACGCCGATCGGTCGTGTGCAAGGACTGGTGATGTCTGCGGGTGGTTTGCCTGTCCAGGCGGGAGGTATGCTGCTCGCCGGTGTGGGGGTCAGCGGTGCGCCTTCCGGCGAAACCGACGAGGCCTGTGCCCAGGCAGGTATTGACAAGGTTCTGGATGATCTTGAGATGTCCATGTGAGACTGAATGTCATCACGACCCTGTCGACGCATCAGCGATAGTTAACCAGGAGAGATTATGGGGGTAGTGATATGGATGGTGGGGGCCTTGTTCTCCTTCTGTCTGATGGCGGTGGGCGCCCGTGAACTGTCAGGCCAGATCGATACCTTTCAAACGCTGTTTTTCCGCAGCCTGATCGGCCTGATTGTCATCACGCTGATTATCGGCAGCACCGGGCGTACCGCGCTTTTTGCCACCCGAAGGAGTGTTCTGCATACTGGCCGGAATCTGTTCCACTTTGGCGGGCAGTATGGCTGGTTTACCGGCATCGGGTTATTACCGCTGGCGGAGGTGTTTGCCCTTGAGTTTACCGTGCCGATATGGACCCTGCTGTTTGCCGCGCTGTTTCTGAAAGAGGGCATGACGGCCAAGAAAATCCTGGCTATTCTGTTCGGCATAGCCGGTGTCCTGGTGATTGTCAGACCGGGTTCGGAAATATTCGATTTTGCTTCACTGATCGTGATCGCCGCCGCAATCTGTTATTCCGTCGCCCATGTTTCCACCAAGGCGTTGTCGAATACCGACCATCCGCTGACGGTGCTGTTTTATATGTGTCTGGTGCAACTGCCGATCGGCTTGTTGCTGTCCCTGTCTGACTGGCGCTTGCCTGGTCCCCGGCAATGGTTCTGGCTGTTATTGGTGGGTATTACTGCCCTGACTGCACATTACTGCATTACCCGGGCGATGCAACTGTCAGAGGCCGGTATTGTGGTGACGCTGGATTTTCTGCGCCTGCCGCTGATTGCGGTAGTCGGTGTGCTGTTTTATCACGAGGCGTTTGATATTGCGCTGATGCTGGGTGCAGGGCTGATGTTGTTGGGAAATTTGCTGAACGTGTATCAACAGAAGGCTGAAGCTCCACGCATCCTCCGCAGTGAGCCGGACTAGCCGAATATCACCGGATTGTCGGATAGCATAAAGTACTCCGGCTCCAAGGCCGTTTATGCTAGATTTGTTCGGTCAACATAATATTTATTGACCTCTGGAGATCAAGCTGATGATCACATCGATTATTTTAATGAATGTCACCCGCACCCGGATAAATGAGGTCGCTGAACAGTTGGCCGGAATGGATCAGGTATCCGAGGTTTACTCGGTGACCGGCAATTATGATCTGGTGACCATTGTGCGTGTTGAGCACAACGATGATCTGGCCAGACTGGTGACCGATCAGCTGGTCAAGATCGATGGTATTGAAAAGACCGATACCATGCTGGCGTTCAAGGCCTACTCCAGACACGATCTGGAAGCGATGTTCTCACTCTGATTTCAACACAAAGCCTGTTCCATTTATTGCGCCCTGTTGGGCTATGATTAATGCGTTTCTTATCTTTGAGTGTCAAGCGGATCGAGGAGAACAGGCGATGAGTGAACCCGTACGCGCCGCGGATAGCCCCTTTGCGATAGAAGTCGAGCAGGGCAAGACCTACTACTGGTGTGCCTGTGGCAGGAGCGCCACACAACCCTTCTGCGATGGTTCACATAAGGTGACAGAGTTTCACCCGGTGAAATATGAGGCCGCCGAGTCGGGAACTGTCTACTTCTGCGGCTGCAAGGGGTCGCAGAACAAGCCACTGTGCGACGGCAGCCATAAAAAGTCCTGACTGGCTATCTTGCCCAGCCCGGTTCAGCGAGGGTAAGGCGCTGTCGCTGAGTAGACCGACTGCGCTGCGTGGATCAGATTTGCCAGGCGGAGGCAGAGTCGGTACCCGGGGCTTGCTCCCGGTCAATTCGCATGGCTCTGCTCTCAGCCTATAATTGCCGGATCGTTACAGCTGGAGCTCATATGAACAGTTTTGGAACCCTGAAGATTTTTGCCACAGCTCTGCTGGTCTCGGTGCTGGCGGGGCCGGTTGTCCAGCGGCTATTACCCGACTGGGTGACTCTGGCGGATGGTGTTGGATCAGGTGGTGCCTGGTTTATCTCGATCATGTATCACATTGTTTACGGGATCATTATCGGTGCCGCCGCGGCGCTGGCGGTGACCCTGCTTGGTCGGTTCGGCAGGGTACTGACCCTACCCGGTGCGATGATTGCGGCGCTGGTCACGGTTGTGCTGTTTGATGCCGGGTTCGTGCTGTTCAAGCCAAAGGTGGAACCGTTTGCCTGGCTGGCACTGGTTCTGGCACTGATCAGTTTTGCCGTACATACGTTGATGGCCTTCATCCCGATTGGCCAGCATGTAGAGGATGATAACCGGGAACTGCCGGGGTAAATTCAGCCCCTCCCGGTTTGTCGGTTGGAAAAACGGTGCTGCCGGCCCGGTACCGGGCCGGCAGCAAACAGGAAAACTCTATCCCGCCAGCGTGCCGAACTCACGATCGGCAAAAAATCCCTGCGGATCTTTCAGCATCAGGATGCTGTCCTGGATCGCTTTCAGATGGTGGAACTCTTCCTGGGCCAGTTGGGTATAGAAGTTCTTCTCAAACAGATCGGTGACGGCTTCCGCCCGTTCGGCATAGAAATTCTCACCCTTGCGCTCAAATTCGGCGGCCTGTTCAAGTGCCGCGATATCGTCGGTATCCAGACTCTGTTTTCCATCCAGTTCAGCCAGGGCGTTGCTGAAGATGGTCTTGTACGCTTCGCCAGTCTCTTCGGCAACCGGGGCGTGCTCGGGCCAGACGCCGGACTGTTCCAGGGTGTGGTAGATCTCCCGGATGCGCCGGATATGCCCCTCCTCGGACTTGCGCAGATATTCAAACATGTTGCGTCCGATTTCACTGGTGGCTTTGTCGCGGGAGGCCTGGTAATAGGCCATGCCTTCTTTTTCCAGTTGCATGGCTCGTTTGAGGGCGTTAAGGCGTACATCCAGCATGGTTGTCTCCGGTCTGACGGAAAGATTCATTACCCGGCATGTGAATATGCTTCTTTTCCCAGCGCCGAATATCATATTGTGTATCAGTTTTACACGGTTTGCCTTCAACTGGCAAAAGGAGCGTTTGGGCGCCGTGGGACTCTGATCCCTCTGGCCACTTTGATCTCTATTTCTCCCCCAGGGCTCGAATAGTCTCCATAAAGTCCTTCGCAAACTGTTCGCCATCCAGCTTGGCAAAGTCGAGCAGATATTTTCCATTGATAATTATTGCGGGTACGCCGGTCAGTTCCGCCTGATTGAACAGACGTTTTGACCGCTCAATCTGATTTGAAACCTCCTGGCTGTTCATCTGTTGCTCCAGGGCGTCCCGGGTGATACCCGCGTCGCCGAACAGGTCGGCCACTTCGTCCAGGGTGGGGTAGCGTTTCTCGTTGCGCTTGTCGGCGTAGAGTTTGAACACCCGATCATAGTGGGATTCCACCACCCCCAGGGCCTGCATGGCATAATAGATCCGCGCCTCGATCTCCCAGCGCTGGTTCGGTGCCGCGGGAATGGTGATGAACTGGATGTCCTGGTTGTCCTGCCTGAATGCCTTGACCAGGGGTTCAAGGCTGTAGCAGTGGGGGCAGCCGAACCAGAAAAATTCCACCACGTAGGGTGTACCGGCGCCCAGTTCATCGTTTGGCAGCGGTGCCTTGAGCAGGGTGTACTTATCCTGGGTGATGTCCACCGTTGTCTCTGTCTGGCTGGTCTGCTTGCCGGGTTCCGGTTTCGGGACTTGGGTGCCGCTGTCGCAGCCTAGCAGGGTGAGTGCCAGACTGGCGATAAATAGGTACTTTTTCATTATTTTTCCAGTGGATGATGAAATAGGGAAACGGCTTAGGCCAAAGCTCAGTCGGGGGAAGAATAGCCTTACACCCGGCGGAAGAATAGCCTTACACCCGGCGGAAGAATAGCCTTACACCCGGCGGACTTCAACCATCGACGCGTCACCGATTGTCCGGGGTGGGATAGCCTTCACGCCATGATCGCCGCGTGTAATACTCACCGCTGTATGATCGCGTCGTGTTGCTGTTCAACCAAGTGGCCGTACGTTTCGGGCTATACCGCTGATGAGAGGAGCTGTATCCGTTGAGTTATCGAATCGATTCCACTGTACGGAAACTCACCCCACCCAAGATTCTGTTGCTTGACTGGCATGCCACGCTGGTGGATTCGCTGGATGCGATGTATCGGGCGATTGATGATCTGCTGCCGCAGTTTGAAGAGCTGGGGCTGTTGAGCCGCCTGGCCCCGGAGGAGCTGAGTAAGACCCCGGATGATGTCAAGCTGGTCCGTTTTGTTCGCATTTTCCGGCGCCTGCACCCCAAGATCCGCGCCGAACGACGGGTCTCCCGGACCGATATTTTCGATGCCCTGTTTGGCCCCGATCTGGAGGCGATCTCCATCGCTCATAAGGCGTTCAACGAATGCTACCGGGATCACTTCGGCGCAGTGAAGCCGTTTGAAGAGGGCATGCGTGCGCGTTTACTGCTGTTGCGCAAATTGGGCATCAAGTTGGGGGTTCCCACTAATCGCAGTCGTGAATTCCTGGGGCAGGAGATGCGTGGCCTGGAGGGGGGTAGTTGGGTCGAGCTGTTTGACACCACCGTGTGTGGTGACGAGGTGACTCACCACAAGCCGGCACCGGATGTCCTGCTCCAGGCCATCGCCAACCTGAAGGCGCAACCGGGAGCGGATGTCTGGTACCTGGGGGATAGCCGCACCGATACCATCGCCGCCAAGGAGTCGGGCATCACCAGCATCTTCTACAACGGCGCCATGTGGGACTGGGACTGGCTGGAGCGGATTTTTCCTCGCACCGAGCAGCATCCGCACAAGCCGGACGCGGTGGTGGATGATCTCGATTCACTGCTGGACCTGCTCTACAAGCTGGAGCCGGAAACGATAACGCCGGAACGATCCGCCATCTGGGCGAGCCGGCCGGAACCGTTGCCACCGCGCCGCCAGCCGCCGCCCCGTATCGAGCCGGACTGGCATCCGGCGGTGGTGGACCTGACCGCCCCGGTGCTGCTGCTGTTTGACTGGCACGCCACCCTGGTGGATACCCTGGATGCCATGTACCACGCGGTGGATGATATGTTGCCCGAGCTGGATACCCTGGGACTGTCAGAGCGCCTGGTCGATTCCACTCACAGCAAGACCCTGGAGGACGCCAAACTGGTGGAGCATGTGCGCAACTATCACCAGTTGCATCCCAAGATCAAGGCGGACCGCAAGATCTCCCGCACCGATATCTTCGAGGTGCTGTTCGGTGCCGACGAAGCGGCCAAGCAGATCGCCCATACCGCGTTCAACCGGCACTACCGTAACCACTTCGGCGCGGTCTACCCGTTCGAACCCGGGGTCAAGGATATGCTGGTTGCGCTGCGCGCCCTGGATATGCGGCTGGGAGTGCTGACCAATCGGGATCGTGAGTTCTTCGAACACGAACTGGCCGCCGTGGAGGGGACCGGCTGGACCGAATTGTTCGATACTACCGTCTGTGGTGATGACACGGTGCTGCGCAAGCCTCACGCGGACCCCATTCTCAAGGCGCTGGATAATCTTCACCTGCGGGCAGGTCCGGAGATCTGGTACATCGGTGACAGTACCACCGATACCATCGCCGCCAAGCGGGCTGGTGTCACCAGTGTCTTTTTCAACGGCGCCCAATGGGATCAGCAGTGGCTGGACAAGATCTTTCCCGGCACCGAGCGGCATCCGCACAAACCGGATGTGGTGGTGAATGATTTTGGTGAGTTCTGGGCCCTGACCCTGGCCTGTCGTGCGGCCCGTCCGCGCAAGGGGTGGAGCATCTGAGCGGCTGGATCAGAGGCAACATGCGTCATGGATATTAACCATTTCCACTGTCCGGCCTGCGATCGCCGGATTGAGTCCTGGGTGGCCCGGCAGCCTGACTTCCACTGTCCCGATTGTGGTCAACGGTTTCACTCCAATTATCGTCGTTCACTGAAACGAAGCGCGCTGTTCGGTCTGTTACTCTGGATTGGCGGAACTGTGCTGGGTTGTCTGTTGATCGATCCGTGGCAGGTGGTGTTTGTCTTCGCCATTGAATTCGGCGGTTTGCTGGCCTTTGCCGCCGCCTTCCTGCTGCACCGTTACAGCATTCATATCACCCCAACTCTTGACGATGCCCAGAGGGCGCCCTAGTCATAGGACGGACCATGCCCGCCATGACGGGTCCGCCTCAGATGCCGACACGACTGAAATCGGTCCCCACCCTGAGCCCGTACTGCTGCTCCAGCTCGAACTCGCGAATCAGGCTGTCCACCGCCTGCTGACCCTGGGTGCGCTGCATCTCGCCCAGAATCATGCGCACCGCGTTGCGGTTGTAGCCGCTACCAAACTGCAGCTGTACCTGGATCAACTCCCGTGCCCGACCGATATTCATAATGCGTCTCCGGCTTACTACAAAAAAAGCAGATAAAATTTGCGTAAATTTAATAACGCCGCAAATAAAAATTGCATTCATCCATTCTGCTGCCTATGCTTTAGGGCAGTTCAGCACCCATAATGATGCGTAACAACCCCCAGAGACTATGGATAGCCAGCAACAGGACGCCTCCGACATGGAGAGTTTAAACGGGCCACAATCCCTGGAGCAGCTCTCCAGGCTGCTGGCCGACCTGAAATCAGGCACGGCTGAGCTTAAGGTCGGCAAGCGGGCGCTTGAGGTGCTGGATGGGATGATTACCTATCCCAAGCAGTCCGCGATCTCCTCCATATCTCACCTGGCCGAGACTTTCCATGTGAATCCGTCAACCCTGACCCGTCTGGCCAAATCACTGGGCTATAGGGGCTTTGCGGAACTGCAGAAGGTGTTCCGGGATTATACAGCCGGTACGGAACACTTCTACAGCCGGCGCGCCGGACAGCTGTTTCAGCGTGACGACAGCCGCCATGAGGGGGTCCATCTGGCGAGCCAGATCGCCAATGAGGAGACTCAGAATATCGCCAGCATGCTGGATAGTCTCAACAGTAAAACTCTGGATGGGGTGGTGGATCTGTTGACCGATGCGCCCCGCATACGCACCCACGGTCTGCGCCAGTCCTATCCGATCGCCAACTATCTCTCCTATGGGCTGGGTCTGATCCGCAATAACGTTTCGGTTCTGAGTATTGCTGAACATGGCATTATTCACGGACTCTCCCAGCTGGAACCAGGCGACCTGCTGTTTACCATTGGTTGCGCTCCCTATACCCGCAGCACGGTCACTGCCGCGCAAGTGGCCGGGGAGCAGGGGATCGAGGTGGTGACGATCACGGACAATCATGCCTCTCCGCTGGCGGCCTCCGCCCGCTATACCTTCATCTCGCCCACTTCCGGCTCCTTTTTCAGCAACAGCATGAGCGCTTCCCTGGTGCTGATCGAGGTGCTGCTCTCCCTGGTGGCGCGCAAACTGGGCGACAAGGCGCTGGATTCGCTAATGCGCTATGAGAAACTGGTCGACAAGATGCAATTTGAGATATGAACAGCCAACCTGAAAACCTGATTGTGACCTGTGATGACGGAATCGCCGAGTTGCGCTTTAACCGTCCGGAGCGGCTGAATGCCGTCAATGAAGCGCTGTATACGGCGTTGCAGGAGCAGCTTCAACAGCTGGAGCAGATGCCCGATGTGCGGGTGATCGTGCTCACCGGCGCGGGACGCGCCTTCTGTGTCGGCGCGGACATGAAGGCCCATGGCGAGGCCACGCGCAGCGCCTATCAGCGCCGCCAGTACCTGAATGCTGAACAGCAGGTGTGTCGGAGCATTCGTGAATCCGCCAAACCGGTCGTGGCGGCGGTCAACGGTTATGCGCTGGGAGCCGGTGCCGAGATGGCCATCGCCGCCGATTTTATCCTGGTCAAGGCGTCCGCCTGGATCGGTCTGCCAGAGGTCACGATCGGCACTTTCCTGGGGGGTGGCGTCACCCATACCCTGCCGCGTCTGGTCGGGTTGGCCAAGGCGCGCGAGTTGGTGTTTCTGGGGGAAAAGATCGACGGTGCCGAGGCGCTGCGTATTGGCTTGGCCAACCGTTGTTTCGCCGATGACCGGTTCGATGAGGAGGTGCGGGCGTTTTGTCGACGGCTCGCCCTCGCCGCACCACACTCCATGCAGCTGGCCAAGCGGCAACTCAACAGTGCCGCGGAACAGGGTTTTGCTAACGCCCTGCAGGCGGAACTGGAGGGCATGACCTTCTGTGCCACCACCCGGGACTGGCAGGAAGGGGTGGATGCGTTCCGGGAGAAGCGTGCGCCGCGCTTCGAGGGACGCTGAGATGACCAGTCCATTGGACAGTCCGCTGCAGCAGATCCTCGCCCCGCGCTCCATTGCCGTGGTGGGCGCTTCCCGCGATGCCGGAAAAAGGGGCAACCTGGCGATCCGTTATCTGCAGCAGAATCAATTTCAGGGAGAGATCTATCCGATCCACCCGACAGAGACCAAAGTGCTGGGGCTGACCTGCTATCCCACGGTCGAGAGCCTGCCGCAGGCGCCGGATCTGGCCCTGATCTGCACCGCCGCGAACACCTTGCCTGAGCTCATCCGCCGTTGTGGAGGCCGGGGCATCCGTGGCGCGGTGGTGCTGGCTACCGGCTTTTCCGAGATCGGAGAGGTAGGGTTGGCGCTGGAGAGTGAGATGGTGCGGGCGGCACGGGAGAGCGGGCTGAGGATCATCGGACCGAACACCTCCGGTATGTTCAACGCCCATTGCGGCGCCAACCTGGTGGGCTATCGGGATCTGCGCGCCGGCTCCATAGGCCTGCTCTCCCAGTCCGGCAACATGGCGCTGTCGCTGGTGACCGAGGGGGGGTTGCATGGCACACTTGGCTTCTCCACCTATGTCGGTGTGGGCAATGAGGCGGACGTACAGTTTCACGAATATCTGGATTATTTTGCCGCCGACCCACATACCCGGGTGATTGTCGGTTATGTGGAAGGGCTGAAACAGGGCCGGCTTTTTCTGCAGTCCGCCGCCAACATCTGCCAGGAAAAGCCGCTGGTCATTTACCTGTCTGGCCGCACGGTGGTCGGTCAGCAGTCGGCGCGCTCCCACACCGGGGCACTGGCCGGCAGTTATGACCTGGCAAAAGGCGTCATGCGACAGGCCGGTGTGCTGCTGGTGGAGCGGGCCGACGAGATCTTGCCGATTGCCAGCACACTGGCTGCAACAGTCGAACAGTTGCCGCTCAACGGCAAGCGCGTCGCCATTCTCGCCGATGGTGGGGGGCACGCCACCATCGCTGCCGATGCCCTGCATCAGCTCGGCCTGTCGATTCCGTCGTTGAGTGAAACGACCCGGCAGCAGCTGCGTACCCTGTTACCGCCGGCCGCGGCGATCAATAATCCGGTTGATGTGGCCGGCGGCACCGACAACCATCCGCAACTGTTTGCCGACTGTGCGGAGGTTCTGCTGGCCGACAACCGGATTGATGTCCTGTTGATTGTCGGTCTGTTCGGCGGCTATGCGTTGCGTTTTTCCGAATCCCTCGCCGATGATGAGCAACAGTGTGCCGAGCGACTGGCCCGACTGCCGGACCGTCTTAAGAAACCGCTGCTGCTGCAGAGCCTCTACCGACCGCTCAAACCTGAACCGCTGCGCTATCTTGAAAGCATGACTATTCCGCTGTTCAGTTCTATTGATGAAGCTGCCCGCTGCCTGGCTGCCGTGGTTGACTACAGTGAGGCAACAAAACGCCTGTCAATCCATGATCAAACAGCAGCGGTTGATCCGTCAGTCCCGGTATCCGAGTTGATTTTCAAAGTACTTCAGGCAGGCCGTAGCAGCCTGTATGAATACGAGGCGCTGGATGCACTCGCCGCCTACGGGGCGGAGGTTGTCGTGCCTCGGGTGATCCGGGATGAGCATGGGTTCAGCGACTTGGCGCCATCTCTGACGGATCAGCGCTATGTGATGAAACTGGTGTCCCAGGACATCCTGCACAAGACGGATGCGGGCGGTGTCAAGCTTGACCTGACCCACGACGATTTCCCGCAGGCCTATCATGAGATTCTGGCCAATGCCCTGCGCTACCAGGCGGACGCGCGGATCGAAGGGGTACTGTTGGTGCCGATGGCGGAGCCGGGTGTGGAGGTGATTATTGGTGTCACCCAGGACAGGCAGTTTGGTCCGGTGATGATGTTCGGACTCGGTGGCGTATTTGTGGAAGTGTTGCAGGATGTGGTGTTTCGCACGCTGCCTTTGCGCCGAGCCGATGCGCTGGAGATGCTGGATGGGATTCGTGGTAGTAAAGTCCTGGATGGGATCAGGGGCGGGGAGCCGGTAGACCGGCAAGCGCTGGTCTCCCTGATGCTGGCGGTATCCGATCTGTGTATGAATCACCCCGAAATTGTCGAGCTGGATCTCAACCCGGTGCTGGCAAGGCCTGGGGATTATTGCGTGCTGGATGCACGCATCCTGCTAAACGCACAACAGGAGGCGACATGAGTAGTATCCCGCAACTGGTCGATGCAGAACTGGGTCTGCAGGAGCGGGTCGCCACGCTGACCCTGAATCGCGATGATGTGCGTAATGCGCTGACCGGTACCGCACTGATTGACGATATTGAAACCACCATCCGCTGGATCAACCGGACCCCCGAGGTGTCTGCCCTGATTGTTACCGGTGCCGGTCGTGCCTTCTCTGCCGGAGGCAATATAAAGGACATGCAGCAGCGCAGCGGCGACTTCGGCGGTGATGTGCACCGGGTCCAGCAGAATTATCGTGAAGGTATTCAGCGCATTCCACTGACGATGCATCAGGCGGAAGTGCCGCTGATCGCCGCCATCAATGGCCCGGCCATCGGTGCCGGTTTCGATCTTGCCTGTATGTGCGATATCCGCATCGCCTCGAACAGCGCGGTGATGGGCGAGACCTTTGTCAATCTGGGCATTATCCCCGGCGATGGCGGGGCCTGGTTTCTACAGCGGCTGATCGGTTATCAGCGGGCCGCCGAACTGACTTTCAGCGGCCGGGTGATCGATGCCCAGGAAGCGCTGGCAATGAGCATACTGCTGGCGGTGGAAACACCCGAGGCGTTAATGCCAAAAGCGCGGCAGTTGGCCGCCACCTTTGCCGCCAAGCCGCCCCAGGCGCTGCGCTATACCAAGCGGTTGATGAAACTGGCGCAGCGCCAGGAGCTACCAGACTTCCTCGATAGCTGTGCCCTGTTTCAGGGGATCTGTCACAATACCGACGACCAGCTGGAGGCGGTCAATGCGTTTATCGAGAAACGCAAACCGGAATTCAAGGGAAAGTAGGTGCGTTTCCTTGGCATCGTACCGTTATCCGGAAGGGGATGACGTGCACATTTCGCGGGACAAACCGCTACCAGTGAGGGTAGCAAGATGAAACTGTTGACTCAGGAGGATTTATCATGTTGAAAAAGAAAATAACCACTCTGGCACTGCTGGCAGGACTGGCGTTGGGTGCCGCCACAGTCAATGCCGAGTCATTTATCACCATCGGCACGGGTGGTGTCACCGGTGTCTACTATCCCACTGGTGGAGCAATCTGCCGTCTGGTGAATAAAAACCGTAAGGAGCATGGCATTCGTTGTTCGGTGGAGTCGACCGGTGGCTCGGTCTATAACCTGAATACTATCCGTGCCGGTGAACTGGATATGGGTGTGGCCCAATCGGATTGGCAGTACCACGCCTATCACGGCACCAGCAAGTTTGAGGAGAGCGGTGCCAACAAGGAGTTGCGTGCAGTCTTCTCGGTGCATCCGGAACCGTTCACCGTGGTGGCGCGTGCCGATTCCGGCATCAAGGTTTTTACCGACCTGAAAGGGAAACGGGTCAATATCGGTAACCCCGGGTCCGGTCAGCGCGGCACCATGGAGGTGTTGATGGAGGCATTGGGTTGGACCAAGGATGATTTCTCCCTGGCTTCGGAACTGAAGTCGGCCGAGCAGTCAAAAGCCCTGTGTGACAACAAGATCGACGCCATGGTCTTTACGGTCGGCCACCCCTCCGGTTCCATCAAGGAGGCCACCACCACCTGTGATACCGTGCTGGTTTCGGTCACCGGGCCGGAAGTGGAGAAGCTGATTGCCGAGAATGCCTACTACCGGGTGGCCACCATACCGGGCGGGATGTATCGCGGTAATGATAGTGACGTGCAGACCTTTGGTGTGGGCGCCACCTTTGTTTCATCCGCCAATACACCGGCGGATACCGTTTATCAGGTAGTCAAGGCCGTGTTTGAAAACTTTGAGGATTTCCGCAAGCTGCATCCCGCGTTTGGGGTGTTGAAGAAGGAGCAGATGGTAAAAGATGGTTTGTCCGCCCCGCTGCATGACGGTGCGATGAAATATTATAAAGAGGTTGGCCTGATGTAAGGCGACTGAACGGGCAGCCCGCGGGCTGCCCGTTTTTTTATCGCAGCTAAAGCAACTCCAACGGGATTGTTGACGGTAGGAGCGGCTTCAGCCGCGAAGCAAACGAGCCAGAATTGCCGGGGCAGTCCATGCACAACTCATTGGGAGAGTATAATGAGTAGAGAACCAGCAAAAGATGAGAACGTCAGCGACCAGGAACTGCAGGAGATGGTCGCGCAGACCGACAGCGGTGCCCGGCATCCCGGTGGCGTGCCCGGCAAGATCCTGTTCGGCGTGCCACTGGCGTGGTCGCTGTTCCAGCTCTGGTACGCCTCGCCCTTGCCATTCTTTTTCAATTTTGGTGTGTTCAATAATACCGAGGCGCGCTCGATTCATCTCGCCTTTGCCCTGTTCCTGGCGTTTACCGCCTATCCCGCATTCAAGCGTTCGCCGCGCGAACATATTCCCCTGCAGGACTGGATATTCGCTGTCCTGGGCGCTTTCAGCGCCGCTTATATCTATCTGTTCTATGAGGCACTGTCGGGCCGTTCCGGGGCGCCGATCACCCAGGATCTGGTGATCGCTTCCATCGGCATGTTGCTGTTGTTGGAGGCGACCCGTCGTTCACTGGGGCCGCCGCTGATGGTGGTAGCAATCATCTTTCTCATCTACACCTTCGGTGGTCCCCATATGCCGGATGTAATCGCCCACAAGGGCCAGAGCCTGTCCAAGGTGATGTCTCATCAGTGGCTTACCACGGAAGGTGTCTTTGGTGTGGCGCTGGGTGTCTCCACCAGCTTTGTGTTTCTGTTTGTACTGTTCGGGGCCATGCTGGAGAAGGCGGGGGCCGGCAACTACTTCATCAAGATGGCATTCGCCCTGCTCGGTCATATGAGGGGCGGTCCGGCCAAAGCGGCGGTGGTGGCTTCGGCGGCCACGGGACTGATTTCCGGCTCCTCGATCGCCAATGTGGCAACCACCGGTACCTTTACCATTCCCCTGATGAAACGGGTGGGTTTCTCCGGTGCCAAAGCCGGCGCGGTTGAAGTGGCCAGTTCAACCAATGGTCAGTTGACTCCGCCGGTGATGGGTGCAGCGGCGTTTCTGATGATCGAATATGTGGGTATCTCCTATCTTGAAGTGATCAAGCATGCCATTCTGCCTGCGGTGATCTCCTATATCGCCCTGTTTTACATCGTTCACCTGGAAGCGCTGAAAGCCAACATGCAGGGACTGAAAAGACCGGTCCAAACGACGTTGGTGCAGAAGCTGATGACTTTTTCGGCTATTGTCGCCGGTACCTGTTTTATCGGACTGGTTGTTTATTACGGTATTGGATGGATCAAGACTTACGCCGGTGAGGCGGCCTTTTATATTGTCTCCGTTCTGATTCTGGTCACCTACGTCGGATTGATAAAATTCGCTGCGCGTTATCCAATGCTGGAAGTGGATGACCCGGACAACCCGGTCATGGAACTGCCTGAAGTGGGGCCCACGGTCAAGGTCGGGCTCTATTTTCTGCTGCCGATTGTAGTGTTGATGTGGTGCTTGGTGGTGGAGCGTTTTTCACCGGGTCTGGCCGCCTTCTGGGCCACGCTGTTTATGATCTTTATCGTCATTACCCAGCGGCCCCTGGTCTCCTTCTTTCGTGGCCAGAGCGGTCAGGTGGAGTGGATAGAGTTTCGGCATGGTCTGAATGACTGTATTGATGGCTTGGTGATCGGTGCACGTAATATGATCGGTATTGGTGTGGCGACAGCGGCGGCCGGTATCGTCGTCGGCACCATTACCCTCACCGGTATCGGCCAAGTGATGATCGAATTCGTGGAGTTCATCTCCGGCGGTTACCTGATCCTGGCGCTGATCTTCACCGCCGCCATCTGTATCGTGCTTGGCATGGGCTTGCCCACAACTGCCAATTATATCGTGGTCTCCAGCCTGATGGCGCCGGTGGTGGTGACGCTGGCGGCTACCAATGGGCTGATTGTCCCGCTGATTGCGGTGCATATGTTTGTGTTCTATTTTGGCATTCTGGCGGATGATACACCGCCGGTGGGGCTGGCGGCCTTTGCCGCCGCTGCTATTGCCAAGAGTGATCCGATCAAGACCGGTATCCAGGGATTTATGTACGATATCCGTACCGCGATCCTACCATTCCTGTTTATTTTCAATACCCAGTTGCTGTTGATTGATATCGACGGTTGGTTTGAGTTGCTTCTGGTTATTGTCAGTGCCGTGATTGCCATGCTGCTGTTTGCGGCGGCCACCCAGGGTTACTGGTTGACCCGGAGTCGCTTCTGGGAATCGCTGGCCATTCTACTGGTGGCATTTACCCTGTTTCGTCCCGGCTTCTGGTGGGACGAGTTGTATGCACCGATGGATATTATCTCCGCCACCGAGATTACCCGGGTAGCGGAAAACGTTCGGGAGAACGGCAAGTTGCAGATCACGGTGGCGGGAGAAAATCTGGATGGCAAGTTTATTCGAAAAACCATCCTGCTGCCGTTGGGTACCACCGGCAGTGGTAAAGCGCGCCTGGCCAGTGCCGGACTGGAGACCCGGATAGAGGGTGACAAAGTGTATGCGGACAACGTGATGTTCGGCAGTGCGGCGCAGAGTGCGGGTATCGATTTTGACTGGGAGATCGTGCACCTGGAAGTGGAAGCTGATCGCCCGGCCAAACAGTGGATGTTCATCCCCGCGCTGTTATTACTGGCGCTGGTTGGTCTGATACAGTGGCGGCGCCATGCACGGCAAGCGCGACAGGATGTGCCGCTGTCTGTCTGATCTCCACAATCGGCGGCTCCAGGCAGCAGGGGTGCCGTCTCTGTCAAAAAGGAACCGGTTATGTTCAAAAAAATATTGATGCCGATCGATCTCCAGGAGACGGAGTTGGCGGTTAAGGCGCTGAAGATCGCCACCGATGAAGCCCGTAAACATCAGGCCGAAATCTATGTGATGACGGTATTGCCGGGGTTTGGCATGCCGCTGGTGGCCTCCTTCTTTCCGGATCAGGCAATGAAGGAGGCGATGAAAGAGGTGGCCAAGGTGATGAAGCGCTACATCCGTGACAATCTGCCCGATGACCTTGTCACCCATCCGGTGATTACCGAAGGCAATCCGCCGGAACAGATCCTCAAACAGGCGAGAAAAATCGATGCCGATCTGATTGTCATTCCATCTCATACCAAAGGCTTGTCCCAGGTCTTTCTCGGCTCTTGTGCCGCCAAGGTGGTGGAGCATGCCAAATGCTCCGTGATGGTAATCAAGGGCGAGTGAGCGGCGCGGCTGCTGCGCCTTAATCAAATCAATGGAGGTGTCTATGCGACAGATAATCGGACTGTTTATATTGCTGGTTGCTGCCGGTTCGCCGCAGGCCGAGATCCAGGGTCAGGAGGTTACCTATCGGGCAGGGGATACCACACTGAAAGGCTATCTGGCCTATGATGATGCCATCTCCGGCCAGCGGCCGGGGATTCTGGTGGTCCATGAGTGGTGGGGACACAACGAATACAGTCGCCAGCGCGCCCGTATTCTCGCTGCGATGGGGTATACCGCGCTGGCCGTGGACATGTATGGAGATGGAAAGCAGGCCGGTCATCCAAAGGATGCCGGACAGTTCGCTGGTGAGGTGAGCAATAACATGGCGGCGGCGACTGCCCGATTTGAAGCGGGTATTGCGTTGCTGAAGCAGCACGACGCGGTTAACCCCGAACAGCTATCGGCTATCGGCTACTGTTTTGGCGGCGGCATCGTCCTGGAAATGGCGCGACGCGGGCTCGATCTGGATCTGGTGGCCAGTTTTCACGGCAGCCTGGGCACCGCCACGCCCGCGGCTCCGGGTGGGGTGAAGGCGCGGTTGCTGGTATTCAATGGCGCCGCGGACCCGTTTGTGAAACCGGAACAGATCGATGCATTCAAAGCGGAAATGGATGCCGCCGGTGCAAATTACCGGCTGGTCAATTATCCAGGGGTCAAACACTCCTTTACCAATCCGGCTGCCACCGCGCTGGGCGAGCGGTTTGAACTGCCGCTGGTCTATGACCTGGAGGCGGATCACCGCTCATGGGCCGCCATGCAGCAGGTGCTGAGGGAGATCTACGGGGAGTGATGATTTGCCCAGCAGCGCCGTGATGGATAGCATGGTGGCATGGGGTGGACGCAGGCAGCAAAGCCTGTTCCGCGCATCCGGAGAAATAGCGACCTTAACATTTGTCTTCTGTAGTTATTCAAGGAGCAGTCCCGATGGGAAAAAAGAAGCGTGAGAAAAAGAGTGAAAAAGAAGCCGAAGAGTTGAAGCAGAAGGCGAAAGCCAAGGCCAAGGCCAAGGCGAAGAAGCGTAAAGAGAAGAAGAAAGCCAAAAATAAACTCGATAAAAAGAAAAAAGGGAAAAAGCAGAAAAAACTGAAAAAGCAGTCGAAAAAAACCAAGAAGTGAAGGGTTGTCCGTACTGGGCGAAACCTGACCCAACAACACCCGCCCCGGCGGGTGTTGTTGTTTGTTGCAGACTCATTTCTGCAGATCCAGCAGGGGCAGGGAACTGCGCGCCTTGATCTGCGACAGCTGGATATTGGACTTGATGGAGGAGACGCCGGGCATCTTCATCAGATGCTCGGAGATAAAGCGCGAAAAACCCTGTAGATTCCTCGCAATCACCCGCATCTCATAATCGCCATCACCGGTGATCAGCAGACACTCCAGGATCTCCGGCCGCGCCTGCACTGCCTGTTCAAACGCCCCGGCAATATTCTCCTGGTGCTTCTCCAGGGTGATGTTGATCAGCGCCACCACATCCAATCCCAGCGCCTGCGGGTCGATGATGGCCGAGTAACCGGTGATGACGCCGGCCTTTTCCAGTTGCTGCAGTCGCCGGGCGCACTGGGACGGGGAGAGGTTGATCCGCTCTGACAGGGCGACATGGGAGAGGCGGGCGTCCTGCTGCAGATGGTGCAGGATCAACTTGTCGTACTTGTCCAATTTGGTGGTCATGGGCACTCCTGTCGGCATATAAAACTGTACATCTAGGAATAATTATGCGGTAAAACGTCATATTAACAATAAATATGCAATAAACAATCATATTGGATCAGAAACTCCCCCGCAAACACGCGATACCGTCATACCGATTCCGCTATGCTGGCGTCCAGTTTTTACCCTGACCTGGAGAGATGATCATGAGACTGGCTGAGGCACTGCTGGACGGTTTGAAACGGCATGGAGCGGAGGAGATATTCGGCATCCCCGGCGACTTTGCCCTGCCTTTTTTCAAAGTGATCGAGCAGTCGGGCATCCTGCCCTTCTTTACCCTGAGCCATGAGCCGGGGGTCGGTTTCGCTGCCGATGCGGCGGGGCGCTGTCGTGGTTCCCTGGGTGTGGCGGTGGTTACCTACGGGGCCGGCGCCTTCAATATGGTCAACAGCGTGGCCTGTGCCTATTCGGAGAAATCGCCCCTGGTGGTGATCTCCGGGGCACCCGGCATCGCCGAGACGCAGGGGGATCTGCTGCTGCATCATCAAGTGAAAACCCTCGGTTCCCAGTACGAGGTGTTCAAGGAGTTTACCTGCGACCAGGTGGTACTGGATGATCCGCGCAGCGCGCCGGAAAAGATCGCCCGGGTGTTGCGCAACTGCCTGGAGCAGTCCCGTCCGGTCTATATCGAGTTCCCCCGCGACCTGGTCAATGCAGCCTGTGATACCGTCCCGCTGTTGGAACCTTCCGTGGCTGATCCCCAGGCGCTGGCCGCCTGTGCGGAAGATATCCTGACCCGGATTGCGGCGGCCGAGCGGCCGGTGATCCTGGCCGGGGTGGAAGTACGCCGCTATGGACTGGAGGATAAGGTGGCGGAGCTGTCGCGACGGCTGAAGCTGCCGGTGGCCACCTCGTTCATGGGGCGCGGTCTGTTCTCTGATACCGACTGTCAGTTAATCGGCTCCTACATCGGCATGGCGGGTGATGTGGCAGTCTGCGAGGCGGTGGAGGAGTCGGATCAGCTGTTGATGCTGGGGGTGATTGTCTGTGACTCCAATTTCGGTGTGTCGGCCAAGCGGCTGGATATTCGCCACACCGTGAATGCCTCGGATCGTGAGGTTCAAGTGGGTTATCACGGTTACCGCGGGCTTTCCCTGTCTGAACTGGTGGATGAACTGCTGCGCCAGACTGAATCCAATGCCAACCATGCTACGCCGGTCAAGCCGGACTATCCCCGGGGCCTTGCGGCGGATGCCTCAGCCATTGTGCCCACCGATATTGCCCGAGCGGTCAATGACCTGTTTGATCGGCATGGTCCGATGCCGATCGCCTCGGATATCGGGGACTGCCTGTTTACCGCCATGGATATGGACAACACCCAGCTGGTAGCGCCCGGTTATTACGCCACCATGGGGTTCGGCGTACCGGCGGGCTTGGGTCTGCAGGCTGCCACCGGGCAGCGTCCCATTATCCTGGTAGGTGACGGGGCGTTCCAGATGACCGGCTGGGAGTTGGGCAACTGCCGGCGCTACGGCTGGGACCCGATTGTGCTGCTGTTCAACAACAGCTGCTGGGGCATGCTGGCCACTTTTCAGCCGGAGAGCCAGTTCAACCATCTGGATGACTGGCACTTTGCCGACCTGTGTGGTCCCTTGGGGGGGGATGGGGTGCGGGTCAACAGCCGTGCCGAATTGCAGGTCGCACTGGAGCAGGCGGTTGCCACACGGGGCAGGTTTCAGCTGATTGAAATCATGCTGGCGCCGGATGCCCGCAGTGCCACGCTGCAGCAGTTCATCGAGGCACAGGGACGACGCACCGGGATGCGGCCGGGCTGATAGCCAAAGCTTCGGGTGGGCAGTGCCGTCGCCTGGATGAAGCCGCCGCCACCGAAACCGGAATGGCCACATGCGCCCGCGGCGGTGTAATCCGGGGTCGACGCCATGTAATGCCCCGGATTCCGCCCGTCCGGGGTTGCTTGTCTGTCGGGCTTTCGTGGGACGGGCTTCATCCAGGCTACAACATGGTGGATGCACCCACTGGCTTATCCGCCCTTGTATCTCTCCAGATCCATATCCCAGCACTCGCTGGTGACCTCGGTGCCAAACTGTCGCTCTTGCCAGGCCCGGGTACAGCTAAAGCCAGCCTTGGTATAGAGTTTTCTCGCTTGGATCAGGTCGGAACAGGTCCAGAGGGTGATCTGCCGGTAACCGGATTGACGGCAGAAATCGACACACTGTTCGATCAGTTGTTTGCCGATCAGCATGCCACGAAAACGCGGTTCCACCAGCAGTGCGCGCAATCGCGCCGTGGTTTCATTCTCCTTGACTGCAAAGACACTGCCGGCGAACTGGCCATCCACCTCTGCCACCCAGCCCCGTTCGCGGTGTTGGTCATAATTGCTGGCGAAGGCTGAGAGTACCTCCAGTACCGTACGCTCGAAACTCTGGTCCCAACCGTATTCATCGGCGTAGAGCACGGCGTGCCGGTTGATGATGGTGCCGAGGTCACCCAGCTTTAGGGGTCGTATCAGCACTGCGCGCCGGTGGTCGGATTCCAGCAGTTGACGGATTCGTTTTGTGGCCGATATCAGCTCATCCTGCTGATCCGGGGGCAACGGCTTGAGCAGGTGTTGCAGATTGTCGCGCGCCAGGCTATCCAGCGACCTTAACCGGGCCTCTCCAGCCGGCGTCAGGGTGAGTCGCTTGCGACGGCGATCCTCGGGATCGGCGGTGCGCTGCAACAGCCCCTGATTCAGCAGCTTGGCAAGTATCCGGCTCACATAGCCCGCGTCCATGCGCAGATAGTCGGCCAGTGAGCTGGCGGTAGTACTGCTGTCCCCGGCCACCTCAAACAGCACGCGGATCTCGGGCAGGCTGTACTGCTGCCCGAGAAAACACTCGTCGAGGATGCCGATATGGCGGGTATAAAACCGGTTGAATGCCCGGATCTGATCAATTCTGTCCAATTTTTGGTTGCCGGTCATCGCTGTCCTCCTTGCGCTTGTGCCGATAATATGCAACCAAATAGTTGACATAGTCAAATAAAAAAATCACCGGTTTTTATGGATAACCGATTTCGCTCATAGCCGGGGATATGCCGTGTGGTGGCGTCCACGGGACGCCCTGTGGGTGGTGATACTCCGGCATCCATACGATGCCCACCGGGCGGGCCGTGCCCGTCAATTTATGGGGTGTTCAGTTGAAACTGAGCCGGCCGATCAGGGGAAACCGGAACTCGTTACCGGCCATCGCCTTGGCCAGACCCACAATGCCGAGCAGAACCAGGGTCGAGTGGACCGTGGTGAAATAGAGAATCAGCACCATCCAGGTATTAGCGCTGCGGTAACCCCCCAGCCAGAGAATTGCCAGGTTGGCGATCACCAGCAGAATACCACCGATAATACTGGCAATGAACGTCTGCTCCAGATGGCAACGAGCCAGCGGCGGGGCGTTGCGGCGGTGCTTGAAATAGAGATAGGCGAGCCAGAGAAAACAGATGCCCGGCAGGAGCAACAGGTTGGACAGGAACAGCGCCTCCGCCATGATGGCCAGTTGGATGCCGGGTTGTTCATTTGTCTCATTCATCGTCTGAAACCGTTATTGTTTATTCTGTTTGATTACAGTGTAGCTGTTGCGATGATACGGGCAACGGCTTCAGTTGTCGCTTGTTCTGCCGCCGTTCACGCTTACTATTTATATGGGAACTGCTATATTGCCTGTCAGAGTGAATCAGGAGGGAAGCTGTATGCCACAACTGTTATCACTATCCCGCGCCGCGCGCCTCGCGGATGTCACGCGCGGCGAGTTACAAAAAAAAATCAGAAAAGAGCGGGTCAAAACTTTTGAAGGCGAGATCGCCATAGAAGATCTGTTGATCCTCTATCCTCATATTAATCTGGATGATGACCCGGTGCTGGAACGGGTTCAGCGCATTAAGAGCGAGGCGCGTCCCAAAACTCACTACAGTGACGGCTGGATGCCTGATCCCCAAGTCCTTATGCAACGGCTGCATGAATTTCAGCACACTCTGGTTCGGACCAAGTCGGCCCTCAACACCTCCGAGGCGCTGCTGGATGAAGCGGTTTCCGATCTTCGAGCGGCACTGGAAAAACCCGAAACGGTGCTACGCGCGGCCATCAAACAGTGTATCGACAAACTGAACGGCGCCATGGGGCGGCTGGATCGGGCTGAAGACGCCAAGGCGCGGCTATTTGCCAAGGATGCGCTGCTGAAGATTGTCACCGCCAGTGTGCGGCTGCAACCGAGTGGCCATGAATATTTTATCGAAGGCAATGACTCGATCCTGGAAGCGGGACTCAAGGCCGGTCTCTATCTCGACTACGGCTGTACCAGTGGCAATTGTGGCGCCTGCAAGTGCAAGGTGGTCTCCGGGGCGGTGCGCAAATTGCGTCCACACGACTATGTGCTGAGTGCCAAAGAGCAGGCGGAAGGTTATATTCTGGCCTGTTCCAATACCGCTATATCCGATCTGGTGATTGAGGCCAATGAAGCAAGCGTCAGTGAGGAACTGCCCCATCAGGTGATTCGCGCCGTGGTGCGCAAGGTGGAGCAGGAGAGTACCGAGTTGGCAGTGCTGCATCTGCAAACGCCACGTACCCAGTCGCTGCGCTTCAAGGCGGGTCAACGGGTGCAGGTGACTACCGAAGCGGGTGTCAGTGATACGCTTTATATCGCCAGCTGCCCCTGCGATGGGCGCAATCTGCTGTTCCTGCTCTTTGCCGGTATCGGGTCACCGCTGGAAGAGACCGTGTTCAATCGTGACCTTTCAGAACAGACGCTGGTGCTGGAAGGTCCGGAGGGTCAGTTCCTGTTGCATGAAGACTCCAAACGCCCGGTGTTGTTTGTCGCCAAGGGTGGTGGCCTGGCACCGGTCAAGAGCTTGGTGGAACAGGCGATTACCATCGACGAGGCCGAAGAACTCTCCCTGATCCTGGTGGGGGGTAACCCGTCCGGTTCCTCCCTGGAACGGCTCTGCCGCTCCTGGAATGATGCCCTGGACAACTTCCAGTACCGCAGCACCGAGGCGGCCATCCCCGTCGATGAACTGGCCGACCAGATCAGCCAGGCAATGCAAGAGAATGCCCGGACCGAGGTCTATGTCGCTGGCCCGGATGCCTGGCTGCGGACATTGCTGCAGGTGGCTACGGACAAGGGCGTGGACACTGGCGAGTGGTCTGTTGAAACGGTGGGCTGTTGACCGGGAGACCCTGGATGCAAGCGGGGATCAAAATAATGCGCGCCTATACCAGCGGCAATGGTTTTAAGCCGGTTGTGTCAGCCACATAGCGGCCGCCGGCGTGGTGCATTGCCTGGACACCCCGGTTGCCCCGCGTTAGTTCAGGTGATAACCCGCGGTCTGGATACAGCTTTACATCATTGAATGAATTCCTGTACGCCGGTTATTTCATTCGTCCTTTGCCGCATCCTTGATGGCTTCACCGGCCTTTTCCATCTGCTCACCGGCCTGCTCGGCCGCGTTGTCGATTTTCTCGCCCGCCTGTTCTGCCGGCCCGTCATTCTGGTCACAACCTGAGAGTGCGATTAGCAGTGCACCCGTGGCTAAGAAGAGACTGATGATGGCGCCACGTTTTTTGAGTTTCATTACGCTATTCCTCGCTTACGGTGTTTTCGCAAATGGAGCGTGATCCTTAAGGCATGCGGATGCCCTGGTCTGGTAACTGCTAAATGGCTTACTGCAACAATGGTCGAGGTCCATACATTGCCCGGCAAATATCTGTCATTGTCCCGGTTGATCATTGTGGCCAATGAAGCCGCCCAGGGCTGTTGTACAGCTGGTCCCGACCATATAGTGCCCGGTAAGTATAGCTTCCTGATCGGTAAGTGGTGGGTACCCTATTCTTGTGAATTAACTGTGCACAAATATAGGTGCAGCTTGAATCCCGTTTTATTGTCCGGCTATCGAGGTATGGATGCCTCGGGTCATACGGGTCGTATTTATGGCCAATTGGCGAGTCTGGTGGCCCGCTGCGCCGATCCCTGGCCTATTGTCTTGGGAGCAACTACAGGCTCAGGTCCTGACGTGATGCCTGAACAGAACAAGCAAGTAAGATGGGTGGAGACGAAAACGCTGCGATCCGTCGCGGTGTCATCCGCTTCGATGTAGTGGCTGGGATGGTGGTCGAATTTCGCTGACGATGCCGTGAGCGTGCCGGGGCAAACAGCGTGATTCCCCGAAATCGTCTGCATTGCGTCAACCCTTCTCCCGTGCATACAATGCGTCATTCGGTATTGTCCATATATATGTTTTCAACCTGAACAGGCACCGCGAATAACCAGAACTGAAGGCTATGTATACCTCCTATTTCGGCATCGAAGAGAGTCCATTCTCCATCACACCTGATCCGCGCTTCCTCTATATGAGTCAGCAGCATCTGGAGGCATTGGGATATCTGCTCTATGGTGTCAGCGAGAGTGGCGGGTTCGTGTTGTTGACCGGCGAGGTGGGGGCGGGCAAGACCACGGTATGCCGATGCCTGCTGGAGCAATTGCCGGAGCATGTGGATGCGGCTCTGATCCTCAATCCGCGTCTGACCGCCCACGAGCTGGTGGCCACTCTTTGTGATGAGCTCGGGATCGATTATCCGCAATCCTCCCAAAGCCTGAAAGTCTTGTTTGATGTGGTCAACCGGCATCTGTTGGAGGCACATAGTGCGGGGCGCAGGACGGTGCTCATTATCGATGAGTCGCAAAATCTGAGTCCGGAAGCGTTGGAACAAATTCGCCTGCTGACCAATCTTGAGACCAACAAGCACAAATTACTGCAGATCATACTGATTGGCCAACCTGAACTGCGGGACATGCTCGATCGCCCCGATCTGCGCCAGCTTTCCCAGCGGGTTACCGCCCGCTTTCACCTGCCGCCGCTGACTGAGCAGGAGACCCTGGCTTATATTGAACACAGGCTGTCGGTGGTGGGGCTGGATCGTGCTGTATTCAGTCACACTACCCGGCGTCGGGTATACCGGCACTCTGGCGGAGTGCCGCGGCTGATAAACACTATTTGTGACCGGGCGCTGTTGGGCGCCTACGCTGAGGGCCGGAAGTCGGCGGACCGGCGGATAATCGATAATGCAGCCGGGGAAGTGACTGGTAAGCGGCTGCGGGGTTCGTCTCGGGTATTGCTGATTTCGCTGATTTTTCTCCTGGTTGTAGGCATCGGGGGCTTCACTTATTCACGTGTGGTTGATGTCTCATTGGCTCTAGAGGAGCTCGGTCTGACCGATACCCCGCTACAACCCCTTGTAGTGGATAAGCCGGGAGAGGTGGTGAGTATCGAATCAGCACCTGCCGCGGTTCCCCCTCCGGCAGCGTCGCGGGAGCCGACGCTTGGAGAAGAAGCGAAAGCGCCAGGATTCCCGCCAGTGTCTGCTGCAGTATCTCAGGTGCAGTCGCCGGTCAGGGTTGAGGAGGCCGAAAATATTCCTCCACCTGAAACGGACCCGACAAATGAGGGACAGGTGCCGGCCGAGCAGAGCGAACTGGTGACGGCGGACTCGACGGTGCTAGCGATGGTGTCTGACACTGAGACCGGCGAACCGCCAGCGGCCGTCGCCGCAGAGTCTTTGATCACCGCCGAGGCAATAAGCTCAGTGGATGAGCTAATACAAGAATCCCCGATCGGTAACTTGGAGGGAGCCTTGCACGACCTTTTTGCGCTGTGGGGTAAGGCCTACGCACACCTGGATGGTAACTCACCCTGCAAGCGGGCAGTAGCTGCCAGGCTGGAGTGTCTTCAGGGCAAGGCGAACCTGCAAAAACTTCGTGCCATCGATAGACCTGCAATCATCGAGATTGTTGGAAAAGGGACCGATGCACACTTTGTTGTACTGATGGGTTTGCAGGAAATGACTGCACAGGTGCAAGTGGGTACACGCGTCTTCCGGGTGCCCCTGGAGGGACTGGCTCGTGTTTATACAGGGGATTACCTATCGCTTTGGCATCCACCGGTTTCGGGAATAGGTTATTTGCAACTCGGGATGCGTGGTTATGGCGTGCTCTGGTTGCGCGAACGCCTGTCCCGGGTTGGAGATCGGGTTGAGACAACGGGTGATTCCAGCTATTTCGATGACCGGTTGTATGAACAACTACGGGCATTCCAACGTGACCGGGGGCTGAAGGCCGATGGCATTGCCGGCCCCATGACCATGATCTCCCTGAACAGCCTCGTTAATGATGCGTCGGTGCCCAGGCTGCTAGGCTCAGAGAAATAATTATTTAATTCCATGTCCTACATACTCGATGCATTAAGAAAATCTGAGCAGGAGAGAAAACTCCGATCCGGGGATGTACCCAATCTGTCGACGTCTCATGTCGGTAAACCGCGATCGCACTCTTTGCGGGGGTACTGGCTGGGTTCGGTCCTGATGCTGCTGGGCGCCGGGGGGGCGATATTCCTGCTATGGGGCCGGTCGACACCGGATGATGTGGCGACGCAAGCGGCTCGAAACCCCGCCACTGCCGTGCCTGTCGTGGTGGCTACACCACCTTCAGTAACCAGGCCCCGGGTGGAGCCGCCACCCAAACCTGAGGAGGCGGTGTCCGCCACCCCCTCGACCCAACAAAAGCCGGAGCCACCATCGCAGCCGGTACCAGCATCAGCGGTAAAATTGGCCCAGGTGTCGACTGACACGCTCCCACAACCGGATTATCCCGTTGCTGCCAAAGGGGGGCGGTTGGCGGAAAAGCTACGGGAATTGACGGCGCTTGAACAGCCGGATGATGCGACCGAAATAGTTGCGGATCGGCCAGATCAGCGAGTTGTGACCCGTCCGGTGCAGCCGGCAAGGGTCATCGATTTGCCGTCGAGCAGGTCAGCGGACCTGGTTTCTGAGATCGTGATGGAGGAGCGGGCCAAAGTAGCGGAACAAGCCGTCATAAAGCCTGACTTCGCGCAGAAAGCCCAGATACAACCCGCGATGAACCAAGCTGTATCGGTTCCAGTGCAGAGCGATCTGGACCTCTACTACCGTACCTTGCCCCTGGCGCAACAAAATGGGGTGCCGATTACGCCCGTCAGTGTACATGTCTACTACGCTGACCCGACCAGACGATTCATTCTGGGAGGGAGGAGACGTTATGCGGAGGGTGATTTAATGCCCAACGGTGTAAAGCTGGAGTCGATTACCCGGCGGGGCATCATCCTTGAGTACCAGGGAAAGCAGTACCGGCATGATTTTGGTTCGGGGGGGTGATTTTGCAATATGCGCGACATGAGTCTGGGTGTCGGTATTGGTCGCAAACCATCAGTGCCCACCGTCTACACCGCCTTGATGCAACGCTTGGCGAAAGCCAAAGTGGTCACATGATTAACTGAGTCCGTCCTGAATAGGCGCTGGCATGTTTTTTTATCTCTATGGTCATCTCTCCCCAGCCATTGAGCTCTATCAATAATAAATGGCCAGCTATGTGCCCATAGCTGGCCGTTTCAGCAAATCCTTTAATCTACTGGTTGCTGTTCACGCCCTCCAGATACCCGGGAATGGTATTTGCCCCTTTTGTAACGTTGATTGAGCCGTCTTGAGAGACCAGGCCAGCGGCAGTAGCAGACAACTGGGAGAAGTCGATTTTGGTTGCCGTCGATCCATAGATCAGGTCCTGTTCCACGTCATCGGCCATGCCGCCTTGAGCTATAATCTTGTTATTACCGCTTGAGGGTGAGGTGCGCAGGTCAGTCGGGCTGGGACTATTTCTGAGGCGGAACCATGACAGAAGGGACAACGGTACGAGGGCGAATTCTGGATATTGCCATCATGTTGGCAGAGGCCAAGTCATGGGAAGCGGTTCGGCTGCAGGAGGTGGCGGGCCGGGCCTCGCTCACGCTGGAGGATATCCGGGCCGAATTCAGTGAAAAGGATGAACTGGTCGATGCCTGGTTTGATCGTGCCGACCGTGCCATGTTGACGGATGCGGCTGCACTGGCCAATGCCCGGTTGGCACGGCATCAGCGCATGCACCGGGCAATCATGACCTGGCTGGGCGCACTGGCCGGGCATCGACGGGTGACCCGCCAAATGATCCTCGGGAAGCTGGAGCCGGGGCATCTGCATCTGCAGATTCCCGCGCTGATGCGAGTCAGTCGTACTGTGCAGTGGATGCGCGAGGCGGCAGGCTACCAGGCCGTTTTTCCTCGACGGGCGCTGGAGGAGACGGTGCATACCAGTATCTATCTTGCGACCTTTTCCCATTGGATGTCTGATGACTCAGTGCGGTCCCAGAGAACGCACCGGTTTCTCCAGCGGCAGTTGAAATGGGCCAGCCCAGTCTTCAGTTGCGGTATCGGTTCGACCCAGGCACATGGGCATGGCTATCCCCCATCCCGTGCTACACCACGGGCGGAAGTTCAAGGTGACCGGTCGATTCATTGAGTCCGCTTGCGGGCAATGGACCCTCTGACTCATTCGCTGTTTGGTGCACTGGTGGTGCGTGCCGCCACTGACCGGAGAGCGGAAAGGGGTGGTGTCGGCTCGATTCGGACAACCCTGGTGGGTGCCGCCGCCGCGCTTTTTCCCGATATCGACTATCTCACCTTCTGGATTGATCCGCTCAGCTTTCTCGCCGACTGGCATCGGGGCCCGACACACTCGCTGGTCCTGGCTCCGCTGTGGGCAGTTGGGCTCGGCTGGTCGTTCGCCTGGTTGTTGCGCGATCGGGGTAATAGCCGTGTCTATATGGGCGTCTGTCTGCTGGGTCTGCTGTCTCACATCGCTGGCGATCTCATCACGGTATACGGTACGCAGATTCTGGCGCCGTTTTCGGATTGGCGCCCGGGGTTGGGGATAACCTTTGTCATTGATCCCTGGTTTAGCGCGATAGTATTGATCGGACTGGTGGTGTCTCTCGGATGGACCACCACACGCGGGGCCCGTGTCGCCCTGCTGGTTCTGGTGCTCTATCTGGGGCTTCAGCTACTCCTGCAGCAACGTGCGACGTCAATTGGTGAAACCTATGCCCGGGTCCAGCAACTGGAGCAGGTGACCAGCCGGGCCGTGGCCCAGCCGTTGTCACCGTTCAATTGGTTGATTATCGTCACCGAGGGGGAGCGTTATCACCTCGCCCGGGTGAATCTTCTCGCGGGCGATCAGCAACCGAATGCTGACTGGGGCTGGCTGGGGAGGCTCCGGGCCGCCTATCGGTCGCCGTCGGCGCTGGACTGGGAGTGGCGAAGCCGCTTCGGCGCGCCCGACCGTGAGCGGGCGCTGGTGCAGTCGGCCTGGCAAGCGACCGGGTTTGACGGGTTTCGGCGCTTCGCCCACTATCCTGCACTCTATCGAGTAGACCGGGGTGCGGCGGAGACTTGCGTCTGGTTTACCGATTTGCGTTACCTGCTACCGGAGCAGATCCCGCCATTTCGTTACGGTATGTGTCGGACGGAGGCAGATGACCAGTGGAAACTGTACCGATTAAGACGCTCTACCCGGGATGAGCGTCACGCCTTGGGGCATCGCTAACAAGTCGGCTATTCCTCGGCCCCAGTGTGCCGCCGACGACTCATCGTTACCGGCAAGCAGATAGTGGATGTCCTATGCTCGATGGCATGGAGCACGTTATTTTTCTCAGTTATCGACGGGTGGATACTTCGGGGCATGCGGGTCGTATCAGTGACGACCTGGCGCGTCATTTTGGTCGCTCGGTGACCTTTCGTGACATCGAGTCGATCACTGCCGGGGCCGATTTTGTACAGGCACTGGAACAAGCCATCCATGCTGCCCGGGTGTGCATCGTGCTGATCGGTGATACCTGGCTCACTGAAACGTCGGCCGATGGCGCGCGACGTCTCGACAGCCCTGACGATCACGTGCGGCGTGAGATTGAGATGGCACTCGATGACACAAAGCTGAAGATGATCCCGGTACTGGTGGAAGGCGCAAGCATGCCGGATGAGGATGATCTGCCGGCATCCATGCGGCGACTGGCGCGGTTGCAGGCGGTGGAGTTGTCAGAGAGCCGCTGGGACTACGACATGGCGTGTCTGGCGGCGGTGCTTGAAAGACTTGGTGTCGGGCGTAAGTTGTACCGACGTTTGCCTCACTGGCGGCTGATCTTGTCGCTGCTGATCGTGTTGACTGTGGCGACGTCGGGGCTGTATTACTGGCGCAATATGGTGGGTGTCGAGCAATTCAGCGGCCTGTGGTACTTGCCAAACGGCAGCTACTGGTCGGTACGTGAGCAGAACGGCCGATGGTGGGTGGAGGAGACCCATTACGAATCGCGCCAGGTGTGGCAACAGGGTCCTGCCGAAATCGTCGACGGTGAACTACGGGTGCGACTGGAACTGGTGTTCGAAGATGCAGAGTTTCGCTTTCTGCACCGGTTGCGTCTCTCTACCGACCGGCACAGCCTTGTCGGTTCGGTGAGACGCTCTGACAGTCGCATGGAACGCTCACAGGTGCTGACCCGCAACCGGCCGTAGACTGGGTAGTAAAATTGGCCCACCGATGGGGCTATGGTTTTTCTGCATTGGTATTCCGCAGTATGCACACTTGATTGGTGGGGTGAGCCGGCTGTAAATTTTTTACTACACTGGTAGGACGCACTCCACTCCATTGCCGACTAGATAGTTTGCTCGTCCGGTATCGAGTTATATGCTGCTAGCGGAGTGGCTTTTCCGGGTACGGTTTACCGATACGTAAATTCAGTGAATAAAGGAGAATAAGATGAACAAGGCATTATTTGTAACGCTGGCCCTCTTGTTCATAACCAGCCCGCTAATGGCCGCGGACGGGGTGATCAATGTTCCGAGTGACTATGCTGTCGAGGAGACCGCCGATCGTCTGGAAGATGTTTTGAAGAACAAGGGCATGACCATTTTTAATCGTGTAAAACATGCAGAAAACGCGGCCAGGGTCGGTATAGAGCTGCGAAAAACGGAACTGATTATTTTCGGTAATCCCAAGGTGGGAAGCCCGCTGATGAAATGCCGGCAAACGGTTGCAATTGATTTGCCCCAGAAAGCCGTGGTCTGGGAGGATGAAAAAGCCAAGGTATGGATATCCTACAACGACCCGAGATATTTAGAAAAACGGCATGACATCGCGGGTTGTGAAGAGACCATCATGAAGGTGGAGAAGGCGTTGGCGGGCATCACGAAATCAGCGGCGACCAAGTAGTACGTCGTCCAATGCACGTGAGCTAACCATATTCTTAACTATAGCGTTACCGATCCGATCTGATACCGCACTTGAAAAAGATGATAGTGGCCGTTTAGATGGAAGCCTGACTGACCGTTTCCCACTGTATGATGGGTGCAGCGGTCTCCGTGATATGCGGTCTATTTCAAGCCAACACCACATCACCGGCGCGCGGAAACATTCGACAAATTCAGGATATCCCTGAACCGATCAGCTCAGCTGGACCCGATTTGCAATGCCAGACGACTTTGATGCATTGTAATGTTTGATTGCATCGGACATTAATATCGGGGCAGGGATATCAGACCTGTCTCCCGGCCTGCGTCAGGACAGACAACGTGCATGCGGAACAGCTCGAGATAGCCGGTTTTTTGATTAGCCATACACCCTTTGACGAACTCTCGGAGGAGGCATTGAATGAACTTGCCCAGCAGGTCGAGGTGGCCTATTACCGGGCCGGCGCCGATATCCTGAACTATGCCGAGCCAATACAGGATCTTTACGTCATTCGGAAAGGGGCGGTGGAGACTTACCGCAGGACCGGTGAACTGTACAACAAGCTTGCCGATGGTGAGGTGTTTGGGCAGGTGAGCCTGATGATGAATCAACGGGTACGGTTTCCGGTCAAGGCGATCGAGGACACGCTGGTCTACTGCATCCCCTTCGAACTGTTTCAGGACTATTGTGATCGTTACGAGACCTTTGCCGACTACTTCGAAACCGGGAACAGTTCGTTGTTGCGCAAGACGGTTTCGGACTACCAGGACAATAACGATCTAACCTCGGTCAAGGTGAAGGAGCTGATCACCCGGGAACCGGTCACCGTGCCGGAAGAGACGAGTATACGGCGGGCGGCGGAGATCATGACCGAACACCATGTCTCCTCTCTGCTGGTGGTCAACCGGGGCCTGGCCGAGAGCGAGACCGGCGGCCCGGACGGTATTGTCACCGACCGGGACCTTCGCGAGCGGGTGCTGGCGACCGGTCTGTCACCGGAGAGCCCGGTGCGGCAGGTGATGTCAAGGGTGATGATAACCCTGGATGACAACGCCTACGTGTTCGAGGCGATGCTGCTGATGTTGCGCAGTAATACCCATCACCTGCCGATCATGCGACGTCAGCAACCGATCGGTGTTCTGGCCCTCTCCGACCTGGTACGTCATGAGTCGCAGAGCAGTATCCTTCTGGTACGCAGTATCTTCAATATGACCAGTGTCGACGAACTGCAAACCTACTCGCTGCAACTGCCCGCGGTATTTGTGCGCATGGTCAAGGAGGATGCCAACTCCCACATGATTGGTAGTGCCATGTCGGTAATCGGTCGCAGTTTCAAGCAGCGTCTGCTGGAACTGGGCGAGGAGCGGCTCGGTCCTCCGCCGGTTCCTTACTGTTTTCTGGCGCTCGGATCCATGGCGCGTGACGAGCAGTTGATCTACACCGACCAGGACAACGCCATGGTTCTGGATGATCGCTACCGTGAAGAGGAGCACGGGACATACTTCGAACAACTGGCAAGATTTGTCAGCGACGGCCTGACGGTCTGTGGTTACAGCTATTGTGATGGTGACATCATGGCCACCAATCCCCGGTGGCGCATGACACGCAGTGCGTGGAAAGCGCACTTCAGCCAGTGGATAGACAACCCCGATCCGCAGGCATTGCTCAATGGCAGTATCTTCTTCGATCTCGATGGCGTGTATGGCCGAACCCAATGGGCAACCGAATTGCATCGGTTCGTAACCGGAAAGACCCGGAACAATCGCCGCTTTCTGGCCAGCCTGGCGAGAAATGCCCTGAACAGAACCCCACCGCTTGGTTTTTTCAAGGAGTTTGTGATGGAGAAGGATGGCCAGCACAAGCATTCGATCAATATCAAGCGCCGCGGTACCGCACCCCTCACCGATGTGATCCGGGTGCATGCACTGGCGGTGGGCTCCAGGGCGGTCAACTCGTTCGAGCGGCTGGATGAGGTGATTCAGTCCGGTATTCTGCCAGACGGCAAGGGCGCTGATCTGAGTGATGCGCTGGAGTACATCTCAATCGTCAGGATTCGTCACCAGGCGAGGCAGATCGAGGCCGGACAAGATCCGGACAACAATATCCATCCCAGGCATCTGAGCCGTTTTGAACGACGCAATCTGAAGGAGGCGTTCCAGGTGCTGAGCAGTGCCCAGGCCTTTTTGAAATACCGCTATAACTCCAATATTCCACTGAAGCCGTAATCCGATGAGTATGCAGCATCACTCGCCGCTAACCGATCCGGACGCCAGAAGTCGCTGGCCGGACCATTTCGATGAACTGTATGCCCGCTGTGACGATTTTCGATTGCAGCGATTCTATGCTGCGGGCACGGTGAGTGCGGATACACCGATCGTCAACACGCCGCTGGTGGCAATGGATTTTGAGACTACAGGACTTGATGCAAAACAGAATGATATCGTCAGCATCGGCATCGTGCCGTTTTCGGTCCACCGCATATTCTGCCGCGAGTCGGCCCATTGGCTTGTGAAGCCGGTCCAGACACTGACTGACGGGTCGGTGATGATTCACGGCATCACCCATTCCGAGATAAATGTTGCGCCAGACCTGGACTCCATTCTGGAGGCACTGTTGACTACTATCAGCGGCAGGATCGTGGTGGTGCACTATCGCTACATCGAACGTGAGTTTCTCTCCCAGGCCCTGCTGCATCGGCTGGGTGAGTCCATCGAGTTTCCAGTGATCGATACCATGGCCCTGGAACAGTACATCCTGCGTCGCAGACAGTCCCTGCTGAAACGCCTGATGCGGCGCCCGGTCGGCTCCCTGCGTCTGGGTGATTGTCGGGAACGCTACGGCCTCCCGCACTACCAGGCGCACCACGCGCTGACCGATGCGCTGGCCACCGCAGAGTTGCTGCAGGCCCAGATCGCCTACTATTTCAGTGATGATACACCGCTTGGGGAGCTGTGGTGTTGAGATAAAAAACCGGCGCCATCGAAGCGCCGGTTTGGTATGGTTTGCCCTGGATCAGGCAGCCTACTTGGGCTCGGTGCGGAAGCCCATGACCAGGCTGACACACATTAACAACAGCACGATAGTGAACGGTAGACCGGTGGAGATTGCCCCGGCCTGTAGTGCCTGAATTGCCTCGGTGCCACCTATCCAGAGCAGGGCGGCGGCAATGGCGCCCTCGGTGGTGGCCCAGAAGATACGCTGCGGAACCGGTGCATCGATTTTGCCGCCTGCGGTGATGCTGTCGATCACCAGGGAGCCGGAATCGGAAGATGTGATGAAGAAGACCAGCACCAGAATGATGGCCACAACTGACAGCAGGGTGCTCATCGGCAGCTGATCGAACATCTGGAACATGGCCAGCGGCACCTCGGTAAGGCCCTTGGCGCCCAGCGCACCGATATTATTTACCACCTGGTCAATGGCAAGGCCGCCGTAGATTGACATCCAGAGAGTGGTTACCGCAGTGGGGACCAGTAATACGGCGACGATAAACTCGCGCACGGTACGGCCGCAGGAGATCCGGGCGATGAACATCCCGACAAAGGGTGACCAGGAGATCCACCAGGCCCAGTAGAAGACCGTCCAGCCCTGGAACCAGGCCTCATCGCCGCGACCGTGCGGGTTACTCAACGGAATGATGTTCTCCAGGTAGGCGCCGATGGTGGTCGGTATGTTGCCCATGGCAACGGCAAAGCCAAGGAGGGTGACCAGGATAAGCAGGGCGAAGGCGATGATCATGTTGATGTTACTCAGTACCTTCACTCCCCCTTCCAGTCCGCGTACCACGGATATCACCGCCAGCGCAGTAACGCCGATGATGACCAGGATCTGCAGTTCGATGCCGCTCTCGATACCAAACACGTGGTTGATACCCGCGGCTGCCTGCTGGGCACCCAGGCCGAGCGAGGTGGCGAGGCCGAACAGGGTGGCCAGAACCGCCAGGATGTCAATAATATGGCCGGGCCATCCCCAGGTCCGGTCACCTAGAATCGGATAGAAGATGGAGCGGATCGAGAGCGGCAACCCCTTGTTATAGGCAAAAAATGCCAGTGAGAGGGCGACCACGGCATAAATCGCCCAGGGGTGCAGACCCCAGTGGTACATAGTTGCACCCATCGCCAGCCGTGCGGCCTCGGGCGTATTGGCCTCCACCCCGAGCGGTGTCTCGTACCAGCCGGTGAGATAGGCGACAGGCTCCGCCACACTCCAGAACATCAGGCCGATGCCCATGCCGGCCGCGAACAGCATCGCCAGCCAGGAGATGGTTGAGTGCTCCGGTTTCGCATCGTTGCCACCGAGCCGCAGTTTTCCGTAGGGTGATACGATTAACAGCAGGCAGAAGATGACGAAGATATTGCCGGCCCACATGAAGAGCACGTCGAAGGTGCCGATGATGTCCCACTTGAGTCCGTCCAGCACCTTCTTGGCGGTGGCCGGATCGGTTGCCAGCGTGGCTACCAGAAAAAGAAAAATCAGTCCGGCGCTGATTGCAAAAACCGGGTTATGGATATCAAAACCCCATTTCTGAATGTTGTCCTGACCTACCGAGTAGTCAGTATTTTCGATACTGTACTTATCGTGTTCGGAATTCATCGATCCCCCGTCGTCTCCCTTAGTGAATTGAGTACTCTAATATTACTAACCTCGATTAACAACCGGATGACTCCAGGGAAGATCGAAATAAAGTCTAATAACTCAACATGGTAGCGTCACTTAGATGAATTATTCTCCCGGCGACGCAGTGAATAAAAATATTACAACAGTAATAAAAATATCGGAATCAATCGGCCGCACTTGTCCTGACGCTATACGTTTGGCAATGTAAATTGCCGGCGGATGATTGCGCCGCGGCTGAAATACAGAGTGGGACAGGCGAGGGGAGGGCGGTCGGAAAATCCGCTGGCCGGGCAGGAATCGCTGAAGGCTCGTGGCCTATTTCAGGATTATCCTGTTTATGGCAATCGTTTTGCCTGGACAACAAGATCTCACCGATGCTCTATATTTACTGTTATTCGTGACTTTACACGCGATTCGGATGGGCGGGGTAAAGATGATTGAAGTTGCAGGTATAGATCACCTGGTATTACGAACCAACCAAGTGGACCGGATGCTGGATTTTTACACCCGGGTCCTGGGTTGCCGTATCGAGCGGCAATCATCCGCGGAAACCGGGCTGACCCAGTTGCGGGCAGGATTTTCCCTGGTTGATATTGTGGATGTGGATGGTCGACTGGGCCGCCTCGGCGGTGCGGCACCAACGTCGCAAGGCAATAACCTGGATCATTTCTGTCTGCAGATCAAGGCCATTCCGGAGCAAGAGATCGTCAGCTACCTGCGAGAGTGTGGTATTGAGGTGGGGGACTTTACCGATAGATACGGTGCCCAGGGACTGGGCCGCTCTGTTTATATCCAGGACCCCGATGGCAATACGGTGGAGCTGCGCAATCAGGTTGCCAGCGTAATTTCGTGACCGGCCAGGGCTGTCCTGGAGATGCAAAGCAACATATCCATTCTGGTGTATGGGTGGCATTCGCTTGCGTGACTCTTCGCCGGGCACACCCCATGAGTATGGCGGCTTGTGGTACCTCTCCAATGTCAGCTACCGAGCTGTGGGCATTGAGGATGGCCGATTATGGATGGACGAGACCCATGTCGATTCGCACCAGGTGTGGAACGGGGGTGGCCGAAATGGTAGACCAGAAACTGACAGTGCCTGCATCGGACATGTTGGGCTCGGCCCGATGCAGGCCAATATCGTTATAGCTTACTGATGATCAGTGCGGCGTTCACCCCGCCGAAACCAAAACCGTTGCACAGGGCGTGCTGGGTGGTCTGGGCACGGGCGTTATTGGGTACGAAATCCAGGTCCTGCATGGCCTCATCGGTGCTGTCGAGATTCAAGGTAGGGGGAAGCAGGTCATTCATCACCGCCAAGGCGGAGAAGATACTTTCAATACCTCCCGCTGCGCCGAGCAAATGGCCGGTGGCCGACTTGGTGGAAGAGACCGGAATCTTTGGCAATGCTTCACCAAACACGTTTCTGAGAGAGGCAACTTCCGCGTTATCGCCCACCGGGGTGGAGGTGGCGTGGGCATTTACATAGTTGATATCGCCGGGTTCGAGTCCAGCCATCCTCAAGGCGGCGCGAATGGCGGCGGCAGCGCCAGAGCCATCCTCCGGCCCGGAGGTAATGTGATAGGCATCGGCACTGGTGCCGTATCCACTGAGAATCGCCAGCGGTGTAGCGCCCCGTGCCTGGGCGTGTTCGAGGGTTTCAATCACCATCAGACCGGACCCTTCACCCATGACAAAGCCGTTGCGCGCCTGATCGAACGGGCGCGAGGCCTTGGTCGGTGCCTCGCCCTCGGTAGAGAGGGCCTTAAGTGCGTGGAACCCGGCCAGCGACAGCGGGTCGACGCAAGCCTCGGCACCTCCCACCAGGGCCACGTCCGCTTCACCGCTACGGATGATGCGCATACCGTCGCCGATGGCCTGGATTCCCGCCGCACAAGCGGTCACGGGGCATCCCAGTGGGCCTTTGAAGCCGTGCTTGATGGAAAGGTTACCTGCTGCCATGTTGGCCAGAAACGCCGGCACGGTAAAGGGTGACAGGCGCTTGTGACCGCGCGTATCCAAGGTTTGTTGGGCCTGGGTGATGGTGGTGAAACCGCCGATACCGGTGGCAATGATGGTGGCGGTGGCCTGCTTGTCGGCCTCGGTTTCGGGAAACCACTGCGCCTGCTGAAGTGCCTCTTGCGCCGCAGCCAGGGCATAGACGGTAAAAAGATCCAGCTTCTTGCGCTCTTTTTTCTCAATCAACGACTCAATGTCGAAACCGGCGTCCGGGTCCTGCTCAATAGCGGGTACCAGTCCCGCGATCTTGATCGGAAATGTTTCGGTATCAAAGCGATCAATCAGACCAATGCCAGACTGGCCCGCCGCCAAGCGTTCCCACACCGGCTTGACGCCGCAACCCAGAGGGCTGATCATGCCCATTCCAGTAATGACGATCGGTGAACTCATGGTTTCTCCACTCGGTAATCTAATCGAGAGACCCTAGCACCCGCCAATATATGATCAAGATAATATTTTGCCCACGATGATGGGGGGATCTAATGCCTTATTCAGAAGATCACAAAGCAAAATCGAAAGACCGTATCCTTAAATCTGCCACTGAACTGTTTTGCCGCTACGGTTTTGAGAAGGTATCCATCAGTCAGATCATGAAGCTGGCGAAGATGACGCACGGGGCGTTTTATGCCCATTTTGAGTCGAAAGAGGCCCTTTATAATGCGTCGTTCCTTGAAACCCTCAAGGGCAGCCGTGCTGCACGATTGGTTAAAGGTCCCCTGTCAATCAAACACTTAACAGCTCTGGTCACCAATTACTGGAATCTGCAGGAGTTGAAGGAAAAGAGTAAGCCCGGCCCTGAAACAATCCTGTTTAACGAGATCGGTAACGACAATGCCGAGGTGAAGCGACTGTTTGAAACCTCATACCATAATCTCAAAAAGATGCTGGAAACCCGCATCATGGCCTTGAGTCGACTGAAAAAATTACCCTTCGAGCCCGATCGGGAGACGATTGCTGAAAAAGCCCGTGCCATCCTCGCATCACTGGTGGGTGCCGTTGCCATTGCGAAAAGCATTCCTCATGAGGAGGAGCGGCGCGGCATTTTAGAAGCTGCCCAAAAGCAGATCTTGATTATGCTGGGCGTAAGCGAAAGCGAGTTGGACAGCCTGCTGGGTTCAGTTGCGTCAGATGTCTGGTGACGAATGGATAGCTGCGTCTCTCGCCACATTTAAGCTTGGATTCGGGGGTAAGCAGGGATGGAAAGCAAAAAAATTGATCATCTGTGTATTGCGGTAAAAGACCTGGACCATGCCAGAAAGGTGTGGGAGCCGGTTCTCGGCAAACCACAACCCGATGATCCCTATGTGGATGAGCCTGAACAGATCCGGGTCGCCAGATACTGGCTTGGCGGGGTAGGTTTTGAACTCATGGAATCAACCACGCCCGATGGACCAGTCGCGCAGTGGATAGAAAAACATGGCGAAGGGGTGATGATCGTCAGTCTTAATGTTGATGATACCCGGGAGGCCATAACGGCACTGGAGTCGCAAGGTTATCCGTTTATCCCGACCCGTGAAGGCGAGAAGGCGAGGCCATTCAGAGACTGCGAGTTTGCCTTCATTCACCCGCATAAAATGAACAATGTACTGGTGGAACTGATTGATTATCGCTGGCGTGAACTGGAGGACCAGTAGTCGGTCCCGGCTTTGCCCGACACAAGCCCCGTCATCCGATGCAATCAGTTCGGTATATTGCATAACCACGCAAAAAGCATGGGTTAGCCGTCTCATATAAACGTCTTGAACTATACTCAATGCCTGAGTGATCCTACCCAGACATTGGAGGTTTCGACATGTTCAAGCGCATATTACTCACGGTGGTTATAACCCTGGCACTATCCGCGCCAGCGCTTGCCAGCCACTGTCCCATGGACGCCAAGGCGATAGATGCGGGGCTTGAAAAAACCCAACTCAACGATATGCAGAAATCCGAGGTGATGACCCTGCGTGATGAGGGAATGAAACTGCATAACAGCGGCGAACACCGCCAGGCCGAGCAGACTCTGGCCAAGGCGATGCGGATGCTGCTGGAAGCCGATAAGATGTAGCATGGAAACCGTTACCAGGCCGTTGTGTCGCTGTTTGGGCAGAGGCATAACGGCCTTTCTGTTAGCACTCCACTGGTATGACGTTGCCGGCAGCGGAGAGGCGTCTGGCTCCATAAGGAGAATACGATGTGTATGACCCGATGGACATGATATCGTGGTGGCTTGTCACAAGCCTGGATAGTGATACACACAAACGGCATTCTGACTAATCAAATCAAATCAAATCAAATCAAATCGAATTGCTGGTTTGCCGGGTTCTACTTTTGGGGTTGGGCGTTAACGTCTATCTGAGCCGGATAGTTCAAGCGGCCCGCAAATTATTTTCTGTTCTGCGATTTCGTTGCGTGAAACCTACTGTGAGTTGCACTACAGGAATGACGAGGTGCCCCGGTCAAACTGTCATAACTGCAACTGATTTGGTAGGCTCGATGAGCCACAAGGAGTAGGGCATAATGCTTTCGCCGAACATGCTCTGGCGGGACAATGACAGGATCTCTTATCAACGGCCCAAGGTCTGTGAATCAATTATTGGAATTTACCGTGAACAATGCCTATGTGATTGGCCATATTTCGATTAAGAACCCTGAAATGTGGGCGGAGTACCGTGCAAAGGTGCCAGGTACTTTGGCGCCGTGGAGTGCTGAATTACTCCTGCGGGGTAAACTGACTGCAGTCCTTGGCGGCGAACACTCTCACACCGATACGGTGGTGATCCGTTTTCCAAATCTGGATGCGGTGAATGGCTGGCACGCCTCAGCGGCTTACCAGGCGTTGATTCCATTACGTCAGATGGCGGCGGATGTGGATTTGCTTGCCTTTGAAGAATAACCGCGCTTTGGGGTATTGGCGATACCGTTAATCGGGTTACCTGAGACAATCCCTCATGTCAGGAGCTGTCTTCGGTGACAGCATACGCGGCGGGTTGCATAGCCTCTCCCCGCACATTGAACCAGGCCTGTATAATCTCTGCACCAAAGAAAAATATTGCACTGGAGTAGTAGACCCATAGCAACAGCACAACGAATGACCCTGCCGCGCCGTAGGCACCGCCCACCTCCCCGCGAGCCAGGTAGTAGCCGATCAGTCCCTTACCGACGACAAACAGTACTGCAGTAACGGCACCGCCCCATGCAGCCCGATGCCAGGATAGCTGTACGTCAGCCAGGTAGCGGAATAAGAGCGTGAACAAGCCGGTATAAATTACTGTGCTGATTAACTGGTTCAGCAGATCCCACAGCTGACCGCTCTGGGTCAAGATCGCCCCCAGTGCTGAGCTCACCAAAAGAGAAACAATGGAGATAAATACAATTCCACCAATCAGGCCAATGGAGAGCACACGTCGTCGTAACCAGTGCCAAATCGCCTTTCCCGGCTTTGCCTCGATACCCCATATCTGATTCAAGGAAGCCTGCAGTTGTGCAAATACTGTTGTCGCGCCGATCAGTGATATCACGATACCGATGATGCCGGCAGTACTGCCAACCGACGGTCGGATGTTGGCGCTGTCCAGCACTGCTTGTCCTGCCTGTCGGGCTCCTTCACCCGCCAACTCTTCCAACTGGTCGAGCATCACGGCCTGAGAAGCATATTCCAGCGACGAACCCAACCAGACGATGAGCAGCATTAGCGGCGCAAATGAGAGCAGGGTGTAAAATGATAGTGCGGCCGACTGCGTCATCACGTTATCGGCAAAGAAACCTTCAAGGGCCTTCCGTATTAAGTTATAGGTGGTCTTTAGATTCATGGGTACAATCCTTGTAGTCGACACAAAGGTCAGTCGCCTGCACTCTGCGTGGTCGATCGGCCCGCACCCGCACAGTGACCGTATATAAAATTTTGTAACATACCCACAGCCTTGGTCCGTATCGGCTATTGGGTACGTTCAAGGTCATTAATCAGCAACTTCATCTCAGCAATCTCCTTCTCCTGCGCATCAATAATGTTATCGGCGAGCTTACGTACCCTCGGATCTGATATTTTGGCGCGACTACTGGTCAGGATTGCGATGGAGTGGTGTGGTATCATCGCCTTCATATAAGAGACATCGTCGACCGTCTGCTGACTTCTGACAAGCCACAATGCAAGTACAAACAGGCACCCGCTACCAATAATAATGCCTGCATTGAGCCAATTTCGCGTGTACATCCCAAGCATAAACAGCAGCATGATTACGGCCATCGCCGCACCCATGAGCAGTGTCATATAGACTCTGGTTTCACTGAAAAATATATGGTCGAACTTGAAGTTATTCAGATACGTGAGCCCATACATTACCACCATCGCCGTACCGATCATGGCAGCATACTTTGTGTAATTATTCATAAACCCTCTCCTTTGGATTTGTGTCAAAAGCGGCCATACAGTATTAGATAGTATCGGCCTATCGAGTCTTGATTTCACAGCCAAGTTGCTTGCAGGCTTGCATTGAACCCAGGCTATCCTCCACATCGGTAAAGCCGTGACGCTTTAGTATCGAGGCCGCAATGATGGCCCGTTTACCGCTACCGCAGAATGTGACTACCGGCCGGGTCCGGTCAATTTCATTGATGCGTTCCTGCAGATCGCCCAAAAAAATATGAGTTGAGCCGACTAGCCGGCCCTCGTTTACCTCGCCTATCTTCCGCACATCAAGCAGGGTGAACGACTCATGATTATGTAACCGTTTTTCCAGCGTCGCGGCGTGTACGGCCGGGATTCGGTCATACGACCTGCCGCTTACCTCCCAGGCTGTCAATCCGGACTTCAGATAACCGGCAATGCGATCAAAACCCATGCGTAGTAAATACCTTACAGCACGGGATATTTGGTTATCTGTTTCCGCTATCAACAGCAGATCATGATCATACCTCAGCAGATAACCGGCATAGGCGGATACCATATCCAGCGGTATCGCGATACTTCCGGGAATAAATGCCCCCGCAAACGCCTCGGGGCTTCGCAAATCCACTGCTATTGCCCCCTCGGCCATGGCCTTTTCAACGGTATCGGCTGCAAGCGGCGAGGGTGCCGGAATGTAATCGAGGGCGGGCGGCCCCTGAAGGTTCCAGGTTTCCATCTTTCTGAAATAAGCAGGCTGTTCATGTCGCTCTTGCAGCTTGTAGCGAATGAACTCCTCCCGGTCCGTTTTCTGTAGTACCGGGTTATGCAGGCGTTCATGGCCGAGCGTTGAGAACTCACGTGACGCCATGTTGTCGCCGCAGACCGACCCCGCCCCATGTGCCGGGTAGAGAATCGTCTGATCCCCTAACGGGAGCAGTTTATTAAAAATACTATCGTACAGGGCGGCGGCCACTTCCCGAGCACGATCAGGATAGAAGTCAGTGCGACCGACATCGCCGACAAACAGGGCATCTCCGGTAAAGACCGCAACCGCGTCGTCCCCTGCGTTGCTGTCGCTAACAACAACCGATATGCTCTCGAAGGTGTGGCCTGGCGTTTCCAGGATCAACAGCCGTAGATCACCCACTTCGAATGTGTCACCATCTGAAACAGGCTGACCATACGCGAAGTCCAGCGCCTTACCATGGTGGATCGATGCACCGGTGCGTCGCGCAAGATCCAGTGATCCTATTACATAATCTTCATTGCGATGGGTTTCGAATATACGGGTAATGCGTACACCTTCGCGTGCAGCAATATCCCGATAGATATCGCAATCGCGCCGGGGGTCAATGACCACAGCTTCAAGGTCGTCGCCAATAATGTAGGATAAGTGGGCAATTCCTGCTGATGGTATTTTCTCAAGAAACATGTTGACTTCTCCTTTGCAGCCACTCAATAAGCTTCTGTGGTAACAACCCGTAGAGACTTTACTTGGGTTAAACTATTGGTGAACCTTCCAAATTTAAGGCCTGAACACCACTGTTCACACAGACTCTATAAACTTGACCGATCCCCACTAAAGATCAAAACGGAAAAGATAGCCTTCCGCGGACTCCCATCAGCTAATCCCTAATCAACGGGCTTTGCTAATTTCGAATGCGCTGTATCCGGTGCGAACAATACTTGCGAATTCAGCGGTCACAGTTACATCGCATTTTCATGCCTTCGCCGTTATCAATCTGACCACCGTTAGTCAGGTCGATATTATCAAGGCGGGCAGCGGCTGCCAGCCTTGGAGATTAGTGTGTTTAAGTGGCCAAGCAGTGATCCAGTCAGAAATTACAGATATCTATATCTACCTTCGTAAGCGTGCATAGCCTCAACTCTTTCCGGTTCAACAATATTGCCATGGTCAGAACGCCATCTTGAATTTCCAGTCAAACCGGTCAAGCTGTTGTTACTTCGGTTTTCAGCTTACTGTTTACTGTATCAGTCTTCGCAAACTGGTCGCTGTCGATATTCAGGGACTTCTCGGCCTCGCTGTAACTGATCGCGCCGTCACTGTTACTGTCAACCTGTTTGAACCCCACCGGTTTTTGATTGGCATAAACTGCTGTACCCACGATCAACGAGATGGCGGTAACAATAATCTGTTTTCTAAACATGGATCCCATAATTCTTCTCCTGAATTTCATTAACTGTCAGGGCTCGCGACTCACACCCTTCAGATGTGCAGGATAAGCGGGGAATGCCTTCTGACTTGATCTTGCCTAAAAACATGCTACCCCGGTTCTGTGGTTGGATCTCTTGCCACAAGCCTGCTTGGGATTAACGAACCGGGAACGACAACCTTGGTTGCCGTCCCGGTTGGTTACAGGCGCTATTTTTTTGTACCCTCTTCAAAGGCACTGAACTCGGTACGGTCGATACCCTCATCCTTGTTTTGATCAAGATTATCCCAGCCTTCGGAAAGGGAAGTATCGCCCTGAGTTGCCTCCTCCCGGCTGATCTTGCCATCACTATTCTGATCAAGTGTCGCGAAACGATCTGAACTCATTCCATCCTGGGCTGATGGGGCAGTTGCTTGGCTGATCATTTGATCATCTTTCAGCTCCAGATAATTGTCCTCATTGTAGGCCTGGGTATTTTTCAACTCATCCTCGGTCATTGAGGTGGGAAGGACCAGTTCATCATCACGGACTTTAAAACGGTTCAGTTCAATTGGAATCAGCTTGTCGCCGATACCGAGAAAGCCGCCAACTGACACAACGGCATACAGTTTGTTGGTGTCATTCTCAAGCACGACTTTGCTCACATCACCGACTTCGTCATCATTCTGATTTTTAACATCCATTCCCTTAATATCGTCAACCGTTTTGGTCATCAGGGCACCGGCGATGTTAGACGGCTGACTCTTCGCAAGGCCGGTATCCGTCATACGACCCTGTCCGGTTCCCGCAGTGCGCTGTTCAGTCGACATGTCGTTGGTGCCTGCTGCCATGCCCTTGTCACTTTTATGCTCTCCCTGCTCCGTGCCAGCGGCCATACCTTTGTTGTCGCTCCCAGTCTTATCCTCCATGGTCCCTGCAGTACTGCCACTGTAACTGCCACTTGTACTTTGCTCGGTACCGGCGGTTGAGCCCGGCTGGGAAGGGGAGGGCTGGCCAGGGGTGGATTCAGCGGTCGTGTTGTTCTGCCCGGTGGAGGATTTATCCTGCTCTCCAGCCGCATACTGGTCTGCGCTCCACTGTTCGTACTCTGAACGACTCAGTTGATCGTTATTATCGATATCCGCCTGTGAAAACTGGTTTATATCAATATCGAGGGCGTCCTTTGCTTCATTGTAGCTAACGGCACCATCACCATTCTTGTCAGCTTTCTGGAAATCGACTGATTTTTGACCGGCATATGCCACCGAACTCAGGATTATTGAAATCGCAGTAACTATAATCTGCTTTTTGAAAGTTGCCTTCATGACTCTTCTCCTTGACTTTACCTATATCGTCTCTTGCACTTTGCAAGTTCACTTACACAAGTGGTTGCAGCAATTTGGATGCCAACCGATGTTTCCCACCTACTACACAGGCTGCAGACGCCTCTATTAGATGAACCGGGACCTGCAAGAGAGAAATCTGTTGATTCAGCCCTGATTAGGTACAGGGGGGTGGGCGATTTAATGGGGGGTTTTGACCCTGGACCGGGTCACATAGTGAAGTGATTTGACGCGTTTTGATATTTTTTGGACCGGCTGATTCGGCATTCAGGACTGCACGGAATCGATATGACTCGCCCCGCTGTCGCAGTCTGGGAGAACCGATGTCACTTTCCGTATCCTCGGGGAATATTCAGGTGATCGGTCTTTTTGTTTGTATGGTCTGTTATTAGTGGGCGGGATCGGCTCTTTCGACCGGGATGGCGTCGACAAACCGCAGGTCAGTCATCGTGCCGGGTGCTCTTTTTCTTTTTCTTGACCCGATGTGCGTTCTTGGAATTCTTCACCAGGTCCTCGATGATCGGTGTCAGCAACACTTCCATGGCGAAGGTCATTTTGGTACCCGGGATCACCAGGGTGTTGCGGCGTGAAATAAACGAGTTTTCGATCATGTGCTTCATGTAGACCAGATCAATATTGTACTTTTTGATAATGCGTTTTTTGACTCGAATTACTACCAGGCTCTCATCGGCCGTGGGCACCTCTCTAGAGATGAAAGGATTGGAGGTGTCCACCGTGGGAATGCGTTGAAAGTTGATGTCAGTGTGGGAGAACTGGGGGGTGATATGCTCCACATAGTCGTCCATGCGGCGCTTGATCGCCTCAACGGTGGTTTCTGTGTCATAGCCGCGGGTCTGGTTGTCCCGCTGGATCTTCTGAATCCACTCCAGGTTGATAATCGGCACCACACCGATCAGCAGGTCCACATATCGGCGTACTTCCGGCATGCCGCCGTGAAGTCCTTCATAGAGCAGCAGATCGGTCTCTTCCTTGGTCTCCTCCCAGGGTGTGAAGGTACCTGGCTTCATATCCCACTGCAGCGCCTCTTCATCATTGTGCAGGTAGTGGCGGGTCTTGCCCTGTCCGGTCGCTTTGTAGTTTTTGAACATCAGCGCCAATTCGTCCAGCAGATTTGCTTCGGGGCTGAAATGGCTGAGATTCCGTCCCTGCTGCTTGGCCAGTTTGGTGGCCTTTTTCATGTCGCTACGGGTGTGGCGGTGATAGGAGTCGCCCTCGATCATCAGAGACTGAATGCCCTCACGATAGAAGATATGGCCAAAGGCTTCTCTGACGGTGCTGGTACCGGCACCGGATGAACCGGTCACCGCGACAATCGGAAATTCTCTTTTACCCATGGATCTAGGACTCTTGGCAATTCTGGAAAACGAATTGGCCGATTTTGGCATATTTCCGGCTTGATTACCCGGTGATCTTGGGCGGCGATCAGTGTTCGCCCTTGGTCTTGCGGATACCGGCCAGGCGGTTGCCCTGCTTCTGCGGGCCGCCCATCGGGAAAATGTCGTGCAGATACCGGGTGTTGCCGCGCTCACTGCCCCAGATCTTCTTGAAATGTTTGATCATATCCCGCACCTGCGCCTGCACATGGTGCTGGTGATAATAGTCGCGGATGAAATTAATCACTTCCCAGTGCTCATCCGTCAGTTTCAGGTGCTCCTTTTCCGCCAGTGCCGCGGCAAAGCCTTCCGACCATTCATCCATATCCTGGATATAGCCTTCCTGATCGGTGGCTATCTGCTCATCACACACAGTGACATAATCAATGCGTATGGCAAAAGGGTTCGTTTTCATTTATGTAACCTCCGAAAAAGAGGGGAGCAATCTTGCTCCCCTCCGGGTACTACGCTTGTCTGGTTCCACCTGCGGCGAAGTCCGCAGGCGCCTGCTCTTCGATGCGTTTCATCGCACTCTCTTGAGTCAGTAAGCGTAACTTAGAACCGACATTTTCCCAACACTTAGTTCATTCTGACTTTCTTTACCCGTACGACCTGGTAGGGGCGGCTGATATAGCTCAGAGGTACGCTCCAGACATGTACCAGGCGGGTGAACGGGAACAGCAGGAACACGGTCATGCCGAAGAACATATGCAGTTTGAAAATGAAGTTCACATCCTGGATCAGGCTGGGATCGACACTCAGGGTAGCCACGCTCTTCACCCACTCGGTCAGGGCGATCATGGTGCTGGCATCGCCATGGGAGGCGTGATCGATGGAGACCACCGTGGTGCTCAGACCCAGGGCGACGGTGGCCAGCAGCCAGCCAATGATGAAGGTGTCACGCTTGCGGCTGACCGCACGGACCCGTGGCTCGTTCATGCGACGCAACAGTAGCATGGTGGCGCCGATCAGACACAGGCTGCCGAAGATCAGGCCTGCATAGATGGCAACATACTGGTGAGTGGCATCGGAGATACCCAGTGCCAGGAACCAGCTGTGCGGGGTCAACATGCCGACCAGATGGCCAAAGAACACCGCCAGTATGCCGACGTGGAACAGGTTACTGGCGAGGCGCATGCTTTTGCCACTCAGCAGCTGACTGGAATCGGCCTTCCAGGTGTACTGTTCACGATCGAAACGGAGCCAGCTTCCGAGCAGGAAGATGGTGCCGGCGAGGTAGGGGTAGGCCCCAAAAAAGAAGTTATCCAGTGTCATTCAAATTTCTCCTCAGGCTGCTTGCGCCAGATGTCCACGGTTTTCCACAATGCGAAGAATCCGCGCGTAGGGGCTCTCGGCCTTTTCCAGATTGTCGCCAATTACCTTCAGTACCTTGGCGGCGTCGCCCAGGAAGACCCGCGCCTGCAGGTCGTCCAGGGTGGAAACATACTCCAGGATCAGGGGCAGAAAGTCGGGGATCTCCTTGCCCTCGACCTCCAGGCCGCTGGCCTTGTAGTACTCCGACAGGTCGATCAGGGCAGGACCCCGGCCCCGGTCATCACCAAACAGGTGATGGGTGAGGTGCAGGTCGTGCTCCGGAACCATGTCGAAGGTCTGGACATACTGGCTCTGCAGACCGGTCAGGTCATGCATGTTCATCCAGGAGACAAGATTGAGCAGATCTTCCTTCTCCTGTGGACCAATGGCGTCATCCCGATTGATGGCGTCGATGATCCCGGGCAGGTTTTGCATCAACTCGTCGTCCGGATAGTCGAGCAACCGGGCCATGATGTTGTAGATAAGCATCGTAATAGTCTCCCGTTAAACGGTATCTTTTTTCCGCGGCTGGATGCCCTGCGGAGTATGGGTACGTTTGCGTGGAGCGGGGAACAGGGTGAACCCTTCGCCGCTGTCGCTGCCCTGAGAACTGACGTTGCCGGCACTGAATCCGTTCTGCCCCTGGAAGGCGTAGGGATCTTCCTGCGCCAGTGCCTCGTTGGCGGTCGGGATCACGAACCGGTCGTTGTAGTTGGCGATACCCAGCATCTGGTACATCTCGTCGGATTGTGCCTCGGTGAGGCCGGCGGCCTCCAGCGCGGCTGTGTTGCTGGTGCCTTCCACGGCCTTGGAGCGCTGGTTGCTGCGCATCGCCAGGAGGCGGTTCAGGGCGCTGATGATTGGCTTCTCGTCGCCGGCAGTGAGCAGGTTGGCGAGATACTGCACCGGGAAGCGCAGGGCTTCCGATTTGGGGATGGCGCCGTCGGCCTCGGTCGGCAGGTTGCCCTGATCGATCTGGCTCTGTACCGGTGACAGCGGCGGCACGTACCACATCATCGGCAGGGTGCGGTATTCCGGATGCAGTGGGAAGGCGATCTTCCAGTCGATGGCCATTTTGTAGACCGGCGAACGTTTGGCGGCATCGAGCCAGGTGTCGGGGATACCCTGCTCCTGGGCCTGGCGAATCACTTCCGGATCGTTCGGGTCGAGGAAGATATCCATCTGCGACTTGTACAGATCCTTGTCTCCGGCCACGGCGGCGGCATCGCTGATCTTGTCGGCGTCATACAGCACCACGCCCATGTAGCGGATGCGGCCGACGCAGGACTCGGCGCAGGCGGTCGGCATACCGGACTCGATACGCGGGTAGCAGAGAATGCACTTCTCGGACTTGCCGGACTCCCAGTTGAAGTAGATCTTCTTGTACGGGCAGGCGCTGACACACATGCGCCAGCCGCGGCAGCGGTCCTGGTCGATCAGTACCGCGCCGTCCTCGTCTCGCTTGTAGATAGCGCCGGACGGGCAGCTGGCCACGCAGGCCGGGTTCAGACAGTGGTTACACAGACGTGGCAGATACATGTGGAAGGTCTTCTCGAACTCCTTGTAGATCTGCTTCTGCATCCCCTTGAAGTTCTGATCCACTGAACGGCTCTCGAACTCACCGGCCAGATCATCTTCCCAGTTGGGTCCCCACTGGATCTTCTCCATGCGCTCGCCAGTGATCTGGGACAGCGGGCGGGCGGTCGGTGCCGCCTCGGAGAGGGGCTTGTTTTGCAGCTTGGGGTAGTCGTAGTCGAACGGCTCGTAATAGTCGTCGATCTCCGGCATGTCCGGGTTGGCGAAGATGTTCAGCAGCTTGCTGATGCGGCCGCCGGCCTTCAGTTCCAGCTGACCGTTCTCTTTCTTCCAGCCGCCTTTCCACTTCTCCTGGTTCTCCCACTCTTTGGGAAAACCGATACCGGGCTTGGACTCGACGTTGTTGAACCAGGCATACTCGACACCCTTGCGGTTGGTCCAGATGTTCTTGCAGGTTACAGAACAGGTGTGGCAACCGATGCACTTGTCCAGGTTCAGGACCATTGCAATTTGTGCACGTATATTCATCTTTTATTCCTCAATATGCTTTCCACCGGGTGCAGGGTGTCGCCACCCCGCACGTTGCGATTCACAGACTCAGTTGTTGATTCCTTCCGGATTCAGTTGAGCCTCGCGTTCCGGTGTCAGATCACCCTCTAACCAGTTCACATCGGCATCTTCGATCTTGTGCACGATGACGTTCTCGTCACGCTGGCTTCCCACGGTACCGTAGTAGTTGAAGGAGTAGGAGAGCTGGGCGTAACCGCCGATCATGTTGGTCGGCTTCATCACCACCTTGGTCACGCTGTTGAGAATACCGCCACGCTTGCCGGTGGTGTTGGAACCCGGTACGTTCACGTTCTTCTCCTGGGCGTGGTACATCAGGGCCATGCCCTTGGGTACACGCTGGCTGACCACTACACGGGCCACAGTGGCGCCGTTGGCGTTGACCGCCTCGACCCAGTCGTTGTCCTTCAGGCCGATGCTCTGGGCCTCGTCTTCGTTGACCCAGAAGTAGGGGCCGCCGCGGAACAGGGTCAGCATGCGCAGGTTATCCTGATAGGAGGAGTGGATGCCCCACTTGGAGTGCGGGGTGATCCAGTTCAGGGTCAGGGTCTTCTTGCCTTCCAGCTTTTTCGCCAGCTCTTTCGGCAGGTTCTTGTGTGCACCCAGGTCCTGTGGCGGACGGTAGCAGCAGAGACCTTCACCAAAGTCCAGCATCCACTCGTGATCGAGGTAGAACGATGCACGTCCGGTCAGGGTACGGAACGGAATGTGTTCGTGGACGTTGGTGTAACAGGCGTTGTAGCTCACCTCTTCAGACTCAATGCCGGACCAGGTGGGTGCGGTAATGATCTTGCGCGGTTGGGCCACGATGTCATGGTAACGGATCTTCTCCTCATGACGGCCTTCATACAGGTGACTGTGGTTGATGCCGGTCTTCTTGGAGAGAGCGGACCAGGATTTATGGGCCACTTCACCATTGGTCTCGGGTGCCATCATCAGTACGGTGTCGCACACCTGCACATCTTCCAGCAGTGAGGGCAGTCCCTTGGAGATACCTTCCTCGGTAATGACGCCGTTGTGGGTTTTCAACTGGTCGATTTCGAGATCGGTATTCCAGTCCAGCCCCTTGATGTTGTTGCCCAGCTTGTTCATCAGCGGGCCGACCGAGGTGTACTTCTTGTAAGTGTTGGCGTAATCGCGCTCCACCACCTTGAACAGCGGGGCGGTCTTGCCCGGGATCAGGTCACACTCGCCGCGTTTCCAGTCCTTGACCTCGCCATAGGGCTGGGCCAAGGCCATCGGGGAGTCGTGCTGCATCGGCAGCGAGACCACATCCTTCACCGTGCCCAGATGCTTCTCGGCGATCTCGGAGAACTTCTTGGCAATGCGCATGAAGATCTGCCAGTCGGACTTGGACTCGAACGCCGGATCCACCGCCTTGCCCAGCGGATGCACAAACGGGTGCATGTCGGTGGTGTTCAGGTCGGCCTTCTCGTACCAGGTGGCGGTCGGCAGGATGATGTCCGAATAGGCGCCGGTGGAGTTGAGGCGGAAGTTGATATCCACCATCAGGTCCAGCTTGCCGATCGGCGCCTTTTCGCGCCACTTGATCTCCTTGCAGCTGGCGCCTTCGGTGCCCTCCTGCATGACGCCATTCTGCGCGCCCAGCAGGTGCTTGAGGAAGTACTCGTGCCCCTTTGCGGAACAGCCGATCAGGTTGGCACGCCAGACGAACAGGTTACGTGGATGGTTCTCTTCCGCATCGATATCCTCGATGGAGAAGGCCATCTCGCCGCTCTTCAGCTGCTCCGCCATGTACTGGGAGATGTCTGCCTCGTCGGTGGCACCGGCCGCTTCTGCCGCCTTGACGATCTCCAGCGGGTTCTTGTTGAAGTGCGGAGCCGAGGGCAGCCAGCCGAGACGCTGGGAGACCACGTTGTAGTCGGCAATCTGGTAGCCGCGATACTTGGCTGCTGCGGTAGAGCCGAGGATGTTGTCGGCCTCGACCTTCTCGTAGCGCCACTGATCGGTATGGAAATACCAGTAGGTGGTGCTGTTCATGTGACGCGGCGGACGGTGCCAGTCGAGGGCAAAGGCGATCGGTGCCCAGCCGGCCTGCGGACGCAGCTTCTCCTGGCCCACGTAGTGCGCCCAGCCGCCACCGGACTGACCGACACAGCCGCACATGTGCAGGATGTTCATGATCGAACGGTAGCCCAGGTCGTTGTGGTACCAGTGATTGATGGCGGCGCCCATGATCACCATGGATTTGCCGCGGGTCTTGGAGGCGTTCTCGGCAAACTCACGTCCGGTGCGGATCAGGTCTGCGGTCTTGATGCCGGTTACCTTGGAGCCCCAGGCCGGAGTGTAAGCGACGCTCTCATCCTCGTAGGAGGTGGCCAGGTTGTCGCCCAGGCCGCGGTCGATGCCGTACTGGGAGACCATCAGGTCGAACACGGAAGTGACGAAGACCTCCTCACCCGATGCCAGCTTCAGCTTGCGCACCGGGATGTTGCGCAGCAGGGTGTCGTCCTCGCCCGGGTTGAAGTGGGGGAAGGCGACGCTGACTACGTCATCGCGGTTGTCGAGGCAAGTCAGTTCGGCCTCGATATCGGCCTGGTTGGCGGCGTTCTTCGGCAACAGGTTCCATTTGCCTTCCTCGCCCCAGCGGAATCCGACAGAGCCGTTGGGTACCACAAAGGCCTTGCTGACCTCGTCATAGATCACGGTCTTCCACTCGGGGTTGTTGGACTCACCCAGGTTCTTGTCGAAGTCGGTGGCGCGCAGGAAGCGGCCGGAGACATAACGGTCACCATCCTTGCGCAGCATCACCTGCATCGGCATGTCGGTGTAGGTACGGACATACTCGCTGAAGTAGGGGTCCTGCTTCTTGATGTGGAACTCGTTCAGCGCCACGTGGCCCATAGCCATGAAGGCGGCGGAGTCGGTGCCCTGCTTGACCGGCATCCAGAGGTCGGCGAACTTCACAAACTCGGCGTAGTCCGGCGCCATGGAAACCACCTTGGTGCCGTTGTAACGGGACTCAATGGCGAAGTGGGCGTCCGGGGTACGGGTCATCGGCAGGTTGGCGCCGCAGATGATGATGTATTTGGAGTTGTACCAGTCGGCCGCTTCCGGCACGTCGGTCTGCTCGCCCCAAACCTGGGGAGAGGCGGCGGGCAGGTCACAGTACCAGTCATAGAAGGAGCCGCAGGCACCGCCGATCAGCGACAGGTAGCGGGAGCCGGCCGCGTAGCTGATCATGGACATGGCGGGAATCGGCGAGAAACCGTAGATGCGGTCCGGACCCCATTTCTTGATGGTGTAGACATTGGCTGCGGCGATGATCTCGGTCAGCTCTTCCCAGTTGGAACGGACGAAACCGCCCAAGCCGCGCACGGCGGTGTAGCTCTTGCGTTTGGCGGGATCTTGCTGGATCGCTTCCCAGGCTTCCACCGGGTCCTTGCCGCTCTTGCGCTCGCTGCGGTAGAGATCGATCAGGCGACCGCGCACCAGCGGATACTTGATGCGGTGCGGGCTGTACAGATACCAGGAGAAGGAGGCGCCACGCTGACAGCCACGGGGTTCGTGGTTGGGCAGGTCGGGGCGGGTCTCCGGATAATCAGTCTGTTGCATCTCATAGGCAACCAGACCATTCTTGACATAGATTTTCCAGGAACAACCACCGGTACAGTTCACGCCATGGGTGGAGCGAACCACCTTGTCATGGCGCCAGCGGTTACGATAGGTATCCTCCCACTGGCGATCTTCGTTAGTCACTATACCGTGGCCTTTGGAGAAGGTCCCCTGGACCTTCTTGAAAAACCTCAGGCGGTCAAGAAAGTGGCTCATTGTGTATCTCCTCTAAGCATGTTTTTCCAACGTGCTATTAACTAAAACAGTATTAAGTTGGAGCAGGCCCTGATTGGGGGGTAAGTATCCGCATGAGCAAAGCACGTGTGGATGGGCGGGCCTGCTCCAGACCCTTTTGACTCGGTTGATCAACATGATCAATCAGGGGTTGTCGTACTCCCGCTTCGGACCCAGGTAGTACCACCAGTTGATGACCAGGCAGACCAGATAGAAGATGGCGAAGCCATACAGGGCGTACTCGGGGGTGGCGGCCTTGATCTGCTCACCGAACACCTGAGGGATAATGAAGGCGCCATAGGCGGCTACCGCAGAAGTCCAGCCCAATGCGGGCCCGGCCTGCTCCTTGTTGAACACCATGGCGATGGTGCGGAAGGTGGAGCCGTTACCGATACCGGTGGCGGCAAACAGGATCAGGAACAGGATCAGGAAGGGTACAAAGAACTCTTCCGGCGTGGCCGATGCATAGGCTGCCTGCAGGTAGTAAGCGACACCCAGGGCGCTGCCGATCATGATGATGGAGACGATCTGGGTCACCTTGGCACCACCCACCTTATCGGCGATCCAGCCGCCGACCGGGCGGATCAGCGCACCGATGAAGGGGCCCATCCACGCGTACATCAGGGCCGAGGGGCCGTTGGCGTTGACTGTGTTGTGAGTCAGTACGCCATCGACCATCAGGTGCTGGTAACCGAATACCACCTTGATGGCCAGGGCGAAACCGGCGGAATAGCCGATGAAACTGCCGAAGGTCATGGTATAGATGACGCTCATGATCCAGGTGTGCTTGTTGCCGAAGATCTTGAACTGACGCTGCAGGTTCGGCTTGATGTCACCGGGGATCATCTTCATCAGCATCACGGTGCCGAACAGGATGCCAGCGATCACTGGCCACTTGGCCCAACCCGGCGCACCCAACCCGGTCGGTGCCGGCAGGATGATGTAGAGACCGATAGCGGCAGTGATAAAGCCGATCAGCAGCATGCCGGCGATCTTGGACATGGCGCCGATGGGGGAGCCGATGTGCGGTGAAACGTCATCGGTGCGGATGTTGTTCATGCCAAACCAGCCGGCAAAGGCCAATGGTATCAGCAGCAGCAGCCAGACGTAGCCGGCGTTATGGATATAACTCTCTGTGCCGGCCGGAATCTTGCCGATCAGGGTGCCGGAGGTGTTCTCCAGGATCATCGGCTCACCACCGAAGATGCCGAAGGTCATCACCAGTGGGACCAGGATCTGCATGGTGGTGACACCGGCATTGCCCAGCCCTGCATTCAGACCCAGGGCCAGACCCTGCTGGCGCTTGGGAAAGAAGAAGCTGATGTTGGACATGGACGAGGCGAAGTTGCCGCCACCGAAGCCGGACAGGAACGCTAGCGCCTGGAATACCCAGATCGGCGTGTCCTTGTCCTGCAGCGCGATGCCGGTACCGATGGCCGGCAGCATCAGCAGCGCGGTGGTGAAAAAGATGGTGTTGCGCCCACCCGCGATACGGATGAAGAAGCTGCTGGGAATACGCAGTGTGGCGCCGGTCAGGCCGGCGATGGCGGCCAGGGTGAACAGCTCGGATTTGGCAAACGGAAAACCCAGGTTGAGCATCTGTACCGTAATAATGCCCCAGTAGAGCCAGATGGCGAAACCGCACAGCAGGCTGGGGATTGAGATCCAGAGGTTGCGGTTGGCGACCCGCTTGCCCTCTGACTCCCAGAATTGGGCGTTTTCCACATCCCATTTTTGTAAATCAGACATAATTGCCTCTCTTATATAAGATTGTTACTGCTAATCGTTATGTTCAGTGCTGTTGTTTATTCCAGGGTGTCCATGGCGGCCGCTTTCAACTGACGCAGCCGCATATCATCAGCTTCCACTTTCGCCTTCTCTTTTGATTCGGTGTATTTGGTGATCAACTCTTCCAGCAGATGCGCCTGCTCAACAGCCGCCTTGGCGGCGGCGTACTCTTCAGGGTTCTCGTGGGATTTCACGTACTCATCCACGGCATGCTCTTTGGCAATTTCCATGTCGTGTTCCTGATGCTCACGGGCGAAGGTGTAGTGCATCCAGATTAGGGAGACGCAGGTGGCGCCGTAGAGCAGCATGAAGACGGTGGAGTTGACGCCGGTGATATCCTTCATGGCGCCGAACATGATCGGCAGCAGGAAACCACCCATACCGCCGGCCAGACCGACGATGCCGGAGATGACGCCGATGTTGTCGGGATACTCATCAGACAGGAACTTGAATACCGACGCCTTGCCGAAGCCCCAGGCAATACCGACGATGAACAACAGGATGGTGAACACCCACACGTTAAGCCCCAGGTCCAGAGTTACCGGCCCGTTAATGGTCTTGATGGTCAACGAGGTCTGGGGATAGGACATAAAGAACAGGGAGATCCAGGAGATCCACATCACCCACCAGGTCACCTTGTAGGCGCCGTACTTGTCCGAGAACCAGCCGCCGAGGGCGCGGATGACACCGGAGGGGAGTACAAAAATGGCGGCCAGCAGGGCGGCGGTGGTCAGGTCAAAGCCGTATTCATTGATGTAATACTTGGTCATCCACAGTGACAGGCCGACGAAGCCGCCGAATACCAGGGAATAGTACTGACAGTACTTCCACACCTTCGGATCTTTCAGGGCGGCCAGTTGGTCTTTGATCGTGATGGTCTTGGAGACCTTGTGTTCCGGATCTTCATAGGTGAACATCCAGAATAGGATCACCACCACGGCCATGGCGATAGCGTAGACCTTGGGCACCATGGTCCAGCCGTAGGCCACCACCAGTGACGGCGCGATGAATTTGGTCAGCGCCGCGCCGGCGTTACCGGCACCAAAAATGCCCATGGCAAAGCCCTGCTTCTCCTTGGGGAACCAGCGCGCGGTATAGGCAATGCCGACCGAGAAGGAGGCGCCGGCGATACCGACAAACAGACCCAGTACCAGGAACTGCCAGTACTTCGTGGCGTCGCCGATGAACCAGAGCGGCAGGATCATGGCGCACATCAGGATGAAATAGACAATGCGGCCACCGAACTTGTCGGTGAGCATGCCGACCGGCAGGCGTACCAGTGAACCGGTCAGAATGGGCGTGGCGATCAGCAGACCAAACTGGGTGTCGTTCAGGGTGAGCAGCTGTTTGATGGGAATGCCGATAATGGAGAACATCACCCAGACTGCGAAGCAGGCAGTAAAGGCGATGGTATTCATGCTCAGTACGGATATTGCTTTTCTCTGCTGACTAGCCATGTTTTTCAATACCTGTAACTACAAATGATTGAGAAGTAACAGTCCGCTCGTTGGAGCGTGGGGGCAGTCTATACCTATAAAACGGTTGTGGAAGTGGGGTTACCTGGTGGTTGATAACAGCGGATACCACCAAAGAGGTAGAGGGGGTAGATGTTGGAAGTGTATGTAAATAAAGAGGAAAACGACTCTGCGTGGAGTTTCTGTGTGAGCGGAATTAACCCTGTAAAGTTTATGGTGGTATTGCTAAAGACCTTGCTCCTACCACCCCTGAACAGGATAAGATCGCAACATGGCCAAACGGTATAAAAATTCAATTGTCCTGCGCATGGGCATCTCTATGGGATTCATCATCCTGCTCGGTTTTTTGACCATGCTGGGATCGATCTTTATTGAGGAGAAAACCCAGGGGCACGCGGCGGCGGTCAATCAGGCCGGCAGCCTGCGCATGCAGTCCTATCGCATAGCCACCCGGCTGGTTTACCAGTCCGATATTCATCCCGAGAAGTACTGGAAACTGACTGAACAGCTGGTGCAGGAGTTTGAGGATCGGCTGCGCAGCCCCCGCCTGATCAGCATTATTCCTGCCGATCCGGATCATAAGCTGACCCGCGCCTACAACAGGATCAATCAGCAGTGGCACAAGAAAATTAAGCCGGTATTAACTGTTTATGTCGGTTTGATGGCGCCCAGCAATAACACGGGAGTGCTGCCCCCCCATGAAGTGGGTGATCCCCTCTGGGTGGCTACCCAACAGAACATCCGTGCGCGCTATGTCTCTATCGTCGACCGTTTTGTCGCTGATATCGATCATCTGGTCCGGCTGCTGGAAGAGGGGACCGAGTCAAATATCCGCTGGCTCAGGGCCATTCAGCTCAACTCCCTGTTCCTGACCCTGGCGGCGGTGTTCTACACCATGTATCTGGTTCAGGCGGTGGTACTGCCACCGCTGCGTGATCTGTTGCGATTCGCCCAACATGCCCGCCGGGGCGATTTCACAGTGCGGGTCAAGCATGAGCAGGATGATGAACTGGGCCAGTTGGGCAGTGTGTTTAACGGCATGGCCGATGACCTCTCAAAAATGTATGCCGACCTGGAGAAGCGGGTGCGGGAAAAGACCGCTGATCTGGAGCGCAGTAATCGTTCGCTGGAACTGCTTTACAAGACCACCCGCCGTCTCAGCGATACCCATATCGCACCCCGGATGTATGAAGAGCTGCTCAAGGATATTGAGAAAGTGGTTGGGTTTGGTCCGGGCAATATTTGTCTGGCCAGATCGATAGGCGGCGAGGTGTTTACCCTGGCCTCCAGCAATCTTTCCGGGACCACCGTCTGCAGTCAGGATGAATGCCTCTCCTGCATGAATCAACAGGGGACCCAGATCAAGGAGTGGCACGAGTCTGATCAGGCCCTGCGCCGGGTGTTGTCGATACCGATACGGGATAAGGATGAGCAGCATGGTATTCTGTTTATTGCCATTCCGGAGGGCACACTGCTGAAGGTGTGGCAGAAGCAACTGCTGGAAGCAGTGGCGGACCACATCGGTGCGGCCATCAGTGTGGCCTACCGTACCACCTATAACAGGCGCCTGGCGCTTTACGAGGAGCGGGGCGTGATCGCCCGTGAGCTGCATGACTCCCTGGCTCAATCACTCTCTTATCTGAAAATCCAGGTCAGCCGCCTGGATATGGCACTGAAACAATCCAGTGACGAGCAGACCATTCAGGGTGTGGTACAGGAGATCCGTGAAGGATTGAGCAGCGCCTATCGCCAGTTACGGGAGTTACTGACCACCTTCCGGTTGAAGGTGGATGGCCGGGGCCTGTTGCAGGCGCTGGAAGATACGGTTGACGAGTTCAAGGGACGCAGTGACATTGATATCCAGCTGGATTGTAATCTGCAGGGCCTGCAGTTGAGCGAAAACCAGGAGATCCATGTGCTGCAGGTTATACGAGAGGCGCTCTCCAACGTGATCCGCCACTCCGGTGCCGCATCGGCACAAGTGACATTGACGGGTGGGGAGGATGAGCCGATCAGGGTCACCGTGGTGGATGATGGTCGCGGTATCCCGGCCTCGCCCGAGCGTTCCCGTCACTACGGCCTGGTGATTATGGATGAGCGGGTCAGGAGCCTGAACGGCACCCTTATGATCGAACCTTTACCTGAACGTGGCACCCGGGTGGCATTTGAATTCATGGCCTCCAAAAAAGGCCATGAGGTCATAGAAGACACGGTGGGTCCTATAGAATTATGAGTAAGCAAATGCCGATTTCTATCATGATTATCGATGATCATCCGCTGTTCAGAAAGGGGCTGGCGGATCTGATCGGAATGGACCCGGGACTGCATCTGGTTGCGGAGGCCTCATCCGGCGAGGAGGGCCTGTCCCGGGCGTTGGAACTGAAACCGGAACTGATCCTGCTGGATCTCAACATGAAGGGGATGGATGGTCTGGAGACTCTCAAGGCGTTGAAGCAGACGGACCTGGAGAGCTATGTGGTGATGTTGACTGTCTCGGATAACGAGGGTGATGTCACGTCCGCGCTGCGCCTGGGGGCGGACGGCTATTTATTGAAGGATATGGAACCAGAGAGTGTACTGGAGCATATACAGGTCGCCGCGTCCGGTCGACTGGCGATCACTGACAGCCTGACCGAATTGCTGGCCCGGGCGCTGCGCGAGGATGCGCGACCCCGAACGGTCGGCGAAGCGGGCCTGACCCGGCGGGAAGAGGAGATTCTGGACCTGATTGCCACCGGTATGAGCAACAAGCAGATCGCGCGGGAACTGGATATTACCGAGGGCACGATCAAGGTGCACGTTAAACATCTGCTCAAAAAACTCAATCTGCGCACCCGCCTGGAAGCGGCGGTCTGGTGCACCAAGAACAGTGCGGCGGGGTGAACTGTCCGTCGGCCCTTGGTCATGGCCATTGTAGAACAGGGCAACCACAGGGGGTTGCCCCTACGAAATACCTACCATTGACCCCGTTGACCGCAGGGGCACGCCCCGTGCCTGCCTGGATGCCGGGATTGAAATAGGCCCGATACAGCGTGTTGCTTCCGCGTGACTTATTGCTGGGTCCCATCCTCCAGGCAGGCGTCCACCATCGCCTGGGCCGCGTTGGACAGGGAGCGGTTGGCATGGGTGACGGCCCCCAGGGTGCGGCTCAACCGCAGTTCCGGGATATCCAGTACCTTCAGTTCCGGGTCATGGGTCATGGTTTCCGGCAACAGACTCCAACCGAGTCCGATAGAGACCATCATCTTCAGGGTTTCGAAGTAATTGGTGGCCATACCGATCTTCAGGCTGAGCCCCAGCGGTTGCAGAGCCCGCTCCAGTATGCGCTGGGTATAGGTACCCTTGGCCACCAGTACCGCCTGATACTTGATCAGATCGGTCAGTGAAACTTGGCGGCGGCTGGCCAGCGGATGCTCGGTTGATACCACAAACAGTAGCGGATCATGCCAGATGGATTGGGTAGACAGGTTGCTGATCGATTCCGTGGGCAGGGTGACAATGGCCAGTTCCAGATCACCCTGCAGCACTGCACTGCAGGCCGTCTCCGAATCCATGAAGCGGATATCCAGCTGCACCCCGGGAAAGCGGCGGCTGTAACGCTTGAGTGACGGGGGGAGTCGCCGCAGTCCGATATGGTGGCTGGTGCCCATGGTCAGTTTGCCGCCCACCTCGCCGTTCAGGTTGGAGATGCTGCGTCGGATATCCTCCAGTTCGTAGATCATCTGTTGGGCGCGGGGAAGCAGTTGCCGGCCCGCTTCAGTGAGGCTGATCTTGCGGCTGATGCGATCGAACAAGCGGGTGTTCAACTCCTCTTCCAGGGCGGCCACCCGCTTGCTGACAGCCGGCTGGGTCAGGTGCAGCTGTTCGGCGGCGACCGAGAAGGAGGCGGTCTCCGCAACCGCCAGGAAGGCTTTCAATGCATTAATATCCATCACAATATCCTGCAGGTTTCCTCGTTCCCACGCTCTGTGTGGGAGCGCCTATTGCCGTGCCCGTGCGCGCTACCGTTTGACGACCGCGGATGCGTTGGTTTACGCGGCGCCCGGGCTTTGTCATGGCCAGGATGCGCGATGCCCGTGCGCCGCTAACCCAACCTACTGGCCTCTGTCCAACCCGGCAGGTAGCGGTTCCGAAGAATACAAGCCGTCCTCCTTCCCACGCTCTGCGTGGGAACGTATACGGTTTCCTCCTGGCCCGAAGAACATTCTATTCCTATTGAGAATTATAAACATAAAAAAGATGAATTTGTTTTATATTTAATCGGGGTTTAAGCTTTCAGTTCCATTCACAGGTGACAGAACGATGAGCGCAAAAACACTCTACGACAAGATTTGGCAGGAGCATTTGGTGCGGACCGACGCGGACGGCACCACACTGCTCTATATAGATCGGCAACTGGTGCACGAGGTGACCTCACCCCAGGCTTTTGAAGGACTGCGGATTTCCGGTCGCAAGCCTTGGCGCACCAGCGCCACCATAGCAACCCCCGATCACAACGTGCCGACCCTGGGCCGGGCCAACGGCATTGATGATCCGATTGCCCGCCTGCAGGTGGAGACCCTGGATCGCAACTGCGAAGAGTTCGGTATTACTGAGTTTGGCATGTCCGATGTGCGTCAGGGTGTGGTGCATGTGATGGGTGCCGAGCAGGCACTGATCCTGCCCGGCATGACGGTGGTGTGCGGCGACTCCCATACCGCTACTCACGGCGCCTTCGGCGCGCTGGCATTCGGTATCGGCACCTCCGAGGTGGAGCACGTGCTGGCCACCCAGACCCTGATCCAGAAAAAGTCCAAGTCCATGCTGGTGAGTGTCGATGGCGAAGTCGGCCCCGGGGTCACGGCCAAGGATATCGTGCTGAAAATTATCGGTGTGCTGGGTACCGCAGGCGGCACCGGCTATGTGATCGAATTCGGTGGTGAGGCCATTCGCAATCTCACCATGGAAGGGCGCCTGACCGTCTGCAACATGGCCATCGAGGCGGGCGCACGGGCCGGTCTGGTGGCGGTGGATGACACCACCATTAACTATCTCAAGGGCCGTCCCTATGCTCCCAAAGGTGAGCAGTGGGATCAGGCCGAGGCGGCCTGGCGCGAGCTGCAATCGGATGGAGGGGCCGAGTTTGATGCGGTGGTGCGTATTGATGCCACCGATATCCAGCCCCAGATAACCTGGGGTACTTCGCCGGAGATGGTGCTGCCGGTAGATGGTATCGTGCCGGATCCGGACCAGGAAAAGGATCATACCAAGGCCGACGGCATGCGCCGTGCCCTGCAGTACATGGGTCTGGAGGCGGGCACGCCGCTGATGGAGATTCGCCCGGATCATGTCTTCATCGGTTCCTGTACCAACGGCCGCATTGAGGATCTGCGGGCCGCGGCCGCCGTGGCCAAGGGGCGCAAAGTGGCGCCTGGTATCGTGCAGGCGCTGGTGGTGCCGGGTACCGGCTTGGTGAAGCAGCAGGCCGAGGCAGAGGGCCTGGACAAGATTTTCATTGAGGCTGGCTTCGAATGGCGCGAGCCCGGCTGCTCCATGTGCCTGGCAATGAATGCCGACCGGCTGAAACCGGGCGAGCGCTGTGCCTCCACCTCGAACCGTAACTTCGAAGGCCGCCAGGGGCAGGGTGGGCGCACCCATCTGGTGAGTCCGGCGATGGCGGCGGCTGCCGCCGTGATGGGTCATTTTGTTGATGTGAGGGGGCTCTGATGGAAGCTTTTAAAACCTTTACCGGTGTGGTGGCCCCGCTGGATCGCTCCAATGTGGATACCGACGCCATTATTCCCAAGCAGTTTCTGAAATCGATCAAGCGCACCGGCTTTGGTCCCTACCTGTTTGATGAGTGGCGCTACCTGGATCACGGCGAGCCGGATATGGACTGCAGCAACCGGCCGTTGAATGAATCATTTGTCCTGAATGATGCCCGCTATAGTCGTGCTCAAGTATTGCTGGCAAGGGACAACTTCGGCTGCGGGTCGTCGCGCGAGCATGCCCCCTGGGCGCTGGCGGATTTTGGTTTCAGGGTGATTCTGGCCCCCAGCTTCGCCGATATCTTTTTCAATAACTGCTTTAAAAATGGCATTTTGCCGGTCCGGCTCGAGGGCGATGTGGTTGACGGCCTGTTTGCCAAGGCAAGCGGGGAGCAGGCGCTGCAGATGACGGTAGACCTGCAAGCGCAGACTCTGACCGTGGCAGATGGCCAAGTGATCAATTTCGAAGTGGATGAATTCCGTAAGCAGTGTCTGCTGGAGGGGCTGGACGATATCGGCCTCACCCTGAGGCACAGCGATGAGATCGCTGCCTTCGAACAGCAGCGCCGGGCCAAAGCGCCGTGGATCTTCGGCGACGCCTGATACGGCTATAGCCATTTGTTGCCGGGGCTTTGCCGGCACGTACAGAACAATAGACATAGGTTAAAAGAACATGAGCAAAAATATTCTGGTACTGCCGGGTGACGGCATTGGGCAGGAGATCGTCACCGAGGCAGTCAAGGTGCTGGCCTGCCTGCGCGACGACTACGGTCTGGATATCGAGATGGATGAGGCGCTGATCGGTGGTGCCGCCTACGACGCGGCTGGACACCCGTTGCCTGAGGCGACTCTGAATCTGGCCAGGGAAGCAGACGCCGTGCTGCTCGGCGCCGTGGGAGGCCCCAAGTGGGAGCCGCTGGATATCTCGGTACGGCCGGAGAAGGGCCTGCTGGGTATCCGTAAGGAGCTGGGGCTGTTTGCCAATCTGCGACCGGCCATTCTTTATCCGCAACTGGCGGATGCCTCCACCCTGCGTCCTGAAGTGGTCTCCGGGCTGGATATTATGATCGTGCGTGAACTGACCGGCGGCATCTACTTTGGTCAACCCAGGGGTGTGCGTGTTCTAGAAAATGGTGAAAAAGAAGGCTTTAACACACTGATTTATAAAGAATCAGAGGTTGATCGCATTGTCCGCGTGGCCATGGATATCGCCATGAAACGCAACAAGCGGGTCTGTTCGGTGGACAAGGCCAACGTGCTGGAGTGCACCGAGATGTGGCGCGAAGTGGCGGTTAAGGTCGGTGCCGACTATCCGGATGTGGAGCTCTCCCACATGTATGTGGATAATGCCGCCATGCAGCTGGTGCGCGCACCGAAACAGTTCGACGTCATGGTGACGACCAACATGTTTGGCGATATCCTCTCCGATTGCGCCTCCATGCTGACCGGCTCTATCGGCATGCTTCCCTCTGCCTCGCTGGACGAGAACGGCAAGGGCATGTACGAGCCGATTCACGGTTCCGCACCGGATATCGCCGGTCAGGGGGTGGCCAATCCTCTGGCAACCATTCTCTCGGTCGCGATGATGCTGCGCTACTCGCTGGATGAGGATGCCATGGCGGATCGGGTTGAGCAGGCGGTGAACAAGACGCTGGACCAGGGGCTGCGCACTCCCGACATCTATTCCGAGGGTACCCGGAAGGTGGGTACCGAGGCGATGGGCGACGCGGTTGTCGCGGCCCTGCGAGCCGGGTAAGTAGATTGGGAAGTCTCGCGGTTTTTAATGATTTTTTATCTATATAGGTGATAGCAATGAAACGGGTAGGTTTTGTCGGCTGGCGTGGCATGGTGGGCTCGGTCCTGATGGAGCGGATGCTTGCGGAGAAGGACTTCGATCTGATTGACGAGCCCGTCTTCTTCACTACCTCGCAGGTGGGACAGGACGGTCCCGATATCGGCAAGCCGATACCCGCACTCAAGGATGCCGCCAGCATTGATGAACTGAAGGCGATGGATGCCATCGTCTCCTGCCAGGGTGGCGACTACACCAAGCAGGTCTACAGGGATCTGCGCGGTGCCGGCTGGGATGGTTACTGGGTCGATGCGGCGTCCGCCCTGCGTATGGAAGAGAGCAGCGTAATCATACTGGATCCGGTCAATATGGACGTGATCCAGAATGCCCTGGCCTCCGGTGTTAAGGATTTCATCGGCGGCAACTGTACTGTCAGCCTGATGCTGATGGCCCTGGGCGGCCTGTTTAATCAGGACCAGGTGGAGTGGGCCACCGCCATGACCTATCAGGCGGCATCCGGCGCCGGCGCCAAGAACATGCGTGAATTGTTGAGCCAGATGGGTGCGGCACACGCCTCAGTCCAGGATCTCCTGGCCGACCCGGCTTCCGCCATTCTGGATATCGACCGGGAAGTGGCCGCTGCCATGCGCAGCGAGGCGTTTCCCACCGACAACTTCGGGGTGCCGCTGGCCGGCAGCCTGATTCCCTGGATCGATACCCAGCTGCCCAGCGGCCAGAGTCGGGAAGAGTGGAAAGGCGGCGCCGAGACCAACAAGATTCTCGGGCGCGAGGCCAATCCAGTACCGATCGATGGGCTCTGTGTGCGCATCGGCGCCATGCGTTGCCACAGTCAGGCCCTGACCATCAAACTGAAGCAGAACCTACCGATGGACGAGGTGGAGGGCATGCTGGCAGAGGCCAATGATTGGGTGAAAGTGATCCCGAATGACCGGGATCGCACAATTCGGGAACTGACCCCGACCGTGGCGACCGGAACCCTGAGTGTGCCGGTCGGTCGTCTGCGTAAACTTTCCATGGGTGAGGACTACCTCTCGGCATTCACTGTCGGTGATCAGTTACTCTGGGGGGCGGCGGAACCGTTGCGACGCATGTTGCGCATCCTGCTTCAGGGCTGATCAGAAAAACGACAGACCGGGAGTTGGCTCAGCAGCATCGACAGGCTGTTGGGGCAACTCCCTTTTTTATTAAGCAGGGAAGGTAAGTGACAGACAGAAAGGCGGATGTCGCCACGGTAGAAGTAACCGGGATGGTTGGCGGGGCGGTGTTTTCAATTCTTGAAGAGCGGAGATTTTCAGTCAGCACTGTCCGCGCCCGGACCAGTCGACACCTTTGGCGGGCGTATTCGGGGGTATTTTCCATTCTCGCGGGCTCAATTTGTGGACTGCGTCCGATAATGTGAGAAAGGGTGCGGCACTTAACACTATTCAGATTGTTGAAATTTTGGAGAAAGACTACTTGTAAGCTATAGTTAGGCAACAATTATTAAGTCCATTCTATGTTGTGGGTATTTGCCGGATTTTCCTGTCTGGAAATTAAGGAAAGTGGGTATCGAAGGGGGAGACATGGTTCGTAAATTATCCTTGGCTGTGGCCTTGGTATTGGGGATATCGCCGTTCAGCACTTTTGCGGTAGGGTTGGGGAATATCCACCTTAATTCTGCATTGAACCAGTATTTTGACGCGGAGATCGATCTGCTCTCGGTTGATCAGGATGAGATCGCGGATATCAAGGTGACGCTGGCCAGTCCCGACGCCTTTCGTCGTTCGGGGATAGAGCGTCCATTCATCCTCAGCAAGCTCCGCTTCAATGCAGAAGAGACAGCCGATGGTAAAACGGTTATCCGGGTATCCAGTCGTGACCCGATCCGCGAACCTTTTCTCAATTTCCTTATCGAGGTGAACTGGCCGAAAGGCAAGCTGCTGCGTGAATATACCGTGCTGCTTGACCCGCCGGTCACCCTGGATCGACGGCCGGCACCGGTGCAGCAAGCGCCGATGCAGCGGGCGCCGAGTCGACAAATGGCCGCTCCGGCTACCCGGACACAAACTTCTTCCAGCGCCGCCGCCGTTGCCCCTCCAGAAGTGGCCCGCAGTCCCTCGATCAGTGAATACGGACCGACGCGGCGTAACGATACGCTATGGGGTATTGCCAAGCAGGTGAGAACCGAAGGCGCCAGTATGGAGCAGATGATGATCGCTCTGCAGCGGGCCAATCCGCAGGCGTTCATTAACCAGAATATCAACAATCTCAAGGTCGGACAGATTCTCCGCGTCCCGAAGGCCGGTGAAGTACAGGAACTGAGTCGCCGCGAGGCGTCGATGGCCTACCGCGAGCAATTGCAGGATTGGCAGGCGGACAGCAAGCCGACCGAAATGGCGGCGGAAACGGCTGACACCGACCGGCCGATGGCCATGGAAAGTCCGACGGGCGTCACGTCCGAGCCGGCGGTGGAACTGAAGATAGCGTCCGCGCGGCCCGTCGGTGAGGGTGAGGCCGGTCCCAGTGAAGGCTCTGGTCAGGGGGCGGCACTGGAACAGCTGCAACAGGATCTGATCGCCTCGGAAGAGGCGAAGCAGGCAGCGCTGCAAGAGGCAGAGAACGTGCGCTCCCGAGTTGAGGATCTGGAGTCTCAGCTGGAAGATCTGCAGCGCTTGCTGAGTCTGAAGAGCGAACAGTTGTCCCGGCTGCAGGCCGGTGTTGCAGACACTCCCGATGCCACCGAAGAAGCCCCTGTGTTGGTCGAGGAAACAGAGGGCGAGGGCTCACCGGTGATGGCGGAGCCGGAGATCGCGGCACCCGCTGAGGGTGAGACTCCGGAAGCTGATGTGCCGGTGGTTATGGACGAGGCGGTTGTCGATACGGGTGTGCCACAGGAGGATACATCTGTTGCAACCGACCAGGAGACCTCGCCGGTCATGGAGGAGACCCCCGTGACCGAAATGGCTGCACAGCCGGCAGAAGCCATTGTTGAGCCAGAGCCGGAACCGGTGGCAAAACCGACATCTCCCCCGGCACCCGTCAAGGAGGAGGGTCTGCTGGAGATGATTACCGGTGACACCACCATGCTTGGCGTGGCGGTAGCCGGTATCGTGGTACTGCTGGCGCTGCTTTGGGTCGCTGTCAGCCGTCGTCGCTCCAGCAGTGCGGACTTCCAGGAGAGTATACTGATCAACACCATCGATGAGGGTGACTCTGAACAGGTGATGGATGAGATCAGTCAGGAGCCGGTGTCGCATCCGACCGAGGAGACCTCATTCCTGAGTGATTTCTCGCCCAGCGATATCGATGCCCTGCAGGATGAGACCGGTGAAGTTGATCCGTTGGCCGAGGCGGATGTCTATATCGCCTATGGACGTTACCAGCAGGCCGAAGAGTTGATTCGCCAGGCGATCGAGAAGTCCCCTGAGCGGGCGGAATTGAAATTCAAACTGCTGGAGATCCTTTACGCCACCAAGGACCAGGAAGCCTTTGTCGCGCTGGCGGAAAATGCATCGGCCGAAGGTCTGGATCGGAAAGATCCGGTAGCCTGGGGCAAGATAGTGACCATGGGCGCGCAACTGGCCGCCGGTCACGCCCTGTTTGCCGGAGGCGTACAGTCCGAACTGGATGACGACGAGCTGACCTCTCTGGAAAATGAACTCGGACTGGATAACGGTCTCGATCTGGATGAGGTGTCGACCACGGTTGACCTGGTGGATCAGGATGCCACTGAGGAGTTGGAGTCTGTCAGTGCACTGGATCTGGATCTGGATAAGAGCTCTGAATTCACTGAACTGGATGATCTGGACGATCTGACCCTGGACAGCGAACTGCTCAAGGCCAATCTGGATGAAATCAGTACCGATCTGGGATTTGAATCGGAAGATACAGAGCAACAATCTGTACCGGAAGCGGATGAGGAGGTGCTCTCGCTTGACGATGGAGAAAGTCTGGCACTGGATGCTGACACCGATCTCAGTCTGATAGTAGAGAATGAGTTCCTTGATGAAGAGGACACGGATGCCGATCTGACCCTCAGCGAACTGGATACCGAAGGGCTGCTGGAAGACGATGACAGTGCCTTCTCAATCGAGGATCCGCTGGAAAATGTGGAGATGGATGACCTGAAACTGGATGCGGAGTCTGAAGCGGAACAGCTGGCTGATGCGGTGCTGGATTTCAGTGACTCACTCACTCTGGAGGAGGGTGACTCGCAGACCTTTGATACCCTGGAACTGGATCAGGATAACGCAGATGCCCCACTGGAGTTGGATGATTCCTTCTCCCTGGCTGACCTGGACCAGGAGGACGACACCGATGTGCAGCTTGAGGAGGCGGGCGGCGACCTCACCGATGAAATCAACACCAAGCTGGACCTGGCCCGCGCCTACGTTGATATGGAGGACGCCGACGGTGCCAAGAGTATCCTGGATGAGGTGGTGAAAGAGGGCAACGACGGTCAGCAGGAGGAGGCACGGAAGCTGTTGGAACAGCTCTCCTGATCGTCATCGCCTGTGGAGAAAAGAAGGCGCACCCCGGTGCGCCTTCTGCTATTTTGGCTTCGGTATTTACGGCGGGCACCCGAAGGGCGTGGCAGGTTTAATAGGCGGGCTGTGCCAGCCCCCACGGTCAATTGTACGCACGGACCATCCTATGAGGTATCAAGCGCCGGCGGACGTATTACAGGAGTGAAGCGTGCTACGCCCTGTATGATAAGCAGATTCGGTCGATGCTGGCCGTTTCGGGTAAGATACCGCACCGAATGAATCCTCCGAATCTAACAGGGCATCCAGGGAGCAGAAACTGAATGCGTTTGGCCATGGGTATCGAGTACGACGGCTCCTCATTTCATGGGTGGCAATTGCAAAAATCCGGTGTGCGTACGGTTCAACAGATGCTGGAAACGGCGCTGGGTAAGGTGGCGGCCCATCCGGTGCGCACCCATTGTGCGGGCAGAACCGATACCGGCGTGCATGGTGAAGGACAGGTGATCCATTTTGACACGCCTTCCATACGCACCATGCGCGGCTGGTTGCTGGGAACCAATGTCAATCTGCCGGATGATGTGAATGTCAACTGGGTTCGGGAGGTGCCTGAATCATTCCATGCACGTTTTTCCGCCACCAGTCGCAGCTATCGCTATGTCATCCTGAACCGGCCTACCCGGTCGGCTATCTGGCGCAATCGCGCGGTCTGGATTCACCAGTCCCTGGATGCGGAGCGCATGCAGGCAGCGGCCGAACACTTGATCGGTACCCATGACTTCTCCTCCTATCGGGCGGTCGGCTGTCAGGCCAAGAGTCCGGTCAGGACGGTCAGTCGGCTAGTGGTAGATCGGCAGGATGACCGGATCACGATCGAGGTGACGGCCAACGCCTTTCTGCATCACATGGTGCGCAACGTAGCCGGCGTGCTGATTAGTATTGGCAAGGGCGAACAGCCGGTGACGTGGAGCCGGGATGTGCTGGGATTCAGGGATCGCACCCTGGGCGGCGTCACTGCTCCGCCGGAGGGACTTTATCTGGTTCAGGTGGGATATCCCGATGAGCACGGTCTGGCTGTGGATCAGAATGCGGAGACGTGATGGGGATTTTTTCGGTCACCTGCAATATGAGTCAACGCCCCGTTGTCAGCGCTCCTTGCGGTTACATCTTATTTGATTCAATTTGTGGCCGCGGATGGCGGGTAAAATCTTTCTCAATCAAGCACTATCCTGTATCGTTATTCGTTCTATGAGAACCCGGGTCAAAATTTGCGGTATTACGCGTCCTGAGGACGCTGTGGCAGCAGTCAGGGCGGGCGCGGATGCGGTCGGGCTGGTGTTCTATCCACCCAGCCCGCGTGCGATAACCGCATCCCGGGCGGCACAGATCATCCACGATCTGCCGCCCTTTGTTACCACGGTCGGACTGTTTGTCAACGCCACGGCCGATGAGGTGGCGACAGTACTGAAAGTTGTCCCGCTGGACCTGTTACAGTTTCATGGCGACGAGACTCCCGCGGCGTGTGAAGGGCATGGCCGCCCATATATCAAGGCCGTGCGCATGCGACCGGACGTGGATCTGTCCGATCTGGACAGGCGCTATCAGTCCGCGCTGGGTCTGCTGCTGGACAGCTATCAACCGGACAAGCCCGGTGGTACCGGCGCGACCTTCGACTGGGGGCGTATTCCGGAGACAATGCGCGGCCGGATTATTCTGGCGGGTGGTCTGTCCCCGGACAACGTCGCGGACGCCATTCAACAGGTCGGTCCCTATGCGGTCGATGTGAGTGGCGGCGTGGAGCAGGAGAAAGGTATCAAGGATGAAGAGAAAATCAGGGCATTCATGCGAGGAGTAGAGCGTGCCAACCGAAAAAACCATTGATTTCACCCGCATGCCGGACGCCCGTGGCCATTTTGGCCCCTATGGTGGCCTGTTCGTCTCCGAAACCTTGATGGAGCCGCTGGAAGAGCTGCGTGAAGCCTATGAAAAGTATATGCAGGACGCCACCTTCCTGGCTGAACTGGATGCCGATTTGGCAAACTATGTGGGGCGGCCCTCGCCGGTCTACCATGCACAACGGCTCAGCCGCGAGAACGGCGGTGCGCAGATCTATCTGAAACGGGAAGATCTCAACCATACCGGCGCACACAAGGTGAACAACACCATCGGTCAGGCGTTACTGGCCAAGCGGATGGGCAAGCGCCGCATTATTGCCGAAACGGGGGCCGGCCAGCATGGTGTGGCAACCGCCACGGTCGCCGCCAGGCTGGGTCTGGAGTGCGTGGTCTACATGGGTGAGGTGGATATTGCCCGTCAGGAGGCCAACGTCTATCGCATGAAACTGCTCGGTGCCCGCGTTGAATCGGTATCATCCGGTTCCAAGACTCTCAAGGATGCGCTGAATGAGGCAATGCGCGACTGGGTGACCAATATTGACAATACCTTCTACATCATCGGCACGGTTGCCGGCCCCCATCCTTATCCGGCCATGGTCCGTGATTTCCAGGCGGTGATTGGCCGTGAAGCCAGGGTGCAGATGCAGCAGCAGACCGGCGCACTGCCGGACGCGTTGGTTGCCTGCGTCGGTGGCGGCTCCAATGCCATTGGGCTGTTCTATCCCTTTCTGAATGACGCCTCCATCGCCATCTACGGTGTGGAAGCCGCCGGTGATGGGCTCGATTCGGGGCGGCATGCAGCGCCGCTCTGCGCCGGTACGCCAGGCGTATTGCACGGCAACCGCACCTACCTGATGGAAGATCCGAACGGTCAAATAATAGAGACCCACTCCATTTCAGCGGGGCTGGACTACCCGGGCGTCGGCCCCGAGCACGCCTGGCTCAAGGATGTCGGCCGTGTCGAGTACGTGGCGGCCACCGACAAAGAGGCACTGGAGGCGTTCCATACCCTGACCCGGGTTGAGGGTATTATCCCGGCGTTGGAGTCGAGTCATGCCATCGCCCATGCCCTGAAACTGGCCCATGATATGGATGAGAAGCAGGCTGTACTGGTCAATCTTTCGGGTCGTGGTGATAAGGATATGCATACCGTGGCAGCACTGGATGGACTGAAAATATGAGCAGAATCAGTGATCGTTTCAAGCAGCTGGAAGAGCGGGGGCGGGTCGCGCTGATTCCCTTTGTCACCGCCGGTGACCCGGGTCCCGCGGTCACGGTACCGCTGATGCACGCCATGGTTGAGGCGGGGGCCGATATTATCGAACTGGGTGTGCCGTTCTCCGATCCGATGGCGGACGGACCGGTGATTCAGCGGGCCAGTGAGCGCGCCCTGGAACACGGTATCAGCCTGCGGGATGTGCTGGCCATGGTGCATAAATTCCGCGAGCAGGACGCCACCACCCCGGTGGTGCTGATGGGCTATCTCAACCCCATTGAAGTAATGGGTTATGAGGTGTTTGCCCTGGCCGCCAAGGAAGCCGGCGTTGACGGTGTTCTGACGGTGGATCTGCCGCCGGAAGAGGCAGATGACCTGTTGTCATCGTTGCGACCGCGGGATATCGATCCGATCTTCCTGGTGGCCCCGACCACCACCGGGGATCGCATGCAGCGCATCTGTGATACCGCCAGTGGATTTGTCTATTATGTGTCGGTAAAAGGTATCACCGGTGCCGGGCATCTGGCGATTGGCGATGTGGCGGCCAAGACCGCGCAGATCCGCAAACACACCCGACTGCCGGTCGGTGTCGGTTTTGGTATCAAGGATGCCAAAACAGCGCAGGCGGTGGCTCAGGTGGCGGATGCGGTTATTGTCGGCAGTGTGCTGGTAAAGCGGATTGAGGAGTTGCGCGAAATGCCGGATGAGATTGCCCCGGCTATTGCTATGATCCTCTCCTCCATGCGGCATGCGATTGATCTGATTTAGTATGATGTCGGGCGGGTATTGACGCGGACATCGGTTCGACAGGTTTAAAGAGCATAAACGGGATTTAACCATGAGTTGGTTTGAAAAATTGATGCCGAGCCGTATCCGTACGGAAGGCGGCAGCAAACGGGCTGTACCAGAGGGACTTTGGGCCAAGTGCCCCGGCTGTGGCGCGGTCCTCTATCGCGCCGAGATGGAACGCAACCTCGATGTCTGCCCCAAATGCAGCCACCACAACCGGATCGGTGCGCGCAAGCGTCTGGCGGCATTTCTTGATACGGATTCCGGGCACGAGATCGCTGCAGAACTGTCGCCGACCGATCCGCTGAAGTTCAAGGACAGCAAAAAGTACAAGGATCGGATCACTCAGGCCCAGAAAGCCTCGGGAGAGAAGGATGCACTGATTGTCATGCAGGGAACCCTGAAGGGCCTGAATGTCGTCACGGCGGCCTTTGAGTTCAGCTTCATGGGCGGCTCCATGGGTTCTGTGGTGGGTGAGAAGTTCGTTCAGGGGGTGAATGTGGCGCTGGAGCGGCGCATCCCCTTTATCTGCTTCTCCGCCAGCGGCGGCGCCCGCATGCAGGAGTCACTCTTCTCCCTGATGCAGATGGCCAAGACCAGCGCGGCACTGCATAAGATGCGCGAACAGGGTGTCCCCTACATCTCGGTATTGACCGACCCCACCACTGGTGGTGTCTCTGCCAGCTTTGCCATGCTGGGGGATCTGAATGTGGCTGAGCCGAACGCCCTGATCGGTTTTGCCGGTCCCCGGGTGATTGAGCAGACCGTGCGTGAGACCCTGCCAGAGGGGTTTCAGCGCAGTGAGTTTCTGCTGGAGCATGGCACCCTGGACATGATCATCGACCGGCGTGAAATGCGTGACAAGCTGGCGGATCTGTTGAGCATTCTGACCCATCAGCCGAAACCGGTGACCGGAACCGAGGTGTCGGCTGCCATCGAAGAAAGTGCAGCCGAGGACCGTAGGTTGGGGTGAGGAACGAACCCCAGCATCATGACACAGACGCATGCAACACCGTTGGGGTTGGCAGGCTCACCCCAACCTACGGGTTGGCGGTTCGGATTTGACTCCGACCGCCAATCGTTTACAGACAGATACCCCTATGCGTTTTGACAACCTCAATGACTGGCTGGACTGGCAAAGTACGCTGCATCCGGAAGAGATCGAACTGGGGCTGGACCGGGTAAGCGCGGTCTGGCGCCGGCTGCATGCCGCCCCCCTGGCGTGTAAGGTGATCACGGTAGGCGGAACCAACGGCAAGGGCTCCTGCGTCGCCTATCTGGAGGCGATGCTGCGCTCCGCCAGCTATCGAGTGGGTTGCTACACCTCACCCCATCTGGTGCGGTACAACGAACGTATTTTGATTGATGGCGAGCCGGTATCGGATCGCCAGCTCTGTGAGGTGTTTGAACGTATTGATCAGGCACGCGGCGAACGCCTGTTGACCTATTTCGAGTTCGGCACCCTGGCGGCGCTGGATCTGTTTGCCTCCGCCGGACTGGATGTGGTGGTGCTGGAAGTGGGCCTGGGCGGGCGACTGGATGCGGTCAATATCATCGATCCTGATGTCGCCCTGATCACCACCGTGGACATCGATCACACCGACTGGCTGGGCCAGACCCGGGAGCAGATCGGTCGGGAGAAGGCCGGCATCATGCGACCGGGTCGGCCGGTTGTGTTTGCCGGTAACGAGATGCCGGACTCGATCCGCGAGACGGCAGAAAAGGTGGGGGCCAGGCTGCTGTTGGCCGGGCAGGATTACCAGTGGCGCCGACAGGATCCGGGGTGGGACTGGCTGCATACGGCCCATCCGCGTCACTCACTGCCGCTGCCCTATATGCGCGGTGATTTTCAGTTGCAGAATGCCGCCGCCGCACTGATGGTGCTGGAGCTGTTGCGCAATGAACTGCCGCTGGACCAGCGGGCGGTGCGCTTCGGACTTCAGGAGGCACAGCTTGCCGGGCGCTATCAGGTGCTTGGGCGTGATCCCCAGGTGATCCTGGATGTGGCCCATAATGCCGAGGCGGCCCGGGCGCTGTCGGATAATCTGGGGGACATGTTCTGTCATGGCCGCACCCTCGCCGTCTTCTCCATGCTGGCAGACAAGGCGATTGAACAGGTGGTGCAGATGATGTCCCCGCGCATCGATGAGTGGTATCTGTTTCCCATCAATGCCGGCCGGGCGGCCAGTCTGTCGCAGTTGGAGCAGGCGCTGCAGGCGCAGGGGATAGGGGCACCGCAGCGGCATGTCTTTAATGATATCGTTGCGGCCTTTACGGCTGCCAGAAATGCCGCCGGGGAGGGTGACCGAATTGTGGTATTCGGCTCATTCTATGCCGTGGGTGATGTGGTGAAACTGGTCTGATGCGCGGCAGCATCGGGTGCGGGGCGACTATTCTCCGCACGGGGCTGGAACGGTGGTTGTATCCATCCCTATAATGGAGGCTACCTTGGAATCGGCAAAGGCTATGCGACGTGGATGAAAGATTGAAAAAACGCTTGGTGGGGGCAACGGTACTGGTGTCGCTGGTAGTGATCTTTGTGCCCATGCTGCTGGAAGATGAGCCGATGGTGGAAACCGGCATCCACGAAACCAATATCCCACCCAAACCCGAGCGTGATTTCTCCTCCCGGGTGATTCCTGCGGAAGATGAGAAGCTCTCCGTTCCCCCGGTTTCACGCCGCCCGCAGATCGTGCCCTTGAAACCACCACCGGCACCCGCGGTGGTGAAAAAGACCGAACCACCGACCCTGTCCGCTCCGGCCGAACAGGTAGAGACCAAACCTGCCGAACAGCCAGAGATGAAACCTCCGGCCGTTGAACCGCGCGAGGGCTTGACCGCCTGGGTGATTCAGGTCGGCAGCTTCTCCAATCGGGATAACGCGGAGAAACTGGTGCAGCAGATTCGTGAAATGAAGTATGCCGCCTTCATGGAACAGGCGGATGTGGATGGCAAGACGCACTACCGGGTCAAGGTCGGTCCCGAGGTTGATCGTAAACTGGCCGATAAGATGCTTGTCAGTCTGAATAAAGATCTCAAGGCATTGAATTTAAAGGGTACGGTTAAATCCTACCCTTGACAGGGCAGGCCCCTCATTGGCTTGAATGGTATTAATCGCTTCTGCTACCCATAAGCCTCTGATAGAATTGCGCGTTTTCGAAGACAAAAATTCCTCTATGAATTTAAGGCCTGGATCCACCACCCCGGCGATGTTCTGAATGATTTGGATTGATTTCGTCATTCTCGGCATTATTGGCCTATCGGCAGTCATCAGCCTGATGCGCGGCTTCGTGCGTGAGGCCCTGTCACTGGCAGTCTGGGTTCTTGCCTTCTGGGTCGCCTGGACCTTTTTCCGTAAACTGGCCCTGCAGCTGGACTGGTTTACCGTCCCCTCAGTCCGGCTTGGCGCGGCATTTCTCATCCTCTTCATTGCGACCCTCATGTTGGGCGCGCTGGTAAATTTCCTGATGGGTCAGCTGGTCGACAAGACCGGACTGAGCGGCACTGACCGGCTCATCGGCATTCTGTTTGGAGCAGCACGGGGAGCTATACTGGTAGCGATACTGGTACTGTTGGCGGGGCTGACGCCCTTTCCAAACGATCCCTGGTGGAAGGAGTCACAATTAATCGGATATTTTCAGGAGCTGGCTATCTGGTTGAAACAGCTGCTGCCTGCGGATATTGGCGAGAAGTTTAAATTTATTTAAATCTTGATTAACGATTGAGAAGACTCTCAAGGGTAGACGGATCATGTGTGGTATTGTCGGAATCTTCGGTTACAGCCCGGTAAATCAGGGGATCTACGAGGCGCTGATGGTTTTGCAGCATCGTGGGCAGGATGCGGCTGGAATCGTCACCCTGGATGGCAGGAAAATCCATCTGCGCAAGGATAATGGCCTGGCGCGGGATGTGTTCAGGACCGAGCACATGATCAATCTGAAGGGAAATATGGGGATAGGTCACGTCCGTTATCCCACCGCCGGCAGTTCATCCTCTGCTGAGGCACAACCCTTCTACGTCAACTCGCCCTACGGCATCACCCTGGCACACAACGGCAACCTGACCAACGCCGATGAGTTGAAGGGGGATCTCTACCGCGAGGACCTGCGCCACATCAACACCTCGTCTGATTCGGAAGTGCTGTTGAACGTGTTCGCCCATGAACTGCACAGCCTGGGGAAACTGCGCATCGATGAAAAAGATGTGTTCAAGGCGGTTGCTGCAGTGCACCGCCGTTCCCGGGGTGGCTATGCCGCCGTTGCCATGATCATCGGTTATGGTATGGTCGCGTTCCGTGATCCCCACGGCATACGGCCGATCATCTTTGGCAAACGGGAGACTGATCAGGGTACCGAGTACATGATCGCCTCCGAGAGTGTGGCACTGGATTCGCAGGATTTCGAGCGGGTGCGGGACGTGGCGCCGGGCGAGGCGATCTTTATCGACATGAACGGCAAGCTGCACAGCTGTGTTTGTGCGGCCCATACCGAGCATACCCCCTGCATTTTCGAGTTTGTCTATTTCGCCCGCCCCGATTCCATTATCGATAACATCTTCGTCCACAAGGCCCGCTCCCGCATGGGCACCAAGCTGGCGGGCAAGATCAAGCGGGTCTGGGCGGATCACGATATCGATGTGGTGATCCCGATTCCCGATACCAGTCGCACGGCGGCTCTGGCTCTGGCCAATGCGCTGGGTGTGGAGTATGCCGAGGGCTTTATCAAGAATCGCTATATCGGCAGGACCTTCATCATGCCGGGACAGCAAGTGCGCAAGAAGTCGGTCCGGCAGAAGCTCAATGCCATCGATTCCGAGTTCAAGGGCAAGCGGGTGCTGTTGGTGGATGACTCCATCGTGCGCGGCACAACCTCCCAACAGATCGTGCAGATGGCCAGAGAGGCGGGAGCGGCGAAAGTTTACTTCGCTTCTGCCGCGCCGCCGGTGAAACACCCCAATGTATATGGCATTGATATGCCTTCAGCTCATGAACTGGTCGCCTTCAATCGAAGTGTGGACGAGGTGCAGGAGATTATCGGCGCCGACCGGCTAATCTTCCAGGATATCGAGGATCTCATCTCCGCCGTCAAAAAGGAGGACAAGTCGGTCGTCAAGCAGTTCGATACAGCGGTCTTCGACGGTCAGTATGTCACCGGCGATGTGAGCCCCCAGTATCTGGAACAACTGGAGCTGATCCGCAACGACACGGCCAAGCAGGGTGAGAGCTCCGCGACCGATGTGGTAATCGGCCTGCATAACAACCAGTAATCGAAGCTGAAGTCTGAAGGAGTGCGTAGGGTGGGGGTGGTCCTGCGAACCCCAATGGGGTTGATCCTCGTTCCCACGCTCTGCGTGGGAACGCATATTGCCGTGCCCTGTGCGTGCCCTGTAACCTGCCGTTTGATGACCACGGACCTGGCGCAATCAATCTCAACCCATCATGAAATGAGCGTGGGCGGCGGCTACCGGCCGCTGCGGATCTGACTGCCACGCCTCCACCCGGACGTTCGAGACGCTGCGTCCCTGCTTGATCAGGTAACCGCGGGCAAAGGTGTCCTGGTTACCGATGCAGGGACGCAGGTAATCTACCGAGATATTGATGATCTTCGGGAAACGGGCGATGTTGCACTCGTGGATGATGTGCATCACCCCGGCGTGTTCCAGCATCGCCCCAACTACGCCACCATGTACTGCTGGAATGGTCGTGTTGCCGATATTGCTCGGCTTTCCGCGCAAAATGGTGAGCAGGCCCTGTTCATCCGAAACCAGTTCGAAACCGACAAAGGCGCTGTAGGGGATCAGAGAACTGATGGCGGCGAACTCGCCGGCCGCTTTCAGCTCCATGACTTTTTCAAATAGCGATATTTCACTGCTGTGCATTGGGTGCGAATCCTACCGAGCCAATCATGAAGCTGGCGACAAAATGGGCTATCGGGTCATCCGGTGAGTCGTGATAGGCGTACCCCTTCACGAACACCACATGCCGGGTCTGTCGGTAACATTCAGCGAAACCGAGGATGGATTTTCCCGGTGTTGCCGGTTTCAGATAATCGATGCGCAGGTCCAGGGTGGCGACCGAGGCACCGGCGGGGACCACGGTAAAGGCGGCGGCACCGCCGGCGCTGTCCATCAGGGTGGTGATGACGCCGCCGTGGATTACGCCGGTTTCCAGGTTGCCCACCAGATGAGGGGCGTACCGGACCTGGAACAGGCAGGAACCCCGATTCAGTTCGATGGTGGTGAGCCCCAGGGCCTGGATATGTGGCAGCTTTTCCAGGATCGACTGGATACCGTTCAGTGGATAGCGTGGTTTTTCGTCGCTGGACATGTCCGATGGCTTCCTAACGGGCGGTCCACTCCTGTGCGACCAGTGGTTTGTCAGCGGCCAGGACAGCGCCCCTGAATCGGTCGCCCCGTTTGAACTCGCCAACGCCTTTGGGGGTGCCGGTCATGATGATGTCGCCGTCTTCCAGAGTGAAGCTGCGGGCGATCTCCCCCAGCAGGAATTCCGGCTTGAAGATCATCAGTTCATATCCGCCCTGTTGGGTCAGGACATTGTTGATATACAGTTCCAAGTGTAGCGATTCGATCGGGTCCGCAAGTTTGACGAAATCACTGAACACGGCGGCGCGGTCGAATGCCTTGGCGCGCTCCCAGGGCAGTCCCTTGGCTTTCAGTTTGCTCTGAATCTCCCGATTGGTCAGGTCCAGCCCAAAACCGACCCCGGCAATAGCGCCATCCATGATCAACAGTGCGATCTCGCCCTCGTAATGGAGCTCCTGATCCGTGCCGGCATACAACTCACTGCTGATGGCGGAGTTGGGCTTGATGAATATGACCGGCGAGGTGGGCACTTCGTTGTTCAACTCTTTTGCATGATCGACATAGTTTCTGCCGATACAGATCACCTTGGATGGGTTGATCTGGCGCTGTTCGAAGAGGATCGGATTCATCGTTGCTCCTGATGGGAAATCGACTGGCCGGCAGGCATGGGCAGAATATTGCAGACTGGAAAGGGTAGCGGCATCAATTGAACAGCAGGGCGCCGATCACTTTGCGGCCTTCGGACGTGAGAATATTATAAGTGCGGCAGGCGGCGGGGGTGGTCATGATTTCAACACCAATGCCGGCGTCGATCAACGCGCGATAGAGGCGCGGGTCCGGGAACTGCTGCCGCTGGCCGGTGCCCAGTACCACCAGATCAGGGCGCAGCTCGACAAATGCGGCAAAATCTTTTTCGCTGAGTGACTGGAAGGAGCCCGGTCGCCAGTCGGGGATGATGCGGTCAGCCATGATCACCAGGCTGTTGGAAAAAGTGACGCCGTTCACGACCACGCTGGTGTCTGTGTAGGCATGAATGGTATTACCATTTGATTGGTCTGCTACGGAGAATTTCATGCCGGCAAAGATAGCAGTCCGGGGCACTCCCTGCAAAAAGAATAAATGCTTGTCGGATAATCCACCATGCCTGGCTCTGGTCGTATAGTCTTTATCAAGCCGCGAATGAACGCAAAAAAGAGATGAAGCTCACTGCGGGATATGCATTAGACGGGATAAATCCATACTCGAACCCAATCAGAGGTCAGAGAATGCGGCTTTTGTTAAATAACGTTATTCGTGTTCATTTGCATTCATTCGTGACTGATATTTTTTTGAATACGGCTGAGTTAGCTGAGTAATCGGGAATTCTTGTTATTACCAGTTTATTACGTTGACAGGCTTGTAACCGCTCGGTTACGTTAAACCCTTTTTTCCAGCCACTGTATCAGTGCAGCCAAGAGGTCCCCAGTGTCAACGCCCGAGATGGAAGATTTCAGCAGAATCAAGCGCCTGCCGCCTTATGTTTTCAATATCGTCAACGATTTGAAGGCCGCGGCGCGAGCGCGGGGCGAGGACATTATTGACTTCGGCATGGGGAATCCGGATCAGCCGACCCCGCAGCATATTGTGGACAAACTGGTGGAAGCGGCGCAGCGCAAGGATACCCATCGTTACTCCATGTCCCGGGGTATTCCGCGACTGCGTCGTGCCATCACCAAATGGTACAAGGATCGTTACGATGTGGATCTTGATCCGGAATCCCAGGCGATTGTCACCATCGGCTCGAAAGAGGGGCTGGCGCACCTCTCGCTGGCCTGTCTGGGGCCGGGCGATTCGGTACTGGTGCCCAATCCTGCTTATCCGATTCATCCCTACGGTTTTGTCATCGCCGGTGCGGATATCCGTCACGTGCCCCTGGTGCCGGATGTGGATTTTTTCGACAAGCTGCAAGAGGCGATTGTCGATTCCTGGCCCAAGCCAAAGATGCTGGTGCTCAATTTTCCGGGTAACCCGACGGGTCAGTGTGTCGAGCTGAATTTCTTCGAGAAGGTGATCGATATCGCCCGCGAGAACAACATCTGGGTGGTACACGATCTGGCCTATGCGGATATCGTCTTCGATGGCTACGTGGCCCCCTCGATTCTGCAGGTAAAGGGTGCGGAAGATATCGCCGTCGAGTTCTTCTCGCTGTCCAAGAGCTACAATATGCCGGGCTGGCGGGTTGGCTTCATGTGCGGCAACAAGGCGCTGGTGGCCGCATTGGCGCGGATGAAATCCTATCTGGATTATGGCATGTTCACGCCGATCCAGGTGGCTGCGATCCAGGCCCTGGAGGGACCGCAGGAGTGTGTGCGGGAGATTCGCGACATGTACCAGCGGCGCCGGGATGTGCTGTGCGATGGTCTGAATACCGCCGGCTGGCCGGTGGAGCGCCCCAAGGCGACCATGTTTGTCTGGGCCAAAATACCGGAGCAGTACCAGGCGCTGGGTTCGCTGGAGTTCTCCAAGAAATTGCTCAAGGAAGCGAAAGTGGCGGTGGCTCCCGGTATTGGATTCGGCCAGCATGGCGATGACTATGTGCGCTTTGGCCTGATCGAGAATGAACACCGAACCCGGCAGGCGATTCGCGGCATTCGCGAGATGATCCGCAAGGACGCCAAGCTGGCGGTAGAGTAGCTATTCAACACGCGGCGGAGACATGAAAAAACCGTCGCACGCGGCGAGTAAAACGAACCGTATCGATCGCGATTGATGTGCTCGGCACATCCTGCAACCTGTGTTGATCGGAAGCGCGGAATAGTCACAGGGTAGAATGAATATTGGTTGGGCAGTGACTTGCCCTGAAGTGAACAGCGTATTGGGAGAGAGAGTTTGGAAGCGGTCAAAGTAGGTTTATTGGGTCTGGGTACGGTCGGTGGCGGCACGGTCAATGTGCTGACCCGCAACGCGGACGAGATCGCCCGCCGGGCAGGCCGGGGTATCCGTATCACCCAGGCGGCGGCGCGGGAATACAATGCCGAGGCGATCAGCGGACTGGATCAGATTGAAGTGACTGATGACGCCTTCGCCGTGGTCAACAACCCCGAGATCGAGATTGTCATTGAACTGATCGGCGGTTACTCGCCAGCCCGTGAACTGGTGTTGCAGGCGATCGAAAACGGCAAGCACGTGGTTACCGCCAACAAGGCGCTGATTGCCATGCACGGGAATGAGATCTTCGCCGCCGCCCAGGCCAAGGGTGTGACCGTGGCGTTTGAAGCCGGCGTGGCCGGCGGGATACCCATTATCAAGGCGATACGAGAAGGACTGGCGGCCAACCAGATCGAATGGGTGGCGGGCATTATCAATGGTACCGGCAACTTTATTCTGAGTGAGATGCGTGACAAGGGTCGGGACTTTGAGGATGTGCTGGCCGAGGCGCAGGCGCTGGGTTATGCCGAGGCCGATCCCACCTTTGATGTGGAAGGCATCGATGCGGCCCACAAGCTGACCATTCTCAGCTCCATCGCCTTCGGGATTCCGCTGCAGTTCGACAAGACCTACACCGAAGGCATTACCCGCATTGAACGCCAGGATGTGGCCTTTGCCGACGAACTGGGTTACCGGATCAAGCATCTGGGCATCGCCCACAAGACGGACAAGGGCATCGAGATGCGGGTGCATCCGACCTTGATTCCGGAGCGACGCCTGATTGCCAATGTGGATGGGGTAATGAACGCCGTGCTGGTTAAGGGCGATGCCGTCGGTCCGACGCTCTATTACGGCGCCGGCGCCGGCTCTGAACCGACCGCCTCGGCCGTAGTGGCGGATGTGGTGGATGTGGTGCGAGCCCTGACCACCGACCCGGAGAACCGGGTGCCCCATCTGGCATTCCAACCCAATGAACTGTCCGATCTGCCGATCCTCGGCATGGAGGATGTGGAGACCGCCTATTATCTGCGTATGCAGGTGGCGGATGAACTGGGCGTTATGGCGGAGATTACCCGCATCCTGGCGGATACCGGTATCAGCATCGAGGCGATTCAGCAGAAGGAGCCGGCGGAGGGCGATACCCAGGTGTCACTCATCATGCTGACCCATGAAGTGCTGGAGCGGCAGATGAATCAGGCGATCGACCGGATCGAGGCGCTGGCCTCCGTGACCGGGCCCGTGATGCGCATTCGCATGGAGCAGCTGGAAGGTTGAGATTACCAGACGGTGAAGCGGAAAGGGAGGCCCGAGCCGAGAGCGGCGCGTGCGCGGATTCGTCCGCTAGGAGCGGTTTCAGACGCGAAGGATCTATAGTCATGCACGGGTCGCAGCTAAAGCAGCTCCTACCTCAGCAGCCATTTTGGTAAAGGCTCTGTCACCGCGACCTGTTGCACGGGGAGCGGTGTTTTTGTAGGAGCGGCTTCAGCCGCGAATTTCACTGTGACAGTCAGAGCAGCCAATGACCAAACTGCAAACTCTACATCTGTTGGTACCCGGCCTGCTGGGGCCGATGCCGACCCTGGATCAGCTCGGTCAACTGCCGGGTTTTGAACTGCTGGAAAGGCTGCTTGCCCGGGGTCATTGCGTGGCACAGCCTGGTGATGATCTGGAGTCGGTGCTGTTCGGCCTGTTCGGCCTCTCCACGGACGATGCCCCCAACCTGCCTACCGCTACGTATCGACGGATCGGTGACGGAGCGCCGGCCGATGGCCGCTACTGGCTGCAGCTGACGCCGGTCTATCTGCGGCCGGATCAGGATCGGCTGTTGCTGTTCGACGTGGAGGATCTGGATCTGACCCTGGATGAGGCGAACGAGTTGGCGCAACTGTTCAACAGCCATTTCGTCGAAGAGGGTTGGCAGGCGGAGGTGTACCATCCCCATCGCTGGTATTTGCCGCTGGCATCGACACCCGGCCTCAAGACCTATGAACTGACCGATGTATTCGGCCGCAACATGGATCTGTTCCTGCCTGCCGGTGAGGAGGGTATCCGCTGGCACGGAGTGTTGAACGAGATCCAGATGCTGTTCTATTCGGCCGATCTGAATGATCGGCGTGAGCAGGCGGGTAAGGGGCCGATTAACGGGCTCTGGTTGTCAGGCGGGGGTAAACTGTTGGGGCAACCCCGAACCGACCTGACCACGCTTTATGGCGACTCCCCCCTGTTGCGCGGATTGGCCGGCGCGGCGGGCAAACCGGTTGAGCCGTTGCCCGATCGGGTCGATTCGCTGCTCGATTCGGCGGGCGGGGAAGCGCTGGTCTGTTATGATCGGCTGCAGCGCCCGGTGCTCTGTGCCGATCCCTATGGCTGGAGTGAACAGGTTGCTCAACTGGAGACCTGGATGGCGCCCCTGGTTGATGCCGTTCGGGGGAAGCGGCTCGATGCGCTTCGACTCTACACCTGCAACGGCCAGCAATACCGCATAGACAGGAGCGCGTTGCGCCGATTCTGGAAACGCCAACGCCCCATCAGTCAATGGCTGGACAGGAATCCGGCGGGCAGATAGCGACGACCGCCGCTTCAGTCCCCGCTATCACGCCTTGGGACGCTTGTTCCAGCTGCGCCGGTTGATGGTATAGCCAGTGCTGTCGCCGGAAAACGGTAACAACAACATCCCCGGCAGCCGCTCCACCTTGGTCGGGTCGCGAAACCGGTCAATGCCAATGGTCATCCCTTCATGCCCCGCGTCAGGCTGCGCCTTGTAGGTGCCGAACAGCCGGTCCCACCAGGGCAAGTTGAAACCGAAATTGCTGTTGGTCTCATCGTCTTCAAGGGAGTGATGCACCCGGTGCATGTCCGGAGTGACAACAAACAGCCGCAGCACCCGGTCCACTTTTTCCGGCAGCCGCAGATTGCCGTGATTGAACATGGACGTGGCATTCAGCAGGATCTCGAAAATCACTACCGCCAGCACCGGGGGGCCGAGCAACAGGATAGTGGCGAACTTGATCAACATGGAAAAGATGATCTCAATTGGATGAAAGCGGGCACCCGTGGTGACATCGAAATCCAGGTCGGCATGGTGGACCCGGTGCAGGCGCCAGAGCAGGGGAATGGCGTGTACCATGACATGTTGCAGATAGATGATGCCATCCATCAGGATGACCGAGATGGTCGTTGCGAGCACCAGCGGCAACTGGTAGTAATTGAATAGCCCCCAACCCTGCTGTCCGGCAAAAACCGCCACTCCGACCGCCGCCGTCGGAAACAGCAGGCGCAGCAGCAGGGAGTTGAAAAAGGTGAGACCCAGGTTATGCATCCAGCGTCGGGCCTTTGGTTGACTTAGTGATCGGCGCGGTGAACCTATCTCCCAAAGTGCCACCAGTAGCAGTACGCCAAAGAAAAAGCCGAGCCGTATCGGCACTTCGTTTTCAAAAATAAAACTGTTCCAGTCCATAAGTCTCGATACCGTGCGCCCGGGAGCATTTATACTGATGTTACCTCATCATAAACCAATGTGAAGTATCATCTGCAGGAAGTGACATCCCTCCATGCAACAGGAAGCGATCTTATGAAAACAACATTCATTATCCTGCTCCTGATCACGGTTGCGGTAACGATGCTGTTCTTCATTCTCGGCATGGTTTCCCGGTCCGGAGAACCGCCGGGGCTGGTCGAGGGAATGCTGTCGAAATGTCCCGACAGACCCAATTGCGTCTGCAGTGAGTATGCGGAAGATACCGCGCACTACATCCCACCACTCCGTATCCCGCCGGACAATCAGCGGAATATTTTGCCATTGTTAAACAGCATTATCGGGGAGATGGGCGGAATCGTGCTTGCGGAGCGTGATGCTTATCTGGCGGCTACTTTTCGCTCCGCTATTTTCGGTTTTGTGGATGACCTGGAAGTCCGTATCGATGCAGACCGACAACTGATTCAAATCCGCTCGGGTTCACGGGTTGGCTACAGTGACAGGGGGGTCAATGCCAAGCGGATCGAACGATTGAGAAAACTGTATGAGGCGGAGCTTGCGGCAAGATAGCGGGTGGGTGTTGTGGAGGCAGGGTGGTTGCTGACTTACCAATATCTTACGCGCCCGGTATCGACATGCACGAAATTGGACTGGCTGTAGAGCCCGACACCACCCGCTTTGAGTGATTTGGCTGCGCGGTGAAGCTGTTTGATATCGCATCCGGAGAGGCGGATGTCGAGGGCCTTGCCATCCATGTGCAGGCTGCGTTTGGCCACGCCGCGGCTGTTCTGACGCAACATCCTGTTGGTCTTGGGAGAGCGGTAGCCCGATATGATGTGAAATTCACCACGGCAGTCGAGACGAGCCTGCGTTTGATGCAGCAGGTCGAACAGCTGTGGGTCCATTTTATGCTGGTCCCCGGTGCGGTGGTCACGTAACAAGTGATTGATCTCTGCAAGCCCGTCCCGCAGGTACTCCCCATCCGCCCAGTAGGTGATACGAGCGCGTTCTCCCGTGTGTAGATGATGCAGCGCCAGCGCGCGTTCAGGGGTTTTGTCGATATTGGCGAAGGCATTGGGGACAACCAGGACGGACGCCGCAGCTGCGCAACCGCTAAGAAATCCGCGTCGACTCAAGGTAGGTGTCTGCTGCCGCGTTGCTATTGCTGGCTTAAACTTCATGAAGCCGGGTTCCCCAATTAATCGACTGACTTGCTTGATTTATATCGAAAAAATCCTGCCGATGCTATATGAAACGAGCGTTTGTTGCCAGCGGTGTGAGCAGTGTCACGGTGTGGGTGTGCTAATGGGAAGAGTTGTCCTTAATTTGGCAGGGCGTTTTTTTCCGCTTCCCGATGGACAAACTTTTTATCCTGGGAAGGGTATAGCTGCTGCAGGCTCAGGATCAGTGAGCGGTCGAGATTGTAGATATCGGGGCGGAACTGGATTTCTCCCGCCAGATCCACCCAGGTGGTGAAATAAACCAGAAACACATCAATCGGTTCCGATAGTTTGAAGTAACTGCTTTCACGGGATGCCAGTCGCTCGGTGAAAGACGCTATCGAATTCCGCTCGTCACGGGCCAGTAATTGATGAACAAAATCTCTGATACCCTCTACCCGCACACAACCCGAGCTGAAATCCCTGACCGGCTGTGCGAACAGTCCCTGCGCCGGCGTGTCGTGGAGAAAGATGGTGTAGGGGTTTGGCATATGAAATTTAATTCTGCCCAGGCTGTTGCCATCACCGGGACTTTGACGCAGCCGGAACGGGAAGTTGTATCTGTTGTACTGCCCCCAGTCGATCATCGCGGGGTCTTGATCCACCCACTGATCGCCCTCGCGCTGCTGAATCTGTATATTCTTACGCAGCAGGTATTCGGAATCACGGCGCTGTTCCGGCAGCAGATCTTCCACGGCTATGCGTCGCGGTACGGTCCAGGTCGGGTTCAGCACCAAGTGGGTCACGCGCGTGGTGAAGGAGGGGGTGTTGCGCATTGGGCGGCCGATAATGGTCCGGTTTTCCAGCTGTACCTGGTCATGTTCCACGAGTTGTACCAGGTAGCCGCCGATATTGACCAGGATGTAGCGCTCCCCAAGCTGTCGCGGCAGCCAGCGCCAACGCTCCAGGTTTGACTTTATCTGGGCGATGCGTTGTTCAATCGGGACATTCAGGGCGGCGCGGGTGAGCGGACCGATGATGCCATCCTGTTTGAGGCCGTGAGATTGCTGGAACCCTTCAATGCGCTGCTGTAACTGGGGGTCGTAGGTGTTGGGATCGATGGAATATTCGCTCGTCCCGGGTGTGTTCGAGGTGGTGAGTCGCTGTCGCAGCAGCGGTATCAGGTCGTGCTTCTCTCCGGGACGTATCAACGGTGCCTCGGGCAGTGCGGGCCAGCCACCCCGGTTCTCGATTTGGCGATAGTCTGCCAGGGCTTGCAGCAACTGCCGGTAGCTGCGGCTCTGTGGATTCAGGGAGTCCAATACTGAAACCGGGTCCAGGCTGATCAGCGCCTGATCCAACAGCCGGATGGCATCTATCTGTTCCACCGGTATTTTCCACAGCGGGTCCACCGTGCCGGGATCGAGTTGCCCCTGGGCCAGGTGGCGGCTCAGCCTGAGAAAGCCATCGGTCAGCAGGAGATCGTTAAGGGTGATCTGTTGGGTCTTGTCGAGATGTCGGGCAGTCAGGTTTTTGGCGTGATAAAAAGCGGGGTCAAGGCCCAGTTCAGAAGTGTCGAGGATATAACGTTTCAGTGCGCTGCCCGCCTCACTGGTCCGGCCTGATGCTTCGTGCCACAGCAACCGGTTGTTGTAGTTGCGATAGATCTGGCGCAATTGCCACCAGTCCGGCGTGGGTTTTATTTGCAGCGACCCACCCGTGGCGAGCTGTTCCTGCAGGGAAGCAGTGAGTGCGGTCGTGTCAGTTTCTGCCTCAATCGCGACGACCGGCCCCTGTAGTGCCAGCAGTGCCAGCAGTGCCAGCAAATGCAGTTGGTAATGAATGTTAATCCCGGTCATGATCCTTTGAAACGGTTACTGGTCGAGATACGGGCGCGGGGTGTGCCACAACTCTCATACAGTATAGGTCGCAGCGAGGTTTAAATTGAACCGGGGGACAAAGGGCTTTTTACGAGATTGACCGGAGAGTCGTGGACCGTTTAGCTCCGGTAGTGGTGGCGTTCGACCGATGGGAATGGTGAGATAGGGTCAGGCGGACAGTCTGGGGGCCTGATACTCAGCCGGTGTCCCCTGTTCAGGTTCAGCGGTGGGCTCCGACCGCCCTGACCGGGCCGTGGCCAGTCTAACCTCCAGCTGATTGCCCCCGGCCTGGCTGTCTACCGAAAAACCTGAAACCAGTTGCTTGAGTTCCTGGGACAGGTTTGCGAGGCTGTCGCCGGCGTCCACCGCATGCCGTGCCTGATCCACGGTCTGGGCGGCAAAGCGGGAGATATCCTCGGCGTCGTGATTGATCATGGCGGCCATCGCCTGCTTGTGGGTGACCGCATCCAGGATATCGCTGTTCATGGACGAGAGTGTGGCGATTCCCTGGGCGATACGCTTGAGGGCATCCTCGGTGCTGCCGGTCTGTTCCACGGTCTTCACCATGCGCTGCTGACTCTGGTTGATGGAGCCGACCACGGTGACAATGCGTTTCTGGATCTTGTTGATGGTGTTCTGCACCAGATGCACCGATTCATGGGTGCGTTTGGACAGGGTACGTACTTCGTCAGCCACCACGGCAAAACCGCGTCCCACCTCACCGGCACGGGCCGCCTCGATGGCGGCGTTCAGTGCCAGCAGGTTGGTCTGTTCGGCGATCTCCTGGATCACTTTCAGGATGTTCTCGATCTCGGAACTGTCCCGGGACAGCTTGTTCACCTCGCTGTGAGCCTGTTCCATTTCGTCGGAGAGTTCCACCACCACCTTACGGGTCGTTTCAATAATTCCTACGCTCTCAATGGCATCGTTATCCGCCTGTCCGCTGACCGACGCGGCCTGTTCGGCATTTTCGGTTACCTGGTTGATCCTGCTCTGCAGATCGGCCAGCGCGGTGGCGATCGACTTGGTTTTCTGCCGTTGTTCGCTCATGTTCTCCAGAGTCTGGCTGTTGGCCTCAGAGGCGCGGGAGATATCACTGACCAGATGTTCGACAAATCCGTTCACGGTGATGATCACCTGCTGCCAGGAGTCGAGCAGGCTGTTGAATGCCTTGGCCGCCGCGCCGATATCGTCCCGGCTGTCGTCGGCCGCGCGCAGGTAGAGTGATCCGGAGCGTTCTACCTGCAGAATGGTGTCGGACAGGCGACGGATCGAGCCGAGCACACTGCGATTGACCAGTTCGCCGACCAGCAGCGCCAGCAGGGCGCCCATCACCAGCAGGCCCCAGTTGGTCAGGATCATCTGTTCGCTGTTCTCCTTGACCCGGGCGGTGCCAGCCAGTTGCAGCTGCTCCTGGCGTTGTGACAGATTGGCCAGCAGGGTTTCAAGTGCGTGCTGTGCCGGTAGGGCGTTGTTGCTCATCCAGTAATTGGCCTGGTTCCAACTCGCATCACTACGCAGTTCTATAATCTGTTCGGGCAGTGAACGGAAGGCACGGTGTGCCTTGAGGTAAGCCTTCCACTCCTCTGTCTGCTCGGTGTTGAACATCACATCCGCCATCCCCAGTTCCTGGAAGCGGGTGGTATTGCGCTGCCAGTAGACCTCGATGTTATTGATGAATTTTTTATCACCGGTGAGCAGGAAGGCGCGAATGTTGGCAATGGTCAGCACCAGCGTGCCCTGTACTTCCGCCATGTTGGCCAGTACCTGTTTGCGCAGTTTGCTTGACTCCATGTATTTTTCCAGATCGATCATCCGGGCGATCCTGGCCGCCATGATATCTGCCAGTGGTTCCGCCTCCTCCTTGAACTTTTTCAGAGCCGGGATGTTTTCCGGGTTGTGGGCAACAGACTCTATTTTGCCAAGTATCTCCATCAGGTCATCAAGTTGTTGATCGATCTCGGTTAGCTGTTGCTGGATCTCCAGATCGTCCGGGGAGGCGAGGACATGCAGTTGTGCCAGGGCCGGATCGATCTGTTCGGCAATAATCGCCTTTCGCGCCTCCAGAAACTGCGCATCACCCAGCAACATCCAGCCGCGCAGGGAGGCGAGGGATGCGTCAATTCCTGACTTCAGTTTCAGACTGGCCTGAACCAAAGGAGCCTGAATATCCACCATGCGTTCGGTGAGTGTCTGATTGCGATTGATCTGAATGATATTGATCAATACCACTATGCCCATGATGGTGACAATCGAGGCGAGTCCTGCCATCAGGCGAAAGCGCAGGGTGAGATCTTTAAAACGGTTCATTCGGTTCTCCATGGCGGAGTTATCCCGGGTGGTGTCGGTACCCATTCGTAATGGTGTATGTTACAGCGGTGCTACTTCCGGTCGGGGTCAAGCAACCTCTTCCTGTGATCGTGGACTATTGGGCCGGCGGCGGCGCTCGATAAACAGGCTGTTACCCTTCTGACGTTTCGCCTCGCGTTTGGCGCAACTGGCCAGTGATGCAACATCATGGTGACTCTTGCAGGCGGATGGGTCCGGCTCCACGCTGCCAATGGAGAGGGTAAGTCGGGGAAAAAATCGATAGTTCCCGGAACGGTCCTCGGACCAGATGCCTTGTAGTGTATTATCCTCCCGGCTGTAGTAGCTGGGTGCTATCTGCTCAAAACTGGCCAGAATTGATTTGCAGCGTGCCTGCCAATCCTCACTGCGAAAAATCAGGATGAAATCATCGCCACCGATATGGCCGATGAAGTCCTGCTCCAACTGTACTTCGGAGCGCAGAATGTCCGACAGATCCTTGATCACCTGGTCGCCTTTCTCATAGCCATATTTGTCGTTGAACGGCTTGAAATTGTCCAAATCACAATAGCAGACTACAAACTCCTGCTGCTCCCGCAACAGATGATCCAGCTCTTCGTAGATTGGCACATTACCGGGCAGCAGGGTGAGCGGGTTGGCATAGCGGGCGCTGCGCACCTGCATTTCAGTAATCACCTTGAGCAAGTCGATCACTGAACCCATACCAAGATAGGCCCCGTTTTGCGTGATGATAAAATCCAGCTCCTTGCTCTGTTTCATCTGCTCACTAACCAGGCTGCTCGCCTGCTCGATCGGCAAATGCGTTTCCAGCATCAGGGTGTCGCCATCGAGAAACTGCATGATCGGTTTCTTGCCGTGCAGGTCTCGGCCGTAACGAGTCAATAACAGGTTCATCAGCCTGTTTCGCCGCACCAGACCCAGGGGTTGCTGTTTGTTTACCACCGGCAGACTTTCAAGCTGCGGCGCCATCTGGAATATCTGTGCACTCTCCTCAATGCTGGTGGTGGCGGTGATGCCGGGTATCCGTTGCAGCAGGTCACCAATGGTCTTGGAAAAGAAACTGCGGCCGGTTCCCTGTGTCAGGCTGGTCTGGGTCGGGGTGAAGAAGGTCTTGGCTACCGCGGTTAACGGTATCTGTGCCGGACGGGCAAAATAATAGCCCTGGATGAATTCTATCCCCAATTTGGCCACGCAGCGGAATTCATCCTCAGTCTCGACACCCTCGCCGACCACCTTGCAATTGAGTCCCCGGGCAATGTTTTTTATTGAACGAACAAACTCCTGCTTGACCCTGTCCTCGTGAATATCCTGCATGAAGTGGCGGTCGATCTTCACATAGTCGGGGCGCAGCTCCGACCACATGCGCAGACCGGCATAGCCGGCGCCCAGGTCGTCGATGGCAATCTCGAACCCCATCGATTTGTAATGGTGCTTGGCCTCGCGAATCGCCTCGTAGTTTTCCGTGGGAAACTGCTCGGTCAGCTCGATGACCACCCGTTCCGGATGCAGGCCGACCTGCTTGAGGATATTCAGGGTGGAACCGGTGCGGAAATTGGGCTGGAACAGGCTCTCCGGAGTGGTGTTGAGAAACAGTTTGCCCGGCAGGTTTAGACGCACGAACTGCTGGATCGAGACTTCGCGGCAGAGCACCTCGAGCTCCACCAGGCGTCCGTAGCGGGCGGCCGTCTCGAACAGGGTGACCGGGGAGTGCAGGGGCGTGTTGGAGGGACCGCGAATCAGCGCTTCATAGCCGAAAATGGCGCGTTTCTTGTTGGCGATAATGGGTTGAAACAGCACTGTCAGAGAGCGTTCGCGAATGATTCGATTGAGACAATCTTCAAGGGAGAGTTGCATAACGGCTGTTATTTAACCTGTGATTACCATGGCAGGCGCAAGGCTAAACGGTGACTGTTACCGTTTTATGAATGGGATAAGTCGGAATGCCGGGTCAGGTTTCACATGGGTCTGATTCAGTGAATTCGATCAGAGGCCGTTTGCAGGAGCGGCAGTGGTAGCGTTGACCCTGCAACACCCGGTTATGACGGATGCTGCTGAGCTGGTGAGTGCGGCAATCGCAGCGATAGGGATAGCGTTTCAGTGTACGCCGGCTGGAGCGGCTGACATCGTAGTCGTGGCAGCGCGAGGCCTCGGCACCAAACAGCAGCATCACCTGGCGCCACTCCGGGCCGTGGGGTTTGATCTTTTTCCCGAACAGGCGACGGGCGACGATATGCGCCACTTCGTGCGGCACGGTGCGCTTGAGAAAATCATCCCGGTTCTCGGTCAGCAGCAGTGCATTGAAGCGGATGACGGGGGTGGAACGGGGTGGGAAGATGGCCATTCCGGCCGCCTTTCCGGTGAGGTTAAATCGGACAATCACCTTGCCCGGGTCTCGTTGGAAGCGGTTGCCGGCAGTCACCAGCAGTTGTTGAGTCAGGGCTTCGACTTCCCGTTGCAGTGCGGTCTCAGACATCCGGGCAGATTACACCATCCGGCAAGAGATGGCATCGCCCTTTGTGGGAAGTTGCAGCGGGCGCCATCGGCGTCTGTCGAATCTACTCAATCAGCAGCACAATCAGTTCCACCGGGCCGTGCACGCCATAGGCCAGGGTCTGCTCGATATCCGCGGACTTGGAAGGGCCGGAGATCAGCAGGGCATTGGTCGGCATGCCGTCTTGCCAGTTTTCATTGGCAATGGCATCGGCAAAGGTGTTGTGCAGCTTGTCTGCCTCCACCACCGCGATATGCACCGGTGGCACCAGGGAGAAGGTGCGCGGCTCTTCCGGAGTGGGCCAGAGGATCATCGCCCCCACCTCGGCAATGGCGCTGCGGGTGGAGGTGATGGCGGCATCGATGTCGAAGAACAGCTCCTCTTTCCAGCCATCCACATCCACTTCACGGGTGACCAGTTCCGGCAAATGTTCGCCGGCCCGCCAGGCGCTCTCAATCTTTTCCGCCAGCGGTCCGGCCGGGGCGTAGAGCAGGTTTTTCAGCGCTTTCTCTTTCACCAGTTGGGCCAGTTGTTCCGGCCAGTCGGCCGCGGTGACCCGGTGTACCTCAGTCCTGACCGAACGCATCGCCTTGCAGAACAGTTCAATTCGTTGTTCCCGATTCCAGTCGGGTGATGTAAAACCACGATCCAGATCCACCGGGGGCTTTTCTGCTTGTCTGGCCCGCAGCCGGGCCAGGATGTTGTCGCGTGCCTTACTCATGGTCAAAACCCTCTTCGCGGGCTAGTTGGTGTAGTGATTTCGGGGCGATTTTCGGGGCTGTGCGCACCCGGGTCCAGGGACCGATCTTGTTGGGTATGGCGCCCCGGAACAGGCTGACCAGCCGGGTGCTGCCGCGATACACAGCAGGATTGGCGTGCGCCCAGCTCCACAGTTTCCAGATCAGCGCCTCCTTGCCGGAACGCTGCGAGCCCTGGCCGTTGGTGGCGCCGGTATGGTCGTCCCGCACCTGCTCATAGCGCAATCGGTGCAGCAGCTTCGGTAGCGGGATTTTCACCGGACAGACCTCGCCGCAAGCACCGCACAGGGTGGAGGCGGTGGGCAGGACACCGAACTTGTCCAGGCCGAATTTCTGCGGTTCTATACATGAGCCGATCGGACCGGGAATCAGCGAGCCGTAGGCGTGGCCGCCGATGCGAGTATAGACCGGGCAGTGATTCATACAGGCGCCACAGCGGATGCAGCGCAGGCTGTCGAACAGTTCGTCATCCTCGTAGATCTTGGAGCGCTGGTTGTCCAGCAGCACCAGGTGTACCTCCTTGGGTCCATCCCGTTCACCCGGTTTGCGCGGCGAGCTGATCATGTTGAAGTAGGTGGAGATGTGCTGGCCGCTGGCGGAGCGGGTGAGCAGTTTCAGCAGGGGCGGGACATCCGCCAGCTTCTCCAATACCTTCTCGATACCGGTGACGGCGATATGTACCGGCGGTACGGTGGTGCACATGCGGCCGTTGCCCTCGTTCTCCACCAGGCAGAGCGTGCCGGTCTCCGCCACGGCAAAGTTGACTCCGGAAAGACCGATCTCCGCCTCGTAGAACTTGCTACGCAGAACCTGGCGCGCGCTGCGGGTCATGGTCTCGATATCCTCGCTGTAGGGGATGTCGGGATGCTTGGCCTGGAACAGCTTGGCGATCTCCTGTTTGCTCTTGTGGATGGCCGGGGCAATGATGTGGGAGGGCGTCTCATGATCCAGCTGGATGATGTATTCACCCAGGTCGGACTCGATGCAGCTCTTACCCTGGGCTTCGAGGAAATGATTCATCTCCATCTCCTCGGAGACCATCGACTTGCCCTTGATCATGCGCGTGGCGTTATGCCGTTCCATGATGTCCAGCACAATCCGGTTGGCCTGCTCGATGGTCTCGGCCCAGTGCACCTGGATGCCGTTGCGGGTGCAGTTGGCCTCCAGCTGTTCCAGCAGCTCCGGCTGTTTGGCCAGCGAGTTGGCGCGGATCTTCGAGCCGAGGACGCGCAGCTCTTCCATGAAAGTCTTGTCGGGAAAGGCATTACTGCGCTTCTCCATCAGCCCATCCATGGCGATACGGAAATTGCTGCGTAGTTGCGGGTTGTTCAGCGCATCCCGTACGCGCTGGTCGAATTCAGCTTTTTGTTGCATGGGTACGCTCCCAGAGGAAACTGGCGATGTGCTGGCCCCTGATGTGATGGTTCCGGGGTCCGATGCCCTGGTGTTCCATGTGCCCGGTGATGTTCATCAGGCAGCCGCAATCGCCACTGACCAGTTGGTCGGCACCGGTATCGCTGATGGCCTGGGCCTTGTCCGCCACCATGGCGGCGGAGATGTCCGGATGCTTGACCGCAAAGGTGCCGCCGAAACCGCAGCACTCCGCCTTGCGCGCCTGTTCCACCAGCTGCACGTTGCCGAGCTGGCGCAACAGCGCCTGGTGCTCATCGGCAACGCCCATCTCGCGACGTGCCGAGCAGGCGGTGTGCAGGGCGACCTTGACGGGTTCGCCGAGATCCTTCAATTCAATCTTCAACACATGCACCAGGAATTCGGTCAGTTCGAACACCCGTTGCGAGAATTCATTCACCAGGGCTTCTTCGGGCTTGCCCTTGAACACCTCCGGGTAGTGGTGACGCATCATGCCGGCGCAGGAGCCGGAGGGGACCACAATGGGATAATCCTTGGGGAAGCAGCTGATCTGGTTCAGCACCACCGCCCGGGTCTCATTGCGGTAACCGGAGTTCCAGGCCGGTTGTCCGCAGCAGGTCTGGTCCTGTGGGAAGATCACCTGGACCCCTTCCCGCTGGATCAGGCGCATGCCGGCCAGCCCGGCCTGGGGATAGAGCAGGTCGATCAGGCAGGTGCCGAAAAAATAGACCTTTTCGGGCCTGTCCGGATAGTGTTGGATCAGAGACATAGTGGCTCCCGAGTAGTGTGAATCAAAAAGTTAATACGCAAATAATAGGATGTGCTGAGCGCAGTTTTGTAGGGTGGATAAGCCGGTAGGCGCATCCACCATTGTTGCGGTGGATGCGCTGTCGCTTATCCACCCTACGAAATCACATCCTACAGGATAACAGCCAATCGTTATGTTGACAGGCCGCGCAGGGAGCGCTGCTTGCGCACCTCTTCACGGTCAATCTGCTGTAACGACTCCTCCACAAATACCAGATGCTCCTGCGCCGCCTGGCGTGCCTTCTCGGCATCGCCCTCGACAACGCTGTTCATCAGCCGTTCATGCTGGTGACTGAGCGGCTCGAATACCCGGGGCAGGGTGTAGAGCTTGTCCAGATTGTGCGAGATGCTGCTCTGGAGCAGGGTGAACAGCCCGCGCATTACATGCAGCAGCACCAGGTTGTGCGACGCCTCGACGATCGACAGATGAAAGGCCGCGTCGGCACGCGCCTCGTCCATCGGATCGGGGCTGCCGTGGTTTTTTATCATCACATCGAAACAGCGCCTGATCTTCTCCTTGTCTTCACCGGTGCCGCGCAGGGCCGCGTAATAGGCGGCCGTTCCCTCCAGGGCATGGCGGATCTCCAGTACGTCGAAGCGTGATTCCGGCATCTCCCTGAGCAGGGTAATCAACGGATCGACAAACGACGGCTCCAGCGATTCACATACATAGGTCCCGCCGCCATGGCGGGTACTGAGGAGACCCTTGCTGTTGAGTTTTTGTATCGCTTCACGCAGGGAGGGTCTGGATACCTCCAGTCGCTGAGCCAAGTCACGCTCGGCCGGGAGTTTTTCTCCAGGTTTAAGATCGCCCTCTGCAATCATCGTCTCCAGCTTTTCTGCAATCCGGTCAGAAAGTCGTTGCTGTTTCATATGGCGGTCTCTGTTTCCTTACAACTGGTAAGACCAATTGTTTTTGAGTTTAGATGGATTTGTTAAAAAAGAGAAGTCCTGGGGGGCTATTTTATCAAATTTTCAACAAAAATAACGCAGTAAGGAGGGTATATATAAGGCGTAATTCTCCCGATATTGGTCGTTTCCGAATGTTTGACATTACAAAAGTCATGGGTTATTAATAAATTGGCCTGACCAATTAACCAGTTTGTCAGGCGACAGGATGGCCTCGTCAAATCGTCTCGGGATTGTGATCCGCGCAGGGTAGAAGCCGGAGAGAAGGCGGTTGATCGGGAGGCTGTCACCCTGTTTCCCCATTGGAGTGAGAAAAAACGATGAACCGAAAATTAATCTCTGCAGTGTCTGCTGCAGCCCTGGCCCTGAGCGTTGCCAGTGGCGTAGCGCTGTCGGCAGAAAAGAAAACCCTGTTGAAAGTGCCGGTCTACTTCGGCACCCATCTGACCGGTCTGGGCAGTACCCCGAAGTGGCTGGCCGATCACCTGAATATCGCCAGTGGCGGCAGTGTCAAGATCAAGGTTTATGAGCCGGGCAAGCTGATCCCGCCGAAGGAGATCCTGGAGTCGGTCGCCAGCGGCAAGGTGAATGCCGGCTATACCACACCGGGTTACAACACCGGCGTGCTGGGTGCGAAGGGCGGCATCTTCTCCGCCGTGCCTTTTGGTCCCGATGCCCCGGAATTCCTCGCCTGGATTTACTATGGTGAAGGCCGCAAGCTGTGGCAGGAGATGTATGACAAGAAGGGGTTGAATGTACACTCCATTCCCTGTGGCATCACTGCGCCGGAGACTTCCGGGTGGTTTAACAAACCGATCGATAAACCGGCCGATCTGCAGGGCCTGCGCATGCGCTTCTTTGGTCTGGGGGCGCTGGTGATGGAGAAGATGGGCGTCTCCACCAGCCTGTTACCCTCCAGCGAGATCTTCCCGGCGCTGGAGAAGGGCGCGATCGATGCCACCGAGTTCTCCATGCCGGCCATCGACAAGTTGCTCGGTTTCCACAAGATCCTCAAGTTCAACTACTACCCCGGCTGGCATCAGCCGGCAACTGTGTATGAACTGCTGGTGAATGGCGATACCTGGAAGGGTATGGGTGAGACCCAGCAGGGTCTGCTGGAGATGAGCTGCAAGGCCGCCATGCTGGATGGCCTGGCACTGGGGGAAGCGATCCAGTTTCCGCAGATGAAGGAAAATCTCCAGAAGAACGGCGTGGAGAACCGCTACTGGTCTCCCGAGATCCTGGATGCATTCGAGGGCAAGTGGAACGAGGTTGTGGCTGAAGAGTCGGCCAAGGACCCTGAGTTCAAGGCGATCTGGGACAACATGCAGGGCTTCCGCAACGACTACGCCATCTGGAACAAGTGGGCCTTCCTGCCCCGTCCGGGCACTGTGCGCGAGCAGTAAACCGCTACAGGAGGGGCCCGGGTTCGGGGCCCCTCTGTTTTTGGTTCTGTCCCAGTTATTTATGACGGTCGATTTGGCTTTGAAAATTGACCCGTAGGAGCGGCTTCAGCCGCGAAAATTCGTGGATAAATCCGCTCCTACAAAAGCGCCGTCCCTCACACAACCGTTAACTGGGGCGGAGTCTTTTTATTCCTGCGATCAGCCTGCCACTCTCTCTCATTGAGAAGATGCCCGGCTGATCCTGAGTTTGTATAGAGGCGAGAGATGAATCAACCCAACGATCTGGAATACCGCATTCCCACCGTCGACGCCCTGAACGGATTTGTGCAACGTATCGGCCAGGTGATGGCTTGGAGCAATGTGCTGCTGATCGGCATAATCCTGGTTCAGGTCGTCCTGCGTTACGGCTTCAATCACGGACTGGTTTATCTGGAGGAGCTGATCTGGCACATCTATGCCGTCGGCTTCATGTTCGGCCTCAGTTTTGCCATTACCAATGATTCACACATTCGTGTGGATATCGTGCATATGAATCTCTCCCGCGCCAATCAGCACCGCTGGGAGATCTTCGGCATCCTGTTTCTGCTGCTGCCGTTTATCGTGGTGATCTTTCTGCACAGCCTGGAGTGGGTCTACTACGCCTACGAAACTGGTGAGAGCTCCGCCAACCCCACCGGCCTGCCTTATCGCTGGGTGGTTAAATCGGTCATCCCGCTCAGCTTTGCCCTGTTGTTTATTGCGACCATCGCACGCCTGATCCGTGAGGTTACGCTGCTGTTGCATCTGGCCCGGGAGCCGGAGGAGCCCTATCCGGGACGTGTCTCCATGCTGCGTCACCTGTTTCAGGTGCAGGAGCAGGGCGGTGGTGACACCAGCGATAACCATCAGCGCGGGGAGGGCTGAGCCATGGAGATGAACGAGATCCTGGTTATCGCGATGTTCGTCAGTTTCATCGCACTGCTGTTTACCGGTTTTCCGGTCGCCTGGGCGCTGGCCGGTATCGGTGTGCTGTTTGCCGGTGTGGGTTATCTGGCGGACAACCACCTGGATACCATGACCGGCCTGGACTACTCCACCCTGGGTCTGGCGGTGGGGCGTATCTTCGGCATCATGGACAACTGGGTGCTGGTGGCCCTGCCGATGTTTATTTTCATGGGCCTGATGCTGGACAAATCGGGTGTCGCCGAACGCATGATGCACGCCATGCAGGGGCTGTTCGGCCGGGTCCGTGGCGGGCTGGCCATAGCGGTCACACTGATCGGTATTATCCTGGCCGCCTCCACCGGTATTATCGGGGCCTCGGTGGTGTTGCTCGGTGTGATGTCCCTGCCGGTGATGATGCGTCAGCAATACAGTAAGACCCTGGCACTGGGCACCGTTGCCGGCGCCGGTTGTCTCGGTATCCTGATTCCGCCCAGCATCATGCTGGTGATCATGGGAGATCAGATGGGCCTCTCGGTGGGTGATCTGTTCATGGGTGCGGTGTTTCCCGGCATCATCCTGGGGATCTTCTATATGCTCTATATCCTCGGCTTCTCTTTCTTCCGTCCCGCCGCGGCGCCGCTCGCGGACAATGCCCAGGCGGTCAGTCTCGCGGTGGTCTGGAGCGTGTTGAAGACCATTCTGCCGCCAGCGGCCCTGATCCTGGCAGTGCTGGGTTCCATTTTCGCCGGTATTGCCACGGTAACCGAGGCCAGCGGCATTGGCGCGCTGGGTGCCATCATCATGGCCGCCAGCTATCGTCAGCTCAGTTGGTCGGTCATGAAAGAGGTAGTGATCAACACCTTCAACACCTCGGCCTATATCTTCGCCATCTTTGTCGGTGCCACAGTGTTTGCCCTGGTGCTGCGGGAGCTGGGTGGTGATGAGCTGATCGAATCCACACTCACCGGCCTGCCGTTCGGGCCCTACGGTATTATCGCCTTTATTCTCGGTGTGGTATTTCTGCTCGGCTTCTTCCTCGACTGGATCGAGATCAGCCTGATCATCCTGCCGCTGCTGGCACCGGTGATCAAGGGGCTGGGGCTGGATATCGACGGCCACGGGGTGGTGGACAATCCCGAACTGGTCTGGTTCGCCCTGCTGGTGGCGGTGACCCTGCAGACCTCTTTCCTGACGCCGCCGGTCGGATTTGCCCTATTCTATCTAAAAGGGGTCTGTCCACCGGGCATTTCCCTGATGGATATCTACAAGGGGGTGATTCCATTCATTGTGCTGCAGCTGCTGGGTCTGCTGGTGGTGGCCTTCTTCCCCGAGGTGGTGACCTGGTTGCCGTCGGTGGCTTATGGCAAGTAAGGCAAATGTTTTCTGATGAGTGATGGTTGTGGGTTATTAACCCTTGGATACAGGTAAGGCATGTCAGCGGACTACACGGCATTAAAGCGCGAACTGGGATATTTCATCGGCGACGACCGGTTGATTGATGACCCGCTGCGCACCCTGGCCTACGGCACCGATGCCAGCTTCTACCGGTTGATACCGAAACTGGTCGTCAAGGTGAATGACGAGGCTGAGATGGTGCGGATTCTGGCGGCCGCCCACCGTTTCAACACACCGGTTACCTTCCGGGCGGCCGGTACCAGTCTCTCCGGGCAGGCGATCAGCGATTCGGTGCTGTTGCTGCTCTCGGGCGACTACTGGCGGGGCTATAGCATCAGTGACGATGCGGCGATTATTCGCCTGCAACCGGGGGTGATCGGTGCCTGGGCCAATAGTTACCTGGCTCCCTATCAGCGCAAGATCGGTCCTGACCCGGCCTCCATCAACGCGGCCAAGATCGGTGGCATCGCCGCCAACAACGCCAGCGGCATGTGTTGTGGCACGGCCCAGAACAGCTACCACACCCTCGCCAGTCTGCGCCTCATCCTGGCCGACGGGACGGTACTGGATACGGCAGACCCGCAATCGGTCACCGCTTTCCGGGATTCCCATGACGAGTTGTTGACGTCACTCTCCGTGCTGGCGGCTGAAACACGCAACAATCCCGCACTGGCCGAACGTATTCGTCACAAGTACCGGTTGAAAAACACCACCGGTTACAGCCTCAATGCACTGATCGATTTCGCTGATCCGGTTGAGATCCTGCAGCACTTGATGATCGGTTCCGAGGGAACGCTCGGCTTCATTTCGGAGATCGGTTACCGCACGGTGGTGGATCACCCCTGCAAATCCACCGCCCTGATCCTGTTCCCCACGGTGGAGATCGCCTGCCAGGCGGTGGCGCTGCTCAAGCAGGCCCCGGTGACGGCGGTGGAACTGATGGATCGCGCTGCCCTGCGTTCAGTACAGGATAAGCCGGACATGCCGGCCTACCTGCATGCACTGGATGACGAGGTGGCCGCCCTGCTGGTGGATGTGCGCGCCGCCGATCCGGAGACGCTGAAACTCCAGGTGGCGGAGATCCTGGCGGTGCTGAAAAATATCCAACTGGTGCGCGAGGCCGAGTTCACCTTCGATTCGGTGGCCTATCAGGCGTTGTGGAATATTCGCAAGGGGCTGTTCCCGGCGGTGGGGGCGGTACGTACCACCGGCACCACGGTGATTATTGAAGATATCGCCTTTCCGGTACCGCAACTGGCGGCGGCGGTCAGGGGACTGCATCAGTTGTTCGAAAAGTATCACTATCACGAGGCGCTGATCTTCGGGCACGCCCTGGAAGGCAATCTGCACTTTGTCTTTACCCAGGATTTTGGCACCGCCGCCGAGGTGCAACGTTACCAGGGCCTGATGGACGAGGTGTGTGCGCTGGTAGTGGGCGAGTACGGTGGATCGCTGAAGGCGGAACACGGCACCGGTCGCAATATGGCCCCATTCGTGGAGATGGAGTGGGGCAGTGATGCCTATCGCCTGATGTGGCAGCTCAAACGGCTGTTCGATCCGGCCAATCTGCTCAATCCCGGCGTCATCCTCAACGTGGATGCCGAGATCCATCTGAAGAATCTCAAACCGCTGCCACCGGCTGACCCGCTGATTGACAAGTGCATCGAGTGCGGTTTCTGTGAGCCGATCTGCCCGTCGCGCAATCTCACCTTGACACCACGTCAGCGCATCGTCTCCTGGCGCGAAATCTCGCGGCTGAAAAAGAGCGGTGAAGATACCCGGCGACTTGCGCGCTTTGAACACGACTTCGCCTATCAGGGGCTGGATACCTGTGCGCTGGATGGCCTCTGTGCCATCGAGTGTCCGGTGGGCATCGATACCGGCAAGCTGACCAGGCAGATTCGCCAGTCACAACATGGCAGCGCTGCGGCACGTATTGGTGATTGGGTGGACAGGCACTTCTCCACGGTTGCCGCTACGACCCGTGCCGGTCTCAGACTGGCGGCACTCTCCCAGGATCTGCTGGGTGATCGGCTGATGGGCAAAACCAGCGGCCTGATGCGACGCCTGAGCGGTGAACGTATCCCGCAATGGAATCCGGCCATGCCGCGCGCCGCCGGCAAGCTGCCGGCATCGGTTACCGATGTCGCCGGGCGCAACGGCACGGTGGTCTATTTTCCCAGCTGTGTCAGCCGCACCATGGGACCGGCCAAGTCCGATCCCTTTCAGGCCGATCTGCATCAGGTGATGCAATCGCTGTTGCATAAGGCCGGCTACCGGGTGATTATCCCCGAATGTCCGGAGGGGCTCTGTTGCGGCATGGCGCTGGAGAGTAAGGGATTGTTGGCGCAAGCGGACCAGAGTCTGCTGCGGCTGGAGCAGGCGTTGTGGGCTGCCAGTGAACAGGGCCGCTATCCAGTCCTGTGCGATACCAGCCCTTGTACCTTCCGCATGCTCGAACAGATCAGGCAGCCGTTGCAGATACACGAGCCGGTGGGGTTCATCAATCGCTACCTGTTGGAACACCTGCGGCGCACATCGCAAATGGCGAGTGTGGCGCTGCACATCACCTGCACCAGCCGCAAGATGGGTCTGGCCAATGAGATGCACCGGCTGGCGGAACAGTGCGCGCAACAGGTGTTCCTGTCCGAGGACCAGGGCTGCTGCGGTTTTGCCGGCGATAAGGGATTCACCCGGCCCGAGCTGAACGCCTCGGCGCTGAAACGACTCAAGGCGTCGCTCCCGGCGGATTGTGAAATGGGTATATCCAGCAGCCGCACCTGTGAGATCGGCCTGTCGCTGCATGCCGGGCTCTCTTACCAGTCCATCGTCTATCTGGTGGATCGCTGCTTTGAGGCAGATGATGCCGCTTGAATTGGTGGCTGGTCATTCGTTGATCAAGCGTGGATACTAGCCCCTTTTGAAATTCAGTCATCGGCATTTGGATCGTTCCTTTCATGCAGCAGATATTCAGCATTGTCTTTCCCATTTTCGCCATTGTCCTGGTGGGTTATCTCTATGGACGCCGGCATGCGCCGGATATGGCGGCGGCCAATCAGCTCAATCTGGATATCTTCGTCCCGGCACTGATTTTTCATGTGCTGTCACAGAAGAGTTTTGAACTGGGGGCCTATCAGGAGCTGGCAATTGCGTCACTGGTGGTGGTGCTGGGTTCCGGTGTGCTGGCCTGGGGTGTGGCACGGTTGCTGAAGTATGAGACCAAGACCTTCGTGCCACCCATGATGTTCTCCAACTCCGGCAATATGGGGCTGCCGCTGGCCCTGTTTGCCTTTGGTGAGGCGGCGCTGCCGGCAGCGGTGGTACTGTTCATTGTCGAGAACACGCTGCACTTCAGCGTCGGTATGAAGATGCTCGATCACCGTACCTCACTGGTCGGCATCCTGCGTATCCCCATGGTCATGGCCACCATTGCCGGTATCGCCTTCAGCCTCACCGGCTGGGTGCTGCCCAACGTGTTGTCGGTCTCCATTGAGATGGTAGGGCAGGTGGCCATTCCCCTGATGCTCTTCTCCCTGGGCGTGCGCCTGACCGGGGTGGATCTTCGCGACTGGCGTATTGGTGTTATCGGTGCCCTGGTCTGTCCGGCCACCGGTCTGATTATTCTGTTGATGATCACTCCCTTCCTGGATCTGCCCGCGCTGCAGTACGGACAACTGCTGGTGTTCAGCGTGCTGCCCCCGGCGGTGCTCAACTTCATGGTAGCGGAGAAGTACAACCAGGAGCCACGCAAGGTCGCCTCGATTGTGATGCTCGGCAACCTGGGCAGTCTGTTGGTGATTCCGTTGGCACTGGCCTATATCCTGGCGCAGAACGGGCTCTCATGATGTAAGGGGTAGGGATATTTTATAGCTTGCAGCCCCATCTTTGCCTATCACATGCTATTGACCAGACAACGGCCTGGATTCCGGGCAAATTCAATTTTTGGGTGTGATGGTGATTCGCAGTTTCTTCTCAGAATGGAGGCCGGCAGCAAGCCTGTAGCCTCACCGCGGTAATTGCCCCTCTTTTTTTCTTTGCTCCCTGGACGTTCCTTCATATTTGCTGATCGTATGGTCGAGGGTACAAGTTATCGTTCGAATAAATCCATGCACGCACGACTAAGTAGTTGTTTCCTATTTTTATAAATGTGACTCGATTCGCCGTTTATACGAAAGGTTTACTGTATTGGTAAGGCTCTCTGGAATTAGACCGGTTCGAAATATTTAGCGAGCCCTATAGTAATAAAGGTCCAGGGTATAAAGAAAATTAAATCTGATTCGGATAATAAATCAGGGGCGGTATCTCATATTTCCTCCAGAAGAGGACAAACCAATGACACGTATCTTGTCTTACTTGCGCACCCAAAAAGAACTACCGACGTCGAAAAAAGCCTTTCCAAAATTTCGTCAACGAATCCAAGAGCTGGCTCCAATTGTATTGATTGCAATCGCACTGGCCATCATCATACCAGGCGAGGCCGATGCCTCTGTCACACTTGATAGTGCCGTATGGAATACAGCGAAAGAGCGGCTAACAGTAAGAGGCACGAGTGATGAGGATTTTGATATTCAAGTGGTCAATGCCTTTGATCACAATCTGGTTATCGGCGAGGATGATCCTAACAGAAAGGGTAGATGGAAAGTTACACAGCGTGCTCTGGAAATTGTGCCCTGCCGCATTAGCATATTTGAGGCCGGGACCGACAATAATCTGGGTGAAGCCGATGTAACAAACGCGCCGGCGGATTGTTACCCAAAGGTTGTGGTCGAGCCACCACCCGTCGAACCGCCGCCGGTTGAGCCACCTCCGGTTGAGCCGCCAACAGACCCTTCCAGTAACGTCTCTATCAACTCTACCAGCCAGAATGGTTTACCTTGGACTCCCGTCGAGGAACAGCCACTCATCATCGGACAGAATTACAAGGTCTTCGCCATTAATGACCTGGGAATGCATTGCGGTGACTTCGATACCCGAATCTCAAGTATCCTGCCGCCGTTCAATGTCCTGCATGCGACGGTCATACAAAGGGGCGTGGAGCCGACTGTCCTTACTCCCGCAGACGGTGTGAGTGTGGTTTATTCGGCGGCCTCCAACCCGAATGATCCGATTCTGACAGGGGTTAACTCCGCGGGTACCGGGCCGGTTTATTCGAGCATGCTGGCAGATGGAACGGTCTATAAAACCAATTTCTGGGAGGTGGCGAGAGAGGCATACGACGCCTTCTATCCGCCAATGATACTCCCGGCATTCTACCCGGCGGGTGCCAATATTCTGGACCTGGGATTACCCATGCCCAATGTTGAACGCTTCTATCTCGGTGATGGCGCACTGACAGCCGATCAGCAATCCATGCCGGGCCGTCATGCTCCCTATCTGGATAATCTGGTTGAACTGTTTGAGGCCTACGTGGTGGATCAACCGTTCTTCATGAATCCGGCATTCCGGTTTGGTTATGTCTCGGAGGGAGTCAACTGGTATGAGGCCGCGGGCATTCCTGTATCCGCTTTTGATGACTACGGTCGTGAAAACCCCTGGCCCCTGTATCGGGTCCAGGCCCATGATGCGAGCGGGAATATCCTGGCAACGAATGATACTGTCGTGCCAATCTCCGGCGAGGCCAACTGCGGCGCCTGTCATGGTGCGACCGTTGATGGTGGCAATGGTGCTGCCACGGACCGCCTGGTCCAGGCGGGTATCGAAGTCGCCACGGTTCTGGATGATCCCAAGCTGGATGAGGTTCCGCTGGAAGTGAGCAAGGAGTATGCGGCCGACGTCAATCTGCTACGCCTGCATGACCTGAAGCATGGGTCAGGTATTGCGCAACCCAAATACACACCTGACCTGGTTGATCAGACACCGGTTGTCTGCCAGTCCTGCCACTACACACCGGCGCTGGACCTGGCTCAACTCGGGCCGCTGGGGGAAGAGAATGATCCTGGAAACTCGCTCCATAATGGACGCGACCAGATAAAAAACAAATCGATGTCCAATGTTATGCACAGCCATCACGGCACTGTCACGGATAAAGATGGCAATCGGTTGTTCCCGGACATGCCGGCGATCGAAAAGGATGAAAATGGTTTCGTGCTCAATGTGGTGGAGCGCCGGCAAGTCCTTGAAGAGACCTGTTACCAGTGCCATCCCGGTCGACGTAGCGACTGCCTGCGCGGCGCAATGGCCAATGGCGGCATGCTCTGTCAGGATTGCCACGGCAGCATGGAGCAGGTCGGCAATGATTTCACCCGAAATGTAACACCGGACAACCCCGGCGCCTTTGAGCTGGGTGGTGACTTCTACACCAATGCCGATCAGCCCCGTGTACCCTGGGCGAATGAGCCGGGTTGTGGTTCCTGTCATACCGGTGATGCAGTGGACAATATGTCTGGGCATGCCGATGTCATGGTTAATCCTGGTAACAGCGCTGGAGCCACTGATGGCATACGGCTGTTACAGGCCTATCTGACCAATGATCCGAAGGCGACCCCTATTGTTCCGACCAACAAGCGTTTTGCTGAAAATGTCATCACCGCAGAGAATCCCGCTGTGATCGCTGCTGCCCAGGAGGCCGGTACCGATCCGGCTGATGATCCACGGGTCGGTAACCCGATGCTCTACCGGGTAAGTACCGGGCATGAGGGTATTTTCTGTGAGGCGTGCCATGGTGCGACTCACGGTATTTGGCCAAACAAGAACCCCGAGGCCAATGACAATGTGGCGGCCGTTCAACTCCAGGGGCATCGTGGGACGATCACCGAGTGCAGCACTTGTCATGACGCACGGGCCTTCGAGGACAGTGGCAAATTCGAGCTGACCATGAATGGCCCCCACGGTATGCATCCGGTGGGCAGTCGTCACTGGAACACGCACCACAAGAAGGCCCAGGAAGATGGTCCGAGGAACAGCTGCCAGGCGTGCCACGGTACTGACGGTCAGGGTACGGTGCTCTCGGCAATGGCAACCAACCGGATTCTGGAATGTAAGGACGACGAGGGGCAATTCTGTGCCGATGAGGGTCCTAAAGAGTTTCCGAAAGGTCATCAGGTCGGCTGCGCGGATTGTCATGAAAATGAGATCTGATTGATCTGTGTAATGAGCAGTCTTACTGCTTATGTCCTATAACACCCCTCTCTCTCAGGGAGAGGGGTGGGTAAGGCCCGCCAGCGCAGGCATATCCATGGTATAAATACTGTCGATATTTTTTACAAAATAGTCTAATTGTTCTTAATAATAAAAATAATTAACTAAGCATCTGCTTGATTCCAAATAGTATATTTTTCTTGGCTCGTTATTTGCTGAAGTGCATGTCAGGCATTAATACTCTAAATCTGAACTGCAATACGGGAAATAACAATGAAAATACTTTTGTGTGGGGTCATTTGGATAGCAACGCTGCTACCTGTCACTGTTTCGGCTTCTGTAATCTACACCTTTGGGAATGGAGGCGATGGTGGTGCCTCGCATACGGTAACGGTAGACGGTCTTGCCGTCGAAGTCTCAGGATACGATACCGATTACAATGCGGCCACGGACAGTGGTACAACCGCCAATATAAACCGTCATGCCAATGGCTGGGGTATACAGACCGATCCGGCAGATCATCGGATTGGCCTGAATGAAGCGATGGTATTTGACTGGGCGGTTAATACGGTCTCACTCTTGTCCGGCGTGGTGTTTGAAAGAGGTGGTGCTCCAATCGAATTGTTCGACCTGTACGTAGACGGAACGCTTATTCTGGACGATTTTGCGGTCACACCGGATGTTCCTGGAAACAATTTTGTTAGCCTGGATATGAGCAGTTTTGCCATTTCAGGATCCCGGTTTGCTTTTGTTGGGCAAACACTAATCGCTAACGGTGACGGTAACCAGGGAATAAGGATTCAACAGCTGGAGGTGGCTTTGGTTTCTGAACCATCAATCCTTGTCCTTATGAGCATGACTCTTCTGGGGCTTGGCGTGGTCCGACACAGAACACGGGATTGAGAACTCCGGCATATTAACGAAAACAATCCCGCTTATTAGCGGGGTTCTTGGTTTGACCTGGCCGAGTAGGGCGTTTTGGGGGGCGGCCTGGAATTCCGGTAACCGCGCCATGCTACTGCGCCAGCTTGGCATCTATATACTCTTTTAATGCCACAGCATTGTTGTACTCCGGTTCTTTGGCTCCATACAAAAACACGATATTTCGCTTTTTGAGGTGGGCTATAAGCTCACCTACCGCCTCGGAATTGTTATCGAGTTCGGCAAAATACCGCTTCTTGAATTCGGGCCACTTTTGAGGAGCATGTCGGTACCAGGTTCTAAGTTCATTGGAGGGTGCTACAGCCTTTAGCCAGACGTCAATTTTAGCATCATCTTTTGACAAACCTCTTGGCCACAGCCGATCCACCAATATCCTGAATCCGTCTTTTGGGTTTGGTTTTTCGTATACTCGCTTAACTAATATTGTCATGGTTTAAACTTAACTGTCTAAGATATAAACATCGTAAATCTAAACATAGAACACCCATCTATTATTATTTTTGAATTGTTGCTTTTTTATTCGCGTGGGCACAAAAGGCGTGCCAACCCTACCTGGCCTGCTATATTTTAATGATCAATTGTTCCTGAGAAAACATGAATAACCGCCACGCCTGAAATAATGAGTCCCATACCTATTATGGCGGGAATATCCGGAATCTGTTTATACAATAATGCACCAACAATGGTGATCATGACGATGCCCGCGCCTGACCAGATTGCATAAGTAATACCTACCGGTATAGTTCTTAAAACGAGGGTCATGAAATAGAATGCTAAGGCATAGCCGACAATAACCACCAGGCTTGGATATAGCTTGGAGAACTCTGCTGATGCTTTCAGTGCACTCGTCGCTACAACCTCTGCAATGATTGCGATAGCCAAATAGAGGTATGCCATATATTCTTCTATGAAATCCGGTTTTTTTGGTTAGGGGTTAATCAGATTTGAACGGTTGCTATAAACCCACTCACTCGCGTTACTTGACAAGTCCGAGTATTTCCTTGAACTCGGTGGCCCGACAGTCACCCACCAGCTCATACAGACACATCTCAACACTGGTCATGCCAACGCCTTTGGCGGCGAGTTTTGAAATGGCTAATTCTTTATTGGAAAGTACCCTGGAAGAGACGCAATCACAGACCAGTTCGATTTCATAACCCTGGCGAACCAGGCTCGATACGGTCTGATAAACGCAAATATGTGTTTCAATGCCGCATACCAGCCATGTGGCGACATTCGACTGTTTTACGGCTTTATCAAATGTCCCCGAACCACAACCATCGAACGTATACTTGGCTATCGGTTCAAGTGGGGATAATGCTTCACTGATCGCTGGAATCGTCGCGCCCAGTTTTTCCGGATTTTGTTCTAACCACAAAATCGGTAGATTGAGGATTTTTGCGCCTGTAATCAAGGCCGCTGTATTGGCAATTAGCTTTTCGTTGTCATGCACGATATTTGCCAGCTTGCCCTGTATATCCACAACGATAAGACCGGTGTCTTCTCTGGTTAACATAAATGCCTCTTTGGCTTTCGCCTTATAACAGTGGGGTCGCGTAAGGTTGACGCAAAAAATGTATCCACCCTACATGACTGTGATTCTATTATCAGGCCAGTCTGGGATTGATCACGTAAGTACCAGTGATGCTGGTGCTGGCCAACACATGGCCTTCAATGGCCGCGAGCACCTCAGGACCATCAAAGCGACCACTCAGACCACAGCTTTCGATATCCAATGCGTAGAGGGTGAACTGATAGTGGTGCACAATGCTGTCATTCCAGGGAGGGCAGGGTCCATCGTAGCCGTAGTAGTCCCCTCCCATGTCCGTATCATCCGCAAACCAGTCGGTGTAGCTGTTGATGCCGCGAATGCCCCCGGCAGGTGAGGGGCCGCCCGGCTTGCCCTTCGCCGCAATCCCATCGGCATCAGCACCGGCAGCAATCTGTCGCTGGCCGGCCGGTATATCCACCAGCACCCAGTGATAGAAATCGACCCGGGGCAGGTCAGCCGGTACTTCACGCCCCTCCTGATTGACATCATCCGGTCTGCTGGGTACATCCGGGTCGTGGCAGATCAGCACAAAAGAGTACGTTCCTTCGGGGGCTTTATCCCAGCTCAGGTCCGGGTTCCGGTTGTCGGAAAGCGCCACGTGGCTGTGTTTGTCATGCTTGCCAAAGGCATTGGTTACGGGGATGGGTTGATTATCTTTGATTTGGTTGCTGATCAGTTTCATCGAGTTCTCCTCCTGCCTCTTGCATGAGTTTATACGTTATGGCGATATTGGTCCTGCTGGATTGTATAAATTTAAATCACCCCGATCCCTTTGGCTAATAAATGCGCGAGAAGCTGTTGGGGTTTGTTCCTTATTCCTACCTACGAGCTGTGACTCACAGTGACTTTATAGGTTTAAATAAATGATAAGACGTTTGTGGCGAACAATTTGTCGCGGGCGTGGTGTATTACGATGGCGAGAATATCTTGCTGTTTGGCGAAAAATTATTTGCGGTGCCGATTTCCTTATTGGCACCCTCGGCAACCGAATTAGCAAACGGGATTAAAAGTGACCGAAGATCAAAAAAACAGTCAAAAGGCTCTGGCGCCTTTAATTCTCTTTAGTCGGTGAGGGGAACAAAAAACCGGGTCGCAAACTCAACTGCCTCCGGCAGTGAGAAGATTTCTCTATTGTCAGGGTCCTTCGTAAGCCATTGCCGGGCAATCTCGCCATCTATCAGAAATATTATCTCCATACATAGGCTGTCCGCACAGTAGTAATCAGCGTCTGCCGCGTCCCAGGCAATGCCTACATGGATGTCACCTGCTTTATCCGCATTGTCTATTGTCTTGCCTGACTGATGTATGTTGATGGGGGTGCTGGTGACTCTGCATCGTGAAGTGATGTGTGTCGTCTTCCCGAACATAGGGCTCACCGCCAGGGAATCCAGCGCACACATGACATAGACTTGATGCTCGTTAACCCGAACCTGATGTTCTCGTATATCCATGGTGAAGGGGTAGGCTCCCACAGGTTCTCCATTCTCGGAAAATATCACCATGTCGCCTTTTCTCAGCACGTCAATCGCATCGTCCAGGTTACTGACGTATTGTGCCATTTCTTTCCTGGTAAGAATGCGTCCTCTGGCAGGGAATGAACGAAGAACTTGTTGATGAAGGTCCCTGATCTGCTTGCTGCATTCCTCTTGTCTTTCGCTCAATGGCAAAATTCGCTGCAAACGTCTTAATGCACCCTCTACTTTTGCGCTCATAGGTTATCCATTTAAACGGAAAAATGGGGCAGCCGAGTAGGGTGGGCACGTTTTTGTGCCCATGCAGCCATTCACTCACCAAATGCCTCGCCTGTTGTATCAAGCCCCCCACTACCCCAGTCCATCGTATAATCGTCGCGGGCTACGTCCCGATGAAAGGTGGAATAGGGCCAATCAATTACCCGCTTGCATGCCCCATGTTTGACCGGATTATAGTAAATATAGTCAACGTGCCGCGCAAAATCCTGTTCATCCCGGATCTGGTGTTCCCCGTAACGTCGCTGCCAGATCGTCGATTCCCGATGTTTGCGTTTTAAAGCATTGATCCATTCAGGGCGTTTATAATCTGTCGTACACGCCTTACTGACGGAATGCTTGATCATTCCCCATCGCGTCGCGTAGTCCGCGTCATCCGGTGGCAGAGTCCAGATGCAGTGCAAGTGATCAGGCAACAAAATCCACGCTTCTATTTTAAAGGGACGTTTTACCCTCACCGTTTCGATAGCCTGTCGCAACGCCTTGCGTATTTGTGCGTTACATAACAGGGGTTGCCGGCGATAAGTCACCACCGTGAAAAAATATGTTGAGACTTTCCTATTGGCTCGCCTGTATCGAGACATCCTTGTTCGATTCCTGAGTTATTATTGTTTATCCGCGTGGGCACAAAAAAACGGGCCCACCCTACCTGGCTTACCCCAAACATCCATGATCCCAAGCATCATACCAGTAGGCAGGTCGGACACAAACGCGTGCATCCGAATATGCATCAAGGTGCATGTAACGCCCTCAGTTGGTTGACAACCTCGGGTGCATCCCAGTGAATCGCCCCGTTCACGCCGTAAACGATTTGTCCATTCGGGCCAATCACGAAGGTGGAGGGAAATACCAGCACGTTCCACTTGGCTGACTCCGTGCCATCCTCGTCCAGCAGGACTGGAAAATCGACCTTCACCTGCCCCATGAATTTCCGTACCTGCTCGGCACCCTCAGCGTAGTTTATAGATATCAGTTCGAATGACTCGTCGGCCATCTGTTCCCGCAGGTTATTCAGCGAGGGTATCTCCTCCACGCAGGGACCGCACCAGGTGGCCCAGAAATTGACCAGGGTAACCTTGCCACGATAGTCGTCCCTGGAGAGGTACTGCCCTTTGGCGTCAGCCAGATTAATGGGCGGCGGAGATGGGTTGCCATGGAAGGCTGTCAACTCGGAATCAAGGCCGCTGGTCAATCCGGCAGCCTTGTCCGCCAGGGGCAGGGCATGCCCTGGCGTTGGTGTTTTATCGAGCAGGTCCAGGCCTCGGACAATCTGTGCCGGGCTCCGCTTCAGCGCGTTCAGCGTGGCGGGTGATTCATCGTCATCATAGAAAAGGCCAGTGACTCCGGGCATCACCTGCACATACACCGTGGCGCCCCCTTTCTCCAGACGCGACAGCAGCTTGCCCAGTTGCCAGCGGTTCCCCCCCTTCTCTGCCTGGTAGAGAATTATCGGCACATTGGTGGCATCCACAATGGGCTCATAAACCGGCTCCAGGCCCAACGCCGGCACCGTGGCATAGAGTTCGGGTGAGAACAGAATGGCGCCCGACAGATAGGTGGCGGTCTCACCGCTGTTCTGCTGCGCCTGCTGCCAGTGCTGAATCCCGCGCAGGGTCGGAATGGCCGAATAGCCGCGACCGATCACGGTGATCGTCTTACCGGTTCTTGCATGCGCCGCCGCTATCAAGCCTGACACATACTTGCCATCAATGGTCCGCATGGTCTGTGGCCCCTTGATGAGGAACAGGCTCTCCGCCAGATCCACCAGCCAGACCTCCACACCCAGCCCGGAGAGCTTCACCGCCGTTTCCAGCATGCGTGTCGGCTCACCCAGCCCCGGCATCAGCCAGATGGCCAGATGGGTGCCTTCAGCGGGATAGCGAACAATGGTAAGTTCTTGATCCGCCACCGGAACGAGCAGCTCGCCAGGTGGATCTTGTGCGAATGCGCAGAAGGAAACAAGCAAGGCGAACAGGAGGGTAATTAACTGCATTGAGTGCTACCGGGTTAAATGACGTGAGCCGATTATAGACAGTTGTACCCGACCCAAACCATTACCATTTACCCGAACCTGTTCAACAGTGGAGTTTGAAAGTTTGGGTGGAAGTTTTAGGTCATATGGAAAACCATCGATGGAGCTACGTGTACGACATTTAGTTTTTCATCTGATCCAAAATATCTTGTTTATCCGCGTGGGCACAAAAAGCGTGCCCACCCTACCTGGCTAAACTTTCCGAGTAATACTCGATCATAAAAAGGGGCCCTTTATCTCTATGATCGATTTCTCATTGATCGTCACCTAGCAATACGTTATTTATGTACCAAGTCGAGTTCTTCAAGGCGAATAGCCATTGCTTCCGCAGACACTTTGAACTGATTGGCTAGAGAGGTAACTTGGACGCCGTTATAACGTTCCGCACTTGCGAGAATCCTTGTAAGGTCTCTAAGAGTTCTGCATCTATTTTGCAGTGATTCCACGCTTTCTGACATCAATGCGAAGGCAGTATCCTCTTCTAGGACGAAGGTCTGTGTTAGAAAAACCTTTTGAAATGCAGATTTGACTAGTTTTGCTGGTAACAAAAAATACGCAGCAAAAATATCAGCCTCAGTTTCATTGTTATCTTTGGCTCGGCTATTAGGTGAGCCATCAAGCGCTCGATCGCGATGTAAGCCAGATCCTTGATGAAGGACCGCATGGCCTAATTCGTGAGCCGTGGTAAAGTTACGGATAACAGGTGAAAATCGTCTTGAAATTTGCACTTGTTCGCTGGAATTATTGATAATTCCAGCTACCTCAAATAACTCTCTATTTGCTGAATACTGCCCTAGGGATTCTTCAATCTGAACAGAGTATCCTAGTGATTCAAGGGCTAATGTGGGGTCAAGGACATCTATTGCTCCAATTTCTCGTCTGGCAGGAAATAGATCTTTTCTAGTGAGCCACAATTCCCGTTGCAACTTACGCGCAATACTTTCAATAGCTTTCCTTGAATAGAACTGCTTTTCTTTTTTTTGCGGATTGATGTGAAAGGGGTTGATCAATGGCACATTGGGCGTGGTGCTATCGTTACCATACGGGTATCCACTGTATTCTCCATCTTCATCTAAGTATGCGTATTGGTTCTGGAGAACTCTTCTCGCCTCATGAACATTTAACGTTTTGTCACTTGGAAGGGCGTCGTACCCCCCTTCAGCATCAAGGTATGCGTAAGGATTCTGGAGGATCTTGCGACTCCTGCAAATTTGATCTTCAAGCCGTGCACCCATAGTTCCATCCTTCATAAACAATTCCCCGTTGTTAGTTGATGCTACAGTGGGAAATAACCGCGCAAGCAAATATTACTTTATTTCCAGTAGGTTATCAGAGATTAGATGGCAGGTGAAATAGTTTTTATCTGGTTGCTGAGTGTGTGCTAGCGGGAGGGTAATGCTCTTTTCAGTTGCACTAGTCTGACGATCACGTCTCTCGGCACTTTTTCTGACGTTTAACCTTTTATTTCATCAGGTTAAGGCATGTTGGCCTGCAATCCTGGAGCCAAACCGGTATACTGGTCCGTCAACTTTTTTCACGGTGTTCCCCCCATGCAAGCGGCTCCCAATCTCTTCTCTTATCGCCAGTACTGGGCCAAGCGGTTCGGTACCGCACCGGTGCTGCCCATGTCCCGTGCGGAGATGGATGCGCTTGGCTGGGACAGTTGCGATGTGATCCTGGTGACCGGGGATGCCTATGTGGATCACCCCAGTTTCGGCATGGCGCTGATCGGGCGGTTGCTGGAGGCGCAGGGTTTTCGGGTGGGGATTATCGCGCAACCGGACTGGCGCTCGGTGGCCGATTTTCAGCGTCTCGGCAAGCCCAACCTGTTTTTCGGCATCACCGCCGGCAATATGGACTCCATGGTCAACCGCTATACCGCCGACCGCAAGATCCGCTCCAACGATGCCTATACGCCGGACGGGGAGGGAGGCAAGCGGCCGGACCGCTCGGTGGTGGTCTACGCCCAGCGCGCCCGGGAGGCGTTCAAGGGAGTGCCGATTATCATCGGCGGGATCGAGGCGAGCCTGCGCCGCATCGCTCACTATGATTACTGGTCCGACAAGGTGCGCCGCTCAATCCTGCCGGACTCCAAGGCCGATCTGCTGATGTACGGCAATGCCGAGCGGGCGATTGTAGAGGTGGCGCACCGGCTGGCCCAGGGCGAGGTGATCGGTGACATTACCGATGTGCGCGGTACCGGCTACATGCGCCAGGGGATCCCCGATGGCTGGCTGGAGATCGATTCCAGCACGGTGGATGAGCCGGGGCAGATTGATGCCAAACCGTCACCCTATGCCAGTGAACCGGCCTGTGAGACCCCCCCGGCCGGCGGGGGTAAGGTAGTCAGCTTTCATCAGCGTCCGAAAAAGTCCGATCGTGCCCACGCGGTGGTGCGCATCCCTTCCTATGATCAGGTGATGGCGGACCCGGTGCTCTATGCCCACGCCTCGCGGGTATTCCATCTGGAGACCAATCCCGGTAACGCCCGGGCGCTGGTGCAGCAGCACGGCAAACGTGACATCTGGCTCAACCCGCCGCCAATCCCGCTGGAGACCGATGAGTTTGACCGGCTCTATGAGTTCCCCTATACCCGCAGGCCCCATCCGGCCTATGGCGAGGCGAGCAATCCGGCCTGGGAGATGATCCGCTTCTCCATCCCCATCATGCGCGGCTGCTTCGGTGGTTGTACCTTCTGCTCCATTACCGAGCACGAGGGGCGCATCATTCAGAACCGCTCTCGCGAGTCGGTGATTCATGAGATCGAGACCATCCGCGATTCGGTGCCGGGTTTCACCGGCACCATCTCGGACCTGGGCGGGCCCACCTCCAACATGTACCGCATGCGCTGCGAGAGCGAGCAGATCGAGTCCGCCTGCCGCCGGCTCTCCTGTGTATTCCCTGATGTCTGCAAACACATGCAGACCGATCACAGCTCCCTGACCCAACTCTACCGCAAGGCGAGGGCGGTGAAAGGGGTGAAGCGAATACTGATCGCCTCCGGTCTGCGCTATGACCTGGCGGTGCGGGACCCGGAGTACATCAAGGAGCTGGTGACCCACCATGTTGGGGGCTATCTGAAGATCGCCCCGGAGCACACCGAAGCCGGTCCGCTGGACAAGATGATGAAGCCGGGTATCGGCACCTATGACCGGTTCAAGAAACTGTTTGAGAAGTACTCACGGGAGGCGGGCAAGGAGCAGTACCTAATTCCTTATTTTATCGCCGCCCATCCCGGCACCTCGGACCGGGATATGCTCAACCTGGCGCTGTGGCTGAAGCAAAATGATTTTCGCCTGGACCAGGTGCAGGCGTTTCTGCCGACCCCGCTGGCGATTGCCTCGGCCATGTACCACACCGAGCGCAATCCACTGAAGAAAGTGAAGCGCAACTCAGAACAGGTTTCGACGCCCAAGGGCGGGCGTCAGCGACGTATTCACAAGGCGTTCCTGCGCTATCACGATGCGGAGAACTGGCCGCTGCTGCGCGAGGCGCTGAAGCAGATGGGCCGGGCCGATCTGATCGGCAACGGCAAGCGGCACCTGGTGCCTTCATGGCAGCCGGAGGGGACGGGGCGGTCAAAGACGCGTCGCAGTGGCCCGGCCAAGCGTATCACGCGTGGTGCCAAGTCGCCGGTGGTCGGGTCCGCGGCCGGTAAGAAAGCGCGCACCGGAAAGCGGCGTTAGGCTGACCGTGGTGTCATGCCGGTTTAGCCTATTTGATCTGTAGGGGCCGGCCCCCGTGCCTGCCCTGGGCGTAGATGGATTGAAGGGCAACCACAGGGGGTTGCCCCTACGGGGCTGAAGATATGACGGTACCGGGGCGCAAAGAAATGGATCGCAGGATGTGTAGGGGCCGGCCCCCGTGCCTGCCCCTGGGTGTAGATGGATTGAAGGGCAACCACAGGGGGTTGCCCCTATGGGGCTGAAGATATGACGGTACCGGGGCGCAAAGAAATGGATCGCAGGATGTGTAGGGGCCGGCCCCCGTGCCTGCCCCTGGGTGTAGATGGATTGAAGGGCAACCACAGGGGGTTGCCCCTACGGGGCTGAAGATATGACGGTACCGGGGCGTAAAGAAATGGATCGCAGGATGTGTAGGGGCAGGCCCCCGTGCCTGCCCTGGGTGTAGATGGATTGAAGGGCAACCACAGGGGGTTGCCCCTACGGGGCTGAAGATATGACGGTACCGGGGCGCAAAGAAATGGATCGCAGGATGTGTAGGGGTAGGCCCCCGTGCCTGCCCTGGGTGTAGATGGATTGAAGGGCAACCACAGGGGGTTGCCCCTACAGGGCTGAAGATATGACGGTACCGGGGCGTAAAGAAATGGATTGCAGGATGTGTAGGGGCAGGCCCCCGTGCCTGCCCCTGGGTGTAGATGGATTGAAGGGCAACCACAGGGGGTTGCCCCTACGGGCTGAAGATATGACGGTACCGGGGCGTAAAGAAATGGATCGCAGGATGTGTAGGGGCCGGCCCCCGTGCCTGCCCTGGGTGTAGATGGATTGAAGGGCAACCACAGGGGGTTGCCCCTACGGGCTGAAGATATGACGGTACCGGGGTGTAAAGAAATGGATCGCAGGATGTGTAGGGGCCGGCCCCCGTGCCTGCCCTGGGCGTAGATGGATTGAAGGGCAGTCACAGGGGGTTGCCCCTACGAGGGGCTGTAAAGGGTGAATAGGATTTACAGTGCCGGGGTATAGCGAAACAGAAAATAGTTGAACTGCTGGTCGGCGCCACCGGGTGTTTTGTGGGTCTCCTGTCGGGTCTGTTGCAGTTCAAAGGCATGCCCCAGCTCCACGGAAATCTTCCGGCTGTCATATTGAACGATATCCAGATTACTGCACTTTTTCGGTCCCTCGGGGGCGAAGGCGGCGATGATCAGGTGGCCGCCGGGCAGCAGGGTCTTTTTCACGTTGGCGATGTAGGCGTGGCGTTCATTGGCCTGGGTGAGGAAGTGGAACACCGCCCGGTCATGCCAGAGGTGCACCTGGTGCGCCAGTTGGAAGTCGGTAGCATCCGCCTCCAGCCAGTCGACCCGGTTGGCCGCCTCACCAAGTCGTGAACGGGCCACCTCCAGTGCCGCCCGGGCAATATCCAGCACCGTGATGGATCGGTAACCGGCCTCGATCAGATGATCGACCAGCTTTGATGCGCCGCCACCTACATCCACAATGGAGTCTTCGGGGGTGAGGTTGCACTGCTCAATCAGCTCCAGTGACAGGGCCGGGGTTGGTTGAAACCAGCTCACTTCATCTGAAGGGCGGGTCTGATAAATATGTTCCCAGTGTGTTTTGCGGTCGGTAGTGGTCATGATGGTCTCTTCCTGTTTGCTACAGGATACCGCCAGTGTGGGGTTATTTCACCGGTCGAATCGTTTATGCGGCCGAATTTTTCGGATTATGCAGTGCTAATCAGGTCTATGGATAAATCTGCCATATCCCGTCGTGTTTTGTCGGATTACGTTGCACTAATCCGACCTACAGCTGATTTATACAGGGTTCCGTCGGATTATGCTGCGCTAGTCCGACCTGTGGGGATGAATGTATTGTAGGTCGGGTTAGCCGAAGGCGTAACCCGACAGGAATCGGCGGTTTTCGCTGTGGCAGCTTTTTAACCGTCGTTTGAATCCGATCCCTCGAAGGAATAGGGGAAGGCGCTGCGGGCATTTTCATCAATGCTGATCCGCCGGGAGAGGGGCGGAAAGGCGCGCTGCGGGCAGTCGCGCCGCTCGCACACCCGGCAGCTTACACCGATCGGCTCCACGGCATCCTGATTCTCCAGGTCGAGACCGGTGGAGTAGATCAGCTTGTGGGCATGTTTGATCTCACAACCCAGGCCGATGGCAAACTTGCGCTGTGGCTGCAAGTAGCTGGTGCCGCTCTCGTGCACGGTACGCGCCAGGCAGAGGTAGGTCTTGCCGTCCGGCATCCTTGCCAGCTGGCGCAGGATGGTGCCGGGGGAGGAGAACGCCTCGTGCACATTCCACAGCGGGCAGACCCCACCGAGCCGGGCGAAGTGAAAGCTGGTGGCGCTCTGCCGTTTGGAGATGTTGCCGGCCATATCGACCCGCACAAAGTAGAAGGGGACCCCCTTGTCGCCGGAGCGCTGCATGGTACTCAGGCGATGACACACTTGTTCGAAGCTGGTGCCATAGAGTCCGCTCAGGCAGCCGATGTCGTAGCGCAGTCTTTTCGCATTGTTGAGGAACTGGCTGTAAGGCATCAGCAGGGCCCCGGCGAAATAGTTGGCCAGGCCCACCCGGCAGATCGCCTGCGCCTGACTGCTGACCAGTTCGGCATCCTCCAACTCCTGGTCGATCAGGTCATGAAACAGCAGCAGGGCGATCTGATGCGCAATATGGAAAGCGCGCCGGGCCGGTGAAGAGGGTTTGGTCAGGTAAAGAGTTTTGTTGCTGGCATCAAACTGTTTCTGCAGTGAACGCTTCTCTTCGAAACTGTTCAGCCGCACCTCGATGCCGTACTGTTGCCGGACGAAATCGGTCAGGTTCTGTTCCAGGTCGTCGATATTGAACTGCTGCTGTTCAAACAGGGATTCGGCAGCGTGGTCCAGTGACTCGATGTGGTTGTTGCGCCGGTAGAAAAAGTCGCGCACCTCCTCATAGGGAAACTGGGCGCCATGCAGCGCCTTGATGCGCTCTTCACCGGCAATTGATTCAGAGAGGGTCTGGTGATCCACCTGGAGGCGCTGATAGGCGCGAAACAGCTGCAGGAAGCGGTCGGCCAGCCGCGGCGAGGTGGAAACTACCTCGCGCAGTTCGTGTGTGGCGATGTCGGTGCCCCGGAAAAGGGGGTCGCTGAGGGACTCCCGAAGCTGGTTGGCGCGCCGGTCCTCATCTTCGGTCCAGTCGGTGAAGTCGATATTCAGGGCGAGTTCAAGCTTGGTCAGTATCCGCTTGTTGAGAGGTCTGGCATCGTTCTCGATCTGGTTCAGATAACTGGCCGAGATGGCCATCTTTTCTGCCAGGGCCGCTTGGGTCAGGCCCTTTTGATCCCGCAGTTTGCGAATACGGCTACCCAGATTGGTCAGTTTTGTCATTCGATTGAGACTCGTGGAATATGCTTATTTGCAAATATACTTGCATAAAAATATATAACAAACAGAATCTTATGTTATAAATTTCGCATTAGCAATATAGCTTCGAAAAATTTGCACGACAGACTTTTATGCGCAGGTTGGAATCTGAATCTCTGCACAAGGCTGGTATACTGGGCCGCTGTTGCTTTTTTACGATTTCCAGGATCGAGGACGATCAACGATGCGTTATGTGAGTACCCGAGGCGGCATAGAGCCGGTTACCTTTTCCCAGGCCGTCATGATGGGGCTGGCCACCGATGGCGGTCTGCTGCTGCCGGAGTCCTTTCCGCAGGTCGATGCCACAACCCTGCAACGCTGGGCTGAATTGCCATTCAAGGCGCTGGCGGTTGAGGTGATGTATCCCTATGTCGGTGAGGATATCTCCCGTGCGGAACTGAAGGATCTCGTCGAGGATTCCTATGCCAGCTTTACCCATCCCGAGGTGACGCCGATCGTTGAGGTGGGGGATCTGCGCATACTGGAGCTGTTTCACGGACCTACCGCCGCCTTCAAGGATGTGGCGCTGCAGTTTCTGGGGAATCTGTTTGAACTGCTGCTGGAGCGCAGCGGCGGCCGTCTGAATATCCTCGGCGCCACCTCCGGCGATACCGGTTCCGCCGCCATCTACGGAGTACGGGGTCAGGAGCGGATCGATATTTTCATCCTGCATCCGAAGGGACGGGTATCGCCCATCCAGGAGCGCCAGATGACCACGGTGCTGGATGCCAATGTGCATAACATCGCCATCACCGGCACCTTTGATGACGGCCAGCGCATTGTAAAAGAGTTGTTCAACGACCTCACGTTCAAGCAGGAGTACACGCTGGGCGCGGTCAACTCGATCAACTGGGCGCGCATTTTGGCCCAGGTGGTCTATTACTTCTATGCCTGGGGCCGGGTCAGCGGCGGCGATGTGGATCAGAAGGTCAGCTTCTCGGTACCGACCGGTAACTTTGGCGATATTTTCGCCGGCTATGTGGCCATGCGCATGGGCCTGCCGGTGGAGCGCCTGATTCTGGCCACCAACCGCAATGACATCCTCAGCCGCTTCGTCAATAGCGGCGTGTATCAGACCGGCGAGGTGTATCCGACCATCAGTCCTTCGATGGATATCCAAATCTCGTCCAACTTCGAGCGCTATCTCTACTACTTGATGGATCAGGACCCGGCCAAGGTGCGGGCATTGATGGATCAGATGGGCCGGGAGGGCAAGTTGGAAGTGCCGGCGGAGAAACGGGCAGAGGTATCGGCGCTGTTCCAGGCGACGGCCGTGAATGAAGAGGAGACCCGGGAACAGATTCGCCAAACCTATGCCCAGACCGGCTACATTCTTGATCCACACACGGCCGTGGGTGTGCATGCCGCCAAAGAGATCCCCGGGGCGATCTGCCTGGCGACGGCCCATCCGGCCAAGTTCGGCGCGGCGGTGAAAGAGGCGATCGGGGTGGAGTCTGAACCGCCACCCTCGCTGCAGGGGCTGATGGAGAAAGAGGCCCGCTGTGCCGTTCTGGAAGCGGATGCGGCGGTGATCCGGGATTTCATGAAGACTACCCTGGCCGGCTAGGGCGGGTTTTATTATATATGTCGGATTAAATGGATCGGCCGCTCGTCCGGTCGGTCTTTTTTTGTCCGGGGATGGTCTGAAGGGCGCGCGTACGTTTCGCCTGCATGGGTGTGGGTGAGGGGCGTTAGCTGGGAGTGGCAAGTTTTGCCTATCCTACTCATTGCATCCGATTTTGTAGGGTGGATAAGCGAAAGCGCATCCACCGTTTGTGAACAGCGACAATATAAATAATAGCGAAACTGAACCATGGCAACAGAGTCCAGACAGATCAAAATCGTCGATACCACCCTGCGGGATGGCGAACAGACCCAGGGGGTCTCTTTCTCACCCGAGGAGAAGCTGAACATTGCCAAGGCATTGCTGGAACTGCTGAAGGTGGACCGCATCGAGGTGGCATCGGCACGCATCTCCGAGGGGGAGAAGGCTGCGGTCGCCGAGATCATTCGCTGGGCCGACAGCATGGGTCTGGCGGAGCGGGTCGAGGTGCTGGGTTTTGTCGATTTCAAACGCAGCGTGGACTGGATTCGTGAGACCGGCGGCCGGGTCATCAACCTGTTGGCCAAGGGCAGCGAGAACCACTGCGTCAATCAGCTCAAGAAGACACTGACCCAGCACGTGGGTGATATCAAGAAGACTATCAATTACGCCCACAAACAGGGCATGAAGGTCAACATCTATCTGGAGGACTGGTCCAACGGCTACCGGGATAATCCGGAATATGTCTACCAGCTGATGGATCGTCTGCAGGGGCTGGGTATCGAGCACTTCATGTTGCCGGATACCCTGGGTGTGCTGACTCCGGATGAGGTGTTCAACGATCTGACCGACATGATCCAGCGCTTCCCCGAATGTCAATTCGATTTTCATCCCCATAACGATTACGGCCTGGGCACCGCCAATGCTGTAATGGCGGTCAAGGCCGGGGTCTCTTCCATCCACTGTACCCTGAACTGTCTGGGTGAGCGGGCCGGTAACGCTTCGCTGGCAGAGGTGGCGGTTAACCTGAAAGATCAGATGGGCATAAAGCTGGGGATCAAGGAGTCCCACCTGGTACTGCTCAGCCAGATGGTGGAGAGCTTCTCGGGCAAGCGTGTGGCGGACAATGCGCCGATCATCGGCGCCGATGTGTTTACCCAGACCAGCGGCATTCATGCTGACGGCGACAAGAAGGGTGGGCTGTATCAGACCAAGCTGACGCCGGAGCGTTTTTCCCGTCGCCGCAGCTATGCCCTGGGCAAGATGAGTGGTAAGGCGTCACTGCAGAAAAACCTGGAGAAGATGGATATCTCCCTGTCCCCGGAGAACCTGGAGAAGGTGCTGAAGCGGGTGGTGGAACTGGGCGATGAGAAGAAGGCAATCACCTCGGATGATCTGCCGTTCATTATCGCCGAGGTGCTGGAGAGCAAGGATTATCACCATATCGAACTGATCAACTGCTCCATCACCTCGGGGCTTGACCTGGAATCGACCGCCAGTATCCGGGTGCTGATTCAGGGCGAGGAGATTCGTATGGCCGGGATTGGTAATGGCGGGTTCGATGCCTTTATGCATGCCATTGCCAAGGTGTTGAAGAAGTTTGATGTCGCACTGCCGAAACTGGTGGATTTTGAGGTGCGCATCCCGCGCGGCGGCAAGACTAATGCGCTGACCGAGGCATCCATTGCCTGGGAAATCGATGGCCGAAGTTACAACACCCGGGGTATTCATTACAATCAGGTGTTTGCCGCCATCAACGCCACCATGCGCATGCTCAATATCCTGCTGCATCGGCTGGAAAAGGTTGGTTAGTATGGGATGGCCGTTCTGAACATCGGATGAATAGCAAAAGTTGTATATTGTTAGCGTAGTTTGTCTACCAATGAGGCAGTCATGAAAGAGTCAGTTCAAGAGTAATACGGCAAGATCCTGCAGCACCCCAATGACCTGTAGACCAATGCCTGCTATACCAGTCGCGTGGATACGCCGGATTTTCTGAAGACCGCGATGGCCGATATCCATGATGAAGTGGCGGGCCGCTATTACGGTTGCGGGCTGGTGGAAGATCACCCGATTGCCATCGGCAAAGACGAAATTCATCGCAAGATCGGCCATATCGGATTCTTCTCCCCCACCTACCGTCTGTTCAAGCTGGAGGGACTGGAGAGCCACGGTGAGGACTACGGTCAGGCGGTCGTGTACCGAGGCGGCATTGTCAATAGTGAGCAGCGCTTCGAGCTGGACAAACATCAACTGATGGAGAAAGGGAAGATGTTTCCTGTCTGCGGCAACACCTGTCGCATGTTGCGGGAGACCCGATTTGCGGACTATTTTGAGTTTTTTTGCAACCGGGAGACCCACTACGACATTTTCGACGGTTGTGGTACCAGCCTGCCGTTTGAGGCAGTGCCGGCGGTCGAGGATGATCAGGGTTCGGGCTGCTGTTGATAGAAGCGATCAGGCACCGTGCGTCACTTGCCGGTGGGAGGTAAAGATTTCGCTTTTGTTGTCGCTAACCCTGGATAGGCCGTGATCTGTTGGGAGATTGCTTGATGGATAAAATGCGAAAACTCTTTGAGTCTGTGGACGCCTGCGCCGAAAGGCTGGATCAATTGAATAATCGATTTGCGCATCTGGCAACTGAATCAACTCACGAAAGTGTCGAGACCTGGAGGAAGGCCAAGGATCGGATCCTGTTTGACTATGGCGATGAGAAGAAAGTGCATGAGAGTGGACCCGATATCAAGGCTATTGCCATTGAACTGCTGGAAAAACAGGGCCACAGTCTGGAAGATGTGATCGATATTCTGAGGGCGGATCACGGGGTCGAAATCGACATCTCCGGTCTGGCGCAGGCTATCGGCAGAACGGCCTATATCACCGCCTTGAGAAAGGACGCGGCGGACCTGCTCAACAATGCGATCTCGTTTACCCAGATCGCCAGCCTCTGGAACGACCTGGAGCGTCCCGCCTTTGGTGGTGAGAACTGGACCGCCCGTAATGTTTCGATTCTGGTTGAATAGATAAGCGCATTACCTGCCGGAGGCTATTTCCCGGTCGGAGCCTGGAAATGGGATCGACGTATCGATCTGAATGTGAGCTGTCGTTATAATCCTCGAGTTGCTATTTTAATTCTCTTTTTGGTTGGCGCATGAGCTCCAGTGACAGTCCCAGATTCGATATGAAGGCCTTCGCGAATACCCTCGTGGCGGATATCGAAAGTAACCGTATTCGACTACCCACTTTGCCGGCGATCTCCCTTGAAGCGCTGTTGGTGGTGAATGATGCCGCCAGTTCCATGGCCGATGTGGCGCGCATTATCAGCAAGGATACCTCCATGGCGGCACGTCTGGTCAGGTATGCCAACAGCCCACTCTACCGGGGCGTGAATACAGTCAGTTCAGTCAAGGCAGCCATCACCCGGATAGGTTTCGATGCGGTAAAGAACGCCATCCTCAGCCTGGCTATGCGGGATGTCTTCACCACCGCCTTCAAACCCATCCAGGCGCGTATGGAAGCGTTGTGGAAGCACAGCGTGGATGTGGCCGCCAAGGCGACCCTCCTGGCCTCTCATTTTCCCCATCTCAATAAGGATGAGGCGATGCTGGCCGGCTTGATTCATGACGTCGGGGCCATTCCGGTACTGATCAAGGCCGCCGAGTATCCGGTGCTACTCGAAAAGGAAGAGAATCTCGACAAGGTGATCGACAAGCTGCACATGCCGATTGGGAAATTCATGCTCTCGCGGTGGAATTTTGATCCCGGTCTGGTGGACGTGGCCGCCAACCATGACAAGCTGGACCGTGTACCCAAAGGGGATAAGGTGGACTATGTGGATATTATCCAGGTGGCCAATATCCTGAGTCACAACGGGAGTCAGAGCCGCTGGACGGACGTGGATATCCACAGCAACCTTGCCTGCAGACGGGTGGGCCTGGATCTGATCTCGCAGCTGGAAAACCGCACCGAAGAAGATGATTCCGAATCTGAATTGAGCAGCATGCTCAATTGACCGCAATGGACGGCTGGTTAGAAAAAGCGAAGAGGTAAGATGGGCAAGGCTTGCCACTCCCAGCTAACGCCCCTCACCTACATCCATGTAGGCGAAGCGCAGCGTGCCCATCAAGAGCGGATTGACGGCTTACAGGCTGACCGTCTCCACCTATCCCATACCGGTTCGATTCCCGGTATCGTGGCTGAATAAAAAAGGCCCGGAGCCTCACGGCTTCGAGCCTTTCTGTATTTGGAGCGGGAAACGAGATTCGAACTCGCGACCCCAACCTTGGCAAGGTTGTGCTCTACCAGCTGAGCTATTCCCGCATCAATCGAAGGCCGGTATTCTATTGATTGTGGTTGTTATGTCAAGTGCTAACTGTGGATTCCAGCGAATACAGGGAGGCAATCAGTGCTGTCTCAGACCGATCCACTCGAGCAGCGCCGGATGGCTCTCCAGCAACAGTTTGGTGCTGATCAGGATACAGACCAGCACAATCATGGGGCGGATCAGCCGCACGCCACGTTTTAACACCAGCCGGGCGCCAAACCGGGCGCCGATCATCTGTCCCACGCCCATGGCGAGGCCGATGCTCCATACCACGTGACCGCTGATGATGAAAAAGCCGAGCGAGGCCAGGTTGCTGGTCAGGTTCAGTATTTTGGTGTGGGCGGTGGCCCGGGTCAGCCCAAAGCCGAGCAGTCCGACAAATCCGATGGCAAAGAACGAACCGGCGCCCGGTCCGAAGAAACCATCATAAAAGCCGACGCCAAAGCCGATGGTTAATGAAAACAACAAGGGGGATGCCCTGGGGGTGCGATGTTCGTCGCTGACGGTGGGGGAGAGTAGAAAATAGAGTGCGATACCGATCAGCAGTAACGGGATGACGCTGGCCAGAAACTGGGTACTGATGCGCTGCACGACCAGGGTGCCTGCCGCCGCCCCGACAAAGGTACAGGCGATCATGAATTTGAGCTCGCCCAACTTGATCAGGTCGTTGCGGATAAAATAGAGGGAAGAGGAGAAGGTGCCGAAGGAGCCCTGCAATTTGTTGGTGGCCAACGCCTGGGTGGGTGGCATGCCGGTTGCCAGCAGTGCCGGCAGGGCGATCAGACCACCGCCGCCGGCGATGGCATCCACCATGCCGGCCAGCATACCGGTAAAAAATAGTAGTGCCAGAATTTCCGCTGACAGTTCAATAGCGGGCATGTTGGCTGTCTGACAATGGTGTATCGAGCATGGTTGGCACCGAGAATACAAAACGGCATGTTAGCTCAGATCACTCTGTCGGCATACAATAGCTGCAAAACCTCTACAACTTTCATGATCGACAGGCTCGATACGACAGAGGATGCGCCTTTATGAAAATCAGGATCTATACCACTGGCGGTACCATCGACAAGATCTATTTCGATCAGAAGAGTGAGTTTCAAGTGGGAGAACCGCAGATTCTGGAGCTGCTGCGGGAGGCCAATATCACTTTCGACTTCGAGGTGGAATCGCTGATGCGCAAGGACAGTCTGGATATGAATGATGCTGACCGGGCACTGATTGCCGAGCGGATTCGCCAGGACCCGAATGAACACATCCTGCTGACTCATGGCACCGACACTATGGTGGAGACGGCGCGGGCACTGGTCGGCATCCAGGGCAAGACCATTGTCCTGGTCGGCTCCATGCAGCCGGCCCGACTGCGTTACAGTGACGCTGTTTTCAATATCGGTTATGCCGTCGCTACGGTTCAGATGATGCCGCCCGGAATCTATGTGGCGATGAACGGACAGGTGTTCGATCCGCTGCATGCGCGCAAGAACGTGGCCGGTCACCGGTTTGAGGTAATCTGAGAGGGTTTGGCTCCGTAATCCTACCTCCGATGAGGTTACGGGGAGGAGGCGGCACCCGTGCCGATCAGGGTCTCCTCGATCAGCAGATCCACCACGGCCCGCAACGCCGCTTCATGTTCCATGCCCCCGGCCAGTGCCTGTTCATAAATGTTGACCTGACGATGCGCACTGGTGCCTTCCCGGACGATAGTGCGCATGTGGCCGAGTTCCCGCTCACAGCCGAAGAATTCGGCATCCTCCTGTACCAGTTCCAGGATCTCTTCAACCAGATCCTCGAAGCGGATGATCTGTCCCTGACCAAAATCCAGCAATCCCTCATCAATGCCGTAGCGATGGGCGCGCCAGCGGTTCTCATTGATCAGGAACAGGGTGTAGCGCCGCCAGCGCTGGTTGCCACGGCGCAGCCGGTAGAGCATGCGCAGCCAGCAGCGGTAGAAGGCAGCCACGCAGAGCACGTCGTCCAGCCGGGTACAGACATCGGATATGCGCATCTCCAGGGTGGGATAGCGGCTGCTGGGCCGTATATCCCACCAGATCTTGGTGGCGTCCTCGATCACCCCGGCCTTGACCAGTACATCGATGTGACGCTGGTACTCGCCAAAGCTGTCGAAATACTCCGGCAGTCCGGTCCGTGGCATGCCGTCCCACAGGGAGATGCGGTAGGACTTCAAGCCGGTATTGCGGCCGCGCCAGAACGGCGATGAGGTGCTGAGCGCCAGGATATGCGGCAGGATATAGGTGGCCTGGGCCATCAGGTCGGTGCGGAGGTCGTCATCTTCAATGCCGACATGGATGTGCATCCCGCTGATCACCAGTTGCCGCACCACCTCCTGCAGATCATCGGCCAACTGGTCATAGCGCGCCTTGTGGGTATGTTCCAGTTGGCTTGGCTTGCCGAAGGGATGGGTGGATACGGCGACGACTGCCAGGTTGTGCCGCTCGGCGACACTGGCCACGGTGCGGCGCAGATAGGCCAGATCATCTCGTGCTTCGGTCAGCGTGTTGCAGACCCGGGTGCCGACTTCGATCTGGCACTGCAGGAATTCCGGTGACACCTGCCCCTCCAGCAGGGCTTCACACTCTGCCAGCATGGTTTTCGGGGCCTGGCTGATCAGGTTTCGGGAATCCCGATCGACCAGCATGTACTCCTCTTCGATACCGATGGTAAATGACGGTTCCTTCATTTGCTCTCCAGATCGCTGGTTTATTATTGTTGTTAAATGCTCAGGAAAAAGTCACCTGAGCCAGAACCCGTTTCAAATGAGTATGGATGATATCGGCCCATTCGGTGACGCCATCGTCGTAGCCGATCAGATCCTGGCGTATCTCCAGCAATAGGTGCGGATAGCCGTTTTTTTCACCGTGAACATCCATGGTATAGCCGACCGGGTTGCGCGCATGATACGGCTCATTGTCTCCCACCCGGAATTGTCTGGAGGCTCTCAGGCTCTCCAGCAAGGGGGTGGAGAGGCGCTGATCCCGGTCCCACAGCACACCAATGTGCCAGGGGCGCTGAAAGCCCCTGAATATCGGGGTGAAACTGTGAATGGAACAGAGTATCGGTGTCTGGCCGCGGCTGATGATTCGGCCCAGCAGGCGCTCGATCCGGTTGTGATAGGGCCAGAACAACGCCGCTTCCCGTTGCCCGATCTGTTCGGGTGTCAGGGCGTGGTTGCCGGGGATTTCGATATTGTCGCTCACTTCCGGTATGGAGGAGCCGTCCCCCGGGTGTCGGTTGAGGTCGATCACCAGACGGGAGTAGTTGGCCAGCAGGGCGGTGGCATTGAACCGGTTGGACAGCAGACGGGTCAGCTTTTCACAGCCGATATCATAGGCGACGTGCATGCCGAATATGTTCAGATCCAGACCGAGATGAGCCAGTTTTTGTGGCACTCGGTTGCTGGCATGGTCGCAGATTAACAGCAGCGGTGACGGGCTCTCGCTGTTCAGTTCCTCCCAGGCCGGCGGCTCTCCCGGCGTGAGAAGATCCTGGCTGATCGGGTCATGTTCAGTGTCTGGGCGATCCAAGAACGTTGTCCTGTGCGCGGTGGCATAAGGTTCTGGCAATTAATCTGGAGTATATCTGATGGCGAATATGACAACCATCCGGGCAATCACCGGGATTGCTGGTTATCAATATTCGTCTGTAGGGGCAGGTATCCGTGCCTGCCCGTCCCCGAACCGCCTCGATCCCAAGGGCAACCACAGGGGGTCGCCCCTACAGAATCTCCGGTGATTTTAAAACAAGACCGTAGGGGCAGGTCCCCGTGCCTGCCCGTCCCCGAACCGCCTCGATCCCAAGGGCAACCACAGGGGGTCGCCCCTACGGAATCCCCGGTGATTTTAAAACAAGATCGTAGGGGCAGGTCCCCGTGCCTGCCCGTCCCCGAACCGCCTCGATCCCAAGGGCAACCACAGGGGGTCGCCCCTACAGAATCTCCGGTGATTTTAAAACAAGAGGGTGTTGCAACTGTACAATGGTTCAGGCAAAGCGCTCTTCGGCCAGTTTATCCGCCAACTCATCGGTCGGTTTATGCTGCTGTTCGGCGCGGGTGAAGATCTCCGACAGAGTATCGCCGATGGCGTCCACCTGCTGCACAATCTGCTGCTGATCCATGGCTATGCGTTCATAACAGACATCGATCACGCCGCCGGCATTGATTACATAGTCGGGCGCATAGAGGATGCCCTTTTCCGTCAATGCCGTGCCGTGGCGTTTTTCCGCCAACTGGTTATTGGCGGCGCCGGCCACGATGCTGGCGCGCAGACGCGGGATGGTTTGGTCGTTCAGGATGGCGCCCAGGGCACAAGGGGCGAACACATCCACCTCCTGGTCGTAGATCTCCTCGTTGGCGACGGCCACGGCGCCCAGTTCGGTGACCATCTGTTGCACCGCGTCGCGGTTGATGTCGGAAACCCAGATGCGGGCGCCGGCATCACACAGGAACCTGGCCAGGTGATGACCCACGTTGCCGACACCCTGTATGGCCACCCGCACGCCCTCCAGGCTCTCCCGGCCCAGCCGGTGTCGCACCGCTGCCTGGATACCGACAAAGGTGCCGCGTGCGGTCATGGGGGATGGGTCGCCACTGCGGCGGTTGCCTTCCGCGTCGCACTTCTCTGCAATGCCCGACACATGCTGGGTCACCTCTCCCATCAGCAACATATCGGCGACACTGGTGCCGGAGTCTTCGGCCACAATGTAGCGGCCGCCGAGATGCTCCACCGCCTGACCCATGGCGCGGATCAACGCCGGCGTCTTTTCACTGCGCGGGTCGCCGATAATGACCGACTTGCCTCCCCCCAGGGGCAGATTGGCAATGGCTGATTTGTAGGTCATGCCCCGGGAGAGGCGCAGCACATCATTCAGCGCATCCGCCTCGCTGGCATAGGGATACATACGGCAGCCGCCCAGGGCCGGTCCCCGGTGGGTGTTGTGTATGGCGATGATGGCCTTCAGTCCTGACGTCTTGTCATGGCAGAAGACCACCTGTTCATGATGGTCGAATTCATGATGAGTAAACAGTTTCATGGTTATTATCCTGCTCTATTCATGGTTGTGGTCATGCCGCCCGGGTCTTGTCGACGGACGGTTGGTGGAACTGGGCAAGCAGCGCCTGCTGTCTGATGGCCGCCTGCTCCGCCGCCGCCTGTTTGATATAACCGAAACCGCGAATCTCTTCCGGCAGACGGGCCAGGGCGATGGCGGTCTCCAGGTTGTCGCCTGTCAGGTGGGTGAGCAGTGTCTCCAGGGTGGATTCATAGTCACGGATCAGCCTCCGTTCCAGTTGCCGGTCGGGGTTGTTTCTGAACGGGTCCAGCCAACCGCCGCGCAGCCCTTTGAAACGACTGAGCAGTCCCATCATTTTCGACATCCAGGGGCCAAAACGGCGTTTGCTGTGGCGGCCGGTCTCCGCATCCGCCTTCGACAGGACGGGCGGGTCGAAATGGAACTCCAGGTGGAAGTCGCCTTCAAACTGGTTGGCGATCTGCTCCCTGAATTTCGGGTCGCTGTAGAGTCGGGCCACCTCGTACTCGTCCTTGTAGGCCAGCAGGCGGGCATAGTTTTCCGCCACGGCCTCGGCCAGGCCGTTAAGCTGCAACGCCTGTTCCCGCTCCCTGACCCGTTCCACTTGATGCCGGTAGCGTGCGGCGTAGGCGGCGTCCTGATAATCGGTGAGGTGTTGGCTGCGATGGGCAATCAGCTCGTCCAGTGTCTTGGGTGGCTCAAGTGCCGGTTTGTCGGGTGCGGCCAGCTGCTGTACCGCGTCCAGATCGACCGCGGCGCGCCGTCCCCAGAGCAGGGCGCGCAGATTGTCCTGAACCGATACACCATTCAGTTCGATGGCCTTTTTCAGCGCCTCCAGCGACAGCGGCAGATAGCCCTTCTGCCAGGCAAAGCCGACCATGAACAGGTTGGCACCGATGGCATCCCCCAGCAGGGATTCCGCCAACCGGCTGGCATCGATGAACTGAGCATGACGAGTGGTCTTCCCCAGTTGTGATTCCAGTGCCTGGGCCGGGAAGGTGAGATCCTTCTGCTTAATGAAGCCGGAGGTCATGGTCTGGTGGCTGTTGATCACTGCATCGGTGCGTTCCGGGTTCAGTTTGGCCATCGCCTCGAAGCCGGTGGCCACCGCCAGATCGCAGGCCAGCAGGGTGTCCGCCTGGCCGGCGGCGATGCGCATGGCGTGGATATCCTCGGGTCTTTTGGCAATCCGTATGTGACTCACCACGGCGCCATATTTCTGCGCCAGTCCGGTCATATCCAGTACCGTCACGCCGCGCCCGTCGATATGGGCAGCCATGCCCAGCAGGGCACCGATGGTCACCACGCCGGTGCCGCCGATACCGGTCAGCAGGATACTGTGCGGGCGTTCCAGCCCGGGCAGGTCGGGCAGGGGAAGGTCGGGCCAGGCCAGACCGTCCGGCTGGTTGGCGGCACGCTTCAGCTGACCGCCGTGCACGGTGACAAAACTGGGGCAGTAGCCCTCCACACAGCGCATATCCTTGTTGCAGGACGATTGGTCAATGGCCCGCTTGCGGCCAAACTCGGTCTCTACCGGGATCACCGAAAGGCAGTTGGACCGGGTGCTGCAGTCGCCGCAGTTTTCGCACACGGCGGTATTAATGAAGGGTCGCACCTTGGGATCTTCCAGAGTGCCCCGTTTACGCCGCCGCCGCTTCTCGGCGGCACAGGTCTGTTCATAGATCAGCACCGAGACCCCCGGGGTGTTGCGCAGTTCGCGCTGGATCTTTTCCAGGTCGTCCCGGTGATTGAAGGTGGTGTCGGGTGCGAACTGGCTGCGCTGCTTGAATTTGTCCGGATCGTCGCTGACCAGGGCGATACGCTTGACCCCTTCCGCCGCCAGTTGCTGGCTCAGTTGCTGGACGCTGAACGGTCCGTCCACCGGCTGGCCACCGGTCATGGCGACGGCATCGTTATAGAGGATTTTGTAAGTGATGTTGACATCGGCGGCCAGTGCGGCGCGGATGGCCAGCACGCCCGAGTGGAAGTAGGTGCCTTCACCCAGGTTGGCAAAGATATGTTGGGTGTCGCTGAACGGGGCCTGGCCGATCCAGGGCACACCCTCACCACCCATCTGGGTGAAAGTATCGGTGCCGCGGTCCATCCAGGTGGCCATGTAGTGACAGCCGATGCCGCCGGTGGCACGGCTCCCGTCGGGCAGTTGGGTGGAGGTGTTGTGGGGGCAGCCGGAGCAGAAGTGGGGTACCCGGTCCAGTGTCACCCGGGGCAGTGCCAGCTCGGCCTCTTTCTTCTGCAGGAAATGCAGCCGCTTCTCGATCACTTCACTCTGGTGGAAACGCTCAATCCGGGCCGCGATCACCCGGGCAATGCGGGCTGGGGTCAGCTCACCCGCCGAAGGCAACAGCCACTGGTTGGCGGTGTCGAACTTTCCCACCACTTTCGGTCGCACTTCCTCCTTCCAGTTGTACAGCTGCTCCTTGATCTGGTTTTCGATCAGGCCGCGCTTCTCTTCCACCACCAGGATTTCGTCCAACCCCTCGGCAAACTGACGTACCCCTTCACGCTCCAGCGGCCAGCTCATGCCGATTTTGTAGAGGCGGATACCGATCTGTGTAGCCCGCTCAGGGGTGATGCCGAGGTCCTCCAGCGCCTGCATCACATCCAGGTAGGATTTGCCGGTGGTGGCAATGCCCAGCTTGGGTTCCGGGCTGTCGATGACAATCCGGTTCAGCTTGTTGACCCGGGCAAAGGCGAGGGCGGCATAGAGCCGATGCCGATGCTGCAGGCTCTCCTGGTCGAGCGGTGTATGGGGCCAGCGAATATTGAGTCCGCCCTCCGGCAGTACATAATCATCCGGGATGGTGATGTTTACCCGCTCGGGATCGACCGAGACCGAGGCCGAGGTATCGACCGTCTCGGCAATGGTCTTGAGCGCCACCCAGCAGCCGGAGTAGCGCGACAGCGCCCAGCCGATCTGCCCGTAGTCCAGGATCTCCTGCACCCCGGCCGGGTTGAGGACCGGGATCATGGCGTCCATGAAGGCGTACTCGGTCTGGTGCGGCAGGGTGGATGATTTGCTGTTGTGATCATCGCCGGCGATCACCAGCACGCCGCCGTGGGGCGAGGTGCCGGCGGCATTGGCGTGCTTGAACACGTCGCCGGAGCGATCGACGCCGGGCCCCTTGCCGTACCACATGCTGAACACCCCGTCATAGCGGGCACCCTGGAACAGGTTGACCTGTTGGCTGCCCCAGATGGCGGTGGCGGCCAGGTCTTCATTGAGTCCGGGCTGAAAGGTAATGCGGTGCTGGTCCAGGTGTTTTTTGGCTTTCCAGAGCTCTTTGTCCAGACCGCCCAGGGGGGATCCGCGATAGCCTGAAATAAAGCCGGCGGTGTTCAGGCCGGCCTGTTGATCGCGCTGTTGTTGCAGCATTGGCAGGCGGGTCAGTGCCTGAACGCCGGTGAGATAGACGCGACCGGAGTCGAGGGTGTACTTGTCATCAAGTTTGATATCAGCTAGCGCCATGTGAGGATCTCCCAGGGCCTGATTCGGGCCTGTGAGCCCGGATAGATTTGGTCGCCGACGATCAGTGTCGACACAGCGGGTTTAACCGCAGCGGAGCTGTCGCACGACGTGTGGAATCGATCTGTGGTAACGGTGGCTAGCTGATCGGCGCGGATCGGCCGCGGGTGTCGGTCAGATTGGGCGTGCTGAGCAGGTGCTTGGGTGGACAAAACCACCGGGGAGTTGTGGCGTGAATCATTGGTCAATCCTCCAATGCGGGGTCACCGCGTTTGGTTGGTGCCTGAACCGGTCGGTTCGGGCTGATCGAAAACCCTTTTGGGGTCTCTTAATCAATGCTAGTCACGGCCTTTGTGAGGCGCGTTGGGCGCAGACAATAGGATAACTCAGTAAATCCGTCAAGTTTGTTCTGGCCCGGATCTGTTCTCTATTGCTATCCAGTATAGGCGATGGGAATGGATTTCGGTGTCGGCTGTGGATGCGATACGGGTGGAGGGCAGCCAGGGGGGTGCCCCTACACCGTTGAATGTGGCCTAAAAGGGCGGGCACAGGGACCCGCCGCTACGTTGTGCCCACGTAAAAGCCGGTCTACCGTTTGCTCGCCTGGTCGATGAAGGCGCGGATTTTCGGGGCTATCTCCTCGCGGAAACGGCGGCCGTTGAAAATACCGTAGTGGCCGACGTTAGGCTGGGTCAGGTGCTCGTGCAGCGGTGCGGCGGGACAGAGCTTGTGGGCCGCGCGGGTCTGGCCCGGTCCGGTGATGTCGTCCAGTTCCCCTTCAATGGTCATCAGTGCGGTTGCGCTGATCAGCTCCGGTTTTACCGGCCTGCCCATGCACTTCAGTATGCCCTTGGGCAGATGATGCTCCAGGAACACCTTCTGAATGGTCTCCAGGTAGAAGGGGGCGTCCAGATCCATGACGGCAAGATATTCATCGTAAAACGACTCATGCTGGGCAGCGCTGTCGCCATCACCTGATACCAGGTGTTCAAAGTAGTCATGGTGGGCCGAGACATGCCGGTCGAGATTCATCGAAAGGAAGCCGGCCAGTTGCAGAAAGCCGGGATAGACACTGCGACCGGCGCCGCGTCGATTCAACGGAACGGTGTGGATGGTATGCCGCCTGAACCAGTTGAGGTTGCGGTTCTCAGCGAAATCATTGACCTCGGTCGGGGTCTTGCGGGTATCCACAGGGCCGCCCATGAGGATCATGCTCAGCGGTACCTGCTCCTGATCTTCCGACATCAGGGCGACGGCAGCCATGGCCGGCACCGACGGCTGGCAAACCGCCATCAGGTGTACATCACCGTCGAAATAACGAATGAACTCACGCAGATAATCGACATAGCTGTCCAGAGTGAAGCGGCCATCGGAGAGTGGCACACTGCCGGCATCATGCCAGTCGGTGATATAGACATTGTGATCCCGCATGAACTCCCGAACGGTGCCCCGCAACAGTGTGGCATAGTGGCCGGACATGGGTGCCACCATCAGCAGATTGGGTTTCTCCACATCGGTGGAGCCAAACCGCAGCAGATCGCCGAACGGCTTGGAGATTACCACGCTCTCCCCAATGTCCAGGTCGAAGGCGGGTCGGGAGTAAGGGCGGGTGTAGCGCTCCAGAAGCCGGCTTGCGGCATGCCACTGTTTAAGCCAGGGAATATCCTGGGTCATTGTGGCATTGAGGAAGGCGTAAAAATTGACCGAGCGGGCCCAGAAAGTGCCCATGGCGTGGAGGTTATAAAGCATAGCTACGACTCGATAGACTGCATCAGATGGTTTCTACAGTACCCCTGATAGTGCGGTGCAGCAACAGAAAATATACTGGAAACAACGTGATAAATGCGTTGAAAATCTGACGGTTTGAATGGTAACGGATGTAACTGGCTGAAATGTCAGGAGTAAGCGCTATATACATTGTTAAATAAAGGTTTTTATCCAATGGATTGAAAACGGGTAAACTGATTTGAGACGCCTAACCTTACAATTACCAAGCTTTTATTATCTGCTGTTTGAGCTATAGCTCATAGATGAATATCAGGAGAGCATCATGTCCAGTCAAAACCCATCGAAACAGGCGCCGGGCTTCCAGCGTCCCGCGGATGAAGAGTTGCGCGAAAACTTGACAGAGCTTCAATATCGGGTGACCCAGCAGGAGGGGACCGAGCGGCCGTTCCAGAATGAGTTCTGGGATGAGAAACGGGAAGGACTGTATGTGGATGTGGTCAGCGGCGAGCCACTGTTCTCTTCCCGGGACAAGTTCGACTCCGGTACCGGCTGGCCCAGTTTTAGCCGGCCGGTAGAGCAGGCGCATATTGTCGAACGCAAGGATAGAAAATTGTTCACGGAACGCACCGAGGTACGCAGTCGTGACGGCGATTCCCATCTCGGTCATCTGTTTCCTGACGGACCCGCACCAACCGGACTGCGCTATTGTATCAACTCGGCATCCCTCCGTTTTATTCCGAAGGCATCGCTTGAAGCGGAAGGGTATGGTGACTATCTCAAATTGTTTGAGTGACCCCGAATACCCACAACCGCTTGACAACACTCCCGCTACCGACCTAGTCTTAGCAGAAGCGCCGATTTATCTCAGATTGCGGGCGCTATAGAAATGCGGCTAAAGCGAGGAACACCTGCTTTGGCTGTGTAGCCAAGTGGGTTTTTTTATGCCCACGGTTTTTATTCAAGCAAAGGTATTCCCAAATGACAGAAGCGTATGATGACTGGGGCTTGGCAACCCGTGCGATCAGGGCAGGCCACAACCGTACCGCCGAGGGGGAGCACGCGGAGCCGATATTCACCACCTCCAGTTTTGTCTTTCGGAATGCTGCCGAGGCGGCTGCCCGATTCGGTGGCGATGAGCCGGGGAATATCTACTCTCGTTTCACCAATCCGACTGTGGCCTGCTTCGAGCAGCGTCTGGCTGCCCTGGAGAATGGCGAGGCCTGTGTGGCCACCGCATCCGGCATGTCGGCGATTCTGGCCACCTGCATGGCGCTGTTGAAAGCGGGTGATCATATCGTCTCCTCCCGCAGCATCTTCGGCACCACCAATGTGCTGTTCAACAAGTTCCTGGCCAAGGTGGGCATCAACACCAGCTTCGTGCCGCTGAGCGATCTTGAGGCCTGGGAGGCGGCGATCGGTCCAGAGACCCGCATCCTGTATGCGGAGACCCCCTCCAATCCGATCACCGAGCTGGGCGATATCGCCGCGCTCGCGGACCTGGCCCACTCCCGGGGACTGCTGCTGGTGGTGGATAACTGTTTCTGTACCCCGGCGCTGCAGCAGCCGCTGGCGCTTGGAGCGGATATCGTCATCCACTCCGCCACCAAGTATCTGGACGGGCAGGGTCGCTGTGTCGGTGGTGCGGTGGTCGGTGATGCCAAACTGGTCGGTGAAGAGGTGTTTGGATTTTTACGCACCGCCGGGCCGACCATGAGCCCGTTCAATGCCTGGGTATTTCTGAAAGGACTGGAGACTCTGCAACTGCGCATGCAGGCACACTCCAAAAATGCCCTGGCACTGGCGCGCTGGCTGGAGGAGCAGGATGCGGTTGAACGGGTCTATTACCCGGGTCTGCCGAGCCATCCACAGTATGCGCTGGCGCAGCGCCAGCAGGAGGCGGCCGGTGGCATGGTCTCCTTCGTGGTGAAAGGGGGGCGGGCGCAGGCCTGGCGACTGATCGACGCCACCCGGATGATCTCCATTACCGCCAATCTGGGGGATACCAAGAGCACCATTACCCATCCGGCATCCACTACCCATGGTCGGTTGACGGATGATGAGAAGCAGTTGTCCGGTATCGAAGAGGGCTTGATCCGTATCGCGGTCGGGCTGGAGGATATTGAAGACATCCAGCACGATCTGGAAGCGGGATTGGCTAACTAAAGTGGCAACAGAGAACGGACTGCTTGAGATGTGGAATCGCCGACACGCCGAGGCGGAAACCCTGGGGCGTGTGGCGGCGGTGCTGGAGCAGAACATTCATCTGGCTGCCCCCGAATGCCGGGCGTTGGACCTGGCCTGCGGTCGCGGGGCCAATGCGATCTACATGGCAGCGGCTGAGCTGGCGGTGACGGCCTGGGATCTGTCCCCGGTGGCGATCAGTCGATTGGACAAGGCGGCAGTGGAAGAGGGGGTGGCTGTTCAAACTGCCGTCAGGGATGTGGTTGCCTCTCCGCCGCAGCCCGGGACTTTTGATCTTGTCCTGGTCAGTTTCTTTCTTGAGCGTGAACTGGCACCGGCGATTGCGGCGGCCCTCAAGCCGGGTGGGCTGCTTTTTTATCAAACCTACAGTCGTGCCGCGGTGACCGATGAGGGACCTTCATCGGCCCAGTTCCGTCTGGATGACAATGAATTGCTGGAGCTGTTCCCCATGCTCAAGGTTCGTGTTTACCGGGAAGAGCGCCTGCTGGGTGATACCCATCGCGGTTGGCGGGATATGGTTATGCTGGTGGCGGAGAAAACTTGAAGCAGTCCCGGGAGTCTGTCGGATTTGATCAATCGATGCGGTTCGCAAGCTCACCAGCATCCTACATTTTGCCATTTATTGTGTAGGGTGCGGTGAGTGAAGCGAATCGCACCAATGGCGATCGGCGGCGCGGGAATTTTGACTGCCTTACCTGACTGACTCCTGGAGTTCAAAAGCGAGTCGGATGATAATGTCCATCGCTGATTGACCCATTGCCTGCAGCTGTATCGGACCGGGTGTTGAATCGAAAGTAGGCGGTGTCAATGCGTATTTGCTTAATTCGAGGAAAGCAACATGAATGAGGCGACCCCCCGTGTCCGTGTACGGGATGTGATGAAAACCGAGTTTGGCCTGATCGAAGGCAGTGCCACGATTTTCGAGGCGCTGCTGTTGATGAAAAAACTCCGCACCTCGTTGCTGGTGGTGGACAAGCGCCATGAGGATGATGAGTACGGCCTGCTGCTGATATCGGACATCTCCCGCCAGGTGCTGGCGCTGGATCGCTCTCCCAAGCGGGTCAACGTCTACGAAGTAATGACCAAACCGGCGGTCTATGTTGATCCGGAGATGGATATTCGCTACTGCTCTCGTTTGTTTGCCCGCTTCGACCTGGTGCGCGCGCTGGTGGTGGACAACAAGCAGATTCTGGGTACCATCAGCCCCAACCTACTGGTGCTGGATGGGATCTTTTTCGGGCTGGAACAACACCGATGATAATCGTGTGATGATACGGCACCGTTTTCAACTGAATATTAGTGCGGAAACTTTTCTTCACTACTACCGGGGCGCGGCGCGCGCGGTGATCGTACAGGCCGAAGACGGACGCACCATCCAACTTCCGGCCAGAAACTTCCGGCCTTTTGTTACCGCCAGTGGCATCTCGGGACGCTTTGAGTTGGTTCTGGATGCCAACGGCAAGCTGATCGAACTGCGTCGACTGTGATGTTCAGAATTTTTCTGCTGGTTATCGGCGCACTGTTCGCCATTAATCCCGTCCAGGCACTTGAGATACGGTATGTGTCGGGTGACGGATTATCTATTGCGGGTTCGACGCGATCACCTGTGGATGATCCGCAAGCACTGCCGGATGCCGTGGTGACAGTGGGTACCGGTGCCGTTCGCTATGCCTGGCTGGCATTTCCCACTAACCGATATGATCATGCCATCCTGGGGGATGGCATTGAGGCGGCCGGGGTACGGGTTGAACTTGCCACCGGTCAGCGCCTGACCTTCAGACTCCCGGACGACTCTGTTTTTGAGGACCGCTATCCAAGGCTGGTCGATCTGGATGGTGATGGGACGGATGAGCTCATTCTGGTGCGCAGCTATCTGGATCGGGGTGCGGCGCTGGTCATTTTAAAAGTTACCTCGGAAGGGATTAAAATCCTCACTGAATCTGATCCTATCGGCCTGCCGCATCGCTGGATGAACCCGGTCGGTAGTGGTGATTTCGATCAGGACGGCAACACCGAACTGGCAGTCGTGGTGACGCCTCACATCGGCGGTATCTTGACTATCTATAAACGCCAGGGAGATCGGCTGGTGCCTGCATACCGGATGTCCGGCTTTTCCAATCACCGTATTGGCTCGCCGATATTGGGCCAGTCCGCAGTTGTGGATCTGAACGGCGATGGCACGCCCGACCTGGCTGTTCCCGAAGTCGGGTTCCATGCGCTCCAGCTCATTTCCTTAACAAATGGAGTGTTGAAGCAGATAAAAAGAGTGGCGCATAGTAGTCCCATCGCCACCGCTTTGGAGACCGGTGATCTGGATGGGGATGGTGACCAGGATCTGCGTTATGGTCTGGCTGATGGGCGACGGGTTGAGTTGTTGTTGCCATGAAAAGTGGTGCAGCAATGATCAAAATCTTAATTTCAATCCGGGTTCGTCATGCGTATCGCTGCCTGTCTGATTTTCCTGTTGACGTTACTGCTCGGCGGTTGCGCTGGACTTCAACCGGCGCAACCGCCTGATCTGAATATTCCCGACAGCCATCTGTTTGGCGTCACCCGATTGGCTTTTGATCCAAAGGGTGAGCGTATCGCTTCAGCCGGTTTCAAGGGGGACCTGGCGGTCTGGTCGGTGCCGCAAGGTCGTTCGATCAGCAGGCTCAAATGGCATAACACGCCGGTGCGGGGGCTTGTGTGGGTCGATGATGAGCGGCTGTTGAGTGCGGATGAGGCGGGCACCATTGTTATTTCAGGCCTGACCGAGGGGCGGATGCTGGGCAAACGCGAGACAATGCCGGGGCTGACCTCGCTCTCCTATATGACCCAAGCAAACCGGGTCGTCGCCGGTTACGAAAATGGCCAAGTCATGGCCTTGACGTATCCTGATCTGGAACCGGTGAAACGGCTTGAACTCGGTTCGGAAGTGGTTGCACTGGCCACCGATCATTCCGGTGGTCGACTGGTGATCTCCACCGATGATCATACTGTACGGTTGCTGGACCCGACGCTCGCTGAAATCCAACGGCTGGAATCTCCCCCTGCCAGCGCCCTGGAGCTGCGTTTCTCACCCAATGATCGGGAGTTGGCCGCCGGCGCCTGGTACAAGCTGTTTTACTGGGACCTGGACACCGGCCGACTGCGGGTTCAGGCGACTGAACACTGGGGCGCGGTTACCTCGATCGATTATCACCCGGACGGCCAGCGATTGATCAGCCTTGGTCGCCATACCGACGCCAATCTGCGTCTGGTGACAGCCGATGCGGGTAAGGTGTTGCGCAGGTTGCAAGGACACCGGCTCTGCGGTGCCGCCGTGCGCATCAGCCCGGATGGACGTTATGTTGCCAGCGGCAGCGATGACGAGAGTATCCGGTTCTATGATCTGAGCAAGCCGTACCGACCGCAACGGGTAGGAAATAACTGGTGAACCGGATGATGACCGGGGATCGGTAACTCGTTTTGCAGGGTTACTAAATAACCGGTTAAGGAGACTGCACAAAACACCAGGCAAAGAAAAAGGGTTAGTGGCTACTACTGCCGCTAACCCTTTCTTTGTATGGCTCCTCGGGACGGGCTCGAACCGCCGACCTAGTGATTAACAGTCACCCGCTCTACCAACTGAGCTACCGAGGAATGTGTCGAGGCGCGTATACTAATCAGCTATCCGTGTGGGGTCAAGGGTAGGTGGGAAAAAGTTTTATTTCGCCACACGGGCCGGCATTTGCTCTCTACGCTGCCTTCAGGGGCAGTCAATCGGTGAACCGTCGGATTTGGTCTGTGACAGGCGCGGTCGTCCAGTATTTGAGACGATGACCGCCTTGGGTTCCACAACCTGTTGCTGATCACAGAAACTGAGCGTCAGGTTGTAGCCGGGCGACATGCCCAGTGGGTTGAACAGGATGCGCTTGCGGTAAATAGTCGAGTGGACTGTTATCCGGTCACTAAGGCCCTGGAATACCCGCAGCAAGGTGTCGTCGGAATCAACGGTTTTATTATTGTTACTGTCTTCAACCAGGATATAACCCTGATCCCAGATAATGCTGTCGTTGCAAGTCTGACCGTCCAGACTGGGACAGAGGATAGTGCGCTTGGTGCGGGTTATTGCTTCGCTGCGGGCCAGTTGGATATGGCTGATCATGGTGTTGATGGAACTGGAACGCGCATTGTTGCCGGTGAGTGCGCCCATGGCAGGTATCGCGAGCGAGAGGGTGATGCTGCCGATGGCTAAAGTGATCAGTAGCTCCAGCAGGGTGACTCCGTCACAACGGCGGATAAACCCATTTACATGAGATTTCACGATGACACTCCTTTGTCGGGTTGTGGCACAATTCCTTTGCGCCTTGTGGGAGGAAATTTAGCCTGACAGGTGCAGGCGGCGTATAGGATTGCCGTGAAGTATCCGTAGGAGTTTTCCGATTGAGAGCATTGGAGAACAGCGAAAAGTGCGTAACGGGCAAAATGGCTTTTTATCAGACTTGGTGAAATGCCAATCACGAACTGCTTTCGATGACGGTGCAGAAATTCTGCCCGTCTATCCTCTCTATTAAATATTATTCGCGGCTTTCGCGGTTAAACGGTTGTAAGTAATTGATATGAAAAAGGCCTTCCAACTTGTATCCGATTTTCAGCCCGCCGGTGATCAGCCGGAGGCGATTCGCCAGTTGCTGGAAGGCGTTCGTGATGGCGAGGCGGGGCTGACCCTGCTGGGGGTGACCGGTTCGGGCAAGACCTTCACCATTGCCAACCTGATTCAGGAAATTCAACGGCCTACCCTGGTGCTGGTGCACAACAAGACACTGGCGGCCCAGCTGTATGGTGAGATGAAGGAGTTTTTCCCGAACAACTCGGTGGAGTACTTCGTCTCTTATTACGACTATTACCAGCCGGAGGCCTACGTCCCATCCTCGGATACCTTCATCGAGAAGGATGCCTCGATCAACGAGCATATCGAGCAGATGCGGCTCTCCGCCACCAAGGCACTGCTGGAAAGGCCGGATACCATTGTCGTTACCACCGTCTCCTGTATCTACGGTCTGGGCGATCCGCGCTCCTATCTCAGCATGGTGCTACACCTGGTGCGTGGTGATCTATTGGATCAGCGCGCCATCCTGCGACGCCTGGCCGAGTTGCAGTACACTCGTAACGATGTTGAGCTGCATCGCGCCACCTACCGGGTGCGCGGGGAGTTGATCGACATTTATCCGGCGGAGTCGGATGGGGAGGCGGTCCGGCTGGAGCTGTTTGATGGTGAAGTGGAATCCATTGCCCTGTTCGATCCGCTCACTGGTGAGATTCTGCGCAAGGTGCCGCGTTACACCATCTATCCCAAGTCCCACTATGTGACCCCGCGTGAGACCCTGCTGGCCACAGTGGAATTGATCAAGGTGGAGTTGAAGGAGCGTCTGGAGCAACTGCGGGAGGCCAACAAGCTGGTGGAGGCGCAGCGGCTGGAACAGCGCACGCGTTTTGATATCGAGATGATCATGGAACTCGGTTATTGCTCCGGCATCGAGAATTACTCCCGCTATCTTTCCGGTCGCCAGGCGGGTGAGGCACCACCGACCCTGTTCGACTACCTGCCGGACAACGCCCTGCTGGTGGTGGACGAGAGCCACGTCTCCATCCCCCAGGTGGGTGGAATGTTTCGCGGTGACCGCTCGCGCAAGGAGACTCTGGTGGAGTACGGATTCCGGCTCCCCTCGGCCCTGGATAATCGCCCCTTGCGCTTCGAGGAGTTCGAGCAGCGTTCACCCCAGACCATCTATGTCTCCGCCACGCCACGCGACTATGAGCTGGAGCACTCCGGTGCAGTGATCGAGCAGGTGGTGCGCCCCACCGGTCTGGTGGATCCGGAGCTGGAAGTGCGACCGGCCGGCACCCAGGTGGATGATCTGTTGTCGGAGATCAATCTGCGTATCACCGTGCAGGAGCGGGTACTGGTCACCACCCTGACCAAACGGATGGCGGAGGATCTGACCGATTACCTGAATGATCACGGCATTCGGGTGCGCTATTTGCACTCGGATATCGACACGGTTGAGCGAGTGGAGATCATTCGGGACCTGCGGCTTGGCGAGTTTGATGTGCTGGTGGGAATTAACCTGTTGCGCGAGGGGCTGGACATGCCGGAGGTCTCGCTGGTGGCAATCCTGGATGCCGACAAGGAAGGGTTCCTGCGTTCGGAGGGTGCGCTGATCCAGACCATCGGTCGGGCCGCACGCCATATCAACGGTAAGGCGATCCTCTATGCCGATAGGGTGACCGGTTCAATGCAGCGGGCGATTGATGAGACCAACCGGCGACGGGAAAAGCAGCTCGCTCATAATCTGGCGCATGGCATCACACCACAGAGCATCATCAAATCGGTAGCCGATATCATGGAGGGGGCGCGTCCCGGTGCGCCCATGTCGGCCAAGCGTTATGCCAGGGTGGCGGAGGAGACGGCTGAGTATGGTTCACTCTCGCCGAAACAGATGGCCAAACGCATCCAGGCGCTGGAAAAGCAGATGTACCAGCACGCCAGGGATCTGGAGTTTGAAGAGGCCGCCCGGCTGCGCGATCAGATCAAATCGCTACAGGGCAAGGGGTTGCTGGCCTGAGCGTTCAGGCCTGCCGGGTCGCTCCCCAGCTGTCCGGCAGGATGAAACCGAGTATCCAGATCCCGAGACGCTTTAGATAATAGGTGAGTGGGGTGCAGAGAATCCACGCCACCATCAGCAGTGCCAGCAGACTGGAGCCGACCAGGTTGTCGGACAACCAGTGGGCGCCGGCCACCATGCGGGGCAGCAGGATCAGGGTGCCGATCAGCGTAGCCGCCACACCCCAGCGCCAGCTGGCGAAAAACCAGATAGAGCCGATCCAGATCATGGTGACAATCCCATGGTCGCCCGGAAAGCTGCTGTAGGAGGCGTCTTTGGCCTTGATGTGCGGCACCAATTCGCTCAATCGGTAGACCGGCTCCAACACCAGTGACGGGCTGGGTCGCTGCACTGCGATAATCTGCTTGTAGAGATCCACCAGTCCGCCATCCTGGCTCAGCAGGATCATGCCGGACATAATGCCGAACATGCTGAGGCGTTCGATACGTAGGGTTTTGGGGCCGGAGAAGATGAACAGGAAGAAGAACAGGATCATGACCAGCCCGGTGAATATGTCGGCGGTCTTGGTATTGGCGGCGGCCCAGAAGAGGCGCCAGTCCATCCCCTGTTCGAGTGAGCCATTTAATAGATGGAACAGACGAGCATCCAGTGCGTCCCAGAGCACCCGGGTGGGTTCAAACAGCCAACTACCATAGATCAGTAGCGCGAACAGATGACAGAGAAAGAAGGGCAGGGGGTACCAGCTGCGCTGTGTTTGCTGCACAAAACCACTCCAGACGGACAAAGAGACCGGTTTTTAGCCGCAATTTCCAGGGAAGTCAACCGGCCTGCCAGTCGTTATGGGTAGATTGATCCGCATTCCCGTTTTTCTTCCGGAATTTGCGTTTCACGCTTGCATAACCGGCCATTGGGCGTGTATTATGCGCCCTCTTTTACAGGCGCGTAGCTCAGTTGGTTAGAGCACTACCTTGACATGGTAGGGGTCGTTGGTTCGAATCCGATCGCGCCTACCAACATCCAAAAAAAGCCTCCGCTGAAACGGAGGCTTTTTTGTCCATGGGCTTGCCATGGGCGGCGAAGGTCGATGGGCACGCTGCGCTTTGCCCATCCTACATTACCTAGTCAATTGATATATGGTGGATAAGTCGGTAGGTGCATCCACCGTGGTCTGACATTAACATAACGACATGCCCGGCATGTCGCCCTCATGGATCATGATGATCTGTTGTAATTCATGTGGCCTCTCGTATGGGTCACCACTGAGAGAGAGAAGATAATGCCTGTTATTACCCTCCCAGACGGCTCCCAGCGGAGCTTCGATAACCCGGTATCCGTACACGATGTTGCCGCCTCCATCGGCCCCGGCCTGGCCAAGGCCGCGCTGGCCGGCCGTGTGGACGACCAACTGGTAGATACCGCCTTTCTGATCGAGCAGGACAGCCGGCTGGCGATCATCACCGATCGGGACGACGAGGGGCTGGATGTGATCCGCCACTCCACCGCCCACTTGCTGGCCCAGGCGGTCAAGCAGCTGTTTCCCACCGCCCAGGTGACCATCGGCCCGACCATCGATGATGGTTTTTATTACGATTTTTCTTATGAGCGCCCCTTCACCCCGGAGGATCTCAAGGCGATCGAAGAGCGGATGAAGGAGCTGGCCAAGGCCGATCAGCCGGTTTCCAGGTCGGTCATGTCACGGGATGAGGCGGTCAAGTTCTTCCGTGACATGGGGGAGTTGTACAAGGCGGAGATTATTGAGTCGATTCCGGCCAACGAGGATCTCTCGTTGTATACCCAGGGCGATTTTACCGATCTCTGCCGAGGGCCCCATGTGCCCCGTACCGGACAGCTGAAGGCGTTCAAGCTGATGAAACTGGCGGGTGCCTACTGGCGCGGCAACTCCGACAACGAGATGCTGCAACGGGTGTACGGCACCGCCTGGCGTGACAAGAAGGATCTGAAGACCTATCTGCGTCGGCTGGAAGAGGCCGAAAAGCGCGATCATCGCAAGCTGGGCAAGGCCCAGGACCTGTTCCATATTCAGGAAGAGGCGCCGGGCATGGTGTTCTGGCACCCCAATGGCTGGACCATCTATCGGGAAGTGGAGCAGTACATCCGCGAGAAGATCCGAAAGGCCGGTTACAAGGAGATCCGTACCCCGCAGATTGTCGATCGCTCACTGTGGGAGAAATCCGGCCACTGGGATAAGTATCGGGCCGACATGTTTACTACGAATTCGGAAGAGCGCGATTTCGCCATCAAGCCGATGAACTGCCCCTGCCATGTGCAGGTGTTCAATCAGGGCTTGAAGAGCTATCGCGAGCTGCCGTTGCGGCTGGCTGAATTCGGTTCCTGTCACCGCAACGAGGCGAGCGGCACCCTGCATGGTCTGATGCGGGTGCGCAACTTTGTCCAGGACGACGCCCATATCTTCTGTACCGAAGACCAGATCCAGTCCGAGGTCTCCGCCTTTGTCGACCTCCTGTTCGAGGTGTATGCCGATTTCGGCTTCAGCGATATCCAGATAGCCCTCTCCACCCGTCCCGAGAAGCGGGTCGGCAGTGACGCGGTGTGGGACAAGGCGGAACAGGCCCTTGAGCAGGCGCTCAACGCCAAGGAGCTGGAGTGGCAACTGCAACCGGGCGAGGGCGCCTTCTACGGACCCAAGATCGATTTCTCCCTGCGTGACTGCCTTGGACGGGTCTGGCAGTGCGGCACCATGCAGGTCGATTTCTCCATGCCGGGACGGCTGGATGCCAGCTATATTGCGGATGACAACAGCCGCCAGGTGCCGGTGATGCTGCACCGGGCGATCCTTGGGTCATTGGAGCGTTTTATCGGAATTCTGATCGAAGAGTCGGCGGGCGCGCTGCCGCTCTGGCTGGCGCCGAAGCAGGCCGTGATCATGGATATTACCGACCGGCAGGCCGAATATGTGAAAAAAGTATCCGAAAACCTGGATAATCAGGGGTTCAGGGTGCAAATAGACTTGAGAAACGAGAAGATCGGCTTTAAAATTCGCGAACATACTCTGGCAAAAGTTCCCTACCTGTTGGTGGTGGGCGACCGCGAGATGGAAGAGGGGACAGTGGCCGTCCGCACACGCAGCGGTGAAGATCTCGGTAGCATGAGCATCGAAGACTTCTCACAGCGCATGCGGGACGAAATCAGCCGCCGTTCAAATTAAAGGCTTACCAGTTGAAAGCACCGGTTATCGGTGCTTTTTGTGTTGGTAGGCTTTGGTTCTGTGGAGGAACTGAGTTATCGCTGCACCAAAAAGAAACCGGATGAACGATGAAATCGATGTCCGTGAAGTCCGTCTGATCGGCGCCGATGGCGAACAGGTCGGCATTGTCCCAATAGATGAAGCCATGGCTGTCGCCGCAGAGAGCAGTCTGGATCTGGTCGAGATTCAGCCCAATGCGGAACCACCTGTCTGTCGGGTGATGGATTACGGCAAATTTGTTTTTGAGGCAAAAAAGCAGAAGTCAGCGGCCAAGAAAAAGCAGAAGCAAGCACAGGTTAAGGAGATCAAATTCAGGCCAGGGACTGGTGAGGGGGATTATCAGGTCAAACTACGCAACCTGATACGTTTCCTGAATGACGGGGACAAGACCAAGGTAACCATGCGGTTCCGCGGTCGAGAGCATGCCCATCGGGAACTCGGTCTGGAGTTGCTGCAACGTGTTGAGGCGGATCTGTCTGAATACGGTGAAGTTGAGCAGCAGCCACAGATGGAAGGCCGGCAGATGGTGATGGTTCTGCGTCCCAAAAAGTGAGTATCTTAAAATCAAGATCCAAGGATCGAGACAGGTTGTCATCGCAGGACCGCATGGGTTCTGGGTATCGACCCCGGTCGGCGGGTTAAATAGCGGAGTTACAAGTAATGCCAAAGATCAAGACAAATCGTGGCGCTGCAAAACGGTTCAAGGTAACCGGTACCGGCGCCATCAAGCGTGGCCAGTCCCACCGTCGTCATATCCTGACGAAAAAGAGCACCAAGCGTAAGCGTCAGCTGCGTTGTCCTGCACAGCTGCACAAAGCCGACGTGGCCGTAGCCCGTCGCATGATTCCATACGCTTAAGCCGATAGGAGACTGAACAGATGCCTCGCGTAAAACGTGGTGTACAAGCACACGCCCGACACAAAAAAGTGCTTAAAGCGGCTAAAGGTTACTATGGTGCCCGCAGCAAGATCTATCGCGTAGCCAAGCAGGCGGTCATCAAGGCCGGCCAGTATGCCTACCGTGACCGTCGCCAGAAGAAGCGCCAGTTCCGCGCACTCTGGATTGCCCGCATCAATGCCGGTGCCCGGAACAATGGTCTCTCTTACAGCCGCATGATCAATGGGCTGAAGAAGGCGGGTGTGGAGATCGACCGCAAGATGCTGGCCGATTTGGCCATCTTTGACAAGCCGGCGTTTAGCGCCCTGGCAGAACAGGCCAAGGCCAGTCTCTCCAGCTGATAGCTTGTCATTGCGACCGGGAGTTCCGGCGCATTAGTGTGACAACGACAGGGGAAAGGCCTTTTGGTCTTTCCCCTTTTGTTTTGTGTGCAGTGTCCGGTCCGGCAGGCTCCTGGCGCTGATTCCAGATGAGGACCCTTGTAATGGATTCTGAATCCAATATTGAACTTTCCACGCTGGTTGATGAGGCGACAGGCCTGATTGCGGGGACGGACAAACTGGCGGCACTGGACGAAGTGCGGGTACGTTATCTCGGCAAGAGCGGTCTGTTGACGGCTCAGCTCAAACAGCTGGGAAAGCTGCCCGCCAAAGAGCGGCCGCTGGCCGGGCAGGCCATTAACAAGGCCAAGCAGGCACTGCAGGGTCTGATCGAGCAGCGCAAGGGCGCGCTTGAGCAGCAGGCGCTGGCTGCACGACTGAGTTCAGAGCGGATTGATGTGACGCTGCCTGGGCGTGGTATGGGGCAGGGTGGCCTACACCCGGTGACCCGGACCCTGGAGCGGATCGAGGAGCTGTTTTCCCGCGCCGGGTTCGCCATTGAGGAGGGACCGGAGATCGAGGATGATTACCATAACTTCGAGGCGCTGAATATTCCCGCCCATCATCCGGCGCGAGCCATGCACGACACCTTCTACTTTGATGCACACCTGCTGCTGCGTACTCATACTTCGCCGGTACAGATTCGCACCATGAAGAATGCCGGTCCGCCACTGAAGATCATCGCGCCGGGTCGGGTCTACCGCTGTGATTCGGATCTGACCCATACCCCCATGTTCCACCAAGTGGAGGGGTTGCTGGTGGATGAGAATGTCTCATTCGCCGATCTGAAGGGCGTGCTCTACGATTTCCTGCAAAACTTCTTCGAGCGTGATCTGAAGATTCGTTTTCGCCCCTCCTATTTTCCCTTTACCGAGCCCTCGGCCGAAGCGGACATTGAGTGTGTGATGTGCGGCGGAGAGGGATGTCGGGTCTGCAGTCATACCGGCTGGCTGGAAGTGTTGGGCTGCGGCATGGTGCATCCCGAGGTGTTCCGTCATGTGGGCATCGACAGTGAGAAATATACCGGTTATGCCTTTGGTATGGGGGTGGAACGCCTCACCATGTTACGCTATGGAATTAATGATTTACGCCTATTTTTTGAAAATGATTTGAGGTTTCTCAGGCAGTTTGCCTGAGCATTCGCCCGTGACTCGAAAACGAGTGGGGTTTAACTGCGGTATTCGGTGCGCGATAGGCACCCTTCAGGATTGGAAACGAGATTATGAAATTCAGTGAAGCCTGGTTGCGTGAGTGGGTAAACCCAGCCGTTACGACCACTGAACTGGCTGATCAGCTCAGCATGGCAGGTCTGGAAGTGGACTCGGTTGAGCCGGTGGCCGGTGAGTTCGAGGGGGTGCTGGTGGGTGAGGTGGTCACTCGTGAGCAGCATCCCAACGCCGACAAGCTCAGTCTCTGTATGGTGAATGTGGGTGGCGATGATCCGCTGCAGATCGTTTGCGGAGCGCCTAATGTGGCGGCAGGTCTCAAGGTGCCGGTTGCGGTGATTGGCGCCGTGTTGCCGGGTAATTTCAAGATCAAACGGGCCAAGCTGCGTGGTCTGGAGTCGCAGGGCATGATCTGTTCCGCTTCGGAACTGGGTCTGGCGACCTCGTCTGACGGTATTTTGCCGCTTGCGGCGGACGCACCGGTGGGGGATGACTTCAGGACTTATCTCTCCCTGAACGACCAGGCGATCGACGTGGATCTGACGCCGGATCGCGGGGACTGTCTGGGGCTGGCCGGTATCGCCCGGGAGGTTGGGGTGATCAACCGTACTCCGGTCACGCCGCCGGTCATGGAGCCGATTGCCGATGTCAATGACGCGCGCTTCCCGGTCTCCCTGGAGGCGCCGCAGGGTTGTCCCCGTTATCTCTGCCGGATGGTGAAAAATATCAACCCCGCCGCCGAGACGCCGCTGTGGATGCAGGAGCGGCTGCGCCGCAGCGACTTGCGCCCCATCAGCCCGGTGGTTGATGTGACCAATTATGTGATGCTGGAGCTGGGGCAGCCGATGCATGGCTTCGATGTGGCCGAGCTTGAGGGCGGCATTCGTGTGCGTATGGCCGAGGAGGGTGAGAAGCTGGTGCTGTTGGATGGTCAGGAGATCACCCTGCGCAGCGATACCCTGGTGATTGCCGACCAGGCGAAGCCGGTGGCCATGGCCGGTATCATGGGCGGGGAACACTCCGGCGTAAACGACAATACCCGGGATATCTTGCTGGAGAGTGCCTTTTTCTCGCCCACCATGATTACCGGCAAGGCGCGCAGTTATGGCCTGCATACCGACTCCTCCCACCGCTTCGAACGGGGTGTCGATCCCCAGCTGCAGAGACAGGCCATCGAGCGTGCCACCCAGCTGCTGCTGGAAATCGCCGGCGGAGAACCCGGCCCGGTATCGGAATCGGCCGACGAATCCCATATTGAACCCCGTCCGGAGATCCTACTGCGCCGCAGCCGGGTCGCCAGGGTACTGGGACTGGAGATCGATGATGACACCATCAGCGACATCCTGACCCGTCTGGAGATGCGGGTAGAGGCGGTCGACCAGGGCTGGAAGGTGATCGCCCCCAGTTGCCGCTTCGATATCAGTATCGAGGAGGATCTGATCGAGGAGGTCGGGCGGATCTACGGTTATAGCCGGATTCCCACCCGCCGCAGTGCGGCGGCCACGGTGATGCGGGCCGAACCGGAGGTGACCTTCAACCTGCAGAGGGCCAAACGACTGCTGGTGGACCGGGACTACCAGGAGGCGATTACCTATAGCTTCATCAGCAGTGAGATGCACGATCTGATCGATGCCGGTCATGACACGGTGGTGCTGGCCAATCCAATTTCGTCAGATATGTCGATCATGCGCACCACCCTCTGGGCCGGCCTGCTGCAGACGGCCATGTACAATCAGTCACGCCAGCAAGCGCGTGTCAGAATATTCGAGTCAGGTCTTAGGTTTGTTAAGCAAGAAAATGATATTAAACAGGAATTAATGATAGCTGGCCTGGTGTCAGGCACGGCGCAGCCAGAAGGTTGGGGCGCCCCCGCACGGGCGGTTGACTTCTTTGATACCAAGGCCGATCTGGAGGCGTTGTTTGCCCTGACCGGTTGTCCTGGCGAGTTTCAGTTCAGGGCTGCCGCGCATAGTGCGTTGCATCCGGGGCAGAGCGCACAGATCACCCGGGGCGACCAAATCGTTGGCTGGATCGGTAAACTGCACCCGGAACTGGAACAGAAGTTGGATCTGACCTCCGGCGCCTATCTGTTCGAGATCGGCGTGAATCACCTGCTGGAAGGACGTTTACCGGTCTTCAGCCCCCTTTCCAAATACCCCTCTATCCGGCGCGACATCGCGATCGTGGTGGATTATAAGGTTGGGTTTGACGAGATTCGACAGACAATCCGGGAGTCAGTGCCGGAAATTTTGAGAGAAATCCTGATTTTTGATGTCTATACTGGTGAAAAGGTAGACTCAGGACGAAAAAGTCTCGCTTTGGGCTTGATTTTACAGGAAAGTTCCCACACTCTTACCGATGAAAAAGTGGAACGCGTAATGGCGCAGATAGTTGCTGCGCTTGTCGAACGCTACAATGCACAACTGAGAGATTGAACATATGGCTTTGACCAAGGCGGATATTGCCGAAAAACTTTTTGATGAACTTGGCCTGAACAAACGCGAGGCCAAGGAGATGGTTGAAATGTTTTTTGAGAAGGTGCGCATTTCGCTGCAGGAAGGTTCACAGGTTAAGTTGTCTGGGTTTGGTAACTTTGATCTGCGCGAAAAGAAGGAGCGCCCTGGAAGAAACCCGAAAACCGGTGAAGAGATCCCGATTTCGGCGCGCCGCGTGGTGACATTCCGCCCGGGTCAAAAATTGAAGGCGAGGGTCGAAGCTTATGCTGGAAGCAAGCAGTAATACTGCAGATCTGCCGGCAATACCCGGCAAGCGCTATTTCACCATTGGTGAGGTGAGTGAATTGTGTGGCGTCAAGCCGCACGTGTTGCGTTATTGGGAACAGGAGTTTACTCAACTGAAGCCGATCAAGCGGCGTGGCAATCGCCGTTATTATCAGCGTCATGATGTACTGATGATCCGCCAGATACGCAGCCTGCTCTATGATCAGGGCTTTACCATCGGCGGGGCTCGACAGCAGCTCTCCGGTGAAGGCGCCAAGGAGGACCAGGATCAGAGCCACCAGATTGCCAGGCAGTTGCGGGCCGAGCTGGAAGAGGTGTTGCAGATACTCAAGCGCTGATTCGTGCAGCATTGACAACGGGGTGCATACCGCCTAGTATGCGCGCTCAGTTTTCGGGCGGTGGCGCAGTCTGGTAGCGTGCTTGTCTGGGGGACAAGTGGTCGCAGGTTCAAATCCTGTCCGCCCGACCAATCGAAAAAAGGGGTGTCCGTGAGGACACCCCTTTTTTGTTGTGGAGATGTGCTGGATGGATGTCTGCCCACGGGCTTATCCACCCTGCGCGTTGCGGCTGTTGCGGTTCAGGCAGAGCCGCTCAGTTCGCGATGTCGAAAGCAGTTGAGGGTATGGTCGTTGACCATACCCACTGCCTGCATATAGGCGTAGCAGATGGTGCTGCCGACGAATTTGAACCCCCGCCGTTTCAGCTCCCTGGATAGGGCATCGGACTCCGGAGTGGTCGCCGGAACCTGTTGCAGGGATGGCCAGTGATTGGTGATTGGCTGATCCTCGACAAAGCGCCAGATGAAGGTTGAGAAATCACCATATTCTTCTTTAATATCAAGGAATAATTTGGCGTTATTAATACTTGCCATGATTTTCAGTCGGTTGCGGATGATGCCCGGATCGGTCAGCAGTTGTTCGATCTTGCGCGGACTGTAGCGGGCGATCTTTTCCGCATCAAACTGATCGAACACCTGCCGATAGTGGTCCCGCTTGCGCAGCACCGTGATCCACGAAAGCCCTGCCTGGGCACCTTCCAGGATCAGGAATTCAAACAGGGTCCGGTCGTCACGGCTGGGTACTCCCCACTCCCGATCGTGATAGTGCTGATACAGCGGGTCCGAGCCGGCCCACCCGCAACGCTCGATGTTGTTTGGCATAGGGTTGTTTCCTGTTGTATCCGGAACGATCCGCTTTTCTATAGCGACGGCTGCTTGATGGGCTGGTGATATACTGTCCTGCCAGAACTCGCTTGCGAACTGTTTTCATACCCAATTGACCGATCCCTGACGATGGCCCAATCACCTCCGCTGATGCGGGAACTTCCCTATATTAAGGACTCCAGCCGACTGTTTGACCGGATAGCGGGACAGCCCTGGGCGGTGTTTCTCGACAGCGGCGACCGGCGGATTAATCCGGGCCGTTATGACCTGATCGCTGGCGACCCGATGATAACACTGGTCACCCGGCAAGGTCAGACCGAGATTAGTGCGGTGGACGGCGCGGTGACCATCTCCCATGAAGAGCCGCTGCGTCTGCTACAGTCGATGCTTCGGCAATATCAGGTCGAGAGCCCGGGCTCACTGCCTTTCTGCGGCGGGGCGCTGGGCTATTTCTCCTATGACCTGGGAAGGTCCCTTGAGCAACTGCCGGCGGTGGCGCAGGACACGGACCAGTTGCCGGAGATGGCCGTAGGGCTCTATGACTGGGCACTGGTGGTAGACCACCAGAAGCGGCGCAGTTGGCTGGTCGGTTGTGGTTTTGACCCCCGGACAACGACACGGTGGCCAGACTTGGTTGAACTTTTCAGCGGGCTGCCGGTAACCGGCCAGCCGATACCCTTCCGGGTGACCGGAACCATCGAATCCAATATGTCCCGGCAAAAGTATGCCGATGCCTTCCGTCAGGTGCAGCGTTATATCCTGGAGGGGGATTGCTATCAGGTGAATCTGGCCCAACGCTTTTCTGTGACCACCGAAGGGGATCCCTGGCTGGCCTATAAACAGCTACGGGGGCTGAATCCGGCGCCCTTCTCGGCCTATCTCAATACCCCGGCGGTGCAGGTGCTCTGTTCGTCACCCGAGCGTTTTCTGGCTGTCACGGATGGTGTGGTCGAGACCCGGCCAATCAAGGGTACCGTGCCGCGGGGAGGGGGTCCGGCGGAGGACCGGATGCAGCAGCAGCGCCTGCTGCAAAGCAGCAAGGACCGTGCGGAAAACCTGATGATTGTGGATCTGCTGCGCAACGACCTGAGCAAGACCAGCGCCCTTGGGAGTGTCGAGGTGAAGCGGCTTTTCGGGCTTGAGAGCTATGCCACGGTGCATCACCTGGTCTCCATCATCAGCAGCCGGCTGGCGGTGGATCGGGATGCGCTGGATCTGCTGTGGGGCTGTTTTCCCGGCGGCTCCATTACCGGAACGCCAAAACGCCGGGCGATGGAGATCATTGAGCAGCTGGAGCCGGATCGCCGTGGGATCTATTGTGGATCGATCGGTTATATCGGATATGACGGCAACATGGACAGCAATATCGCCATACGCACAATCGTGCATATTGATGGTAGGATGCGTTTCTGGGCAGGTGGCGGGCTGGTGGCGGATTCCGTGCTCGAGACCGAATACCAGGAGACCTTTCACAAGGCGAAAGCCATACTGCGACTGTTACAGCCGGACTATGTACCCCCGGGAAGCACCCGGGGCGGCGATGTTCCGGATCTGAATACTGGTTAAATCGAACAATACGATGTCGATACGTATAGCCAGCGTGTTTTTGTCACTACTGGCCCATGGAACATTCCTGCTTTATCTCGGCAGCTTTACTCCGCATGACCGGTCAGCCCCGGCCGCCTCGGGCAAAAGTCTGCGGGTAGCGCTTGTGCGTACGGAAAACAGGCGGCAGGAGGCAATGACCCTACCTGTGCCTGAGGCAGTGCCAAAACCGGACCCTGCCAAGGCTGTGTATCAACCCACGCCAGAGCCGGTGGCCCCAACAAGAGAGTCAGACCGGGCCAGGAGCGTTCAACAGTTGCTTGCCAGACAGGCCCTCACTGCAGCGGGACGACCGGTAAAGACCCCGGCCACCACCATATCGAAAAAGCCTGAAACACCCGCCGTGCCGCACGCTGAGTCGCCGGCTCCGCCCCCGATGCCTGAACCGCAACCTGCTGTTGAGCCAATCGTACAGCGTGTGGCCAATGCATCACCCAGTGCCGGACCGGCGGAACAGCACGCGTCCACGGAGTCGCCGCGGCAATCGGCAGAGGCGCTGCGGGAGATCGAGCAATCGTATATGAATGCCCTGGTTGCCGCGATCGAAAGACACAAACGCTATCCCCTGCGGGCGCGTAAAAAGGGCTACGAAGGTGAGGTCCAGGTGCTGTTCACCGTGCTCAGGGACGGCACCATCTCCAAGGTCGAAATCGGTGGCAGTTCGCTCCGGGTGATCCTGGACCGGGCCGCCACGAGGGCGGTACGGGATCTGGGGCGGTTTGAACCTATCCCACCCCAGTTAGGTCGTGATCACTGGGAGTTCCGGGTGCCGATCCGCTTTGCCATGCGTTGACCCGCAATCGGGAATTCATCCCCGCGTAATTACGATAGGGCGCGTTTTGCGCTACTTGCGTAACCACAGGGAGTAAATTCCCTTGTGGATTTTCCAGCTTGGCTTAAAATAGCCGCCTCTGAAGGGTGCCCGTTACGGGTTAAAAGGGAACAAGGTGAGTCTGATCCAGGCAACTCCTTGACTGTCCTCGCAACTGTAAGCAAGTAGTCCGGTCTCATGAAGCCACTGATCCAACGATTGGGAAGGCGACACCGGGTGTCGATCTGCAAGTCAGGAAACCTGCCTTTCACGCGTCGCATTTCTACCGAACGGGGTATTCAGTAGAGCGGTCTTCCGTTAGCTGACGCATTCAGGCAGGTCGGAAAAACCTGTACTTGTATGCAGTCCCGCTGTGGCCGTGGTGTGTAACGGTTTTCTCAGCACCCGCAAGTCTCTCTTTCCGTCCTGCATTTGTCATCAATGCACTCCCGCTGTGGAGTAACGGAGAGACCCCGTAATGATCCGCAATAAACTGTTTCCACCGGCTGTTTTATCCACTATCTGCCTGGTACTGCCCATCAATGCCGTGCAGGCCGCCACCCCGCTGAATACCGTCAACGTGACTGCCAACCGCATGGCCCGGACTATTGATGAAACCCTGGCAGCAGTCACGGTGATGACCCGGGAGGATATTGAAAGGAGCCAGGCCAAGGACATTACTCAACTGCTGGATGGTACCCAGGGGCTGAGCATGAGTAACAACGGCGGTCTGGGCAAGACCACCGCTATCCGGCTGCGCGGTACCGGCTCCAATCAGGTGCTGGTGTTGATCGATGGCGTGCGTATCGGTTCGGCCACGCTCGGTACGGCTGCGTTTCAGGATATCCCGCTGGCGCAGATTGAACGCATCGAGATCGTCAGGGGACCCCGCTCCCAGTTGTACGGTGCCGATGCCATGGGTGGGGTGATCCAGATATTCACCCGCAAGGCAAAGGACGGCGGGCAGGTCACGGCGGAAGCGGAATACGGCTCGCATAACACCACCCGGGTGGCACTGGGTATTGCCGGTTCAGACGACAGCCTTGACTTCAGTCTGCGGATTGCCGATCTGCGGACGGACGGATTTAATGCGTTGAAAAACAACAATCCGGATGAGGACGGTTATAACAACCGCTCCTTCTCCGGCCATCTTGGTTACCACTTTTCCAATGGACTGAAACTGAGTGTTACCGCGTTGCAGGCTAAAGGCGAGAATGAGTATGACAGTGCCTGGGGGCCTGCCAATTTTTACGATACCGATTTTCTGCAACAGTCGCTAAGTGGCAAGCTGGAGTACTCGCCCAGCGAATTCTGGGATATGTCCCTCTCCCTGGGTGAAAGCCGGGATGAAGCGACCAATTTTATCAACGGTGGCTTCAGCTCGTTCTTTAATACCAAGCGCCGCCAGTTCTCCTGGCAGAACGATTTTTCCGTCGATGAAGAGAGTGTACTCACCCTGGGTGTGGATTTTTTGCGTGACCAGGTTGAAGGCACCAGCAGTTACAGTGTGGACAAACGGGACAACAGAGCACTGTTTGCCCAGTACCAGACAGTGTTTGGCCGGAACGATTTTGTCATCGGTCTGCGGCACGATGACAATGAATCGTTTGGTGACTATAACACCGGTAATATCGCCTGGGGACGTGAGTTGACCGGGAATCTCCGACTGGTCGCCTCCTATGGTACCGGTTTCCGTGCCCCGACATTCAATGATCTCTACTACCAGGACCCCTGGGGTTCAAACGGCAATCCGAATCTGACCCCGGAAGAGTCGCAGAGTGCAGAAGTGTCCCTCCGGGGTAGTCAGTCGTGGGGTGGATGGAATATCAATCTGTTTCGCACCGATATCGATGGCCTGATCGACTGGGTTGAAATTGCTCCCTTTACCTATCAGCCGCAGAACGTCAATCAGGCCAGGATAGACGGTCTGGAGGCGGGTGTGACCACGCAACTGGCCGGCTGGCAGGTGAGCGGCAACCTGACCTTGCTTGATCCTCGCAATCGCTCAACCGATAAACTGCTGACGGATCGCAGTCAGCGCACCCTGCGCATCGATATCGATCGTACTTTTGGCACGACCGAGTTGGGAGCCACCTTTAATGCCCGCAGTCACAGCTTCAGCGATGAAGCCAATACCAAGGTGGCCGGCGGTTTCGGCACCCTGGATCTCCGGGCGGCGCGCCACCTGAACCGGGAGTGGACCCTACGCGGACAGGTGCGCAATCTGTTCGACCGGGACTATCAGACCATTCGCACCTATAACACCGGCGGCCGTGAACTGTTCGTCTCGGTTCACTACGCGCCCAAATAGCCAGGGCATTTTTCGGCCCGCGGGGGGGCAGGATGCGTTGAGTGAAACGGACCGCATTGATGGCAAGCAGTGCACATCGCCGCGCTCAGCGCATCCTGCCCTTGTTTTCAGGTATGGATATCGATGGTATATACAGGGGTGTGAAAATAGTTCCGTATTCCGAGAAGGTTCGGGGGATAACGAGCGTGATGGATCGGGAACGGTAATCAGGAAACCATGTTGAACCGGTACTTACTCACCTTTCTGTTGTTGATGTTGCCAGCCCTTGGCGCCAGCGACATCGAACAGCCTCGTCGCGTGGTCTCCATTAACCTCTGTACCGACCAGTTGCTACTGCTGTTGGGTGAACCGGATCAGATCGCCTCAGTCAGTCATCTGGCACTGGAACCCAACAGCTCCTACATGGCGGTGCAGGCCGTCAACTATCCGATCAATCACGGCAAGGCGGAGGAGATTCTCGCCCTGAAGCCTGACCTGGTGCTGGCGGGAGCCTATACCGATCGGTCGCTGATTGCGCTATTGAAGAAACTGGGGTACCGGGTGGAGCAGTTTCCACTCTCTTCCAGTATCGATGATATTCGCGGCAATATTCGCCTGATGGCCGGACTGATTGGCAGGGAAGTGCAGGGGCACCAGATGATCGAGGCAATGGATCGACAATTGGAACGGATCAAACGACTCCGACCCGAGGTCAGGCCCAGGGGCGCGTTTTATCAGCCCAACGGCTATACCGGTGGCATCAACACGCTGCAGCACAGTGCCCTGGAGCTGGCCGGCTGGGAGAACATTGCCGCTTTGGAGGGGGTGGTCGGTTACGGTGCCATTGATCTGGAACGGCTGACACTGGCCCAACCGGTGCAACTGTTCACCTCCTCTTACGCGCCCGGCACGCACTCCCGGGGTCAACAACTGCTGCAACATCCGGTGTTGCGGCGGTTGACGCGGGGCAGGGCGCCGATCGAGGTGGCCTACCGCTACTGGATCTGTGGCGGACCGATGATTGTTGAAGCGGTGCAGATATTGCACCGGAGCCTGCCCCGGTGAGTCGGCTACTGCATATGCAACAACGGACGCTGGCGGCGCTCCTCGGCCTATTGGTCGGCCTGCTGTTTGCCGCCTCGCTGTTTGTCGGCTCCAATCCTTTGCCGGTGTTGCAGGCGGCACGTGAGAGCCTGCTGGATACGCCCACGGTGATTGGCCTGATCTTCGGTGAAATCCGTCTGCCACGTGCGCTGATCGCCCTGTTTACCGGGGCCACTCTGGGGCTGGCCGGTGCCGCCATGCAGGGCTTGCTGCGTAATCCACTGGCTAGTCCGGGGCTGATCGGCAGTGCTAGCGGTGCCGCGCTGGGGGCGGTGGGAATGCTCTATTTCGGCCTCGGCGCCCTGTTGCCGCTGGCCGTTCCCATGGGGGGCATGGCCGGTGCGCTGCTGGCTACGTTCCTGGTCTACCTGATGGCGGGCCGGGAAGCCGGCACCCTGACCCTGATCCTGGCCGGTGTGGCCATCAATGCACTGGCCCTGGCGATGATCTCGCTACTGCTGAATCTGGCGCCCAGCCCCTACGCGGTACGGGAGATCGTGCTCTGGATGATGGGTTCTATCGCCAATCACAGTATGCATGATCTCTGGACCCTGTTGCCCGGCGTCCTGCTGGGCTGGCTGATGTTGCTGGGGACCGGTCGTTCACTGGATGCATTGACCCTGGGCGAGGAGACCGCCAGCACCATGGGTATCTCGCTCACCCGGCTACGCTGGCGTATCTTTCTGGCGGTGGCGTTATCGGTTGGTTCGGCGGTCTCCATTACCGGTTCCATTGGCTTTGTCGGTCTGGTAGTGCCCCATCTGTTGCGGCCACTGGTTGGTTTTCAGCCATCGCGGCTGTTGCTCACCAGCGCCCTGGGCGGAGCCGCATTGCTGCTGGCGGCGGATATCACCACCCGCCTGTTCCCGGTCGGTACCGATATCAAGGTCGGTGTGGTGACCTCACTGGTGGGGGCTCCGTTCTTTCTCTACCTCATTCTCAAGAGTCGGCGCTACCAGCTATGAACAGACTGCACGGTACAGGGCTGGCCGTATCACTGGGCGGGGTCTCCATCCTGAAGGGGGTCGACTTCAATCTGAAAGCAGGTGAAATGCTCGGCCTGATCGGTCCCAACGGGGCTGGCAAGACCACCTTGCTGCGGGTCTTGGCTGGTCTGCTGAAACCCCGGTCGGGAACCCTGTGGTGGGAGGAGACAGACTATCTGCTACTGCCCCCTCGCGAACGCGCCAGGCGGCTCTCCTATCTGGCCCAGAGTGGCACCGCCTACTGGCCCATGAGCGTCGAACGCCTCGTCGCCCTGGGCCGTCTGCCCCATCTCTCCGACTGGCAACAACCGGGGGAGACGGATGAGGCGTTGATCGGGCAGGTGATGGCGGAGACCGACCTGACCGATTTCCGCACACGGCAGTTCAATACCCTCTCCGGGGGGGAGCGCTCCCGGGTGCTGCTGGCGCGAGCCCTGGTGGCGGAGCCGGAAGTACTGCTGGCAGATGAGCCGGTGGCGGCGCTCGATCTGGCACATCAGATAGAGGTGATGTCGCTGTTGCAGTGTTATTGCCGGAAGGGCGGGGCGGTGGTTGTGGTGCTGCATGATCTTCGGTTGGCCGCGCATTACTGCCACCGCCTGATGCTGCTGGTGGCGGGTGAAACCCTGGCCGAGGGAAGCCCTGCGTCGGTGTTGACCGGGGAGAACATGGCGCGCGCCTTCGGGGTGCGACTCAACAGTGAAACGATCTCGATTGCCGAAACGCTGAAGCTGCCCTGGGAGAGGAGCCGCTAAGCGATGAATCTGCTGCTGCTCGATCAACAGGATCTGATAGCACCCGATATTGCGGTGATCCGTGGCCGGCGGCTGCGACACATTCTCGATGTGCATCGCGCGCAACCGGGCGACCGCCTCAAGGCAGGTCTGCTCAATGGGCCGATGGGTCGGGCGGAGATCCTGACCCTGGACCGGCAACAGGCGACACTGCGGCTTGAACTGGGCGAGCCGGCACCCGACGGGTTGCCGCTCACACTGGTCCTGGCCCTGCCGCGACCCAAGATGTTACGCCGCTGTCTGCGTATGGTTGCGGAACTCGGTATCAAGCGGCTCTACCTGATCCACAGCTTCCGGGTGGAGAAGAGTTACTGGCAGAGCCCCCTGCTGTCGCCGGGCGAGATACACCGGACCCTGCGGGAGGGACTTGAGCAGGCGAAAGATACCCGGCTGCCGCAGGTTGAGATCAGAAAACGTTTCAAGCCCTTTGTCGAGGATCAACTGCCCGGACTGTTGGCGGGAAGGCAGGGGCTGGTGGCTCATCCCTATGCCGGGAGCGTCGGTAATCCCGCGCTGTCGTTGGAGCGACCGGCGCTGATCTGTGTCGGACCCGAAGGTGGGTTTATTCCCTACGAAGTCGAGAAGCTGCTGGCAGCGGGTTGCTCGCCGCTGGATCTGGGTGAGCGTATTTACCGGGTGGAGACATTCTTGCCGTTGCTGGTGGGACGCCTCTTCCGATGATACCGTAGCGAGTGAAGGTTCAACGCTGGGAGGTGGGGTCAAGCCATCGCATAATCAAGGAGCGGTTTCGTGGATCGGATGACTTGACTCTGACCTATCAAATCGTATCGAATGCAACAGTCCGTGTTGGCCTGTCCGCTAACCATGTTATAACTTATTGAAATTAAACTATATTATATGTTTTTTGATAACTATCTCTGGGCCTATCTGGTGGCCATTACCCTGCTCACGGTATCACCCGGGGTGGATACCCTGCTGGTGATCAGGAATACCGTGCGTGGCGGTTTCAGGGATGGCGTGTTGACCAGTTTTGCCATCTGTCTGGGCCTGTTCGTGCATGCGGCGGTCTCGGCCGGGGGCATCTCCCTGATCCTGATGCAGTCGGCCTGGATGTTCTCCCTGCTCAAACTGGCCGGCGCCGGTTATCTGGTTTGGCTCGGCGCCAAGAGCCTGTACGCCGCCTATCGTGGCGAAAGCGGGCTGAAATTCGAGACGGGCAGGGTGACGCACCGCCAAGTTGCCGCCTGGACCTCACTGCGTGAAGGTTTTCTCTCCAATGTGCTGAACCCCAAGACGGTCATCTTCTATATGGCGTTTCTGCCCCAGTTCATCCAGCCGGGCGATCCGGCACTGGCCAAGTCCCTGTTCCTGGCCGGGCTGCATTTCGTCATCGCCAATATCTGGCAACTGATACTGGTGCTGATGGTGGGGCGGGCCGCTATCTGGCTCTCCCGTCCCCGGGTTGGGCGCTGTTTTCACAGCCTGACCGGTTCGGTCATGGTCTTCTTCGGCATACGCCTCGGTTTTGATTCCTAGCTGTTAAGCATCCTCAAGCCACTCGATCAGGTAGAACAGGCGGAATCCCTCGGATGAACGGGAGGGTCCGTACACCAGTGCGGGATAGCGCTGTTCCTGCACATTCGCCTGCGCCATGGCACTGCTGTATGAGTCCATGAGCTGGACACAGTTCTCGGGAAAACGGGCGCGTTTTTTTCCCGGCACATAGATCACCGCATAGTGTTTCTCAACCACCGTGCTTGCCGGGTCGTTGCCGTGGGTTCTGGGAAAATCCATAGGTTGCCGCCTGTTCCGAAAGAGCGCTTTCAGCTTAACGCGATTGACCGCGGATGAACAATCAGCCCTGCTAATCCGCGAATAGCACTTGTGGATGGTCCGGTCTGTGCTGATGCGCTCGGGTTTGGTCGGGTGGGGCAGGGAATCAGGAGATCGATTGCAGTACCGGACAGGTGAGTAATCTTTTCAGGTCCGGCAACTGTTCCAGCTGGCGGCGGATCTGATTCAGGCGCTCCATCGAATCGGTCTCCGCGAACAGGATCAGATCCACCTCGCCGCTCAACGCATGTCCGGAATAGAGTTCAGGGATGGCCTGGATGATGGGTAGCAGCTCATCCAGTTTGAAGGGTGAAAAACTGAGTTGAAAGTAGGCCTGAACCGCCTTGTTGCCCGTCTGTCCGAGTCGCAGGGTGTAGCCCCGGATGATCCCACGCGCTTCCAGCCGTTGAATTCGCTCCGCCACGGCACTGCGGGAGAGACCGATATCGCGCCCGATGGCCGCCAGTGACTCGCGGGCGTTCTGCGTCAGTCGGTTAATGATCTGCTGGTCGAATTTGTCCACAGCGGGATTATTGCGAGTTTTCGGGTTTCCCGTCCAGCACTCTCTGGACCGTTAATTTCACTGAAATATTCTACATCTTACGGTCAAAAGTCGACGTGTTTACGGCTGAGCGGTCTGAGAGCCTTCGGTAAGATCAAGTTGAGATTAAAACCAAGGAGACAACTGGTGAACAGTGAAAGCGTGTTGCAGTACCGTGATCAGCAGCTCTGCATGGAATCCGTATCGCTGAGTCGTATTGCCGAACAGGTGGAGACTCCGTTCTACTGTTATTCGGCGGCGGCCATCAGGGCGCAGATAGGGGCCTGCAAATCCGCCTTCCAGAGTATGGGTGTCACGATACATTATGCGGTGAAGGCCAACAGCAATCTTGCTGTGCTGCGACTCATGGCCGAGGCTGGACTGGGGGCGGATATTGTATCGGAGGGTGAGTTGGCGCGTGCGTTGAAGGCCGGTATTCAGCCGCAGGATATTATTTTTTCCGGGGTCGGAAAAAGGACATCAGAACTGTTGGCCGCGCTGGATGCAGGCATATTCCAGTTTAATCTGGAATCGATTCCGGAACTGGACCGGCTGGCGGATCTGTGCCGGTCGCGGGGTCGAACTGCCAACGTCTCAATACGGGTTAATCCAGACGTGGATGCGGCCACTCACCGGCATATCACCACCGGCGTGAAGGGGAGTAAATTCGGCATACCGCTCGGACAATTGGAGTTGGCGCTGGAGCGGATAGCGTGCAGTGACGGTTTGAGACTGCACGGCCTGGCTGTACACCTGGGTTCCCAGATACTGGATCCGGAACCCTATCGTAAGGCCTGCCGTCGGTTGCGGGAATGGGTGATCGGGTTGAGAACGAAAGGCCATACGATTAGCCACCTGGATCTGGGCGGCGGTTTCGGTATTGACTACGGCGATGGCCGTTGCCTGGCGTATGGAGCGGTTGCCGCAGTGATCGATCGGGAGCTGCGGAGTCTGGGGGTCGCGATTGCTGTCGAGCCGGGGCGCTCGCTGGTGGCCGCCGCGGGAGTGTTGGTGAGTGAGGTGGTTTATCGAAAGGAGGTTGAACCGGTTCCGTTCCTGATCCTGGATGCCGGCATGAATGATTTGATGCGTCCGGCACTGTACCAGGCCTCCCATCAACTCGTCACGCTGAAGGAGCCGGATGAGGTAAGGGAAGTTTGCAACGTGGTTGGCCCGATCTGTGAGACCAGCGACAGTTTTCTACAACAGGCCAGCCTGCCGCAGATCAACCCGGGGGAGCGTGTGGCCCTGCTACAGGCCGGTGCCTACGGGGCGGTCATGGCCTCCGGCTACAACAGCCGGGATATCATTCCCGAGGTGATGATTCGGGGTGATCAATATGGCCTGATCAGAAAACGCATCTCCCATCGTGACCTGATGGCGTATGAAAATCTGGATGGGTCGGGGTCGTTCTGATCTTTGTCAGTTTCCATGTTATGACTAAAGAACCAAGCCGGTTTGTCGATATAACAGACAATGAGTTTTTGCCGCCAGATGGGGCGTGGAGAGGATTTTTTGTTGATATCCTTTGCCCCGGCACCACTAGAATAGCCGGATGGCAGAAATGGAAATATTCAATTGTCAGGGGATCTCCTCATGCGTGAGTCCATTACCCATATTATTCGTTGGCTGTTATCCGCCATCGGTATTCGCTCCATCAACAGCCAGTTTCTGTTCTCCTATATTCTGATCTTCCTCTGCGCCCTGATTTCGGTGATCACCATCTATCTGAGTTTGGGGGTGAATTCCAACTCCATCGACGTCGCCGGCCGGCAACGGATGTTGAGTCAGCGACTGGCCAAAGAGGCCATGCTGGTGGCGCAGCAGGCTGAGAGCCGTGAGATGATGGAGAAGACGATCAGACTGTTTGAATCTTCTCACAAAGCGCTTTTTGACGGTGATGAAACACAAAATATACTACCGGTAAAGGACGCGGTGATTCTCAAACAACTCAAGCTTGTGGAACAGCTCTGGTCCGGGTATAAGCAGGTAATTACCCGGTATTCAGCGAGTCCCGATAAGGCCGGTCTGGAAGCGATTCAGAAACAGTCTGTTCAGGTGTTGAAGGAGATGAATAAGGCCGTCGGTATGATGGCGACCGCAGCCAACGACTCAGTCGCCCTGCAACAGACCATCGCCTTTGTCATGACCTCAATCATTCTGCTGTTGGTCGTGTTGGGTCGGGTATTCGGCATGACGGTCTTGATGAAGGAGATCGATCAACTGCGCACCCATCTTGGGGAGGTGAGTAAGGGCGATTTTTCCAAACCGATTGACTGCCTGGACAGTCAGAATGAGATCGGACTCGCCTACACCGCCTACAACGATATGCTGCAACAGGTAGGGCAGATGATCAAAGGCGTATGCCAGGTTGCCGACCGGGTGAGTGAGGCGACGTCCAAGGCGACCGAGACGCTGGATAGTACCGATCAGGGGGTAACACAACAGCAACAGGAGATCACCCAGGTCGCCACTGCAATTAACGAAATTACTGTGACCGTACAGGAAGTGGCCCGTAATACCAGTCAGGCGGCCGAGTCGGCGTCACAGGCGGACCAGGAGGCGAGAACCGGTCAAACCATTGTCAATCATACACGCAGCGGTATTCAGAGCATGGCTCAACAGGTTGAAGAGGCGGCTTCCACTATCAACATCCTCGAGAGTGATACCCAACAGGTGGGGCAGGTGCTTGAGGTGATTACCAGTATTGCCGAGCAGACCAACCTGTTGGCTTTGAATGCCGCCATTGAGGCTGCCCGTGCCGGTGATCAGGGCAGGGGATTTGCTGTGGTGGCGGACGAGGTACGCACCCTGGCGCAACGCACTCAGGAATCGACCGGCAAGATACGCGATATCATCGAACGATTACAGAACCAGGCGGCGGCATCGGTCAAAGCGATCGGCAAGAGCCGTGAGATCGCGCACCAGAGCGTGGAACAGACCGAGGAGGCCGGTGTCGCCCTGGAGAAGATCGTCGGCATGGTAACCACCATCCGGGATATGAGTACTCAGATTGCCACCGCTATCGAACAGCAGAGTCAGGTGACCACGGAAGTGGATCGCTCTATAGTCAATATTGCCGAAGTGGCGGAAATGACACGCCGGGCCGCGCGCCAGACGGTCGATTCCAATGCGCGGATCAGTGAGGAGATCCAGCAACTGAATCGGGTCATGTCTCAGTTCCATACCAAAGCGGGCCTGGATCTTTCGGTCGCCAAGGCGGCACACCTGGCGTGGAAGGGGCGTGTACGTGCCTATTTGGACGGTGAAGGCATGTTGACGGAAAAAGAGGCGGTGTCACATCATGACTGCGTCTTCGGCAAGTGGTACTACAGTGACGGCCTGAACAACTATGGTCAGCTATCGGTATTGAAGCAGATCGAGGCTCCACATGCCGAGCTGCACCAGACAATCAAGAAGATAGTCGCGGCCAAGGAGGCGGGAAGGGATGCGGATGCTCAAATGCTGTTTACCCGGATTGAGCCCTTATCCCAACAGATCGTCGGCCTGATTGATCGGCTTGAAACAGAGATTAATGCCGCCTGAATTGTTTTGTAAGCGTGAGCGGTGAGTCTTGTGCGGGTTTGAGCGGTTATTGCCTGGCTGTGACGACGGGATATAAGCAAAATAGCCGTTCCATCATCAGCTGAATTGCTGAAATATGATGCCGATCCTGAACCCGGTCGACGTGTCGTCATAATCCACGTCGATCTCGGCGTCATGAATCTCGGTGATGCGTTTGACAATCGACAGGCCCAGGCCGCTGCCGTTGGGGCCGCTTTGCGCGCCACGCCGGAAACGCTGAAACATCAGATCGAGCGTCTGCCTGGAAATGCCGTTTCCTGAATCCCATACCTCCAACCGGACCCGGTCGGCTTCATCCGTCAGGCGGATGCCCGCCGCACCCGGGCCGGGGGTGTATTTAATGGCATTTTCCAGCAGGTTTCGCAGCATGATCTGCAACATAGTCGGCTCGCCGCTGATCCGGTACTCGGGCTGCGCTGAATTCATCTCCAGGCGGATATGGTGCCGCCTGGCGTCCTCTTTCAGGGTGGCGATCACCTCCCCGGCAAGCCCGACCAGATCGACGGACTGAAAAGTCAGTGTGGTGGCACTTTCCCGGTCGGCCCGCGCCAGGGTCAGCAACTGGTTGACCAGATGGGTGGTACGATCGATCCCCTGCAGCGCCTTGTTCATTGCCTTGGTCTTTTGTTGCGCATCCGTCGCCCGTAACGCCACTTGCAGTTGCACCTTGAGCCCGGCCAGCGGCGTTCTCAGTTCATGGGCCGCATCGGCGGTAAAGCGGCGCTCATTGTCAATCGCCTGGGCCAGGCGTTGCAGTAACCGGTTGAGGGCGCTGATCAGGGGGGAAACTTCAGCCGGTGCATCTTCTATATTGAATGGGCGGAGCGAACGTGGGTCCATGGCCCCGGCCTCACTCACCAGTTGCTTCAATGGTTTCAGGCTGCGACTGATGCCCAGCCAGATAAACAGACCCAGCAGCGGCAGCATCAGCATGATGATCGAGAGTGTATCCTTGATCAGGTAGGAGACCAGTTCCTCCCGGGCTTCGAGCTTTTGTGCCGTGTGGATAACCAGTCCGGTCTCCCTGTCCCGGAGGGTGAATACACGCCATTTTTTTCCATCGAAGGTGTAATCGCTGAAGCCTTCCGGCAGTTCGGTGAGGAAATCGGGAGCATCTTTCGACTGAATAATGAGTCGACCCAGCTTTGCCGTGAAGGCGATATTCAATTCATAGTCATGCTGAAAATTGCTGTTCAGCTCGATATTGCGTATCAACTCCACTTCGCCCTCCTTGATCTCCTGTTGCAGCAGTCCAAACAGTATCCGGGCGTTCTGCGCGAGGCTGGCATCGTAGATCTCCTCCAGTTCATGGGTCGCGTCCTGGTTGACCAGAATGAAAATACCCAGCCAGGTGATGCCGATCAGTCCGATCAGGCTCAGCAGCAATCGTTTGCGGATCGATACCGTCCTAGTCATTACCGCCGGCCTGTTTGGGGATTTTGTAACCGACTCCGCGGATGGTCTGAATGGTGGTCTTGCCCAACTTTTTTCGCAGATGGTGGATGTAGACTTCAATGGCATTGCTCTCCACCCCATCGTCCCATCCGTAAAGCGCTTCCTCCAGGCGCTGCCGTGACAGCACCTGGCCGCTGTTTATCAACAGTGCCTCCAGGATAGCGTATTCCCGCGAGGTGCAGGTGACCGGATGGCCGTCGAGGTGGACTGTCCGGCCCGCCGGGTCCAGGCTGATAGCACCATACCGGAGGAGGGGAGAGCTACGCCCGGTACGGCGTCGGGATATGGCGCGCAGGCGTGCCGCAAGTTCTTCCAGATCAAAGGGCTTGGGCAGGTAGTCGTCGGCACCGGAATCCAGTCCGAGAACACGGTCATCCAGACTGTCCCTGGCGGTCAGCAACAGGACCGGGATGGGATTGTCCTGTTGGCGTATTCTCCTTAGCAGGGTCAGTCCATCCTGTCCTGGCAGCGAAATATCCAGAATCGCCAGATCGAAGGAACTGTCCCGCAGGGCGGCCTCTGCCTGATTGCCGTCGGTTATCCAGTCGACGGTGTAGCCCATCTGCTCCAGGCCGACGCTAAGCCCGTCACCCAACAATTGGTCGTCCTCAACCAGTAGTACCCGCATTATTGTTGTCCATCAATTTCGCAGCCCAAGAAATTTGGTATTAGGCTTTAACAGTCTTAAGTTTTCCTTAATCTTTTGAAAGTAGTCTCATCGGAATAAATCCTCAATTCTTACCATGAGATAAATTCTGATGCAGGCACGACTCTCCAATAGCCGCTATTTGTTGATCGGATATATTCTATTAATCGCGCTGGCTGGTTTCATTATTACCCGGACCTTGCTGCTGGTGGCGGCATTCCCGGAAGCCGACCTGTCGATCATAGCATTTTTAAGGATTTATCTGCTGGGACTGGTTTACGACCTGGCATTCTATAGTTATGCGCTGATACCGGTCACCCTGTATCTGCTGTGGCTACCTGAACGAATCTGGAGAACACGTCTTAACCGCGGTTTTGTGCGGCTTGCGATCTTTGCGACCATCTATGGCCTCGGATTTATTCTCGCGGCAGAACTCCTGTTCTGGGACGAGTTCAGTGTGCGCTTCAATTTCATTTCCGTGGACTATCTGGTGTATCGGCGGGAAGTAACGGATAACATCCGCGAATCTTATCCGTTACCGCTCTATCTCAGCACCATTTTCGGAGCCAGTCTGTTCGTATACTGGCTGGTGGCTGACAAGATCAAGGCCGCCCTGGATATTCGGGAGCAATTCCGGCAGCGAGTAGTCTATGCCAGCGGGATACTGCTGCTGCCGGTATTAAGCTTTCTGCTGGTTAATCAGGATCTGCGTGAACTGTCCAATAACAGTTATCAAAATGAGCTGGCCAGTAACGGCCCCTACCAGTTTATCGCGGCCTTCCGGAACAATGAGCTGGATTATTATAAGTTCTACCAGACGCTGCCCGACTCAAGGGCCGCCGCGCTCCTGCAGCAGGAGATCAGCCAGAGTGCGGCGCCCGCCGCCAGCTTTGACATCCGGCGGCATATTGACAACCCGGGAGATGAACGTCACCTAAATGTATTTCTGGTGATGGTGGAGAGCCTGGGTGCCGATTACCTCGGTGTATTCGGCAACGCTGATCATCTGACCCCAAACCTGGACCGTCTGGCCGGCCAGTCCATGCTGTTTACCAATCTGTATGCCACCGGCACCCGGACCACCCGGGGGCTGGAAGCCGTCACCCTGTCGATTCCACCGACACCCGGGCGTTCCATCGTCAAGCGTGTGGGTCATGAGACGAATCTCTGGTCGATCGGCAATGTATTGAAGCAGAAAGGCTATGATGTGGAGTTTATCTACGGTGGGCGGGGCTATTTCGAGAACATGAATGCCTTCTTTGCGGGCAACGGCTACAGCATTATCGATCAGTCAAGTACGCCGGACAGTGAAATGGGCTTTACCAATGCCTGGGGCATGGCGGATGATGATCTGTATGCCCAGGCCATCAAGGCGGCAGATTCCGCTTATAAAGCGGAAAAGCCGTTCTTTTTCCACCTGATGACCACAACCAATCACCGGCCCTATACCTACCCGGACGGCCGTATCGATATCGCCCCCGGCAGTGGCCGGCCCGGCGCAGTAAAATATACCGACTGGGCGATTGGCGAGATGATTGAAAAGGCCCGACAGAAGCCTTGGTTCAAAGATACCCTGTTTGTATTTATGGCGGATCATACCTCCGGGAGCGCGGGCAAAGTTGCCCTGCCGGTCCCGCGATACCATATTCCCATGTTGGTCTATAGTCCGGAACATATCACGGCACAAAAAGTAAATACCCTATCGAGCCAGATCGATGTGGCGCCCACGCTGCTGGCGTTGTTGAATATGGATTATGACTCGGCGTTTTTCGGAAAGAACATACTGACCATGCGGCCGGAGGAGGAGCGGGCGTTGATCGGCAACTATCAGAAGCTGGGTCTGTATGCCGGCAATCGACTCTCTATACTCAGCCCGAAACAGCGCATGACCAGACAGGTCGATCCCGATACAGCGGCACCGGTAGAGACCACACTTGCCGCACCGGACGCGGATATTGAGCGGGACATCGCCTATTACCAGGGCGCCAGTTACATCTTCTCCCAGCACTTGAATGCCTGGGAGTCGCCGGCGGATGCTCAATAATGCAGCAAGACCACAATTTTTTGCGTAACCATTTACTCCTGCCGTTGTTGGTATTTGTGCTGCTGGCGGGGTTGCTGGAGATCAGTTCCCTTGATCTCTATGTAGCGGACCTGATCTACCAGGCGGGTGGTCCCGGTTGGACACTGCAGAACAGCACGCTGTTTTCCGACATCCTGCATACCAACGCCAAGGCACTGGTGAAAATACTTGCGGTGATTTTGTTTGTTGTCGCTGTTGTTAGCCAGTTCGTCAATCGGATGCAGCCCTACCGTCGGGCGATCTGGTATCTTGCGCTGGTGATGCCCCTGTCTGGACTGTTGGTCGGTATCGGCAAGGATATCACCCATGTCGATTGCCCCTGGAGTCTGTTGCGCTATGGGGGTGATTATCCCTATGTCAGGCTGTTTGAATCCCATCCTGAGAATTTTAAGTATGGCAAGTGCTTTCCGGCGGCGCATGCCAGTGCCGGGTTTACCTTCGTGGCACTCTATTTTTTTCTTGCCGTGCTGCGTCCCGGATGGAGATACCTTGGCCTGGCTGTCGGAGTTGTCCTGGGCCTGGTATTCGGTATCACCCAGCAGATACGTGGCGCCCACTTCATTTCTCATGACCTGTGGACAGCCGCGATCTGCTGGTTCAACAGCCTTGGCTGGTACTGGTTTGCCTTTCGAAGAAAAAAGTCTGCCATGTCAGATGGACGTCAGCAGGCCAATGATCTGGAGTGGCAAGACGCCGATTCATCAGCCGTCATGATTACCAGCGAAAAATAATGGCTCCGGAAGAGCGGCCATAATCGTAATTGTATCGATGGCCTGGTCTGCCGTAATAGTACCGATGGCTTGGCCTGTCGTAATTCTTCCAGTAGTGTTTGTTTGAACGATATCGATCGTTTAACCGGTGCCGCCAGGCGCGGTTATTGGTGTGTCCGTGGCGATTTCGGTAGATTTTTTTCTCTCTGTGAGAAATACGGTCATCACGATGGGAAGTCCGCACAAGCTGTCCGCGCTGATGCTGGACATCCTGGTTTTCTGCGAAGCCGCTTCCGTCGTGGCGACCGCCTGCCTGCACTTGTGTCGCGACTGCAAGCGACAGTGAGGTGATGATTAACGCCTTGGCTAAAAGTTTCATTCTGATTCTCCTTTACATTCTCTCGGTACGTTTAAAGACTACAACCGGACGGCTGAATGGCACCTGAATGGAGCGGCATGAATTCAGCACCAAATAACCCTGTGGTTTCCCTTTTGTTTGGTGTTGAACAAAGGGTTAGATTAACTTGTATACGGATGAACCGAGATTGGAGGTATTTATGAATGAAATGGACAGAATCAAGCTGGAGGCGGCGGCCTTCAGGGGCTTGGTCGGGCATCTTCGCGAACGGACCGATGTGCAGAATATCGACATCATGAATCTGGCCGGTTTCTGCCGCAACTGTCTCTCCAAATGGTACAAGGCGGCGGCGGATGCACAGGGTATTTCCATTACCAAGGATGAGGCGCTGGAGGCGATCTATGGTATGTCCTACGATGAATGGAAAGCGAAATATCAGCGGGAGGCGACCCAGGAACAGAAGGATCAATTCGACCAGACTAAGCCGTTGCATGCCAAGATCAGCGGACATGTTTGACCGGGAGACACAGTTGCCACCAGGCATCGGCTGAATATCAACCGGTCGACATCTATGTCATACTGCCCAGCTAAAGATTGTCCCGATTCCTGAAGAAAATACGATGACAAAACCGACACTGGAGGAGATTCTGGGGCGCCTGCAGAAGCTACAGGCGGAACTGGAACTGGAGATCGACCAACTGCTGAAGGAGAAGCGTCGGCAGTTTCACTATACCCTGGAACAGGGCAGAGTTCGGTTCGAACAGGGCTTCAAGGCGTTACAACGCCGGCAGCGAATCGGACTCTGGCGTTATCTTCGCGGCGCCAGGCTTGCGCATGTGCTCTCTGCACCGATTATCTACAGCGTTGTCGTGCCGCTGGCGTTACTTGATCTGATGATCACTCTCTACCAGCACACCTGCTTCCGGATCTATGGCATCCCGCTGGTTCGTCGGGCCGATTACATGTGTGCGGACCGGCTGCAACTCTCCTATTTGAATGCGATTGAAAAGCTGAACTGCCTGTACTGCAGTTACGGCAATGGCGTGGTGGAGTATTGTCGAGAGATCAGTGCGCGCACGGAACAGTACTGGTGCCCGATAAAACATGCGCGACGTACGCCGGACCCACATCACCGGGTTGATAAGTTCTTTGACTATGGTGATGCCGAGGCCTATAAGCAGCAACTGCAGAGCCTGCGTCGGCAGTGGAATGACAGAGAGCAGGTCAATTCGCCAAAAAGTGGCGGTTGAAGTTAAGTTACGCCCAAATGAAATGGCGCAGGATGGGCACGCCAAGGCGTACCCATCCTGCGGTTAACTACTGCTGTCTGCCCCGACGCTCCTGCATCGCCTGATGCATTGCCTCGTGCTGGGCTTCCATCTGTTTCTGCGCTTCCGCACGGCGGGCTTCCATCCGTTTCTGCATTTCAGCGCGATGTGCCTCGCGTTGCTTCTGTATCTCGGCACGCTGCGCTTCCATCTGCTTTATCATCTCTTCCCGTTGGGCGTTCGCCTCCGGATTATTCGAGTCGAAAGGTGTCATGGGATGGGTGAATGGGGGCTGGCCCGGGGCTGACTGCTGAAACTGTCTACGTTGGGCCTCCATGGCCTCGCGCATGGCTTGATGCTGGGCCTGCATGGCCTTTTGTTGCTCTTCAGTCATGTAGGCGTGTGGTGGAACCGCAGGTCCATAAGGGTAGGCGCCGGCGCCATAGGGATAGCCATAATAGGGGGTGTTGTAACCGTAACCATCACCCCGACCGTACATGTTGCCACGACCACGGAAGCTCATGTTGAAATCTCCGGAGCCGTCGCCCAGACCGTTGCCGAATCCATTTCCATTCCAGGGATTGCCGCCCCACCAGGCACTGGCGGTCATACAGCTGGTGGTCAGGGCAATCGCCACAATTAATTTGGATATTTTCATGGTATTAACCTTAGCGGGTTGGTGCTAGGAGGCTGTCGGGTTTATCCGTTTGAAGCGAAAATGACTGGGGACGAGTCAAATCAGTTTATCGAGCGAGGCGAATAGTGGACCTATTTAACGAGATCGATAAGCTGAGTTGATCGTCATCCAGGGATTTGCAGCCAAACAGCGTTAAACCCGACAGCCTCCTAGAGAAGGGTAATTCATTTTCCCCGAGTCCTGCCGTTGAACCCAGGGAAAATGAGGTTCTGCACAATTCTTAACGGGATTCCTACAATCGGCACGTCCTTGTGCCTGCACACATCCTTGGATCACCGGGTGACCCGATGAGCGATTATTGGGCGGCAGGTGCCTGCGGGGCTACCTGTGCGCCTGGTGCCGGGTATCCGTAAGGTGCGCCGTAACCGTAAGGAGCCGCGCCGTAAGGAGCTGCGCCGTAACCATAAGGAGCGCCATAGCCGTAAGGGGCACCGTAACCACCATAGTAGGGGTTGCCATAACCATAGCCGTTACCGCGGGTATAGGCATTGCTGCGGCCGCTGAAGTTCATGTTGAAATCACCGGTGCCGTCTCCCATACCATTGCCCATTCCATTCCAGGGACCGCCGCCCCACCAGGCAGAAGCAGTGGCGGATGCGGACAACATGGCGACAACGGCAGCGATCTTTGCAAATTTGTTCATGAGTATCTCTCCTGAAAAACCTTGATTAAGTATATATTTTGTTCTGTAAAGCGCTACAGCTCGCCTTAACTGTGGGTAAGAATATAAGAAATTGCTAAAATAGTAAACAACTATTTAATAAAAATATAAATTATATTTAATATCAACGTGTTAATGGTTGATCAGATGATATATCCAGGGGGCAGTTTTGACGTCCCAGCAGGCAGGCGAGATGTCGAACCATGGGTTCCGAAACAGGCTGAATTTTCTTGCGCATGACCGATCCCACAGCGTCGGTCAGACTGAGGATCGGGGTAAGGGCGCGGTCATCCAGATGGGCCAGAAACAGCATGGCGCGTATTTCCGCCTGCAGTGCCGGGAGCCTGTTCAATAACTGATGAAGGGGACCTTTATCAGCGGTTATCAGTGCTTCGACCACGCTATCAATTTCGCTGATCTCGCGCAGTTCATCGGTGTGGGTCCGGACGGCGGAAAAATAGTTGCCTACCGCTTTGAACAGGGCGCTGACCACATCCTGGTTGGCCGGGCGTGTCATCACATCGATCACCGCACTGGCAAATGTCTGGCCACGGCTGTCCAACAGTTTTTCCATGAGTACGGCGTAGTGGTTTCCCTGTTCCGTCAATTGCCCTAGTGCGGAGAGATGGGATTGCCGGTCGTTTCTGGGCGGTAACCGGTCAGGCAGATCATCCGGGACCGTTTCCAGGAATCCCACCCGATAACTCTTTGTGGAGTGACCCCGGTTCCAGAGCCGCTGTTTGAGATGGTCATCGATAAGCCCAGGCTGCAGTACCAGACGCACGGTCTCCAGCATTTGTTGGGGTTCGGTTTCAAAGGGAAGGTACTCGACCAGAAAGGCCGCCAGTTCCGGTGCCAGAGGTCCCACCGCGACGGCCGCTTGTTCCAGCATGCGTCGGGCATACTCGGCCTGTGGTTCACACCACCAGGCGAGGCACGCGAGTTCATGAGTCAGTCCCGGTGAACAGACCACTGCCATGACGGCCTCCGGCTCGGCCAGTTTCAACAGGCTCGACATCCGGGTACTTTCAAGCTGTCCCATACGTGTCCAGCGCTGAATGAAAACGGGATAGCCACCGGGGGAGTCAAGCGTGATGCCGGCCAGCAGTTCACGCACTTTTTTTAGATACCTGTCCGGGTTGCCGCCAGGGTGCAGGACAACCTTCAGCTCTTTGTCGCCCTTTCTGCCCAACACCTCCATGCTGTTCTCGTTGATGCGGATGGCGTCAGCATTAACGGCAAGTACGTTCAGACGCAAGAGATCTTCGTGTGTCAGTTCCATGTAACCTGCAGTCCTCAATTGAGCTGGATGCGCTGACCCCAGGGGATCTCCGCCTTGCCCTTGATCAGCCAGATGACCGGCATTGCGGGTTCATGTGGCGGAAAATCTCCCTGGGCATCGGTAAAATAGATCAGCAGGTCACAATGCGTATCCTGTTGCGCCACCCACTCAAACACCGGTCTGAAATCGGTATCACCACCACCTTTGAACGCATGAGGTAGCTGGAGCTGTTCCCAGGGCTCGGCAATCCAAGGGCCGTCGGCAGCCAGAGCGGCATCGCAGGCGAGGAGGGTGATATGCGCATTGGCCTGCCCTTTGATGGCATCGATTTCCGAAATGAACTGACGCATCTCCTCGTGGCTGATAGAACCACTGGTATCCAATCCGACCACCACCTTCAGCTCGTTGCTGCGCAGACTCGGAAGTATGGCGTCGCCCTCCCGATGCGATGGCCGGGCCCAGTTATAATCCTCCCGGGCCGTGGCGGTCATGTATTGGGCCAGCAGCATGCGCCAGGGAATTTGCGGTTGCAGCAGATGGCCGATCATGCGTCCCAGTTCACCGCCCATCTTGCCGGCCTGCATGGCTTGCTGATGCGCTCCGGCTAAACGTTGGGTCCATTGCACGGCCAGTTGTTCCTTCTCGGCCGGTGACAGAGGGGTGGGTTGTCGGGCACCGGTCGGCAATCTGCCTGAACCAGACGAGGTGTTCGCTGCCGACGCCGCCGGTTCCGCTTGCTGTTGCCGAGGCCGATCCGCGCTTCTCGCCGTCGGCCGATCTTGCGGATGGCTGCCGCTGCTATCCGGACTGCCGTCGGGGTTGGAGTCGTCCTGATCATAGATGTGGTGATCATGGGTGTTCATCTGATCACTCTCGGCAATGCACGGGTAGATCTCCTCAGCGGTCATGCCCTCAAATTCAACCAGGTGCAGCGCTCCCGGGCAGGGCTCCAGCTGTTCAGCGATCAGTAGCGGATTGATGGCCAGATCACAGGCGATATCCCAGCGATATTTATCCCGGTGCATTCTTCTGGCGAAATGCGAGAGTGCACAGTGTAACGCCTCATGTGCCAGGACAAACTGGGTCTGCTCCAGGGTCAGGGCATCAATGAAATCGACATTGTAGTAGAAGGCGCGTGCATCGGTGGCAGTGGTTTGGCACCAGGCTGGAGCAGCCTTGAGCATCGGCAGACGCAGTACCAGGGCGCCAAGGAACGGTTTATCCAGAATCAGACGTGTCCGGGCGGCGCTGAGTTTTGTTTCAATCTCACTCATTGTCTGCCTTGTGCGGTCATGCACTAGAGATCGTAAAGCATCACATCGGCCACCGCTTCGGCCCAGGGCGCAAACTCCGGTATGCTGAACAGCGTCTGACCGATGGCCCGGTGCATATCCGAAACCAGCATAATCCCCATCTCCCGCTGGGGGAATCTGCCAGCATAGTCAAGAATACGCCCATACGCGCGCTGCTCGCCGGCGCTGTCCCGGGCCTTGACCGCGCGCGCGACCAGGGCGGAAGCGACGGCGTATTGCAGATCGATCTCGCTTGGCACCAGAACTGTTTCGCCCTTCAGTATGGCGTCGATATCGGGCAGTTTATCCAGGTTGTTAACAAAGGCGGCCAACTCGATCCCCGCCGCTGCCCCGACGCAGGCCTGCAGGGTATCGCTAAGCAGATCCGGCAGTGTGCCGAATTTCTGCAGCCCGCGATGGGCAAACTCCCACGAGCGGGGGGTGGGAAAGGCCACCGGGTTGTGGGCGGGATCAAAATCAAACAGCCGCTCGGGACGGAAACGCAGAAAGGCGATCACCCGTTCATCAATACCGTTGTCATAGGCCCAGGCGACCCAGTCATCCAGATGGGTGTCCACGTCAAAATGGGTAAACCGGTTGGCCAGTGGCGATGGCATGGTGTAGGTGACCCCCCGGTCACCTTGTCGGTTCCCGGCGGCAAAAATGGCCCACCCGTCCGGGACCGAGTACTCCCCCAGACGTCGGTCAAGAATCAATTGGTAGGCGGCGGCGGATACGCTGGGAGGCGCCGAGGTGATCTCATCAAGAAACAGGATGCCCCGTTCACCCTGTGTATCGGCATGCGGCAGAAGTGCCGGTTCGGCCCACTCGACGCGTTCGCCGCTACGGAATGGAATGCCGCGCAGATCACTTGGCTCCATCTGTGAGAGGCGTATATCGATCACTGGTACCTGGTGGCGGTTACCCACCTGGCTGACCAGTTGTGATTTGCCGACCCCGGGTGGCCCCCAGAGCATAACGGGTGTGTGGTGGCCTTGTTCGGTACTCAGGTATTCACGGTCCAGGATGGCCGATATCGCGGCTGGTCGCATGGTACTCCCTTGAATGAACGGCGGTGCAGATGCTGTATCCAGGTAATAACCTACCATATAACTGGGAAAAGCAAGTAATAAGAGATAGTGATGGTAGCTATTGTACAGTTTATATATTCACAGTAGCAGGCGTTGAGTTCTCCAGTGATCAAGACGTCCGTCGAATCTGCTGGTACTTTGTCGGCGCTTTCCGGAAATCGCGACACTGCATAGCGGAGAAGTTGATCGCCCTGATTCCAATGCCGAATGATGAAAGAGATTGATCGACCGAAAAGGTGACGAATCCTGGTGGCTATCGGATTGGGTTAATCCGATTGCGATATAGAATGGTTGAGACATGGGTGCAGGTGAACACGCGCCGGTCAACTCAATAACTCACTCAGATCCTCAAGTGTTTTTTTGATTCCGCCGGTTGATTCAGAACAGTAAATGGGGGAGACATTGCCTCGGGTGATTCCCTGAGTGGCATTCTGAACAAAAAAGCATCATCGCTGTGAGTGTATACCGGTTTAATCATATGCGGATTGTGGATATGTCGCGTCGCGGGAAGCCAACACCAATATCAGTATCAGACCAACACCCATGATGAGGGCGGCAAGATAAAGTGAGCCGTTGTAGGTTCCGGATGTTTCAGCCAGGGTACCGGCAAGCGCCGGGGCGGCGATCTGGGCCACGCCATAGCTGAGGGTCAGTTTGCCCATCGGCTTGGCCGGTTTGGTTGGATAGAATTTTCCCATCATGGTCAACATCAGACTGACAATGCCGATAAATGTGCCACCATAAAGCGCGGCACTGAATAACACCAGAAAGAGATTGGCATCGAACAGGGTGGGCAGAATAATGCCTATGATCTGCAGCGCAAAGGCCAATGCCAATGCCTTCAGTTCCCCGGTTTTCCGGGCGATACGATCCCAGACAAAACAGGCTGGTGCGGCCGCCAGTCCAACCACCAACCAGGCCAACTCACCGTTCCCCTGCAGCGCGGGTTCGGCTTCCACGATCACCACCAGAAAAGTAGCGCTGATGACATAGCCAAAACCGGCGCAGAAATAGCTGCTGAACAGCAGAATGGTCCAACTGCGCGGGGGAGGGCGGTCCTCCATTTTTACTCCACTGTTGGTGAAAGGGCTGCTGTCGGGACGGGGTAGCCATCCCCATGCGGGGATGAACAGGATTAGCCCGATTGCCGTCAGTGCCAGCCACTGCTGATCCCAGCTGAGGTGGTTGGCCATCAGGTCCACGGCAACGGCGCTCAAAACGATGCCCAGGCCAAGGCCGCTGAAATGAATGCCGAGCTCCATTCGGTGGTTATGCCGGATTAACCAGTTCAGAATCAGTCCTGAGCCGATGAGCAGCCCGGCGGCGCTGCTCAGTCCTGCCAGAAAACGCATGATGCCCCAGAGCCACATGTTTTCGCTAAAGGCCATTCCGGCGGTAGTGACCAGTGCCAGGATCAGTCCGGCGCGGTATAGGGTGTCCTTAAGGTGTAAATTGCTGATCGAGGCAGCTATCAGTGCCCCCGCCATGTATCCGATATAGTTGAAGGTGGCCAGCCATCCGCCGGTGGCATCACCCAGCCCGGTTTGGGATTGCATGATCGGCAGCAACGGCGTATAGGCAAAACGTGCGATGCCGAGTGTAAGGATCAGGCTCATAATGCCTGCAAACAACACTTTAATATGTGATGGAGAAGGGGACATCGGCATACCCAAATAATGACGAGCCGTTAGTATACCTGTCCCTGAGGGAATTTCTTATGCTCCCTTAAAATTAGTTGCGTTATAAACCATTTGAAAACAATGGTATAAACCGTGGGTATTCCAATGGGGGTGTTTACGTTGGAGTGCGGTGATGACCTTACGCCTTCAGTTGCTAAACGTAGATTGATTCGGCCGGAATCAATGACAAAAACTGACTGGAGTAGCGATGCTCTCCCCGTTAATGTCGGTGCCCTATAGATAGCCTTTTTTCAGGAACAGTCCGGCCTGTTCTTTGGGCATGGGTCGGCTGAACAGGAAGCCTTGGGCGTGGGGGCAGCCAAGACGTTTGAGCTGCTGGTGTTGAATCTCCGTTTCCACCCCTTCCGCTATAATCCCCAGGCCCAGTTCCTTGGCCATGGCGACAATGGCGGTGACGATAGAGTTCCGGCTGCTGGTGGCGAGTATCCCGCTTACAAAGGACCGGTCAATCTTAAGCGTGCTCAGCGGCAGGGATTGCAGATACCCCAGCGAGGAGTAGCCGATGCCGAAGTCATCGACGGCGATACAGATTCCAGCGGCGTGCAGTTGGCGCAGTTTGTTGATGACCTGATCCATATCCTGGATCAGTACATTCTCGGTAATCTCCAGCTCAAGCACCGAGCCGGGAATGCCATGCTTGGTCAATGTGTTGAACACTTGCTGTTCAAAATCGGGTTGCGTCAGCTGTTTCGATGAAACATTGACTGCAAGCTTTAACTGATCATGTCCCGCCTTGCGCCATTTATTCAGTTCCGCGCAACCGGCATCCAGTACCCACATGCCTATCTCATTGATCAGTCCGTTCTCTTCCGCCACGGGGATAAACTCCGTGGGACTGATATTGCCCGCTTCGGGGTGCTTCCAGCGCAATAGCGCCTCCATTCCCGAGACCATGCCGGACTGCAGATCAATCTGTGGTTGAAAATAGACCTGCAGCTGTTCCTCATCGATGGCACGCCGGAGCCCAGTGTCCAGCGAGAGATGCTGATCCGCCGTCGCTTTCATACTGTTGGAAAAGAACTCGTAGCCATCCTTCCCGTGTCGTTTAACATGGTACATGGCGATATCGGCATGCTTGATCAGCGTATCCATGGTTTCCCCGTCATCAGGGAACAGCGCGATGCCGATACTGAAGCTGACAAACACCTCAACTCCATCAATGAAAATCGGGGCTTTCAGGTTTTCCAGAACCTTCTCCACCAGTCGAATCGCATCAACCCTGCCGGAGACTTCGGGTACCAGCAGGTTGAATTCGTCACCGCCGACTCTGGCGAGCGTATCGCTGTCCCGCAGGCTGTTTCGCAGCCGGTTGGCGACCGTCTGTAGCAACTGATCACCGGCGACATGCCCCAGCGAGTCGTTGATTACTTTGAACCGGTCCATGTCGAGATACATCAGTGCCAATTGATTACTGCTTCGCTTGGCCTGGGAAATAGCCAGCCCGAGGCGATCCCGCAACAGTGCCCGGTTGGGCAGTTGGGTCAACAGGTCGTGATAGAGCTGGAAGTTGATTATCTCTTCCGCCCGTTTGCGCTCGCTGATATCCCGCGCTACGCCATAGGTTCCGACATAACATTTTTCATTTTCGTTGCCGGTATCGCGATAGATGCCCATTGAGTTCAGTTCAATGGAGACGGAGCGACTCTCAAAATACCGGCTGGGTTGAGCGTTGTCCCTGCAGCGCAGTCTGAATTCCACGTTTCGGCTGGCACGATCACCAGTACGGCGTTCGGCAAAGGCATACTTTGCCTTCTCGATATCCTCTTCATGCACCACCTCAGAGTAGTGATGTCCGATCAGGTCGTCCTTTTGGTAGTCCAGCAGTTGACTGATGCGGTCGTTCACAAAGCAGAAGTAGCCGGCTTCGTCGAGCATGTAAATGATGTCGGGGGAGTTGTCGACAATGAATCGATAACGGTATTCGGATGCTTCGAGTTGCCGGTGTACCTGCTTGAAATCCCGTTCCAGGTTACGTTTTTTTAATACGTTTTCGATGATTCCAAGGAGTTCAACCGGGTTGTACGGTTTCCGCAGAAAATCATGGACCCCGTGCCTGAGCGCTTCAGTGGCATTGGCAAAGGTGGCCTCGCCACTGACGATCACTACATCAATGCCCGGAAAATCGGCTTTCAGCAGCTCCAGAAAATCCAGCCCGGAGATTTCCGGCATGTTCAGATCGAGCAGCACCAGTTCAATCGGCAGTTCACGCAGTATATCCAGCGCAATATGCCCGTTTGCGGCAACAATACTTGAATGTCCGTAGGCCTGAAGGAGGTCACGAACGCTTTCACGCATGCGCACCTCGTCGTCCACCACCAGAATTTTGGCCGGTTCGGTCTGGACTGCTTTGGTTGTCCTGCCGGGCAGCTGGGGTAAAAAATCGCTCCCCAGCCAGGATTCCGTGGACTTCATCATTGTATCTTCCCCTAGTTACTCGTCCTCTAAGCGACGAGGCAGGTGGATGAAAAATTCGGTTCCACCTCCTGAGCGACCCCTACAGCTAATACTCCCTTTCAGCTCATCAATGAGGTTTTTTACAATGGTTAATCCTAAACCTGAGTGGTTATCGCCTTTCGTGCTATCTACCGGTGTGAATAGTTTACCCATGATTTCCGGGGGGATGCCAGGGCCGCTATCCGCAATGCTCAACTCGATGAATTCACGCCCGCCAATGTTGATATGGTCGTGCGTTCGGATCCAGAGTTCCCCGCCGTCAGTCATTGCCTCAACCGCATTCTTTACCAGATTGGTGATCACCTGTTTGAGGCCTGCCCGGTTGATCTGGATGGCCGGCAGCCTTTTATCCAGTTCCACGTGTTGGGCGATGTTGTGGGTCTGGAAGTAGGAGGCCTGAAATATCTCCACCAGGTCGCCGATTACCTCGTTGATATCCACCGAATAGGATGCAACGTGCTGGGGATCGCCGATGTCGCGCAATCGCAAGGCAATATCGCCAACCCGCTCGATCTCCTCTTTGATTATCTTCAGGTGATCAGAAATTGAGGGGTCTTCATTAAATTTGGCGGAGAGAACATGCAGGTAATTATTGATAATACCCAGCGGATTGTTGATTTCATGGACAATACTTCTCGCTTCACGCTGGTGCCACTGGCGTGTATTCTCAAGCAGATCCCCGGTTCTTCTCTCGATGTCCCGGCGGGTATGGATGTTCCCGGCCGCGGTTGTTGCGAATATGGGTAGAAAGCTTAACTGGTGTGCTTGCTGATCCAGCTCCGATTCATACATCCCCACCGCAATCACTCCAATGCGGTGTGACCCGGTAATCAATGGAATGCAGAGCAGGCAGTCCCGCTCCAGGGTCCTGGCGAGTTGCTGGTCAATCAGGGCGACCGGATTCGACGCCAGCGGTCTGACCGGTTCCTGGATCGTTCCCGTAATCAGTGCCTGGGCGATGCGACTCCGGCCTTCGATAATAGGAATACTGAATTCGACTATCCGTGAGTTGCTGACGGCGCGGGCCGTAATCCCTTTCAGCTGCCGGTTTTCGGCATCGGCAAGAAATAGAATGCTGCGATCCATCCCGAACAGGATGTTCAGCTCCGCAAGAACCGAGTTGAGGAGCTCCTGCAGGTCGTTTTCTTCGCACGGGTCCAGATTAATGCCGCTAAGCAGGGCGAACTCGCGCACCCGACGGGCTAGTTCAAGTCGAACTTCCTCGGTTTCAATCTGAACTTCAATCCGGCCTCCTGTGTCTTTCTCAAGGGGGATTCCGAGACCATCGGCCGCCTTCTGAACCTGTTGTTCGATATCCTTTTTAAGATTGTCGACAACGGCGGGGGTCAAGCCAAACAACAGGTCCGCTTCGGCATAAAGGGTGTTGTTGTCAATACCCGGGTCACTCAGTTTGTGGGTGAAGTTGGTGAGGCGTACCAGGCGTGGTGCTTCAAGCAGACGCTCAGCCGGTTCATTCTGATAGAGCAGGGCATCGCTGAGAAAAGACTCCAGTTCCCATTCGTGCACCACCAGCGCACTGACCTCGTGATAGGCCGTCCCAAATAGTTCGCGTTCGAGCTCGATCAGGCTCAGATCCGAGTGAGACTTGAGTAGCAGATCACCATAGGCATCCGGTTGATGGTTGAGAAACACCAGTTGGCCGAGTTTATGCAGCAAACCGGCCAGATAGGCCTCGTCGGGAAACTCATAGCTGGTCAAGGTGGCCAGGGATCTGGCGGCATAGGCGCACCAGAGCGATTTGTACCAGATGGTGCCGAGGCTCTTTCCGATCTGGACGTTGAACTGTGAGAAAAACTGATGTACGGCGGCGTTAATGGCTATAGTCTTAATATTATTCAGCCCCAATACCACCAGCAGACGGTTGAAGTCCCTGTCATCATTCCATTGAGCGTAGGCAGGGGAGTTGCAAACGGCAGTGATCTTGGCGGTCAGCCCGAGATCCTGCTGAATTATTTCCGCCAGATCCTGGAAACTGACATCGACTTGGTGGCAGGCTTCGATTAATCTGAGCAACACTTGCGGGGCAGAGGGAAGTCTGCCCAGATTGAGTTTTTCTATGTTGACAAGTGGTGCCTCATTCATGACGTTACATCCTGCACCAATTATTAACCATAAGTCAATGACATAGAAAGGAATTCTGTACAATATTTAGACAAATGAGAACGACTAGAGCAACCATTCACGGCACCTTTGACGGAACAGAGCGGGTAAACGGCCAAAATTGTGACCCAATTAACAAAATGGTCGTGATTGCCAGCGGCAAAGGCGGGGTCGGTAAAAGCACCCTCTCTGCCAATCTCGGCGTTGCTCTGGGGCAGATGAAAAAGCAGGTCTGCCTGTTCGATGCGGACACCAATCTGGCCAATATCAATATCCTGTTTGGCGTTAACCCTCTGCAGACACTGCACGAATATGTCCGTGGACATAAACGGCTCGATGAGATCCTGCTGCCGGTTTCGGAGCATCTGCGAATCGTACCCGCAGCCAGTGGAATTGCCGAGTTCCTGGAGTTGGTTCCACGACAGCAGGAGCGCCTGCTAAGTGGCTTGAGGGATATCGAGCGGCAAAACGATGTGATCCTGGTTGATTCGGCGGCTGGCGTAGGTACCGGCCAGCTCAGCTTCTTTCTGGCGGCCGCCTGTCCGGTACTGGTCATTACGCCGGAGCCGACCTCGCTGACGGATGCCTTTTCGTTCCTGAAGATGGCCAAACGGTACGGATTCAGCGAAACCGTCTATATCGTGGTCAATATGGTATCTGACCTGCATACCGCAAGAACCGCCTTCAAACGGTTTAAGCAAGCCACGGAACAGTATCTGCAGCTGCAGGTAGGCTATCTGGGTTACGTGCTGCAGGATCATCATGTTCAGGCTTCGATAAGAAAACAGCAGCCGGTTATGCTCAGCAAGCCGGAGTGTCTGGCGAGTCGCTGTGTCCGCGTGATCGCTGAACGACTGGTCCGGTTGCTGCAGAATCAAAGGCGCGATTCGGAGACGTTCAGCGACTATCTGCGCGAGATGAATCAACCCTTCGGAATCGGCTTGCAGCAAGCAGGGCAGAGTGCCCTGGACGAGGTCGCAGCGGATCAGGATGCCGATTGGCAAAAACAGGCCTTGCTTCATCTTCAAGTGATAGATAAGGACGTAGCCCGCGCATTTATTCGGCGCGCCGTGAGCGAATGGACGGTCAGGCATAATGCGGATGAAGCGGAGCTATTTTTAGACCCAGATCAAACCAGGCCGCAGGAGTCGGTATCCCGCCAGACAACCGCGATACAGGGTGCTGCCACTGCGGATAGCGTCAGGCCGGCGCTTCATATCTTTCAGGGACCGGTTGCCCAGAGTCAGTATACTGCGGCCGTCCAGTTTGCCGAACTGTTGGCTCGGGTTGAGAAGCAGTAGCAAGCCTGCAAAGAACTTACCAGCAGGGCATGGGCAAGGCCCTGTCCCGGTGATGTACCCGCTGGTTTGGCCTGGCAGATCGCTCTGTAGACGCTCCCGTTGTGAGATGTACTGATAGATTCACTCCACCAATGCATGACCTGACATTCAACAAGCAACTGGAATTTGGTCATCGGGTAAGATAGCCGGTGGGTGCCGTTTTCTTCATGGTTGCGCCCGTTTTGGCTGAATCTTGGGCAGCATTTAATATACTCTGGCAATGTCGCGACTAGAATGAACTTATGAAAACCTACACCTGTCAGTGCGGTGCCCGTCTGCATTTTGAAAACTCCCTGTGCGTGAGTTGTGGACATGAGTTGGGATTTCTGCCGGACTCGCGCACGCTAACTGCACTCAAACCGGTCGGCGAAGCAGTTTGGCTGGCCATGGCTAACGACCGCCGTTATAGAAAATGCCGGAACTATGATCAGCACCATGTCTGCAACTGGATGGTAGCGGAGGCGGACAGCCACGCTTACTGCTTCTCTTGCCGTCTCTCCGAGATTATTCCCGACCTGAGTAATCCGGATAATCTCAAGCTCTGGGGATTAATCGAGCAGGCCAAGCGGCGACTGCTATACAGTCTGTTGTGGCTGGAGTTGCCCATCGTCAACCGGGAGGAGAATCCACAATTTGGCCTGGCTTTTCACTTGATGGAGGATCAGGGCTATTCCGAGTTCGCACAGGAAATGCCATTGCAGGATACGGTTTTTACCGGACATAAAAGCGGTGTTATCACCCTGAATATCGCCGAGGCGAATCCGGTAGCCCGCGAGCAGACACGCGCTCATGTGAATGAAAGTTACCGGACCCTGCTGGGTCACTTCCGGCATGAATCGGGGCACTACTACTGGGATGTTCTGCTGCGAAATTCACCGCATATAGAAGAGTTTCGCGCGCTGTTCGGCGATGAGCGTATCGGTTATGGTGACGTGATGCAGGGATACTACACCAATGGCCCGGTGGCGAATTGGCAGACCAACTGGATCAGTGGCTACGCCAGCGCCCACTCCTGGGAAGATTGGGCAGAGACCTGGGCACATTATCTGCACATGATCGACAGCATGGAGACCGCCAACGATTACGGTTTTGATCTGGGTAATACCGGTCACCATACAGCAAAGTCACAACAGTTCAATGCCGAGTATCTGTCATCGATCTCTGTCAATGACCTGGTGAACGAGTGGAGTAATTTTACCGTCGCCCTGAATGATATGAATCGCAGTATGGGATTGCCGGACGCCTATCCCTTTGTGTTGACTGACTTCATTATAAAAAAACTCGCCTTTGTGCACGCCATCGTGATCGGTAAAGGCCAGTAGAAGTCTGCGCGGCTTGCCCGGACGCCCCACTCCACGGTTACTGTCCAGCGCATGTTTTTTTCACTCCCAGTCAAACTTGGGCAGGCGCGTAAACGCCCGCTTCAGTCCTTCATTCCACGATTTCTGCAGTGATTTGTAATAAGGGGAAGCGAGTTTCAGCGATGACTGTCTCGGCTCCTCCAGGCTGTCCCCGACATACATCGACAGTTCGAAAGGCGGGCCCACGGAAATGTTGCTGCGCATGGTCGAGTCCAGCGACACCAGCGCACAGCGTGCGGCATTATTCAGCGATGACTCCATGGTGATCACGCGATCAAGTATAGGCTTGCCATATTTGTTTTCACCAATCTGCAAATAGGGTGTTTCAGCAGATGCGCTGATATAATTGCCTTCCGGGTAGATCAGGTAAATGTCATGCTCTTGACCCATTAGTTGACCGCCAAGAATGAAACTGGCTGCCGCGCTGCCGCCGCTTTTCTCGATCGCCGGGCCATGGTGTTGTTGCTCTTTTTGATTGAGATCACCGACATAGTCGGCGACATCGAAGAGATGCTTTGCCTTCAACAGATTGAACTTTGCCCTGGGGTTGTCAAGGTCACGTTGAATGGCATTGACCACGGCTTGGGTTGTCGCCAGATTGCCCGCCGACAGCAATACGATAACGCGATCCCCGGCCCAGAAAAACCGGTGCATTTTAGAACAGGTACGAATGTAATCGACTCCGGCATTGCTGCGTGAGTCGGATGCAAACACAATGCCTTCATTGACACTGATCGCAAGACAGTAGGTCATTCATTGCTCCAGGCGGTAAGTCCAGATTGGTCTAGAATAGTAACAGATACGGGGCTTTTACTAACGGGATTTTACTTGGCCATCCTTCCTGAACTAGGGTACTTTGGTCCAAAATGAGCAACTGATTGCAGACACTGTATGACTATTCGTTGGGGCAGTTACAAGGTAAAGGGGTTCTACGACGAGTTGATTCGCGTAACCGGTAAACCGCGACCCGCGGCGTTGGCGCTGTGCCAATACCTGCGCGATCTTTCAGATCGGGAAATTGAAGAGTACAAGTCGGCCTCCGACATGGCCATCAGTGTGATGGGTGTTACCTTTACCGTGTATAGTGAGGAAGAGGGGTCGATTGATCGTGCCTGGCCCTTCGACATCATCCCGCGCATCATTCCCAAATCAGAATGGATGCAGGTGGAAAGAGGGCTCAAGCAGCGGGTGCGGGCACTCAACTGTTTCATTGATGATATCTACCACGACCAGAATATCGTTAAAGCCGGCCTGTTTCCTGCCGGGCTGCTGGAGAACTCCGTCAATTTCCGCAAGCAGTGTATCGGTATCGACCCGCCGAGCGGCATCTGGGCGCACATCTGCGGCTCTGATCTGGTACGGGATAAGGACGGTGTGATCTATGTACTGGAGGACAATCTGCGAGTTCCCTCCGGTGTATCCTACATGTTGGAAAACCGGCAGGTAATGAAGCGGGTATTCCCCGACCTGTTCGAAAACCAGAATATCCTCCCGGTGGATGATTATCCCTCCAAGCTATACGACATGCTTGCCGCATTGTCACCGCGGGAAACCGAACAACCGGAAATTGTTGTACTCACCCCCGGTATTTATAACTCAGCCTATTTTGAACACGCCTACCTTGCCCAGCAAATGGGCGCCGAATTGGTGGAGGGCGGTGATCTGGTGGTGGAGAAGGACAATTGCGTTTATATGCGTACGATCGATGGGTTGTCGCGGGTGGACGTGATCTACCGGCGTATCGACGACCTGTTCCTGGACCCGGAGGTGTTTCAACCTGATTCCTACCTGGGGGTGCCAGGCCTGATCCGTGCCTGGAAGGCGGGCAAGGTCGCCTTGGCCAATGCCCCTGGTGCGGGGGTGGCCGATGATAAGGTGGTCTATGCATTTGTGCCGGAGTTTATTCGTTACTACCTTAACGAGGAACCGTTGGTGGGCAATGTACCCACCTATAAATGTGTGGACAAGGAAGATAAGGATTACGTGCTGGAGCATATCGGGGAACTGGTGGTGAAACCGGCTAATGAATCAGGTGGTTACGGGATGCTGATCGGCCCCCATGCCACCGTTAAGGAGCGGGAGCAGTTTAAAAAGCTGATTCGCAAGGATCCGCGCAACTATATCGCGCAACCCATGCTGACCCTGTCGACGGCGCCAACCCTGGTCAATAACCGCGCCGAACCCCGGCATCTTGATCTGCGGCCGTTTATTCTCAGTTCACCCAATGACGTTTATGTCACGACCGGAGGTCTGACCCGCGTCGCATTGCGCAAGGGTTCAATTGTGGTGAACTCGTCCCAGGGCGGCGGCAGCAAGGATACCTGGATCGTGGACGACGAGGGGAGTTAGCATGCTGTCACGGGTGGCTGAAAACATCTACTGGATGGCCAGGTACATTGAACGTGCGGAAAATACCGCGCGCCTTATCATGGTCAACACCAATCTGTTGCTGGATTTGCCCAAGGGTCTGCAACCGGGATGGCAGCCGATTATCGAAATCCTCGGCACAGAGGCCTATTTTCTTCAACACTATGATGAATTCAACGAGCGTTCCGTACTCAAGTTTCTGATTGCCGATCCCCAGAGTCCCAGTTCAATACTGCACTCACTGCAGTTGGCGCGGGAAAACGCCCGCACCATACGCGACATTATTCCACGTGAAGCCTGGGAGCAGGTCAATGACCTGTATCTGATGGCGAAGGGTAATGCTACCAGTGGCTACTCAAAAAAAGGCCGCTACGACTATCTGAAGCACATCGTCCTGGGTGCCCAGACCATTACCGGCCTGCTGGCCGGTACCATGCTGCACGATGTCGGTTATGATTTCCTACGCATGGGGCGCAATCTGGAACGGGCCGAGATGACCACGCGCATTATCGATGTGCGTTCCGCCAACCTGCTGGAGGAACACGAAGGGCTGACGCCGTTTGAAAACATCCAGTGGATGAGCGTGCTCAAATCCCTCACCGCCTACCAGATGTACCGCCGCACCATTCAGGTTCGGGTCAGGCGCAAGGATGTACTCAAGTTTCTGCTCAAGGATAAGCAGTTTCCCCGCTCCTTTTTTCACAATCTGCTGGAAGTGAAAAGTTGCCTGCAGGGTCTACCCCGCAACGAGGCGTCAATTGCACTGCTGAATGAGGTGGGAAAAAAGGTGCTGCGGGCGGATCAGGCGATTCTGCAACAGGATGAGCTGCACCGCTTTATTGATGAACTGCAACTCGGTTTGGCCGATCTCAATCAGTCAATCACCCACACTTATTTCCAATGACCCGTCGATTGACGTTTTGCCGTAACCGGAAGCCGCCGGTTTGAGTCGGCGGTGGATCGACAGAACAGTGACGAGGATGTCAGCTTAGCGCAGCAGCAGCACTGGTACAGAGGCGTTGCGGATTACGCTGGTGGTGGTACTCCCCACCAGGAAACGGCGAATTACCGAATGGCCGTAAGCTCCCATGATCAGCAGATCGATAGCATGTTTCGCCCGGTAGTCACACAACACCTGCTCGACTTCACCGTCGAGCATACTGGCCTGGGTCTCAAAACCGGCATCCTCGAGGGTTGCTTTCGCCCAGGCAAGCTGTTCATGTGCCGGATCGTTTGCCACGCCCACCATCACCAAGTGACAGGGCAGGCCCCGAAACAGCGGGCTGGTGGCGACCATCTCCACCCCTTTGCGGGTGGTGGCGCTGCCATCAAAGGCGAGCATTACCCGTTCCGGTGCCTTGAAACTGGCGGTGGTAATGAGGATCGGGCGATGCAGGGTGCGTACCACGTTTTCCAAACGGCTGCCGATGTGCTGGCTCAGGTGATCCTCATGCTTGCCCAGCACCAGCAGACGGATATCCGTCTCCATCTCGATCAGTGTCTCCACCAGACTGCCGTGACGCTGTCGACTGCCGGGGGTTTCGATGCCCTGGGAGAGGGCACGTTGCCTGGCCGCGTCCAGCATCAGTTTTCCCTGCTCCAGGGCCAGCTTGCCGCGCTGCTCATCCAGTGCGGCAAGCTCATCCAGCAGGGCCTCCCGGCTGCCCAGACCGATGTTGCCGCTGAGATTGCTCTCGGTCGGATACTCTGATTTATCCAGCACATGGAGAAATTCCAACGGAGCATTGAGAAGCAGGCTGGCCCAGACGGCGTAGTCACAAACGGCCGGGGAGATATTGGTGCCGTCAATACAGGCGATCACTTGGGTCATGGTAATACTCCTCGTTCAATGGCTCATCAGCTTTTCTACGGCAGCCGGATTGTCGTGTACGGCGAATCGGTCGACCACGGTGGCACTGGCTTCGTTCAGTCCGATCAGTTCCACCGCTGTACCTTCACGGCGGAATTTGAGCACCACCTTGTCCAGTGCCGCCACTGCCGTGATATCCCAAAAGTGCGCCTGATATAGATCGATGACTACTTTATCCACCACTTCCTTGAAGTCAAAGAACTCGACAAACTTTTCCGCCGAGGCGAAGAACACCTGACCCACCACGCGGTAGGTGCGTAGCGTGCCATCTTTACTCAGCTCCGATCGCACATGCTTGAACCGGGCGACTTTATTGGCGAAGAACATCGCCGCCAGCAGCACCCCGACAAACACCCCAAAAGCCAGATTGTGGGTGGCCACCACCACCAGCACGGTGCTGGTCATGACGATGTTGGTGCTCAGCGGATGCTTCTTCAGGTTGCGCAGTGACTCCCAGCTGAAGGTGCCGATCGATACCATGATCATCACCGCCACCAGCGCGGCCATCGGGATGCGCGCCACCCAGTCGCCCAGGAACACCACCATCAACAGCAGCACCACACCCGCCGTCAGGGTTGACAGTCGTGTACGGCCACCGGATTTCACATTGATCACCGACTGACCGATCATGGCGCATCCCGCCATGCCACCCAGCAGTCCGGAGGCGATATTGGCCACCCCCTGTCCCTTGCACTCGCGATTTTTATCGCTGCCGGTATCCGTCAGGTCATCGATGATGGTGGCTGTCATGAGTGATTCCAACAGTCCGACCACCGCCAGTGAGACCGAATAGGGGAAGATGATGGTCAGGGTTTCAAGCGTCAGGGGTACATCCGGCCAGAGAAAGATCGGCAGGGTATCCGGCAGCTCGCCCATGTCACCCACGGTGCGAATATCCAGATCCAGGCCGATGGCAATGGCGGTCAGCACCACAATGGTCACCAGCGGAGAGGGGATGGCCCGGGTGAGATAGGGAAACAGATAGATAATGGCAAGACCGCCGGCCGTCATGGCATAAACATGCCAGGTGACGCCGGTCAGTTCCGGCAGCTGGGCCATGAAGATGAGGATCGCCAGGGCATTGACAAAGCCGGTCACCACCGAGCGCGAGACAAAGCGCATCAACGAACCCAGCTTCAGGTAGCCGGCCCCAATCTGCAGCAGGCCGGTCAGCAGTGTTGCGGCCAGCAGGTACTCCAGTCCATGCTCCCGGACCAGAGTTACCATCAACAGCGCCATGGCGCCTGTGGCGGCTGATATCATCCCCGGCCGTCCACCGGTAAAGGCGATCACCACGGCAATACAGAAGGAGGCATACAGGCCTACCTTGGGATCAACCCCGGCAATGATGGAGAAGGCGATTGCCTCCGGGATCAGCGCCAGCGCCACCACGAGACCGGCCAGCAGATCACCGCGGACATTGCTGAGCCAGCTATTTCTGAACGATACAACCATAAACAACTTCCAAAACAGTGATCGACTGTATTCCGCGAGCAGCGTCCTGGCTTGCCGTCGGGTTCAGTGCTCATGCCATATTTCATGGTGCAAGCAACATCGGCCCAAGGCTGTCAAAGGACGCTGGAGTATCGGCTGGTTTTTAAATCAACGGGGTAGGGGGGTGGACTACAATCCCATGCATCGATAGGCGGTGTAGACGGAGTGATCCCGGGTTCGCGAACTGATTTTTGATCCTGCAGACTGCTCTGTGTGACTGAAGGGGCGCGATGCTAGCACAGTTCAAGGATGGGTGCATCCTGGGTTCCGGACGAGAGTGGTAGACCGGCTGCTTCCATACCACCCCAACCGGCACCACGGCGACGATTCCCAACTGTAGCGGAGCGGAATGCTGCTGCAACTCACCCATAGAGCACTACAATCCGTCTGCGGGCAGTTGGCCTGATTGTGCCACGGGCTTCACCTGCAAGGGGATGTAGCCGGGTGAAGTGGTTCACCCCGCCGGTTTCCGTGTGGATGTCAATATCTGCCAGTTAAATGGGGCGCCTCTGACAGCACCATCAATGAGTAAACCGGGAGAGCCATCTTTTTGCCGTACTGATTTATAGTTTTGAGTACCGGCCCAACTCAACCGATGGCGGTCTGTAATAATTGTGGCCCGACCTGACGGTTACCCGTTTCAATGGTGTGACTGTCAGGTCAGGTTGCAGCCTGCAAATGTTTTATTGTGAATTTATCTTCTCCCTTCCGGTGTCACGGCAGGTGTATGGCCACAGCGTCTGTTTCCTTGATGTACACATGCCTCAATTGGATACATTAGTCCTGGTACAAAGCATGCCAGGTGGTGAAATATTCGGGCGCCGCGTTCAGCAAAGCCGAACCCAAACCTCTCAATGCATGGTAATACGCAAGTCGATAGGCGGTGGGTTGCGCAGTGTCTGTAAAACCACACAACTCCGCTCTGCAACAACCTTTAAACGCTGGACAAGCTCAGAACTCGTGCCTTCTCCAACCTGCAGTTTCACATCGCATCGCATGGCCTGGAATTCAACTGGCACATCGGGATCCACCAGCATGGTGCCCCGTACATCGATATCTGCCGTCACCGTCACTTCGAGGGATTCTAGCGTGATACCCAGCAGATTCGCCACCATGCGAATCGTCGAGTCCTGGCAAGCCGCGAGCGCGGCGCACAGGATGTCTCCCGGTGTGGGGGCGTCGTGCGGGCCACCGAGTGCGCGGTGCACCCCAACTGGCAGGGTGGCTCCGCAACCGGGCATGGGCTCGACAATGGAATGAAATGGATCATCGGTGTCAGGGGATGAAGCCCTTGCACCGTCCACGACTCGCGCGGACTGCGGCCTGATTTTATACACTTTGCGTAACGGCGCCTGTGCGGTGCTGACCTTGGATATGTTCATGAACGATTCTCCTCGTGGGTGACCCGCAACCCGGGTGAGGGCTGCGGTCACCCGCCATGACTTAGCGAATGATGACTACTTCGAGATAATCGGATGGCACCACCATCGGCCCTCTTGCCGCCCGGTTGTGCGTGGCGATCAGTTGCATGATGTCATCTCGCAGTGATGCACCTGCCTGGTCGTCCAGGGCCTCAAAGGCCTTCAGCATCGGACCGTAGAACTTGCTGAAGACGTCGAGCCAATGTTCCGGCGAGTTATAGCGGAACATGAACTGGCGCGGCCTCGCGTGAATATCGGATACGCATGAACCGAAATGTGTGTCCAGAAAACTCTGCGTGCCCCAGGTAGATGGAGAGTTGATCCCGGCAGGCGGCGGCAGATAACGCCCGATAACCTTGAACAGCTGGCCGATGAATCCATCCGGTGTCCAGTTGGCCAGGCCGATCTTTCCACCGGGTTTGCAGGCACGTAGCAGCTCGCTGGCGGCTTGAGGCTGGTTCGGAGTGAACATCACGCCGAAAGTGGAGACGACGTTATCGAAAGCCGCATCGGCAAACGGCAGATCCTCTGCATCGGCCTCCCGGTAATCGATGGCGAGGCCATCGGCAGCGGCGCGACGTCTCGATTGATCCAACAGGGCGGGCACATAGTCGGTCGATACGACCTTGCAGAAACGGCGTGCGGCGGCTAGGGAAACATTGCCATTGCCGCTGGCGACATCGAGCACGGTTTGCCCGGCGTACAGGTCCATGGATTCACAGAGCAGTTCGCCGGTGATCTGTAGGGTGATCCCGACTCGGCCGTAGTCGCCAGAGCCCCAAGTAGTCTGCTGCTTGGTCTTGATGGCAGTGTAGTCGGGCGTGGTGACAGTGGTGGAACTGGTTGCGGTTTGCATGTTCATCTCCTGTGCGGTTGGGTCGGTCGCGGCCGGCGCAAGGAATGTGCCGGGCGGTCAGGAGTGAGCTTAGGCATGGACCCCATGCGGTGCTTGAGGAGAACTTGTGTTTTTCTTGGGGAATGGGTGAGGGTTCAGAAATTGTCCGTCGTGGGGCGTCGGAGCTTAAGCAACGCTTCACCCATATCCCGGCCGAGCAGGGAGTGCACTTGCCGCCGCAACAGATTCGGCTTGATGCGATAGGCATCCTCCAGTGCGGCGTACGCCTGTTGATTTTCGTTCCGTGCGAGATAGGCACCGGCAAGCACCACGCGCGCCATAAAGTTGCGGTCGTCACGTTGGCAGGCGAGTTGGCCCTGGTGCAGCGCATCTTCATAGTCGCCGGACAGCAGCAGGCCGGCCGTCAATACCGAGCCCCAGATCGATAGGCGACTGTCGAGTGGGCTGATCGCAATGCCGTGGCGTATATGGGCGATGCCCTGGTCGAGCCGCTGGTGCAGAATGCACGCGGCACCCAGCGCAGCCCAGGCTTGGGCGTTGGCCGGATTGAGCTCGATGGCATTGCGCAGAATTGGCAGTGCGCGATCGGGCTGCCCGATATCTGCCAGGGCGCAACCGGAGTAACCGAGCACTGTGGAGTCCAAGCTGTCCAGTTCTAATGACATTTCGGCTGCCTTGAGTGCTTCGTGCTTGGCCTGTTCGCGATCTTCCAATAGTCCAACACGGTGGCCGAATCCGAGTACTAAGGACAGTAAAGATGGTGCGAGCGCAAATTCAGGCTCACACTGCCAACTCCGGCGAAGGATTTCTGCTGCTTTGGCAAAGGAATCGTGATGCCAACCCTTGAGGGCGAGCATCGAGCTCGCCTCCAGAAACAGTGAGCGGCCGTTCTCTTCATTGTCCACGGAACCAACCAGGCGGGCGATGGCGCGATAGAGTTGCGGTTCTAATTTGGCGGTAATTGCGACCACCCCCTCCTGCAATGCCGCACCAACCGATCCCGAAACAACGAACCGTTCGGACCACAATCTAAATCCTGTCCGCGCATCGACTAGTCCCACATTGATGTGATGACGCCCCTCCACCAACTGCACACTGGATTCCAGCACAAAATTTACGCCGAGGTCTTCGTGTATTTGCCGCGCGCTGGGTGTGACTTCCAGGTCCGCATAGCGGTGGGTGCGTGCGCTGAGCCGCAGCAGCGGTATACGCGTCAGGATCGCAAGCAGTTCCATCGTCAGTCCGCTGGCGAGCTGAATCGATCCCGGTTGGTCGGACAGTGGTCGGAACGGAAGCACCAATAGGGATGGATCATCGTTGCGATCTGAAGCGGCAGTTTTGGAAGGTTGCCCGGAAATCTCATTTGTAGCCGGGGCGTCGCGGATCACCCGGGCGTAAAAGCGGAATCCACGCCCGCGCACCGTTTGAATGTAACGCTGGGCAGCGCCGCTGTCGCCGATCGCCTTGCGTGCGCTCTTTATACAGGTAGATATGGTGGCATCAGATACGAACCGACCGTTCCAGAGCAATTCGACCAATTGCTCGCGACTGAATACCTGGTTGGGGTGTTGGGCAAAATGCGCGATCAAGTCGAATACCTTGGGTTCCAACTTGCATGGTTGATCGTTTCGGCGCAGTTCGTAACGCGTTGTGTCAATGACAAAGTCGTCGAAACTGAGCCGCATGGTCTATTCGGTCCTTTGACATGGAGAGAAAAGTGGTGTGCTAGATTGCTTAAGGAAAGGATAGTAGCGCTTCTGGTAGAATTCCACGGCTGCAAATTTCCTGTAACAGCCGTGGAACGGGTACAGATGATGAAGGTGAAATATTTGGAGGCTGGGGCGGTGGCGTTTCACTATCTGGCGTCAAACCGTAACAACTTCACATCCGATTTTCGGGCTCCGGTTCGGTTCCCGAATCGGAATCAAATAGGCCTATGCCTGCCCGCCTAAAACTGTGCTGATCAGGTAGGCCGTATAGCCCACGTAACAGGCAAGCAGCACCGCGCCCTCGACACGATTAATACGGCCCGGCCCATGGAACCCGTAGCCGATAACGAACAGCGACAGGGTGAGGGCTGCCATCACCAGCATGTCCCGATTGAAGACTTCCGGCCCCACTGCGAGAGGATGAATCGTACCGGCGATCCCCACCACTGCCAGAGTGTTGAACAAGTTGGATCCCAGGATATTTCCCAGAGCGATGTCATGCTCTCCTTTGCGAGCGGCAATCACCGATGAGGCGAGTTCCGGCAGCGAGGTGCCAATCGCTACAACGGTCAGTCCGATGATCAGGTCGTCGACTCCAAAGACCAGTGCGATCTCCACCGCACCCCAGACCAGGATGCGGGAGCTCACGATGAGCAGCGCCAGGCCCACCACCAACCAGAAGACAGCCTGGCGGACAGACATGTCGCGAACGTCCAGTTCCTGCTCCACCTCGCTTCCCAGCGCATCCTCTTTTTTCCGCAGCCCTTGCCAGATGGTCCAGGCCATCAGGCCCCCGAACACTGCCAGCAGCGCGATGGCATCGAACCGGGTGATTTCGCCATCCAATATCTGCCAGGCAGCCAGGGCGGTCGCCACCGTGAGGATCGGCAATTCCTTGCGCAGCACCTGCGAATGTACGGTGATGGGGCTGATCAAGGCCGCCACCCCCAGGATCAGGGCGATGTTGGTGATGTTCGAGCCATAGGCGTTACCCAGGGCGATGCCCGGATTGCCCTGGGAGGCGGCCAATGCCGACACCACCATTTCCGGCGCCGAGGTGCCGAAGCCGACAATTACCATGCCGATCAGCAGCGGAGGCATGCCGAAATGGCGGGCTGCGGCCGCGGAGCCTTCGACAAACCGATCGGCGCTCCAGACAAGAAGGACCAAGCCAAAAACGATAGCGATAACGGCCGGTGTCATAAAGTTTCTGTTCCCATTTTCAGGCTGGAAGCCTGCGTTTCCCTCCTGGAATACTAGATCCCGGTATAGCGACAGAATGCGGACTTGTCATAGACTCTCTATTCAGAGATTACCAGGCGGGGGTCGTTCCTGCTGCGAGTATTTTGTAAGGGGATCTTTCCTCTCAAACCTGGGCGATAAGTTACGACAAATATTTCTACTTATAATCTTCATTTGATACCCCCAGGACAACCTTCCCAGTTCATCAGAGATCGACAAAGTCAAAACACCAGCTGTTATTTTCCCCGAAAGTGTCCTCTATTAGAGCGAAGTTTTGCATGCCTGGAGCGTGCAACTCAACGAAAAAATATTCCGCATCTGAAGTTTGCCACTTTCGGTTACTGGCGCAAATGCCTGGCCACCTCGGCAGTGGCCGGTAAACAGATTCCTGTTATGCCCAGCCGCCACGTCGAGACAATGATCGTGCTATCCATCCGGGGTCTGCGGATGGAGGTGCCGCTGGACTCACTGGCGCAGGTCTTGCCGATTGTTCAGCGCAACCTGCAGGGGGCGCTATGATGTTGCGTCCACCTGAGTCGGTTCAGGTGTACCTGTATGCCGATCCGGTGGATATGCGTAAATCCAATGATGGGCTGTCAGCCTTGGTCGAACGGGAGATGGCGCTATCACCCAATATCCAAGCCCTGTTTGTTTTCTGCAATCGCGGCCGCGATAAGATCAAGATGTTGTGCTGGGAACGTAATGGCTTCATCGTCTGGTACAAACGCCTGGAGAAGCAGCGTTTCAAGTGGCCGTCGATGTACACGGATGCGCCCTTATCACTCAGCGGTCAGGAGTTGAGCTGGCTCCTGGATGGCTTCGACATCTGGAACAACAAACCGCATCAAAGCATGCATTTTGACTCGGTGATATAGGCATTATGCGGTAAAATAACCGCCATGAAAGCCGCTGTTGAAAACCTGCCCGATGAAGCCTCTGCCCTGAAGAAAATCATTGCCGAGCAGCAGTTAAAGCTCAGCAACCAGGCACAGCAAATCAACAGTAAGGAGCGGTGCATTGCCCTGCTTGAAGAGTTCATTCGCCTTCAGCGTCATCGTCAATTTGGTGCCAGCAGTGAGAAGGCAGCAGGACAAGCAGAACTGTTTAAGGGAACTTCTAAAAACCCACCCAAATCTGCGATAATAATATCTTTGCACTATCGCCTTTGGAAAAGCCATGCACCCCAGCTTCTTTGGTCACCAAAACCGCCTCGAACTGCTTGAGTGCCTCGCCGGTCCGCTGCCAAAACTGGAACGGACCATCCAATGGGAGGCCTTTTGAGAACTGCTCAATGCGGTCTATAAGGAGAGCGACCCCCGCAAGGGCGGACGCCCACCTTTTGATGCGGTTCTGATGTTCAAGGTATTGGTGCTCCAGCACTTTTACAACCTCTCTGACGACCAGACGGAGTGTCAGATCCGTGATCGTTACAGCTTCTGCTGTTTTCTTGGGCTGAGCCCGGAGGGCCGGGTGCCGGATGTCAAGACAATCTGGATGTTTCGTGAACGGCTGAAGAAATTGCAACTGGTCGACAAACTCTTTGCCAGGATGCTGTCCCAGATCGACGCGGCGGGTTTCGCGGCTCGCAAAGGCCAGATTGTTGACGCGGCCATCGTTCCTGTCCCCAAACAACGCAACAGCCGCGAGGAGAATGCCCGGATCAAGGCGGGCGAGACACCGGAGGATTGGAGCGATGCCAAGCGGCGCCAGAAGGACGTGGAGTCCCGCTGGACTCAGAATCACTACGGTTACAAGAACCACATCAGCATCGACAACAAACACAAAGTGATCCGCCGCTACGCGATCACATCGGCCGGAGTGCACGACAGTCAGGTATTCGAAACGCTACTGGATGAAAACAACAGTAGCGGTGACGTTTGGGCCGATTCTGCCTATCGTGACAAGGCACGGGAAGAGGCTTTGCCGAAAGCTAATTACCGCAGCAAGATCCACCGTAAAGGAAGCCGCAAGCGGCCGCTGAATGAACGGGAACAGGCGGCCAACCGAAAACGCTCCAAGATACGGGCGCGGGTTGAACACGTGTTTGCCCAGCAGGCGGATCGTTTGATACGCACTATTGGCAAGGCACGAGCAGAGGTCAAGATCGGGCTGATGAACGTGGTATATAACATGCGCCGGTTGGTCTGGCTGGCCGGATGAAAGGAGGCTCGGTTATTGGAGCCACCCTGGATGACGGAACTCTGATCGAACGGATACTTGATTACTGGCCGAAAAGGCCGGTCAATGATGGCATTTTTGAAACTCGCTCGGTCGGCGTGAAGTTTTCAGCGGTTTTAGAGGTTCCCTTAATTAGGCCGAGCTGCTGGGTGAGGGAGGCGAAGCGCCTGTTGACGAAGTACCGGCCAGCCAAAGCGGTTGGTCTATCGCAAATCAAAACCGTGTGGCTGCAAGCCCCTGCTACCGGAACCGCGGCGCATCTGTATCGAGCATGATCTGCCAGAAGCAGAGAGGTCTTGCCCCTGCGGTTACCAGCGCACCCTCATCGATGAAGAGACCAGTGAGCAGTTGGATATTATTCCAGCCCAAGTGCTGGTGCACGTGCGTAAGAAATATGTCTGTCAGACTTGCGAAACGCTGATCCACCACGAACCAGATGACACCAAATACCAACGCGGTTGCCCGCTCAAGCGTGTTAGCGGGGATATCAGCGAGAAGCTGGATTACGTGCCGGACGAGTTCACTGTGGAGATGCATATCCGGGGCAATTGGTTTTACGACGATTGTCAGACCCTGGTTCAGGCCCTTGTGCTACCCCATGTGATCGACAAGGGCATCCCCACCACCGGTCTAATGGCGCAGGCGCTGGTAGCCAAGTATGCGGATCATCTGCCGCTGTACCGTCAGGATCGCATCTTTGGACGTGCCGGACTCCCCCTGCCATGCTCCACGCTGGGTGTGATCACCGGACGGTTGCAATAATGTTGCCGAGAATGCAATCCGTCCCTTCGTCATCGGGAAAAAGACTGGTTATTCAGTGATATGGACCGAGGTTCCCAAAACCACTATGCCACTACAGAGCCGTTTCAATTAGTGCTTAATGGGACAGAAGTCACCAATTACGAAAAAAAGTTAAAAACGCTAAAGTTTCCAGATCGATTGTCGACACATTCTAAATAATGTTGTTAGGGTTCGAGCGTGAACGTAATCAAGGGAAGGGGAATAATGCGTATCTTAAGAAAAACACTCTTTGTTTCATCTGTGGCTATCTTGGTCAGCGGCTGTTCAGTGACCCCTATGGTGATGAAATCGAGTGAGATTTCGTCCATTGTTCAAGTCGACCGTGAACTGCTGGCACAGCAGACAGACCCCATCGAAGGGGCGATCGGGCTGGATGAAGCCATCGCACGTGCACTCAAGAACAATCGCGACAAAAAGCTCAAGGCATTGGAAGCGGCATTGGCCCAAGGGCAGATGGAGTTGGTGCGCCACGAGATGCTGCCCAGCCTGACCGCCTCGGCCGGATATTCCGAACGCTCGAACTATGCCGGTTCGGCAAGCGTGACCTTTACTGACGGTGTACCCGATCCGCTGGGCCCCAATCCGACCTATTCAGTGTCGCAGGAGAAGCAGCGCTCCACCTACGATGCGGCGTTCAACTGGAACCTGTTGGATTTTGGCCTTTCCTATGTGCGCGCCAAACAGCATGCCGACCGTTACCTGATCTCCCGCGAGCGCGAGCGCAAGGTGGTGCACAACATCACCCAGGAAGTACGCGCAGCCTACTGGCGCGCGGTTTCAGCCGGACGGCTTCTGAAGAAAATCGGCCCGCTAAGGGAGCAGGCCGCGACCGCGCTGGCAAATTCGCGCGAAGTCGAACAACGTCGGCTGCGTTCGCCGGTCGAGGCTCTGTACTACCAGCGTGAGCTGCTCGACATTCTGCGTTCATTGCAAACACTGCGACAGGGTCTGGTCAACGCCAAGATCGAACTGGCCGGCCTGATGGGGCTCAAGCCCGGCACCGGGTTTGAACTGGCCGATGTCGCCAATCCCGCGTTTGAGGCGCCCGTGTTCGATGTGGACATGGAGACCATGGAAGAGAAGGCGCTCACCCAGCGACCGGAGTTGGTTGAGAGCCACTATCAGAAGCGCATCTCGACAGCCGAGACGCGTGCCGCTCTGCTCAAGATCCTGCCGGGTATCAGCCTGACCGGCGGGGCTTACAACGAAGACAACAAGTACCTGTTGAACCAGGACTGGACCAGCGTCGGCGCACAGATTAGCTGGAATCTGTTCGATGTATTCAAGGTGGGGGCCGAAAGTGACATGGCGGAGACCCGCGAGGCCCTGGCCAAGGAGCAGCGTCTCGCCACCTCGATGGCAGTATTGACCCAGGTGCATCTGGCAAGGGTGGGTTTCGAACAGGCGCACGAGAGCTACGATTTGGCCGAGCGCTATCTGGATGTCGCTTTTCGGATACAGGAACAAAGCCGCAACTCTGCCGACAGCAAACGCACCTCCGAGTTGGACGTGATCCGCGAATCGCTCAACACTCTGCTGGCCGAACTGCGTCGCGATGTGGCCTATGCCGACCTGCAAAACAGCTACGGCAAGGTATTTGTCACCATGGGCATGGATCTTGCTCCCGAGGGCTATACGCAGACCGGGCTGAAACAACTGTCCGAGCAGATCGGTGAACGCTTCGCGCGCTGGCAGCAGGGTGATATCGAGGAAGAGAACCTCTCCAAGCCGCAGACCGAACCGGCAATCGAGACAGACAATGCCGAGCCGGTGCAAACCGCTATCGAACCGTCCGAAGAGTCACTAGGATAAGCGTCATGCGCAGTTTCCTGATGTTACTATTGGGCGGATGTCTCGCCTGGCCCGCCTGGGGCACTGAGTCGGTTCACCAGGCACGTGCCGTGGTCAAGGCTGTCGATCGCGCGGTGCTGTCCGGCGAGTTGGCGGCGAAGGTTGAAAAGCTGCCGTTGCGGGTAGGTGAGAAATTCAGCAAAGGCGAGCTGCTGGTTGGTCTCGATTGCGGTCTGTACCGCGCGCAGGCCGAAAAGGTGGCCGCCGAGCACGAGGCCGCCGGGTACAAGCTGGAGAATGCACGGCAGCTTGACCGGCTTGGCTCCATTGGCGCACTGGACGTGTCGCTGGCCCAAGCGCAACGAGCCCAGACCGGCGCAGCCCTGCGCATCGCCAGGCTCAACACCAAACGTTGCCAGATCCGCGCGCCCTATGACGGCCAGGTGGTCTCGGTTCTGGTCAATCGTCATGAATACATCCGTCAGCAGCAGGAGTTGATCGAGATTGTTGACGACTCGCGGCTCGAGGCCGAAGTGGTGGTGCCTTCCGGATGGCTGGCCTGGCTGAAGTCGGGCCAGCCGTTGACACTGTTTTTTGAAGACACGGGTAGGAGAGTGGCCGCTGAGGTCACAGCGTTGAGCCCGGCCATCGACACCATCAGTCAGACATTGTTGGTACGTGCACGGGTGACCGGCGATACCAGGTCGTTGGTTCCAGGCATGAGCGCCATGGCCGAGTTTCTAGGTACATCGGGCGAATGAGTCTGACTGATCCACAAGCTTGAAGGTTTAAGGACGATACGAGGTATAACCAATTGAAAATGCAAAAAGATCATTTTCCCAAAGGATTGAATTGCCGGCGCAAGCCGCTGATCACTGCCTTCGAACCCCGGATTTTGCTGGACGGGGCGGCCGTTGTGACCGCTGTCGACGCCATGACCGACGTCGAAGTTAAGGATCAGCCGGCTGCTTCCCCGGATGCCCCCGAGCCTGTTGTCAGCGTTGCCCCGACCCGTGACGAGACTGCCCATGAGCGCCGTGAGTTGGCTTTCGTGGATACCAACATCGAAGACTACCAGTCGCTGATCGACAGCCTGGATGCCGGTGTCGAGGTGCAGCTGATTGATGGCGGCGAAGATGGGCTGAATGCCATGGTATCCATGTTGAGCGACCGCCAGGACATCGATGCGCTGCATGTCTATTCGCACGGCGATACCGGCGAACTCTCGCTCGGCAGCACCCATCTGACACTCGACAATCTGGAGGAGAGTGCCAGCCAGCTGCAGGCGCTCGGTGATGCACTTGCCGAAGATGGTGACATTCTTCTGTACGGCTGTTATGTCGGCGCGGATGATCTGGGCGTCGACTTTATTGACCGCATTGCTGAACTGACCGGTGCCGATGTGGCGGCCTCTGACGATCTGACCGGTAGTGACGATCATGGTGGTGACTGGGAGTTGGAGGTTGCCAGTGGTGATATCCAAACCGAAGCTATGGCGGCCGCAGGCTTTGACGGGGCCTTGACTGCGCCGACCATCAGCAATCTGTCCGATCTGACTCTGGACGAGGGTGATCCGGCGGTCCAACTCGATCCCGATATCTCGTTTTCCGGCGCCTCCAACCTGGGTGGTGGTTATATTGAATTCAGCCTCTCCAGCTACAATAGCGGCGATCAATTTACCCTGAGTTCGGGAGGCAATATCACTGTCACTGGCAGTAGTGTATACCACGATGGCACTTTTATCGGCATCATTGATGACACCTATAACGGTCAGAACGGCACCAAGCTTCGGGTCAATTTTGAATCCAATTTTACCAATCCCTCGTTCGAAGATGGTGTGAACAGCTGGACCATCGGGACCGAGCGGGTGATTCTGGGAACCACAGTCATAAACGGTCATGCCACGCCCGATGACACCACTGATCCCCCAAATTCCGGCGACGATGCCGGCGGGATCGGCAGTGGAATGAACTATAATTACCAGTGGTCGACCGCTGAATTCACCGAGGGCAGTCACTCGTTGCGCCTGTACAACAATGGTCAGACTGCCGACGGCTACGATGTCGTGCACGGCCCCTATGCCTATTCCGCTGATTTTCTTGCCAATGCCGGAGATAAGCTGTACTTCGACTGGCGGGCCGCCGCGGGCGGCGATGCCTTCGATGCCTTCGGCTACATGATGAAGGCCGACGGCTCTCAGCATGTCGTAGTATTGGATCAGACTGGCGTCGATGACAGCGGGCAGACCAGCTGGGCCACTGCCAGTGTCACGGTTCCCACCACCGGCGACTGGTACTTTGTATTCGTGGCTGGTACCTACGACTTCACCGGCGGTCGGGCGGTCGGCGGATCGTTGTATATCGACAACTTTCAGGTGTTTGGCGATGTGGTTAACAACACTATACTGGACGACCTTGCGCATCAGGTGCAGTACCAGAACACCGAAAATGATTCGCTGGTGACCCGCAATCTCACCGTGACTGTGGCGGACGGCAGCAACAACACCGGCTCTTCCACCAGCACACTGACGATCAACCAGGCCAACAACGCCCCATCGTTTAGCGGCAATGCCACCTTGGGAGCCGTTGACGAAGATACCGCCTCGCCTGCCGGCTCCAGCGTCAGCAGCCTGTTCGGGGGCGTGTTTTCCGATCCGGACGTGGCCTACACCCCGGTCGATACCCTGTCGGGTATTGTCATTACTGGCGATGCCAGCGTCAGCACCGAGGGCGAGTGGCAGTACACCACAGACGGTTCGACCTGGTATGCAATCGGCAGCGTCAGCGAATCCAGTGGCCTGATGTTGTCATCCTCCGCTATGCTGCGCTTCGTCCCGTCCGCCGACTACAACGGCACGCCGGGCTCACTCAGCGCCTATGCGGTTGACAGCTCCAACAGCGATCCCTTTACCAGCGGTGCGACGCGCCAGACCTACGACACCACCGCCGATGGCAGTAGTTCTGCTGTCTCGGCTGCCGGGGTTTCACTGTCCACATCGATCACCTCGGTCAATGATGCACCGGTTGGCACACCCGGACCGGCCAGTGCCAGCCTGGTCGAGGCTGGTGGTGTACTCAATGGCACCGCGGGCACAGATGCCAGTTCCTTGACCATTACCCTGTCGGACGTGGACGGCACTCCGTCATTCGATACCATCTATCTGACAGGCAATGGCTGGATGAGCAGCGACGGCGGACTGACCTACAGCAAGACCGGCACCTATGGCACCGCTACCCTGACCATCGCCAGTGGCGTGGTCGCATACCAGTTGGATGACAACGACAGCGATACCCAGGCCCTGCTGGCCGCAGACAATGTCAGCGACTCGTTCACCGTAGGCATCGTGGACAATCTGGACGCCACTGCCACGGCGGATGCCGTGTTCAGCCTGCAAGGTGTTAATGATAATCCGGTGGCAGCGGATGCTTCCGATGGTGCCGTTGAGGCCAGCGGTGTGGCGAATGCCACGGCCGGCAGCAACGCTGCCGGCAACCTTTTGAGCAGCGTGACCGACGTGGACGGTGGCGATACCAAGACCATCGTAGGTATCCGCACCGGTAGCGAGAGCGGCAGTGGTACCGCAGGTACTGTGGGTGCGGCACTGCTCGGCCAGTACGGCACACTCACGCTGAACGCCAACGGCACCTATACCTACGTGGTCGATGAAGATAATACGGATGTGGAAGCGCTGCGCGTGACCGGCCAACAGCTCACCGATTCTTTCACCTATACGGTAGAGGATGCCGGGGGCTTGCAGGATCAGGGCACATTCGTGGTGAACATCGACGGACGCAACGATGCGCCGGTACTGACCAATACCGAGGTTGAGGACAAGTGGGCCTTCGGTAAGGATGACAGTCGTGACTTCTCGACCCTGTTCAACGATGTCGATTCCGTCGTCAACGGTGAGGATCTGACCTACACCATTACCGGCCTGCCGACTGGCCTGACCTTTGACGCCGACACGGGCGTGATCTCCGGTAAACCGACCGACATCGGCAAGTTTACCCTCGACTTCACCGTGGAGGATGTCTCCGGGTTGCAAATTACCCGCCAGTTCGAACTGGAAATCGTCGCTCCGCCTGAGCAGGGCACGACTACCACCCCCACTGTGTCCGTGCCGCCACCGCCACCTGAAACCGATACCGAACCGGTCGATGTGGGCTTCACCGATCTTCCAGGAGGTCTGGTGGACAGTGAAGGTGACGGCGAAGACGACAGCGGCTACATGCAGGCCGGCTCAGGTGTGGATGACGACAATGATGGTACGGGTGATGGCAGCGGCGATGGCTCCGAAGTGGTGCTGGTGTTCGAGGGTGGTGCCATGGCCGTCCAGACCACTAGCGCGGATGGCAACACCACGTTGCGTGCCACGGTGGATGTCAACGTCGGTACGGACGGTCAGGTCAACCTGACCAAAGACCAGCATGATGCCCTGGATGTGATTTCGATGAAACTGACCAGTATCGAAAGATCCGACAGCGGCGGATTCGATATCGCCATCTATGACAGCCGCGCTGACAAGGTAGAGGCTTACAGTGGCACCCTCGGCGACGACAGTCCCCTGCCGTCCTGGGTACAGCTAGATCCGCGCAACGGCAGCCTGAGCATCAATCCGCCCGATGATCTGGAAGAACTGGAACTACGCATCAAGACTCTGGACAGTGACGGGCAGGTGCGGGTTCTCGAGATCAAGCTTGACCTGAAACAGCTGCAACAAAACTTAGCAGATGCCAGCCTTGGTGATTCCTTCATGCCCCTGAGCGAACAGCTGCGTGCCCAGCAGGAGGGCGCTTATGGGCAGCGTCTGGCGACCCTGTTGACCCACTGATCGCGAGGATTGGCTGAATCATGGATGTCGCTGCACTGCTCGGTTTCGAGCAGCGGTTGCGCGAGGCGGTAGACCTTGCGCAGCTGTCACACACCATCGTCAACCAAGCGCACAACTGCCTGCCATACACCCAGGCGGTGCTGCTCGGCAGCGATGGCCCGCGCCGCTTCCGGGCGCTGTCCGCATCCGACATACCCACGGTGGATCACACCGCGCCCTTTTTTACCTGGATAGAGCGCTTGGCTGCGCATCTCGCGGCACAACCGCAGGAGGGTGTGCGCAGCATCGGTATGCAGGATGTTCCAGCGGACTTGCAGGCTGACTGGCAAGAAATGTCACCGGGCCGTCTGCTGTGGATGCCACTGCGCTGCGAAGCCGCCGACGATGGCCCGGACAATCTGTTGTTGCTGTTTCGCGCCGACCCTTGGAGTGACGACGAGCAGGAGCTGGCCGGGCATCTCGCAGGTAGCGTCGGCCACGCATTGTTCGCCCTGAAACGCTGCCGCTGGTCCGGGTTGGCCTGGAAGACACTGCGCCATCGGCGTTTGATGCTGCTGGTGGCGCTGGTGCTGTTTGGCCTGATGTGGGTGCCGGTGCGTCTCAACGCCCTGGCACCGGTTGAGGTGGTGGCACGTGATCCGTTGGTGATAAGCGCACCGATTGACGGTGCGGTGCGCGAGGTGCTGGTGATGCCCAATCAGGCTGTGCAGCAGGGTGAGCTGCTGGTGCAGTTGGAAGATACCGAGCTGTCGGCAGACCGGCAGGTGGCCGAGCGCACACTTCTGATGGCGCGTGCCGAACTGAAGACCGTGCAACAAAGCGGTTTTGTGGATGTAAAGCAAAAGGCTCGTTTGTCGCAGCTCGAATCGGTTGTTCGCCTGCGCCAGACCGAACTCGAGCAAGCCCGTATGCGACTGGACAAGACACGTATCCTCGCGCCTGGCGATGGCATCGTGGTGCTCGGCGATCCTAACGAGTGGAAGGGCAAGCCGGTACGTGTTGGTGAACGTATCATGCTGCTGGCCGACGAAAACTCGGTAGAGTTGAACATCATGCTACCGGTCAAGGATTCGATCGCCTTGCAGCAGGGCGCGCCAGTCACGGTGTTCTTCGACAACGATCCGCTGGATGCGCGCCACGGCAGCGTGGTGCGGGCGGCTTACGATCCGCAACGTACGCCTGACGACCAGCTGGCCTACCGTCTGGTGGCGCGTCTAAACGAAGCAGGGGAAGGGCCGCTGCCACGCATTGGCCTTCGTGGTACCGTCAAGGTTCACGGCGAGCGTGTGAGGCTGTTCTTCTATCTGTTCCGACGCCCGATCACGGCGCTACGACAACGGCTTGGCTGGTAGTGCGATGAATGGGCAGACGCTGCCGGCATTACGTGAGGATCTGCGTTTGCTGCCGGGCAGCCCGGACGAGGATGGCGCGCCGCGCTGGTTGTTGTTTGACGCCATGCGCAACCGCTACTTCGCGCTGTCGCAGGGCGGGCTGAACCTGATCCGCAATTGGCGTGCCGGTATCGGCAGCGATGAGCTGTTGGCGCAGATGCAGCGCGAAGGCACGTCGGTCAGCGAGGAGGAAATAGACGCCTTCGCCGGGTTTCTGAGCAACAACCATTTGATACAGGCACGCTCGCCGCAGGCCAGTGCCGGGGTGCACGCCAGTCATGTTTCACGCCTGCTTGGTTTCTGGCGCTGGTTGCTGCATCACTACCTATTCGTGCGCATTCCGCTGGTGCGTCCGGATCGCTGGCTGGCACGCTGGACGCCGAAGCTGGAATGGCTGTTCTCCGATGCCGTGCACTACACGCTGTTGGTGTTCGGGGCACTGGGTTTTGTCCTGGTGTTGCGCCAGTGGGACAATTTTTCCGCGACTTTTATGCATTTCTTCAATTTTCAGGGCGTGCTGCTGTACGCCCTGGCGCTGGCACTGGTGAAGAGCGTGCACGAGTTGGGGCACGCCTTCACGGCGCGTCGCCTAGGTTGTCGCGTGGCCTCCATGGGAGTCGCTTTGCTGGTGCTGTTTCCGGTCTTGTATACCGACACCACCGATGCCTGGCGTCTGCGTTCGCGTGGCGGCAGGCTACGCATTGTTACCGCCGGGGTGCGTGCCGAACTGTACTTGGCCCTGATCGCAACCTTTTTGTGGAACGTGCTGCCCGACGGCGGCTTGCGCAGTGCGGCCTTCTTTATTGCCACCACCAGCTGGGTGACCTCTGTGCTGGTCAATATCAGTCCGTTCATGCGCTTCGACGGTTACTACGCCCTGTCGGATCTGCTGGGTATCGAAAACCTGCAACCGCGGGCCTTCGCAGTGGGGCGCTGGCAACTGCGGCGTCTGCTGTGGGGACTGGACGATCCGTTGCCCGAACCGATGCCGCGGCAACGCAAGCGCCTGCTGGTGGCATACGCCTGGGGTACATGGATCTATCGCTTTTTCCTGTTTCTGGGGATTGCTTTACTGGTCTACCACCTGTTCTTCAAGGTGCTGGGGATCGTACTGTTCCTGGTCGAGATCACCTGGTTCGTGTTGTTGCCGATGGTCACCGAGATGCGTGCCTGGTGGCAGCGTCGTGGTACAGTACGTTGGTCATTGCCCAGGATTCTGGGGTGGCTACTGCTCGGCTTGACGCTGTTGTGGGCGGTGATGCCGCACAGCAGCAGTGTGTCGGTGCCTGCTGTGTTGCGTGCCGAGCAGGTGCGTGGGCTGTTCTCGCCGGAGCCGGCAAGGGTGGCGCGGGTGGCGGTCGGTGAGGGGCAGCGTGTGGCCAGAGGCGATTTGTTGCTCGAGCTGAAATCGGACGAACTAACATATGAGTTGGCGAAAGTGGAAGAGGGGCTGCACGAGGTGCAACAGAGTCTCGACCGGATTGCCACCTCGCAGATCGACAAGGGGCAGCACGCGATTTCGGAGCAGGAGATGGCGCGCCTGCGCGAGCGCCTGCACGGCCTGCAAGAGCGCCGCCGGCGGATGCAACTGCGGGCTCCGTTTGACGCGGTGGCGACCCGTGTGGACAACCTGCAAGTCGGCACCTGGGTTCACGAGGAGCAGGTGCTGGTGCAACTGGTAGCCCCTGGTGCGTTTCGTGTTGACGGTTTTGTCAGTGAACAGGATCTGCCGCTGCTGGCAACCGGCCAGCGGGGGCGCTTCGTGGCAGACCGCAGCGGATTGAAGCTAGAGGAGCTGTTGTTGGAAGCGGTGGATATCGGTGCTGTTTACAGCCTGCCATTCCCGGAGCTGGCCACACAGTATGGTGGCAGCGTCGCAGTAAGGGCACAGAGTGACGGTGCTCTGCTACCGGAGGCAGCGCACTATCGTGTAAGTTTCGCGGTAGCGCAGCCCCGAAATATACCACTACAACGTGTGCCGGGCGTGGTGCTGGTGGAGGCGCAAAGTCGCAGCTGGGTATGGCACCAGCTGCAGCTGCTGGCGGCGCTCCTGATCCGTGAAAGTGGGTTCTGAGAATGGTTTGAGCGAGCTCGGGCCGACCCCGGGGGAAGCGGCGGCTGCTCATACTTGCTTCGAGCTTGGTCTTGGCGTCGTCGTCGAGCACGGCAGCCAATTCCAGCGGCATGGCGTTTTCGCCGTGCTTTGTCATTACTTCATCGGCAACCAATACACTATCGGCACCGAGCCGGCCCTGTAAGATTACGCCCTGTCTCTCGCCAAACAGACCGGGAATGATGCCATCGTAAGCGACCGGTACTGTCTTGTGATTATCGATGACCACGAAATGCATGGTCAGGTCGCCATCTGCACGTTGCAGGCTGCCATTCTCGACCATGCTGCCGTGGCGGAATACGTGTTCGACGAGTGCCTTTCCCTCGATTACTTCGGTGGGCGGAAGAAGTACGACAGGTTGCCGCCTAAGGCGTTAGGAATCAGGTAGGCCACCGGGTCGATCAGCATCAGCGTGAAGCGTTGCTGTCTTTCTATCATGCGTCGTTCTTCTACAGATGTTTGTTTGGCTTTCGGCAAAGCCTCTTCCCGTGCCTTGTCACGATAGGCAGAATCGGCCCAAACGTCACCGCTACTGTTGTTTTTATCCAGTAGCGTTTCGAATACCTGACTGTCGTGCACCTCGGCCGATGTGATCGCGTAGCGGCGGATCACTTTATGTTTGTTGTCGATGCTGATGTGGTTCTTGTAACCGTAGTGATTCTGAGTCCAGCGGGACTCCACGTCCTTCTGGCGCCGCTTGGCATCGCTCCAATCCTCCGGTGTCTCGCCCGCCTTGATCCGGGCATTCTCCTCGCGGCTGTTGCGTTGTTTGGGGACAGGAACGATGGCCGCGTCAACAATCTGGCCTTTGCGAGCCGCGAAACCCGCCGCGTCGATCTGGGACAGCATCCTGGCAAAGAGTTTGTCGACCAGTTGCAATTTCTTCAGCCGTTCACGAAACATCCAGATTGTCTTGACATCCGGCACCCGGCCCTCCGGGCTCAGCCCAAGAAAACAGCAGAAGCTGTAACGATCACGGATCTGACACTCCGTCTGGTCGTCAGAGAGGTTGTAAAAGTGCTGGAGCACCAATACCTTGAACATCAGAACCGCATCAAAAGGTGGGCGTCCGCCCTTGCGGGGGTCGCTCTCCTTATAGACCGCATTGAGCAGTTCTCAAAAGGCCTCCCATTGGATGGTCCGTTCCAGTTTTGGCAGCGGACCGGCGAGGCACTCAAGCAGTTCGAGGCGGTTTTGGTGATCAAAGAAGCTGGGGTGCATGGCTTTTCCAAAGGCGATAGTGCAAAGGTATTATTATCGCAGATTTGGGTGGGGTTTTAGAGGTTCCCAGTCAGAAGTTTCAGGAAAAATTTACCAATGCCCTTCTGAACTAGGTTACCGGGTGTGTTTTATAAACGATATGCGTCAGGTCCGTTGCCTTCCCATTGAGATAGCGACGGATGAAGTTGATGAATTCAGGGTGTTGCTTCAGAGGTTCTACTACCTCCGCAGAGGTTAAGTGCACTTGCCAGCAATATTGTGGAGAAGTATCGTTTTTAAGTGTCTCGCCAACTTCAATCTTACGCACCCCGGGAATTTTCAGTAGCATTTGGCGACCTCGTCGAACGATCATTGCCATCTCTTCCGGGTCGGTGTCGGGAAGATTGAATTTGAGGGCGTACTCCACTTCCTGCCAAGGACGACACTGTTCCATCACCTCGGCAGCCCGCCCTGCACTGCCCCAGATTCGCATCAGGCGAGCTGCTTCCTCCTCCATCTCCTCACGCACCCCGCTGAATAGTGTTATGTATCCTTCGTCCTTGGCCCGTGCATTACGGCGCAGTAATCCTACAGCACGATCGGTTATTGAAGTAAAAGCGTTCACCTTGGCAATGCCATTGGCTATGAGACGGCGCAGCTGATCATCACTCAGGCCAGAACTGCCGTGCAGCACCAGTGGAATCTGCAACGCCTCGTTGATATGGCGCAGTCGGGAATAGTCAAGACGTGGCTTACCCTTGAAACGGCCGTGTACGGTACCGATGGAAACCGCTAAAAAATCCACGCCGGTCAGTCGCACAAAGCCTCTTGCTTCATCCACTGTGGTAAAAATCAAGTCATCCCCATTATCAGGCACATACCCCAGCTCGGCTTCGACCGGAACGCCGCAGGCATGTGCTATTCTGACTACCTCCTTTGTGGCTGCAATATTCTGATCCAGAGCATGCTCAGAGGCATCAATCATTACCCCATTACAGCCGTGCCGTATACCCCGTTCAATCCCTGCGACGTCACTGCCGTGATCATAATGGATGGCCACGGGTACCCGGCTGTGTCGTGCGGCAGCCTCTACGGCGGTAGCCAGCAGTTCCAGGTCAAAATAATGGAAGTATGGCTCTGCCAATCCCAGGATCACCGGGGCACGACACTGTTCCGCGGCGTTAATTACGCCCTGCAAAAACTCCAGACTGACCACGTCAAAGGAGCCTACGGCGTATTTGTTGTGGTAGGCGTGGCGCAACATGTCATGCATTTGAACAAGTGCCATTTTTATTTACTCGCTTATGGTTAAAGAATAATGGATAACCGTGCGCCAATCAGTGGCCATTCATGCTTAGTAGCGGTTACAACTTTATGCGCAGTTGATCCATTGTTGTATCGGCTACTTCCTATCGGGAAAGTTGATCACCTGGTGTGTCGCCTCGACATTCGTTAAACGCTCACCCAGTAACAACTCCATTGCCTCAAGTACCCGTTTGATAATAAGGCCGGCATGGGCATGGTAAAGTTTCAGATTACACTGCACCGGTGTATGCAGGGCATGACGGTGTGATGTATCAAAATCCATCCAGGCAGCGATCGGCAAGTCATTAAAGGCGCGATCTACAATAATCCACGCGTCTTGCTGCAGGATAAGATCGAGCGTTTTCAATTTGGGCATGCTCAGCCGAATCTCTTCACCCAGACGTTTAAAGGCGGTTTGCACCCTGTTGTAGTGGGCTGCGTCTATCAACCCGGTACGACATTCGTAAGCCGGCACCTCGTTGTGTCGGGTATACATGATTCCTCAACTGTTTTTCACAGGATAGGTGTACAAGAGCTGCGTCTGCTTCATGTGCCTAAAAATATTTACAACCACCGTCGTGATTGATCTGATTCATAATGAAAGCCATTGCGGGCATTGATGCTGGAATGTTTGCCAGCTGTCACCGGGTAAGGCTGGCGAACAGCGTGGGTAGCTGTTCGGGCAATCGATCGACATTATCAATAATGGTGTAATTGCTTTCGCCAAAAATACGCTTCACATAATTGTCGGCATTTGGATCGAGGGTCAGGCAGTAACTCAGTACGCCGTGACTATAGAGTTCCTCGACAGCCTTTTTGGCGTCATGACGCAGGTGTTGAGGATCACGCTCATCAATATCCGCCGGTTCGCCATCGGTCACAAGCAGGATCAGTTTGCGGCGCTCGGGTTGCTTCAGCAGATGATGAGCCGCATGACGCAGTGCGGCGCCCATGCGTGTTGAAAGGCCGCCCTTCATGCCGGCAAGACGTGATTTCGCCTCATCATCAAAGTATTGGTTAAAGTCTTTAAAGCGGTAGTACTGCACATCGTGACGGCCATCAGATGCAAAGCCATGCAAGGCGAAGGGATCGCCGATTCCCTCAATAGCCGTCGAGACCAGAGTGGCCGCTTCACGAGTCAGTTGCAGCACGGTTTTATCCGAACCGGCCATCTTTTCATTGGTCGATTCGGACAGGTCCAGCAGCACGACAACCGACAGATCACGGCTTTTGAGTACGTTTCGCATGGTCATGCGAGAATTGGGTTGCTCACCCATACGAATGGATACTATCGCATCGATGGCGGCATTCAGATCGATCTCATCCCCATCTTCCATGTTGCGAATGCGTTGCACCCCCTCAGGGGTCAGCAGATCGATGATCTGCTTTATACGATGTGCGATGGGTTTATACGCCGTGAGAATGTCCTCGACAAGCTCGGGATCACCTTTGGAGGGACGGTGTTCATAGACAGTCGCCCAGTCGGGACGATGCAGCTGGATCTGATAATCCCACTCCTGGTAATGGAACGGCTCAGAGACCGGCTCTTTACCCCACATCTCATTAAAGCTGGCGCCTTGATCCTCGTAAGGGTACATCTCGGTGGCGCAGGTCCAGATCTCCTGTGCATCATCGCCAGCCAGTTCGCAATCCACCTCGTTGGCCATTTCGATCACGCTGACTGTTTTACGTATCTGGCGCTGACTGGCGGGGACGTAATCATTGCCCAGGTTCCAGTCGAACTCCTCGAATTCCCAGATGAAACGGTTATCGTCACGATAGGGTATGCGGTTGCGCTCAAGTATGCGCAGGCTCGGTACTTCCCGGCGTGCCGAGAAGATGTTGAACAACTCCATTCCCATGTGCCAGGAGAAGCGGGTATCATCCTGCTTCGCCTCGATCTGCTGATGAAAGCGCTGTGCAAAGTTGTTCAGCTCTTCGTCATCGATATGCACCGATGAATCCAGCAGCATCCATGAAACCTTCTCCAGTACCTTCATGGCAGGATGCTCCAGCGGGGCATCATATTCGAACGACAGCAGGGCACCCCAGAGTTTTTTCAAGCCGGGGAAGTCTTTGATGGCCTTGTATTCGATGCGCGCATCCTCAACCAGGCCGATGAAATTCATCTGTGCCGGACTTAACTGCTCGGCTGACAGTGGAGCCGTTGTGTAGCACATGTGCGCCGCCATGTGTGCGGCTGTGGCGCGATAGAGTTCCAGTCCGGTTATCTCACCTATGGCATCCACGGCGTCAGGCATGTGAAAGATGCGATGTTCAATATAGGGCTTAAAGTCGGTGTAGTCGGCGCCGGTTGGGCGCAGAAAGAAGTCGCGGCCCCACAGGGCGCGCAGATAGAAATTTAACTTGCGCTGGGTCCTGATGAACAGCACACCGCGCCGTTCCTTCTGTAACATCGCCTTGCTGTCTGCTGACTCAAGGTTGAAATACGAGGTGAGGTTGGCAAAATCACGCCGATAGGCCTGTGCGCCGAAGTTGGCCCAGCGACGCAACCCGCTGATGGTGAGTTTTGAAAGCAGTTCATCTATATGATTGAGCATAGGACGCAGGCCACGTGCCGCTGTGCCAGACAACTGATGTATCAGGGTCAGGTAAGCACGTAGCAGTTCCGCATCGCCCAGATTGCGTGCGGCGGAAGGCAGGCTGCTGAACAGCAGTGCAACCACTTCGCCAGAGACCATGGAGGCAAGTTTCATCGCTGCGGTGAGGCAGTCAGGAATGATATTCTCACCACACTCTTTGACAACCAGTGGCATTTCCTGCAGATAGGTAACGACGACACCACTGCCACGGCCCAGGTTGCACAGCCCCTTGGCCCCGTCCATGTACTCTTGCAGGCCGGCGGGGGACATGACCCGAGCGGCCTCATGAAAGGAACTTTCCAGAACATCGCGCACTTCTGGTGCGGTTTCCTGCAGAAAATCTTCGTAATCTTCGAGATGAATACTCATGTGTGAAAGTCTCGCTACCGGGCCACGAAGTACTTAAGGCGCGTTTTACGATGTGGACGAGACCGCCCCTCCATATGACGAACCGTTTCGGCTCAAGGTGCTTAGCCGAAGAAAGTCTGCACAGCGGCGTCCAGCGTATCGCGCATGTCGGGATCATCAGTGAGTGGTGTCACCATGGTGATTGAGCAGGCATCGTTAGCATCAACGCCCTTGTTGATAAGCTGACCTGCATAGACCAGCAGACGAGTGGAAATGCCTTCATCCAGGCCATGTCCCTTGAGGTTACGTGCGCGGTGGGCGATCTGTACCAGCTTTTCTGCCGTTGCCCTGTCGACGCCGGATTCCTTGGCAACGATATCGGCCTCTTTTTCCTGTTCAGGATAATTAAAGTCGAGGCCGCCAAAACGTTGCTTGGTCGATTGTTTCAGGTCCTTCATCAGGCTCTGGTAACCGGGGTTATAGGAGATCACCAGCTGAAAATCCGGATGGGCCTCAATCAACTCACCCTTCTTGTCCAGGGGTAGTGTCCTGCGGTGGTCGGTAAGGGGGTGAATCACCACCGTCGTATCCTGTCGCGCCTCCACCACCTCATCGAGATAACAGATGGCTCCGATACGCGCGGCTGTGGTGAGCGGTCCGTCTTGCCACTTGGTTCCATCCTTGTCCAGCAAAAATCGCCCGACCAGGTCGGAGGCGGTCATATCCTCATTACAGGCGACAGTGATCAGCGGTTTGTTTAACCTGTGAGCCATGTATTCGACGAAGCGGGATTTACCGCAACCGGTAGGTCCCTTGAGCATCATCGGCATGCGAGCGCTGTAGGCCGCTTCGTAGAGGATCACCTCCTTGCCTACGGGTTCGTAGTAAGGTGCTTTTTTAATTACATACTGATTGGGGTCAACCGTGGTAGTAGACATAACAGGCCCTTCATTGTCTATGAATTAATTTACGCGTCGTCATCGGTTTCAATTTCACCATGCCAGCCAGCGGCTTTCGCTCTGATGATCGCTTCTCCATGAATACGGCTATGACGCTCGACAAGTTGATCCGGCAAATGACTGACCAGGCAGCCATATTTATCCCATTCAGAATTGACCTTCTGTAACAAGGCATCAATGCCGGCGAGATTCCAGCCTTGACAGGTCTCCGATTCGGGTATCAGTTCAAATACCCAGGCATCGCGTATGACCTTGCCGATGGTGGTCATTCCTCCCAGAACATCATTATCAACACCTACGTATGTATTTGGTTTGTTCATGGCTTTCTTCTGCTTAACGATGGCTTATTGTTCTAATCACAGGGCGAATCCGGCGTTAAAAACCCCTGCCCGACAAGTGTGGGTCAGGGGGTTCTTTTTATCTGCGTTCTAGACCGCCACGCCGCGGAAAATAACCATGGAAGCACCCGCTGACTGTGCATAATTGTCAAAGCCCAGCAGGCGGACATGGTTCTTGGGGTGCGCCTTATGGCATGCCTCGCATTCTGCCAGGATGACGTCAACATCGGTCTCGCCAAACATGGGTAGTTTCCACATGTACCAGTAGTTCTGGAAGGCATTCTCCGGTTCGCAGTGTTCGATGCCGGGGTTCCAGCCCTTGCTGACGATATACTCGATCTGCTGGCGAATCTGCTCGGGGTTCATGCTCTCCAGGTAGGAGAAGGTTTCAAACTTGCGACTACCCGGATCGCTCAGGCTGGATGCGTAATCTTGTACGTTACTCATGATCTGTTTCCTCTATTAATGTTCGAATTGTTACCGGAGGGGCGGCTTCCTGACTAACCGGCATTGCCGCCCCCCCGGCGGGTTTCTTGAAACGCCTCGGCAGAAGCCGACTTACTTGTGGGCAACGTCCAACTTATCGACGGTATCAAATTCGAATTTGATCTCTTTCCAGGTCTCCATCGCCATCTTCAGCTCGGGGCTGTGCTGCGCGGCATTGGTCAGGATATCCTTGCCTTCCTTTTCCAGTTCTCGGCCTTCATTACGGGCCTGAACGCATGCTTCAACGGCAACACGGTTGGCCGCGGCACCGGCTGCATTGCCCCAGGGATGACCCAGGGTTCCGCCACCGAATTGCAGGACGGAGTCGTCGCCAAAGATGTTCACAAGAGCAGGCATGTGCCAGACGTGGATGCCCCCGGAGGCAACCGGCATTACGCCCGGCATCGAACCCCAGTCCTGATCAAAGAAGATACCGCGACTGCGATCTTCCTTGATGAAGCTGTCACGCATGATGTCGATCCAGCCCAGCGTGGCGTCACGGTCGCCTTCCAGCTTGCCGACAACGGTACCGGAGTGCAGATGGTCACCGCCTGAAAGACGCAGGACCTTGGTCAACACACGGAAATGGATGCCGTGATGCGGGTTGCGGTCAAGCACGGCATGCATGGCGCGGTGAATATGCAGCAACATACCGTTGTTCTGGCACCATTGTGCCAGTTGAGTATTGGCCGACAGACCACCGGTCAGGTAGTCGTGCATGATAATGGGTGCACCAATCTCTTTGGCATACTCGGCGCGACGCATCATTTCATCGGCCGTGGGAGCGGTCACGTTCAGATAGTGGCCCTTACGCTCTCCAGTCTCGGCTTCCGCCTTCTGGATCGCTTCCATGACGAAGTCGAACCGGTGCCGCCAGCGCATGAAGGGCTGTGAGTTGACGTTTTCGTCATCCTTGGTGAAGTCGAGTCCGCCGCGCAGACCCTCATAACAGGCGCGCCCATAGTTCTTGGCTGACAGCCCGAGCTTCGGCTTGATGGTGCAGCCAAGCAGAGGACGACCGTACTTGTTCATCAGGTCGCGCTCGACCTGGATGCCCTGTGGTGGCCCGTTACAGGTCATGACGTAGGCTACGGGGAAGCGAATGTCTTCCAGGCGCAGGGCACGCAGCGCCTTGAATCCAAATACGTTACCGACCAGGGAAGTCAACACGTTGACCACAGAACCCTCTTCGAACAGATCAATAGGGTAGGCAACGAAGGCGTAGAAACAGGTGTCATCACCCGGTACGTCCTCAATCGCATAGGCACGGCCCTTGTAGTAATCCAGGTCGGTCAGCAGGTCGGTCCACACCGTGGTCCAGGTGCCGGTCGAGGATTCAGCGGCGACGGCTGCGGCCACTTCTTCCCGTGGCACACCCGGTTGTGGGGTGATCTTGAAGCACGCCAGGAGATCTGTATCCTTCGGGGTATAATCGGGCATCCAATATGTTTCGCGGTATTCTTTAACTCCCGCGTTGTAGCTTTTTACAGCCATGTCGTTCGCTCCTCTTGCTAACTACTTTACGTTTGCTGCGGTTAAGTGCCCGCGGCCCTTGTTAAATGCAGGCTTGCAGTTTTAGGGATTGAGGGAAATAATGGAAATTAATAGTAAATATGAGAGTCATAACTAATCGTTAATGACTTAATGCGTGGAGTAGGGCGATGATCCGGGCTACCTTGCAACAGCTACGTGTATTTCAGGCGGTAGCAGAACATCGAAGTTATACCCGTGCTGCCGAGGAGATACACCTCTCACAACCGGGCGTATCGATTCAGGTGAAGCGGCTCGAGGAGATTCTCGACGCGACCCTGTTTGAAAAGATGGGTAACCAGATATTTTTAACCGCCGAAGGCAAGGCGTTGCTGGATACCTGTCATGATATCTTCGACCGGCTTGACGGTTTTGAAGAAAAACTAAAGGAGTTGCATGGAGAGGTGACGGGACCGCTGCGACTATCAGCGGTAACCACGGCAAAGTACTTTTTGCCGCAATATCTGGGGGCCTTCCTGCGTAAATATCCCCAGGTAGTGCCAAAGCTCAAGGTGAGTAACCATGAGCGGATTATTGAGCGTATTGAGGCGAATACCGACGATATATACATCATGGCCACCCTGCCTCCGCGTGATGATATCGAGGTGCACCGGTTTCTTGCGGACCAGCTGGTGGTCCTGGCTCACCCCAACCATCCCCTGGCAAAGAAGAAAAAGATCAAACCTGAACAGCTTGTCACCGAACGTATCATTACCCGTGAGCCCGGTTCCGGAATTCGGCTTACCGGTGAACGGATGTTCAAAGAGCGGGGCATTGATATCGAGCCCTATATGGAGCTTGGTAGTGGTGAGGCGATTAAGCAGGCAGTCATGTCTGATCTTGGTATCAGTATTCTTTCGTCCTTCAGTCTCAAACTGGAGCTCCAGAGCAAACAGCTGGTTTTGCTGAATGTTGAAGGCTTCCCGTTGAACCGCAACTGGTATGCGGTACACCGCAAGGGTAAGTATCTGTCGCGAGCAGCCAAGACATTTCTGGATTATCTACAGCAGGAAAATTTTGAGGAAATTTTGAAACTTATTGCCGCGAGCGATGACAGTAAAATACCGGGGTCAATGTCCACGGCTGCCACTTAGTCCGGCATAAATGGCACACATTCTCCTGTGTGGTTTTAAGTTTCCAGTTGCCTGCTTGAACGAGTTCTGAATAATGCGCTTTATGTAGTGGCCAGGTGATTTTGGCCACATCTTATTGAGCATTCCAATACCGTTTCTCTACAATATCGGGCGCCAATCCATTATTGTGAGTATGTGGCCCTGAACTGGCTGTAATACCCAACAATATAATCCGTGATCTCTTGCTTCGCTTCTTGAAATGAGGTGGAGCCGATCTCGGGAACCCATTCCATTTTTAAGCTTCTGAAAGTCGAGGTCGGTCGGTTAGGATGGCAATCTTGCGCCGTTCATCAAACAACCGACGGGGACTGTGCTCAAGACTGAACTGGAGCCCCATCTCAAGAGGGATGAAGGTGCAAACCCAAGAATGATTCCAACAGAAAGATTATCAGAAGAGCTAAATAAGGTAAGAAGCAGCACGCATAATGTCAGTTTGCCCCGAAAATGTCTCGAAATAGAAAAGGCACTTTAATAAGCACCTCGTTCTATTCATAAAAGTTGGTGGCGTATAGTTGATCGCTTGGGAATTGGCTTATTGGTTGAGTGAGTAACTGTGCGGGATGGGGCGGGGCAGCGGTCAGCCAACCAGCCTGGCTAAGTGCGGGTCGTTGCGAAACAGCACACACCATTTGGCAACGGCGGACAGTTCGGCGTCGGCACGAGTCATCCTGCGCACACTGGCCCGTACCTGGCGCATTTTTTCTTTTGCTACCGGGTTTTGGCCGTTCGCGCAGCGCGCCTTGGCTTTGTTGAATTCTTCGGTCAGATTATCCACCTGTTGCCAGACCTTGCGACGCGCCTCGGCCAGGGGAGCGTGCTCGTTGAGTTTCACGTGCTTGACGGTCTCCTCGACCCGCTGCTGCTCCCATTCAGAGGTCCCGGGCATCGGGATGACCTTACCCTCTTCGTCAGAGTGCGTATTCCAGCGAAGTTGAACAGTGATTCCGGACGAACGTGAACACCTGTTTTCCCAACGCATCACGCGGAGTCAGGTTGAGATAATCCCGGAGTATCAGGGCGGATCGTTCGGACTTGTAGGTCCGAAGATAGGGCTGTATCTGTTTCAGCAGGTGCAGCGCCTGGCGATTATATATGGCATAGGTGAAGCTGGGTGTATGGTGTGGCTGGGTTGTGCGTTTGCCGGTGATTTTTCCTGCCCCGATGGTTTTCAGCACGAAATTCAGCAGGCCTTTCTCTGTGTTGCTGATGGTAACGGCCAACTGGCGGTTTTCATTGCGGTGTTTACGGGGCAGGGTGACGGTTCCCTCTCCGTCAATGAGTCCGGCGAGATAGGCCGCGTCTGGCAGGCTCAGTGCAGTTACATCCATGTGGGTGCTCCAGTTTTCTCATGTATGAACCAATAATAACGCGCGCTACATAAGAAAAAACCCCTGGCCGGAAACCGGTCAGGGGTCGTGTTGGTGGAGGCGGCGGGACAGCTGATCCTGAATTTTCATTCAGGGCTGGACTATTCCTTCACCTGCCGTTCATGGCAGGGGAGGGCGTGTTGTGAATCGCTGCCCCCTGGCATTGATCCACCCTAGTACTCCATGGAGTCCATCTCTTTGTGAGATGGCTCGGTAGGAGCCTATGAGTCTCTAGCCGGCTTACGGGTTTCCCCTTCACCGGACGGCGTTGGCTTAGGACCCTTGCCCCTTAGCGTTCACCGTATGAGCCCTCTTTTTCCTACGGGGATCACTCCCCGTGGCGACCATTGCGTTAATCGAACCCGCGTCCGCAAGCACTCCGCCTTTGGCTCTACATGCTTAGTTCTGCCGATTATGTTTAACCGGCTACTGCCCGGCAAACAGGGCGTGTAGACGGCGGTCCCGGTTAAGTTTTAGCGATTCCGTCCCGGACGTACATTATCGCGATCTTGTGAGCTATGACGCCTGAAATGTCCCGAGGGACTCTGGACGCACAAGCACGGCTCCAGTCAGACGGCTTCTACCGGTTATTAAGCGGCGAGAGCGTAGTTGTCGTCGTTGGCAACTATAGTGTTACAGACTTATTTACGAGGCTGTCTGTATCCTCGGCATGCACCTCAGGTTTCATCACCCACGTCGAAGCCATGTCGCCCCCTGGGTAAACCCAACAGACAGTATACAGGCTCTGTTGGTTCCTTGTCCCCTATATTGGGTGACTGAATGTTTTTTTCAATAGATTGTTTCTTAGCTGGCTCAGTGGGCCTTCAGAATGCGCTGTTTGTCCCGGTCCCAGTCCCGGTTCTTTTCGGTTTCCCGCTTGTCATGCAACTGTTTGCCCTTGGCCAGTCCAACCTCAAGCTTGACCTTACCCTTCTTCCAGTACAGGGCGATCGGGACCAATGTGTAGCCTTTGCGCTCGACCATGCCGATCAGTTTGTCCAGCTCTTGTCTGTGCAACAGGAGTTTGCGGGCGCGCATCGGTTCCGGCTTGATGTGGGTTGAGGCACTGAGCAGCGGGGTGATGTTGGTGCCGATCAGCGAGGCTTCGCCATTTCTGATGAATACATAACTGTCGGTGAGTTGCACCCGGCCCTCACGCAGGCTTTTGACTTCCCAGCCCTGGAGCGAGATGCCCGCCTCATAGCGTTCTTCAATGAAGTACTCATGCCGCGCCTTCTTGTTCAGGGCGATGCTTGAACTGCCTTGTCCGGACTGCTTTTTCGATTTTTTTGCCATGCGGCGAATTGTATGTGACAGGGTGGGGCGGAGGCTAGTGGGATATGGCAGATTACCCATGTTTGCGGACCGTTTACTTGTGCTGATAGGGGAATTCGCTGAAAATGCCGTCTCCTTGTCCTTGGACAGGGTAGTGAGCAGGCAGTCGGCCGGTCAACAACTCGCGGAGGAGTCACTCCTTGTCCAAGCGTCTCTCCATTCATGGTCAGTGGTCATCGCGCCTGATGTTTGTTCTGGCGGCGACCGGTTCGGCCGTCGGTTTGGGGAATGTTTGGAAATTTCCCTACATGACCGGCGAAAATGGTGGCGGCGCCTTTGTCCTGGTCTATCTGCTCTGCATTGGTTTGATTGGTATCCCGATCATGATGGGAGAGGTGCTGATCGGCCGTCGGGGCCGTCAAAGCCCCGTCAATAGTCTGCAGACCCTGTCAATCGAGGCGGGCGCAAGTACCGCCTGGCGACTGCTGGGCTGGGCCGGCATGCTGGCCGGGTTGATTATTCTCTCTTATTACAGCGTGATAGCCGGCTGGACCCTGGCCTATCTGGTGCGCATGGTGAGCGGGGCGTTTGTACGGGTGACCGCCGAAGGGGCGGGCAGCATTTTTACCCAGCTGGTGACCGATCCCGAGCGGCTGCTGGCATGGCATACCATTTTCATGGTGATGACCATCAAGGTGGTCTCTCGCGGAGTGGGAAATGGGCTGGAAACGGCGGCCAAAATCCTGATGCCGCTACTGTTTTTTCTGCTTCTGGTGCTGGTGATTTATGCTGCCCGAATCGGTGATTTCCCCCAGGCCTTCACTTACCTGTTTTATAGTGATTTCAGCAAACTGACCCCGTCCGGGGTTTTGAGTGCGATGGGGCATGCCTTCTTTACCCTCGCTCTGGGGCTGGGGGCGATGCTTATGTACGGCGCATATCTTCCGTCTGGTGTCTCCATCGCGAGGACCTCGATCCTGGTGGGCCTGCTGGACACTGTTGTGGCCCTGCTGGCCGGACTGGCTATCTTTTCTGTGGTGTTTGCCAATGATCTGGCCGCGGGTGAGGGTCCCGGACTTATTTTTCAGACCCTGCCGATTGCCTTCGGGCAGATGCAGGGAGGCGTGTTTTTTGGCACCCTGTTTTTTCTGCTGTTGGTGTTCGCGGCCTGGACATCGGCGATTGCGCTGATTGAGCCACTGGTGGCCTGGTTGGTGGAGAACCGCCAAATAGAACGGATTCGGGCCTCTATCTGGATCGGAATCGTTGCCTGGTTGCTGGGTATAGTGACGATTCTCTCGTTCAGCAACTGGTCGTTCAGCTTCAACTTTGGTGGAGTGCTGAAACGGCATGGTCTGTTTGATGTGCTGGATATCATTACTTCGAGTATCATACTGCCCCTTGGGGGGCTTGGTATGGCGCTGTTTGTCGGCCGGGTGATGGCCCGGGATGCCGTGGTGGATGAACTGGGTGGCCTGGCCGGTATCGGTTTCAAGCTATGGTATTTTATTATTCGTTTTATTACGCCTGCGGCCATACTGCTGATTTTTTTGCGGGCGATAGGAGTTTTATAGTTGCCAGTAGTCCAGAAGAGTGCCCTGGTGGCCCATTCAGCCGCCGAGATGTTTGAGTTGATCAATGATGTAGAGTCTTATCCGCAGTTTCTGCCTTGGTGCAAGTCCACTCAACTGCTTTCCCGTAATGCGGAGGAGTTGTGTGGCCGGCTGGAGGTTTCACGTATCGGGATAAGTCAGACTTTTTCTACCTGTAACCGGCTTTTCCCTCATGAACGGATCGTAATCCGGCTACAGGAAGGCCCGTTCAAGCGTCTGCAGGGAGAGTGGCGTTTTACCGCCTTGCGTGAGGACGCCTGCAAGGTGGAATTGGAACTCGATTTTGAGTTTTCCGGAAAGTTAATCAATTCGGCGTTTGGCGCGGTATTTAGCCAGATTGCCAGCACATTAGTCGATGCATTCTGCAAACGTGCAGATGAGGTAGCCCGTGGTGAGTGAACATTTTGATATAGAAGTTGCCTATGCGAAATCCGATGAACAGGTGATTCTGACCGTTAGTGCTGAACCGGGGATTACCGTCCAACAGGCAGTTGAGCGCTCCCGTATTATCGAGCGTTTTCCTGAGATCGATCTCTCCAGCGCAAAATTCGGTGTGTTTGGCAAGGCGGCCAAGGGCGACGCCGAGTTGCAGCCGGGGGACCGGGTGGAGATCTATCGTCCATTGATTGCTGATCCCAAGGAGGCCCGCAAGAAGCGTGCGGCGGAGGGAAAACAGCTCAAGAAGGGTGGTGGAGAGGGGTAAACCCGACAACAGGGCTTGGGGCTATCCTAGCCCTGCTGTCGATAGTGAGGTCAGTCGTCAGATTTGATGCCTACCGATTCCAGTGCCCGGGAGAACAGGCCTTTGCGGTCGCCGGTATAATCCGGCACTGAGATAATGGCTTCATCTTCCGGTTTGGCCTCGGTTGTTTCCGCGGTCGGTTGTGGGCGGTAATCTCCTTCAATCCGCATCAGGCGATCGTCGGCAAAGTAGAGGGTAACCCGCTCCCGGGTAACATCCTCATTCCCCGGCTTCATCCTATATAGATAGTCCCACCGGTCCTGGTGAAACACATCCACCAGCATGGGGGTCCCCAGCAGGTAGCTGACTTGGCTCTTTGACATGCCCGGCTTGAGTTTATTGATCGAATCCTGACTGACTACATTGCCCTGCTGGATGTCGGGTCGATGCACCAAGGGTAGCCTGTTCAGCGCATTCGGGATGGCGTCACTGACATCCTTGACGGTGGAACAGCCGGCGAGCAGCAGACTTGCGCCACATACCCAATAGATGAGAAGCTTTTGCATTCACTCTTTCCGCTTTGTAAGGGAACTATCCGGTTTAAAGATGGCCGGAATGATACCTGAATCACAGCATGAAAACACCTGAGGTAACTTGTTTTGGAAGATCAGGATATTAGAAAGGCGGGCTTGAAGGTTACGGCGCCTCGGGTGAAGATTCTGGAGCTGCTGGAGAAGAGCCCCGAACGGCATGTCAGCGCTGAAGATGTCTACAAGATGTTGCTGGCAGCCAATGAAGATATCGGATTGGCGACGGTCTATCGGGTACTCACCCAGTTTGAAGCGGCCGGCTTGGTTGAAAAACATCATTTTGAGGATGGTTATTCGGTTTTTGAGCTCAACAAAGGCAAGCACCACGACCATATTGTCTGTGTCACCTGCGGTAGGGTGAAGGAGTTTGTCGATGAGACCATCGAGAAACGCCAGCAGATGATTGCGGATGACCTGGGCTTTCAGATCAGTGAGCATGAGTTGGTCATCTATGGCAAGTGCCTGGACAAGAATTGCAACCGCAAAAAAAATAAGTAAGCGGTACTCGAATATACTTTTAAGTGTTGCAGTTATCCGTGGGCCCGCTCCACCATTTCCCTGGCGTGATTAAGGGTGTGGGAAGTGATCTCCACACCACCCAACATACGCGCAATCTCGTTGACCCGGGTATCCCCTTCCAGCCGGCCCAGGCTGGTGTGGGTCTCCTCGCCATTGGAACCCTTTTCAACCAGCAGGTGCTGATGTCCCTGGGATGCCACCTGGGGCAGGTGGGTAACGCACAGCACCTGTTGGGTATTTCCCAGCTGGCGCAGCAGGCGTCCGACAATCTCCGCGATTCCGCCACCGATACCGACATCCACCTCATCAAAGATCAGGGTGGGCACTTGGGTGCAGCTGGCGGTGGCGACCTGAATTGCCAGACTGATGCGTGACAGTTCACCGCCTGATGCCACCTTGGCGAGGGGTTTGGGCGGTTGCCCCGGATTGGCGCTGACCAGAAATTCAATCTGATCGAGGCCATTTACCGAGGCCTTCGCTTCATCCAGCACCGTCACCTCCACCGCCAGCAGCCCGTTCGGCATGCCGAGTAAACGCATGCCCTCGGAAACCTGGCTACCCAGTCTTTCGGCCGCGGCTTGCCGTGAGTGGCTCAGGTCGTTTGCCTGGGTCAGATAGGCGTTCCAGAGTGTGTCGACCTGTTGTTTCAGGGTCGACAGATGGGTATCGGCATGGTCCAGCTGATCCAGCTCCTGCTGCAGCTTATTCAACAGTGACGGTATCTCCTCCGGTTTGCAGCGATATTTTCTCGCCAGATCATGAATCTCCTGCAGACGCTGGTCCAGATGGGCCAGACGGGCTGGGTCGAGTTCCAGGTTGTCGGCAAAATGACGGAGCGAGGAGAGCGCTTCGCTGATCTGGATTCCGGCGCTGTCCAGCAGCTCGCAGGCGCTCTTCAGTCCGGGGTCTATCCCGGCCAGATCGATCAGTTCGCCATAAGCCCGGTTGACGCGGGAGAGAGCAGCGGACTCCTCGTCATCCAGCCAACTCAGGGCGAAGTTGCACCGTTCGATGATATTTCCGGCATTGCTGACCAGCCCATGCTCCTGAAGCAACTCATCGAGCTCGGTGTCCCCCAGGTTTAGCGTGCCCAGCTCATTGATTTGATAGCGCAGCAGGTCGATTCTGGCGGTTCGTTCTTCCACGCTGGCCAGCAGGGTGGTGAGTTGCTGTTCGGCTTCCCGCCAAGCCAGATAACACTCGGCAGTCTCCCGGCAACGTTCGGCATGTCCCGCGAACTCATCCAGCAATTGCCGTTGGTGGTGACGTCTCAATAGTGACTGGTGGGCATGCTGGCCATGGATGTCCACCAGCTGTTCCCCCAGCTTTTGCAGGGATTTGAGTGGGGCAGGGGAGCCGTTGATGAAGGCGCGGGAACTGCCGTTGCGCAGCAGTACACGGCGGATGATGCATTGGCCGCCATCGTCCAGGGTGTTCTCCTCCAGCCATTGATTCACCGCGGGCAGCGCCCGGGTGTCAAAAATGGCGGTGATCTCTGCCCGGTCGCAATCGTTACGGATCATGCCGATGTCGGCGCGGTCCCCCAGTACCAGCCCCAGTGCGTCCACCAGGATTGATTTGCCGGCGCCGGTTTCACCCGTCAGTACCGTCATGCCCGGAAGCAGCTCAACTTCCAGGGCGCTGACGATGGCCAGGTCTTTGATGTTTATCTGTTGCAGCATCTGGGGCTACTTATCCTTGGACAGGGTGTTGTGCTCACTCCAGCCGAGTTTGGTTCTCAGGATATAAAAGTGGTCGTGATTGACCGGGTGAATCAGGCGCACCGGGTGGGCATGTTTGCGTATGGTTACCCGGTCGCCCTGCAACGGCAGGCTGGTCTGGCCGTCACAGGTGATCCGCAGATGCACATTTTCAGAGGGGTCGCAGACGACAATCTCTATCTCGCTGTCGCCATCCACTACAAGCGGGCGATTGCTGAGGGTGTGGGGGCAGATGGGTACCAATAGCGTGGCATTCAGGTCGGTATGCAACAGTGGCCCGCCGCCAGAGAGGGCATAGGCGGTGGAGCCGGTGGGGGTGGAGATGATAATGCCATCGGAACGCTGCACATTGACAAAGCTGCCGTTGATGTAGGTCTCCAATTCGATCATGCGGGCGATGTTCCACTTGTGCACCACGACATCATTAAAAGCGGTGTAATGGACGCCATCGATCTCGGCGCTGAGCAGGAACCGCGACTCTTCCCTGTACTCACCTGAGAATATCCGCGCCAGTGTAGTCAGCATCTCCCTGGGTGAGATATCCGCCAGAAAGCCGAGACGGCCCAGGTTGATTCCCAGCAACGGTACTTCATAGTCGGCCAGGCTGCGTGCGGTGTGCAGCAGGGTGCCATCACCACCGACCACAATGGCCAGGTCCGACTCAACACCCAGATCATCCAGTGAGACGGCAATCAGCTTGTGATTCGGAATTCGACTGGCGGTACTCTGCTCCAGCAGGACACGGTGACCCCGGTCCAGCAGAAAACGCCCCAGTTCGAGTATCGTCTCACGGGGGGAAACATCCCCGTGTTTTCCGATCAGTCCGATGGTCTGGAATTTCTGTGGCATGGGCATTGTCGTCTTATATTTAAACAGCGGTTTCAGGCATGAACTTATCACGGAGCCACGGACCAGCCAACCGATAGCGTGCGCTTTCCCGCGACTGGATCGTTTCTTGACACTGTCAGATGTGAAAATGATAATCCATCCGTTAGCACTCGAATATCAAGAGTGCTAACGGGCGGTTGTCGGCGGCGAACCGGAAACGGTTGCTCGGGTACTACAGAGGTTGGTTGTGACCATTAAAAAGGTGTCGAGTGAATTGTCGGTAAACGAGCGTGCCCAGCACTTGTTGAAAGTTCTTATTGAACGCTATATCCAGGACGGTGAGCCGGTGGGGTCCCGCACCCTGTCCCGTGACTCCGGGCTGGATCTGAGTCCCGCCACTATCCGTAATGTGATGGCAGACCTTGAGGACCTCGGGCTGGTTTCATCACCCCACACCTCGGCAGGCAGGATACCGACCGTTTCCGGCTATCGTATGTTTGTCGATACCCTGGTGACGTTGAAGCCGCTGGAGGCAGGCAAAATCCAGCAGCTTGAGACGGGATTATACTCTTCCACGGATCCCAAGATACTGGTCGAGTCCGCCTCAAAACTGCTCTCACGCCTGACTCATATGGCCGGGTTGGTGATGATTCCGCGCCGCAAACAGCTGACATTCAGGCAGATTGAATTTCTTCCCCTCTCCAGCAAGCGACTGCTGACCATCCTGGTTACCACCGACGGCGAGGTACATAACCGGGTGATTGATGTGCGTAAGGCCTATACGGCGTCCCAGTTGGTACAGTTTGCCAACATGCTGAATCAGCACTATTCGGGGCTCTCCATGGAGGATATGCATCACCGGCTGGTGCGGGAAATGGAGCAGGCGCGCAAGGACATGAATCAGATCATGGCGCAGGCGCTGGAGATGGCGGAGCAAGTGATTGACCCGGAAATCGGTGGTGACGATTATGTCATGGCCGGACAGACCAATTTGATGGATTTCAACGATTTCTCGCAAATGAACAGACTTCGCGAGCTGTTCGATTCCTTTACGGAAAAGAATGAAATTCTGCATTTGCTCGACGGCTCCATGCTGGCAGAAGGCGTACAGCTGTTCATTGGCGAGGAGTCGGGATACCGGGCGCTGGATCAGTGCAGCCTGGTCACGGCGCCGTATCAGGTGGACAGTAAAGTAGCCGGTGTTCTGGGGGTGGTGGGGCCGACCCGCATGGCTTATGACCGGGTGATACCGATTGTTGATATCACCGCCAAGCTGTTGAGTACCGCAATGCAGACGCGGACAGAGAAATAATTGGTTGATGTGGCTTGAAACAGCCTTAACCATCCCCAGATTGTGGGGATTATCGGGATCCCTTTTCAATCAGGTCGTCGATTTTGGCGGTTTGCTTGTAATATTTTCAGACTTCAACAGGTTAGAGGAAACAGATGAGCAAAGATCAGGAACAGGTCAGCGATCAGGCAGTGGTTGATGAGGCTGCGGAAAGCGGTGCCGAGGTTGAATCAAACCAGGAACCGTCCACGGTCGAAACGCAGACCCCTGAAGAGTTGATCCTACTGCTGGAAGATGCCCGGTCCAAGGCGGACGAACACTGGGACCAACTGGTACGCACCCAGGCCCAGATGGACAATCTGCGTAAGCGGCAGGAGCGGGAGCTGGAAAACGCGCACAAATACGCCCTGGAGCGCTTTGTCAATGAACTGCTGCCGGTACGTGACAGCATGGAGATGGGACTGGTGGCTGCCGATGATGAGAATGCCACCATCGACCACCTGCGTGAAGGTACGGCGCTTACGCTGAAACTGTTCTCCGATGTCATGGAGAAGTTCAATGTGGTGCAGATCAATCCTGAAGGTCAACCCTTTGACCCGGAGCTGCATCAGGCAATGAGTATGCAGCCGCGCAGTGACGTGCCCCCGAATACCGTGGTGATGGTGGTGCAGAAGGGATACACCCTGAATGGCCGTCTGGTACGGCCGGCCATGGTGATGGTCTCCCAGGCCGCGCCCGGTCAGGTGGATGAGCAGGCCTGACCTTGAAAATCGAAGGGTTATCCCCATCTGAAATAACAACCTTAAACAAGTACTTTTATATCTAACAGACAGTTAACCGGAGAGATCAAACAATGGGAAAGATCATCGGAATCGATCTGGGCACAACCAACTCCTGCGTGGCAGTGATGGATGGCGACACCGCCCGGGTTATCGAGAACAGTGAAGGCGATCGCACAACCCCCTCCATCGTAGCGTACAACAGTGAAGGAGAGGTGTTGGTCGGCCAGTCTGCAAAGCGTCAGGCGGTGACCAATCCCCAGAACACCCTGTTTGCGATCAAGCGTCTGATCGGTCGTCGTTTTAGTGATGACGTGGTTCAGCGTGATATCGAGATGGTCCCTTACAAGATTGTAAAGGCCGATAATGGTGATGCCTGGGTTGAGGCGAACGGCAAGAAGATGGCAGCGCCGGAAATCTCGGCAAAGATTCTTCAGAAAATGAAGAAAACCGCCGAGGATTATCTCGGTGAAGAGGTGACCGAGGCGGTGGTGACCGTGCCCGCTTATTTCAACGATTCACAGCGTCAGGCGACCAAGGATGCCGGCCGTATTGCCGGACTGGATGTCAAGCGTATCATCAATGAGCCGACCGCAGCCGCACTGGCCTACGGCATGGACAAAAAGCGTGGCGACCAGAAGCTGGCGGTGTTCGATCTGGGTGGCGGTACTTTCGACATATCCATTATTGAAATTGCCGAAATCGACGGTGAACACCAGTTCGAGGTGCTCTCCACCAATGGTGATACATTCCTGGGTGGTGAGGATTTCGACCTGCGCATTATCGATTATCTGGTCGAAACCTTTAAGAAGGAGCAGGGGTTCGACCTGCGCAATGACCCGCTCGCTTTGCAACGGCTGAAAGAGGGGGCGGAAAAGGCCAAGATTGAACTTTCCAATGGCCAGCAGACTGATATCAACCTGCCCTACATCACGGCTGATGCCAGTGGTCCGAAGCACCTGAATATCAAGCTGACCCGCTCCAAACTGGAGGCGTTGGTGGATGATCTGGTGAACCGTACCATCGGTCCCTGTCGTACAGCGTTGAATGATGCCGGCCTGAGCGCCTCTGAGATCGATGAGGTGATTCTGGTCGGTGGACAGACCCGTATGCCCAAGGTCCAGGCCATGGTGGAAGAGTTCTTTGGCAAGACCCCCCGGCGTGATGTCAATCCGGATGAGGCAGTCGCCATCGGTGCGGCCATTCAAGGCGGTGTACTGGGTGGCGAGGTAAAGGATGTGCTGCTGCTGGACGTGACTCCCCTGTCTCTCGGTATCGAGACCATGGGTGGTGTGATGACCAAATTGATCGAAAAAAACACCACGATTCCGACTAATGCCAGCCAGGTATTCTCGACTGCCGATGACAACCAGACTGCGGTGACCGTACACGTGCTGCAGGGTGAGCGTGAGCAGGCCGGTGCCAACAAGTCGCTGGGTCGTTTCGATCTGACCGATATCCCACCGGCACCCCGGGGTATGCCGCAGATCGAGGTCAGCTTTGATATCGATGCCAACGGCATTCTCAATGTCTCCGCCAAGGACAAGGCGACCGGTAAGGAGCAATCGATTATTATCAAGGCCTCTTCCGGCCTGAGTGATGGTGAAGTCGATCGGATGATCAAGGACGCCGAAGCGCACGCCGAAGAGGATCGCAAGTTCAACGAGCTTGTCCAGGCGCGCAACCAGGCGGATAACATGATTCATGCCATCCGCAAGTCGATGGAAGAGTTGGGTGAAGAGAAACTCGAGGCCGGCGAAAAGGAGTCTATCGAGTCTGCCATCAAGGAGTTGGAAGAGGCTGTCAAGGGTGATGACAAGGATGCCATCGAGGCCAAGACCAAGACGCTGACCGAGGCTTCAGCCAAGATGGCAGAGCGGCTCTATGCCCAGAAGGGCGGTGACGAGGCTGCGGCGGCTGCGGCCGGTGCAGCGGGAGCTGCGGGTGCGAATGCCGAGTCCGCGGGCAAGGACGACGATGTGGTCGATGCCGAGTTCGAAGAGGTAAAAGAGGACAAGTAACGGTGTAGAGTGACGGTTTACCCGTCTGATATTTCATAGCTGAGGCGCGTTGGTATGGAGGGGCTGCAAGGCCCCTGCATACCCTCGCGCTTTGGCGGTTTACAAAGTAGATCGAATATGTCGAAGCGTGACTTTTACGAAGTATTAGGTGTCAGTAAGAACGCCAGTGAAGCCGAGATCAAGAAGGCTTATCGGCGACTCGCCATGAAGCACCATCCGGATCGCAATTCCGGTGATCAGACAACCGATTCCGAGAAACTGTTCAAAGAGGCCAAAGAGGCCTATGAGATCCTGTCGGATGCCCAGAAACGCGCCGCCTATGACCAGTTTGGCCACGCCGGTGTGGATAACTCCATGGGCGGAGGATACGGGCATGCTGCCGGGGGTAACTTCAGCGATATCTTCGGCGATGTGTTCGGGGATATCTTTGGCGGTCGGGGTGGCGGTTCACGCGTCCATCGTGGCGCCGATCTCCGCTACAATCTGCAGCTCTCGCTGGAAGATGCCGTGGCCGGTACCTCGGTCAAGATTCGCGTACCCACCATGGTCAAGTGTAATCCCTGCAACGGCAGCGGCGCCAAGAAGGGCACCAAGCCCAAGACCTGCAGCACCTGTGCCGGCCATGGCCAGGTCAGGATGCAGCAGGGCTTCTTCTCGGTACAGCAGACCTGCCCGACCTGTCGCGGCAAGGGGTCGGTTATCGAATCACCCTGTCCTGCCTGTCACGGGGCTGGTCGGATTCAGGAGCACAAGACGCTTTCAGTGAAGGTGCCGCCCGGGGTCGATACCGGGGACCGGATACGGCTCTCCGGTGAAGGTGAAGCCGGCGAGAGCGGTGGACCCGCGGGTGATCTTTATGTGCAGATCTCGGTCAAGCCGCATGAAATCTTTACCCGTGAAGAGAACCACCTGTTCTGCGAGGTTCCCATCAGTTTCGTCACTGCCGCCCTGGGAGGAGAGTTGGAAGTGCCCACGCTGAATGGAAAGGTGGTGCTGAAAATTCCTGCCGGCACCCAGTCGGGCAAGATGTTCCGGATGCGCGGCAAAGGGGTCAAGCCGGTGCGTGGGGGCCCCGTTGGCGATCTGCTGTGCAAGGTGATGGTGGAGACGCCGGTCAACCTGACCGAGCATCAGAAGGATCTGTTGCGCCAACTGGACGAAACCATGAAGGGCGCCGGCAGCAAGCACAGCCCGCACTCCACCGGATGGATGGATGGCGTGAAGAAGTTTTTTGAAGGGATGGGTTTTTAAACGCCCCATCCAGACAGTCCGCGGAACCGATTACAACCAGCAACAGGAATAGCAGCGATGATCAAAGTAGCAGTCGTGGGGGCCGCGGGGCGTATGGGCAAGGCGCTGATACAGGCGGTGTCCGATGCCGAAGGCATTACCCTGGGTGCCGCCACTGAGCGGCCCGGCAGTACGCTGCTGGGGGCCGATGCGGGTGAGTTGGCGGGCATCGGCCGGATCGATGTGATCATCCGGGATTCCCTGGAAAGGGTTGTTGGCGACTTCGATGTCGTCATCGATTTCACGGCACCTCAAGTGACCTTGGATCATCTGGCGGTCTGTCGCGCTCACGGCAAGCGGATGGTGATCGGGACCACCGGTTTTTCTGAAGTGCAGAAGGCTGAACTGCAGGCTGCTTCGGCGGAGATCCCCATTATTCTGGCACCCAACATGAGTGTTGGGGTCAATCTCTGTTTCAAACTGCTGGATATCGCCGCCCGGGTGATGGGTGATGAGGTGGATATCGAAGTGATCGAGGCTCACCATCGCCACAAGGTGGATGCCCCCTCCGGCACCGCCCTGCGCATGGGCGAGGTGGTGGCCGACGCACTGGGGCGCGATCTCAAAGCGTGCGCCGTCTACGGGCGTGAAGGCATAACCGGTGAGCGGGAGCGAAAAACCATCGGATTCGAAACCATTCGTGCCGGTGACGTGGTGGGCGATCATACCGTACTGTTTGCCGCGATGGGCGAGCGGGTGGAGATTACCCACAAGGCGTCCAGTCGCATGACCTTCGCCAATGGTGCCGTGCGCGGGGCCGGCTGGCTGATGCAGCGGGACAGCGGCCTGTTTGATATGCAGGATGTATTGGGGCTACGCTGAGCAAGATGCCCCGGGCCGTCAGGCTCAAGGATTGATAAGAATGATCAACCGGTTCGGTACGCTGCTCCTGTTGCTCCCACTGATCACCGCCTGTGGCGGCGGTGAGAAGACTCCCGAGGAACAGATACGTGAGCTGCTCGATACGGGTGAGCAAGCGGTTGAGTCGCGTTCCCTTTCGGCGGTGTCACCGCTCCTGTCGGATACTTATAGCGGCAGTTACGGGCAGAACAAGCGGGCGGTCATGCGTTTGCTGGCCGGTTATTTTGTGGCCCACCAATCGATCCATCTGCTGACCCAGGTGAGCCGTCTCGAACTGGTCGGGGCACAGCGGGCGGAGGTGACACTTTTTGTCGCCGTGGCCGGACAGCCCCTCAGCGGTGTATCTCAACTGCTTTCCATGCGGGCCGACCTGATACGGCTGGATCTGACGCTGATCGCTGAACAGGATGAGTGGCGTGTGCTGTCCGGTGAATGGAGACGGGCGGAAAAAAGCGATTTTCTTGAATAAGGTGTCGATCTTGACTCTGTTGGCACAGTTACTGCCTGTTACATATCAGTCCATATAGCGCAGGTCGGGAGTGATATGTGAATAGCGCGGTGTCAAGTTCAAATATGGTTTCTTCCTTAATGCCTTCTTCGGCAGGAAGCGGTCGTTCAAACCTATCAGGTACAACGGCAACAGAGGGGGATTTGATTGATTTTAAAGATATTTTCAACGGAGAAACACTGACGCCTGAGGGGATGGCCAAACTTAAGGATCTGTTGCCGCCCGATCAGTTGAGCCAGCTTGAGTCACTGCTTGAAAGTGGCAACGTTTTGCCGTTTTCGGCAGATCTTGCCGATCTCACCAATGTACTGAGTAATCCTTCCCTGCTGCAGTGGATGCTTCAACTGGCGGGAACGGACGGTGTCGGGGAAGAGATGGCCGCCCGACTCGGTGCCCAATCCATGCCGGGCACTGCCTTAACGGCGGCGGATCTGCGTGGCATGCTGCTGCGCCAGGGTGCTGGTGGAAATTCGGCAAATGTGGCGGCCGGACCGGAGGGTCGATCACTCAATCCGGCAGACACCCAGATGGCACTATCGCTGACAAAAGGCGAGATTGCCGCCGAGTCCGTTGCATTTAAACCGGGCTTTATCACCGGTGAGGTGTCGGGGGGGCTATTGAACAGCAATGGGGTAGTCACGGCGACACCGCTGACGGCGGTGGTTTCGGGACTCGAACAGCTATCGACGCAACGATCCGAAGTGTATACACCTCCTGCTATCGCTGTTCCCGCCGGAGAGAAGGGGTGGGATAACGTGCTCAGTAACCGGGTTATGTGGATGGTGGGGAATCAGATGCAGCAGGCATCCCTGCATATCACGCCGCGCCATCTGGGGCCTATCGACATTCAGGTCTCTATTCAGAACGATCAGACCAGCGTGAGCTTCCTGGCGAACAATGCGGCGGTCAAAGAGGCACTTGAATCGGCAATACCCCGGCTGCGTGAGATGTTTGCCGACAATAATATGCAACTGGTCAATGTGGATGTGGGGCAGCGTGATCCCGGCGGGCAGAAGAGTGCCGCAGATCTGTTTCAGCAGGCGGGTACTGGGAGTGGCGCGAACTTTACGGCCGATGGGCAACGAGGAGATACCGATAGTCCGGTAGAGGATCTCGACTCGGTCCGTATCGTGACCTCCAGTGGACTTGTCGACGACTATGCATGATTGATTGTACAGAGTGAATGTTGTGCAGCCAGCTGCCCGTTTCCCGGGTTTTTTTCATTAGCGTTTAATCGCCGACCTTCCGCGGTGACTCTCCTACCACTGAATGGTGGTTTCAACCTGCCTTTCTGAGTGGGAAAATAGCGACAATATCCTGCTGACAACCCCTGATCGTTGCCGCTGGAAAGCTGGATGATGGCCGGAATATCTGCCCGGGCGCCGCCCAGTGTGGCAATTTCCAGGTACGGTTCCAGCAGAATCTTGGTTATGATACCCGCTACCGGAACCCGACCGACCATGGGAGACATTAGACTGTGCGATTTCTAAAGCTGATTTTCATTCTACTGATCATGATGATCGGCGCTGCGTTTGCAGTCATGAACGCCGAGACTGTACGACTCAACTACTATTTCGGGGTGGAGGAGCTCCCCCTGTCGGTAATACTGGTTGCCGCCGTGGGTCTGGGCGCGATACTGGGGGTACTTGCCACTCTGAGCGGCTCGCTCAGACTGCGCAGGGAGAATATGAGCCTCAGACACAAGGCGAGAATTGCCCGTCAGGAAGTGAACAATCTGCGTTCGATTCCAATCAAGGACAACTGAGAATATGCTACGGAAAGGGATAATGCCGTTCAGTTGCTTCAGTTTTACCTTCCCACCACCAGTGGCCCACTGAATTCCTATGATGGAACTGTTCTGGTTGCTGTTACCTGTCGCTGCCGCCTCCGGCTGGTGGGCGGCAAAAAGAAACATCTCCCGCCAGGAGGTGAGCGTCGCCGAACGCTCACCGGGTTATTTCAGCGGTCTGAATTATCTGTTGAACGAGCAGCCGGATAAGGCCATTGATGTCTTTATCAGGATGCTTGAGGTCGACAGCGATACGGTTGAAACCCATTTGGCGCTGGGTAACCTGTTCAGGCGTCGTGGTGAAGTGGATCGCGCCATCCGCATACACCAGAATCTGATTGCCAGGCCGATGTTGAATCGTGAACAGCGTGCCCAGGCCCTGCTGGAACTGGGACAGGATTATATGAAGGCGGGCCTGTTCGACCGGGCCGAGAGCCTGTTCAATGAGCTGGGTGAGATGCACATGTTCCAGGCCCAGGCGCTGGAAAATTTGCTGACTATCTATCAACAGGAAAGGGATTGGGACAAATGTCTGCAGGTCGCCAAGCGGTTGGGACAGCGCACCGGAAAATCCCGCAGCAAAGAGTGCGCCCACTACTATTGTGAATTGGCGGAAGAGGCTCAGTTTCGCAAGGATCTGGTCAAGACGTCTCAACTGTTGAAGAAGGCGCAGCTTTCCGACGAGGGTTGCGTCAGGGCGACTATCCTGCAGGGCAGGATCGAGGCAATGAACGGCTCACCCAAAAGTGCCATTCGCACGTTACGGCAAGTGGAAAAACAGGATCCCGCCTATCTCTCTGAAGTGCTTCCCGCGATTATCGAATGTTATCGGGAACAGGGTAACCGGACCGAACTGGTCAGGTACCTGCGGAAACTCTATGAACGCCACCACTCGGTCAGTAGTGTCCTGGCGTTGACCGATTTCATCCAGGAGGATGAGGGTGAGGAGGCAGCTATCCGGTTTTTAAGCAGTTACCTGCATGCCCATCCCAATCTTGAAGGCTTGGACCGCATGGTTGGTCTGTCACTGAAAGCAGGCAAAAACGACGGGTGGGAAAGCTTGCAAATACTGCAGCAGATCCTGAATAAGCTATTGGATAGCCGTGCCGCCTATCAGTGCGTCAGCTGTGGATTTAGCGCCAAGACCCTGCACTGGCAGTGCCCCAGCTGCAAATCATGGGGTAGCATTAAGCCGCGTGATGAACTCAATGAAATCTGATCCAGGCTTCTCCTGCATACTGAACAGAACCCAGAACTTATAAGGCAGAATCCATGACCGCCATATCCAAGAATCCCCGCATTATTGTCGCTCTCGATTACCCATCTGCTGCCCCGGCGTTGGACCTGGTATCCGCTCTGGACCCGGCCTCCTGTCGTCTCAAGGTGGGAAAGGAGATGTTCACCCGTCTGGGACCGGGCTTTGTCGAGAAGCTGGTGGGTAAGGGCTTTGATGTGTTCCTCGATCTGAAATTTCATGATATCCCCAATACCGTGGCGGCGGCCTGTGCGGCGGCGGCGGACCTGGGTGTCTGGATGGTCAATGTGCATGCATCCGGAGGACGCCGGATGATGATGGCGGCGCGGGAGCGGCTGGAACCGTTGACTCATCGGCCATTGCTGATTGCGGTGACTGTATTGACCAGCCTGAACGAAAAGGATATCGCGGAAATCGGATATGCCGGGGCACCGGTGGATAATGTGATCCGTCTGGCCAGACTGACGGCGGATGCCGGTCTGGACGGTATCGTCTGTTCGCCCCTGGAGGCGGCTGAGGTGCGGCCTCTGGTGGGGCAGGACTTTCTCCTGGTCACCCCGGGTGTGCGTCCCGCCAGTGCCGCACAGGACGACCAGAAGCGCGTGATGACGCCACTGGAAGCGCTGAACAACGGTGCGGATCTGCTGGTGATCGGTCGACCGATCACTGCCGCTGATGATCCCCAGGCGAGTCTCAACCGTATCCAGCAGGAGATTGCCGGTTTCACCAGCGAGTAATAACGTTTTTTGCAAGTCAGGCTCATGGAGTGAGCCTGTCGGGCGGGTAATATCCTGACGACCACGGAACCAGGCAATCGACAATCATAAACGCCCCTATGCTGCATCTTTACCATAGTAATCGACTGGAACGGCTGACTGATCAACTGGCCGACATCCTCCGTCGGCCATTGACCGATCCGCTGACGTCCGAGACCATCGTGGTCCAACACCCCGGCATGGGGCGCTGGCTCTCCCTGCAGCTTGCCCGGCGCCTCTCGGTCTGTGCCAATATGGCATTCCCGCTACCGGCCGGTTTCATCTGGCAATTGTTACGGCAACTGCTCGAGGAAGTGCCGGAGATCGACTGTTTTACCCCCGAGTTGATGCAGTGGCGGTTGTTTGACCGGTTAACCAAACCGTTACCTAAGCACGGTTTCGAGTCGTTGCGGCGCTATCTGGCCGGTGATGATGAATTGATGCGGTTTCAGCTTGCCGGAGAGATTGCCAACTGCTTCGATCAGTATCTGGTCTATCGTCCCGACTGGATCAACCAGTGGCAACAGGGGCGTGATGCGGTGGCGGGGGACGCATGGCAGGCGGCGTTGTGGCGCGATCTGGGGGCTGGCGGGCATGCAGAGCACTGGGTCGGACTGCAGCAGCGGTTGCTTCGGGTGGCTGACGCGGGACAGATTAATCCGGATCAGCTGCCTGAGCGGATCAGCCTGTTTGCCCTGAATGCCCTGTCGCCCGGTTATCTGGAAATTCTCAATCTTGCTGCGCGCTGGATCGATATCCATCTCTTGATCCTGAATCCGGCAGAAGGCTACTGGATGGATCTGGTCTCCGAGGAGGAGCGGGGCCGGCGTACTCTCGATGCCGCGGATCAGGCGCTCTACCTGGAGGTGGGCAATCCCTTGCTGACCTCAATGGGTGGACAGGGGAGTGATTTTTTGACATCCCTGCTGAACCATGACTCGGGCGCCACGGAGGCATTTGTCGAGCCGCAGGGGGATCGGCTGCTGCATCGGCTACAGCGGGACATTCTGCATGCCTGTGAGGCGGAGGAGTGGCAGGATGTTACCCGGATTGAAGCGGGAGACCGGTCGCTGCAGTTCCACCTCTGCCACAGTCCGATGCGGGAAGTGGAGGTGCTGCATGACCAGTTGCTCGCTCGTCTTGCCGCGGATGAGAGCCTGCAGCCGAGTGACATCCTGGTGATGACGCCGGATATGGACAACTATGCCCCCTATATTGAGGCTGTGTTCGGCGAGTCGACCGGTCGCACTCACATCCCCTATACGCTGTCGGACCGCAGCCGCATGGCGGAGACGCCCATTGTCTCGCTGTTCCTGCAGTTGCTGGCCCTGCCCGGTGGACGCTATCCGGTGGATGAGATTTTCTCCCTGCTGGGACAGCCGCTCCTGCACCGCCGTTTTGGTCTGTCGGCGGGGGATCTTCCCCGCATCCGCCATTGGCTGGAAGCCGTGGCCATTCGCTGGGGCCGGGATGGCTCGGAACGGCTGGCGCTGGGCCTGCCCCTGACCGGGCAGAACAGTTGGCAACAGGGTCTGGACCGTCTGCTGTTGGGGTATGCACTGCCCGGAAATGATGAACAACTGTTTCAGGGACTGCTTCCCTGTGCCGAGGTGGAAGGAGCAGATGCGCAGATCCTGGCGGGTCTGTACAGCTTTGTCACGGCGTTGTTTGAACTGGAGAGAGTTCTCACGGAGCCCGCTCCGCTGGCTGATTGGGCGTCGCGATTGAATGACCTGATAGATCGTTTTTTTGATCCGGATGAGGTGGAGTCGAGACTGGTTCAGTCGCTGCGCAGCAGTATTGCCCGAATTGCCGAAACGGCCGCACTCGCAGGTTTTGCCGGGAAGATCTCGCGGGAGCTGATGATAGGACAACTGCAAGATCAGTTTGCGTCACCCTCCGGCGGACGGTTTCTCGGTGGTGGCGTCAGCTTCTGTGCCCTCACTCCAATGCGCGCCCTGCCGTTTCGGGTGATCTGCATGATCGGCATGAATGATGGCAGCTTCCCAAGGGAACGACGCCCGGTGGGATTCAATCTGCTGGCGGGTCAACACCGCCCGGGTGATCGGTCGCGGCGTGCGGATGACCGCTACCTGTTTCTGGAGACGCTGATATCGGCCCGGGATCAGCTCTATTTCAGTTATGTCGGCCAGGATATACGGGATAACAGTTCACTGCCGCCCTCGGTTCTGTTGAGTGAGGTGATCGATTATCTTGATGACCATTATCGTACGGAGCAGGGGGGTCTGCCCTCGGTGCAGTTGACCGTACGCCATCCGCTGCAAGCCTTCAATCCGCGCTATTTCTCCCCGGATACGGGGCTGTTCAGCTATGCAGATGTCAATTGCCAGGGGGCCAAGGCCCTGTTGGCTCCGGTCACTCCACCTGTAAGGTTTATCCAACAGCCGCTGACAGAACCGGAGGATCACTGGCGACAGGTCGAACTGATTCAATTGATCCGTTTCTATACCAATCCGGTTCGCTATCTGCTGTCGGGAAGATTGGGTATCACCATCGCCTACGAACAGGCGGGGATGGAGAGCCGCGACCCCTTCGAACTGGACTATTTTCAGCGCAGCGAACTTTTTCAGCGTCTGGTGCGGGCGTCGATGGAGGGGGGCGACCCGGGGCAACGGCTGCTGGTGGAACGTGCCCGGGGCACGCTGCCCCATGGAACCAGTGGCCTGGTGCTGTTCGAACGTCTGGCCGACAGCGCCCGACTATTTGCCGACCGTCTGCAGCCGCTCTATCCGGCGACGGAGACCCAGACCCTGACGGTGGATTTTACCCATGGAAACCTGCGCCTGATGGGGCGGCTGGAGGAGGTCTCCCATGCCGGTCTGTTTGACTATTCGTTGGAAAAAATCCCTGATCCCCAGCTGCTTGCCCTGTGGATCAGGCATCTGCTGCTGAACGTCGCCGATACAGATGCGGTGACGCCGGTCACCCGCTGGCTCAGCCGTGAGGGGCTGGTGACCCTGCACCCCGTCGCCGATGCGGCAGAGCGTTTAGGGGATCTGCTGGATCTCTACTGGCAGGGTCTGCGTTGGCCGCTGCCGCTGTTTGCCCGCAGCGCACGCAGTTATGCCACAGCGTTACAGGAGGGCAAACCGCGCGAACTCTGCCTGCAGCGGGCGCGGCAGAAGTGGTTCGGCGGCTATCAGGGGTTTGCCGAGTATGACAATCCGTACTATCGGCTCGCCTTCCCCGATGGTGAAGTGCTGGATGAGACCTTTGAGAACTTGAGTGAGCGGGTCTTCGCGCCGCTGCTCTCGGCCATGGAGGTGAGCTGATATGCAACGGCTCTCCCTGTTTGAGACCCCCCTCGATGGCATGAACCTGATTGAAGCCAGTGCCGGGACGGGCAAGACCTACACCATTACCGGACTCTATATCCGACTGATACTGGAACAGGGCCTGTCGGTGGAACAGATCCTGGTCGTCACCTATACCAAGGCGGCCACGGCCGAGTTGCGGGAGCGTATCCGCACCCGCATGGTCGAACTCAAGCGCGCCATTGAGTGTGGCGAGGAGGATGAATTCCGCGCCGCCCTGATGGTTGACGCACAAACCACCGAGCTGCGGCTGCAGCGCCTGACGCTGGCCATCCTCAGCTTCGACCGGGCCGCCATCTTTACCATCCATGGCTTCTGCCAGCGGCTGTTGTCGGAAAATGCCTTTGAGAGCGGCATGCCGTTTCAGACCGAGATGCTGCTGGATGAGCGGCTCCTGGTGCAGGAAGTGGTGGATGATTTCTGGCGCAGTCGGATACAGGACATCCCGCCCGGTCTGCTCGGGTACCTGCTCGATCAGGGTACGAGTCCCGACCAACTCGCTCTCGGTCTGCGTGGTCATATCAATAAACCCTACCTGGAGATCCGCGGGCAGGCCATGCCGGCAGATCTGGCCGAGCGGGAAGCGGACTTTTCCGCACGGTTTGGCGAGACGCGCCAGCTCTGGCTGGCCCAGCGTGACGGGATCGTGACCCAGCTCAAGCAGTGCGATGGGCTGAACAGAAACAAATATCGCCCAGCCTCCATCGATAAATGGGTGCTGGCGATGGATCTCTATCTGCAGTCCAATCCCGGCCCCCGGTTCGACGAGCTGGAAAAGTTTTCCAGTTCCGTGTTGGCGGCATCGCTGAAAAAGAGCGGTACGGCGCCGGACCACCCCTTCTTTGATCGCTGCGAGTCGCTGCTGCGCGCGCTTGATGGGCTGGATCAGTGCTATGAACAGGCCCGTGTGGCCCTACTGGGTGAATTGATTCCCTATGTCAATGAACAACTGCGGCTGCGCAAACAACAGTTGCGGGTTCAATCCTATGACGATCTGCTGCTGAATCTGCAGACGGCCCTGCGCGGGGAACGAGGTGCGGGGCTGGTGGAGAGAGTGCGCCACACCTATAGCGCGGCCCTGATCGATGAGTTCCAGGACACCGACCCGGTCCAGTACGAGATTTTTCAGCGGCTGTTTGTACAGCAGCCCGGGGTCCTGTTCCTGGTTGGGGATCCGAAACAGGCCATTTACAGTTTTCGTGGCGCCGATATCTTTGCCTATCTGCGGGCCAGCGCTGAGGCCGGGAAACGTTACACCCTGGATATAAACTGGCGCTCCGTGCCGCCTTTGATCGAGGCCGTCAATCAGCTGTTTGACCAGCCCCAGGGGGGATTCCTGTTTCGGCAGATACCGTTTCAACCCTCCCAGGCAGCTGACAGGGATCAGGTGCGGCTGATCGACCCGGCCGGAGATGCGGCCTGTTTCAGGGTCGGTTTTATCCCGGGTAAACAGAACAAGGAGCAGGCGGCGCAGATCGCGGTGGAGTGGACCGCGCGGGAGATTGCCCGCCTGACCGGTTCGGGGCCGGAGGGCGCTGTCCGTCTTGGTGAGCAGCCCCTGGCCGGGGGTGACATCGCCGTGCTGGTACGGACCCACAGGCAGGGCAAGATGATACGCGACGCCCTGGCTGAACGGGGGATTCACAGTGTCCAACGTGCCCAGCAGGACGTGTTCAAGACCCATGAGGCGACCGAATTGGAACGTGTGATGCGGGCGGTGATGGAGCCACAGCGGGAGGGGCTGGTGTATGCCGCCCTGGGCAGTGATCTGCTGGGTGTGTCCGGGGATGAAATTGCCGGACTGGCCACGGATGAAGTGAAACTGACCGGCTATCTGGAGCAGTTTCAGAGCTATCATCAGCTCTGGTTGGCGCAGGGGTTTATGCGCATGTTCCGTCATCTCATGCGGGAACAGCGGGTGACCGAGCGGTTGCTGGCGCTCCCGGATGGTGAACGGCGTATGACCAATACCCTGCACCTGAGCGAGCTGATTCATCAGCAGGAGCGTGATACCGCAGCCGGTATGGAGGCACAGATCAACTGGCTGAGCCAGTTGCGGCTGGGGGAGTTGCCGGAGGATGAACAGCGTCAGCTGCGTCTGGAGAGTGATGACAATCTGGTGCAGATCGTTACCATCCACAAGAGCAAGGGATTGCAGTATCCGGTGGTGTTTTGCCCGTTTGTCTGGGATGGTGGCCTGCGCGCCATCCGGCCGGGTGAGGCGTGCCGCTTTCATGATCCGGAACAGCAGCAGCGGGCGATACTCGATCTCGGTTCCGCCCAGTGGCCGGATGCCCGACGCGCGACCCAGGTGGAAACGCTGGCGGAGAGTCTGCGACTCTTGTACGTGGCGCTGACCCGGGCCGAGCAGCGTTGCTACATCACCTGGGGCGAGGTGAACGGGGCTGACGCATCGCCCCTTGCCTGGCTGCTGCATCCCCCGTCATCACCCCTGGGCGGTGACCCGGTCGAGGAGCTGGCGGCACATTTCCGTTCCCTGGACCAAACCCAACTGTTGGCGCGCCTGCAACAGTGGGCTGACCAGCAGCCCGGACAGGTGCGGATTATCCCCTGTGAGGTTGACCGGGAGAACCCGGAGGACGGCGCCGCCTTGTGCGCTTCGGCCCGCCAGGAGCGCTATGATGTCGGCAGTTTAAGTGCGCTACCATTCACCCGGCAATTAAGTCGTGGCGCTGCGGTGACCAGTTTCTCCGCCCTGACGGCCGGCAGTGACCATTTTGACCAACCGGATCACGACGGACCCCTGGTGTCGATTGATGTCCCGGTTGAGCTATCCCCCGTCCGCTCCCGCTTCAGCTTTCCCAAGGGCGCCAACCCCGGCAGCTGCCTGCATGCCATTTTTGAACAGCTTGATTTCAACCGACACAGCCCCGATGAGTTGTGCCGACTGGTGCAGCAGCAGCTCAGCGATTATGGCATTGATCCGGCATGGCGGGACGTGGCCTGTGAAATGGTCAATGATGTGCTCGATACCCCGCTTGAGCCGGGCGGCGAGCGATGCCTCAGGCACCTTGGCAAGGCACAGTGCCTGGTGGAGATGGAGTTTAACTACCCGGTTTCGCAGCTGCATGCGCAGCGGCTGGCCGCACTACTGATCGAACAGGGTTTCGCGGTGTCGGACACCCTGTTACAGGCGATTCACCGGCTCGCCTTTGCCGAAATCAGGGGGTATCTGAAGGGCTTTATCGACCTGATTTTTGTCGACGAGGGGCGCTATCATCTGCTCGACTACAAGTCTAACTGGCTGGGCGACCAGGCGACTGATTACGCCCCGGCCAATCTCGCCTCCGCGATGGGGCGTGACGGCTACTTCCTGCAGTATCTGCTCTACAGCGTGGCGCTGCACCGTTATCTCGCGCAGCGGATTCCCGACTACGACTATGAGTGCCACTTCGGCACTGTCTACTATCTGTTTTTGCGTGGAATGTCCCCGGCCACAGGGCCGGAGTACGGCGTTTTCCGGGATCGCCCCGCGAAACGGCTGATCGAGGCGCTGGATGACTATTTTGCCGGAGTGGAGGTGTTGGCATGAGTCAGGTGCTGAATATTGTCAGGGGATTGAAGGCACAGGTTCCGTTGACCGACCTGGATCTCCACTTTGCCAGCCTGATCGGTCGGCTGGCCGGAGACCCGCGTCCCGAGCTACTGGTTGCGGCCGCCCTGGCTAGTCACCGTACCGGCGCGGGGGATGTTTGTCTGCAACTGGCCGACTGGAGTGACCGTACGATCGGCGGGGCGCACGAGCAGGTGCGGCTGCCCGGCTGTGCCGACTGGATGCGCCTGCTGCGGGCGAGTCCGGTTGTGGGTGTCCCCGGTGACTTTCGGCCGCTGATCCTGGATGCGGCAGGACGCCTCTATCTACAGCGCTATTGGGCCTATGAGCAGCAGCTGGCCGACCTGCTACTGGCGCGTAGTCGGAGCGATGTCGTCGCGCTCGATCCACAGCTGCTGCGGCAGGGGCTGAAGTTGCTGTTTCCCCCGCAGCCGGAATTGGTGACCGATTGGCAGAAAATCGCCGCGGCCGTGGCGGTGCAGAAGCGCCTCACGGTGATTTCGGGGGGGCCGGGCACCGGCAAAACCAGTACAGTGGTGCGGATACTGGCATTGCTGCAACAACAGGCCGCCGACCGGCCACTGGTGATCGCCCTGGCCGCGCCGACCGGAAAAGCCGCGGCGCGCCTGCAGGACTCCATTCAGCAGGCGCGTGAGCATCTGCCGGTTGCCCCCGAACTGCTGGCCAATATTCCAACACAGGCGATGACCCTGCATCGGCTGATGGGCAGTCGGCAGGATTCCGTTCAATTCAGACATGACGCCGCCAATCCCCTGCCGGTGGATCTGCTGGTCGTTGATGAGGCGTCGATGGTGGATGTGGCGCTGATGTCCAAGGTGGTGGCCGCCTTGCCGGCCGAGGCTCGGCTGATTCTGCTGGGTGATCGTAACCAGCTTGCATCGGTTGAGGCCGGCGCGGTACTGGGCGATATCTGTGGGAATAACCCCGGCTTCACCGCCGACTTCCGACAGCGACTTGAGTGCTTGACCGATCAAGTCCTGCCTGAAGAGGCGCCGACACACATTACACTCGCCAATTCCGTGGTACAGCTACGCCACAGCTACCGTTTCGGCGGGCTCAGCGGCATCGGGCAGCTTGCAGAGGCGGTGAATCGGGGTGAGGGCGAGACAGGGCTGCAATTGCTGGAGCGGGAGGATCTGGGCGATATCCGTCTGCTGGTAAAACCGGACGATCCGATGACGTTTGCCGTATCCATCTACAGCGGTTATCTGAAACGGATTGCTGCAGGTGCCACGGTGGCGGAGGTGTTTGCCGCTTTCGACGGCTTTCGGGTTCTCTGTGCCTTGCGGTCGGGACCTGCCGGTGTGGTCAGACTGAATCAGGCGATCCGGCATCTGCTTGAGATGGAGGGTCTGATAGCCCGTGGTGTGGCATGGTATCCGGGACGGCCGGTCCTGATCACCCGCAATGACCACAATCTGAAACTTTACAATGGCGATGTAGGTATCCTGCTGCCGGATGATTCGGGCGAGATGCAGATCTGCTTTCAAGCTCCCGACGGTGTGCGTCGGGTGAGCCCCGCACGACTGCCTCCGCATGAAACCGCCTTTGCCATGACGGTACACAAGAGTCAGGGTTCGGAGTTTGAGCGGGTTCTGCTGATCCTGCCGGAACGGGAGAGTCCGCTGCTCACGCGTGAACTGATCTACACCGGGCTCACCCGGAGTCGCCGTGAGTTTATCCTGTCGGACAGGGATGGAATGCTTGTTCCGGCAGTTGCGCGGCGCACTCTAAGGGCTTCCGGATTGCAGGAGAAACTGTGGAGCCGGGGAAAAATTGAGGCCGGAGTGTGACAATATTCACCCTTATCGACAAATATATTAGCTCATCCGTTTATTTGTGATTTTTATCAACGCAAAAAGAGTAAAACTGTCTAAAAATCAGCTATCAGATCCTGATTACTTGCCTTTTACTTTAATTCGGATAATACTCATGCGGCTATTTAAGAAAGTAATAACTTTCCGGCAGAATGATGAGGGGAAAGACACTCCTCTGAGTTCGTATTGGAGCGCAGGTTTTCAGCGGCCGCACCCAGAGCGATGGATCGGAGAATCCAGGTGGCTGAACATCAAGAGGCGCGAGTCAAGGGAGTGGCTGCCTCTGAACTTGAATAAACGGGGATAGGGTTCAATGCACAATATCATGGTGCTCAACGCTAAAGGTGGTTGTGGAAAAACAACAATATCCACCACGTTGGCTTGCTATTTCGCCGGCCAGGGCTACAAAACGGCACTCATGGATTATGACCCCCAGAACTCCAGCCATCACTGGCTAGACATGCGAAAACCCTCCCAGCCGCAAATTCACTCAATCGATGCCGCACGCTCGCGTACCGGAATGACGCGCACCTGGCAACTTCATACCGGAGTGGGAACCGAGGTTGTGGTTATAGACACCCCCGCAGGTGTGACCGGCGGGCAACTGGTGGAGCTGTTCAATAAGGCGGACACCATCCTGATACCGGTCATGCCCAGCATAATCGATTTGCAGGCTGTTGAGGGCTTTCTCACCGAGCTGATGCGGTTTGCCAAAAACCGACTCCACGGCAAGCGGATCGCCATGGTCATTAACCGGGTGCGTTTCAAGACTGCCACCTATGAGAAGATTGAAGCCCTCTCGTCCAGGATGGGGATACCCCTGATTGGCTCGTTGCGTGATACCCATAACTATGCCATTGCCATGGAGTCCGGCATGGGTATCTGTGAAATGAAGACCAGCGTCTCATCAAAAGACCGCAAACAGTGGCAGCCCATTATCAACTGGTTGCATGAGGCGATCCCCAGCAAGGATTCAACGCAGGAGGCGCAGTTTGCGGAGTTGGAGGGTTGGCAGCCGGAGGCGAAGAGCGTCGCACTTTCCTGATGCCCCGCAGCGCGATGTTTTCTGTGTCCGGGTAATCGATTCCGAGCAGAGTTTTTCCAGTCAAATCAATACGGTATTTTTTTACTGCCCTTATAAATATAAATTAGGGATAACCCGTTCTGCCATGTGGTAGGGTATGCCCTGAATTTATTTTGGGTGCGATGCCGTCGCTCAATCGGCCAAAGTCCGGATTATGTGAACCCCGAGACTGGCCGCTGACCGGATCGGATGAGTATCCCGCTGATTTCTATACTTACCCGACTACATGAGTTCTGGTTGTAATCGGATAAAAAAATATTAAACGATAAATTGTTCTAAGGAGATCTAGAGAGATGATCAAGCCTGTCGGATCCGATACCCTTCAGCCGCTGTTTGTCTATGACACCGATAAACATCATGCACTGATGCATGAGGCCGAGTCTTTGCCTTCAGTGATTATCAGTTCCCAGGCCGCAGGCAATGCGGTCATGCTGGGCGCTGGCTATTTCAATCCCTTGAAGGGCTTCATGACCGTCGGTGACGCCATGGGCTGCGCCGAGCATATGAAAATGTCCGACGGCAGTTTCTTTCCGGTTCCCGTCCTCTGCCTGCTGGAGAGTGCGGATGCGATTCAGGGCGTCGGACGCATCGCGCTACGTGATCCGAATGTGGAAGGCAATCCGGTTCTGGCTGTCATGGACATCGATAGCATCGAGCAGGTATCGGATGAACAGATGGAGGTCATGACCCGTCGGGTTTACGGCACGACCGATCCGGAACACCCCGGTGTGGCGGCATTCAACAATCAGGGGCGTTATGCCATTTCAGGTCCGATTCAGGTGCTGAGCTTCAGCTATTTCCAGAATGATTTCCCAGACACCTTCCGTACTGCCGTTGAGATCCGCAATGAGATCCAGGAGCGCGGCTGGAAGAAAATTGTTGCTTTCCAGACCCGCAATCCGATGCATCGGGCACATGAAGAGCTGTGCAAGATGGCGATGGATGCGGTTAAGGCCGATGGTGTGGTGATCCACATGCTGCTGGGCAAGCTGAAGCCGGGTGATATCCCCGCGCCGGTTCGGGACGCGGCGATTCGCAAGATGGCGGAACTCTATTTCCCGCCCAATACTGTCTGCATCACCGGATATGGCTTTGACATGCTCTATGCCGGACCCCGCGAGGCAGTGCTGCACGCCTATTTCCGGCAGAATATGGGTGCAACCCACTTCATTATCGGGCGCGATCACGCCGGGGTGGGCGACTATTACGGCGCGTTCGATGCCCAGACCATTTTCGACACGGAAGTGCCGCCGAATGCGCTGGATATCGAGATCTTCAGGGCCGATCACACCGCCTATTCCAAGAAGCTCAACCGGGTGGTGATGATGCGCGATGCCCCCGATCACAGCAAGGAAGACTTTGTGCTGCTCTCCGGCACCAAGGTTCGCGAGATGCTGGGGCAGGGCATGGCGCCGCCGCCCGAATTCTCACGTCCGGAAGTGGCTGAGATTCTGATGAACTACTATCAGTCACTGAATTGATGCCGTTCCCCTCTGACGCGGATGCGTCAGAGGGGAATTTGTAGCCCCGCATTTCTATCGGTTATGTTTCTGATAACCCTCCCGCTACACCCATCCCACCTGCGGCAGCGATTAAACTCGCCCGATTCCAGGCATGCCCAATCCGGATGGTGAGATGACCCGCTTTCGTTTCCAATCCACACCAGAAGTCTGCCGGACTTAATACTGTCTGGAGAGGGACCTGCCTGTCTTCGTGGCGAACGGCCTGGCTCGACCGACTTTTGTTTGTGCGTGAGATGGATAATCAATATCTGACGGTTGGCCTGTCAGAACTGATAGTTATTCGACAGCGCGTTATTTCAGCAGTTAAGATGCAGGACATTTTGACTGGCAATGGCGAAAAACAGTGGAGGAGTGCTTAGATGAAGATTGAAACAGTCGCGATACATGGGGGATTTGAACCGGATCCCACGACGAAGGCGGTAGCGGTTCCGATATATCAGACCACCTCGTACGCCTTCGATGATACCCAGCACGGCGCCGACCTGTTCGATCTGAAAGTTCAGGGGAATATCTATACCCGCATCATGAATCCGACCACGGATGTACTGGAAAAGCGGGTGGCGGCCATGGAGGGCGGCATCGGGGCATTGGGCCTGGCTTCCGGTATGGCGGCGATCACCAATACCGTTTTTACCCTGTGTGAGGCCGGTGACAATATCGTCACCACCACCACCCTCTACGGCGGTACCTACAATCTGTTTGCTCACACCTTGCCGCAGCTGGGCATTGAAGCCCGTTTTGCCGATCCCAGGGATGTGGATGCTATGGCGGCCCTGATTGATGACCGCACCAAGGTGGTGTTCTGCGAGTCCATCGGTAATCCGGCCGGGAATGTGGTGGATATCGGGGCGATGGCGGATATGGCTCATGCCCATGGTGTGCCGCTGGTGGTGGATAATACTGTCCCGTCCCCCTATCTCTGCCGTCCGTTCGAGCACGGCGCGGATATCGTGGTACATGCCTTGACCAAGTACATGGGCGGACATGGCACGACCATCGGTGGGGTGATTGTGGACTCAGGTAATTTTCCCTGGGCCGAGCATGCTGACCGTTTCCCGCGGTTGAATCAGCCGGATGTTTCCTACCATGGCGTGGTCTATACCGAGGCCCTGGGGCCGGCCGCCTTCATCGGTCGGGCCCGGGTGGTGCCGTTGCGCAATATGGGTGCGGCTATCTCACCGTTCAACAGCTTCCTGGTTCTGCAGGGTATCGAGACACTGCCGGTGAGGATGGATCGCCATTGTGAAAATGCGCTGGCCGTTGCCAATTATCTGCAGTCCCATCCCCAAGTGGAGTGGGTCCGCTATGCGGGCCTGGAGGGCAGTCCGGATAAGCCGCTGGTGGATAAATACATGGGGGGGAGGGCTTCCAGTATTCTCTCGTTCGGCATTACTGGTGGCAAGGAAGCGGGCGCCCGCTTTATCGATGCGCTGAAACTGGCGGTTCGGCTGGTGAATATCGGTGATGCCAAGACCCTGGCCTGCCATCCTTCCACCACAACCCATCGTCAGCTTAATCCGGAAGAGTTGGCCAAGGCGGGAGTGAGCGAGGATTTGGTGAGACTCTCCATCGGCATCGAGCATATCGACGACATCATCGCCGATCTGGATCAGGCGCTGGCCGCCTCGCGCTGAGTCTGTGTGTACGTGGGCGGTCTTCGGACCGCCCAGCTTGTATCCACCCGACCGGTTGATCGGTCAGCAGTGTTGGATCGGACAGTTTACTCCCCAAGCCGTTTTACATAGTCCGCCAGGATCTCCTCGGCCTGCTTTACCTGTTCCAGAGTCATGGCGGATGAGGCAGCCAGCTTGAATTTTTCCGCGTATTTGTCACCGCCATGTTCTGCCATGCCAAACCAGATATAGGCCTTTGTATAGTCTTTTTCGGTGCCTACGCCATAAAGATACAACCCGGCCAGCTTACCGTAGGCATCCACGTTACCCGCTTCCGCCGCTTGTTTATACTGATTGAATGCCTCGACATGATCGCCTTTGGCGTAGGCCGCGAGACCGGCTTCTAGATCGGCGTGGAGCGGTGTGGAAACGAGTGCTGACAAGGCAGCAGCGAGGAGCAATTTTCGATTCAGTTTCATGATGTAATCTTCAGTGGTCAGAAGCGGCTATTCTAATGTAATCGTCCTGCGGTTAGAAGGTGGTGTGATGATCGGTTGACCAGATCGGCATGGGATCTGTTTTTATCAAGGAGCAGTGGAAGGTTGGCCAGGACAAAAAAGCACAGATGACGTAATTGGTTTCACGGCTGTTTGGGATCGTCATGCCGACAGAATGATCTAATTATAATATAAGCAAATAGTAACAATTCAGTGCTCGGCAGCTACCGAATTAACCCACAGTATGTGGTGCGTGAAACAAAGCGTATTAATGGTGATTGATGCGCATCGTTGTGTTCAGCGCATCCTACATCCGGGTTTATCGGCAGAGCTGAATAGTTACAACAACCAGTAAATAAATTAGGCGCACAATGCGCTAACAAAGTGCCTGCGGTGAGGCGGGCGGGCGCGGATTGTTATTTACTCTGCCTTGTTGATGTGCAGGTCCATTTGAGGATAAGGAATAGAGATACCATTATCATCAAAGGCAAGCTTGATCTGTTCAGTCAGATCAAATTTCACACTCCAGTAGTCTGCGCTTTTGACCCAGGGCCTGACATTGAAATTGACACTGCTGTCTGCCAGTTCCCCCACCGCAACCAGTGGTTCAGGTTCTTTAAGGACTCGCTCATCTGCATTAAGAATATCCGTGAGAAGTTGCTTGGCTTTTCGAATATCGTCCTCGTAGCCGATACCGAAAATCATATCGATGCGTCGTGTTGCTCGAGCGGAAAAATTGGTGATGGTGCCGTTATAGATGGCTCCATTCGGTACAATCACTTCCCGATTGTCACCGGTACGCATGATCGTGCTGAATATACTGATGGTTTCCACCACCCCGGCTGTGCCGCCCGCTTCCACGAAATCTCCGGTTCTGAAGGGGCGGAAGATGATCAGCATGACCCCGGCGGCGAAGTTCTGCAAAGAATTTTGCATCGCCAGCCCGACTGCCAGGCCGGCGGCACCGAGTAAGGCGATCAATGAGGTGGTATCCACACCCAGTTGATCCATGGCGGCAATGACAATAAACAGCAACAGGACTGCGTGAAGAATGGAGGTGATAAAGTCGATCAGAATGACATCCAATTTGCTCCTGGTCAGCAGCTTTTTGGCTACCTTGAGCAGGATGTTTGCCACCCAGAGCCCGACGAAGAAGGTGGCCAATGCCAGCAGGATGTTGATGCCCCAGGGGATAACAAAGGTCGAAATCAGCTTTTCAAGATCCATGAATTCCGGCATGTTCAACTCCTAATTGACATTATTATTGATTAAATGGGTGGTCCGACAAATATAACAGACATATGTCAGGTCCGGTCATTCGGAGAATGTAAATAAAGGTAAATACTGCATCTTTCTGTTTCAGAGGTTGATCTCTTCGACCAACAGTTCCATGGTCCGGTCATCACGGTTGGTGGTGCGGCTATTTTTTAGTAGGTCATGTCCCTTCTCAACCGAGCTCTGGGAAACACCACCAATGCTGATCCATTCGCCCAGCCTGCCGGATACGATGGTATGCGCCTGCTGAATATCATAACGGCCCTGGATATCACCGGGGCGATTCATTTGTGGGCTGATCTCAAGTGTTACTCTGGCGCCATTGATTCTGGGTACCACGTAAAAGCCGCTGGATACATTTTTATAGCGGGTTGTTATCTGTTGATGGAGCGTATTATTGTTAATGACAGTGGTCTGTTCGGGCACCGGCACCGCCTCGCCAGTGGCGATAAAGGCAGGATAACCTTCCAGCACCTGAAGGGTGTGAGTGGCATCCAGTTGGCTTCGGGTTCGCGCCTCTTTCATCCGCAGTCGAATGCCGTCATTCCGTGGCTGGCCGACGATCACCTTGGCCTGTTTGCCGATCATTGCATTCACGTCGGCTTCAACAGCCCGTTGTGTTGCATGCCCGGCTGCTGACTGCCTGACAGAGATTCGTAACCTTCTGGGCGGCTGGTCGAGGCGCTGCAGGACCTTCATTATCTCCGCCAGATTGTCTGGTGACGTACGAATAATCAGTTGATTATTCATCCCGGCAATCGAACCATCGTGGTCTATGAAGGGTTGCAGTATCGGGATAATCTCCGCTACCGGGCGACTCTTCAATTGAATGATCTCCAACGGATAATCGGCCGCGGATTGGGCACAAAAGGTCAGCAGAATCAGCAGGAGTAAAGAGTGCTTCATGGTGATGTCCCCGGAATCAAATATAGAGTCTGCGCAGGCTACTTTCCTGCTCACTCCGTTCCCACACTTCGGAGAAAAAGTTGGTCAATAATTTCGATTCGATCGGATGACAGAAGATTGCTTCACCTTGATGACGTCCGACGGCCCGGCGTCTGATATAGCCGATTCTGTCTGCGATGATGAAATTTTCGGGATGATCAATATAATCAGCATGCGGTCGCCTGATCTCCATCCTGCTGGTCAACCTGCGTGACAGATCGATTAACCGGTGTCCTTCCCGGCGGGCTCGTTCGCTGTCCTGGAGCAGGACGCGAATGCCGATACCCCTGCATTGAAGGGCGAGCCGCTTCACGGCATCCAGGAACCCGGCCTGGTCGTAGACAGGTTTATCCAGATCATGGGTAAAGATATCGAGGCAGTATTTTGCCTGCTGGGCGATGCTCTCGCTTGCCTGTTGGAGCGGCTCACGGCCCTGCAGAATCATTCGCTCCCTGCTTTCGCCCAGCACCAGGGTTTCAATGGTCGTGTTCGTTGGTTGGCTCATAGTGACTCCTGACAGGGATCAGATTGTCTCTGGTCCTGCTCCATTCGCTGATGGGGTATACCGGCCTCCATAAATTCTTCGCCAACACAGTGAAATCCATGTCGGAGATAGAACGGAATCGCCCGCTTCTGGGCATTGAGAAAAAGTGGATTCTGTCCATGATTCCGGGCAAGCTTGATCAATTGAGACAGCAGGGCGCTGCCGACCCCCTGGTTACGCCAATCTGACAACACAGCCATTCGGCCGATCTGACCCGCTCCGGTGACACGGCCGGTACCGATGCCCTTGCCCTCACTGTCCCTAGCGATGACATGCAGCGCGGATTCATCCAGATCATCCCACTCCAGTGCTTTTGGTACTTGCTGCTCAATAATAAATACCGATTCCCGGATAGCACGCAGAATGGCTTTGCTGCGTGGCCAGTGAGCCTGGCAAATCGTAAAGTCTCGAGTGGGCATTTGGACGTCCCGTTGAACTGGAAAATTGTCTCTACAGTATAGAGGAGGTCTTGGTTAAGCTGAATTTATGAATGTGTACAAGCTCAAGTTTGGCTGGAAATGGTCGATGGATGCCTTGTGGGCCGCAATGGAAGGTGGCCGCTTGTTGCTTCAGACCAAGTGAAGATTAACGACAACGGCCCGGGTAAGGATTCGCGGGAGGGTGGCCGTTGTCATCAATCGTCGGGTTTAATAGTGGCGGAGTGTGGTCTTGACGATTGTGTTGATGTTCACAAAATCTGCAGCGAATTTTTCCGTAGTCAGCAGAGAAACACGATTTGTGCACCCGGTACGGTGAAAATGGAATCTGTTTAACAACTCGGATCGGCGGGGGGTGGCGACTCCGACTGCGCTAGGAAACTGTCCCGGATTGGATAGACCGGTTATGATTGAAACAATGTGCCAGTGTTAGACGGGAACAGGTCAACATGGGCCTGTTGCGTGACCGCAAAAGGGGATGTCGGTTGGAAGCTATACTAAGACCTGGAATCAGGATGATGGCAGTTGTGGGGCTGCTGTTTTTTGCTGTCCCAGCGGTGGCGGATATCTACAAATATGAGGATCGCAACGGCAAACTCTATTTTACCGACCGTCCCATGAAGGGGGGTGGTTATCGTCTGTTGTGGCACTCAAAAACACGACAGAAAAAGTCTACCGGCTCAAGAATCGACATCGCATCTACGGAGAGAAACCGTCGCCGTTATACTCCCCTGATTCAGGAAATTGCCGGGAAAGTCCGGCTTAAACCGGCCCTGTTGCACGCCGTAATCAAGGCGGAATCTGCCTATGATCCCCGAGCGCTTTCACGCACGGGAGCCAGGGGATTGATGCAATTGATGCCAGATACTGCCAGACGTTATGGTGTGTATGACAGTTGGGACCCGAGGTCCAATCTGACGGGTGGCGCGACCTACCTGCGTGATCTGCTGATTATGTTTAACAATGACTTGCGGTTGGCTCTGGCCGCTTATAATGCGGGAGAGAATGCAGTGAAGCGGTTTGGCAACAAAATCCCACCTTATCCTGAAACTGAAGCCTATGTGGTCCGGGTGCTCGAAATCTACAGCGAGAATCAGTCGTCAGGCCGATTTGCCGCAATCGAATAACCCGGAGCATTGGGTTCACTCCCGCCAGTCCCCAATCAATCCACTGATGGTTGCTTTGTCAGTTTCCGATATATCGATAATATGGAAGCCTATCCAGCGTTGCTTGGACCCTTCCATCTCCTGAACCCACAGACTCTCTGCGCCGAGTTGTACGGTATGTGAGTCCGCTGCACCCGGCGAAAAGACAACCTTAAACTGGAATACATAATTTTCCGGTAGTGATTTCTCGGAAATCATCATGAACCCGCTCACCGACATGTTCACCAGGGTCCCGATCACTTCATTCGACTCGGTATCAAGGATGTCAATCCTGGCGTCACAGATTTTTCTCGGGTTCGAACGTTTTTCTGGCATTACCGTTTTCCTTGTTTGAGTCTAACCGGCGGGATTCATGCCGATTGATTTTTGCAGAATGGAATGAATAGTTTTCAGCGCCTGACTGACGAAAGGTATACCCGTGGATTTTATTATACTTGCCTTACCGGTGCAGAGTTGTTTTGCCAACTCACCGGCAGGTGTGATGTAGGCCTGGATGCCAAAGCGGTCGACAAACATGTACTTGTGGGTGATAGGACTGAACCAGGAGAGTTTCAGGCGGCGCAGTTTATGATTATCATCAATTAACTCGAACCAGGTGCCGAATTTGATATCCCGCAACTTGAGCAGCATCTGCCTCTCTGCGTCCGTTGGCTCATCCTTGGCCGGATGTGCCGGTGCTTTCTTCGCCTCACTGGTGATGGGCTTGATAATCGGTTGGGATATTTCGACCGTGTCGTCAGCTTTTCCCTTGGTTCTGGAGACCGCCGGCTGCTCCGTGACTACCGAGTCGAGCAGTTTGAACAAGGCGTTACTATCGGGATGGTGATAGTTACCCAGTGAGTCCAGTCCTGACTTGATGTGCTGAATCAGGTTGGTCTGGTTTTTGACCAGCCACTCTCTTGCCTTTGGATTGTGTCTTGCATCAATCACCTTGACCAGGCTATCAATGACCACAAGGGTGGAAGACCACTCTTTGCTTGTTTCAACTTCAGGGTCCCGTAACAGCATCAGAATCATCCGATCCAGCCACGCGTGGTTAAGAAAACGATCCAGCACCGGGTGCAGGCTGCGATCCTTGGTCATGTCGTTGATTACTTTCCTGGCCTGCTGCCTGGCGGATTCCAGGCGCTCACGTCCCTTGGCGGCCTCCTGGTTACGCTCCTCAAGTATCTTGGCCCGGGACTTCAGTTCATTGGCCTGGTTTTCGAGCTTGTAGAGCATCTCATCAAAGATCGACAATTCGTTCTTGAAATCAGTCAGTATGGTTTTGACAATCTCCTGCATTGGATAGTAGATGCCGCGCCGCAAATCCTCTTCATCGATCCAGAGTTTTCCGGCATCAACCATCAGATTCAGAAGTCTTCTGGCGATGTGCTCCTCATCTGTTATAAACGTATGATCCAGGATGGCGATTTTCAGATAGGGCGTGTGCAGATGGCTGATCAGGGCTTTGGCAATATTGGCAAGCCCCTCTTCGTTCAGTACTTGTTCAAACAGCATGCCGACCAGTTCAATGGTATCCAGATCGGCGGTTGGGATGGTGTCTTTGTTCAGGTCATGTAGTATTCTACTTCTTTCTGTTTCCAGGGTTTTCCGCACGTTCTGGATCAGGTTGGTATCCAGTTCGATGGATTGGGGTATACCTTCATCACCTTCCGGGTTCGGAAGATAGTCTGCCTGGGATCTAGGCTGAATTTGTTCGATTGCCTGAACAATGGCGGGGGCGCTTCTCAGTTGAGCCGGGTTGCCGCCGGGAGCAAACTCGGGATGGTTGCCGTACTCCGGGTCCGCCGCTCTTCTGATGGTGAGCAGATCATGGATCGATTGAAACAGTTCTTCACCGAGCGCAATGCTGCTTCCCGTTGCGGCTGCTTGCGGGGCATGGGATGGAGCCGGCCCGGTTTCAGATGGCCCGGATTGGGGTGATTCCGACTGCTCTATCGTGTCGCCGCCAAGGTTACCGGCCTCATTAGGTGTTCGTGGAGTAATCGAGCTGAGTTTGAGGTTGGGGAAGATCCCCTCATCGATCAGTGTGTCATTCAGACTTTTGTAGATGCTGCCGGCGTCACCCAGGACAAACTTCCCAAACAGGAAATAGATAATCAGCAGAATCTGTTTGTCGACATCCAAGGCCTCCGCGGCCTGCTGAAATGAGATCGCGGTATGGGCGGGGCAGGCGGGTATATCATCTTCAGCCAACTTTTTGCCACCACGCAGCACTGCCATTCGTTTGCCCAACGCATACAGCTCCTGGTAGCAGTTAGACTGGGTTTTTGAAATCATGCTTTGGATGGCAATGTGCTTCTCCAGCGCATCATTATCGACCACTTCCAATTCGATTTCAGTGGAGTCTTCAACCGGCGAGTGGGGATAGATGATTGGTTTTCCCTGGACGAATGACTTGAATCCCTGTTCGACGGATTCCCTGAAATCATGCTCTATGACATCCCGGAGTGACAGGACGTGATTGATGGCCTCAAAAAAACGCGCTTGTGATGCGTTGGTCTCGGCCTTTTTGGCGAAATCGAGAAAAACCGGCTCAATCTGTTCAAACAGCTCATTAAGTTGGGTGGTGAGGTAGACCATTACCATGTCTTTGCACTCACCCAAAATCTGCTGATGTTTTTTCTCTGATGGGGTGGCTTGTGGTTTTTGGGACAAATCTTCCATATGTGACTTCCTTGACGCTTTAGTGCATGGCGGCATGCGCTTAACGGGGTAGCGGCCAGACCATGGAGTGCTTTAGTTATACGGTCTGCTGCCCATCTTTACCCATATTCCTTTTTTATGGCAAGGAAACAGATAAAAAGAGTATTGGATATCAGGACCAGATAATAGTGCCAGGGAAGACCTTGTGCCTTGGTATGGGTGCGAGTGTATGGGGCAGGATAGCTATAATTACCCATATTATCAATATGATAGAATGGATGTCAGTGGAAGTGTGACGCAGACTTTTCCAGTTTGGAATGATGCTGGGAGGATAGGATTTTACGTTCAGGTCCGGTTCAGGAAACACGGCATATCCTGTGATCAACGGTAAGGGATTGGGCCCTCACCATTGAAGACCAAAAGGAAGCAATCATGAAAAAAAGAACCGTTATTCTGGCGCTGGGCATTTTTGCGGCTCCCGGTATGTTGTTGGCAGACAATGGTTTCCAGGACAAGGCACGGGTACTCAGCAGTCAGCCACTCTATGAAATTGTTCGGGTCAATCAACCGGAGGAACGCTGCTGGAATGAACGGGTCCGCCATCGTGGTGGCTCACGCAGTGATTCCTACACCCCGACTATCGCGGGTGCCATCGTTGGTGGTGTGGTTGGTAATCAGTTCGGCAAAGGGCGGGGCAAGGACGTCATGACCGTTGCGGGCGCGCTGCTGGGGGGCTCGATTGGTAATGACATGGGCAAAAAGCCGACCCACGGCTATGTCACCAGTGAGCGGCGTTGTGAGTTGGTGGATCACTATCGGGAACATGAGGAGTTGGTGGGTTATGATGTAAAATACAAATATAAAGGCAAGGTGTTCCATACACGTACGGACAGGGACCCGGGAAAGTTTATCAATGTACATGTATCGGTGGCCCCTGCCGGTGGATACAGCAATGGATTTCGGGAGTATGACTGAAAATCTGATTATTAGCCGCCCCGGTGGGAGGGTTGTATGGTTTTGAAGTGTCGGTGCCGCATGGTGGCGGGGCTGCTACTGGCCGGCATGGTGTTCAGCCTGCCGCTGGCGGCCCAGCAACACAACTCATCGGGAGACAGGGCCTATGGGAGAAATGGCGTCGATCTGGATTCGACCGTGGAAAGGATCCGAAAAGAGACCGGTGGGCGCGTACTTCATGCGGAGACCATGAACAACCAGGGCAATCGGGAGCACCGCGTGAGAATTATTACCGACCGGGGTAAAGTCAGGCGTTATCGGGTGGACGCCGGTTCCGGGAAGGAGGTATCGCCCGGTAAGCGGCGGCGCTAAGGGGACGCCATGCGTATTCTGGTCGTAGAAGATGAAACCAACCTGAGAAACCAGCTGCAACAACGGCTGGTTGCTGAGGGGTACTCGGTAGATGTGGCAGTAGATGGCGAAGAAGGACGTTTTTTCGGAGAGGAGTACCCTTATGATCTGGCGGTCATCGATCTTGGGCTTCCCAAGCTCTCTGGCATTGAACTGATCCGGGGGTTGCGTCAGCAACAGATCAGCGTCCCGATCCTGATCCTCACTGCGCGGGATAACTGGCAGGACAAGGTTGAAGGGCTGGAGGTGGGTGCCGATGATTATCTGGTGAAGCCCTTCAATATGCAGGAACTGCTGGCACGACTCAATGCGCTGTTGAGACGGTCGGCCGGATTTGCCTCGCCACAGATCACATGGGGGCCGATTGAAATCAACACCTTACAACAGATTGCCACCCTGGATGGTCAGGAGGTGGCGCTGACCGCCTATGAATACAAGGTGCTGGAGTATCTGATGCTGCATGCGGGTAAGGTGGTTTCAAAGAGTGAGTTGACTGAGCATATCTATGATCAGGACTTTGATCGGGACTCCAATGTGCTTGAAGTATTTATTCGCCGGCTCAGGAAAAAGTTCGATCCGGACGGTCAGCTACAGCCGATAGAAACCCTGCGTGGCCGGGGTTACCGATTTACCCGGAAACTGCCCGCTACCTGATGCGATCGATTCATAGCAGACTGTTACTGGCGGCTTCCGTGGTGCTGGCCGCGTTTCTGGGTCTGGGGGCGGTTGCCCTTGATCGTGCCTTCCGGGACAGTGCGGAGAATGCACTGCAAACCCAACTCATGGCTCAGGTCTATGCCTTGCTCGGGGCGGCGGATACCGATCCGCAGGGGCGGATGCGTCTGCCGGAAACACTGCCCGATCCGCGATTTTCCAATCCTGCATCCGGACTCTATGCCCAGGTCAGTGGTGAACAGGGTGGATATCGGTGGCACTCCCCGTCGGCGGTAGGTCGCAAGTTACCCATGCCCGGCAGCATACCATCCGGCCAGCCGCATTTTGTCTATCTGCCGACTGAAGACCCCCTCTATCTGCTTGGCTATTCCCTGCTCTGGGAGGATGATGCGGGTGCTGAGATCGCCTATCTTTTTGTTGTAGCCGAAAGTGCTTCCGGACTGCAGCAACGTGTGGCCGCCTTCAGAAAAACCATCGTGCTCTGGCTGGGCGGCGCGGCGGTGATCTTGCTGCTGGTCCAGGGCGCCGTATTGCGCTGGGGACTCAAGCCGCTGCGTGAGGTGGCATTGGATCTGCGCATGATTGAAACCGGCGCAAGGGCGCGGCTGGAGGGGGAGTATCCCCGGGAACTGCGTCGGCTGACCGATGGCATCAATTCCATGATCCAACATGGTGAAGCCAGTCGGGATCGTTACAGAAACAGTCTGGGTGACTTGGCCCACAGCCTCAAGACACCGCTGGCGGTGTTGCAGGGGGCTGCCGAGGGTGGAGATCCACAAATGCTTCGGGAAGCGGTCACCGAACAGGTGCCCCGGATGAATGACATTGTGCAGTACCAGCTAAAATCGGCCGCGGCGGCCGGACGTGGCGCGGGTCTTACGCACAAGACGCTGGTGCGCCCGGTGATAGACCGGCTGGTCGGCACCTTGCAGAAAGTCTACCGGGACAAGTCGGTCAACTGTCTCTGCACAGTGGCTGACGATGTGCGTTTTCCAGCGGAGCAGGGTGATCTGCTGGAGTGCCTGGGGAACGTGCTGGAAAACGCCTTTAAATATGCTCGTACGACGGTAACTATCTCCCTCGAACCGGGTGCTGAAAAATTGCCGGCAGCGGAGGTGTGTCTCTGCGTGGCAGATGACGGTCCGGGCATCCCTGTTGCCGTGAGGGAGCGGGTGCTTCGCCGGGGCGAACGTGCGGATCAGCAAATGCCGGGGCAGGGGATTGGGCTCTCCGTAGCCAGCGGGATTATGCGCCTTTACGGGGGCGATCTGGACATTGATGAGAGCGAGTTGGGTGGCGCCAGGATCGTTATCCGGATGCCGGGCCGGCATTCGACGGATTAAGTTGATCTAAAGTAATAAAAAAAACTCTAAAGCCATTGAATTTTCAGCCGTTATATTGGATTGTACGCAGATTCGGACAGGGTCTGTTCTGTCTGAGACGTGGATGGGGTTGAGAATTCGATGTTTTTTTCTAAAAAGAGGGCTCAGGCGACGCTCCGGGTAGGAGTGGGATTTCATTCCGACGGCCTCTCTTTGGTATCGATCAATCAGGTCGGTGGACAGCGGCGTCTCGAAACCTGCGATTTCTATACAACCGGGACGGACGTTCAGCTTGAACTCTCACAGGTGATTAAAGCACAGGGATTGCGCAATGCCCCGGTAGTCGCCGTGCTGCCGCCGAATTCCTATTCGCTGTTTCAGGTGGAAACCCCCGAGGTCGAACATGAGGAGCTGAAAAGCGCCATCCGCTGGCGGATCAAGGATCTGCTGGATTATCACATTGACGACGCAGTGCTGGATATTTTCGATCTGCCCGTCTCACAGCGTCGCAGCGGTCCACGAATGATGTACGTGGTGGTCGTGAAACGAAGTCTGATTCAGCAGTATGTCGATCAACTGGAGTCGCTTGGACTGGAAATCGTGGCCATTGATATCACCGAGTTGGCGCTGCGCAACGTACTTGCGGTCACCGGAGAGGCGGAGAGTTTCCAGGCGCTACTCTATCTGCCTCCACATTATGGCCTGATCGAGATCGTGCGGGGCGATACACTTTATCTCAATCGGCGGATCGAGATCAGCGGTAGTGACCTGGAGGAACAGGGCGGTTTCGGGCTGCAGGAGCAGCTTGATTCACTGATACTCGAGCTGCAGCGCTCGCTCGATTATCACGAAAGCCAGTTCGGATTGGGGGCGGTGCCGACGATTTCCGTGATCGCACCTGAATCCAGGAAGCAGCAGTTGCAGGTCCTCGCGGATGAAAGTCTGGCGGCGAAAGTCGCGCTGTTCGATCTGACGGGATTTCTGGATGGCCTGGATAGGGTTGACCCGGCGGTTCTCTATCGTTGTCTGCCTGCCATTGGTGCGGCCCTGAGGAGTGACTGAGGTATGCGTAGGCAGCAGATCAATCTCTACCAGCCCGTTTTTCGCAAGCAGCCGGTATCCTTTTCATTCAACATGCTGCTAATACTGATGCTGGTTTCAGTGTTGAGCATGGCGGGACTCTATAGTCTGGGTGAGTGGCAAAGCGTCCGGCTGGTTGAGCAGCTCAGTACGGCCCAGACGCAGCGCGATAAGCTGGAAGAGAGCGTGGCGCGAATAGCCGGGCAACTGCCCGAACCGACCGTGAACAAAATGCTGGAGAGCGAACTGCAGCAGCTGATTAACAAACGCAAGAGCGGGTTTGCACTACTCAACACGTTGAAATTGAGGGTCGCCGCCAACCGGGATGGTTTCTCGGGGATCTTCGAAGGACTCGCGCGCCAATCCTTTCCTGAACTCTGGTTTACCCAGATCGCCATTACTGAAGCCGGAAATTCACTCGCCTTGAAAGGAAAGTCGCTGAAGCCTGAATGGGTACCGTTATTGTTAAAGCACCTGTATCAGGAGCCGGCTTTTTCGGACAGGAGTTTTCAGGTGGTTGAGCTTGTGCGTCGGGATGAGTTTTCCCCGGTACTGGATTTTAATCTGATGACCGCCGGCAGGAGTGACAAGCCATGAGTCTGTTGTCGGAAAAAATAGACGTCTTGTCGAGCCGGTTTGATGCGCTCACTGTACGGGAGCGGGTGATGGTACTGATACTGGTACTGGCGACTTTGGCCGGGGCCTGGTTTAACCTCCTCTGGTATCCGCAGAGTGTGTTTCAGGGACAGATAAAAAATGACATCAGGGAGATTGATGGCCAGATTGAGTTGTTGGACACCCGGTTGAGTGGTCTGGTCAAACAGGCGGAGCGCGATCCCAATGAGAAAATAAAACGGGAGCTGGAACAGCTGAAGCGGTTTATCACCGAGATGGAAGGACAGATCAAGGGGACCACGGCGGCGCTGATCGAGCCACGGGAAATGGCGCAATTATTGGAGCAGATGTTGCTGAGTAACGATGCGCTGCAACTGGTGCGGTTAAGTACGCTGAAAACCGCGCCGCTGATGGGTGGCCAAAAGGCGGATGCCGAGAAGTCTGCCACACCGGTGATTGATGATCCCGCCAGCGTGGCCGAGAAGAATATTTACCGGCACGTCTTTGTGATCGAATTCGAGGGGAGCTATCTGGCGATGCTTAACTACCTCAAGGCATTGGAAGCCTTGCCGGGGCGGTTTTTCTGGGACGGCATTGAACTGACAGTTACTGATTATCCTACCGCCCGGGTGAAGTTGCAGTTGCACACCTTGAGTTTGTCGGAGGGGTGGATAGGTGTCTGAACTGATCCGATACGCCGCGCTAAGCGCGTTGCTATTCACCTTGACCCCGGTGTGGGGGGAGTTGCGCGACCCGTTGCAGCCCTACGGTTTTCGTCAGGTGCAGACTGGCCAGCTAGAGGCTATGGACTCGATGTTCGATGCGAATTCCTTACGGCTTTCCGGTATATTCATCGGGCCGGATGGCAATAGCGCCATGATCAATGGAAGCCGCCTGCGCATCGGTGATCAGGTTTCGGGCGCACAGCTTGTCACCATAAAACCCCAGCTGATCGAACTCGATATTGACGGGGATAGAATCAAAATTGAACTGCTGCCGATAACCGTGAAAACACCGGCAAAGGATTTACCCGGAGGGGGAGAATGAGTCTGTTTCGTTGTGTGATTCGATCGCCTTTGCTGGCCTTGCCTCTGTTGCTGCTGGCCGGCTGTCAGAGCATGGCTCCCATAGATGGCGGCACCATGGAAAAAATTCAGGGCAACCTGGAGACGCCTCCACCACCCGAGGTCAAGCCCGTATCCCTGCCGCCGCCAGGTGTTACTGCGGCGTTGTTGCCGCCGGTCGATATGCGGCTGCCCAGTGCCGGCAGACGCGCCCGGGAGGCGCGCTTCGATGTCAATGTCAGTGAAGTGCCGGTGCGCGCCTTCCTGATGGGACTGGTGGAAGGCACCCCGTACAATATGGTGGTGCATCCGCAGGTGGAAGGCAGTCTTTCGCTGAGCCTTAAGCAGGTGACCATTCCTGATGTCATGGAGATGCTCAGGGATGTGTATGGTTATGAATACCAGCGGGTGCGCAGCGGGTTCCATGTGCTGCCGGCACGGCTGCAGTCGCGCATCTTTCAGGTCAACTATCTCAATCTGAAACGCACCGGCAGCTCCCAGACGCGGGTGAGTTCGGGGCAGGTTACCGGGGGCAGCGACAGCGAGGAGTCGGGTTCCGACAGTTCCTCCAGCGGCGTCACCTCAGGCAGCGAGATCAATACCACTTCCGAGGCAGACTTTTGGTCGGAACTCTCCGGTGCTATTCAATCCATCGTCGGCGGCGGAGCTGATCGTTCGGTGGTGGTTTCGCCCCAGTCTGGCCTGGTCGTCGTGCGTGCCATGCCTCACGAGTTGCGTGAGGTTGAGGCCTTTCTGGAAACCACCAACGAGGCGATGCACCGGCAGGTGATCCTGGAGGCCAAGGTAATCGAAGTGGAGCTGAACGACGGCTACCAGGCGGGTATCAACTGGGCCAAGATGATGACGGTGGACGGTAAAAAGTTCAGTTTTGGGCAGACCGGTGGCTCGTCACTGTTTACCAATCCGGATAAGGCCGGGGTGGAGCTGCCGCAGGGCGGGATCAGTTCGCCAACCGAGGCCTCTCCCGTCAGCTTTACCAGTTTCTCCGCCTTTGGCGGCCTGTTTGGCGCCGCGCTCAATACCGGCAGTTTCATGGCATTCATTGAGCTGCTCGAGTCACAGGGAAATGTCCAGGTGCTGTCCAGCCCGCGCATCTCGACTCTGAACAACCAGAAGGCGGTGATTAAGGTCGGTAGTGATGAATTCTTTGTCACCGACGTTTCCAGCACCACCACCACCGGTACCGCGACCACCACCACCCCGGATATCACCCTGACCCCCTTCTTCTCCGGTATTGCGCTCGATGTGACACCGCAGATTGATCGCCAGGGCCGGGTGACCCTGCATATCCATCCTTCGGTCAGCCAGGTTACCGATCAGCAGAAGGTGATCCAGGTGGGTAACGAGACCCAGAACCTGCCGTTGGCCAAGAGCACGGTGCGTGAATCGGACAGCCTGGTCTACGCCGAGAGTGGTCAGCTGGTGGTGATCGGGGGGCTGATGCAGGACACCCGTGGCGAAGAGGTGGCATCGACACCGGTTCTGGGCGACCTGCCGCTGCTGGGGCAACTGTTTCGGCATACCCGGCAGGCGGCGAAAAAGAGTGAACTGGTCATTATATTGCGGCCCACCGTGGTGGAGAGTCCCGAGACCTGGCGGGCGCGGGTATCGGACGCGGCGGATCGCTTCCGGCAACTGGATCGCGGTTTTCACTACGGCAGTCAGCCCGAGGTGTTCGGTAATCTTGGTGAAAAGACCGAGTGAGTCATGTACGAGACGCACTTTGGACTCAAAGAATCCCCCTTTAGTCTGACGCCGGACACGGATTACTACTTCTCCTACGCGGACCACCAGGAGGCGCTGAATGTCCTGCTGGTGGCACTGCGCATGGGGGAAGGATTTTTAAAAATAACCGGTGAAGTGGGTACCGGCAAAACCCTGATCTGCCGCAAACTGCTCAATACCCTTTCCGATGAAGGGATGGTGACCGCTTATATTCCCAATCCCTACCTGACGCCGTCAGCGCTTCGCTACTCCCTGGCGGAAGAGCTGGGGGTTGAATATCCAATGAATATAGGCGGACACCGTGCCCTGCAACTCATCTACAACCGGTTGATCACTCTCAAGGCGGAGGGGCGGCAGGTGATCCTGCTGCTGGATGAGGCCCAGGCGCTGCCGGAAGAGACGCTGGAGGCGATCCGGCTGCTGACCAACCTGGAGACAGAAAAGAGCAAGCTGCTTCAGGTGGTGCTGTTCGGTCAGCCGGAGCTGGATGAGCATCTTGAGCGCCCCTCGGTCCGGCAACTGAAGCAGCGGATTACCTTCTCGCACGCCATCCACGCACTGAATTCCGAGGGATGTCGTGGCTATATCCAGCATCGCACCCGGGTTGCCGGCCATCAGGGCAATACCCTGTTTAACGACCAGGCACTAGAGTGGCTCTATCGAGGTAGCCGGGGCATCCCCCGACTGATCAATATCCTGGCCCATAAGTCGATGCTGGCCGCCTATGGCGAGGGCAAAGGTCGTGTGGATAAGGTTCATGTTCGACGGGCGATCGACGATACGGAAGGGGCAGCGGTACGGCACAACAGCCTGGTGCGCTTCTGGCAGTCACTCTTCGGTCGCCAGGTGCTGGCGACCATGCGGGGTAGAGGGTGAGCCTGATCAATCAGATGCTGCGCGACCTGGACCGTCGGGAGGCCGTGGAGGGTCCGCGACAAGTGGTTACCCCTGCGCCGGTGTCGTCTCGTCCTGTGACTGGTCGACGCGGGCAGCTCTTTTTCTGGCTTCTGCCGATCATTGCCGCACTGCTGGTTGCGATCTATTTTCAGCCCCGCATGGCGTGGTTATTCGGTTCCGTCGACGAAGGTCCTGCCGGTGCCGGTCAAAAACAATCCGACGAGCGGGCCGTGATAGCCATTCACCAGGAAACCGTACCCTCTAGCGGTGGGGAAACTACGGAGCAACCCGTCGCCACCGGCCCCGTAATGCCCCCCGGAGAGGCGGGTACCACCAGGCCGTCGCCGGAGGAATTGAACGCAAGGCAGATTTTGCCTGAATCAGTCGAGGATACAACCCTCTCCACCCATGAGCCCGCCGATACCGAAGTGGCGGTGATTGAGTCCAATCCATTGGATACACCGTTATCCAGGGATATTGTCCGTGAGCGGATAATAGATCAGTCCGCCCGGCAGGCGGTAGAGGACAGGCCGGCTACCAAACCTGTGTTGTCGGCGGATACAGCAGTAGCTGCCTGGCCGAATGAGCGGCAGGACCCCGTTGTGAAGGAGGCGATTGTCAAACCCAACGGGATTAAATCGGTAAGTGTCCCGGTGGAACAGCCACTGGTCAGGGTGCAAAAGGTCGCGCCAAAAACGGTGCGGGAATCAGCGGCGAATGTCTATGCCACTGCCCTGATGCACCTGGAAGAGGGGCATTTGCGGGAGGCGGAAGCAGCATTACGTCACTGCCTCGCGCTGGATCGTACGCACACCGAGGCGCGTCGGCTACTGGTGATGCTGTTGCTGAAAGACGGAGAGCGTAAAGAGGCGGCCGCCCTGTTGGACGCAGGGCTCAACATCGTCCCGGATGCTGTATCCCTGGGCGCTTTACGGGCCAGGCTGCTGATAGGGGATGGCGACCTTGCCAAGGCGATCAGATTACTTGAACAGCAACGTTCCGTTGCAGGCGACGAAATTGAGCTGTTGTCGCTGCTCGGTTCTGCCTATCAGCAGACCAGCCAATTTCCCGATGCGATCGGGATTTACCGACGAATAATCGAACAGCAACCGGACAATGCCCGTGCCGTTGCCGGCCTGGCGATTGCGCTGGATGCCACGGGCGACCATGGAGAAGCGTTGCCGGTCTATCGGGAGGCGCTGGCCCTTGACACGTTGCCTGCGGAAGTCAGTGAATATGCCCGCAAGCGGGTCTCGATATTATCGGTGGAGCGATAACAGCATGGTGGATGAAGTGGAAACAAATCCGACAGACGTCACACGCAACCGCAAGCGGATTCGTATTGGCGATCTGCTGGTTGAGAACCGGGTGATCTCGGAAGGCCAGTTGCAGACCGCACTGGCGGAGCAGAAGCGATCCGGGCACAAGCTGGGACACACGCTGATCGAGTTGGGCTTTATCGATGAACAGCGGCTGCTTGATTTTCTTTCTCAACAGCTGCAGATCCCCTATATCGATCTGACCAGTTACCCGCTCCAGCCTGAAGTGGTGAAAAGCATCCAGGAGACCATGGCGCGGCGTTATCGGGTGATTGTGCTTGAAACCCGCGACAAGGATGTACTGGTGGGCATGGCAGATCCGACCGATCTGTTTGCCTATGATGAACTGGGGCATGTCCTGAAAAAAAGGGTGCGCCAGGCGGTGGTGCGGGAGAGCGATCTGCTGGAAGCACTGGACCGCATGTACCGCCGTTCGGAAGAGCTGACCTCGCTCGCGGGTGAACTGCACGAGGACCTGACCCAGGGTGATTTTGATCTTGGCCAGCTAATGCAGACGGTGGAGGCGGGTGATGCTCCCGTGATTCGCCTGTTGCAGACGCTGTTCGAAGATGCGCTGCAGGCCAAGGCCTCAGATATCCACATTGAGCCGGATGAAGAGGTGTTGAGAATACGCCAGCGGATCGACGGGGTGCTGCATGAGCAGGTGATGAACGAGCGGCGGATTGCCCCGGCACTGGTACAGCGGCTCAAGTTGCTGGCCAGCCTGGATATCTCGGAAAAACGCCTGCCCCAGGATGGGCGTTTTCAGATCAAGGTGAAGCGCCACTCCATCGATGTCCGGCTCTCCACCATGCCGGTGCAACATGGCGAGGCGGTGGTGATGCGTCTGCTGGATCAAAGTTCAGGCATCCTGAGCCTGGATGATCTGGGATTTGAGCGGGGGATGCTGCAGCGACTGCGACTGCTGATTAAAAAACCACACGGCATGGTGCTGGTTACCGGTCCGACCGGCAGCGGTAAGACCACCACCCTCTATTCCGCCCTGCATGAGCTGAATACCGCCGAGAAGAAGATCATCACCGTGGAAGATCCGGTCGAATATCGGTTGCCCCGGATCAACCAGGTGCAGGTGCATGAGCAGATTGGCTTGAGTTTTGCCCGGGTGCTGCGCACCGCCATGCGCCAGGACCCCGATATCTTGTTGGTGGGTGAAATGCGGGACCTGGAGACGGCGCAGATTGGCCTGCGCGCCGCTATCACCGGACACTTCGTCCTGTCGACGGTGCATACCAACAGTGCCATCGGCACCGTCAGTCGATTGCTCGACATGGGTGCCCCCGGCTATCTGATGGCGTCGTCGCTGCTGGCGATTGTGGCGCAACGGCTGGTGAGGAGAGTCTGCAGTCATTGCGCCGTGCCTTATGAACCGGATCAGATCGAGCAGTCCTGGCTGGATGGGGTGCATCACGACTACGATCTCAGCGGTCTGCGCATCGGCCGGGGCTGTAACCGCTGCTCCAATACGGGTTATCGGGGACGGGTCGGTGTCTATGAACTGTTGGAGCTGAATGGTGAGATGGCATCGGCATTGCGGCGTGACGATCATGAATCATTTGCCCGCATCGCCCTGGCCAGCAAGCAGTTCGAGCCGCTCTGGCAGTCGGTTTTGCGGTTTGCATCCCAGGGTGTCACCACCCTCAGCGAAGCGATACGGATTTCGGGAGATGTGGATGGGGGGCGTCAAGTGAAACGCCCAGTGGATGACCGGGTTGTCAGCGTCTGATGCGGGCCTATCAATACAAGGCGCGAAACCGCCGCGGTGAAGCATTGACCGGTACCCTGGAGGGAGAGACTCCGGAGGCGGTCGCCGAACAGCTGTTCCGTTCCAGTCTGACCCCCATTGACATCACGCCGGTTGAGCGGCGTGGCACCAGCAAGGAGATCAAACTCGGCTGGTTCCGTCCCACGGTCAAACTGGATGAACTGGTGCTCCTGTGCCGCCAGCTCTATACCCTACAGAAGGCAGGGGTACCAATCTTGCGTGGTTTCAACAGCCTGATCGAGACCACGCGGAATCCCACCCTGGCCGCCGCCTTGAAAGGTATCGTGGATGATATCCAGTCGGGGCGTGAACTGCACATGGCCCTGGCGCGCTATCCGGCCATTTTCTCGTCGCTGTTTATCAGTATGGTTAAGGTGGGTGAAAGCACCGGCCGTCTGGATGACACCTTCCTGCAGCTGGCGGGTTACCTGGAACTGGAGAAAGAGACCCGCAATCGCATCAAGACCGCGACCCGCTATCCCCTGACGGTGCTGCTGGCAATCGTCATGGCCATGGTGATTATCAATATATGGGTCATCCCGGCCTTTGCTGATGCTTTCGCCCGTTTCGATGCTGAGCTACCCCTGGCAACCCGGATTCTGCTTGCCGTCTCCCAATTCACGCTTGACTGGTGGCCGCACCTGCTGGCGGGGATCACCGGATTGTTGCTGGCACTGAGTTTCTGGGTTCGCACCGAGCAGGGCGGCTATATCTGGGCACGGATGATCCTGCGCACACCGCTGATTGGGCATATCCTCAAGAAGGCGATACTGGGCCGCTTTTCCCGTTCACTGGCGTTGGCCATGCGCTCCGGCGTGCCCCTGGTGCAGGCCCTTACCGTGATCTCCGGTGTGGTCAATAACGCCTTTATCAGCGAGCGCATCCTGAGCATGCGGGATGGCATTTCCAGTGGCGACAGTATTGCCCGGACCGCTGCGGCAACCGGTATGTTTACCCCGATGGTGTTGCAGATGATCGCCATTGGGGAAGAGTCCGGTTCGGTGGACGATCTGCTGCTGGAGACCGCCGAGCACTATGAGCGGGAAGTGAAATACGATCTGGCCAGGCTGTCGGATGCAATCGAGCCGGTGATCATTGTCATCATCGGTGTCATGGTATTGGTGCTGGCATTGGGTGTGTTCCTGCCGATGTGGGATCTCTCCTCGGCGGTGAACAAACGTTAACAAGAGAAGGGTAAGGGTTTCCAGCTCTTTTGCAGCCTGGATGAAACCCGCCCCACTAAAGCCCGACAGACACGCAACCCCAGACGGGCGGAATCCGCGACATGGCACGGCGTCTGACCCAACCCCCGGATCACGACGCCGAATTAGAAGCGGGAGGAGACCATCTCATCAGGATACGGTACTGTGAGGCAGGAGCGGCTTCAGCCGCGAAGCGTTTGCCAATCAGCCTTCACTCATCAGGTTGCGCAGATCAATCACCGCGGCATTGGCCCGTGAGATGTAGGAGGCCATCACCAGGGAGTAGTTGGTGACAATACCGAATCCGCCGCCGTTGAGCACCATCGGACTCATCACCGGCTGTTGGGTTGCCTCCAGTTCGCGAATGATCTGACGCAGACTGACCAGGGCGTTTTTCTTAATCAGGATCTCCCGGAAGTCCAGCTCCACGGCGCGCAGAAAATGGACTAGAGCCCAGGTGGAGCCGCGGGCCTCATAAAAGACATCATCGATCTCCAGCCAGGGCGTGTGTACTTCAAACTGGCTCGCGGTCAGGGTAGATTGTGCGGCATTCGGGTCGCCGGCCAGATCGGTATTGATCCGTTCCTGACCGACACTGGCACTCAGTCTCTGGGAGAGGCTGCCGAGGCGTTTTTCCACTACCGACAGCCATACTCTCAGGTTGTCGGCGCGGGCATAGAACTGGGCACTCCGGGCATCCGTTGCTGTGAGTCCGGCGAGGTAACGGCGCAGGGCCCTGATCCCGGTCTCGTACTCACCCTCGGTGGAGGGGAGAATCCAGGAGTCATTACTGAAATTGAACTGCGGTTCGGCAATGGAGAGGTCCTTGTTTTCGGTCGACTGCGACTGGGAGCGACTGATATCGTTACGCAGTGCACGGGCCAGATCCCTTGACTGCACCAGGGCGCCGAATTCCCAGTTGGGTATGTTATCCAGCAGTACACTGGGCGGTATGATGTCATTACTCAGATAGCCGCCCGGTTTATTCAGCAGGGTCTCCATCACGCGGATCAGTGCTGCCGTGGTATGCGCGCCGGTCACGGCATCTGCGCCGGCCAACTCCTGATGGGTGTTCTCCTGGATATCGAATGCGTCGGGTTCCAGGCTCCAGTAGACGCTGAACGCATACATGACGATCATGAGTGTGACAGCAGCCAGCCCGCTGGACCAGAGCAGGCCTTTTTCACGGATCGTCTGTGGATGGTAGAGTCGCGAAATGCGACGAACCAGGTGGCCCAGTTTTGCTACCAGAGCGGTCAGGAAATTCTTCACTGGTTATAGTTCCGTGTAAATGGTTGTTCAATGGCTGCTCATATTGGGACAATAGCCCGTATGATGAGCATGGCAGCCTGCCGGGATTGGCGTACTAATCAGTGTTAAACCCGACAGGCTGCTAAAGTATCCCATATTTGAAGGAGTGATGTATGGCCAAAACCTATGATCTGATCGCGATTGGTGGCGGAAGCGGTGGACTTTCCGCCGCTGAACGGGCGGCAAAGTATGGGGCGCGCACGGCCGTGGTGGAAGCGGGGAAGCTGGGTGGGACCTGTGTCAACCTGGGTTGTGTGCCGAAGAAGATCATGTGGTATGGAGCCTCTATCGCCCATACCTTGCATGATGCCTCGGCCTACGGTTTTTCCCTCACGCAGCAGGGTTTTGAATGGGGAAAGTTGATTACTGAACGTAACCGTTACGTGGCCAATATCAACACTTGGTACCACACTTATCTGGCTGACTCCAATATCGATGAGATCAACGGTTATGCCCGGTTTGTGGATAACCACACCCTGGAAGTGAACGGTGAACGCTATAAGGCGAATCATATCGTGATTGCGCCGGGCTCCTATCCGGTGGTACCGGATATCGAAGGGGCGGATTTGGGCATCACCTCGGACGGATTCTTTGGTCTGGCTGAACAGCCCAAGCGTGTGGCGGTGGTGGGCAGTGGTTATATCGCCGTGGAGCTGGCAGGCATGCTCAATGCGGTCGGCAGTGAGGTGACCATGTTCCTGCGCGGCGAGCACCTGTTGCGGCGATTCGATGACATGGTGCGTGAGAGCCTGATGGAGGAGATGCTGAACGATGGCGTCAACATCATCTCCACTTCAAGTATTGACCGGGTGGAGCGTGCCGATGATGGCACCCTGAACCTCTATTGTGCGAAGAGTGGTCAGGTGCAGAGTGGCTTTGATCAGCTCATCTGGGCCATAGGGCGTAACCCGGCATCCGCTGGCCTGGCGCTGGAGAATACTGAAGTTACTTGTGATAACAAGGGCTATATCGGGGTGGACGCCTTTCAGAATACCTCTGTGCCTGGTGTCTATGCCCTGGGGGATGTGACCGATGCTCCGCAATTGACTCCGGTCGCCATCGCGGCGGCGCGGCGGTTGTCAGATCGTCTATTTGGCGGCATGTCGGATCGTTGCCTGGATTACTCTCTGGTCCCCAGCGTGGTCTTCTCCCATCCGCCGATCGCCACCGTCGGTCTGACGGAGGAAGAGGCAAGAGCCTCCCACGGTGAGGCGGTCAAGGTGTATCAGACCCGGTTTACCCCCATGTACCACGCCTTTACTGAGCGTCAGAGCAAGGTGGCGATGAAACTGGTCTGCGTCGGTGCCCAGGAGAAGGTTGTCGGTTGTCATATTATCGGTTTTGGCGCGGATGAGATGCTGCAGGGCTTTGCCGTGGCCATCCGCATGGGGGCCACCAAGCGGGACTTTGATGACACCATCGCCATCCATCCCACCGGAGCGGAAGAGTTGGTGACCATGCGTTGAGGTTGCGGTTGCCGCAGTTAATCAAGCCTGGGTGCAGTCATGCCCTCGGCCATATGCAGGTAATTTGTCAGGCGCTGTGGGGCGATTTTCCCCTCTGTTACCGCGTTTCGCAGGGCGCAGCCCGGTTCATGTTGATGGGCGCAGTTGCTGAATCGGCAGTGACCCAGAAAATCCTTGAACTCGATAAAGCCGCCGGCCAGGGCATCCAGGCTCAGTTGTCCTAGTCGGAAACTGCGCACTCCGGGGGAGTCTATCAAATGCCCCCCGCCGGGCAGTTGATAGAGTGTGGTGGCGGAAGTGGTGTGGCAGCCCTGGCCGGACGCCACGGAAAGGCGACCGATCTGGATCTCGATGTCCGGTAGCAGCGCCATTACCAGTGATGACTTGCCAACACCGGATTGGCCTACCAGGATGCTGGTCTGGTCCTTCAGTCGCGCGATCAGCGGGTCCAGTCCGTGTTCATATTTCGCACTGATCTCGATCAGCGGATAACCGATGCCGGGATAGTGACCAAACTGTTGCTCAAATCCGGCCAGCGCCTCCTGGTCCATCAGATCCCGCTTGTTCAGTGCGATGAGAGTGTTTACCCCGATCTGTTCCGCGGCGACCAGATATTGGTCCACCAGATAGGGGGTGGGGCTGGGCTCGGGTGCCAGCACGATGACCAGTTGACTGATATTCGCCGCCAGGGCGCGCTCCTCGCCGCTGTAGTTGGGACGGATCAGGGCCGTTTCGCGAGGCAGAATAGCGGTGACCACGCCCTGGTTGTCTCCGGTCGTTTGCCAGACCACCCGGTCGCCGCAGACAACCTGGCCAATATTCTGTCGCGAGAGACAGTGCGTAAGGCTGCCTGAATCGTCGGTAACCACCAGGTTCTGGCCATGCCGTGTCACCACCAGTCCTTCACGGGATTGGCCCGCTTCGGTCTCGCCAAGTACCTGGTCTACTTGCTGTTCCAGCTTCTCTCTTCGCCGCTCCTGTATTGCCTTGATGCGTTCCCGCTGACGCTGGGTCAATCTCCGTTTTGCCATGCGAAAGCTGCTGCCCAGGGTTATTTGTTGAACTGATAGTAATCTTGATTCAGGTATTCCGCGGTGTTTTCCACCTCGTCATCAAACCAGTTGAGATTGAGCGCCAGCTGACAGCGCTGCACCTGGGCCGATAACCCCTTGCGGCTGGTCACCAGCCGGTCTTTCCGGGTGTAGAGTTCGCTGCCGTGGCAAGAGGTGCAGTTTTCCGCTACCTGCGATTTGCCAGCCGGGATGTCGAAGGCGCTGGCTTGGCTGATGGGGAGTCCCATCAGGCAGACGGTACCAATCAAGGTGGTCAGGGATTTCATTCAGTGGCCTCTTCCTCTGTGGGGACAGGTTGAATTTTAGCTGATAAATGGGCTACCCGTACCGGCGCCGGCGGGTGGCTGTCATGGAACGCCGAGTAGAGCGGGTCGGGGGTCAGGGTACTGGCGTTTTCCCGGTAGAGCTTGACCAGGGCCTGGATCATCGGTACCGCGCCCGCCTGTTCCACGGCAAAATCATCCGCCTCAAACTCGTGTCGCCGTGACATAGTGGCCATGGCCGGCTGCAGGAACTGGCTGAAGACCGGCAGTGCGAGCATGAACAGCAGCAGTGCCAGGGCGTTGCTCTGGCCGTTGACCCCCAGCGACTGATAGAACCAGGACTGTTCGGCGAGCCAGCCGAGCAGGGCAAATCCGATCAATGACATCACGCTTGAAAGCAGCAGATGCTTGAGCACATGGCGGCGCTTGAAATGTCCCAGTTCGTGGGCGAGAACCGCCTCCATCTCATTCCCTTCCAGGCTCTCCGCGAGGGTGTCATAGAAGACGATACGCTTGTTGTTACCGAATCCGGTAAAGTAGGCGTTGCCGTGTCCCGATCGTTTCGATCCATCCATGATGAAAATGCCGTTGCTGGTGAACCCGCAGCGTTCCAGCAAGTTCTGAATACGCTGCTTCAGCGGGCCCTCTTCCAAGGGCGTGAATCTATTGAAAATGGGCGCGATCAAGGTGGGATAGATCCACAGCATCAACAGCATAAAACCCATCCATACCGCCCAGGCGGCGAGCCACCAGGTACTGCCTGCCTGGTCCATCAGCCAGAGGATCACCCAGAGCAGGGGCGTGCCGAGCAGCAGTGCCAACAGCAGTTGCAACAGCAGGTCGCTAATGTATCGCTTCACCGTGGTGCGGTTGAAGCCGAAGCGCGCTTCCAGCACAAAGGTGTTCCAGATACCCAGCGGCAGTTCCAGCAACGCGGAGATCAGGGAGACCGAAAAGATCAGGCCGATGCCGCCCCAGACCGGATCAACCGGCCACTGCTGCCACTGCCGATGCAGAAAATCTATACCGCCACCCAGGGTCCAGAGCAGCAGCAGGCCAGTCCCGATCAACAGGCTGATATGGCCGATGGTGAGTTTGGCCTGGGTGTAGTCGGCGGCTTTCTGGTGCTCTTGCAGTGTCACTTTATCAGCAAAGGCGGGTGGTACCTGCGCCCGGTGGGTGGCCACATGTCGCTGCTGCCGCTGCATCAGCCAGAGTTGCAGGAACAGTCCGATGGCAAGGGCGGAGATGAACAGAAGGGTGAATAGATGCATCCTTACAGGATACAGAGATCGCAGTGCTTCTGCTAGAATGCGGCAGCTTAACAGACAACCAATCGTGGGAGACGAGATGGCGCAGGATTCAACAAATTTGATCTGGATTGATCTTGAGATGACCGGCCTCGATCCACAAAACGACCGTATCATCGAGATCGCGACCATCGTCACGGATGCCAATCTGCATGTGCTGGCCGAAGGGCCGGTGATCGCGATCCACCAGTCGCAGGAGGTGATGGCGGCGATGGATGAGTGGAACACCAATCAGCACGCCAAGTCGGGCCTCACTGAACGGGTACTCTCCAGCGATGTCAGTGAAGCGCGGGCAGAGCAAGAGACCCTGGCATTTCTGCGTCAATACGTGCCCCGGGGGGTCTCGCCCATCTGTGGTAACAGTATCTGCCAGGACCGCCGTTTTCTGGCCCGCTGCATGCCGGAACTGGAGGCGTACTTCCACTACCGCAATCTGGATGTGAGCACGCTCAAGGAACTGGCCAAGCGTTGGGCGCCCGCCATTGCCAAAGGTGTGGTGAAGAGTGGTAAACACCTGGCGATGGATGACATAGTAGATTCTATCAATGAACTGCGACACTACCGTGATCACTTCCTGAACATCCCGCCTGCCGCCGAACCGGCGCCGCAGTAGCCGTCGTGGCGGCCGGGGTTGTTAACCCGGGATAAATGGTCAATTGGCACTGTAGGCGCAGCCACCGCAATTAGTAGCGGAGAGGCGCTGCTCATCCTTTTTGCGGCTCGCCGTGTCGTGCCAACGCCCACTGGACATGCTCCCTGACCAATTCCGACGGATCATCCCGGCGGCTGTTGAGGGCGGCAAGCGTATCCGGAGTAGTCTCGGCATTGCCCAGAGCGACGGCGATATTGCGCAGCCAGCGCTGATGGCCGATGCGGCGGATGGGTGATCCTTCCAGACGCTTCAGAAAAGTGGCCTCATCCCAGGTAAACAGGGAGCGGAGTGTGGTGTTGTCCAGCCCGTTACGGGGGCTGAAATCGGCCTCGTCTGCCGCCGTGGCGAAACGGTTCCAGGGGCAGGCCATCAGGCAGTCGTCACAACCGTAGATGCGATTGCCCATCAGTGGTCTCAGCTCTTCCGGGATCGGACCATCCAGCTCGATGGTCAGGTAGGAGATGCAGCGGCGTGCATCCACCTGATAGGGAGCGATGATCGCCTGGGTGGGGCAGATATCGATACAGGCGGTGCAACGGCCGCAGTGATCCGCTTCCGGCTGATCCACCGGGAGTGGCAGGGTGGTGTAGAGTTCACCCAGAAAGAACCAGGAGCCGGCCTGGCGGTTAACAATATTGCTGTGCTTTCCGGTCCAGCCCAGTCCCGCCTTCTCTGCCAGAGCACGTTCCAGGACCGGCGCCGAGTCGACGAAGGCACGATATCCAAAGGGGCCGACAGCTGCTTCAATCCGGTTTGCGAGTTTCTGCAAGCGGTTGCGCATCAGCTTGTGGTAGTCGCGGCCGAGGGCGTAACGGGAGATAAACGCGCGCTGTGGGTCCGCCAGGATCGCTCCCGGGTCGTCATTGGGTGGCAGATAGTCCATGCGAACCGAGATGATGCGCAGGGTGCCGGGCACCAACTCCGCCGGGCGGGACCGTTTCAGACCATGACTGGCCATGTACTCCATGTTGCCGTGCATGCCGTGATCCAGCCACTGGTGCAGGTGCTGCTCGGCCAGGGTCAGGTCGGTGTCGGCAAAGCCGACCTGCTGAAAACCGAGCGCGGTGCCCCAGTGCCGGATCTGTTCGGCGAGGGCCTGGTAGTCTGTGGTTGTCTGCTCTGACATGATGGCGTGCGATCATAGCATCTATAAGCCCTCAGGATAGCACCGTCCGGGTGGGACAAAACCCTTACCGAGACCCTACAATAGGCACAACAAAGGCTGCGGATTCATTTAATAATGTTAATCACTGATTCATCACAGTTCCCGCCCCAGCTCTATCTGGCCGAGCAGGTGCGTGCCCTGGACCATTGCGCCATTGCACAGTTTGGCATCCCTGGCCTGACCCTGATGGAGCGGGCGGGTGTTGCTGCTTTCGGCCTGTTGAGGACGCGTTGGCCGGCTGCGCGGCATATAACCGTGCTGTGTGGCACCGGCAATAATGGTGGTGACGGTTTTGTGGTGGCACGCCTGGCGCTACAGGCGGGACTGGATGTGCGCTTGTTGCAGCTGGGGGATGGTACAAAACTGCAGGGCGATGCGCTGGTCAGTGCCGAAAAATATCGCCAGGCCGGGGGGCGTGTCGAGTCCTTCGGTAACCTGGATTTTTCCACCGATCTAATTGTGGATGCGGTGCTGGGTACCGGCCTGGAACGTGCCGTTAGCGGCCATTGGGAAACGGCCCTGTTGGCCGCCAACCGACACCCCGCGCCGGTAGTTGCACTGGATATCCCCTCGGGTCTTCACTCTGATACCGGGCGGATACTGGGCTGTGCTATCCGAGCTGAGATAACTATCAGTTTTATCGGCCTCAAACGGGGCATGTTCACCGGAGAAGGCCCGGCCTGTTGCGGCCAGATAGCCCTGGATGACCTGGAGGTGCCGGGCGAGGTGTATCAGACAGTAGAAGGGAGTGCGCGCCTGTTGCGCTGGCAAGCCTTTGCCGCGCAGATGGCGCCGCGGGCCCGCACCCTGCACAAGGGGGATTGCGGGCATCTGCTGCTGGTCGGTGGTGAGGCGGGTTTTCTCGGGGCAATCCGTATGGCCGGGGAGGCGGCGCTGCGAACCGGGGCCGGTCTGGTCTCCATAGCCACCCGTCCGGAACATGCGGCGCTGATTGCAAGTCAGCGCCCGGAGTTGATGTGTCACGGGGTTGAACAGCCACAGGCGCTGCTGCCGCTACTTGCCCGGGCCGATGCGGTTGCGATCGGGCCGGGGCTGGGACAGGGGGGGTGGGGGCAACGCATGTTGCGCCGGGTGTTGCAGAGTGAACTGCCCCTGGTGGTGGATGCAGACGCGCTGAACCTGTTGGCCATGGAGCCGGAGCAGAGGGAAAACTGGGTTTTGACACCCCATCCGGGTGAAGCGGCCCGACTGCTGGGCTGTTCGACGGCAGAGATACAGGCGGACCGGTTCCAGGCGGTTTCGCGGTTGCAGCAGCGCTACGGAGGTGTGGTGTTGTTGAAAGGCGCCGGGACAGTGATATCCAATGGGCCGGGAAGACCGACGGGGCTTTGTTGTGCGGGCAATCCGGGCATGGCCAGCGGTGGTATGGGGGATTTGCTGACCGGTATAATCGGCGCCCTGATTGTCCAGGGCGAAGCGATCACATCAGCGGCCGAGATGGGGGCTTGTCTGCACGGTGCGGCCGCTGATCAGGCGGCTGAAGCCGGTGAGCGGGGCATGCTGGCGACCGACCTGTTACCCGTTATTCGCGGGTTGATCAATCCGGGGATGAGATGAATGCTGGTAGTTAGGGCGAATTCCGAACAGGAGCAGGAGTGGATCGGCGAGGTACTGTCCCGGGTCGCCCCCCCGGGCTGTCTGATCTATCTGACGGGGGATCTGGGGGCCGGCAAAACCACCCTGGCGCGGGGGCTGTTACGCGGTCTGGGACATACCGGATCGGTGAAAAGTCCCACCTATACACTGATAGAGCCTTATGAGATCGGCAATCGACGCTGTTATCACCTGGATCTCTATCGACTCGCCGACCCGGATGAGATTGAGTTTTTGGGTTTGCGGGACATGCTGCAGGACGATGCCATCATGCTGGTGGAGTGGCCGGAACAGGGGCAGGGCGCACTGCCGGATCCCGATCTGATGATACGCATTCGCTATCTTGAAGACGGCCGGGAACTGGTCATTAATGCGGAAACCGATACAGGGATCGGGCTGCTGGAAAAGCTTGGACCGGAGTTAGGTCAGGTAGTTAAGAGTTGAAAGTAGGTTAGTTTTCTATCTTATAGATATTTCTGGAATTTATTAAACCCACATGCTATCTTTTAATGGCGTCAGGTCACCCGGTCCGGAAAAAAGCGACACAGAATATGAAGAAGATAGCCGCAATCCTGCTGATGTTGGTCTGCTGGCCGCTGTTAGCCGGGCAGACTGTGGTCGATAATCTTCGCCTCTGGGCGGCACCGGATCACACCCGGCTGGTATTTGATACCAGCCGTCCGGTCAATCACAAGCTTTTCACCCTCAAACAGCCGGATCGGCTGGTGATTGATATCAATAATGCCCGGCTGACCGGCGCCATGCCGACGGTAAATGACAACCCCCTGATCAAGCGGGTACGCAGTGCCCAACGCAAGGATGGCACCCTGCGGGTTGTGTTGGACCTCAATACCCAGACCCATCCGAAAAGTTTCGTACTCAGGCCGAACAGCCAGTACGGGCATCGCCTGGTGGTCGATCTGTTTGGGGAGCAGGAGCGTGCCGGGGGGAAGCCGGTACAGAAACCAGTCAAACAGATCGAAACTAACGGCATGCGGGACGTGGTCATTGCGATTGATGCCGGCCATGGTGGTGAAGATCCGGGAGCCAAAGGGCGAGGCGGTACCTATGAAAAGAATGTCGTACTCTCTATCGCCCGCAAACTAGCCGTATTGATCAACAAAGAACGTGGCATGAAGGCCGTTCTGATCAGGGATGGCGACTACTATCTCGGCCTGCGCAAGCGGATGGATCTGGCCCGATCTCATCGTGCAGATCTGTTTGTTTCCATCCATGCCGACTCATTCCGTGATTCCCGGGCCCGCGGTTCATCGGTGTATACCCTTTCCAAACGTGGTGCTTCGAGTGAGGCGGCGCGCTGGCTGGCGGAAAGTGAAAACAGTGCGGATCTGATTGGCGGAGTCAAGCTGGAAGACAAGGATGATGTGCTGGCTTCCGTGCTGCTGGATCTCTCCCAGACTGGTACCGGACAGGCGAGCCATGAGGTGGCCAACAAGATCCTGGGGCAACTCAAGCGGGTTGGCCGGACCCACAAACGGTCGGTACAACAGGCGGGATTTGCGGTACTGAAATCGCCCGATGTGCCGTCGATTCTGGTAGAAACGGCCTTCATCTCCAATCCGGAAGAGGAGCGCAAGCTGCTGGACCCGCGCCATCAGCAGAAAGTGGCCAGCGCCATTATGACCGGCTTAAGCAGCTACTTCCGCAATAGCCCACCGCCGGGAACGCTCATGGCTCAGTTGAAGTCGAAGCAACATACCATTTCCCGGGGCGATACCCTGGGAGGCATTGCCAGCCGCTATAACATCAGTCTTGCCAACCTGAAATCGGCTAATGGGATATCCGGTGATATGATCCGTATTGGCCAGGTGCTGGTGATTCCCGGTACCTGAACAAAGCGGGCGTTGGCCCGTCCTTATGAAATCCCTTCTCAAAACGCCAGGCGCAAAAACAAAGTAGAAATTGATGCATCTCGATTGCAGCTCCTGGGTTGGGGTGAAGGACCACCCCAACAATATGGCTGGACGGATTACGTTTGGGTTCGCAGGTTTATCCCAACCTACCAACCCGACAATATGTTCCTGACGTTATCCATCACTGCTATCCATGTGGCCGTTTGCACCTCTGCGAGAAAATAATCTGCCGCCGACTCACGTCGCCACCCATTACTGGTTATAATTCTACCCTTTACATATCACACTACCCGGAAATGGCGTCCGCCAGGTGCTGTTGCTCCGTTGAATCGGTCAGGTCAGATGCGCATACAGGCACTTCCCGCACAATTGATTAACCAGATCGCCGCCGGTGAGGTGGTGGAGCGTCCCGCCTCCGTGATCAAGGAGCTGGTGGAAAACAGCCTGGATGCCGGCGCCACCCGGATCGAAGTGGATATCGAGCAGGGTGGCGGAAAACTGATCCGGGTGCGGGATAACGGTGGCGGCATTCATCCTGAAGATCTGCGGCTGGCATTGTCGCGCCATGCCACCAGCAAGATCGGTAGCCTGGAGGAGCTGGAACGGGTCAGCAGTATGGGGTTTCGCGGGGAGGCACTGCCGAGTATCTCCTCGGTATCCCGTCTGAGCATCGCCTCCCGTGCAACCGGCCAGGAAGGTGGCTGGAGTGTCAGTAGCGATGGCGGGGATCAGTTTATCGATCCGGTGCCCAGTGCCCACCCACAGGGCACCACAGTGGAGGTTCGGGATCTGTTCTACAACACACCGGCCCGCCGCAAGTTCATGCGCACCGAAAAGACCGAATTCGGCCATATCGAGACCCAGCTCAAGCGGCTCGCTCTGAGCCGCTTTGATGTCTCGTTCAGCCTCTCGCATAACCGCAAGGAGGTGTTCACGCTCCCGCTGGCCAGTCAGCTCCTGGAGCAGGAGCGCAGGCTTGCTGGCCTGCTGGGGGCTTCGTTTCTGGAACAGGTGATCCACCTCGACCGGGACCAGGCTGGCCTCGTCTTGCGTGGCTGGGTGGCCCGCCCGGTCTTTTCCCGCAGTCAGGCCGATATGCAGTACTTCTATGTCAACGGGCGCATGGTCAGGGACAAACTGGTGACCCATGCCGTGCGACAGGCATTCCAGGATGTACTGTTTCATGGTCGTCACCCGGCCTATGTACTCTATCTGGATCTCGATCCCCTGCAGGTGGATGTGAATGTACACCCGGCCAAGCATGAAGTGCGTTTTCGTGATGGCCGAATGGTGCACGGGTTTATCTACAGCACCTTGCATAAGATGCTGGCGGATACCCGGCCCGGGCAGGAGATTGACCGGTCAACCGGGGAGATCCGTCAGCTGGAGGTGGAACAGCGAACGGCACCCCCGGCCACGGCCCCACCTGCCTATCAGCGACCGTTGGGATTTCAGGTGCAGGAGCGCCAAGCCAGCTATCAGCCCAGTTTTGATATGCAGCATCCGTCCCCAACGCCTCCGGGTACCGCCAATGAAGAGGCAGCGGATGAAGTACCTCCGCTCGGCTTTGCCCTGGCGCAGCTGAAAGGGATCTATATCCTCGCGGAAAACGCAACCGGACTGGTGTTGGTGGACATGCATGCCGCCCATGAGCGGATCACTTATGAGCGCTTTAAGCGGGCCGTGCTGGAAGGGGGCGTCAGTCGCCAGCCGCTGCTGGTACCTGTTTCCGTATCGGTCAGTTCCCGGGAGGCCGATCTGGCGGAGGCCCAGCAGCCGTTATTCAATGAACTGGGCCTGGAGGTCGATAGGCTCGGGGCGGAGACCCTGGTTGTGCGCGCCATACCGGTGCTGTTGCAGGGGGCGGATGGGGAAAAGTTACTGCGGGATATCCTGTCGGACATCGTGGTGCACGGCAACAGCGAACGTATCCGGAACGAGATAAACCAGGTCCTTGCCACCATGGCCTGTCATGGCTCAGTCAGGGCCAACAGGCGCCTGACCCTTGAAGAGATGAATGCACTGTTGCGGGACATGGAACGGACCGAGCGCAGCGATCAGTGCAATCACGGACGTCCTACCTGGGTTCAGCTCGACCTGACTCGCCTGGACAAGCTGTTTTTGCGGGGGCAATAGTGGACGCCCAGCCAGTCGATCAGGCCCTGCCACCGGCCATCTTTCTGATGGGGCCAACGGCCTCGGGCAAGACCGCACTGGCCATTGAGCTGGTGCACCATCTGCCCTGTGAGATCATCAGTGTCGATTCCGCGCTGGTTTATCGTGGTATGGATGTCGGTACGGCCAAACCGGATGCTGCCGAGTTGGCCCAGGCGCCGCACCGGCTGATCGATATTTGTGATCCTGCAGAGGCCTATTCGGCGGCCCGTTTTCGGCAAGATGCCCTGGTGGAAATGGCTGAAATCAGCGCTGCCGGGCGCATCCCCCTGCTGGTGGGTGGCACCATGCTCTATTTCAAGGCCTTGGAATACGGACTCTCCCGTCTGCCGGACGCGGACCCGGAGATTCGAGCCGAACTGGAGCGTGAGGCTGCCGGGGCGGGGTGGCCGAAGCTGCATGAGCGGCTCAAGCGCATCGACCCCGCAGCGGCGGCCCGGATACATCCGAATGATCCGCAGAGAATACAGCGCGCGTTGGAGGTTTACCGATTAACCGGACAGCCGATGTCGCGGCTGCAAAGGCAGACCGAGGGGGATGCATTGCCTTATCGGCTGGTCAAGCTGGCCAGGGCTCCCCGGGAGCGGGCGGTGCTGCATCAGCGGATTGCCGAGCGCTTCAAGCACATGCTGTCCCGGGGTTTTGAGGCCGAAGTGCGGCAGTTGCTGCAAAGGGGCGACCTGCGCCCGGAGATGCCCTCCATGCGTTCTGTGGGATATCGCCAGATGATCCGGTACCTGCAGGGGGAGTGGGACCGGGAAACCATGATCGAACGTGGCATCATTGCCACCCGGCAGTTGGCGAAACGCCAGTTCACCTGGCTGCGCTCTTATCCAGGGGTGCATTGGCTCGACGAAGAGGCGGGGGATATTTTGCTGCAAGCCTTGAAAACAGTCCGCTCCGGCCTCAGTTTGGGGTAACAGTGTGAGCTGTGTGTGAAAATATTAGCGAATTAGTGGACTTTTTTCTGGTACAAGCTTGTACCATAAGCTATTTTTTAATTATTGACGCGATACCACAATAAGGAGAACTCCGATGTCTAAGGGGCAAAGTCTACAAGACCCTTTCCTCAACACGCTGCGAAAAGAGCGTATACCCGTGTCGATCTTCCTGGTGAATGGAATCAAGTTGCAGGGGCAGATCGAATCATTTGATCAGTTTGTGGTCTTGCTTAAGAACACAGTTAGTCAGATGGTCTATAAACATGCCATTTCCACGGTGGTTCCCGCCAGGAATGTGCGTCTGCAGATGCCGACAGGCGATGATCCGGCTGAACCTGGTAACAGCTGATCCTCCTGAGGAAGTGACGACGCCCGCCGTTATGCAGAATAGATTGACGGCAGGCGTCGTATACCACCAGTGCCAAATCTGGCGACACGTCATGATTTCGTGATACAAGGTTGCCATTATTTGCATTTCGTTCCGTGGCTTGGGGTAGTGCGGATTGACTTCCGGTTCAGAACAGGTGTTGACCTTCAGACCTTCAAGAACAAATACCCGGCTGCAGTCCGCTTAAACCCAGACATTATGCCTTTGACAATTCTTTACCCAGATTTAATTACGCTTTCGGCAGATCCAAGGCTCGATTGGTCAATGGCCCAAGCGCTTGACGAGGTTTGCAGTGTTTGAGCGTCCCAAAGTCGGTGAGAAGGCCATTCTTGTCCATGTGGATATGGACATCAAAGCGGATTCAGAAGAGATGGGTGAGTTTCGGGAACTGGTGGTTTCCGCCGGGGCGACCCCCGTCAGTCTGGTCACCGGGAGTCGGAGATCGCCTGATCCGCGGCTGTTTATCGGGAGTGGCAAGGCCGATGAAATTCGGGACCTGATTCAGGCGGAAGAGGCGGAACTGGTGATCTTCAATCATGCCCTCTCGCCAAGCCAGGAGCGGAACCTGGAACGGGAGTTCAAGTGCCGTGTGGTCGACAGAACGGGATTGATCCTGGATATTTTTGCCCAGCGCGCCCGTTCTTTCGAGGGCAAACTGCAGGTAGAGTTGGCGCAGTTGAGGCATCTCTCCACTCGACTGGTGCGTGGCTGGACGCATCTCGAACGCCAGAAAGGCGGTATCGGTTTGCGTGGTCCGGGTGAAACCCAGCTTGAAACAGACCGGCGACTGCTTAATCACCGTATTGCGCAGATCCGCAGACGTCTCGATAAAGTGGACGGTCAGCGCAACCAGGGGCGTAAGGCCCGCAGCAAGGCCGAGATCCCGACGGTCTCACTGGTCGGCTATACCAATGCGGGGAAATCGACCCTGTTTAACCGGCTGACTAATGCGGAAGTGTATGCGCAGGATCAACTGTTCGCTACTCTGGACCCGACCTTGCGCCGCCTCGATCTTCCGGGTGAGGGCGCCTGCATTGTGGCGGATACGGTGGGTTTTATATCCAATCTTCCCCATGAACTGGTTGCCGCTTTCAAATCCACGCTGCAGGAGACATCCGAGGCATCGCTGTTGCTGCATGTGATTGATACGGCAAGTACACAGCGTGCGGTCTGTATTGCGGAGGTAAACGACGTGCTGAGGCAGATTGGCGCGGAAAAGATTCCACAGATCGAAATCTACAATAAAATCGATCTGACAGATTCCGAAGCTCCCCGAATTGAACGCGGAGAGGATGGTCTGGTCAAACGCATCTGGCTGTCGGCGTTGAGTGGCGAAGGGATAGAATTGCTGAAACAGGCGCTGGCGGAGTTTTATCATCAGGAACATGTGCATAGGTTGTTGCAGTTGCAGCCGGCTGATGGTCGCCTTCGGGCGCGGCTGTTTGAGCTCGGAGGGGTCATATCTGAGACGATTACCGAAACCGGTGGATGGGATATGGAAATTGATCTGCCAAAGATTGCCTATGATCGTCTGTTGCAACAGGAATCGGCACTAGAGAGCCGCTTGGTGGTCAGATAAACGAATATTCTGATTCGCCGTTGGTCTTAGTAATGTTAAGTTTTAAGAAAAATTCGCTGCCTGGATGTTTGTGAAGTATCCTCCGGGTATATTGTTTATAACGAGAAAGCACTGGAGTTATCGATGGCTTGGAATGAACCGGGGGGAGACAATAAAGATCCCTGGAGTGGCAAGGGTGGTGAACAAGGCCCACCTGACTTGGATGAAGTGGTCAAGAAGATGCAAGACAGGCTTGGAGGCCTGTTTGGCGGCAAAGGCGGAAACGGTGGCAACCGTTCCGGGGGCGGTCCGGTTTCCGGGCCCGCCGGGACCAAAGGGATAATCGGTCTGGTGGTCGTGGGTCTGGTTGTGCTGCTCGGGTTCAAGAGTTTTTATACGGTCGCTCCCGCGGAACGTGGCGTGGTGTTGCGCTTTGGCGCCTACTACGAAGTAACCCAGCCGGGTCTCAATTTTCTTATCCCGGTCGTAGACGATGTGATCAAAGTAAATGTGGATCAGATCTCCACCTTTCCATCCAAGGAGACGATGCTGACCAAGGATGAGAATATTGTCGATATCGAGTTGACGGTTCAGTTCAGGGTGCAGGATCCGGTGGACTATCTGTTCCAGGACCGTGATCCGGACAAGACCATACGGGATGCAACCGAAACTGCGCTGCGAGAGACAATTGGTAAAAGCAATCTTGATTTTATCCTGACCGAGGGACGTGGCTCGATCGCCAGTGACATCAAGCGGCGTATTCAGGAGTTGATCAGCTTTTATAAAACCGGTCTGGAAGTGACCAGCGTAAATACCCAACCGGCAAAACCGCCGGAGGCGGTGAAGAGTGCCTTCGATGATGCCATCAAGGCGCGCGAGGACAAGGCCCGGCAGGAGAATCAGGCAGAAGCCTATGCCAATGATGTGGTGCCGAGGGCACGCGGTGCCGCTTCACGGGTGACTGCTGCGGCAAAGGCCTACAAGGAACAGGTAATCGCGGAAGCCGAGGGTGAGACCTCACGTTTCCTGGCGGTGATGAAAGAGTATGAGAAGGCGCCGGTAGTAACCCGGCAGCGACTTTATCTGGAGACGCTTGAGCAGGTGATGGGCAACACCAATAAGGTGATTATGGACGTGAAAGCCGGCAATAGCCTGATGTACCTGCCCATCGACAAGCTGATTGAGTCAAGACCTGAATCCTTGCGCAGTAGTTCCAATCCGCAGGCAACGATAAAGGAGCCGGTGGAAAACTTGCTACGGGAAGACAATCGTAGCAGGAGGGTACGTTAATGAATAATGGAAGGATTGGTGTTTTATTTGTCGGCATTATCCTGCTGATTGGGCTGGCGGTCTCATCTCTGTTTGTGGTGAACCAGTGGGAGATGGCCATCAAACTGCAGTTTGGCAAGATAGTCGATTCGGACTATGAGCCGGGACTCCATTTCAAGATCCCGGTGATCCAGAATGTGAAGAAGTTCGATGGTCGTATCCAGACCATGGACTCGAACCCAGAGCGGTTCCTGACCATTGAGAAGAAGGATGTAATCGTCAACTCTTACGCCAAGTGGCGCATTACCAATGCCGCGCAGTATTTCCGTTCAACTGGCGATAACGTGGCCAATGCGACCCGGTTGTTGTCGGAACGGATCAATACCAGCCTGCGTGACGAGTTCGGCAAGCGCACCATTCAGGAGGTTATCTCCGGTGAACGTGCCGAAATCATGGCGCTGTTGACCAAGGATGCCGACGAAAAAGCGGCCGAACTGGGTATCGAGGTCCTGGACGTGCGGGTCAAGCAGATCGATCTGCCCAAAGAGGTGAGTCAGTCGGTTTATGACCGCATGCGTGCCGAGCGTGAACGGGTCGCTTCCGAACTGAGAGCACAGGGTGCGGAAGAGGCTGAAAGAATCCGCGCCAATGCAGATGCCCAGCGGGTGGTGATCCTGGCCAATGCCTACAAGGTGTCGGAGGAGACCCGGGGTGAGGGGGACGGCCTGGCGGCCGAAATTTATGCCAAGGCGTTTCAAGAAAATGAGGAGTTCTACGCCTTTTACCGTAGTCTCAATGCCTATGGCAAGACGTTCAACAGCAGCGGCAATATGATGGTGTTGGATCCCGACTCAGAGTTCTTCCGCTACTTCAGAAATGCAGAAGGCAAACAATAACACCGGGTAATCTCCCCACCTGCCTTGCGGCAGGTGGGGAGTAGAGAAATGGACAATCAGGGCCTGGTTTGGCAGAATCAGCCCCCCCTGTCCAGGCAAATCAGAATATGCTGGCCGGGTTATCACCCCGGCTTTTTTTTGTCCAGGGATGGACTTATGCAGCGAAGCACAGGGAAGTGCGAGAGCGTATTTGTCCAGGGATGGACTTATGCAGCGAAGCATAGGGAAGTGCGAGAACGGAATCGGACAGAAATATGTGGCACGACTTGTGGGTTGCCTTGGCACTGGTGATGGTGATTGAAGGAGTTATTCCTTTTTTATATCCGGGTGCTACCAAGCAGATGGTGTTGGCTATTGCCGAGATGGATGACAAATCCTTACGGATCAGTGGGTTGGTTAGTATGATCCTGGGTGTGGTAACACTCTATCTCGTAAATTAGATTGAGAAAATAATGAACAATGCGCATTGGTTGTTGCCGGAGGGGATAGATGAGCTGCTTCCTCCGAAGGCGCTCCAGTTGGAAAGAATACGCCGGGACCTTCTGGACCTGTTCGACAGCTGGGGATACGACCTGGTACAACCTCCTATTATTGAATATCTGGAATCGCTGCTGACAGGTACTGGTGGTGATCTGGATCTTCGTACATTCAAACTGACAGATCAGATCACGGGACGAACCCTGGGAATCCGGGCGGATATTACCCCGCAGGCGGCACGTATCGACGCCCATCAGTTACGCCGGGAAGAGCCCACGAGACTCTGTTACGTGGGGACTGTACTCAATACCCGAAATGATGACTTTGCCGGCTCGCGTTCTCCGGTCCAGATCGGCGCCGAGCTCTATGGCCATTCAGGCGAAGAGAGTGATCACGAGATACTTTGCCTGATGTTGAAGGCCCTGGAGCGGGCAGGTATTGACAACGTCTATCTCGATCTCGGTCATGTGGGTATTTTTCGCGCACTGGCGCAAGAGAGCGGTTTAAACAAACAGCAGGAGTTGGCCCTGTTTGATGCCCTGCAGCGCAAGGCAGTGCCTGAGATAGATGCACTGCTGGAAGGTTGTGTGCTTGGCGGTGATGCGCGTCGGCGACTGGCGTCCCTGGCAAGCCTGAGCGGGGACGATGCCCTGCAGCGGGCGCGAAAATCGCTGGCCGGTGCCGGTGCGGCGGTGCAGTCGGCGCTCGCACAGTTGGAACGGCTGGCGGCGCTGCTGGTGGAGCAGCGTCCGGATGTGCCGGTGCATTTTGATCTGGCCGAACTGCGCGGTTACCACTATCATACCGGGGTTGTATTTGCAGCCTTCGTGCCCGGGCTCGGGCAGGAGATTGCCCGCGGCGGGCGCTACGATGATATCGGCCAGCTGTTTGGTCGGGCGCGTCCGGCCTGCGGTTTCAGTGCCGATCTGAAGATGTTGATGCGTCTTGGCAGTGCCGAAAACCTGAATGAGACGACCGGGATATTTGCCCCGGCGGAAAATGACCCAGCCTTACGGCAGCGGGTGGAAGAGCTGCGTGCCGAAGGACGCCGGGTGGTTATTGCATTACCCGGTCAGTCCGGTGATGCAGGCGCGATGTGTTGTGGGGAGGCCCTGGTGAAACAGGGTGATAACTGGGTTGTCAAGACGCTCTGAAGCCTCTGGCAGACTCGTGGGATCACGTATTGATGAGTACGAACATGGGTAAAAATGTAGTAGTAATCGGCACCCAGTGGGGTGATGAAGGCAAGGGTAAGATTGTCGATCTGCTGACCGACCGGGCCGAGGCTGTTGTCAGGTTCCAGGGTGGTCACAATGCCGGCCACACCTTGGTTATTGATGGTAAAAAGACCGTTTTGCACCTGATTCCCTCGGGGATTCTGCGGGACAATGTCCGCTGTCTCATTGGGAATGGGGTCGTACTCTCCCCCAGCGCGCTGCTGGAAGAGATGGACGTGCTGAAACAGAACGGAGTGCCGGTTATGGATCGGTTGGGTATCAGTGAGTCCTGCCCGCTGATTCTCCCCTACCATATCGCACTGGACCAGGCGCGAGAGACGGCCCGTGGTAAGAAAGCGATCGGCACCACCGGGCGCGGCATCGGCCCCGCCTATGAGGACAAGGTCTCCCGTCGCGGTATCCGCTTTGGAGAGCTGTGCGATGTCGAGGTCTATAAAGAGCGCCTGCGCGAAGTGATGGAGTACCATAACTTCACGCTGGTCAATTACTTCAAGGCGGATGCGGTAGATTATCACCAGGTGCTGGATGAGTCGCTGGCCCAGGCAGAGATCCTGACCCCCCTGATTGAAGATGTGACCGGTACCCTGCACCAGATGCGTGCCGAAGGCCGGAATGTCATGTTCGAGGGAGCTCAGGGCGCGCTGCTGGATATCGATCACGGTACCTATCCCTACGTAACATCTTCCAACACCACCGCCGGCGGTGCCGCCAGCGGCAGTGGCGTCGGTCCCTGTCACATCGATTATGTGCTGGGTATCGTCAAAGCCTACACCACCCGGGTGGGCGCGGGTCCGTTCCCGACCGAACTGTTTGATGCCATGGGTGATCACCTGGGTGAGAAAGGACACGAGTTTGGTGCCACCACCGGGCGTAAGCGCCGCTGTGGCTGGCTGGATGCCGTGGCCCTGAAGCGGTCACTGGAGATCAATAGTGTCACCGGCATGTGTATCACCAAGCTGGATGTGCTGGACGGCCTGGAAACCCTGAAGATCTGTGTCGCCTACAAGCTCGATGGCCGCGAAGTGAGCGTCCCACCGGTGGGCGCGGACGGTTTTGAGAAATGCCAGCCGGTGTACATGGAGATGCCGGGCTGGAACGAGTCAACCATCGGTGTCGCCAGTGTCGACGGGCTGCCGGAGAACGCCCGCCGTTATCTGCAGAAGCTCGAAGAGCTCACCGACACGCCGGTGGATGTGATCTCCACCGGACCGGACCGCAAGGAGACCGTGGTGGTGCGCCATCCGTTCGATGCCTGATGCGGTTGTCATATTCTGAGTAGCGCAACGGGGCCGGTCAGGCCCCGTTTTTTCTTGGCGCGTCAGAGCTGGTGCTATGCGGGTTCAGTTGCGATAACAGTACACATCCACCCACCAAGCCTGTACAATCCCGCGGCTTCTTCATATCCTGACTCCATTGAGCTTCTTCGGTGGATCCAACACCCTCCAGAGGTTATCACTATGGACTCCGCACCGGCTATTGCAGGTTTCGACACATTTGGCCTCTCGCCAGCCGTACTCAAGGCGATTCAGGATCAGGGCTACGAGACCCCGACCCCCATCCAGGCGGCCTGTATCCCCGAACTGCTGGCCAACCGTGATCTGCTGGGCCAGGCCCAGACCGGCACCGGCAAAACCGCCGCCTTCGCCTTGCCGCTGCTCAGCAACCTCAGTCTCGGATCGCGCGATCCCCAGATTCTTGTCCTCACACCCACCCGTGAACTGGCACTGCAGGTGGCCGAGGCGTGCCAGAGTTACGCCAGACATCTGGGAGGATTCCATGTCCTGCCGGTCTACGGCGGCCAGGGAATGAGCCTGCAATTGCGTCAACTGCAGCGCGGCGCCCATGTAATCGTGGGGACACCGGGCCGGGTGATCGATCACCTCAAGAGAGGCACGCTGAAACTGGGCAGCATAAAAAGTCTGGTGCTGGACGAAGCGGATGAGATGCTCAAGATGGGCTTTATCGATGAGATCGAATGGATCTTTGAACAGGCCCCTGAACAGCGCCAGGTGGCGCTTTTTTCCGCCACCATGCCGGATTCGATTCGCAAAGTGGCAAAAAAATATCTGCGCGATCCGGTTGAGATTAAGATCAAGTCGAAAAGTGAGACGGTAACGGCGATCGATCAGGTCCACTATGTGGTCAGTCGCGACCACAAGATGGATGCCATGACGCGCATCCTGGAGGTGGAAGAGTTTGATGGCATGATTGTATTCGTTCGCACCAAGCTCGCCACGGTCGAGGTGGCCGATAAGCTGGAAGCGCACGGTTTCGCCGCCGAGGCACTTAATGGCGATATGAATCAGGCGATGCGCGAACGCACAGTCGATCGGTTGAAGCGGGGCAAGCTGGATATCGTGGTCGCTACCGACGTGGCGGCGCGCGGTCTGGATGTGGAGCGCATCAGTCATGTGGTCAATTACGATATTCCAAATGATCCCGAGTCCTATGTGCACCGTATCGGGCGAACCGGGCGGGCAGGGCGCAAGGGCAAAGCGCTGCTGTTTGTCCAGCCCCGGGAAAACCGCTTGCTGAAGGCCATTGAGCGTTCGATTCGGCAACAGATTCCGGCCATGGAGCTGCCTTCCGCGGGCGATCTGAGCGAACACCGGATTGATCGTTTCACCTCGCTAATCCGGGAAACCCTCACGCAACAGGATCTTGATTACTATTATCAGCTGATTCATCGGATGACCCAGGAACAGGAGATGAGTGAGCTGGACATTGCGGCGGCGCTCACCTATTTGGGGCAGAAGGAGCGGCCGTTTATTGTCAAGGAGGTGGCGGATTCCGCTGCCAGGCGCGCCAGGGCCAGAAGTAAAAAAGAGCCGGGGACCTATCAGGCTGCAACTCCACAGGACAAGCCAAAGCGTAAACCCAAGACCAAGACAGAGCGGGGACCCCGCAAGAGTGACGTCCCCATGGAGACCTATCGTCTGCAGGTGGGCTCCAAGCACGGTGTGACGCCCCGTGAAGTGGTCGGCGCTCTGGCCAATGAGGCCGGATTGGATGGTGCCTATATCGGCCAGATCCAGATTGCCGAGGATCACACCCTGGTGGATCTGCCCGAGGGCATGCCGGGCGATGTGTTCAAACATCTTCAGCGTGTCTATGTCTGTAACCAGCCGTTGCGGCTGAAACCGGTAAAGCCGCACCAGGCGGGCACAAAGGCCCAGCCGGACAAGGCCAAAAAGGCGAAGAAACGTGATAAAAAACCGAAGCATAAGAAAACGGCACCACCGGCTACCGGAGTCTGATGCCGGTTTCAAGTGGCCTGTGGATCGACCATAAGGAGCGGACAAAGTCCCCGTTACGATAAACATGGCAATGTTGCGGGTCGAACATGACCGGGAGGAGCGAGTAATGAAAAGTGTACTGATGATGCTGACGGCCGTGCTGATAAATACGGCCACGGCCGATGCCCTGGAGGTGAACATCACCCGGGATATCGGGCAGTTCCAGGTGACTCATGGCCAGCAGCAGATCACGATTGTGCGCAAGCAGGATCGCACATCAACCATTTCTCCCGACTTTGCACTGACTTCCCGGCCCTGTCCGCCATTCTGTGCCCAGCCGATACAGGTCGCACCGGGTATCGCCACCATCGGTGAAGTTGAATTGGTCGCCTTTATGCGTGAGCAACTGGCCGATGGCACAGGCATCCTGATCGATGCCAGAACGGCCGACTGGCATGTCCGGGGCACTATACCGGGCTCGGTGAATATCCCGTTTACCAAGCTGAATCCAGCACAGGGCGCTGATGACATCACCCTGAGCGAATCGCTCAGCCAGCTCGGGGTGGGGGAAAGGGACGATGGCTGGGATTTTTCCCAGGCCAAACAGGCTGTGCTCTGGTGCAATGGCCCCTGGTGCGGCCAATCTCCGACCGCTATCAAGGGGCTGCTCAGCATCGGCTATCCGGCCGACAAGCTGTTTTATTACCGGGGTGGCATGCAGTTGTGGCAGGTGTTTGGACTGCCCGTCGTTACACCCGAGGGACAGTTGATCGAAGAGTAGAAGCGGATTGTCACAGCAGATCTGATTGCTTGGATTTGGTCTGGCAGACTGCCAGCTATTATCTGACCTTGGTCGCCGCTTCGTTTTCAATATCCTCCTCTTTATCGTTAGAGATTAGATGTTAATCCACCGGTTGAACCGCAACCAAAAGCGGCCATTGGATCATTCAGTTTGTCGGGCAGAAACCATCCAAAAGCTGACGTTCATTTCGATACCCGGTTTGTCTATAGACAATAGATCGGTCCCGTTATCCTTTTGCAACGAGAGGCTTAGTGTGTAAAAAAACGGCGGTGTGTAATCATTCACTCTGATAATCCTCCTTTAAATTGAAAAGGCACTCATCTTCATCCGGAATGGCTGTTCAGATTGGTCAAGAATATGCCTGGGGATTGCAATGGCCATGTTTCAATATCTGCTGAACATAAGCTAGCGTCATAAATACGGAGCTCTTGCCAACACTATTCGGGCCAAATAATTGCGTCACGGGCGCAATATCGATTGTTCACGTGTCTTTAAAGGAGCGAAAATTTGTCAAAGATATTCGCGTAATTTTCATTCTTCGTAACCTGAGTCGATGTCTTTTTCTATTGATGCCGCGAATCCAACTGTTGGCTCAGCAAGTAGCGCCATTGTTATTCCAAGCACGGCTTTGGCTTGTGAGCGAGTAAAGTGCTCACTTCCGTGAGCGCCCAACTGGCAGATATTTTTTAGCTGTTCCCGAAGGCTCAATAGTCGTTCTATTGATGACATATCTTTTCTATCGCTACCATGCGCCTTAGTATTTGAAGCAATAGATTGTTTTTTATCGCCTCGTATTTGCTCAATCTGTTCGATGATATGACGGCACTGCATCACTGCATCTTTATAGTGGCCGGTTTCGATAAATTCTTGGGCCTTGCCAAAAATGGCCGTTAGATCTTCCGATGCCGAAGGCAGGGAAACCTCAAACAACAGCGTTTGTCTGAACCCGGCACTTCTCAATGCATTCAGCCAATGCTCTCTGGGTATAACAATGTCTGTCGTATCGAAGCTGGATAGCAGACTGTCACCAGATGTCGTTAAGGCCCTCAAGCCCACATTCAGTTTTAAATTCCCTTCCCGCCTGTATTCTTCAAGAGCGTTAACCAGCCCTTTGGTTAATACAATTTCAAAATGGAGCTGCTCATTGTTGTTGGGGTAGTTATGGCACTGCACTACCTGATTCGATGATGGTACAGAAGTAAGTAACGGCCTTACGGGGTCAGAGAGTGAAATGCTCAGACTTATAGCGAAAATGCTTATAGGTGGTTCGCACGCATGGCGGCCACCACGCATTGAAATAGTGAAGGCATATCCACCCGCAGCTTGTCGTCCATGGACAAGGAACTGATCGAATTCTATGATATAGGTGTCGCTGTGTCTTATTGTTATTCTCATTCAGAAACCTCCATACCAGCATTTAACTCTTCTTCGCGGTTTTGCTCTTCGATAACAGCCCCTGTCATCATGTTGAAGTGGCCGATTTGACCTGCTTTACAGAAGATGCCACGAAAGACACGAAGATACGCTTCATTTGTTTGCTCACCATGATTAATGTAAAGATCGTCATGTATAGAGTGGGAGCCATCGTTGACCCAGGAAAATAGAGACTGGCAAATCAACTTATCACGCCCGTCAAAGAGCGCACATATTTCGTCTTTTCCCATTCCACCCCACATGGTGAAATAGTTTTCCAATATGCGGCGTAATGTATTTTGCAGGCTGACGCTGGAAATGTTTTCTGACTTCACATCTTCCCATAGCAGCTCATAAGCTGATCGGATTGGATTAGTCTCACAACGCTCAACAACTGAACCATGCTGTAGCTTCTTTACCAGCCAGAAACTTTCCTCGTTAAGGGCGCCATCAGCAGGCCTGCTTCTATTGAAACTGATTTCTTTATGAAAGTAGACATTATGAGTCAGCACAAATACCTGTTTGATCTTGGAGTTCTGGCTTCTCGTCTCTTCCATGACGTCCTTAATCAAGCTACTAACGATGTAGAGAATATCGCTGTCTAACGACGATATCGGGTCGTCAAACACAACCACCCGATTCGCCGTGATGCCTGATGATGACTGAGCCCCTTTGATGAGGTAGTAAAAATACAAAAAGGTGATAAAGGTTTTTTCGCCTTCACTCAGTGACCGGCTGGCATCGTCCCCATTAGCGCGAATAATCTTATAGTGGCGGCCTTCATCGGCTTCGCCGATAGAAAAGGAGTTAAAACCAAATTTCTGTAATAGATCGTTGATTGCCGTAATAGTTGGTTGTGTGGATGTGGTTTGTTTTTCAAGCTCCTTGACCTGATCTATCAAATTACGAAGGTGATCCCGTCTACCGCCTACACGTTGTTCCATACCCTCGATAGCTCGTGTCAGGCGATCTTTTTTCTGTTGATACTGCTGCAAATCGTCTGCTAGTTCATTAAGCACATAGCGCCAGACTTGTGCTGCCAAGGTACGCTTCTCAGTCGCTATATTTGCCACGGTTAGGTTATGGTGATTGGTCTGTTCATTTGCCTCAGTCAACAAAGTCTGTAACTGAGTTATTAATGGCTCAACGGGCTCCAGTTCAACTTTTCGGCTCGGCTCATCAATCTTGTTGGCCAATTTAGCCTGATTGCCTCTCAACCTTTCTATTAGCGCCTGAGCTTCTGCGTTAAACAGATCGGCATTCAGAAACGGGTTGTTGAGCTCCACACAACGTTGGATGGCGGCCAACAACTGTTCGCTTGCTCTTTGGTATCTTGCCCGCAACTGCTTTAATGCTTGAATATCGTTGTCATAGGCTTCACTAAAAAATGCCGCGAGATCATCTGCAAATTGCATATCCGTCGGTTGTTGGCAGAAGGGGCATGTTTCCGGGGCCAGTTCGTGATACTGACGACCCTGTTTTACCCAATCACTATTTCCCAAACGCTCGATAAGGGCGGCAATATCAACATCTTGATTTCCGACGATCACATTTTCCAGAATCGCATTTGTCTCTAACTGGATGAGCTCATCTGCAGACAGGTTGCCAAGTGAAGCAGCGTGCTCAATGCTGTTTGAGAAAATGGTTCGTGCCTTTTGTTTTAGTTCATCTAATGAAAGCAATTCAGCTGTGTTAGAATTTGATTCCGACAGCACTTTCTCTTTGAATCGCTCTTTGTTACCCCGAACACTTGCTGCAGAATATGCCTCCTTGAAATATTCATCATGGAGTTCCTTTTGCTTCCAGCATTTTTCACGCAGTGCAGGTTCGAGGTGTTCAAGCTCTTTGCGTTTGCCGGGCTGGTCATCCGATCCATCCAACTGTATATTAAGACTTGATATTTGGTCATTTACCTTATCTATTTCAGGCTGTAAACGAGCGATTTCTCGCTCGGCTTCAACCTGATTCTCACCCAAGGTGAAAACACCCTGTAGAGGGCCGTCCTGATTAAAGTTTCGATCAACGAAATCCCGGTTGTACACCATGCGCTCAAGTTCTGTGCCGCCATGCCATAATAACTGGCAGTTATCGTGCCCCTGCGATTGGACAATCACACGGCTGATGGTCGTCTTGCCTGTACCGTTCGCACCAAAAATATAATTGATGCGGCGAAGATCGTTTAGCCTTGCCTGATTGAGATAGGTGGCTAACGGTGGATTGATTTGGATTTCGCCGATCATGCCCTCCCCCTAGAGTTCGCCTGAAAAGGCTTTTTTGGCTGAATGTGTTAAATAGTGGAATAGACGCTTTCGGCCCAAATAAAAGCGTCACCGGTGCAATATCGATTACTTGCGTGTCTTTAAATAAGAGAAAATTGGTCAGTGATATTTTTGAGATTCTCATCGATTAAAGGGGATTATCAGAGCCCTTTAATTTAGGGATGATTCTGAAGCGCGACATCCCGCCCATAGAAGCTCATTCCTTAATATTCCTGAGTCTATCAGCCGACAACCTTGTTGAACAGCCACAACATGAGCGTCCGCTTTATGTCGATGGACTGCCTTCCAGAGAAAAAATTCGAATGGCTGCCAAGGTCGCACTTCAGACCTTTCGATCTGACACTGACTGCCAGATCGGGTGTGAATTCAATTACTACACCTCAGGCGCGGGAGATAAATTTTCCGGTGCCGGTATTGATCTTGACTATTTCACCGGGCTCCAGGTATTCAGGTACCTGGATCTCCAGGCCGGTGGTCAGGAGGGCAGGTTTTGTCCGTCCGGTGGCGGTGGCGCCCTTGATGCCGGGAGCGGTATCGGTAATGGCGAGTGAGACCGACTGGGGTAACTCAATGCCCAGCAGTTTGCCGTCCACGATTAATGCGGTGATGCCCTCCAATCCTTCGGTCAGGTAACCGACCTGATCCTCGATGTCCTCCCTGTTAATTGCATACTGGCTGTAGTCCTCCATATCCATGAAGACATACTGCTCGCCGTCCAGGTAGGAGTACTGAACCTGGGGGCGCAGGCAGTCGATACCTTGTAGCAGGTCGTCCCCCTTGTAGGACTCGTCCAGCTTCTGACGGGTCTGCAGGTTGGTGAAGCGGATCTTGTACAGGGTGGCGGCTCCACGGGATGAAGGGCTTTTTGTTTCAACCTGTTTTACCACATGGGGTGCGCCATTGATCTCGACAATGACGCCTCGTTTTAAATCACACGCTTTCGGCACGACGATGCTCCGCAAATAGAATCGAGGTGGCGATTATAGCAGACGGTGCGCTGGTGGAATCGGTTTACCGCATGCAGTTTGGTGGATCCAATTGCCGCGAAACTTCAGTTCAGGAATGGCCGGAAAGCAGGTGGTCCAGGGCACTGGCGTTGTCCATCAGGTCGGCCAGGGTGTATTTTTCCAGCACTTGGTAGAATGCCTCCTGGGCCTCGGTCAACACACCCGCCAGGCGGCAGGCCGGCAATATTCGGCACTGGCAGCTGTCGGGGTTGAAACACTCTACCAGGATACTGTTCTGCTCGGTCTGTCTGATCAGCACGCCAATGTTGATCACATCGGGACTTAGGGCCAGGCGAATGCCGCCCCCTTTGCCCCGAAGCGTTTCGATATAACCCTGTTGGCCCAGGTAGTGGACTACCTTGGTCAGGTGGTTGTGGGATACCCCGTAACTGGTCGCCAATTCACCCACGGTCGCCAGTTTTTCCCGATCAAGTGCGAGGAATATCAGCACCCGGATAGTGTAATCTGTAAAGGTTGTTAGCCGCATAATGAGGTGCCTTTAATATGTATTTAACATATTGATTATCTCAAATCGGCGTGCTAGATTAAACATGCAAATTATATATAGCTTATGGAATCATCCAACATGAAAGACAACTCCACCGATACGGAGATTACCCGCGAGGCTGTTTATAACGCCCTGCGGGGAGTCATTGATCCCGAGGTCGGGATCAATATTGTTGAGCTGGGACTGGTATATGACGTGGTTGCCGATGGCGACGGGGTTGAAGTGTCCATGACCCTCACGTCCCCGGCCTGCCCGATGGGCGCACACCTTGCCGATGAGAGCAGGCAGGCAATTCAGGCCATGGTGCCCGCTTCAGTGGTTGTGGATGTCAGGCTGGCCTGGGAGCCGCCCTGGAATCCGGAGATGATGTCGGATGAGGCCAAACAGCTATTGGGCTGGAAATAGTATTGTTTAATAGAACTGGAGACCGATGATATGAGCACGTCAACAGCAAAGAGCACCGTGGATGTCAGAACCATTGAGCCAAGATTTCGCCACCCGATTATTTTCAACACCTTTGAGGAACTGCAGCCGGGAGAGTTTCTGCTGCTGGTGAATGACCATGATCCGGCGCCGTTGCGCTACCAGTTTGAGGCGGAACGCGCTAATCAATTCGCCTGGGAGTATATTGAGCAGGGGCCGGAAGTGTGGCAGGTTCATATCACCAAAAAGGCCGCCTGATTAACCTCAGCAACTGTTTGCAGGGTGATGTTTATGTGGAGTGATCTCAAACCCGTTTACCGGTATCCGATTCTGATACTCGGTATGTTGTCCTTGGTTTTCGGTGTGCTTGCCGGCCTGGCCAGGTTGGGGTTGGCGGTTCCTCATATCGCCCTGCAGCAGACGGCCCAGCACGGTGTGCTGATGATTCCTGCCTTTTTCGGTACGGTAATCGGACTGGAGCGGGCGGTGGCAATCGGTCAGCGCTGGGCCTATCTGGCCCCGTTATCGACCGGTGCTGCGGGTATTGCGCTGCTGGCAGGTGCACCACCGGCTATTGGGCTGGCCCTGTTAACAATCGGAAGCCTGCTGTTTCTGATCGCCTCGATCAAGGTGTTGCGCATTCAGCAGGCGGTGCATAACTGGATCCTGCTTGGCGGTGCCGGTGGGCTGTGTATCGGCAATTTACTGCTTTTGACCAGTCAGACGGTTAGCCAGGTATTGTATTGGTGGATCGCCTTTCTGGTGCTGACCATTGCGGGTGAGCGGCTGGAGTTGAGTCGTCTGGTTATTCGGGATCAGCGCAAGCGCCTGGGGCTCGCCTGGTTGTCGGTGATCCCGTTGGCCGGTGCGGCTGTCGGAACGTTCAACCCGACCTTCGGGATGACGCTCTTGGCCCTGGGGCTGGCGGGTATCGGTGCCTGGCTGCTGCTGTTTGATATTGCCCGGCGGACGGTGCGTTTGACTGGACTGACCCGCTTTACCGCGGTCTGCATGCTGGCCGGTTACGGCTGGCTGCTGCTGTCCGCGCTGCTGTTCCTGGGGATGGCGATGGGGTGGGGCGGCATCAGTCGGGATGCTCCCCTGCACGCCATCTTTCTCGGTTTCGTCTTTTCCATGGTGATCGGTCACGCCCTGATCATCTTTCCGGCGGTAACCCGGCTGAAGATTCCCTATTCGCCTGCTTTCTACTTCCCCCTGCTGCTGCTGCAACTGTCATTGCTGCTACGTATAGTCGGTGGCCTCGGCGGCAATGCCGATTTCCTGATCCAAGGCGGCATCCTGAATGCCGTGACACTGGCACTGTTTATACTGACCCTGGTCTGGAGTATTCTGCGTGGGCAATTGGGCCAGGCCGGCAGGGCGCCTGATTCCGTAGCAAGCCGGACACCACCGGATACCGAACGATTTAGCTGAGTGGTGCGGATTGAATTGGTGGGCGCGCCTGGGATCGAACCAGGGACCCCTACCGTGTGAAGGTAGTGCTCTCCCGCTGAGCTACGCGCCCCCTGAGTGGAGGTGCGCAATTCTAGTGATTTGTCGCCGCCAGGTCAAATGCTCCATACGCAGATCCGTACACTTCTGCTAGAATGCGCCTCTTTCCGATATTGGCTGCCTGGTAGTGAGTTATGACGACCATTCGTACCCGTTTTGCCCCCAGTCCGACCGGCTATCTCCATGTGGGAGGCGCCCGCACCGCACTCTTCTCCTGGCTCTACGCCAGACACCATGGTGGCGCCTTCGTATTGCGCATCGAAGATACCGACCTGGAGCGCTCAACGGAGGAGGCAGTCAATGCCATTCTGGAGGGGATGACCTGGCTGGGGCTGGAGTACGAAGAGGGGCCGTTTTATCAGACGCACCGTTTTGAGCGCTATAACGAGGTGATAGACGAGTTGCTGGTGAGTGGCCACGCCTATCGCTGTAACTGCTCGAAAGAGCGGCTGGATAGCTTGCGGGCAGAGGCTGAGAAGAGTGGCGGCATGCGCGGCTATGACGGGCACTGCCGGGATAAATTCGTCAATCCTGATGAGCCCCATGTGGTCCGTTTCCGCAACCCGGAAATCGGTGTAGTGGCATTTGATGACCAGGTGCACGGTAAGGTGGTGGTTAGCAATTTGGAGCTGGATGACCTGATCATCCGTCGCACAGACGGTGCCCCCACCTACAACCTGACCGTGGTGGTGGATGATCACGACATGGGGATCACCCATGTGATCCGCGGTGACGATCACAAACGCAACGCCTCCCGGCAGATCAACATCTTCAAGGCGTTGGGCTGGGACATTCCCCGTTACGCCCACGTGGCGCTGATCATGGGCGATGACGGCGCCAAACTCTCCAAGCGGCATGGTGCGGTCAGCGTCATGCAGTACAAGGAGGATGGGTTTCTGCCGGAAGCATTGCTCAACTACCTGGTGCGTCTGGGTTGGTCCCATGGTGACCAGGAGATCTTCTCGGTCGATGAGCTGATCCAGCTGTTTGATATCGAGGCCGTGAACAAGGCCGCCTCCACGTTCAATACCGAAAAGCTCCTGTGGCTGAACCAACACTACATCAAGGCGGGCGATCCGGCCCATCTGGCCCATCTGCTCAGCTACCATATCGGCAAACTGGGGATCGACCCGTCCCAGGGGCCGGATCTGGTCGAGGTGGTCAAGGCCCAGCAGGAGCGGGCACGGACCCTGGTCGAGATGGCCGAGATCAGTGCCTTCTTTTACCGGGATTTCGATGAAATTGATGCGGATGCGGCTAAAAAACATCTGCGACCGGTGGCACGGGAACCGCTGGAGCGGATGCGCGCGGCACTGGAATCTCAAACGGACTGGTCCCCGGAGGCGTTACACCAATTGGTGATGGATGTCTCGGCCGCGATGGATCTGAAAATGGGCAAGGTGGCCCAGCCGTTGCGCGTGGCCGTAGTGGGACGGGCGGCCTCGCCCGGCATTGATGTCACCCTCAGCCTGGTGGGCCAGGCTGCCTGTCTGCGCCGCATCGACCAGGCCTTGGATTACATCAGCAAGCGGGAAGCGAACGCCTGATCCGGGCGCTATGATCAACCAAACAACAGCAACTCTTTGGCGCAACAGGCTATGAGCAATAACGAAACCACGGCACCGACACATTTCATTCGCCAGATCATCGAACGTGACCGGGCGGCTGGCAAGAATGATGGAAGGGTACATACCCGGTTTCCACCCGAACCCAACGGTTATCTGCATATCGGACACGCCAAGTCGATCTGTCTCAACTTCGGCATCGCCCGGGACTATGCCGGGCTGTGTAACCTGCGGTTCGACGACACCAATCCGCACAAGGAAAATGAAGACTACGTCAACGCCATCCAGGAGGATGTGCGCTGGCTCGGTTTTGATTGGCAGGATCGACTCTTTTACGCCTCTAACTATTTCGAGAAACTTTACGGCTATGCCGTGGAGTTGATTGAGGCTGGCAAGGCCTATGTGTGTGATCTGAACGCCGAACAGATCCGCGACTATCGCGGCACCCTGACCGAACCGGGACGGGAGAGCCCTTATCGCAACCGTTCGGTGGAGGAGAATCTGGACCTGTTCCGGCGTATCCGCGCCGGCGAGTTCGCCGACGGCAGCCGGGTGCTGCGGGCCAAAATCGACATGGCCTCGCCCAATATGAATATGCGTGACCCCACTCTTTACCGTATCCGTCACGGGGTGATCCATCACCAGACCGGGGAGGAGTGGTGTATCTACCCGATGTACGACTTCACCCACCCGATATCGGACGCCCTGGAGGGGATTACCCACTCCCTCTGCACCCTGGAGTTCGAGGATCATCGCCCGCTGTATGATTGGGTGCTGGACAATATCAGTATCGACTGCCATCCGCAGCAGATCGAGTTTTCCCGGCTCAATCTCGAATACACCGTGATGAGCAAACGCAAGCTGACCCAGTTGGTGGATGAGGGGCTGATGACGGGCTGGGATGACCCGCGCATGCCGACCATCGCCGGGCTGCGCCGCAGAGGCTATACGCCGGCGTCAATCCGTACCTTCTGTGAGCGTATCGGGGTGACCAAATCCGCCAACTCGGTGGAGATGGGCATGCTGGAGGCCTGTATCCGGGAAGACCTGGATCAACATGCCCGCCGTGCCCTGGCGGTGCTGAATCCCCTGAAGGTGGTGATCGAAAACTATCCGGAGGAACAGGTGGAGATGCTGGACGCCCCCTATCATCCCAAAGATGAGAGCATGGGCAGCCGCCAGCTTGCCTTCACCCGCGAGCTCTACATTGATCGCGACGATTTCCGCGAGGAGGCCAACAAGAAGTACAAGCGCCTGGTGAGCGGTGGCGAGGTGCGGTTGCGCAACGCCTACGTAATCAAGTGCGAGCAGGTGATCAAGGATGGAGCGGGCGAGATCACCGAGCTGCGTTGCAGCTACGATCCTGACACGCTGGGCGCCAACCCGGTTGGGCGCAAGGTGCGCGGGGTGATCCACTGGGCTTCCGCCAGCCACGGGGTGCGCGCACAAGTGCGTCTCTATGACCGGCTGTTCAACCATCCGGCCCCCGACAGCGACAAGTCGGTCGCATCGTTCCTGGAACACCTTAACCCTGAATCGCTGAGGGTGGTGGAGGCGGTGGTCGAACCGAGCCTGGGGCAGGCGGTCGAGGGCGACCGCTTCCAGTTTGAGCGGGAAGGCTATTTCTGTGTCGACAAGGAGAGCGGTGGCGAGCGGATGATCTTCAATCGTACCGTCACCCTGCGCGATACCTGGGCCAAGATCGCGGAGCAGAATAACTGAATGGCAAAAATTGTCCGGTTGGTCTGGACAAACGCCATCGCTTACCTTAATATTCGCGCCTCGTTTGGGGCCATAGCTCAGCTGGGAGAGCGCTACACTGGCAGTGTCGAGGTCGGCGGTTCGATCCCGCCTGGCTCCACCAAACAACACAGGGCAGGAAGCCCGCCTGACCGGAAATCCCGCTGACCGGTCATTCAATGGAGGCGATTCAAGTCCCCTTCGTCTAGAGGCCTAGGACACCGCCCTTTCACGGCGGTAACAGGGGTTCGAACCCCCTAGGGGACGCCATCTGAAAACCCGATTGCAATAACAGCAATCGGGTTTTTTATTTTCCGCTTTTGCTCTGTCCGGCGCGCGGTTTAGTGTAGCTGCAGCGATGGTTTCGTAAGCGCCGTTATCGTTATCCAGGTGAGAATTATCACGGCTTGGGATGGCATTTAACGGAGACACTTCTGTACCCTTGCCAAGTAATCGACAGAACCCCGGAAATTGCCAAAGCCAACTAGACAAACCGTGCAGGATACCTTACCATGCGCGCCTTGTTACGGGGCCATAGCTCAGCTGGGAGAGCGCTACACTGGCAGTGTCGAGGTCGGCGGTTCGATCCCGCCTGGCTCCACCAAACAACACAGGGCAGGAAGCCCGCCTGACCGGAAATCCCGCTGACCGGTCATTCAATGGAGGCGATTCAAGTCCCCTTCGTCTAGAGGCCTAGGACACCGCCCTTTCACGGCGGTAACAGGGGTTCGAACCCCCTAGGGGACGCCATATAAAAAGCCCGATCAGGTGACTGATCGGGCTTTTTTATCGCTTGGATGCCGGTCAGCTGACCATTCTGCGATTTTGATAATCTCTCGGGGCGCAACCGAAAAATCTGCGAAACCGTCTACTGAAATGGCTTGGATTGGTGAACCCCAAGTCATAGCATACGCGAGTGATGGCCTCTCCCCGAGCAAGTTTTTTGGCTGCCTCCTTGAGGCGCAGCTGCTGCTGCAACTCGCTGGGTGAGCAGCCAAGCTGATTCTTGAATTCAGTGTACAACCGGCTGCGACTCATGCAGGCGATGCCGGAGAGGCGGTCTATATCGAGAGGTTCTGCAAGATGCCGTTCCAGATGGCTGAGGGCGGCCGTTATGCCACTGGAATCCGGAGTATGACGGCAGTAGTTGAGCAGGAATTCGCGCTCCTGGTTGCGCAGCATCCGGATGATTAACTCGGAAACACCCAGATCCACCAGCACATCCCGGTCCGGGTGGTTTTCGGTGAAGAACGAAACCAGTCGTGTCAGCAGATGCTGGGTGGCGGTGGTGTGATGGGTGTGCAGGACATTACCCTTGCATTGCCAACCCTCAAACCCCGTTTCCAGGGGATAAAGATCGCTCAGACGTTCGGATATCCTGGCCACCTTTTCCTTCGAAATCTCGATGGTCAGGCAGGTGGTGGGTGATTGGGTGGTGGCATCGGGGAAGTCGATCTCCACATGTTCCCCCGGGGCCATGACGAAGGATTCGTGGGGCAGGAACAGCTGCTCCACCGGGTGATGGAGGTCATACATGATCTTGCGTCCCTGAATCATTCCACAATAGAGCAATTGGTCGGCATCCAAGCCTACACGAGAGGCGGCATAGTAAGTGTCGTAGATACTCAGCTCCGCTTCCGGACCTGCAAAACTGACGCGATTCTCCACCAGTCGTTGTGGTTTTCTGAGTTCACTTAACTTTGCTGAACGCATCTTCAGCTCCTCGCTTTGGGTTAATTCAAGAAAAATTAATCGCCTTAATCCAGGAGTCTTGTGCTCCTTTTGTGGCGGATAGCATGCGTTGCGACTGGATCCTGAGTCAAGTGATCTGGAATTACAGGCAAGTTTTCCAGCGGAAACAGGGATAGCTTAACGGTCCGGACTATTACTCGAAAACACCCTAGGAGGAAGTATGATATTTGCACAACCGGGAAAAGAGGGCGCAGTTGTTTCATTTAAGCCCCGCTATGAGAATTTTATTGGCGGGGCCTGGGTGCCACCGGTCAATAACAACTACTTTGACAATCACACTCCCGTTACCGGTGAGAAGATCTGCGAAATTCCCCGCTCTGGCGCGGAGGATATCGAACTGGCACTGGACGCGGCCCACAGGGCAAAGGCGGGTTGGGGAAAGACATCGGTCATACAGCGTTCCAACCTGTTGTTGAAGATTGCCGATCGTATTGAACAGAATCTCGAAATGCTGGCGGTTGCCGAGACCTGGGACAATGGCAAGGCGGTGCGTGAGACCATGGCGGCCGATGTCCCCCTGTCGGCGGATCATTTCCGCTATTTTGCCGGTTGCATCCGCGCCCAGGAGGGCTCGGTGGGTGAAATCGACGAGCATACCGTTGCTTATCATTTCCATGAACCGCTGGGCGTGGTGGGGCAGATCATCCCCTGGAATTTCCCGTTGCTGATGGCAGCCTGGAAAATAGCGCCGGCGCTGGCGGCGGGTAACTGTATCGTGCTCAAGCCGGCAGAACAGACACCGGTATCGATCCTCAAACTGATCGAAGTGATCGAGGATCTGCTTCCAGCTGGTGTGCTGAACGTGGTCAACGGCTACGGTCGGGAAGCGGGTCAGGCGCTGGCCACCAGCACGCGAATTGCCAAAATCGCCTTCACCGGCTCCACCCCGGTCGGTTCGCACATCCTCAAATGTGCGGCCGAGAACATCATCCCCTCCACCGTGGAGTTGGGTGGCAAGTCCCCCAATATCTATTTCAAGGATGTGCTGCAGCAGGAGGATGAATTTGTCAGCAAGTGTGTTGAAGGTGCCGTACTGGCGTTCTTCAACCAGGGTGAGGTCTGTACCTGTCCCTCCCGCCTATTGATCCAGGAAGATATCTATGACGAATTCATCGCCAGGGTGATCGAGCGTTCCAGGCAGATCAAGCGCGGCAACCCGCTGGATACAGACACCATGGTGGGTGCCCAGGCGTCCCAGGAGCAGTTCGACAAGATTCTCAGTTATCTGGAGATTGGCAAGAGTGAGGGCGCCGAGGTCTTGATCGGCGGCGGTGTGGAAAATATGGGCGAGGGACTGAGTGAGGGTTATTACATCCAGCCGACCCTGCTAAAGGGCAGCAATAAAATGCGCGTCTTCCAGGAAGAGATCTTTGGTCCAGTGGTCTCTGTCACCACCTTCAAGGATGAGGCCGAGGCGCTGGAAATCGCCAATGATACCGAATTCGGTCTGGGCGCCGGTGTCTGGACCCGGGATATGAATCTGGCCTATCGCATGGGTCGTGGAATCGAGGCCGGTCGTGTCTGGACCAATTGCTATCACCACTATCCAGCCCATGCTGCCTTTGGTGGTTACAAGAAGTCCGGTGTTGGCCGTGAGACCCACAAAATGATGCTCGACCACTATCAACAGACCAAGAACCTGCTGGTCAGTTACGACATCAATCCGCTGGGTTTCTTTTGACACCAGAATAGAAACAGCCCGGCGATGCCGGGCTGTTTCTGATAGTTATGGATTGGATATGTACCCCATTATCCATGTAATGGGGTGTGCTAACGGCCCTGAAGGTACTTTTCAATGGCTGCAATAAAGACGTTAGCCGGTTGGGCTCCGGAGATCAACTCTCCCTCAAGCGTGCCGGCGGCAGAATCGTAGTAGCCGATGATGAAGCCCGGGGTTCCCGTGATCCCGACGGCCTGGCCGGCGGCTATATCGTTTGCGATACGATCGGCGTATTGGTCTTTATCGAGGCAACTGTTGAACTGCTCAAGATCGTTAAGATTGATGCGTTTGGCGATAGCCTTCAATTCCGGTCTGAACAGATTATCGGGCTGACTGAACAGGATCTCATGCATCTGCTCGAATCCACCCTGATCGCGTGCACACTCAACGGCAAGCGCCGCATCGTCGGCCTCTTTGTGGAAGGCGAGCGGGAAGTGGCGATAACCAAACGCAACCCGGTCTCCATACTGTTCAATCAGATCTTTGATGGTGCTCTGGGCGCGTTTGCAGAACGGACATTGATAGTCGGAAAATTCCATCACCATGACATCTGCCTTCTGATTACCCCTTACAAAGGCACTGGCTACCGGCAGATTGAGCAGCATCTCTTTCGGTTTTATCAACCGGGTGGTGATATCCCCCTGGACGGCTGCACGCTGGTATAACTGGATGTCGCTCCTGGCCTTGGCCATGCCTTCCATGTATTCCCTGATCATCGGACTCAGCTGCTCCAGGGAACCGCGACTTTGCAGATTATTTTTCTGGTAGAAGGCGGTTACCTGTTCGTCGGTAATCTGTGCGGGTGCAGCGGGTTTGTAGTCGGCTGAACTGGCGCCAAGTTGTGTGACGGCATGCTGGATGAACGCTTCCTGCAGGGCGTCATGGAGTTGAATACGCAGTTCGTTGATCTTCTGGTCCTCGATATCCGACAGACGGATCTCTTTTCCACTCACCGTACCAATGACACTCTCCTCGGTCAGCAGGGCATCTGTCGCGGCATGAAGAGGTGTGCTGCCTGCGAACAGGGCCAGAGTGAGTGCAACTATCTTGATTGGCTTCATCGAATATCCTTGCTGATTAGTGTGCCCGGCGGGCGTTGTCGTCAGTAAAGCTGGGACAGCGGACTCTGGAGCGAGTTCCGGAATGATGCCGTCCAACGAGTATGCTTCTGCATTGAGTGTGCATCATTACACAGGATCTGGCCCGGCAGTAGTCCGTACCAACCTGGCAGCCAGCATGGAGTCGACCAGCAGTTGCATAAAATGGAACAGGATGCAGGCCACCAGTGCGACACCAATGGGTTGATCCAGTGCGGCCAGCACGCCGACGGTGACCGGCAGGGTTTTTTGCGATGCAGTGAATAGCAGGGCAATCCATTCGCCGCGCTCCGGTTGATACAGTCGGCGTGAACCGAGGCAGAGTAGAAGTAGTGCCCCGTGCAGCAATAGAGCGGCAACAATCATGCTGCCGATCAACAACAGGCTGATCTCCTTGAGAGTTTCGCTGGACGCCGACACGGACATCCAAACCGTGACAATCACGCAACTGGAGGGCAGATAGCGGATTAACCAGTGGCGTGGTGAAAACTGCAGGATCCGGCGGCCCAGCATCCCCAGGACAAACGGGAGCAACACGATGACCAGCAGTTGTTTGAGCAGTGGCCAGGGAGAAAGATCAAGGGTGCCGACGTTTTCCAGTACCACCGGAAGCAGAAAGGGGATGGTGAAGACCCCCAATAGATTCAGCAGAATCGTGAGAAACAGTGCCTTGAGGCCATCGCCGTTGGCCAGTTGGGTCATAACAATGCCGGAGGAGAGGGTGGAGGGGACCGTCGCAGTGACAATAAGGCCTATGGCAGCGGCGCTTGGCAACGCCAGCAGACTGGCAGCCACCAGACCCAGAAAGGGGCTGATCAGCAGATTGATCAGGATGGCAATCAGTGCTGTAGTCCAGAGTTTTCCCGACAGTGGCATCTGACCCAGTACCGTCTGATACCCGTTGACCAAAAAGATGGTAACCACCATCCATGGGATCAGCCCCATCTGCTGCAGTGCCGTGCCCGGTTCCGGCACAAACCAGGCCGTGAGAAAGGCAAGTAGTAGGCCGACCGGGAGAAAATAACCGCTCATGTTTCCGGATAACCCGAGCTTGGATCAGTTTGTCGCCGGGGACGGAGGCGTTTCTTCCGGTACCTGAGGAGGCGCTTCAGGGGTCGGTGTCTCACTGTCCGGTGTGGCGGGCTCTGAAGGCGGCAACGATTCCGGTTCGGGGAGTTCTACCCGGCTGATCAGGATCAGTGCGCCCATCCTGGGGTGGTCGATGTAGTGCAGTTCTCCGCTACGCATGCGTCGGTTGGCATGAAACCGGATGCTGCCCCGATTCGGGCTGAGCACCGCGTCAGGAGTGCTGAAGGGGAGGCCGTTGTTCGCACCCCTCAGCAAGATATCCAACTCGACATGCAGGTAACGGTTGACGCTGATTTTGATCAGGCCTTCGAACGGCGGTGGGGGTGCCCCATTCTTGCGGATCAGGTCCGGGCCCAGATAAATATTCTGCGCCGCTCTGCTGGCGGTCACCGGCTGACGCCAGGCCTGATGAAACAGCGGCTCCGTGCCATCATGGGTTCGCTGCAGTGCATTGAACTGCGCGCTCAATCGCCAGGTTGTCCTGGGCAGCAGGGCATATGGCTGTAGCGCCTCATCATCAGACGGGTGGGGGAGTAGATTCACAGTTTCTGTCCAGTTCGGATTGCCCGGATCTTCCGGCCAGTTTTCCGTGGTTTCACTACTGGAAGTGCCCTGTTTGAACAGAATCAACTCAATATCATACCAGGGGGTCTCATCTGCGGCCTGTACGGGATGTGCCAGGGCGAACAGACTGAGCACTATTGCAACAAAGAATCGGAACAGTTTCATATGGTTGGCGCTTGCGGATCGGCTATTGTTTGGACAACAGGCGATGATTGTCCCTTTCACGGGAAAAAATGTATAGGGGTAATTATGCTTTCAGCCGCATACCTCATCCAGGATATCCCCGACTTGTTGGATACGCCTCTGCGGGTCGTCGAGGTCCTTGAAGAAGCGCAGTTTTTCGCCGCCGTCCAGTTTGTACTCCCTGGGGCGTGTCTGAATCAGCCGGATGATCTGTCCCGGGTCGATCTTCGGCTGACCGTCAAACAGGATGCGGCCGCCGGCAGGTCCGGCCTCGATCTTGCGGATACCCAGCGGGTTCGCCTTCAGCTTCAATCCGGTGATGCCAAACAGGTTCTGGGTCGGTTCCGGCAGCAGGCCGAAGCGATCGATCATCTCGACCTGCAGTTCACGCAACTCGGCGTCGGACGCGGCACTGGCAATCCGTTTATAGAGCACCAGACGTGAATGAACATCGGGCAGATAATCCTCCGGCAGCAGTGCCGGGAGTTGCAGATCGATCTCGGCACCGTGGTCCAGCGGGCGATCCAGGTTGGGATGCTCGCCGGCTTTCAGCGCCTTTACGGCACGCTCCAGCAGATCGCTGTAGAGGCTGAACCCCACCTCGTGGATCTGGCCGCTCTGGCCTTCACCCAGTAATTCGCCTGCACCGCGGATCTCCAGGTCGTGCGTGGCCAGGGTGAATCCAGCTCCAAGATCCTCAAGAGATTCAATGGCTTCCAGTCGTTTCTTGGCATCAGATGTGAGTGTCTTGGGTGGTGGTGTAATCAGGTAGGCGTAGGCCCGATGGTGGGACCGGCCGACCCGGCCCCGCAGTTGATGCAGCTGGGCGAGGCCCAGCTTGTCGGCCCGATTGATAATCATGGTGTTGGCGCTGGGGACATCGATGCCGCTCTCAATAATGGTGGTGCAGACCAGAATATTGAACCGCTGGTGATAGAAATCCCGCATGATTTCTTCCAACTGACGCTCGCGCATCTGTCCGTGGGCCACCTGAACGCGGATGCCGGGCAACAGTTTCTCCAGCTTATTCGCGGTGTTCTCTATGGTGCTGACTTCGTTGTGCAGAAAATAGACCTGACCACCACGTTTGATCTCGCGCTGGCACGCCTCGATGATCAGTGCGTCATTCCATTGGCTGGTAAAGGTCTTGATCGGATGCCTGGCGGCTGGCGGGGTGGCGATAATGGAGAGGTCACGCATCCCCGACATGGCCATGTTGAGCGTTCGGGGTATGGGGGTGGCGGTCAGGGTCAGCATATCCACTTCGCTGCGCAGCGCCTTGAGTCGCTCCTTGTGCCGCACCCCGAAACGATGCTCCTCGTCAATCACTACCAGGCCGAGGTTTTTGTAGCGAATACTCTCCTGCAGGAGTTTATGGGTACCCACCACAATATCCACGGTGCCCGCCGCCAGGCCGTCGGTGATCACTTTCTGTTGTTTGGCGGAGCGAAAGCGGGAGAGGCTTTCGACTTTCACCGGCCAATCGGCAAACCGGTCGGAAAAATTTTCGAAATGCTGCTGGGCCAGCAGGGTAGTGGGGACCAGCACAGCGACCTGTTTTCCGCCCTGAACCGCCATGAACGCTGCGCGCATGGCCACTTCGGTCTTGCCGAAGCCGACATCACCGCACACCACCCGGTCCATTGGCTGGGGGGCTGCCATATCGGCAATCACCGACTCAATGGTCTGCAGCTGATCCGGTGTCTCCTCAAACTCGAAAGAGGCGGCAAAGGCCGCATATTCCTCTTCGGCTGGCGGAAAGGCATAGCCCTTGTGCGCGGCACGACGGGCATAAATTTCCAACAGTTCGGCCGCCACGTCACGGGCCTTCTCCGCCGCCTTGCGTTTGACCCGCTCCCATTGGTCGCCGCCGAGGCGATGCAGTGGGGCAGTTTCCGGAGAAGCGCCTGCATAGCGGCTGATCAGGTGCAACGATGAGACCGGGACGTAGAGTTTGTCACCCCGGGCATATTCCAGGGTCAGGAATTCAGTGGTCATGCCGCCCACTTCCAGCACCTGCAAGCCGAGATAACGACCGACGCCATGGTCTTCGTGGACGACCGGGGCACCGATATGCAGCTCCGTCAGGTTACGGACAATCTGGTCGGCATCCCGCTGTTTGGCCTTTCTGCGCCGATCCTGCCGGACCCGCTCACCCAGCAGTTGGCTCTCCGTAATAATGACCAGCCCAGCCCGGTCCAGCCAGATCCCCTGTTCCAGTGGGGCAACCGTCAGCATCAGGGGATGGTCAGAGTCGATGAATGCCTGCCAACTGTCCACCTGTCTGGGCCGGATATTATATCCGGCCAGGGTCTCTTTCAGCATCTCCCGGCGTCCGGCACTCTCGGCAACAAACAGGATGCGTCCCGGGGAACGGGCAATGAACGCCTGCAGCGCGGCAGCGGGGCGTTCCGCCCGGGCCTGGAAACTGAGCGGTTCGGGAACGCGGGTGGCGAAATTGTAGATGCCGCTATAGCCCTTGCGGCGTGTCTCAACCTCGGTCCGTTGCGCGCAGATCGACATGCCGCGATTCAGCTTTGCCACCAGATGATCGGTATCGAGATAGAGCTGTTCGGGGGGCAGCAGCGGTCGTTCCAGATCATATCTGCGCTGTTCATAACGGGTCTCGACCTGCTGCAAGAACTGGTCGGCATAATCCCGGGTCTCAGTCGTGCGGATGGTCAGCAGCTGTCCAGGCAGAAAATCGAACAGGGTGGCGGTCTGCTCGAAAAAGAGCGGCAGATAGTATTCCAGGCCACCCGGGATGTTGCCATTGGACACCTCCCGGTATATCAGGCTGCGTTGCGGATCACCCTCAAAGGTATTGCGAAACGACTGTCTGAAACGAGTGATACCGGCCTCATCCAGCGGATACTCCCTTGCAGGGAGCATTTCTATCGCCTCGACACGATTCAGCGTTCTCTGGGTCTCCGGATCAAATGTCCGTATGCTCTCTATTTCCTCATCAAACAGGTCGACCCGATAGGGGGTGCTGCTTCCCATGGGGAAAATATCCAGTAAAGAACCGCGGACGGTGTACTCGCCGTGCTCCACCACTTGGGACACGCACTGATAACCGGCCTGTTCCAGTTGGCGGCGCATTTTCTCCAGCGACAGTGTGTCGCCTGGGTTTAGCAGCAGTGTATTGGCCTGCAGGTAACTCTTGGGCGGGAGTCGTTGCAGTAGGGTACTGACCGGGAGAATCAGTACCGCCTGACTCATCTTGTCCAGGTGGTAGAGCGTCAATAGACGTTGGGATACCAGTTCAGGTAACGGCGAGAAGATATCGTAGGGGAGGGTTTCCCAGTCGGGGAAACCAAAGACTGGAATTGCCGCATCCCGTAGAAAAAACCTTAACCCATCCTCCAGTTTCGCCGCGGTTTGGGCGTCATCGGCGATCACCATAGTGATGCCCGTGAAGACCCTGGCAACCGATGCGATCGCCAGCGCGTTACTCATGCCATAGAGTCGTCCCCACTGGATGCGTTCATCCTGCTTGCCGGGGATCGGCGGTTGCAGTGGCTCAAACAGTACTGCGGAGTCAGTTATTTGTGAATCGGACATGTCACCAGCGGCTCGGGGGAAAACAGACGGGTGATTTTCGCACAGCTGGCGAGCGTATCGTAAGCATATTTCCTGACGCCCATGAAATCATTAATTTCCCTAATAAAGCCATTCATTGACGTAGGTCAACAATATCCATGGGTACCGGGGAAACTTGACTTAGGTCAACGATGGCTACCGGGTGCAGGTCTATAAAACCCACTTATTAAGTGTGTGTATTTTTTAAACTTTGAGCTTATGGAACACAACGTCAGTCGCGCGCAACTGTTAAGTGGGGACGTGAAAGGTGAGAAACAACCTTTTCGACCCCCCTGGGCGCTTGCCGAGGTTGATTTTGTCGACCGGTGTAACGGTTGCGGTGATTGCATTACCGCCTGTCCCGACAAGCTGATTGTCGCGGGACGCGGCAATTTACCCCGGATGGACTTTTCCCGTGGCGGGTGTGATTTCTGTGAAGCCTGTCTGTCTGCCTGCCCCATCGGCGCGCTGTTTCAGGACGTGGAATCCCGAAAGTCTCCCTGGAAAATCAAGGCATCCATCCAGCCCGCCTGTCTCTCTCTGAATGCCGTCATCTGCAGATCCTGTGGCGAGGTGTGCGATGAACGGGCGATCCGATTTAACCTGGAGCTTGGCGGCGTGGCCAAACCGTTGCTGGATGCCGATCAATGCACGGGTTGCGGTGCCTGTTTTGCCGTCTGCCCGGTAACAGCAGTAACTCTTTGTTCAATAAACGAACCGCGCGACCAAGCCGCGTAAATTAAGGAGCGAATCACGACAATGAATATTTGTAGCGCCATTGTACACGCCAAGCCTGAAGTGGCAGGTGTCGTGCAGGCAAGTTTAGAAGCGTTAGAAGGAGTCGAAGTTCATGGTGGAGCTGAAGCAGGCAAGCTGATCGTTACCCTGGAAGGGGAAGGCGACGATGCATTGGCGGATACCATGGCCAAATTCAATGATGTAACCGGTGTAATCAATACGGTGATGATTTATCACTATTGCGGGGAAGAACCTGCTGATAAGGAGGTAATGAAGTGAAATTAACCAGGCGTGATTTTGTAAAGAGTAATGCGGCTGCAGCAGCGGCCGTGGCAGCGGGTGTTACACTGCCAGCCATCCAGGTGGCCAATGCCGCAACCGCCGACGGCGTGGATGCCGACGGTATTCGTTGGGATAAGGTAGCCTGCCGCTTCTGCGGTACCGGTTGTTCTGTTCTGGTCGGCACCAAGGGCGGCAAGATGGTCGCCAGCCAGGGCGACCCGGACGCACCCGTAAACAAGGGCCTTAACTGCATCAAGGGTTACTTCCTGCCTAAAATTTTATACGGAGAGGATCGTCTGACTCAGCCGCTGTTGCGCAAAAAGGGCGGCCAGTTTGCCAAAGACGGCAAGTTTGAACCGGTCTCCTGGGATGAAGCCTTCGATGTGATGGCGGAGAAATGGAAGGTCGCCCTGACGAAGGATCTGGAGAAAAACGCCGGGAAGCCGGTTGACAAGATGACCTCCTCGATCGGCATGTTCGGCTCAGGTCAGTGGACCGTATGGGAAGGTTATGCCGCATCCAAGCTGATGAAGGCCGGCTTCCGTTCCAACAATCTGGACCCCAATGCCCGTCACTGTATGGCTTCGGCGGTGGGCGCCTTCATTCGCGCCTTTGGTATCGACGAGCCGATGGGTTGCTACGATGACCTCGAGCATGCCGATGTATTTGTGCTCTGGGGTGCCAACATGGCAGAGATGCACCCGATTCTCTGGTCCCGTCTGACGGATACCCGTCTGACCAAAGCGGATTGCGAAGTGCATGTGCTTTCCACCTATGAGCATCGCTGTTTTGAATTGGCCGACAATGGCTTGGTATTCCACCCGCAGTCGGATCTGGCAATCGCCAACTACATTGCCAACTACATTATTCAGAACAAGGCCTACAACGAAGATTTTATTGGCAAACACGTCAATTTCACCAAGACCCCGACCGATATCGGTTATGGCCTGCGCCCGGAGCATCCGCTTGAGAAGGCGGCCAAGAATGCAGGTAAGGGCAAACTGGCCAAGATCAGTTTTGAAGAGTATGCCGCCTCGGTTGCACCCTATACCGTGGAGAAGGCATCGGAGATTTCCGGAGTGCCGGTGAAGAACCTGGAGCGGCTGGCCAAGGTCTATGCCGATCCCAACAAGAAGGTCTCTTCCTACTGGACCATGGGCATGAACCAACACACCCGTGGCGTTTGGATCAACGGCCTGGTTTATAACATTCATCTGCTGATGGGCAAGATATCAGAGCCCGGTAACAGCCCGTTCTCACTGACCGGTCAGCCTTCTGCCTGCGGTACCGCGCGTGAGGTGGGTACCTTCAGTCATCGTCTGCCGGCGGATCTGGTGGTGGCCAATCCGGCGCATCGCAAGTTCTCTGAGCAGGTCTGGAAACTGCCGGAAGAAACCCTGAATGGAAAGGTCGGTTATCATGCGGTGCTGATGCATCGTATGCTGAAAGACAGCAAGATGAACACCTTCTGGGTGATGTGTAACAACAACATGCAGGCGGCCGCCAATCTGAATGAAGAGTCCTATCCCGGCTGGCGCAATCCGGACAATTTCATTACGGTTTCTGATCCCTATCCCACGGTCTCCGCGATGGCCGCGGATCTGATTTTGCCAACCGCCATGTGGGCGGAAAAAGAGGGCGCCTACGGTAACGCGGAACGACGCACCCAGTTCTGGCGTCAGCAGGTGAAGGCGCCGGGCGAAGCCAAATCAGATCTCTGGCAGTTGATGGAGTTCTCGAAACGCTTCCAGATGGAAGAGATTTGGCCGGCTGAACTGCTCGATAAGGCACCCGAGTACAAAGGCAAATCATTGTTTGATGTGCTGTTCGCCAATGGCCAGGTGGACAAGTTCCCGGTTCAGGAGGTCAAGGACAGCGAGGGAAATGTTTACGATAACGACGAGATGGTGCACTTCGGCTTCTATCCGCAGAAGGGCCTGTTTGAAGAGTATCGGATGTTCAATTCCGCAGACAACATCATCAAGAAAGGTCATGAGATGGCGCCCTTCGAAGCCTACCACAAGGCACGTGGTATTCGTTGGCCGGTGATTGATGGTAAGGAGACCCTGTGGCGTTTCCGTGAGGGTTATGACCCACACGTGGCCAAGGGTGAAGGTGTCAAGTTTTACGGCAAGCCTGACGGCAGGGCCAACATCATTACTGCACCTTTCGAACCGGCTGCGGAGAGCCCGGATAAAGAGTTCGATCTCTGGCTCTGTACCGGTCGTGTATTGGAGCACTGGCACTCCGGCTCCATGACCCAGCGTGTACCTGAACTGCATCGTGCGGTACCCGATGCCGTGGTGTTTATGCATAAGAAAGACGCCAAGAAACGGAAGCTGCGTGATGGTCAGATGGCCAAATTGCAGACTCGTCGGGGCGAGCTGCTTGCACGCGTGGAAACACGGGGGCGTAACCGTCCTCCCGAGGGACTGGTGTTTATCCCCTGGTTTGATGCCAGCCGACTGGTCAACAAGTTAACCCTGGATGCAACTGATCCGCTGTCCAAAGAGACGGACTATAAGAAGTGTGCGGTGAAGATCGTCAAGGCGTAACGGGTGGTTGAAGGTTCAACCGGTGAAAACCGGTTGGACCGGCGAACTGGAATAGAGAATACCGGATCGATAACAGAGTAGTAATGAGATGTCAGATTCAGGTAATGGTACAAGCAAAGGCATAAACCGCAGGCAGTTTTTGGGCCAAACGCTCAAGACCGCGTGTGGTGTAGGCCTGATGGGTATGGGGCTCGGCTTTTATGCAGAACAGGCCGAGTCACTGCCGGCGATGGCGATCAGGCCACCGGGGGCGCTGCCGGAAGAGGATTTTCTGGGTGCCTGCATTCGGTGTGGTCTGTGTGTACGGGATTGTCCGTATGACATTCTGTCGTTGGGGCAGTTGGGTGATGAGGTGGCTACCGGCACACCTTACTTTTATGCGCGGACGGATCCGTGTGAGATGTGTGAGGACATCCCCTGTGTTGTAGCCTGCCCGACCAATGCATTGGACCATGGATTGACCAACATAAATGACGCCCGGATGGGTCTTGCGGTGTTGGTTGATCAGGAGACCTGTATTGCCTTTCTCGGACTGCGTTGTGAAGTCTGCTTCAACATCTGTCCGATTCGGGGTGAGGCGATCTCGCTGGAGTACGAGCACAACGTTAGGTCAGGAAAGCATGCGCGGTTTTTGCCTGTCGTGCATTCCGATGCCTGTACCGGCTGTGGACTCTGTGAGAAAGCCTGCATCCTCGAAGAGGCGGCTATCAAGGTTTTCCCGATGCATCTGGCAAAGGGAGAACTTGGCAGGCACTACCGACTCGGTTGGAAAGAGAAGGAGAAAGCAGGAAAGTCGCTGGTAACACCGGACGTAGAGCACCAATACCACCTTCCCGAAGGGGTGCGCTATGACCTGCAAGGTAAGGGCCTGATAGTGGAACCCGAGGGGCAACAACCGAAGCCGTTTCCCTCGAATCCGTTAGACCGGCTTAACCGTGGACTGGAGGATCAATAATGGCTGAGAAGTTAGTTGCAGGTACCGACGCCATTGCCGCCAAGGGTTGGTTTAAAGCCCATCAGTGGTTGATTCTTCGTCGTGTAAGCCAGTTGTCTATATTGGTTCTGTTCCTGCTTGGTCCGTTGGCAGGCTTGTGGATAGTGAAAGGTAATCTGGCAGCCAGTATGACGCTGGATGTATTGCCGCTTACTGATCCGCATGTCCTGTTGCAGTCGGTGCTGTCAGGTGTGGTGCCGGAGTTGTCGGCTATTGTCGGTGTTGTCATTGTGATCGCCTTCTATCTGCTGGTGGGAGGACGGGTCTACTGCTCCTGGGTATGCCCGGTAAACATAGTGACGGATGCCGCTGCCTGGTTACGTCGAAAACTCGGTATCAAAACCGCCTCACAGATGGCGAAGTCGACGCGTTACTGGATGTTGGGACTAACCTTGGTCCTGCCTCTGATAACCGGCTCGCTGGTCTGGGAGCTGTTCAATCCGGTATCAATGTTGTTCCGCGGCATTGTTTTCGGAATGGGCATGGCATGGATTCTGATCGTAGGAATCTTCCTGTTTGATCTGTTCATTGCCAAGAATGGATGGTGTGGAAGGCTCTGTCCGGTAGGCGCGTTTTACAGCCTGTTGGGTGCCGGGAGTGCAATCAGGATCGTTGCGGCTGAGAGGGAGAGCTGTAACGACTGCATGGATTGCTTTGTAGTCTGTCCGGAGAAGCAGGTAATCAAACCTGCCTTGAAAGGGGCGGATAAGGGGATAGGGCCGGTTATCCTCTCTGCTAACTGCACAAATTGTGGTCGCTGTATTGATGTATGTGCAAAAGATGTATTCCAGTTTGGGACCCGTTTTAACAACCTGATGGTGAACGCATCCGGAAAACAGCGTGAAGATGGAGCGCAGCATTCTATCTGAGCGCAGTTGACTGAGACCGTCAAATATCCGGATATCATGATTTAGAGCTTTATGGAGATCGAAATGAAAAAAGTAATCGTAACCCTAATGGTTGCCATGGTGACACTCATGTTCACCGGGGGCGCCTTTTCTGGAGTCACCTCGCTTCGGGGGGATAAGGAGTTGACAGCGGGAGCGGATGAGAATCCGATGCGCAAGCAGGTAATCACCCAGGGTGCCGTTGAGCGCAGCTACAAGATCCAGCCACCAATGATCCCGCATAAGATTGACAAGGAGACCATCAATCTCAAAACGAACACCTGCATGAAGTGTCATTCTGAAAAGACCTATGAACAGAAAAAAGCGCCAAAGGCGGGTGATTCGCACTATGTGTCACGGGACGGTAAGGTTCTGGAAACCATTTCTACCCGTCGATACTTTTGTAACCAGTGCCATGCACCTCAGTTGAATGCAGATCCAATCGTTAATAACCGGTTCGAAGGCGCGAAGTAAGCGTCATCGATAGAGCCTGGACTCATCCCCCGATTCAACTAACGTTGGGTCGGGGGATGTTGATTGATTACGAACAATTACATGAATCATCAGCATCGGTAAGATGCCGGTCAGAGATAACAAAGAAGATAGTGGGGTCGTGAAAATGAATAATGGTGCCAAACGCGGAGTGCTCGGTTTGCTGGTGGTCGGCATTGTCCTGGGTATCGTTCTCTGGGGCGGGTTCAACACCGCCATGGAGGCAACCAATACCGAACAGTTCTGTATCTCCTGCCATGAGATGGAAGAGAATGTCTATCAGGAGTTACAGGATACTATCCACTTTACCAACCGAACCGGGGTGCGCGCGACCTGTCCTGATTGCCATGTGCCCAAAGACTGGGTGCACAAGGTGGTTCGCAAGATAAAGGCGAGTAACGAGATTTATCACAAACTCATGGGCACCATCGATACGCCGGAGAAGTTCGAGGCCAAGCGGTTGCAACTGGCGCAGAATGTCTGGAAGGCGATGAAGGATACCGATTCCCGGGAGTGCCGAAACTGCCACAACTTTGATTCCATGGATTTTACTCGTCAGGAGGGCCGTAGCGCCGACTCCCATGATGAAGCCATTGAGAAGGGCTACACCTGTATCGATTGTCACAAAGGTATCGCCCATGCACTGCCGGAGGGCTATGACCCGGCGGAAGATATGCCTGGTGAAGGTTGATCCCGATACAGTAAGTAAATGCCTGGCATGGAATGGTCCGGGCCGATTTGAACAATAGTCCGCTGGATTTGTCCAGCGGGCTATTGTTTTTTACCTGATAACAGGAAACAATTGCATTTCAATTGCTGGGATGAGAAACCATGACTGCACTCATTGATCGTTTTGATCGAAAGATCGAGTATCTGCGGCTCTCAGTGACGGATCGCTGCGATTTTCGCTGTTTCTATTGCATCCCGAAGGGATTTAAAGGCTTTACCGAAGTCGAGGATCGACTGAAGCTGGATGAGTTCATCCGGCTGATCCGGGTGTTTAGCGAAATGGGTGTCAGCAAGGTACGTCTGACGGGTGGTGAACCGCTGATCCATAAGGACATCGAGGCGATGGTCCGGGGTATTGCCGCACTACCGGATGTCGAAGATTTCTCCATGAGTACCAATGCGTCCCATCTGGCGCAACATGCCCGGATGCTCAAGGATACCGGGGTAGGGCGTATTAATGTCAGTCTGGACTCTCTGGATCCGGAAGTATTTCACCAGATTACCCAAGGTGACCTGAACAAGGTGATCGACGGGTTGATGGAGGCGAAACGGGTCGATCTCTATCCAATCAAGATTAATATGGTGGTGATGCGGGACCTGAATCTCCATGAGGTGGGTGATATGGTCGATTTCTGTATCGAAAATCGCTTCACCTTGCGATTCATTGAAACCATGCCGGTGGGTGCGGCCGGACAGGAGGCGCGGGACCTCTATGTGCCGCTGGACGAGGTTCGGCAGATTCTGGAACAGCGTTTCAAGCTGGAGCCGGCACGGATGAAAGGGGCTGGCCCCGCCAAGTATTTCAAGATAGTCGATAAACGCATCAAGATCGGTTTTATCACGCCCATGTCGCAGCATTTCTGTGAAGATTGTAATCGGGTACGGCTCTCATCCGAAGGTACGCTCTACCTCTGTCTGGGGCAGCAGGATAAACTGGAATTGAAACCTTTATTACGCAAGGGGCTCTCGGATGATCAGCTCAAGGAGGAGATCCTGGCGGCGATCCAGCGCAAACCGGAGAAGCACGAGTTCAATACCAGTCCCGATCAGGTTGTGCGTGTCATGTCCATGACCGGCGGCTGACAGAACCAGTCACTAGTGCCGATGAACGAACCAAAGACCATTGAGTGGTTTTACGATTTTATCTCCCCTTATGCCTATCTGGCGAGTCAGACCCTGGAGCAGTTTCCTACTCATGTGCGGATTGTGCATCGACCGATTCTCTTTGCCGGGCTGCTAAAGCAGTGGGAAACGCGGGGCCCGGGTGAGATTGCGCCGATGCGCAAATTCACCTATCGACAGATTGCCTGGCTGGCGGAAAAAAACGCTATCCCGATCAAGTTTCCACCCGTTCACCCGTTCAATCCACTGAAACTGTTGCGTCTGAATATCGCCCTCGGAGACGACGTCCCGTCCATTGCTGACCGCCTGTTCAGATTTGTCTGGGCTGAAGGAAAGAGCAGTGACAACCCGGCCGATTGGGCCGCTTTAGTCGATGATTTTGGGTTGAGCAGCACAGAGGTTGAACGTCTGGTCAGTGCACCCGCTGTCAAGGCGCAGCTGATCGCCAACACCGAACAGGCAATCGCCAGGGATATATTTGGTGTGCCGGGTTTTATCCTGGATGACGAGGTGTTCTGGGGGTTTGATTCCATGCCGTTCATTAACGACTATCTGCGGAACCCGGCACTATTCAATCGACCAGCCATGCAGCAGGCCGACGGAGTGGGCGAAGGTATCAAAAGGCGCTGATGCCGCAGTCGTACAATCAGGGAAGCACTTTCCGAAATGGCTTGACCGAGATTTGCGAAAAGACACCCGTTTGAGTGTAAGGATCGTCATCGGCCCAAGCCTTGGCCTCTTCCAGGCTGGAGAACTCAGCGATTATCAGACTCCCGCTGAAGCCCGCAGGTCCCGGGTCTTCACTGTCAATCGCCGGATGGGGGCCAGCCAATAGCAGCCGACCTTCAATCTGCAATTGCTTGATTCGATCCAGGTGCTCAGGACGCGCCTGAAGGCGGGCTTCCAGGCTGTCTTCTCGATCCGTACCCATGATTGCGTAAAACATTCAACTCTCCTCAGGGGTTGTTTTCTGTTCTTCTTCAGTTTCAGTAATGAACTTTGCCAGATAGAGGGCCTGAAGGATGATAAACAGAATGGTCATTCCCATCATGCCAAATAGCTTGAAATTGACCCAGGCCGCTTCGGAGAAATTGAAAGCCACGTACAGATTGACCACGCCCATGGCGACAAAGAACAGGCTCCAGGCCAGGTTGAGTCGACTCCAGACCGGAGGAGGCAGCGCAACACTTTTGCTCATCATCCTCTCAACCAGCGGTTTGTTGCCGATGAAATGGCTGCCGAGAAACACGATGGCGAACAGCCAGTTGACTACCGTCGGCTTCCATTTGAGGAATAATGGATCCTGCAGGTAGAGGGTTAGGCCACCAAACAGCAGCACCAGTAGCAGGGTGACCAGGTGCATCTTTTCCACCTTGTGGTGTCGGAACCAGTTATAGCCGACCTGAGCGATGGTGGCGACAATGATGACGGCGGTCGCCACATAGAAGTCATACATTTTGTAAGCGATGAAAAAAAGTATGACGGGGAACAGATCGCTGAGAAACTTCATGATTTTATAGTCGGGCCTGGTTATTGAGTGCAGCAGGATAGCATAGATTACTCCTGCCTCAGCAGTAGAACTGTGCTTTTCAGTCGTGCGAGCGGGTGGTGATGGATGTTGCACCAGGAGTGAATCAATCTGCCAGTCTTTGGGTTACAATGGATGGATGAATGTCTGTTACGATCTCCATACCCATTCCACGGCATCGGATGGAACCCTGTCTCCTTCTGAGCTGGTGGCCCGCGCCGTGGTGGCAGGTGTTGATGTGTTGGCGTTGACTGACCACGATACCACCGAAGGTATACAGGAGGCCTCGGTAGCCGCCAGGGGCAGCGGGATATGCCTGGTCACTGGCGTGGAGATCTCCGTAACCTGGGGCGGCCAGGTCGTGCATATCGTGGGGTTGGGCTTTGATCCGGAGAATAAAACCCTGCAGGCAGGTCTTGCGGAACTGCGTCATTTTCGTGAGTGGCGCGCGGAGGAGATAGGAAGACGTTTGGAAAAACATGGAATATCCGGGGCTTATGAAGGAGCAAAGGGATATTCCAATGGGCACCTGATCAGCCGTACCCATTTCGCCCGGTTCCTGGTCGAGCGGGGTTACGCTCCTGATATGCGCAAGGTGTTCAAGCAGTTTCTGACGCAAGGGAAACCCGGCCATGTGGCCGGCGAATGGGCTGATCTGGACAAGGCGGTGAGTTGGGTCAATGATGCGGGTGGGGAAGCGGTGATTGCGCATCCGGCTCGATACGGCATGACCCGAACCAAGTTGAGACGCCTGATTGGCGAATTCCGCGAGTCCGGTGGCGTTGCGCTGGAAGTGGTCTCCGGAAGCCATAGCAAGGATGAGGCTTTCACCATGGCGAAGCATAGCGGTGATTTCTCTCTGCGGGCTTCCGTTGGCTCGGATTATCATGGACCCGAAACACCCTGGGTCGACCTGGGTAAGCTGTCCGCGCTACCGGATAACGCGGTTCCCATCTGGCACGGCTGGCCCGCTTTTGCGGTGTCGATCCCGGCCTGATTCTCTCCCATTTATTCACCTATCTTTTTCGATTCGTAACTCATGGCACAGTTTTTCCAGATTCACCCCGAAAACCCGCAGTTGCGGCTGATACGCAGTGCGGTAGAGATCATTCGCCAAGGTGGTGTGGTGGTTTATCCCACTGATTCCAGCTACGCATTAGGTTGCCACATTGGTGATAAGACGGCGATGGAGCGGATTCGCACCATTCGCAAGCTGGACGACAAACACAATTTCACCCTGGTCTGCCGCGATCTATCAGAGATTGCCATCTATGCCAAGATTGAAAACCAGCACTACCGGATGCTGAAGACTCTGACCCCCGGCCCGTACACCTTTATTCACATGGCAACCAAACAGGTTCCCCGGCGATTGCAGCATCCGAAAAAAAAGACTATCGGCATTCGTGTGCCGGATAACGCGATTGCCCAGGCACTGTTGGCGGAGTTGGATGAACCGCTGATGAGTACAACGTTGATTCTGCCGGGCGAAGAGATGCCGCTGACCGATCCCTATGAGATGCGGGATATCCTCAGTCACCAGGTGGATCTGGTGATCGACGGCGGCTACTGTGGTTTTGAGGACAGCACGGTGGTGGACATGGAAGGGGATGCGCCGGTGGTGGTGCGGGCCGGAAAGGGCGATACGTCCCTGTTCGAGTCTTGAGCAGATATCAGCGCAAATGAGACGGGTATAATCGACCGATGGAAGGATTAACTACAACTCAACAACTTGCCGTGCTGTTTCTTCCGGTGCTGTTCGCGATTACCGTACATGAAGCGGCCCATGGCTGGGTGGCGAAAAAGCTGGGGGATCAGACCGCGAATCTGCTGGGGCGTGTCACCCTCAATCCGCTACGTCATATTGACCCTATCGGCACCATACTGGTGCCCTTGGCTATGTTTGCCCTTACCGGGTTTCTGTTTGGCTGGGCCAAACCGGTACCGGTGGATAGCAGAAAACTGAGACAACCCAGGCGGGATATGGCGTTGGTGGCAATTGCCGGCCCTGGCGCAAACCTGATCATGGCAATTTTCTGGGCCGGTATGATCCACCTGGGGATAATCCTGGGCGATGACTATGCCTGGTTTGCCCTGCCCATGGTTTACATGGGATCTGCCGGGATACTCATCAACGCCTTTCTGATGGTGTTGAACCTGATCCCGATCCTGCCGCTGGATGGGGGGCGTGTGGTCGCTTCCCTGTTGCCTCCACGTCTGTCCATGCAGTATGCGCGGCTGGAACCGTGGGGATTAATGATTGTGGTGGCCCTCTTGTTCAGCGGCTTGCTTGGCAGTGTTGTGCAGCCCGGCGTGGGTCTGGTGCAGAGTTTCAGCGCCTGGATAGTGGGTTTGAGCTGAACACTTTGCTAATCTGGATCCAACGCTCCGGCGGAGCGTTGGTGTTTTTCGCTATAACTGATAGTTTTGTAATAAAAACGTTAACTTGAGGTAAAAATCTTGAACTCTGTTCCCGCGCAACATGCCCGTGTACTGTCCGGCATGCGACCGACTGGCCGTCTTCACCTCGGTCACTACCATGGTGTCTTGAAAAACTGGGTTGAACTCCAGCACGAATATGAGTGCTTCTTCTTTGTGGCCGACTGGCATGCCCTGACGACCCATTACGAGGACCCCAGCATTATTCCCAATAGCGTCATGGAGATGGTAATCGACTGGCTGGCGGCAGGGGTGAATCAGGGCGAGGCAAAGATTTTTATTCAATCCCAGGTGCCGGAGCACGCGGAACTCCATCTGCTGCTCTCCATGATCACCCCGCTGGGCTGGCTTGAAAGAGTGCCGAGCTATAAGGATCAGCAGGAGAAGCTGAAAGAGAAGGATCTGGCCACCTATGGTTTCCTTGGGTACCCGCTGCTGCAGGCGGCCGACATCCTGATCTATAAGGCAGGACTGGTGCCGGTGGGTGAGGATCAGGTCTCTCACGTTGAGTTTACCCGGGAAGTGGCGCGTCGCTTCAATCATATCTATGGCCGGGAGGCAGGATTTGAGGAAATGGCCGAGCAGGCCATCAAAAAGATGGGTAAAAAGAATGCCAAGCTGTACAGTCGCTATCGCAAATCCTACCAGGAACAGGGTGATCAGGCGGCACTGGATGCGGCCCGGGCGCTGCTGGACAGTCAGCAGAATATCACGGTGAATGATCGTGACAGGCTGTTTGGCTATCTGGAGGGGAGTGGTCGGGTGATTCTGCCGGAACCGCAGCCGTTATTGACCAAGGCCTCCAAAATGCCCGGGCTGGATGGACAGAAAATGTCCAAATCCTATGGCAATACCATCGCTCTCAGAGATGATCCAGAGGTGATTGAAAAGGCGCTGCGAACCATGCCGACCGACACCAACCGGGTGCGTCGTACGGACCCGGGAGATCCCGATCGCTGTCCGGTATGGCAATTTCACCTCGTCTACTCGAACGAGGGCGTCAAGGCTTGGGTGCAGGAGGGTTGCCGCAGTGCCGGGATAGGGTGTGTCGAGTGCAAGCAGCCGGTGATCGATGCTGTACTGCAGGAGCTGAAACCGATCCAGGAGCGCGCAAGGGCATTCGAGGCCCAGCCGGAGTTGGTCCGGTCCATTATTGCCGAAGGGTGCGAAGCGGCACGGGATATGGCCCAGGCGACCATGGTTGAGGTGCGTCATGCCATGAGCATGAACTACCGTTAGCCAGGGTTATTTGGCTGGTTCAATGGATATTCTTCGCGATGAATGATCAGCGTATCATGGACCACCGAATAACATTATTGTCAGGATTAAAATGTCAGATAAGGAACTGAATCTGCCGCTGCATCCGCATCCTGAACAGGAAGAGATGCCCTTTGCCATGGTGCAGGGAGCCCCCTGGACGACGCTCCCGAAGGATCTCTATATACCACCGGACGCGCTGGAAGTGTTCCTCGACGCCTTTGAGGGGCCGCTGGATCTTTTGCTCTATCTGATCAAACGACAGAATCTGGACATTCTGGACATTCCTATCGCCGAGATCACCTCCCAGTACATGGAGTATGTGGATCTGATGAAAGATATCCGTCTGGAGTTGGCGGCGGAGTATTTGGTGATGGCGGCCATGCTGGCGGAGATCAAGTCCCGAATGCTGCTGCCACGGCAGGAGGACCTGGAAGATGAGGAGGGCGATCCGCGTGCCGAACTGATCAGGCGGCTGCAAGAGTATGAGCGCTACAAGCAGGCGGCCGAGGATATCGATAGTCTACCCCGGATGGGCCGGGACCTGTTTCAGGCCGAAGCCGAGGTACCGGACCGGGTTATTCAGCGACGTCCGCCCGATGTGGACCTGCGAGAGCTTCTGTTTGCCTTGAAAGAGGTCATGCACCGGGTCGATATGTTCAGTCATCACCATGTGCAGATGGAGGCGCTCTCGGTACGGGAAAAGATGTCCGGCATCCTGGAGCGTATTAACGCTGAGAGCTTTACTGAGTTCACCCAGCTATTTGATCCCACTGAGGGTCGTCTCGGGGTGGTGGTCACCTTCCTGGCGGTTTTGGAACTGATCAAGGGGGCCTTGATCGATCTCATTCAGGCGGAAAGTTTTGGACCCATCCATGTTAAGGCCGTAGCCAATGCGGAACACTAAACCGGGATGCGGTACAGGGTTGCCTGACAGATTATTACTACAATTCAGTGGGTGCCACACCCCTGGTGGAAGATCGGTCTGACCGAAATATCGATGATGGAAAAACTGAAACAGATAGTCGAAGCCGCCTTGCTGGCCGCGGGTGGTCCGTTAACGGTTGAGCGACTGCAGGAGCTGTTCCTGGAAGAAGAACGGCCGGAAAAGAGTGCCCTGCGTGAAGCCGTCGCCGCCTTGGTGGAGGATTACAGCGGACGCGGTATCGAGATCGCGGAGGTGGCCGGCGGATATCGGATCAACGTGCGTGAAGAATATGCCCCCTGGGTTTCCCGGCTGTGGGAGGAGCGGGCACCTCGCTATTCCCGGGCATTGATGGAGACCCTGGCCCTGATCGCCTATCGACAACCGATAACGCGGGGAGAAATTGAAGAGGTTCGCGGGGTCAGCGTCAGCAGCAATATTGTAAAAACCCTGCTGGAACGCGAATGGGTCCGGGTGGTGGGGACGCGAGATGTACCTGGAAAACCGTCACTCTATGCCACCACCCGGGAATTCCTGAACTATTTTGGCCTGAAAAGCCTGGACGAGCTACCTACCCTTCAGCAGATACGCGATCTGGACTCCATCAACCGGGAGCTGGAGTTGGCGGAACCGGGCAGCGAGGCGGCCGGCGACACAGCCATGGCCGATCTGGCGGAGTCTGCGGTATCAGTATTGGAAGAGCTGTCTGATGATGACAGTGGGGATGATACCGCGTTATCAGTTGATCACCTGGCGGAAGTTATCTCACTGCATACGGATGATGTCCCTGCTGAGGAAATGGATGCGGAGCCCGACCCGGCAATTGATTCGCCTGTGGAGATCGGCGCCGAATCTGATCCCGGTGATAGGTTGCAATCGCCTGCTTCAGATGAGAAAAAACATGAAGAATAAGCCGCAACATATGGAATCAGGAGAGCGTTTGCAGAAAGTATTGGCGAACGCAGGATTCGGTTCGCGCCGCGAGATTGAGCGACAAATAGAGGCGGGTGAGGTGTCAGTCAACGGTAAGACGGCCCAGCTTGGGGACCGGGTGACACCCGAAGATACCATCTATATCGGCCGGACCAAGGTGGGGGCATGGCGACTCAAGAAGCAACAGGGCCAGGTCATTATCTATAACAAGCCGGAAGGTGAGTTGGTCACCCGGGATGATCCCGGTGGTCGTCCCACGGTGTTTTCCCGTCTTCCGAAATTGGTCGGCAGCCGATGGATTGCGGTCGGTCGACTGGATCTTAATACCAGTGGCTTGATGATATTTACCACAGATGGCGAACTGGCCAACAAGTTGATGCACCCCTCGCAACAGATTGAGCGGGAGTATGCTGTGCGGGTCAATGGCGAGGTCTCCCGCGAAAAGCTGCAGCAGTTGGTGAACGGTGTAGAGCTGGAGGATGGATTTGCCCGCTTCGAGGATATTGTCGAATCGGGAGGCGAGGGGCGCAATCGCTGGTTTCACGTGGTGATCATGGAGGGCAGGAACCGGGAGGTGCGGCGTTTGTGGGAGTCGGTGGATCTCAAGGTCAATCGCCTGAAGCGGGTGCGCTTTGGCCCCTTGTTTCTGGATAGCAGTCTGGCTATGGGACGGCACCGACAACTGACGGAGCAGGAGTTGAGCGACCTGATGCTTGCTACCGGGGCCGCGGCGGAGCCCGCAGCGAAAAAACGTGCGCGGGGCAGGAAAGGTAAACCGTTGCGGAACAAGACAACATCCAGGCGATGAGTGCGGTAAGCACGTACCCAGAGCGCAACTTCAGTCAAATCTACCATACCCTGTTGGATCACTACGGGCCGCAACACTGGTGGCCGGCTGATACGGCGTTTGAGGTAATGGTTGGTGCGGTCCTGACCCAGAATACCGCCTGGCGCAATGTGGAGGCGGCGATCAAAAACCTGAAAGCGGCTGATCTGCTCGCTGCCGACAGGATAATCAACTGTCCGGACGTCGAATTGGCGCAGCTGCTACGACCTGCAGGCTATTTCAATATCAAGACAAGGCGTCTGAAGAATCTCTGTCAGTTGCTGTATAAAGCCGGTTTTGCGCAGCTTCAGGAGATGTCCACCAGCGAACTGCGTCGGCAATTGTTGGCGGTGAATGGTGTGGGGCCGGAAACCGCTGACGACATCCTGCTCTATGCCTTTCAACGACCGGTTTTTGTGATCGATGCTTACACTCGACGGATATTTTCAAGATTTGGACTGGTGTCCGGTAATGAGAGCTATGAAGTGCTGAGGACCCGGTTTGAAGGATCGCTTGATGCATCCGCAGCAATTTATAATGAATATCATGCCTTGATAGTACAGCATGCAAAGCAGGCTTGCCGGGTCAAACCGGCGTGCAACCGCTGCGTTCTACACTCCAGGTGTGAATATCCCGATAAATAGTACGATTATCCTATAAAAAAACAAAAAAAATTTCGCCTAACCCTGAGGCCGATGCTAGAATTATTTTTTTTGGACAACGATGGAAACACGCATGGCATACGACAAGATTAAAGTTCCGGCCGACGGCGACAAAATTACCGTTAACTCCGATTTCTCCCTCAGTGTTCCCAATCGCCCGATCATCCCTTATATAGAAGGTGATGGCATCGGTGTCGACATTACCCCGGTGATGAAAAAGGTGATCGATGCGGCGGTGGAAAAGGCATATGGTGGCGAGCGCAGTATTGCCTGGATGGAGATCTTTGCCGGTGAAAAGGCCAACAATCTTTACGGTGGCGACACTTGGCTGCCGGAAGAGACCTACGAGGCCGTCAAGGAGTTCACCGTGTCCATCAAGGGTCCGCTTACCACCCCTGTCGGTGGCGGCATGCGATCCCTGAATGTGGCGTTGCGGCAGGTGCTGGATCTGTTCGTCTGTCTACGTCCGGTGCGCTACTACGAAGGGACGCCCAGCCCGCTGAAGCGTCCCGACCTGACCGATATGGTGATCTTCCGGGAGAACTCGGAGGACATCTATGCCGGGATCGAGTGGGAAGAGGGTACCGATGATGTCAAGAAAGTGATCGATTTCCTGCAGGGTCAGATGGGTGTTACCAAGATCCGCTTCCCGGAGTGCTCCGGGATCGGGGTCAAGCCTGTTTCACGTGATGGCACTCGTCGTCTGGTCCGCAAGGCGTTGCAGTATGCCATAGACAACGATCGCAGTTCGGTTACCCTGGTACATAAGGGTAACATCATGAAGTTTACCGAAGGTGCCTTCAAAAATTGGGGTTATGAGATTGCCAAGGACGAGTTCGGTGCCGTTGAGATCGATGGGGGTCCCTGGTGCAGTTTCAAGAATCCCAAGACCGGCAACGAGATCATCGTTAAGGACTCAATTGCGGATGCCTTCCTGCAGCAAATCCTGCTGCGTCCTGCCGAGTATGATGTGATTGCGACTTTGAACCTGAACGGAGACTACATCTCTGATGCGCTGGCGGCACAGGTGGGCGGTATCGGTATTGCGCCGGGTGCCAATTTGTCTGACACCGTCGCCATGTTCGAGGCAACTCATGGTACTGCGCCAAAATATGCGGGCCTGGACAAGGTAAACCCCGGGTCACTGATCCTCTCTGCGGAGATGATGTTGCGGCACATGGGATGGGTCGAGGCGGCAGATCTGGTCGTCAAGGCGATGTCCGGGGCAATCAAGGCGAAAACCGTGACCTACGACTTCGAGCGTCTGATGGAGGGTTCGACTCTGTTGAGTTGCTCTGCATTCGGTGATGCGATGATTGCAAATATGTAATCCGACGCCCGCAGGTAAAAAAGCCCGTGACGAATATCGTTACGGGCTTTTTTTTGGCCAATCAACTGACCTTAAGAGCATGGTATAACACCAGACATTGGTGAGCGCGGGTCTGGTGTGAAACGGTGTCTTTAGTCACCCGCATCACCTGGGTGAGTACAGGTGACGCGGGGTGTTAATAAAATATGTCAGGCTTCAGCAATTGACTGCAGATTAGCCGCGTGCAGGCCCTTGGGGCCTTCTTCAAGTTCGAACTGAACTTTCTGGCCCTCTTTGAGTGTTTTATAGCCATCCATACTGATAGCTGAAAAGTGAATGAAAATATCCTGTTCACCTTGATCAGGTGTGACAAACCCGTAACCTTTTGCGTTGTTGAACCATTTAACAGTGCCAGTTGCCATGACGCGTACTCCTCCAGTACTCCAAGTACAGACAAAATTCATCACTGCATAGGCCGCGGGGCTATTGTTATTTAATTAATGCCCGTTGAGTTATGCAGATCACGAATGTAAAGCGGGTAGAAAATCCCACGGCGATCATAAATTAAATTTCTACCCCCCTCAATCTAATTAGTATAGCGATTCGGAACGGTTGGTCAAATATTAGACATTTCACGGCATAATAATAGGGTAGTTGAGATGGATTAATTTGTCGTGAAATAAGGGATAATCAGGGTTCGGGCAATGATAGTGTCGGGAACGAAAATTCCTTCCCTTGCCATTGCTGGGGCGAGGTTTACGGAAAATTTTTATTTACTAGAATTAGGCTATGACGGATAAAACCAATCCATATGATGATGGCGGGCTGGCGGTTGAGACTTCCAAGCCGAAGCTCAAGCGGCCGCCTATGTTTAAGGTCCTGTTATTGAATGATGACTACACACCGATGGAGTTTGTAGTTCTGGTGCTGGAATCTTTTTTCAAGATGGACCGTGAGAAAGCCACCCAGATTATGTTGAATGTACATACTCGTGGCGTTGGCGTTTGTGGGGTCTACACTAAGGATGTGGCGGAGACGAAAGTGGCTCAAGTCAATGAGTTTTCCCGAAGCCACCAACACCCGTTACTCTGTGCGCTGGAGGAAGCCTGATACTCTCTGTTCGAACTGTCGGATTGTCGAGTAGTCAATAGGATATAACACCCATTTCAGTCACTCTTGTTACCAGGAAGTCAAGGTCAGCCATGTTAAGTAAAGAGCTAGAATTCACCCTGAACCAGGCCTTCATGGAGGCACGGGACAGGCACCACGAGTATATGACGGTAGAGCATCTGCTGTTGGCCTTGTTGGATAACCCGACCGCCGTCAATGTCCTACGTGCGTGCGGTGCGGACACTGAGGTATTGCGACGTGATATCGACCAGTTCATCGAGGAGACCACACCGCTGTTGCCGGACGATACTGAACATGAGACTCAGCCGACCCTTGGCTTTCAACGGGTGCTTCAGCGCGCTGTCTACCATGTCCAATCTTCTGGCCGGGATGAGGTGACCGGTGCCAATGTGCTGGTCGCCATTTTCAGTGAACAGGAGTCACAGGCGGTTTTCTTTCTGCATCAGCAGGATATAGCGCGTCTTGATGTGGTCAACTATATCTCTCATGGTATCTCCAAGGTTCACGGTGAGTCGGAACAGCGGGATGAAATCAGCCGGAGCAGTGAAGAGATTGAGGTGGATTCACCGGCGTCCAACCCACTGGATAACTTCTCCACCAATCTGAACGAGCAGGCGAGACAGGGCAAGATCGACCCGTTGATCGGCCGTGGCCATGAAATTGAACGTACTGTTCAGATACTTTGTCGGCGCAGGAAAAATAATCCGTTGCTGGTGGGTGAGGCCGGTGTCGGCAAGACGGCCATTGCCGAAGGACTGGCAAAGAAGATTGTTGACCGGGAGGTACCGGAGATTCTGGCAAAATGTACTATCTACTCCCTCGATCTGGGCAGTCTGGTGGCGGGTACCAAGTATCGTGGTGACTTCGAGAAGCGGCTCAAGGCGGTATTGGCCCAGCTCAAGAAGGAGCCGGATACCATTCTCTTTATTGATGAAATCCATACCGTGATTGGTGCCGGTGCGGCATCCGGTGGAGTGATGGATGCATCAAACCTGATCAAGCCGGTACTGGCATCGGGAGAGCTTCGCTGTATCGGTTCGACGACCTACCAGGAGTTTCGTGGCATCTTTGAGAAAGACCGGGCGCTGGCCCGGCGCTTCCAAAAGATCGATGTGGAGGAGCCATCGGTTGAAGAGACTATTGAAATCCTGAGGGGATTGAAGAGTCGGTTTGAGGAGCATCATCAGGTCAGCTACTCCAACGAGGCGTTGCGGACGGCGGCGGAGCTGGCGGAACGCTATATCAATGATCGGCATCTTCCGGATAAGGCGATTGATGTAATTGACGAGGCAGGCGCCAGTGTACAGTTACAAGATGCCGACAATCGCAAGCTGTCGATTGAAGTGGAGGACATTGAGAACATTGTGGCCAAAATGGCACGTATACCACCCAAGAGTGTCTCGGTGTCTGATGTCGAGGCACTGAAAAACCTTGACCGCAATCTCAAGATGGTGGTGTATGGCCAGGACGAGGCGATTTCTACCCTCACTGCAGCCATTCGCATGAGCCGTTCGGGACTTGGAACTGAACAAAAGCCGGTCGGTTCCTTCCTGTTTGCCGGCCCGACCGGCGTGGGTAAAACCGAGGTTACCCGACAGCTGGCGCGAATTTTGGGTATAGAGTTGATTCGCTTCGATATGTCCGAGTACATGGAAAGACACACGGTTTCCCGTCTGATCGGTGCACCTCCCGGCTATGTCGGTTTTGATCAGGGAGGACTGTTGACCGAGGAGATCAGCAAACATCCACATTCCGTGCTGTTGCTGGATGAAGTTGAGAAGGCGCATCCGGATGTGTTTAATCTGCTTCTACAGGTGATGGACCACGGCACACTCACCGACAATAACGGCCGCAAGGCTGACTTCAGGAATGTGGTGATTGTGATGACCACCAATGCCGGTGCCGGCGAGATGGCCAGGGCTTCTATCGGCTTCACCTCTCAGGATCACACCAGTGATGGTATGGAGTCGATCAAGAAGATGTTCTCACCGGAATTTCGCAACCGACTCGACGCGATCATCCAGTTCAAGTCACTGCCGCTGGATGTGATCGGCAATGTGGTGGACAAGTTTATCTTCGAGCTCGAAGGTCAACTGGAAGAGAAGCATGTGACTCTGACGCTGGATGATGAGGCCAAGGAGTGGCTGGCGACGCACGGCTATGATTCAACCATGGGTGCCCGCCCGATGGCGCGCCTGATCCAGGAGAAGATCAAAAAGCCAATGGCAGAGGAGCTGCTGTTTGGCTCATTGTCGGAAGGCGGTCACATCAGGGTGACGGTAGTCGAAGGAGAGCTTACGCTGGAGATGGAGGGCTGCGCCATACATTGACCCAGCGCATCGTACAATTCGGTTAACGCGCGCGGTAGGTGATGCGGCCTTTGCTCAAATCGTAAGGGGTCAACTGAACAGTGACGGTGTCTCCGGTGAGGATGCGGATATAGTGTTTTCGCATCTTGCCGGAGATGTGGGCTGTAACGACATGACCGTTTTCCAGCTCAACGCGGAACATGGTGTTGGGGAGGGTCTCAATGACCGTCCCGTCCATCTCAATAAAATCTTCTTTTGCCATTCGGTTTCCTGGTTACCCTTAGTTGCTGGCGGCGGATTATAGCACATTGCCAGTCGAAATAAGCGGGCAATTATGAGTGAAAATCAGTATAAGGCAAGTGATTTGTTCATATTTTTACTTGTTTACTCACGCAATATGCGGCACGTCTTTCATTTTATTTGCACTCCGGAACCCTGATCCACGCATCGTCGATGAATACCTCGTGGGGAAGGTATTGACTCTTGTATGACATTTTCCGGCAATCCGGCACCCAATAGCCGAGATAAAGCCAGGGGAGTCCGCGTCTCTTACACTCCTGTATCTGCCAAAGCAGGCAGAAAACGCCCGGACTGCGCCGTTCAAGCGCCGGATCAAAAAAAGTATAGACGGCAGAAAGGCCTTGCTGGAGTATGTCGGTGACCGCCACGGCGATCAGTTTCTCTTCCTGGTAGAAGGCAAAGCTGCTGCTGCGTGACCAGTTGCTGACGATAAATTGCTGGTAACCCTCCTCGGTGGTGGCCGCCATCCCGCCATCAGGGTGGCGTGCCCGCATGTAGCGTTGAAAGAGTTCAAAATGGGCCGGGTCAAATTCAGCCGGCTGCTCGATTACCTGGTAAAGCTTCTGCTGTCGGTTCCATATACGTCGCTGGATGCGGCGCGGCCGGAATTCATTCACCGGTATGCGTAGCGGGATGCACTGTCGACAGCCACGACAATCCGGGCGATAGATGCTGTCTCCACTGCGCCGGAATCCCCGATCGATCAGCGCTTCATAAAGCGACATGGAGTGGGCCCGATACGGGTCAACAAACAGGCTTCTTGCACGATTTTCATCGAGGTAAGCGCAGTCATGTTCCGGTGACAGGTAGAGCTGTACCATCGTTGATCCTCTGGTTTCACGCTTCATCAATACCCTCGGCCCAACTACCGGTAAATCCCGGTTGATTGCAGTAGCGTTGCAGAAGATCGCAGAAGTGTCTGCGCTCAATCTCCTCGGCGCCCAGAGAAATCAGATGTGAAGTATAAACCTGGCAATCGATCAGCCCAAAATCCCGGTCGGTCAGGTTCCCGGCCAAATGCACCAGGGCAATTTTGGAGGCATCGCGTATCCGGCTGAACATGGATTCACCAAAGAACACCCGGCCGATGGCGACCCCGTAGAGTCCGCCGACCAATTGGTTGTTTTGCCAAATCTCTGCGGAGTGGGCGAATCCCAGTCGGTGGAGTTGAATATATGCCTGTTTCATCTCCTCGGTAATCCAGGTCTCCTCACGGCCCGGTTGTGGCATGGCACAGGCATTGATTACCTCGGTAAATGCGGTATCGAAGGTAAATTGGTAGTTGCGATTACGTAGAGTTTTGCCCAGACTCCTGGAAATCTTGATACGCTCCGGAAAAAGTACGGTCCTGGGATCAGGCGCCCACCAAAGTATGGGCTGTTCGGACGAATACCAGGGGAAGATGCCGTGCCGGTAGGCGTTCAGCAAGCGGGTGGGCGATAGGTCACCACCCACGGCGAGAAGGCCGTCCGGTTCCTGTGCGGCATTTTCTACCGGTGGAAAGAGCTCCTCAGGATTGTCTGGATCAAGCAATGAAATCATAATTACGAGTGCTTGCCTTTTTGATGAATCTCTGCGATATGAACAATATAGGTATCTTGAAACAAATTCCATGCCCGAAAATATACTGAATCTACATGTCGGCAAGATGCTCCAGTTGCAGCGGATCTCCCCCGAGTTCAACGATCGCTACACCGTTACATTGATAGGATCTCTGTTGGGGCGAGGGATGATCGTAACCACGCCAGTGGTTCACGAAAGGACACAGTTTATTAAAGAAGGGTCCCGTTTTGCTGTACGTCTTCTGCACGGCAGCAAGGTAATGGGCTTTATTGCAACCGTTACGCACTCCGCCAGTAAGCCTTATCCCCATCTTCATATGAGCTATCCGGCGGAGATAGAGAGTCTTGCCGTCCGGAATGCCGAAAGGGTAACCACCAACCTGCCGGCACTGGTGAGAAATACCAGGCACGCCGACGACGATACTGCCTGGCAACCGGCACTGGTGAAGGATCTCAGCATGACGGGAGCAAGGTTGGAGAGCCTGGATCCGCTGGGTCGCACGGGTGAACGGTTAATCATGAAGCTTGATATCGATGTGTGTGGGGAGAGTGAGCGGATAATGGTGCTCACAGAGATTTGCAACCGTACGGTCGTTAGTGATAAACAGGATCAGCAGGAGACAAGATACTGTTGTGGCATCTCGTTTCTAAAGGTCAATCGGCTGCAGGAGGTGTTGCTTAATAACTGTGTGCTGCAACTGAAAAATGGCGGGTAGTGAGTGCCGGGCACCGGGCGAACAAGTCTGTCCAGTGTCCGGCGACCGCCTAGTTGGCAGACTCTTTTGCATCCAGATAGCGTTCGGCATCCAGTGCCGCCATACAGCCACTGCCGGCTGAGGTAACCGCCTGTCGGTAGACGTGGTCGGCCACATCCCCGGCAGCAAACACACCCTCAATGGTGGTTTGCGTGGCGTTGCCCTCCAGCCCACCGGTGACGGAGAGGTAGCCGTGCTGCATCTCAAGCTGCCCCTTGAACAGGTCGGTATTGGGTTTGTGCCCAATGGCGATGAAGATGCCCATCAGGTCGATCTCCTGGGTGGTCCCATCCTTGACGTTTTTAATCCGCATGCCGGTGACGCCACTCTGGTCCCCCAGGACCTCATCCAATACATGGTCCCACTCGATGGAGACATTGCCGTTTTCCGCTTTTTGGATCAGCTGGTCGGAAAGGATCTTTTCGGAACGGAATTTATCCCGACGGTGGACCACGACCACCTCGGAGGCGATATTAGAGAGATAGAGCGCCTCTTCAACCGCGGTATTGCCACCGCCAATCACGGCTACTTTCTGGTTTCGGTAAAAGAAACCGTCGCAGGTGGCGCAGGCAGAGATACCGCGTCCCTTGAAGTTTTCTTCTGATTCCAGTCCCAGGTACTGGGCCGATGCACCGGTGGCGATAATCAGCGCATCGCAGGTATAACTGCCCTGGTCGCCGGTCAGCCGGAACGGGCGTTGTGTCAGTTCGGCGGTGTGGATATGGTCGAAGATCACTTCAGTATCAAATCGCTCGGCATGTTTCAGCATGCGATCCATCAGTTCCGGCCCTTGCACACCGGCAAAATCGCCCGGCCAATTATCCACGTCAGTGGTGGTGGTCAGCTGGCCGCCCTGTTCCATTCCGGTGACCAGCACCGGTTGCAGATTAGCCCTGGCGGCGTAGATGGCGGCGGTATAGCCCGCAGGCCCCGATCCGAGGATCAGAAGACGGCAATGCTTGGTATCACTCATGTATAATTACTCCTGCGAATGTCCATGCAGACTGAACCACTCCACGTCAAGGATGGGTGGAACAGGCAATAAAGATATTACCATGGGGGTTTCCCTGGCAGTGACCGGGAACACCCACTAGCTGTTGGGTTTCAAGCCCAAGGGCAAGATGGGTGACGATGGTACGTAAAGCGTGATGGAGGGTAAAGACTCTTTTTGTCGATTCGGCGAAGATTCCTCCGCGTAACGCATGCTGTGCCTTATGTAATCAATAGCTATCAAGTTAGACTAAATAGCTACTCTAACTATATAATTTAAAAATCTATTTTTATTTTGGTGAATACGGTGGCACAAGCCAGTCAAACAGAACAGTTGCAGAATGACCGGGGAAGCGTTGCCGGGCAGCGGCTCAGAGAGGGCGCGCTGGTACTGCTGGTGGCCGTGTCGGCCTACCTGATGCTTTCGCTGGTCACTTATGCTCCCAATGACCCTGGCTGGTCTTATGCCGGTGCCCGTGAGTTCGCGGAGAATGCGGGTGGGCTGGTCGGCGCCTGGCTGGCCGATGTGTTGCTGAACCTGTTTGGCCTGTGGGGATACCTGTTTCCGTTGATGATCGGCTGGAGCGGCTGGTTGATCCTGAAGGAGCGAAATCCGGACAACAGTCTGAATCTCCCCATGGTTTCCCTTCGCTGGGTCGGTTTCCTGCTGACCCTTATCGCCGGCAGCAGTCTGGCGGCACTGCATCTCTCCCACATTGCAACCTTTCTGCCGGGCGGCTCCGGCGGCATGCTCGGGGCGTTCTTCCAACAACAGCTGGTAAGTGTTTTCAGCTTCGCCGGCGGCAGCTTGCTGCTGCTCGCACTGATGCTGTCCGGATTCACGCTGTTTACCGGGATCTCCTGGTTCCAGGTGATGGATGGCGTGGGCGGTCTGATGCTGCATTTCTTGCGTTACCTGGGATCATTCCAGGGCCGCTTGGCGGAGGCGCGCAAGGCCAAGGAGGTGAAAAAACGCCGCAGTGAAACTTTCAAGGCCGAGAAGAAGCGGATCGAGAAACGTGTACCTCCCAAGATCGAGCCGGTCATTCGGGAGGTCAAGACCAGTGAAAGGGTCGAGAAGGAGAAGCAGGTTCAGCTGTTCGATACGGTAGAGGCGGGCGGCCTGCCGCCGCTCGGGTTGCTGGATGAGGCGAGAAAGAGCGGTCTTGGCTACTCCAAGGAGGCCCTGGCCGCCATGTCACAGCTGGTCGAACTAAAGCTGAAGGATTTCGGGATTGAAGTGGAAGTGGTGGCGGTTCATCCGGGACCGGTCATTACCCTGTTTGAGCTCCAGTTGGCACCGGGCACCAAGGCCAGCAAGATCACCAATCTGTCCAAGGACCTGGCGCGTGCGCTCTCCACCATCAGCGTCCGTGTGGTGGAGGTGATCCCGGGCAAGAGCGTCATCGGCCTGGAGATCCCCAATGAACATCGGGAGATGGTCTTTCTGAGCGAGGTCTTGAAGTCGGAGGCCTATGACTCGGCCAAATCCCGTCTGACTCTCGCACTGGGCAAGGATATTGCAGGAAATCCCGCCGTGGCGGATCTGGGCAAGATGCCTCATGCCCTGATTGCCGGTACCACCGGTTCGGGTAAATCGGTGGCGATCAACGCCATGATCCTGAGCCTGCTGTACAAGGCCTCGCCCAAAGAGGTCCGTCTGATCATGGTGGACCCCAAAATGCTGGAACTGTCAGTCTATGAAGGCATTCCCCATCTGCTGACGCCGGTGGTCACCGATATGAAGGAGGCGGCCAACGCCCTGCGCTGGTGTGTGGGAGAAATGGAGCGACGCTATCGGTTGATGGCGGCATTGGGGGTGCGAAATATTGCCGGCTATAACAAGAAGGTGAGTGAAGCGGAAAAGCGCGGCGAGCCGATCAAGGACCCACTGTTCCAACCGGACCCGCTGTTCGAGGCGCAGGAAGTGCCCAATTTGGAACGCCTGCCTTACATCGTGGTGATTATCGATGAGCTGGCGGATATGATGATGGTGGTCGGGAAAAAAGTGGAGGAGCTGATCGCCCGCCTGGCCCAGAAAGCGCGGGCCTCGGGCATTCACTTGCTGCTGGCTACCCAGCGCCCTTCGGTGGATGTGATTACCGGATTGATCAAGGCCAATATTCCCACCCGCATCGCCTTCCAGGTCTCATCCCGGATCGATTCCCGGACCATCCTGGATCAGATGGGGGCGGAGCATCTGCTGGGGCATGGCGACATGCTCTATCTGCAGCCGGGCGGCAGCTTTACCCAGCGTCTGCACGGTGCCTTTGTGGATGATAATGAAGTGCACCGGGTGGTTAATCATCTGAAAAAGAGCGGCAAACCTGACTATATCGAGGAGATACTCAGGGAACCAACCGAGATGATTCCGGGTCTCTCTGGAGAAGCGGGGGATACGGAAGATAGTGATCCCCTGTATGATGAGGCGGTACAGATTGTTACCGAATCCCGGCGTGCCTCCATTTCGGGGGTGCAGCGCCGCTTGAAAATCGGTTACAACCGAGCCGCCCGATTAATTGAAGAGATGGAACGAACCGGTATCGTCTCTCCCGCCCAGTCCAACGGTAACCGTGAGGTGCTGGCGCCTCCACCCCCCGAGATGTGATGTGACTAATTATTTAAAGATGTGTAAATGGCTTTCTCTACTGCTGTTGTGGGTTGTGGCGCCAGTCTCGGCCAGCTCTTCGCTGCAGCAGATGGAGCGGTTTCTCACCGATATGCAGAGTCTGCAGGCCCGTTTTGAACAGTCGATCCTGGATCCCCAGCAGCGACAGGCGGCACGCTCCCAGGGGGTTTTCTCCATGCAGCGGCCTGGCCGTTTTCGCTGGGATTATTCAGAGCCTGACAAGCAGCAGATTATCGCCGATGGTCGTCAGATCTGGCTGCTGGATCCTGAACTGGAGCAGGTGAGCGTACAGAACCAGGAGGGCGCGCTGCAGGGGACTCCGGCGATGTTTCTGATCGGCGGCGATCCGGTGGAGAAACATTTTGAAGTAATCGATATCGGCGACAGTCAGGGCTTTGCCTGGGTGGAGTTGATTCCCCGTGACAAGGAGAGTCAGTTCATACGGGTGCTGCTTGCCTTCCGTGATAACCTGCTGCAGCGGATGGAGATGACCGACTCGTTCGGTCAGATTACGCGTTTTCAATTTTACGATATCCAGCAGAACCCCACCTTCAATCCCGGTTTCTTTGTCTTTAACCGACCGGATTATTACGACCTTTATCAACGCTGAGCGCAGGCAACCGGGTGTCGGACAACGATCTGTTTTCACAAGATGCCCCTGAGCTGATGCGTCCGCTCGCCGACCGCATGCGCCCGCGCACCCTGGATCAGTTTCTTGGCCAGGCCCACATCGTCGGGGAGGGTAAGCCGTTACGCATGGCGATTGAATCCGACCGGTTGCACTCACTCATTTTTTGGGGGCCTCCCGGAACCGGCAAAACCACCTTGGCGAGCCTGATTGCCCGTCACTCCGGTGCCCAGTTTCTCAGTCTCTCCGCCGTGCTCTCGGGAGTGAAGGATATTCGCGCGGCAGTGGACAAGGCGCGCGAGGCACGACGGCTGAATGGTCAAAAAACAGTGCTCTTTATCGATGAAGTGCACCGCTTCAACAAGGCGCAGCAGGATGCCTTCCTGCCCCACGTGGAAGATGGCACCGTGCTGTTTATCGGCGCCACCACAGAGAACCCCTCCTTCGAACTGAATAATGCCTTGCTCTCCAGGGCACGCACCTATGTGTTGAAAAGCCTGGGCGCGGAGGATCTGGAAAAGATCATCGATCAGGCCTTGAGCGATTCCGCACACGGACTGGGCGAACGAGACCTACAGCTTGAGCCGGAGTTGCGACGGCTCATCGCGGAAGCCGCTGATGGTGACGCCCGGCGTGCCCTGAATCTGCTGGAGATTTCCGCTGACCTGTCAAGCGGGGTGGAGATCAGCCGTTCCGCTGTGGAGGAGGTGGTGGGTGGCAATCTGCGGCGTTTTGATAAGGGGGGCGACGCCTTCTATGACCAGATATCCGCACTGCATAAGTCGGTGCGGGGCTCCGCGCCCGATGCCGCCCTCTACTGGTTCGCCCGCATGATCGACGGCGGCTGTGATCCGCTCTATATCGCCCGGCGGGTAGTGCGCATGGCCTCGGAGGATATTGGTAATGCCGATCCGCGCGCCCTCACTATCGCCCTCAATGCCTGGGAGACCCAGGAGCGTCTGGGCAGCCCGGAAGGGGAGCTGGCGATTGCCCAGGCGGTGCTCTACCTGGCCTGTGCACCCAAGAGCAATGCAGCCTATACCGCTTACAAGGCGGTGATGCAGGATATCCGGGAATCGGGGAGCCACGAGATTCCGGTACACCTGCGAAATGCGCCCACCCGGCTGATGAAGGAACTGGGCTATGGGCGTGAATATCGTTATGCCCATGATGAGCCGGATGCCTATGCTGCCGGCGAGAGCTATTTCCCGGAAACCCTACCGGCCAGACGCTACTACTATCCGGTAGAGCGGGGGTTGGAGATAAAAATCGCCGAGAAACTGGAACGGTTGCGTGCCCTGGACCGCAAGGCGCGAGGCGAAAAGCAAGGCGACTGAACGGTATAATCGTCCCGTCCTGTGTCCCGGGCATCTAACAGTGTGTAAAATACCCACTTTTGAGTGCCGGTGGGGCGCGACCGGCGAGGCGTGAACATTGTTCCAGGTTTTGACCATTGCAGCAGGGGGAGCTATCGGTGCGCTGATGCGTTTCTGGGTCTCCAACGGCATCTACGGGGTATTCGGTAGAGGCTTTCCCTATGGCACCTTGGCGGTTAATGTCCTGGGTTCCCTGGCGATGGGCCTTCTCTATATCCTGTTTCTGGAGCGGATGAGTGTCAGCCCTGAAATCAGGGGTGCCTTGCTGGTGGGGTTTCTGGGGGCGTTTACCACCTTCTCCACCTTTTCCATCGAGACAATCAATCTGATCGAGCAGGCGGATTTCGCCAAGGCCGGCCTTAATATGTTTCTATCGGTCAGCGCCAGCGTGTTTGCCTGCTGGGCCGGGGTGGTTCTTGGGAGGCAGTTATGAACGGCAAACCGGTAACCATGGTCCGAATCTATCTGACCGAAGGAAAACACCAGTATCAGCAGTTGCTGGAATTGCTGCACGATAAGGAACAGGTGGCCGGTGTGACGGCGTTTCGCGGGATTGCCGGATTTGGCCAGTCGGGCACCATGCATTCATCATCGCTGCTCGACATGTCTCTGGATTTGCCCATTATTCTGGAGTTTTTCGATACCCCTGAAAAAGTGTCCCAGGTACTGAAACATCTGAATTCTCTCATCAAGCCGGGCCATATCGTCAGCTGGTCGGCAACAGTCAACAGTGGTGAATAAAACATGCTAGACCCCCGTATACTCCGAACTGAATTAGAAGCAACCGCTGACCAGTTGAAGCGGCGTGGCGTCGTGCTGGATGTGGCGCGCATCCAGTCCCTGGAAGAGTCCAGGAAAAGACTGCAGATGACCGCTCAGGAACTTCAGAACCAGCGTAACAGTCGTTCCAAGCAGATCGGCAAGGCGAAAGGGGCCGGAGAAGATATACAGCCGCTGCTGGCAGAGGTTGCCGATCTTGGAGAAGAACTCAAGAACGCGCAGGAAGAACTGAATCGCGTCCAGGAGCAGCTGAGCGAGATCGCCCTAGGGTTGCCGAATATCCCCCACAGCTCGGTTCCCGATGGCAAAGACGAGGCGGACAACCGGGAAGAGCGTCGCTGGGGTGAGCCGAAAACATTTGATTTCGAGCCCAGGGATCATGTGGACCTGGGGGGTGCCCTGGGGTGGCTGGATTTCGAAACCGCGGCAAAAATCACCGGATCGCGCTTTGTCACCATGCAGGGGCCACTTGCCCGCATGCACCGGGCCCTGGCCCAGTTCATGCTGGATACACACACCAGTGAACACGGCTATACGGAGACCTATGTCCCGTTCATGGTGAATGCCGATAGTCTCCAGGGAACCGGGCAACTGCCCAAGTTTGAGGAGGATCTGTTCAAGCTCTCGGGTGAGTTACCCTATTATCTGATCCCGACGGCTGAAGTCCCGGTCACCAACCTGGTACGCGGAGAGATCATTGACGATGGCGATATGCCGCGTAAATGGGTATCCCAGACGCCTTGCTTCCGCAGTGAGGCGGGCTCTTATGGTCGTGATACCCGGGGCATGATCCGGCAGCACCAATTTGAAAAGGTGGAAATGGTCCAGATCGTTCGACCCACAGAGTCCTATGCGGTGCTCGAGGAGTTGACGGGACATGCGGAAAAAATTCTACAGATGCTGGAGTTGCCTTACCGGGTGGTGACACTCTGCACCGGTGATATCGGCTTCTCCGCCGCCAAGACCTACGATATCGAGGTGTGGTTGCCGGCGCAGAACACCTATAGGGAGATCTCGTCCTGCTCCAATTTCGAGGACTTCCAGGCGCGGCGCCTGCAGGCACGCTGGCGTAACCCGGAAACTGGGAAACCCGAACTGGTGCATACCCTCAACGGTTCGGGACTGGCGGTTGGACGTACCCTGGTCGCGGTGATGGAAAACTACCAACAGGCCGATGGCAGCATAGTGGTTCCAGAAGTGTTGAGGCCCTACATGGGCGGTATTGAACGGTTGACCTGAGCCGACCACAGCAATAAAAAACGCGGCCATTGTGCCGCGTTTTTTATCGCTGTGAAAATCGTGGTGCCTGTGTTTAGACCAGCATGATCAGCAGTAGTACGAAGCCCACCACCGCAAGCAGGGGAACCACAGCCGCCATCCAGTCACCTTGCTCGGCCTTGGGGCCGTTTTGCATCCACTGCTTGGCTCTCGGATAGAGGAAGAACAGCATCATCCCCATGGTAGCGGCGAGTGCGATCTGTAACCAGATATTATCCATCGACTCCTCCAAACAAAACCCCGGCATCAGCCGGGGTCTGAACGGGTTTTATCCAGTTGAACCGGTTAGTCATCCCCACCAAATATGCCCAGAATCTGCAGCAGCGAGATGAAGATATTGAAAATGGCCATGTACAGGCTGTAGGTGGCAAAGATGTAATTGGTCTCGCCGCCATTCATCATCTGGCTGGTCTGGAACAGGATGTAAGCGCTCATCAGCAGCATCACGCCGGCCGAGATGGCCAGTGACAGGAAGGGCAACTGGAGGAAGATGTTGGCGATGATAGCCACGATCATGACCAGCATGCCGGCAAACACAAACCCGCCCATAAAGCTGAAATCACGCTTGCTGGTCAGGGCGTAACCCGAAAGACCCAGGAAGATCACACCGGTACCGCCCAAGGCGGTGGCAATGGTCTGCGGACCGTGTGGCAGTTGCAGATAGAGCGTGAGAATGGCGCCCAGTCCAAAACCGAGCAGACCGGTAATCAGGAAGATCACCCCGACGCCGGCGGAAGAGTTGGCGGTACGGGGCAGCACAAACATACCCAGCAGCATGGCGCCGATCACTGAAACCAGATAGGCCATGGGCGGCATGGCGAAGAACATGGAAACCATCGCCATAATGGCGCTGAAGAACAGCGTGGCCGACAGCAGCATGTAGGTATTCTTAATGACTTTATTTACCGCAAGTGCACCCTGTGCAGGTTGTGCGATAGTCTGGTTAAATCGATTCATGTTGCACTTTCTCCAATAAATCCGATGGTTATGCAGGTTTTATAGAACGGTTGATCTGTCTAGTATGACTACAGGATAGCCTGTTGGTTCATGGTTATTGAAATGATCATAGCATACTGAATTGTGGCGGATGTTCAATAAATCAAGGCCTGAAAATAGTGTGTGTTAGTACTGGCGGAACCCTTTCGGATCGGGTATTCTTCGCAACTCAAAATTCTGGAGAGATGGCAGAGCGGTTGAATGCACTGGTCTTGAAAACCAGCGAGGGTTTGTAGCCCTCCCAGGGTTCGAATCCCTGTCTCTCCGCCAATATATTTTCTTAATTTTCATGTAGTTAAGAAAAGCACGATAACAAAAGGGACTGTTTTGGGACCGAACGGGGACCAGACGCGACCAAGGAGGGTCGGTTCATGACTGCTTTTTGCCTGATTTCCCCCTGCCTGAAAAATTCAGCCTCTTGTTGGCTCTGGCCACCATGTCGTAGGCGTCGGCCTTGATCCATTTGGAATAGTGCTTGTGCAGCATGGCCGTGCTGCTGTGCCCCAGCTGCTTGGCCACCCACTCGAGTGGCATTTCAATAGATAGCATCTGGCTGGCGAAGGTGTGCCTGCACTGGCCAAGACCCAGATAGCGAACGCCTGCTTTTTTGAGGTGTGCGATCCAGGCCTCGCGCAGGGTTCGATCGCTGCAATGGATCCGGTCTGTATTGGAGTTGTGGAATACAAACCTTACTTTCTCGGTTCTGATTGTGCGGTTGTCTCGCTCCGTAACATCGATGGATATCGGTGGCAGTTTGGCCGTCAGCTTTTGCTGCGCCTTCAGCGCCTCCAGCGCCGGCGCCAGTAATTCCACCTCCCGGGTGGAGCGCCTTGTCTTTGTCGCCTTGAATGGTCCGCGCACTCTGGCCCGTTTGAAGTGGACCACGCCTGCAGAAAGATCGACATCCTCCCAGGCGAGGGCAATGGCCTCTGATACCCTTGGGCCAGTCCATAGCATGAACTTGAACAGGTTCAGCTCCTGGACCATGTTTACAGCCGGTGGGGTAGTCAGGATGGTGTCTATTTCAGACCTGTTCCAGACCTCCGGATCCGGCATGTCCGGCAGGCGGATATTGATTCCGGTGGTAGGGTTGTGGGACCCTGGGTTCCTTTTTTGATATAGGTCGTAGACCTGACTGAGTATGGCGAGTGTTTCCTTGATGGTTTTGGATGCCAGCTTGTCCAGGTCGTTGCTGATCCAGTTCTCAATATCGATATAGTCGACCTGGTCAGCCTGGCGGTGTCCGAACTTTGGCTTGATGTAGCGCTGCGCCATGCCTTCATAGCCGTTATAGGTGCTGGCCGCAGTGCGCTGCTTCTTGATCTCCAGCCAGATATCAAGATAGTGGTTCAGGGTGTTTTCTATGAGCCGCTTTGAATTTGGGAAGTGGCGGGCATAGTTGAATGTGCCGGTATTAATCTCATGGTGGATCAGTTCAACCAAGCGTCCGGCATAGGCGATGGTATCCGGTGTCGGTTCACCTGGTAGGGGTTCCCGGCACTTCTTGCCATCATAGGGGAAATAGACCCGCACCCGCTTGCCGTGGATCTCCACGCCAGGTGGCAGACTGTTCATTATAGGGTTCCTTGTTATTACCGCGTGGACTGCGGATTCGCCCGGTAGGGTGTGACCAGCCGGTCCACGGTATCGGCGTCTGAACGATGAACCCAGTACTGTACCAGAACCAAGCCTTCCGCCTGCCGTCTTGCCCGGTATCGCGCCTGGCGTTCTCTTTTAGTGTGGTCGTTGTCTTTTTTCATGATTTACCTTATCAATAAATACTCATAGTTATTAGTAACGGTCCATCAAAAAAGGGGCCTTGCGGCCCCCTCGCTTTTACAGTTGTTCGACGGTTTCCCGCATTTCGTTGACCAGGCCTTGGGTACTGTCGATAACAACCCGCAGCAGGCGGCTGGCGGCTTCACGCTTGATGTCGGTGCCGCTCTTCCCGATCCCGATAGCGGCGGCATCGAGCGCCTGAAGATGATCATCGATCCAGTTGCATTGAAGGTTCATGCGCGTGCGCATCTGCTCCGAAGTCATACTACGCTCCCTCCGGCATCATTGGGATATTGGCTCCGAGACAATCACGGACAAACTCAATATCACCGATGTAGGTGAACAGCTCGTCTACTACTTCAAAGACCTTCTCTTGCCCTGGATCGTCCTGATTAAGTACGGTGCGCAGTTTATCGGCGTTCTTGTAGCCGCGTTGCCGGGCAAGGGATATTGCCCGGTTGATAGTATGAAGTCCCTTGGTGTTGCCTTCTTCCCGTGATGCGGCAACACAAAGAAGGAAGACGCCTTTGGCGTTGGTGTAGATTTCTTTCTCCGCCATATCACACCTCCATTTCGAGTTGGAGCTGGCGCTGCATTTCCAGCAAGGACTGCGGGAGGGCATAACCCAGTTCCCTGCTGTATCTGTGGATGCGCTGGAGCAGAAGCGCCTGCAGGGCTGGGTCAGTGGTGGCGTTGAAGGTCTGGATGGAGATGCGGTACTCCTTCTCTTTGGCCATGATAATCTTCGGATCAACCCCCTGTGGCCCGGCAAAGTGCCACACGAACTCTGCCACAGCCACTTTGCAGGCCAGCGCCTTGGGCTGTCCAGACTCCATGACAATCAGCAAAAAGCCGATGGGATGGTAGACCTTGGTTTCGTAATTTTTGCCGTCAGTTGACCCCAGTTTGACGTCAACTGAGTAGTGATCAATGTGCGGATTTCGGTCCAGGAGCTTGTTGATGTACTTCCTCGGCTCGACGTATTCGAGCCACTCGCCCATGGCCTGCTTGGTGGGGTGGGGAATACCGTCGATGTAGACGACTTGGGCTAGATCGATGCCGCCCCAAGAGAAGGGCTGCACGTTAGTGGTGTTTGCTGTATCATCGTTCATTGAACTATCCTTTCGTTGGTTTGGGTGTTCATTCGAAGGCTCAGGTGTTCCAGCACCTGGGCCTTTATCATTGTTTGTTTCCATTTCCGTCTTTCTCCATTTCTCTCTCGATCATCTTGACGATCACGTAATTCATTGACCGTTCCTGTTGTTTAGCCTTGGCTTTTAACCAGGCTTTATGCTCGGGCATCATGCGGATGCCGACGGGCGGGTAGTGACTGACTGGTTTCATGTCGTCTCCTTGTTGATGTGTAGTAGTACGGTGCTATATATAGCACCGTACTATAATAGCGGTCAAGCGCCGTGCTGTATTATGATGCGGACATGGCAAGATCAGACCCCCAGATGAACATCCGCCTGCCGGAAGAACTGAAGGCAGCAATTGAACAAGCCGCAAAGGCCAATGGCCGCTCCATGAATGCGGAAATTGTCTCCCGGCTGGAGCAGAGCTTCGCTGTCAGTGATAAAGCCAAAGCGTTTATGGACGATGATCCGTTGCAGGGAATCGTCGTGATGTGCGAGATGATGGGGCAGGGCATTTCCTCGATTGCCAGCCTGGCGCTTAAGGCCGGGACCGATAGCGGCAAAGTCAAAGTGGAAGAAAAAGAATAGTTCAATAAATTTTAATATCCTTTCCGCAGCGTAGAAGCATTATAAATACCGGCTTCTATTCACTCAGTTCCCTACAGCTGATCGCTATGCGTATAAAAAAGACATGGAACTAACAATCGCATTAATTGCAGCCGTTTCCGCCCTTGTTGGTACAGCATTGGGGGGAGTGATCTCCTATTTTACGGCAAAGGCAGCTAAGTCTATGGATTGGGGTTTGGCATTAAAAAAAGATGAAATAAGAGAAAGAAAGGAACTGTATGGAAACTTTTTAATGGAATTGAACGATCTTATTTTATCTGCATTTAAAACAAAGCATGATGACGTCATGGCGTTTAGTAAATTAGGCAACCTGATCACGAGTATGGAGTTGGTCAGCTCAGATGACGTTTTAATGAAGGCCAAAGCAGCAGCCGATTATGCCTTGTCATCACATACAAATAACGAGAAGAAGGTTGATAGGCAGTTCGGTGATTTAAGGATTGCGTTCGTTAAAGCTGCTAAGGATGAACTCGAGGCGCTAAAAATATTTAAGTAGATCAATATTGTTCACCCTATATACCTTTGAGAACCATTGAGCTTGATCAGAATTTGGTTTGGGTGTTTGGTGCAGCTATTATCGGTGGGCTTATGGTTATGATGGGCTTTTATTTTTACCTCGCTGATCGGCTTTTTACAAAGGATCGTATCAATGATCCTGAAAATAACTGATAGCGGATATTTAGAGACTATTTTTGTTGAATTAGGGGGATCAGGTTCATTTAAGATATGGAAAATTCACTATTTGAGATTGACGTTAGTCAGTTTTATGAAAAAACAAGAAGAGATGTAGACGAGTATATAAAGGACTCGACAGTAGATAATCTTTTGAATGCACTATTCTCGCTGAATCATCTACGTGAATGGATTTTTCCAGATGGTCACAAATCATACGAAGGTATATGCACAGATGAGATGTCACCAAAACAGCTGATACACCGTGCTTTATATCTTGACCCAGACTATCAAATTATATGCCAGCTTTGTAACAGAGCGAAGCATGTAAAAATTAAGGAGAATAGCTACAAGACAACTCTAGCAGAGGGACTCATTGCAGGGTATGCCAGGGCTGGAGATAATTTGAGGCAAAAACTATTTATTGTAGATGACCAGGATATCCGCTCGGTTATGGAGCGAGTGTTAGTTATTTATAAGAATTACTTTGGTGGGGATTTTGGATAGAAATATGTCAAATGATAATGAAAAAGAGCCTGTGAATTCAGAGGTCGAAGATGTTATATGTGATGATGAATTAGATATGGGGCCATTTCTTACTTACCTAGAAACGGATAAGGGCCATGAGTTGGCATCACGTATATTAAAAATATTTGAAGATATAAAAAAGTCGACATTAGAAAACACCTCAAATCATGCAAAATTTGAAAAACAGCTTCAAGTGATAATTATTGTCATTGTTGTGCTGACATCTAGTGTGCTTACCTATCATGGAAAATTTGATTCAACACTAGGTGTTTTGTTTGGCACCTTAGTGGGTTATCTTTTTGGTAAGAAATAGCTAACTGAGCAATGAGAATTGTTGAATATAGCTACTTCTATGCACTCTTAAAAACCCAACACTTGACCGTCTTGGGTCGACTGTCGGTATTGCTCCTGCTCCAGATAGCAGAGGCCACCGGTTTGATATCGATGAACTTGAACCGCTTGCTGGTCTTGAGGTGTTTTTTCAGGTCAGCCATCAGGCAGGGCAGGTTCTGCTTCTTTTCCATGGCCACTTGTTGAAAGTGGTTCAGGTTGATGGCGATGCTGTCATCGCCCTTGGCATGGTTCAGCAACGGCAGCAGGTGGCCGGCGTCGTCCAGGTATTCGAAGATGTCCCAGAACTCCTGCACGAACGGGTGATCGCTGTTGATGGCGCGCTGCCGGTCCATGGCCATCTGTTCCAGGGTGTCATGGGCGGCGGCTACCGCTCCGGCGGGTAAGGGAACAACAACCGCCAGGGCATCCACCAGGGCCATCAACTGGCTGTGGTTCTTGGCCAGTCGCACGGTTTTGACCTCATCCAGCCCCATCAAGGCTCGCTCATAGGCCGTGGCGTTCTCCTTGATTATCTTCAGCACCGGGCTCTCTTTTCTGGCGGCATCGATGAGAAAACCGGACAACTGCTCCATGGGGGTCTGTTCCAGGGCAACGGCCAGGTTACGGGTCTCTTCGCTATGGGCGGCCCGGGTAAAGGTCATGTGGACGATACGCTCAAGGATGGCCTGGCTGGCGTTCACCGGTGCGTTCTGGCTGATGACGATGGTGCCCCGGAAGGGCGGCTCGTAGGTTTCATTGCCGCTGTTCTTCATGCCGCGGCTGCGCACGCTGCGCCCGTTATAGGCGGTTTTCAGTTCGTCCCAGTCGAAGGATTTTCCCTTGCTGCTATCCTCACGGTCCGACTCAATCAACACGATCGGCATGTTGGACACCTGGGCCATGTTGCGCGCCCGGGCGGCCATGGTGGACTTGCTGGGGTCAAACCCTTCATAGTCACGCCGCCCGACCAGCTTCCATAAAAATTCAATCAGTGTGGACTTGCCGGCGCCAGGCTCACCGACGATCTCGATAAAGGGAAAGCTCTTGTGGTGAGCGCGGATCTGCTCGGCGAACAGACTGCCCATCCAGAAGGCCAGGGCGACAATACCCTGTGCACCAAAACAGCGGTAGAGCTGATCAATCCAATCGGTTTTGTAGTGATCCCGGTTGGCGTTGATATGCAGGGATACCGATTGATTGAGCGATTTAATGCTCAGCCTGCCCATATCAAAGAAGTCCTCATCGTTCAGTCTGAACAGTTCACCCTCCTTGATGGCGATATCGTTGTAGACGTAGCAGCCGTGCTCCTTGGTGTAACCGACGAAATCAACGGTCTGCACCGTCTTGATGTTGTAGAGCTGGTCTTTCATGATGCGGTCCAACTGCTGACTGGAGCCGGTAAACACAGACCCGGCGGCAATCGACAGCAGACGCTTCTTGAACTCGCTGGCGCTGCTCAGTTGTGAACCGGTGAAGGTATTCTTCACCGCCGCGCCGCCGTGTGGAAAGCGTACCCGGGCGTAGTACCAGGACTCATCGGTGACCGGGTTGGCCTGGAAATAGAGAAACTGGGGATAACAGTTGGCAATCTCGATAATCGCGTTGCTCTCCTTCAGCGCCTGCTCTTTGATCTGCTCCTCGGTCAGGCCGGTGTCACGGTCCTGCAGCTGCTCTTTCGCCTTGTGGAACTTGTCGATATTCAGGTTGAACCACTTCAGCCGGTTGTTGTATTCAAAGGGGAATTCGGTCCGGTTGTCGTGCTCGTACATCAGCAGCGCTTTTTCGGTGGGAGACTGGGCAATCAGTAGTGCCCCGCGGTAGCGGTATTCGTCCATCAGCCGGCTATTCAGGCGCCCGGTCTGGTGTAGATCGTTCCAGTCGGTTTTCTTGACCCCTTGCGGGATGATGGCGGCTGCTGTCTCAAAACTCTCGGCGCGCATCCGCTCGATGTGCTTTTTGATGTACTTGCGCCCGGCCTTGTCATTATCCAGCGCCAGCACCCAGGTGATGTTCTGACCCTTGTAGGACTCCAGCTGCTTGTCCGGGTAATTAACGCAGGAGAGCAGCGCCACCGCCTTGAACCCGTTCAGCATCAGGGCCACGGCATCCAGACAGGCCTCAACCATGTAAACCGTGTCGCCCTCATTGATCACCATGCCGGGTGGTTGCCACCAAAGGCCGCGATGGCTGCCCTTGAAATGGGCCTTGCGCTTCTCCTTCTCGCCCGTTTCCGGGTCGATCAGCGTCACCTCTTCGACAAACCGTTCCATGTAGACCGAGCGCGCCCCATCGATATAGAAGCGCACCGTGGCGGTGCCTTTATCGTTGATCGCGTCCGGGTGCCAGAACTTCCCCTGTTCATACCACCCCTTGATGCGCGCTAGCTCAAACCCGCGCTGCAGCTGCAGGTAGGCGTCTGCGGTGGCGTTGGGGTTGGACTCGGTTGGCTTGTACCTTTTATTAAACCCCTCGAACACCTCCGGGTAGAGCTCTTTGGCACGCCCCTCCCAGCCGCAGTTATTCTCCCGGCCGCAGCGGATGGTCCATGGATTTTCAGTCCGGGTGAACAGCTCCTTTTTATCGCAGCTGGGGCAGCGGCCAGACTGTAACCACTCACCGCGCTCTTTCAACCCATAATCCGCAATCAGCCGGCGCTTTACTTCATTGAGTGTGTCTGGGTTCATTTTTTAAGTTCTTGTTGTGCCAGTGCCCATGCGTTTTGTATCTGCTCGAATTGGTGAACGGAGCCGTCGGGCTTATCCGGATGGTATCGACTTCGTAGCAGCAGGTAGGCGCGCCGTGCTTCTTCCAGTCCGGCGGATTGCGGAACCTCCAGCACCGTGCGCCAGGCGATGCCACCGGCCTGTTCGGGTGATGGCAGCGCCTCAAACCCGGTGAAGGCCCGCTCCATAATGCCGGTGCCGTGGCGCTCAAGGGCGCGCAGGCTTTCCAGCGTTGCGGCCACAGCGGCCAGGTTGTCGGCGATGCGGTCGTATTTATCGCAGGGGATGACCTGATTTTTACCGTCCAGCTCAAAGTAGACAGCGACCCCGGGATCCTCCGGGGTGCGCTGCCCAGACTTTGGCAACCCGTCCGACTTCCTGACGGTCAGGTTGGTGGAGATCACCACCTGGTCCAGCGGAATCCGCCAGACCCGGCCGCGCTTGGTGTATGCGCTGATCTCCTGCATCACCCTGCGGGTAGCCTGTGCGATGCTCAAGGCCCCTTTGCCGTAGCGCCCCTGTTTCATCTGTCCAAACTGCGCCCGTTTTCTGCTGCCGGGTTCTGTGCGTGGCCAGCCCTGCGGCCACTGTAATGGATAGGCGTTGATTTCAGTCATGCCGCCAAGCCCTGCGCCAGCAGTTGCTGCACCCGGCGTTCCAGGAGACGGATGGTCTCGTTTTTCTCGGCGATTCTCATATCAACCGCCTCATCAAACCGCGCCTCCAGTCGGTGACACAGTTCATCCACCACCGGATCGGTGCGATCGACATAGACGATGATCTCGGCGTCGCTGTACATGGATAGGTTTTGCATGATGGTCTCCTTTTTTATATGTTTTTTGGCATCACGACGTGGATGTTGTCGCTACCTTCTGGCAGGAAAAACTGGGCGACCCTGGCTCCACCGTTGATCCACTTAAACTCACCGCCGCAAGCGGTGATCGCGTCACGCAGGTAGGCCGGTTCCAGCGCCACCTCCGGCCACGTATCTGTGCTGAACTTTGCCGGGATTGAGTCTTCGCCGTCATTGGTGATGAGCAATACGGTCTCGGCATCGCCGCGTTTGATCTCAACCGTTCCAGATTTACCGTTGCCGTTGATGGATTGTGCAAATGGCATAATGCGATTAATGCCGGCCTTGATGTCACCCGCTTGACTATCCAGGGACGCGGCGTTGTCCGGTATCGCCAGTTGACGCTTCATTTGTGGCGGCATGTAATCAATGCGTGGTGTCCGGTAGCGGAAGTTGTCCGCAGTCACCTCGACGGCACTGCCGATGGTCAGGGTGGCATTCGGTAGGCGTAGTGAAAAACAGAAGTTCTTCAGGCTGTCGTTTGGGATGATGCAGGTGGGCAGACCGGGAGCCGGTGCGGCAGCCAGACGATGGCCGTCCGAGGCAAAGGCCCAGTCATCCATCAGCGTCACGCCGTTCAGAAAAATCCTAAAATCCTGTTTGCCGGCGCAATAGCTGACGGCCTCTATGGCATCGGCCAGGGCGGATGCATCGATATCAACCCGCTGCGGGTCCTTCATATCGATGCCTGCCGGCCAGCCGTCCAGGTCATGGCCCTTAAATGCGAAGTGGCGTCGGCCTTGCACCAGCTTGGTGGTAGTGCCGGTGGTCTGCAGCCGAATCTCGCCTGACAGCCCCTGCAGCGTGGCTTTCAGCTTTTGCAGATCCAGGGTGGCGCCGCCGGCGGTACTGACCGACGCCGGAATGGTGATGGCCATTTCCCGCGCCGCGTCGCAGGTGGTCAGGGTAATGCGGTCATCCTGTGCATCAATGCGCACATGGTTGAAGATCTCCAGCACCGAACGTTTCTCGGCTACGTTGTGCTGTAGCGCTTCCGCCAGGGCGCCTGGGTTTATTGAAAAATCCATATCCACCCCCTCAGCAAGTGCCGGCTGCCAAGCAGGCAATCCGGTTGTTGATCTGGTCAGCCGTCACGGCGGGCAGCTTTTTTTCAGTAGCGGGTGGTTTGGGTATGTAGGTCGCGCACTCGGGCCAGGTCTCCAGCAGCCGTTCGGTTGTGTAGTGGCTGTTGACCATGGCGGCTATCTGCTGCTGCAGTTCCTTTTTTCCTGTCCAGAGCTGCTTATGCTTGGTCATGATCGCCTTGGCCTTGATGGCCAGTGGGTGATCGTGGTCCAGGTAGATACCCTGCAGGGCGGTATAGGGCAGTCTCCGTGTGGCCGTCATGGTGATGCTGTTGTTGCAACGATACTGGTACTCTTCGTTGTCATAGGGCATTGGTGACCGCTTCTTGTCGGATGATCTGATGTAAAGCTGAAAGCCGCTCTTCGCTACAAAAAAGCCTTCCGGCGCCTTGTCCATGTATGCCGCATGGAGGCCGAATTGGTCGCTGTAGATGGCATCCGCCAGGGCTGATTCCATATCTTTGAGTTGTGAGATCCGCTTCTTGATAGCGCCTTCCACTGCCGCCTCAATGATCTTGCTCTTGATCTGCTTGTTCAGTCGCATGCTGTTCCCCTTACTGGACCAGTTCGGCAAGCCGTTGCGCGGTAATGCAGCGCCGGTTGCCGTTGGGCAGGTTGATAAAAACGCAGTGTGATGTGGTGCGTGACATATCGATCGATTCCCGCCGGCCACGGGCGGCGTGTTCGGCATACGCCTGGCCGGCGATGTCCATGGCGGTGTCACTGGAAATCTCCATGGTGTGGGTCAGGTGGTCCGCCGTGCGCCGGATCAGCTGCATGCCGTCACCGGTCAGGTGTTCGGCGGCATGCTGGCAGATGAAGGCCAGGGCGTGATCGTGCGTGTTGAGTGATGACATGGTGTTCTCCCCGTTTAAATGTCTTTTTCTTGCGAGACTGGCAGCGCTTCACTGATGACTGGTCGGCCGCTGAGAAACGCTTCCAGTTGTGTTAAGGCCTCTTCCCAGTGGGCCGCTTCAAAGCTGCCGTGGTTGGGCAGATAAACCTTACATTTCTGAGAAACCCGGCCACCGCCGTGGTCGCCGACCTCATAAGTTAACGAGTGGTATCCGCCGTCGGCGAGCTCCATCAAGCGCTGTTTTGCTTCTGCCATATTCATGGTCTGTTCTCCTGATGCTGGGTTGTTACTCGACTTCCTGGAGGGCCTTTATCTCCTCCAGAAAGGTGATGAATTGGGTCATGTGGTGATAGCCGGCGGTGGCAATCCGATCAGCCTCCTGCCGACTGACACCGGCACCGCCCGGACTGTCCGGGTCGAAGGCGTCATGGATATGCAGTACGGTGCGGCCCATGGCGCCCTGCCAGGCGGTGAACCGCTCAAACAGTGAGGCATCACCAAGGCGCCGATGTGGACAGGGCAGCGGGGCGCAGAGATGGTTCAGCCGCCGGGCATGGGCGTGGAGGATGTCGGTGCGGTTGAAGGTCAGCTCATAATCAATGGCGTCCTCCAGCCCCAGTTTGTTGGAGCAGAGGTAGGCATTGACCTCGTTTGATATGGTGCGGGGTTCAACCAGGCGGCGCTGTGCCAAACGGCCGGTGCCGATGCTGTGCACCATTTCATAAGCCGCGCGCTCGGTGAGCGTCCATTCTTCGTGTGATGACATGTTGTTCTCCAGTCATGTGACAAACCGGAGGCGAAGGTCTACGCTTTATGTGCGTGTTGGGCGCAGACGTCGCCTCGAAACCCCTGCCGGGACGGGCATCCCGGTGGGGGTTTTCATTGCTTGTTCAGTTCTTTTTCAATGCGGGTAATCACACCGTCGATCCGCCTGACCAGATCGAGGTCAACCGGCTCGGCTGCGACTGCAATGCGGCGTTCACGAAAGGCATCAACCTCCAGGCGGAGCAGTTCGATGGTTGTCTCAGGCCAGGCGTTTTTTAGGAGTTTTCTGATTTCTTTTTGTAGGTCAGCCATTGTTTTTCTTCTCTATAAGGTTGAGGGCTGATTCGGACAATGTCTCCGAATCAAGGGGACGTTAGCTAAGCCTGGGGTGTCGATATCAAGTTGATATCGGCTGCAGGCGTGCTAGTTATCACAAGTCCAGCTCCGGCTGAGGTTGTTCTGCGTCTTTGATTGGGTAGCCAAGCTCTTTTAACTTGGCTCTGATCATGTGGGTGACTGATTCGCGCTCTTGCTCATTAACGGTCAGCTTGCGGGTCTTGAAGAGGGCCGCGAGGGTTAGCTCTTCTTTACGGCGCACATCGAGGTGGTTGTTCTTTATCGCCAGGCCGGTGGTCTCGTAACTGTGCAGGGCCTCGGCCCATTCGATCTGGAGCTTTAGCAATTCTTCAGCAGCATCGTCCGCGCCTTTGCCCCTCATCATCTTGGTATTGATTCGAGCCAAGTACATCCGGGCCCGATCTAGACGGATGCAAAGCACCTCTTGGGTGGGGGTACTAGTACCCCCTTCGGCTACAAAAATCGGAGGTTTTAGCCATTTCGTAGAATACAAAATGGCGTTATCGCCTTCCTGAATGGTCTTTTTTGCACTTCTCCAATCAACTCTTGCGAGGTCGGCGAGGGGTTTTGCGTAGACGTACTCGGTGCCCTCGTGGTCAACGACCCAGAGAGTCAGCCCGTGGAAATTGATGATGCCGACGACTTGCGGCGTGGGGGTGGTGTTTTCAGTCATGATGTTCTCCGGTGTTGGTGGTTAACGCGAGGCCTGCTCTTGGTCTTTTTTCGCCAGCCACTCCTCGACCGCTTCTTCCGCAGCACTCTGCATAGACATGCCGTAGGTGTAAGAGGCTTTCTTAAGTCGGCGGTGTATATCTGGCTTTACAAACAGCGCCTTTGGGCGAGGGGTGTCCTGCTCGTGGACGGTTTGTTTTGTAGAGTCCATAATTGATACCTTGTGAATATATAAAGCTATAAATGAATTCTAGGATTCATAATACAAATATTGGAATTCATAAACAAGGGGAAATCCACTTGAATATTCATAACGAATATTTATCAAAAATCATTGAGGTATCAGGTGGAAGGGATTTAGTGCCGTGGTTTGCTGCGATGGGGTTTTCGCACAGCGTGGTGACGCGAATTAAAAAAGGCTTTCCACCTAGTCCTGATCTGGTGCTTGCGTTGGTGTTGACCGAACGGGTGTCGCCCAGATGGTTGCTTGATGATGTGGGGCCTAAATACATTGTCAGCCGTGTGCTGGATGATGATGAGGCGGCGAGGGTCTTAGAGCATGAGCTCAAGGCAGAGTGGGGTGTTCTGCTGGCAACAGCGGATGATAAAAGGTTCGCCGTTTTACTCCATACAGATGCGGCGTTCCTGATGAAGAATCAGGAGATAGCTTATCGGCGGGTTCATGTGGTAACAGGGAATATATCGCTTAGAACGCTTCGATGGCTGTCAGACATAGGGCGAGGCATGTGGCTAGTTAGGCTCACTCCGGAAGAGATGGAGCGACTAGACGCTGGCGATATGGGTAATCTGGAAATTTGGGGATGGGAAGATAAGCGCAGAAAGTCAGAAGGACTCATATCAAGGCGCAGGCAAATAGATTCTATGCTCCATGACAGTGCATATGTGTTTCTACACCACGAGGGCAATGGGGAGCCACCCCATCCTGGCGATGCCAAAGAGGGCGAAATGGCGACCCAACTGAATGAGTTAACGGGCTACTTTGAGAGACTGGATGCCGAATCCAAGGCCGTAATCATAAACCTTCTCAAGGTGATGAGCCGGTAGAAAAGATCGCGGACGTCATGTCCGAATGTCCCCAGGGATAGGGCTTGTTTGTACAGGATGTTCCCACATAAAAAAAGAGAATATAAATACTAAATAGCTCCAAAAAAGGCTTATAAGCTCACCTGAATAGTTTTCTTGATGTTTTTATATCTTGCCGCTAGAGTATTTCTTGACTAAATTATACCTAGGTAGATATATTGTACGCTCTTCACATACATCATGACGCAGCGAAAGACCTAAGACAGCTACGGCTGACGGATCTTGACGCCTTCGGCCGTATTACAGCGATATTGCAGGAGATTAAGGCTAGCCAGTACTTACTGGATTGCTTGACGGCGCGCGATTTTGGCTATGACAAGTCTGAAACCTTTCATGTGACTGAGATTGCATCATTGAGAAGAGCTGGTAACTTTTGGCGCTTGAAGATTTGGGAAATCAAGGGGTATAGAGTTATCTATTGTTACATCCCTGGGGAAAGGGCGTATTACGTCCTTGGGATCATGGAACGGGGTATAAATTATGAAACAGACCATCCATTCATGCAGCGCGTCATCGACGCCTACCGGAACCTTTGAAAAGCGTATCGGCACGAGCAGTGGCAGTGCCAGCTCTTCTGGTGACAGCACGGTTGTTATTGGCACTTTTGATGGTGGAGATGCCTCACCAGCGCCTGCCGGATTTACAAACATTGATGATTTGGTGGCTGAGTTTGAGAAAGACCCTGAAGCCCAGGCTGCTCTCGCAGAGGGCCGTAAATGGGTTGTTGAAACCTATTATGATGATTTTGAAACCATCAGCGCTATTCGCTTAAAGAAGGGCTGGTCTCAGACGCATTTGGCCGAAGTCATGGGTACTAGCCAGTCCCATATCGCCCGAATTGAAAAAGGGCGAGACAACCTTACACTTAAAACGCTGCGCGGCCTTTGCAAAGCATTGGATATTGATATGAACACGCTCGATGCCGCACTTTATAGGCAGGAAGCAACCGATAGGCGCACGGGGCAATAATGATACACCCGCACGTACAAACTATTTTCTGTGATGATATTCGCCATGAAGTGAATGGCAAATTTTCATGTATTGGTATTTACTCCAATAGCCTATTTGTTGAATCTTTCCCTATAACGCTGCCTAAGCTTTGCGTTGCTGTTTCTGTAGTGCTTCCTTTGATAAAGCCGGTCGAACAGATCAAGCTGGTGGTTAGGCTCGATGATGAGGTGTTGACTGAAGAAATCACCCCCGAAGAGATTATTGAATCTATTGGGCAAGCATATGAGAGCACCCCTGAAGAGTTGCGCCACAAGAAATTATTTATAACTCGCCTGATGGTTGAATTCTCGCCTCTTGTACTTAAAGCGAGTGGAGATATGAAAGTAAGGGCCTATGTTGATGATGATGTTTTGCATGGTGTTAGTTTGACAATTGACCAGAAGCCACAGGAAAAGCTAGCACAGCAATAATCATTTCGTATTTTTTTCTAACTCCACACTCGTTACAAACCCGCCATCACCGACGGAGTGGGTAACATTCCCGGTAATCCATTCCTTTTGATCAATCTCGCGTTTCCAACCGGACAGAGCGACCGGTGTTTCTGCGATCAGTTCAGCATCACCCCGGGCGAGGGTAATCTGCATCTGTGATCCACCGCGCTTTATCCGCTGCCACTCGGCCTTTGCCGCGGCCGCGGCCTCTGCCTGCGTGGGGTAGGTCTCCCGCAAGGTTTTGACGGTGGTGTCAGCCCCGGCGGTCGCGCTCAACAGGTCGGCCTGGTCATTGTCGTAATAGTGGGCCGTCACGCCGCTGTATTTGCCGCTGCGGTCTGCCTCGCTGTAGCGGTGTTGGTCACCGCTAGATCGCCGAATCCGCTTACTACCGATCTGCCGGCCACTGATGGTGTTGCCAGTGCCTTGGCCGGTAAACAGCAGTCGGCCTGACTTGACGGTTGCGATCGCGTCATACTTGCGCCCCAGCCGAGTCAACAGGTTGCCGTCGGACTCATTGGTCTGGTCCAGGTGCTGGATGACCGTAGCAGCCAGGGAAGGGGAGATGGCCGGGATCAGTTGATGGGCCTCTGCTAGGGTATCGATCAGCGCGCCCAGGGTGGTGTCGTGCCAACTGCGGGTCTGCTGAGTCTTGAAGCTTTCGCGGAAATCCACCGATCGCGCGCGGATGGTGAGCCGGTCTGGCGGGCCGGTATGTTCGATTTCATCAACCGTATACAGTCCTTTGTCCACCAGTGGACCACCCACCCAGCCGATGGCTACGTCGATCTTGGCGCCGCGGCGGGGCAGGGCGATGTTCTGGGCATGATCGTCCACCTCAATATCCAGCTGGTCCGCTTCAAAACCGCGCCTGTCCATCAGGGTGAGCCGAATTAGACGGCCATTAAACCGATCCGTGGCGTCCACCTCATCGATGATGATCCGGTAATCCGGCTGGTTGTGCGGCGTGTTCACTGTAAGGCACCCAACTGATCGACCCGGTCATCATCCGCCCGGGTCAGGTTGAGGCTGAACTCGATCAGCCGCGCCTGGCCATTCTGAAAAAACAGCTTCCGGGTCTCTTCGATCTGGGCGATGAACCACTGGCCGTAGACGTAGCCCTGGCCGTCAATCAAGATCCAGCTTTGGCCGCTGGCCTGCATGTCGCGCAGCTTGGTCAGCTGCAGGGGGCCGCCGGTGAGCTCCGGCATCAGGCTGCCGGAGAGGGTGATGGTATCCTCACCCGGTCCCAGGTGCTGATAGACCGGCCGCTTTCCGATACGGCTGTTGCTGCCCCAGCGCTGGCTGGTGCTGCGACGCAGCTCCTGGAAGGGTGCGGAGCGCAGATGAAAGACAAACTGTCCGAGTGTTAGCATCATGGGGAATTCCTTTACGGGCTGTCGTAGAGTGCTGCCATTTGCCGTTGCCGTTGTTGCCCTTGAATCAACTCCATGACCCGCTTGGCAAAGGCTTCAGAATTTTCCCCCGGCTGCTGTTGGACATTCAGATTAAAGGTGTTGTTGCTGTTGTCGGTGTTCTGGGTGGCATTTTTGGCCACCATGGGTGCTGTATCACTGTCGGTAAACAGGCCGCCAACTTTTTCACCCAGCCAGCCGCCGCCCATGCCGCCGATAATGGAACCCACTATGCCGCCGAAGGTGGTGCCGATGACCGGTATCACGGACCCCAGCGCCGCACCAGCGGCCGCGCCAGCCATAGCGCCGCCGATGCCCCCGACATCGCTACTTATTGAGGCGGCCTTCTCACCGGCGTTCATGGTGTTGTCAGCGAGTGTTGATCCGATCGCCAGCGCACCAATGCCGGCGCCAATCAGGCCGGCTTTTCCTGAGAGGCCCTTGCCAATACCTTTCAGCTTTCCACGCCAACCCTTGCCGCCACCTCCACCCAGCATGGCTTCCATTTGCGCTTTTTTGGCGCGGTATCCCATCCAGGTGATGGCCGTGTTGAGCCCGTTAACGGCTATGATCACGGGCGCGATCGCCAGGGCCAGCGCGCCGATTCCGCCGGTCATTATGGCCAGGGCCTGGGTCAGGTGAGGGTGTTTGTCGATCCAGCCGCCGATGCCATCAACAATCGGTTCAATGACATTCAGTAGCCGGTCCAACACGGGCAGCAGTGCATCCCCAATGCGTTGCTGTACGGCGTCCCAACGTTGCTGCATCAGCTGCAGGCGGTTGCGGCGGGTGCTGGAGCGCTCTTTGAATTCCGTCTCCATGCTGCCGGCGTAGCCGCCGTTGGCCACCAGGCCGATGGCTTGCTGATACTTTTCCAGATTACCCGCGAGCAGGGAGATATCGTCGGCATATTCCAGGCCAAACAGGTCCGACAGCACCCCGGCCCGCGCCTGGTTATCCAGTTTGCTCAGGCGCTCCAGGAACCCGGTCAGGGCGCCTTGCCCATCGGCCGCAATGGCTTTTTCCAGCCCCCCTGCGCTCATGCCGATACGGGCCAGCGCACTCTGGAACTTGTTGCCCTGCTTGGTGGCGGTCTGCATCTTCATCAGCATGGCATTAATGGCGGTGCCGGCTACCTCTGGTGCCTTACCCAGGGCGATAAAGGCATCGCCCAAGGCGGCGGCCTGGATGGCGCTTAACCCGAACTGTCGGGCATTACCACCGACACGCTGCAGCACGGGCACGATATCCCGCGCATGGGCGGCGGTGTTGTTGGAGAGGTGATTGATGGCGTCCCCCAGGCTGGCCATCTCCTGTATGGGGATTTGATAGATGTTGGAGAGCTTGGCCATGGCATCACCCGCCTCATCCGGCAGCATGTCGAAGGCGGTGGACATTTTTGCCACTGTTTCTACGAACCCGCCCAGGTCCTTTTCACTCACGCCCAACTGACCGCCAGCGGCCGCAATGGCGGCCAATCCCTCCTTGGCAATGGGAATGGTGCGGGTCAGGTTGATCAGTTCGCGTGAGAGCTGCCGCAGGCCGTTTGCATTGGAGAAATTGACCACCTTTTTGACATCGGCCATGGCGTCCTCGAACTCCAGGGCCTCCCGCAGCGGTTCTCTCAGTGCCCCGGTCATCCTGCCGCCGACACGGGTTAAGCCGCCGGCAACCAGGGTGGCGTTGGCGGCGCGCTGCAGCGCGCGGTCATGCCGCTCACGGGATTTCTGCACCCGAGCGGCCATCTTGGACATGGCCCGCATCTTATTGGTGGTTCTGGCGTAGGCAGCGCCCAGCCGATCTTGTTCTGTACGCAGGTTGCGCGTATTGATACCTGCGCTGTTCAACTTTGCAGACATCTCCGCTGTTTGTCCGTTCAGCTTTCGCTCGGCTTCGGCCAGCCGTACTACCTTTTTCTTGGCCGTCTCCAGGTCCTTGGCAAACAGTTTGGCGGCCGCCTTGCCACCCACCTCCATTTGGCGGCGAAAATAGGCGACTTCCTGTTTTGCCTGCGCCAGTCCAGATGATGTTTTTTTCAGTTGATCCTGCAGATCGCTGAGGCGTTTGATGGCTTTTTTGTTGCGGCCGATATTGAACAGCTCTTTCTGGGTGTTTCCCAGGTTTTTGGCCAGCTTCTCGGATATGGCCGCTACCTTCTTGGCGGGTTCACTGAATCGATCAATGGCCCGCAGGGTAATTTTGAGATCAAGATCGCTCATGCGTTATACTCTGAGTATGGATACCGTAAAAAACTATCTTCGCGCGTTCTGGCCCCAGTTGCTGCCGGCCGCTGTAGGTGCCGCTTCAACCGTATGGCTGTTGTGGGGTCTGCATCCCGTAACGCTAGCCACTATCTCCCTGGTGGTCGGCGTGGGTATCTTCTTCTCGCTGGTGTTCATCGCCCTGGCTTTTGATTGGTGACAGTCCGCTCTTTGGCCAGTTGGTGAAATTCACTCAGCTCCTCCAGCGTTAACGCCTTCAGCTCTGACGGTTGCCAATGAAATACAGCGGCCAGGTTGGCCATGATGGGCCGCAGCCGCTGCAGGGTCATTCCAAAAAACCGACCACCTCATCACTGATGTGATTGAAGTCTGCCGCATCCAGCCGCCGCACCTCTTCGGGTGATACTTCACTCAGCAGCGAGAGCAGGCGGATGGACTTCTTGAGCTGGGTGGATTCCTCCTCCATGATCTCAATGTCCTTGACGCGCGGCCGGCGCACGGTGATGGTTTTGATTTCGCGTCCGTTGTCGCCTTGAATCGGGTGTTTCAGGGTAAATTCTGTCACGGGTCTGTTCTCCAAATTAAAATAGGGTGGCCGTCCCTGGCCGCTTGTTGCTCGTTAAGGGTGCCGGGCTACAGACCCAGGGCTTCCCGCTGTTTCTTCAGGCGGTCCTCGCCGTTGACTATCTCAATCATGTTGAGTACGTCAATCTCGATCACCACCTCATCGTTGACGATGTACTTGAAGTAGGTCAGGGATCCGCTGACCTTCATCTTGGTGTCGTCGCCGGTCTTGGCGGTGCCCATGTCGATCTCTTTGAAGCGGCCGCGCATGACCACTTCCACGGCGTCGGTGGTGCAGCTGCTGTCGTCTGACTGGTAGGCACCACGGAAGCGCATGCCAACACCGGACACATCCCACAGGCCGAACTGGTTCAGGATGGCACGGGAGACCTCATGCAGGGTGAACTCGGCCTCCAACTTCTCCATGCCCATGTCGATGTCGATGGGGGCATTCATGCCGCCGGCGCGTAGCTCTTCCATCTTGCGGGCCAGTTTGGGCAGTACGAATTCGTCCACCCGTCCGGCATACCCTTCACCATCGATGAAGGAGTTAAAATTTTTCAGGCTCTTTGGCAACATCTTGATAATCCTCTTTCGTTAACCGGATGGGTCGACCGCCCACCCCGGAGGGCGGGCGCTACGCCTTACTGCTGAATCAGCTGCACCAGGTATTCATTGGTGATGCGGGAGAAGAACTGCAGGTTCTCCAACGGCGGGATGGGCGTGTAGTCATAATCGATATACAGCTTGCCGCTTTCCAGCACCTCCACGGTGTTTTTGTCAGGATCCACCCAGGCCTGCGCGTCCACGATATAGCCCAGGGCCTTCAGCTCACGGAACTTGGCGTTGACCCCTTCGACAATGTCACGGATCAGGGTTTTGCTCATCGGCTTGTCCACCGCCCACATGTGCGCCTCGGCGATGGTGTCGGCCAGGATGTCGCCGGTACGGGTTGCGGTCTCAAAGGCAAACTTGGGATCGGCGCTGCAGGTGCGCGAACCCCAGAAGCGGAAGCCATCCTCCCGGATCAGGGTGGTGACTTCGCTGCCGTTCAGGTAGTTGGTGTCGGTGGCCTCTTCCTGCAGATCGAAATAGAGATCCTTGCTGATACCGGTCACCCCGGACACGGCGACGTTGGAGAGGTTCTTGTGCCAGCCGATATCGTTGTCGATCTTGGCGCGCAACCCCAGCGCCCTGGCCACAGCGGCCAGCTCCACGGTTTGACTGGTGGCTACATCCCAGCCGGTGAACTCCGGCCAGATCAGCATCAGGCGCTTGCTGCCGAAGTTGGCCCGGTAGGCGACGGCATCCTCCTTGGTGGCGGCACTGTCACAGCTCACATAGGCGAAGGCACGCAGCTTGTCGGCGATACTCTCGAACTCGGTAGCAACGGCCTGTACATCCAGCCCGGGCGCACCAAGAATGCGCGGCTTGAGTCCGACCTTGGCCTTGCAGGTCAACAGGGCCTGCAGGCCGGTGTGAGAACCGTCGGCCTGCACGGTACCGATGACGTTGCTGGTGGTGGCTGCCGCGTCAACACCTTCCTCGACCCGGATCACGATCACATTCGGGGCGATCTGGTCAAAGATGGCATCCATGGCGGCCGGCAGGGTGCCGTTGCCGTCGCCAACCGTGTCCAGTGCACCGGCCTCGGACCGGTTACCGGCGATCAGCACCGGGGTGTTGAGCGGGAACTTGGCCGCATCGGCGTCCGGCGCGGTGCCGACAATGCCAATAACTGCGGTGTTGATCATGCGAATGGGGCGGGTGCCCTCGGTAACTTCTGCGACGCGGACGCCGTGGTGGTAATCAGCGGGCATTTCAGGCCTCCAGTGCTTGGGCTAGGGTGTTAATGGCAGAGACAATGGCGTCTGCCGCATTCTGTTTCTCGGTGGTATCCACACCGGCGGCTACGGCGCCGGGCAGTTCAGCGCGGGCCGCTTCCGCATGGGCGCCGAATTGGTTGAACGCCACCGCCATGGCAATGATCAGGTCGGCCTGCTCGCGCTTGGTCAGTCCGCGCTTGGCCGATTCATACACCAGGTAGGGGTAATCGTTGGCCGATACAGTGCCTGGATAGCCAGCCGCCACGTAGCGCAGTGACTCCTGATACTTCTGCTCATAGCGGGTGGCGCGGCTGGCATATTGTGTATAAACCGTGTCGCAAAGCTGATCGATGGCGCGTTCTGCCGCGGCGATGATTTCGCCATCGGTGAACACTTTTTCCGGCTCACTGAACACGGCGCTTGCCGGTGGCTCGATGCCGATGTCGGTGATTTCACCGCGTGATCCATCGGGTAACCAGTAGGTGGTGCCTCGGTAGTCTGGCTTTACAGTCCACGTATTACCCTCACGAACGGCGACCTGCTTGCTGCCGGTGGTGGGTGGTGCGTCCGTTGTTGCGTGTGCTGGAATCATCGGTTTTTCTTCAACCGGGTCCAGTCTGGCGATGGATGATCCGATCTTTTCACCGTTCAGCGGATTGTAGTGATAGATATTCATGGCCGACCTCAATATTTAATGCAGATCATTTTTGGGATGTTGCGGGGACGGGATTCCGTGCCGCGTGTCGAAGTCAATGGGTTAGGGGTCAGTGATCCGCCATCCACAGCAAGGCGATGGCCCGCCGTGTATCCTTCTGTGTTTTTCCCAAAGGAGAGCGACTGCGCGCTGTACGATGCCTCACCCTGGATATGATTGTGAGCTTTGTTGTCGTCTGACTGCGCGGACCCGAGTCCGCGTCCAGCGTCGACACCGCGCCCATGATCCCATCCACGGATTGCCTCACCACGGCTGTCAGGGAGGCGGAACGTAGTTGCGCCATCACCATCACTAAAGCCGCCCCACTTGTCCGCAAACCATTCGGCTTCCGTGTGCAGGTTTCCTGACGTCTGGGCGTATGCCCACAAATCCGGGTAGGACGCGCGCGACAGCAGGCTGCCATCTTCTTCAACTGTTCCAGTCGGAGGCGTGTCACTGTTGACCATGATGCTGGCGCCGACTGGTAATGATTGTGCGGTGATGGCCTTATAGAGCGCATCGCCTTCCTGCTGTGTTAGATACTGCGGGTGCGGATCCTGGTCGTCGAGATGGCCTATATCCAGGTACTGTGAATGCGGGTCAGGCTTGGCTTCGTGGTCATCCACGGACTCTGCCGCCTGCAGGTTGGCAAGCAGGTTCTTCAGGTACAGCGTCCGGTTTGCCAACTGCTTGGCCTGCAGGTTGTCGATACCTTCCGCACCGCCCAACACAGGGTCGGTAATCTCCAGCTGATAAATACCAGCTTCCCACTGATCCGCTTCTGGCAGATTAGCCATATATCAGGCCTCCATTGTGTTTCCTGGAACCATCCCGGCTATAGATGCCGTTGTGGTGCAATTGCATATAACGCAGGGCAGCCAGGTGACTGCGGGCGTTTTTGTAGTGGCGAATCCTGGCGTTGATTTCATCCACTGTTGACTGGTCAGGTATGGCGCCGATGTTCAGCACCACGTCAAACTCATAAGGAGCCAGTTTGTCGCCGTGAGTAATGCTGGAGTTGCGGTCATAGGTGCCATCACGCAGGTACTTGACCCGCTCCAGCACTTCTACATCGCCATAACCCATGGCCTGCAGCGCGCGGCGCAGTCCGCCCGGTGTGCCCTTGGTGCGATGCACCGTTACTGATTCAGCGATCACTGCGCGCTGGGTCGCCTCTGGCCAGCTGCTATCCCAGACATCCACCGACAGAGTCCAGGCCAGCCAGGGCAGCAGGGCCGCCGGGCAGGTGTCCGGGTTCCAGAGATCCCGCAACGGCACATCGATGGATTCGATGGCGCTGTTGATGGCGGCCTCGGCGGCCTGTTCCAGCGGGCTGGCGTTGGGTGGCAACAGGCGGGTGGTCATATGCCGATCACCTCATCATCGCCTTCGTCAGGCTCAATGCTCTTCTGGCAATGGTTCGGGTCAAACCGGTGCAGCAACAGGCAGATCCAGCGGCAGACCCGGCAACGGCCATCCCGTACCGCGCGACCCATGCGGCTGCTCAACGTTTCGTCCGGATCGCCGGCCAACAATGTATTGGCAAACTGATCCAGCGCGATCAGCAGATTCCAGCCGTAGCGTTTCAGCTTATTCATCCACACCCCCGGCAGTGACGGTGATGGCGGTGCAATAGGCGGACTCGGTGGGTGACACCGGGATATCCTGGGTGGGGGATGCGATTACCACGTTTTGAACGCCTGGCTGATGCAGGGCGGCAAACAGACCGGAACGGGTAATGTCATGGCCCAGCCGGTGGTGGTCCGTCACATAGGCCAGTGCGGCATCTTCAGCCGCCTGGCGTGCCACCGTGGAATCCGGACCGTCATAAAAGGTAAGGGTGGCGGTTAACACATACGGGATAATGGTGGCGCTCTGCACGGTGACGTTATCGGTCAGCGGGCGGATAGTGTCCGCGTTGACCACCTGAAACACGTCGTCTTGCAACTCCGCCGTGGCGGTACCGTCGCCATCGGTTGACAGCACAGTGACCAGAACTTCACCCGGGTCCGGGCTTTCAATACCCACATCCAGCACCTCCGGAGAGGCAGTCAGCGCCCAGAATACATAGGCTCCTTCCGGTCCGGCGGTGCTGTGGCCTTCCAGTGATATCTGAATACGCGCGCGCATCCGTTGATCAGATTCGTAAGTGGGTGGAATTGGCGGAATGGCCTGCGGATTACCCGCGTCAACCAACAGGCGCTGCACACCAAACAGCGCCCCCAATTGATCCAGGTCAGTACCGGTGGCATAGGCCAGCATCACCGCCCGTGCGGCATTGTTGACCCGTTGGCGCAGGGTAAGGGCGATATAGGCGGCAGACTCCATCAGCTTGGTCAGAGGCTCGCTTTCCAGATCCAGCAGCGCAGCGTGCTCCGGTGCCCGGGTAGTGAAGTCCGCGCGGATATTCGCCAGCAGGGTTTCAAAGTCGAGCGATTCAATCACACCCGGCGCGGCCAGCTTGGAGAGGTCGATGGCGGTAAAGCTCATAGCGTGATCTCCAGCGAGACATCGCCTGTCACGGTACGGCCTTCAATAATCAGCACCAGGTGACCCTGTTCCGCTTGCGTGGCGTCCAGTTGTACCCGGTGCAGCTGAATGCGGGGTTCCCAGCGCATCAGGGCATCGGCGGTGGCGGCATACAGCGCCAGGAGGGTGGCGCCGTGCATCGGGGCATCGACCAGGCGAAACAGGCCGGACCCATAATCGCGGCGCATCACCCGCGACCCGATGGGGGTCGTGAGGATGTCCGCGATGGACTGCTCGATGTGAGACAGTCCATCCAGGGTTTTGCCTGTTGTCGCCTGCATGCCCATGATTCAGCCGCCGGCGAATACGTCCGGTGATCCCTGGTTGCAGGTCGACCCGCAGGCGACCGGGTCACCGACACGCGCCAGCTGTTTGCCGTTGACAAATACCGTGGTACTCCCGGCGGCCAGTACGCTGGCATGGGTTTCAGGGATGGTGGGGCAGGTGTGGGCCGCCCAGGCATCACCCTGACGATGCGCGGCGACACCATTTACAAACACATCCGGTGATGCCCCTACGTTGGGTCGGGATGGCCAACAGCCGTGGCCGCTACATTGATCTCCCAGTTTTGTGACGGCGGGCATGGCGGCCTCCTGTTGATTGGCCTGAATGGCGTGGCACTCGGTGCAGTGTCCAACCTGGCCGATAGCGCTGGCCGGGCTGGCGAAAAAGCCGATGAGGGTGGCGATCATGATCAGTAGTAGATGTTTCATGGTGTCTCCTAGTTGAGGTCAATGCGTTGACCGTTGATGCGTACATTGCCGCCGGCAATCAGCTCGATATCTCCCGCGGCGTGGATGCTCATTTTTCCGGATGCCCGGTCATGCTCGATCCAGCTACCGTTGCCGTAGTCCACCCGATGAATATCCGGGCTGTTGGCATTGGCCGGGTGCGTGGTCCGGTAGATGGCGGGCAGGGCATAACCCTGTGCAGGATCGCCACCCGGGCAGAGCAGCAACACCTGCTCGCCGACCTCTGGCGCCCACCAGCTGCGATCGCCGCCGGCCCGCAGGGTCAGCCAAGGGATCCAGTTGGTTGTCATGCCGCCGACTCGCACGCGCAGCCTGGCCGCGTTGTAATCGGCCTCGGCCACGACGCCGGGGCGGATCAGGTTTTCAATACGGCGGGCCAGTTCAACAAGCGCATAATCCATGCGCCTGATTATGCGGTGAGGTGTGGGTTCAAGCAGGTGCGGAAGGCGTTAAACCCGGGGGTTTAACGCCCATCTTTGAGGAGGTTCAGCAGGGTCTCTGTTACTGCGTCGCGGTCATTATCGGTAAATCCCAACAATTGGCGGCGTGGGTATTGATACAGTGGACCGCCAGGCGCCACGCGGTCGGTCTTTCCTTCCTGATGTACCCGGGCGATCTTGGCGGTTTTTCCGGTAAACCCGACGCTCACCTGGTTGGCAGTGGCGCTGATCTTCATGTGGCGTGCCAGGCGCAGCTGGCGGAACATCTTGGCCTTTCGTCGGATGTGACCACGTTTTTTCTGTGCCCGGGTTTTGCGTGGTTCGAAGGAGGTGCCGTCCGGGTTCTCCTGCTTCTTGATGCGCTCCTGCTGACTGCGGCGCAGCTGGATGGCCAACTGTTGCAGTAGGCGCTTTTTCGCGGCTGGCGTGAGCTGGTCCAGCAGCGGTTGCACCCAGTTTTCCAGGCTGGTCAGATCATCGCTCATAGGTGATAGGTTTCATACTTGCCGCCGTTCACCCAATCCGCCAGTAGCTCATCGTTGAGCAGCACCTGCAGGCTATCCCCCGGGATGGTGATCGGCTGAATGTTGGGTTCTGTGCAGTGGTTCAGGGTGATGCCCTGCGGTGATTCAGCAACCGTGATGGTTTCTGTCAGCGTCAGGGTAATGGACACATCCGCCTGGCGGTGATCGATGATATCCACGTCGAATTCAAACGCCTGGCCACCGTGGTCCGGCTGATACTGGTCCAGCCACTGAATAATGAAAAACGCCAGCTTGTCCACCTCATCGGCGTAACCGATGATGATGACCTGCGCCGGAAAGGCGAACTTGAAATGTTTGTTGTTGCCACCCGGGTAACTGATCACCTTGCCCTTGTCGATGAAGGTGAGCAGGTTGTCCGGGTTCAGCCCCAGCGGGGCGGCCAGCAGGTATTGACGCAGTTCGTTTAGTTTCATAAATCCGCCATGCTCACCGCCGACGGTGGTCGGGTTAACCACTAAGCCGGACAGGTGTGCCGTGATACCGTCCAGCGTGGCGCCAAGGGTGCCGGTTCGATCGGTTGATATAAAGCCGCCGTTCAGGGCGCTTGTTATGTCGTCAAGGACGGCGTTAACGCTGCCCACGAACTGGGGATGGGTAATGCCACCAGAAAGCGTGGCGCTGACACCATCCAGCTGCCCCGCGAACACGCCGGTAACAACGGGATGGGTAAAGCTACCGGTCAGGCTGGCGCTGATGCCGTCCAGGGTTGCAATAACCTGGCCGCTATGTTGTGCGGTGGAGAAGCTGCCGGACAGGGCGCCACTGACACCAGCCAACTGGGTAGAGAACAGTCCGGCAACGGCCGGCGGGGTCACTGTGCCGGTCAGGCTGGCGCTGATGCCGTCAAGCGTAGCTCCCACCTGCCCGGCATATTGCGGGACGGTAACGCCACCAGACAGGGTGCTGGTGACACCAGCCAGCTGGGCAGAGAACAGGCCCGTCACCGTTGGTGGTGTAAAGGCGCCGGTCAGGCTGGCGGTGATGCCCTCAAGGTCTACGCCGACCTGCCCGGCATATTGTGGGACGGCAGTGCTGCCGGACAGGGCGCTTGCAGCACCAGCCAACTGGGCAGAGAACAGGCCGGTAATCGGCGGCTGTGTGGACGTACCGGTTAGGGTGGCGGTGATGCCTTCCAAAGTAGCGGCTATGGCGCCAGTTGAACCTCCGCCGCCAGGCGCCACATAATAATCGAACCCAATATCCCACGCGGCGTCCGGCCACGCATCGCCGTCTATATCGACGTCGCTACCGTCCGTTTAGAGATTCGCGCCGTCTCCAATCAGTTGTGAGGTTGCTGAAAGGTGGTAGTCGTCGTTGGCAGCGTCTACAAAGTCACTAGATACAACGTCAGTGGTGAGTGGGTTAAATCCTGGAGGGGTGTTGGTAGCACCGTCGGACGCAGCGTTATTCGTTGAGGAGGCCCATCCAGCTCCGGCGCTAACATAATTAGTCGTATTGTTATAAGCAACACAGTTTTTCAGCGTAGCTCCGCCGCCATCCGATGAAACATAAAACCCTCTGTTACAGTTCGCCGCTACACAGTTGCGCAGCGTTACAGCGTTCCAGTTTTGATTGGCAAAGCCAGCCCACCCTCCCCACGCTAAATTTCCACGGTCAAACGTGCCACGAAGATTGTTGAACGCAGCAACAGACGCCCCACCCTTGCCGATTGAGTTGCAAATTGTTGCTGTTTGTCCATTGGTTGATTTATCAAAAGCCCTGCCAAATGACGCTGTGTTTTGCGCATCAATCCCATCAACTAAAGCATAGTCCGCATTAACCAATACAGCCGTATTGTAATTTCTGAACACTTTGAGATGAAATCCAGACTGCGGAATGCCGTTATGACCTTCTCCCGATGCTGGTCTTATAATAGGGTGATGATTGACATCAGCTGCGTAACCTACGCCCTGATTCATATCTACAAATTGCGACAGCCCGGTCGGCCAGTCGTTGTAGCACTCCAGCACCGGACTGGTGGCGTTGGTGGTACAATCATAGGTTGCACACTCAGTATCCCACCAGGTCTGCGGATCAGTGTAATCACCTCCGCTCGCTTTGAGTGTTTTTATACCCTCAGTCACTGGTCACGATCGCCATCAGTTCCCACTTGGGGAGCGTCGTTTCATGTTCGACTTCCAACCCTGTATAGACACTGCCGATTAACCCATCACCCTCCGGTGCAGACAGATCAGTACAGCGGATTAGATACAGCCGACCATGCCAACCATCGAACTGTCGATGTGATTTAACAAATACGGAATGGACTTCCATCGCACCCCACGCGAATCCATCCGCCTCGCACCGGATGATCCTGTTATCAGATCGGCGGACCAGGATTTCGCACATGGCGTTACTCGATTACGCTGTTGATGACAGCAATGATGGCATCGATGTCGGCCTGATCAAATACGATGCTGCTATTGGCATCATCCAAACTGATAGCCTGGCCTGACTGCGCACCGGCAGCAATCACTGAGCCCGTCTGCTCGGCGTATTTAATCTGGATGGGACCGGCGACTGATGAAATGGCTGCAATATCCATCAATGCTGCGCCGACATTGCCTTTCCACTCTGCAGACCCTTCCAGGGCGCCGGACTCGTAGGAGTGCTGGAGATTGACAGCAATGCGCTCAAGCTGAGTGAACAGCTCCCGGGCAACCTTTGCGGTCAAACCTGCCTTTAGCAACGGCAGCGCAGAGTTAATAAACGGGCGCAATGGAGACAGCGCACGGTAGGCGACATCGGCGCTGTAATGCGGGGGGGGTGTTAGGGTTGCTGGAATCATAAAAACGGCTCCAATAAAATCATGGTTACCAGGGTGCCTGTGGTGCATCCGGCGCCATACATGATGGCGCAGTGCCAGAACTTGATGGCTATAACAGGATCAGGCATGCCCAGAACACCAGGCTGATGATGACGCCAAAGGCGACACCAGCAGCCGGGTCCAGGTCGGGCGGCAGATCAGGCATTGCCTTCAGTGATGGTGCCGCCGGTGACATCGATAGAACCGTTCTGCACGATGTTGATATCGTTCAGTTCGATATCAGCGCCGGAACCCGTCGCGCCGACACTAAAGTCGGAAACAAAGGCTCCACCATTGTCCTTGCCTCTTGCCCACACGGCGGTTCCGGAGGCATCGGCAGCCTCATCCTCGGTCATGTCGGCAACCGTCATCTGGCCATTTGCAACGTTGCCAGATGAGACTGGTATACCGAGTGTGCCTAAAAGGATGGCTCCACCAATTGCAGCGCCAGTGGCCGGTCGTGGGGCGGTGTAAAACTCCAGAGTACCGCTGTTCAGGGCGTCACGGATTACTGTGATGCGGGCGTCACGAATGGCGGTTGATAGTCCGATAGTCATTTAGGGTGCTCCTGTTTTTGTGCGCAGCTCATCGGCTTGCTGGCAACTGATACAAAGGCGGACGCCGGGTATGGCATCACGCCTGGCTTGTGGGATTGGGTCCAGACATTCATCGCAGCTTTCCGCGCTGTCACCGCTGTACTTGACGCGCCTGGCAATGGCTAGATCTCTGTCTCGTTCTTCAATCTGTGTGGCACGGTCGAATTGGTCCATGGCTATTTTTTAATCTCGCCAGCGACAACACGCCTTTCCATACCGCGATGCCAGGACGCGACACCCAGGATGGCGGCAGGGATGCCAAACAGCATGGCCAGCGAACTGATCAGATTAGGGATCATGGTTATCGCCTCCGGCTGACCACCGATCACAGCCCTGTATGCCAGCGTGCAGACCAGGATACTGACAGCCAGAAACGCGAGGGCCGAGACCGCCCCCCAGAATGGACGCCAGGCAGATGACCACCAGTTTTTTGCATTGTTCTCTGACTGCATGGTCTGGTTGATGGCCTGCAGGCGTTTGGTCTTTTCCTGCTCCATGGCGATCTGGAAGCTATACAGCGCCTCTTTCAGCTGCAGCATCAGTTCGCTGTTCTGGCGTAGCCGTTCGGCCGCCTGCGCTGGATCTTCTGTGCCAGTGATACTGCGCACAATACCGGTTACTTTTTCGGCGGCTTCGCCAGCATCCGAGTTAAACAGGCTTATCAGTCCGGGTACTGCTTGTAGGGCTACTGCGAGTAGTGGTGCCATGTTGGACTCCTAGACGACTCGGTTTTTAAACCAGCCATAGATAAAGGTTTCGTCTTTCTCCCGGCGCTCGGCCAGGCCGACATAGAAGGCGCCCTGCAGGCTGTTCAGCATCCGGTGCAGGATGGTGATGCCCTCTTTGCCGCGGCGCTGCAGATAGGCGCGTAGGGAATAGAGTGTTAACGGTCCAATATCGCCATCCACGGCGATATCCGGATAGATCTCCCCGCGGTTGTTCAACACGTTGAGTGCGCGCTGCAGGTGTTCGGCAGCGCGCTTTACACCCTGGTTCACCCCGGTGTCTGCCAACTCTTCAGCCAGCAGGGGAGAGAGGAGCTCAATCTCACCCAGAGACAGGGCGTCCCAGTAACGGCGGGCATAGATGGATGAGGCGATCTCGATCGGCATGGTGCGCATGGGGCCGATATAACCGGCCGCTCTGGCCACCGCTTCGGTGATGCCGTAGCGGGTGGGGCCTCCGGAATCTTCCGGGCGATCAACATAGTCGCCTTCGCGCTGGATGATGCCGTGAATGACGGCGGCTTTTAACAGGCTCACCGACGCCACCCCTTGAGCTCTTCCCAGGCCTGGATCAGGCCGATCTGGCGTATCCGTTCCAGTGATCTGGCGGCGGCGCCCAGGGTAAACCAGGCGCCAAAACCGACGGCGGCGGCAACAAAGATCACGGTATCGGTATCGTGTGGCAGGCCCAGTCGATTGATGATCATGTCGGTGCTGATCACGGGGGTGGCCAGGCCGACATAGCCGCGCAGGAAGGCCTCCGCTTTTGATTTGGGTATGAGCACCGCCATGGCTATGGCCGCGCCGGTACCGCCAGCCAGGGCGGTGATCAGCTTTCCCGCTGTGTATTCCTTGATTGGCATGTGCGTTTTCAGTCCCATAGGTTGACTATTTTCTGTTCGGCTTTTTGCGTGACTTTAGGCAGGGTGATGGTGATACCTGCCGGGATAACCGGTCCCCGTTCTGCCAGCCCCGGATTGGCGTCCAGTACCTGTTCTGTAACGCCGGCGGTACGGCCGTAATGGCGGAGACAGATCTGATCGACTGTGTCGTGTTGCTGGCTGACGACGGTGGTCATATCAGCTCCACGATGGTGCGGGGCAACCCTTTCAGCGCGCGCAGGGATTCGCGGGTCTGCTGCAGGTAGTCGTCCGTGGTCAGGTTCAACTCATCGGCGCGACCGTGACCGCTGCCGGTGCTGTCGAAGTCGCGGAACCGTTCCACCAGCAGTGCCTTGGCGCGGCTGTAGACGGCGGTCAGGTAGTGGGTGATCTTTTCCGATGTGCCGTCGTAGCTATCAGCAGGCACTACGGCCAGAGTGGCATGGCCGTCGGCTTCCTGTGCTGCCCGCCAGTCTTTCAGCTCCACGTTGGTGCTGATCATGGCGTTTGTCAGTACGTCCACCGCCACATCGTTTTTAGTGGTGGTATCGACCCGATAGAGCGCGCGGAAGTCATCCAGATTTAGATCCGGATAGAAGGCGAGGTTCTTAATGGTAACCCCGCTTTCCTGACTTGCTCCGGTGGCGATAAAGCTCATCGTTAGCGGCCGCGCTCGCAATCAAGTTGCTTTGCGAGCAGCCGCAGAGTCGACTTTGCCAGTTCAACTCCTCCGCGTTCGAAATGGCCCGAGTCAAGATCATCGCGGAGTTGCTGTGTATCAAAACTCCCGCAGCCACTGTTATTGCTGCCGCCGAAAGCCGGCACTACCAACAAGACACATAAGGCGACAGCACACAATAACGAGACTTTGTTCACGTGTTTCATATCGGCCCCTTTGCTTGAATTAGAGTGGCGGCTTACGGTGTGTGGTAAATAGCTGGAGCCTTACTCCACACCGGGCCGCCAGGCCCGTAGGCCGGAGAACTCAGTTGCTCTGCTGGATCTCGCGTTCCAGCTTCTCGATCTGTTTCTTTACCCCGCTGCGGTCATGCAGCTGCAGGGCGCGCTTCAGGTGTTCCAGGGCGGCCGGCTTGTCGGTTTCGCTCAACTGGGTACCGATGGCCTTGTGCAGCTTGGCGCGCACTTCATCAGGCATGTCGCGCTCAGATGTCATGCTGTCCACTGCCAGCAGGTCGTCAGTGGGTATGGCTGATGGGTCGCGGGCGGCATATTCAGCCACCTCTTCGGCCAGGGTGGTGGCCAGGTCGCGTTTGTATTGGTCCGGCATTTTCAGATCGTTGGCGAGGGCATAGGCGGCGATCTGGATCGCGCAAGCAATGTCGCCAGCATCGATGCACCAGAGCATGATGGTCATCAATACATCGTCTTGGACACCGGCGCCGGATTCGATGACGCCATACACATAAGGTGCGTATTCGTGAAGAATCGACTTTTTGAAATCACACTTCATCTCAGTGCTTTGAATCATTTTCAGCTGGCGTTTGTGCTGCGCCAGTTGCGCCAGCATCAGTTCATACTGGCTGGCATCCGCATAGCCTTCCAGGTCATCGCTGGCGGTTTCGCTGGCGGCCTGGGTTTTCATAAAGTGCTTTTTTGCCGGGGTGAGCATATTGCGTTCCTCATCTGTTTTAAAAAACCCCCGACGTAGCGCCGGGGATTCTTTCAGGCTTGCTGGTAGCCGTTACGCCCAGCCGCCCAGACCGTCCGGCAGCTTGATGTTGATACAGGCCGCTGCACCGGTCAGATCCTCGATCACATAGGCCTCGTTGACAGACTCAAAGTTCTCGATGCGATCGCGGCGGGCATTGTCCACGATGGTGCGGCGCCGGGTGCCGTTCTGCGGATAAATGGATAGGTTGGAATCCCCGTTGGAGCTGAGCAGCGAGATCATGATGCTGCGGTCCGGAAAGAACGGTACCTCCGCCACCCGCAGTCCGCCCATGCGCTTGTTGCTGATCATCAGATCCAGTGCGCGGGATTCGGTCGGGGTGTCCGCATGGGTGTTGATCATGGGGAAATACTTCTCATCCACCAGGTCAGCGCCGCAGATGGCGGTGAATGTGGTGTTACGCCGATGCCAGGGGGCCAGCAGGTTGCTGCGCATGTCGTAGACCAGGGCGTCGAGGTTTTCATAGTCGCCGCCGGCTCCGACGCGAACTTCACCGACGTTGCCGCCTTCAGTCATGTAACGGGATGCGGCTTCGGTCTCCAGCTTCTTCAGCCAACCGATGTTGACATCCTGCAGCAGCGGATTGGCGACGCGATCGGTTGCGGCTGCTGCGCTGATGCCGTTGAATCCGATCATGATCCGGTCCAGGGCCTGCTGGCGAATGATTTGGTTACGGATGCGGGTCTGGAAGTCCTGGAACTTGGCCCAGGCATCCAGCTTGCCGTAGGTCAAGTGGGTATCGAAGTTGGTCTGCTTGCAGAAGTAACCACGGTCATCGACACCAGACGGGTCCTGTGTTTCACGATCGTTGGCGCTGGTATCGGTGCGCCCGGCAATGGTGGACCCCAGCGAGAGCCCCAGCTTTTCGCCTTGCTGCTCGCCGACGCCGATAATGTTTACCTCGCCCAGGAAGGCGCTGCTCTCCTGGATGTGGTTCTCCAGGGTTTGCTCGACACTGGGCGCGGCGGCAAACTTCTTGGTGGCATCCGGCACACCGTTGACCGAAGCGACCTGCTCTACGTAGGCGTTGAAAAGTTCTCTGGTTTCGTTGCGCATTGCGTTGCTCCTAGCAATCGGTCTGGATGTTTCCGCTGCCGCCGGTGGCGGGAGGGCGGCTGAACTGTTTGCCGTCAGGTTCCTGCTGCAGCTGTTCCGTCAGTTCCGTGAACTGCTGACTGAGGGCGTCATGGGCAGACTTCAGCTCTGTGTAATTGGTCTGCAGTTGACTGAACGCGGCGGTGTCGGGCTGTGCCTCGATCAGTGCCTGCTGACTTTCGGCGATCTGCATCACCGCGTCATCGATATCCGACAGGTAGTTGTCCGTATCTTTCTTGTGCAGGCCCAGCAGGGTTTTGACGCGTGAAAAAAGAGTGGGCGTCCCAGCCCCAGTGTCATCCTTGCGGCCAGCATCATCGTCGGAGGAGTCCACGAATTCGATTTCGGTTTCCATGCCGACCGAGTAGAGATGTTCATCATCCAGGGTCGGGCCTTTGTAGAGGTTGGATTCTGCATTGAACGACAGACGCTCGGTGCCAAACGAGGCGGGGGAGTCGGTGACTGCCAAGCCGGTCAACCACGCCTTACCCTTGCTGAACGTCAGTTCAATAGAGCTGTAGATTTTCTGTGCGCGCTGATTGATGGCGATCAGTTCAGGCAGGGGTTCGATCTGGGCGTAGAGTCCCATGATGCCGTTGTCATCCTGTGCCTTTATGGCGGCGACATCACCCAGGGCATCAAACGGTCCGCCAGGAACGTAACCCCGCATGTGCTCCAACCAGACTCTGGCGCCAAAGCGTTTGCTATCGAAATTGGCGACCGCGTCATTGATATCCTGCCGGGTGATCTTGCGGCCATCGATGGTGTCGCCTTCCTGCGCCACCCTGAAAAATTTTGAGCGCTTTTTCATGGGCAATGGTCCTGTTGGGTGCTCTATGAATTCAATAATTGTGATGAAGAGGGTCGCGGCTGGGGGCGCTGTTGGCAACGAAATCCGGCGTTAAACCCCGGGGTTTAACGCTTGCTTGTGTAATGGCGGCCGGTTTTGCCGGGTAGCCTGTCCCCATGACTGTTGCCTGTTCACAACTGGACCCACGGCTGGAAGCAAAACTGCTTTATTGGCAGGGCTATCGCGTGTCCTATATCTCAAGAAAGCTGGGGTTGCCGTCGGCGACGGTGCATTCCTGGAAGAAGCGGGACGAATGGGACACCAGCTCATCGGTACAGCGCACGGAAACCAATCTGGAGATCCGCCTGGCCAAGGTGATCGCCCTGGAGGAGAAGAGTACCGGGGACCTGCAAGAGGTGGAGGTCCTGACCAAGGCGCTGGAGCGCACCGCCAGGATCCGCCGCTATGACCAGGGCGGTAATGAGGCGGACCTGAATCCCAGGCTGCGAAACCGTAACCGCAAGCGGAAGAGCAAGCCGGTTAAAAACGAGGTGCCCGATGAGGCCCTGGAACGGCTGGAGGAGGCGTTTCACGATGAGTTGTTCGGCTATCAGAAACAGTGGTGGCAACAGCGCGAACTGAACCGCCGCATCCGCAACATCCTGAAGAGCCGGCAGGTCGGTGCGACCTACTACTTTGCGCGCGAGGCGTTCATTCACGCCCTGCGCACCGGCCGCAACAAGATCTTCCTGTCGGCCTCCAAGAATCAGGCCCATGTGTTCCGCCAGTACATCGTCCAGTTCGCCCGGGAGGTGGGCGGCATAGACCTGACCGGTGATCCCATTGTGCTTCCGAATGGCGCGCACCTCTATTTTTTGGGGACCAACTTCCGCACCGCACAGAGTTACCACGGCGATCTCTACATTGATGAGTACTTCTGGATACAGCGTTTCAAGGAGCTGAACAAGGTGGCCAGCGGCATGGCCATGCACAAGCAGTGGACCAAGACCTATTTCTCAACCCCGTCATCCATCACCCACGAGGCCTACCCGTTCTGGGACGGCAGCCACTTCAACCGCGGGCGCAAGAAAGACGGCCAGATCGTCATCGATACCACCCATGCCAACCTGAAGGATGGCCTGCTGTGCGAGGATCGCCAGTGGCGCCACATTGTCACCGTGGAGGATGCCGTCGCCCAAGGCTGCGACCTGTTCGACCTGGATGAACTGCGTCTGGAGTACAGCCAGGAGGAGTACGACAACCTGCTGATGTGTCAATTCATCGATGACACTGCCAGCATCTTCAGCCTGGCCGAGCTGCAGAAGGGGATGGTGGATACCTGGGTGGTGTGGAACGACTGGAAGCCGTTCTCCACCCGGCCCTTTGCGCAGCGTCCGGTCTGGATTGGTTACGACCCCAGCCGCACCACTGACGATGCCAGTTGCGTGGTGATCGCGCCGCCCCTGGTGCCTGGCGGCAAGTTCCGCATCCTGGAGAAGCACTCCTGGCGCGGCATGGATTTCCCCGATCAGGCGGAGAAGATCCGCGCCCTGACCAAGCGGTTCAATGTGCAGCACATCGGCATCGATATCACCGGCATCGGCTATGGTGTCTATGACCTGGTGAAGAAGTTCTTCCCGGCCGCAACTGCGATCAAGTACAGCCCGGAGGTAAAAACCCGCCTGGTGCTGAAGGCCAAGGATGTGATCGGCTCCGGACGGCTCGAGTTTGACGCCGGCTGGACCGATGTGCCGTCCGCTTTCCTGATGATCCGCAAGACCCTCACCGCATCGGGTAACCGCGTCACCTATGAGGCGGCCCGCTCCAATGAAACCGGCCATGCCGATCTGGCGTGGGCCACTATGCACGCACTCGACAAACAGCCCCTGCAATCCATTGCGGGTGGGGGCAGTGGTTCAATACTGGAGATCTACTGATGGCCAAAAAGGCTAAGAAGGCAACAAAGGCAGCGAATTCAAAGGCCGAGGTTTTCAGCTTCGGTGATCCATCACCCGTGCTTGAAGGGCGGGACATTCTCGGACTGACCGAGAGCTGGTGGAATGGTAAGTGGTATGAACCACCGGTCAGCAGGGCCGGTCTGGCCAAGTCGTTCAATGCCAACCCGCACCACGCCAGCGCTATCTATATGAAGCGCAATATTCTGGTCAGCTCCTACATGGCCCACACGTTGCTGCCCAAGCAGGAATTCTCACGCCTGGCGCTGGACTATCTGATTATGGGTGATGCCTACCTGCAGCGGGTCAACAACCGTATGAATGGCCCGCTTAAACTCAAGGTCAGCCCGTCAAAATACACCCGCCGCGGGAAGGATGACCGGTTCTGGTTCGTGCCGAACTTCTATGATGCCCAGGAGTTCGACCCAGGCACGGTATTCCAACTGATGGAGCCGGACTTCAACCAGGAGCTGTATGGGGTGCCCGAGTATATCTCCGGGCTGAACAGCGCCTGGTTGAATGAATCTGCCACCCTGTTCCGGCGCAAGTATTACCAGAACGGCAGCCATGCCGGTTTCATTCTCTATATGAGTGATGCTGCCCAGGAGGAGGGTGATATCGAGGCCCTACGCACCGCTCTGAAGGAGTCGAAAGGCCCGGGCAACTTCCGCAACCTGTTCATGTACGCGCCGAACGGGCAGAAAGATGGCCTGCAGATCATCCCGATCAGCGAGGTCCAGGCCAAGGATGAGTTCTTCAATATCAAGAATGTGACCCGTGACGATGTGCTGGCCGTCCACCGGGTACCACCGCACCTGATGGGCATCATCCCCACCAACGGCAGCGGGTTCGGGTCGGTACAGGACGCCGCCAAGGTGTTCAACCGAAACGAGATCGTCCCGCTGCAGGAGCGGTTCAAAGAGTTGAATGAATGGATAGGGGTAGAGGTGATCCGCTTCGACCCTTATGTCATTGAGGAAGCGGCCGCACAGACATAGGCCGTATAAACGGATCGCCGACCTGGCGGGATCGATCAAGGGGCGCATGCTGATCACCCTGAATGATATACCGGAGATGCGGGAGATCTTTGCCGGGATGAATATTGAAACGGTGCCCATTGCCTACACGGTATCGAAGAGCGCACCCTCCAGGCGGAACGAGCTGATCATCAGAAACTGGGAGTAGCCCAATCACCAACCCACACAACCCGGCGCCAGCCGGGTTTTTTGCGCCCACCGCCAGCCAAATGACTGCCCAGGCCAGCCAGCCAAGCCCCAGCCACCACCACGGCGCGCGCGCAGTTCTCCCCCCGCCACGCCTGCCCGCTAAAAGTGTCGAAATTTACGCAGCCGCACACCCCAATAACAACGGAGCGCGGCAGGTGTTTGGTGCTGGTGTAACGCTTCTAAAAATCCTGCATTTTTATGCAGTTTGCTGCAGTGATTTCTTCACTTTTTCGGTATCAATGTGAGTTGATATCGGGATGGAAATTGACGGGTCTGGTAGCGCGGACGGACTCAATGTTCTGACTGGCGATTGATAGAAAACACCAGTCCACCCGCATTCAACATTAGAGCAGGCGGCGGTGATCTCTCTGCACATCGGGGATAGTTGCTGGCTTCTTTTAACGGTGCAATTTGTATGACAGTGCGGGCATTGTGTAATGGTTGGGCGGGCCATCAATAAATACTCCATGATATTTAAGGTGCGTGCTGTATCGTTCTGATTCTACTAGAAAAAATAATATTTTCAGCAATAAAATCCCCGGTCGGTCATCGGAAAAAGGTGATACGGGTAAATTACACGCAAATCATGTGTAACCAATTGATATTCATATTAAAAATAATTACCCGAAAAAGGTGGTAAAAGGTGATCAAGAAGGTAATTAATCGTATGTTACTGAATAATAAGGATTAATAAATATACAATTATCACTATACAAAAAGGTAATCAATTACCATTTAATCACCAAATTATCACCTTTCTGATTCATTGAAATTAGTGCGAAAAAACATAAACTTGCATCAAGTTCCGTCGCCTGATTACCATTATCACCTTTTTCCGGCTATGCCTCGTGTTTTCGGATCGGACTGCCATACTGGCGGCCGTTGCTGTGATACCCATATAATGCTGGGACCATCTTGGGACCAATGCTTTGCGCGATCTAATGAAATGAAAAACGTAACTAACTGATTTTTAATGTAATAAAAATACAGACATCTATCATGCAAGGTTCGAATCCCTGTCTCTCCGCCAATACAAAGCATAATTACTATGCTAATCAGATGGTTAGGCAAGGATGCCATCTATCGGTCCCCCAGTCAGTCCCCCTTTTTGTTTCAGTTCGATGGTGTAGCCGGGTAATTCATAAGACCTGCAGCCGGTGAACTGATCCACCCATCTGCCCAGATCCACCGGCCAACCGGCAACCCCGCAGCCCTACATATCGAATCCAGGCATAGGGGGGGAGTATCGGGGGGAGGGGGCCGGGAATCCGGGTTTGTTTGATGTGTAGGGGATCTACTCCCCGGATCCAAATAAAAATTTGAAAATATTTTTCCAGGTGGGACCGGTCGATGGGTGGGCTGGTATTGTGGTTGCGTTTTACAGTGGAATTCTGCATTCTGAATTAAGTTCGTTATTCCGTTTTGTGAATTAAAGGATTTCGATGAAAACGTATTCAGACCTCACCAAAATTTACGGAATCAACAACCCAGGCGATTTGATGGAAAAACTTGGGGTTAAGTACGATGCGTATGAACAGCGCTATGAGGTGAAGGATTGGTATTTTAAATCACTTGATGAGGCGTTGTCTTTTGGCCATCGGCTCAAGATTCTCCCGGGATGCTCACCTGAAGAGGGAGGGCACAAGATCGAACAATACGTGTCGCACCCCAAGAAAAACCATGACCCTGATTACTCACCTTATCCGATTTTTAGCCGAAAGCAACTCGCCTGGATGGGGTTGATAACGGGTGCCCTGCTGTTAATCCTACTGAATGTTGAATTCTCCCGTAGTAGATCGCTGATAGAGCAATTCGTTTATCAATTCTTTTCATACAGTTCGAGAAAAACCGCTTTCTGGATTACGAATGCAACCGCTGTCGGTTTGGTTTGGTCTTTGAGAGTGCATTTAGGAGCGCTCTTCGCATTTGTCGTTGGGGTATTCCTAAACCTTGTCAGTCTATTCGCAAAAAAGGTTTAGACACCTCCACTAGGGGCAATGCCGGGGATTAAGAGGTAATAGAGCAATGCGTATATTTCTCGGATTACTCTCGGTTATTTACATTGCCTTGAGCGGTGCTGTCGCTGGTGTAGTTGTAGTTCTTGGCATTGGGCTCGTTGTATATGTGGCGGTATGGGTGATGCTACTGGGCGGGTTTGCTGATGCAATCAACCTATTCAAAACTTCAAGCCCAGTATCCGCCGGTGATATTGCCGCAGCACTAGCGAAAATACTTTTTGCAATACCCGTGGGCTTCTTGATTGGATCTATCACTTACAGCATCTTTGACAAGATAAGGCATTCATGGACGCTTCTTCCATATACAACGATGTTTGAATCCGATGATGAACGCATGAAGCGGGTACGGAAAGAAATGGGATACGATAACGAGTAAATCACCTGGACTTCTTCCACATCCTTCTAGCCGCCTCCGCAACCCGCCGTTTCCCGGCCTCGGTCTTCGGTCCCGTAGACAGGCCACCATGTAGCCGGCATTTCCCGTTCCTCGGCCGGTCGTTCTCGCGGTCCCATACAGGCTTTGCTTTACAGCGGCCACCGGCCCGGGTCTTGGCTCCACAAGCCGGACGTTGAGATTTCGGGGTGACTTGGGTTGCCTCGCGGTTCGCATCCCCCCGGGCCTGTTTGTCAGCCAGCCGGGCATCCACCCACTGATCGACCTGATCCGGGCTCATGTGTTCGATCTGGGCCTTGTCGGCTTGGCTTAAATGGCTGCCGATATGGGCAGCGAGAACACCGCTCTTACGCTTATGCGTCATCGGTCAAAACCTCCCCCTCGAAGGTTCTTCCCCGCAATCGCTCCACTCGCTGCTGTGCCTCCCGCATAGCCCCGGTAATGTCTACGGTCACGCCAACCTCGACCCTCGCCTTGTTTCCGTATCGGTCACGGTTCCACACCTCCAGAAGGTATTGCCGGGTCTTCACCCGGAGCGCATCGCGTTGTATATCGTTGGGGATTTGCGAGTCGGTGCCGTCGGAGATGTCGAGCAGTTGATCCTCGATGAGTTCTGCACCCAGCGACTGGGCATCCCGGTACAGGTTCAGCCGTTCAATATCGTCATGTATCCACCGGCGAAGGGTTCCGGGGTCGATGCTCCGATCCCGACAGAAGGCGGTCAGGCTCTTTCCGTTACGCAGATACCCCAGCAGCCCGCCCAGATCGTCCCGGCTGAACTCGGGCCGGGGTGCCAGCCATGCCGGGAGATCAGGGGGCAGATTGACCGGCGGCAAGGGTGCCTTTGCCGTTGTTGGGGTGCTGGACTGTCCTTGTTGCTGGGTATCCACTGTGTCGGGGGGCTGGGTAGTGGCCACATTGCCGGGATGCCCTGGTTGCTGGGTAGATGATCCCACGGATGTTCCTCCAAGTCGTTAATTGGTTCGTGTGTGCGGGGTATGGGGTTTCCTGCACCCCATACCCCCGGCTTCCACTCATCCGCCTTTGCCCTGTCGGGCCTCTGCCAAGTTCGCAAGCGTACCGATCAACCACGGATCATGCCCAAGGGTAGTTTGAAGCAGGGCATCTTTCAGCCATGGCAGCCGAACGGCCAGCCTATCCACTTCGGACTGTGCTGCTTCCACAATCGAATCCAAACGATCACCATAGACCTGTTCGAGTTGAGCAACAGACTGTGCCCGGCTGAGTTCATAGGCTTCGGCGTCCACTGGCTGGGAAACATGCTTGTTCCAAACATTCGCAAACTCTGACCCAAGGTCAGCCGGGATACCTTCAGCGGCAAACGCCGCCATTACCGATTGCTGTTCAGTAAGCTCCATTGCATCTGTTCCGGGAGCTGGGGCGGGGAGTTTGTAGTCGACTCCCCGGACCTCTTGACCGTACAGATCTGTGTGAGGTGTGTGCAGGTCGAACTCGGGTTGTTCGGTTTCACTTGAAACCGTTTCCCCGGTGGTCTCTTCCGGGAGATTCCCGTCTTCGATGGCCCAGTTTTTGAGCTGCTGCAACTGTTCGGGGGTGAAGGCATCGGAACCGATCTCGATTGTGGAGCCTTCGCCCTCAGTTGCCCCAATGCCGGGTTCATTCATTCCTGTTTCTGCTGTCATGTCGTTCATGCTGATTTCTCCAGGTAAGATTTAGCGGTTTCCAATTTTTCAGCAAGGGAAGGGCGGCGTTCTAACTCCCACTGGCTGAATGCTCCACCGATCACGACACCATGACGCCACAAGTTTTCCTGAAGCGCGTCGAATATATCGCGGGGGCCGATCAGTGTTGCAGTCGGGTCGATCTGTCCGGGGTAGCCCTGGCGGACCTCCTCGGATTGATCTTGTAACTGGCGCATGGACTCAGCAAGAGCGGCGGTTTGCTTCTCGATCTGGCGAGCAAGCTTGACCCGTTCCGCTGCAAGGTTCAGGGCAGCCTGTCGGGCTGTCTCCCGCTCGTTCAGGGCCTCCTGGGCCTCCGCATCGGCCAGACGTTGACGGGCACCGGTCAGAGCGCCTTGGGCGTCCTGGAGGGTCTGCCGGGTTGCCTCTGCTGCCTTGCGGGCTTTGGCAAGCTCTGCCTGCTGAATGGTGCCTTCTTCATGGGCCAACAGGGCGGCATTCAGCTCCGCTTCAGCGGTGGCCGCTTGATCGGTTGCCTGTTCGAGTTTGGTCTCCAGGTTATCGACGGTTGCCCGTGCCTGTTCGAGGGTGGGGAGTTTCGATTTGAGCATGTCGGTAAATCTCATTTTTACAATCTCCTGAGTTTTGCCGAGTTTCCGACCCGGTAGCGGTTAAACCCCAATGGGGTGTTCGATGGTGGCTTGGTAAAGTAACGAACCTGAGCGCGATACTTTTGTGCGATACTTTCATACCCCCCAATACTTCCGATACTTTCATTACCTTTTGGGCTATTTTTGCCGGTCTGCTCTCTATACCCCCCCCAATACTTTAGATATGTTGATACTTTTCGATGTATTGGCGTATTGGAAGTATTGGGGGTACCTAAGAACCCCACAAAAACCCTCATCGAACACCCCACTGGGTTCATGTTTCAAACAGCACATAGCTGCCCCGGCCCGTCTTAATGACTTCATCTTGCTTAACCATGCGACCCAGTTGCAGCTTTACGGTGTGGTCCGGCAACCCGGCAGCCTCGGCTATCTCTTTCGGACTGGATGCACCTTCCCGCATGGCGTTAACAATGGATGTGCGTGTGTCACTGCGCATTACCTCGGCAGCCTCCTGCCGACTGGCAAGGGTCCACATTTTGTCCACGCCTTTAATCAGGGGAATGGTCGAACTGTCTTCGATGTCTCTGCCGTTGATGTGCAGCTCCATCCCGGCGTTGCCGTGCATTAAAGTGAAAATATTATCCACGCCACCGGATAGGCCATTGGTCCCGGATACCGAGTCCAGAGCGTCACCGCCGCCCTTGTTTGCATGGTGAACGACTAGAATTGCCACATCGGGGAACATGGCCGATACGGTCTTTAACTGCTTCCCCACTTCATAGTCAGCTTCATAAACCGACTGGCTCCCTCTCCGGCCTTGTCGGACCTGTGCGAGGACATCAATCACGATCAGACGAAGGTTGGGGATCTCGTCCATTTTGGCTTGCAATGCAGTCTCCAACCCATCACCCAGCATCGGGGCGTGGGTCATGTAGTAGAACTTGCTGTGCAGTTCTGCATCGGACAGCCCATAAGACTTGATCAGCTTCTTTGTGCGATCGTGCAACCGACGTTCACTGTCCTCCAGCGCCATATACAGGACAGCGGCCCCGCTCGTCTGTAAACCGAATACAGGCCGCCCAGCAGCCACCATCAGGGCCATAGCGTGGACAAGCCACGACTTCCCCTGTTTGGGTCTGCCAACAAGAAGAGAAACACCCGGGGGGATCAGGTCCGATACTACCCAGTCGATGGGGTCAAAGATCCGGGTAGACAACTCGCCCCACGACTTATGGCTGGTTTCGCTTGAAGGTGTTTTATGTGATGCGACCACATCCTTAAACAGCTCTTGTGGATCAGGTGCGGGGCGGGTCCATCCTGCATCCTTGGCAAGTTTGAAGAGTGTTCCGAGTGAAATCCCGTCACCAGATTTGAAGCTGCCCCACTGTTTAGACATTTCCCGATCATCGGGATACTTTGCGCTGCCCTGGCTCCACTCGTCCCACAAATAAAACCCGGTATCCGGTGAGCCAGACTTAACCCCAGCATCATGCAGGCCCATGCCTACCCGTATCCATTCATCACGGGAACAGTCGGGAGATATACACCCTAATGCCTCTTTGACCTGCTGCCAGTCAGCAGACAGATCCGAGTTTGTGATTACCGGCTCCCGGGGTGCGGCAAGATCCTGCCAGACCTTCAACAGATCATCCGGCAGTGTGGGCATTGCATTTAACCAATCGAACAGCTCAATGTGATCGGGTTTTACCCATCGGTAGGGCTGTTGGGTCTCCGGGTGGATACTGGGATAAACCAAATCTTGAACCGTCAACCCGTTTGAGGTGGCACAGCGAAACTCTAGAATGCACTCCCGGTCAATAATGATCTTTTGCGATACAAGCGGCTGTGAGCCTTCAGGGAGCCGATACAACAGTTTCCCGTGTCCAGGTTTGCCGGAGTCGATCTTAACGGCTCCAGGGGCCTGATAAAGCGCGTCCATATCAATTCCGCGATCAACCAACCACCGGGCAGCTTTCAGCCAATGGTCTATGTCAATACTGACTACGCCACTGTAGGCCAACGCAAGCCCGACATTGCCGGTCCAGTTGTCGGGCAGATAGCAGTTTTCGGCACGGTTCCAACCGGCCTTACGTGGTCCCTTCGTGCCTGGGGGAACTGGTATCAACTTCCAGCCTAACAGGGCATAGGTGACGATGGTCGATTCGTTGACCGGCTGCAACCAATCAGGTAAAGTTTCAATTGTCATTTTTGAAAACACCTCAAGCGTCGAGTATTCAGGACTCGGCGCTTTTTTTATCAATACGATTCAGAATCAACCGTTCAAGTCGATCCAGGAACATATGGGTTGTGCGGTTCGCCCTCTCGAACTCAGCTCTTGCGCCGTTGATCACTTCGAGCATCTCGGACTTGCCGAATATTGGCGGCTTGCTCCAGGCGCGATCAGACAACCATGTGCTGATGGTTTTCCAGCAGGGATGCTTAGGGTCTATCCACATATTCCCCGCCAGCCTGTCGAACTGGACCATCAGCTCGCAACATTCACGCTTGGCCGGGTTGGTTGCGCGGATGCGCCGGGTCTTGAGATACACGAGCAATGCATGTGCCCGGTAATAGATACTCATGCAATGCCGGGCAGTCCTGATACGATCACGGCGGTTATCAGGGCCAGTAGTGCCGCAATCTCGATCGGTGGGGGTGGTAGGTACATGGATGTTGTCCTCGTTCATGCCACGCCTCCGTTTATGATCGCCTCGGCTGCGCGTTTCCGTTCGATATGGATCTGGTCGACCAACTCGCGTACCTGGCCGTCGGTTGCTCCGGCAGCGCGTAAAGCTAGAACTCTGTCGATTTCATCCGAATACCATGCAACGGTTTTCTGGCCGTGCAGTTTGAACCCGTTGGGGAATAGCCCGTCCTTCTGGAGTTGCCAAAGAACAGTATTCGAGATGGGCACATCTCGCTTGAAGATGATCTTTCTCATGATGCGGCCCTCCCGTTGACGAAGGCTCGCAGTTCTCCGAGATTCCACCGAACTGTCTTTGTCGCTATGTGGATTGGTGCGGGGATGTTTCCGGCATTGGCGAACCGCCAAACACTGTTGGTGGAGCAGTCCAGCAAGGCGGCAACCGTGCGCACACCCACTAGGGCGGTATCTGGTAACGTTTCGAGGTTTTTCAGTGGATCAGCCATTGCATGATCTCCGGGTGTGGATCATGCGCGGTATATAGTGGGACGCATGACCTTGGTCACACATCGTCTCCCACCGCCACTCTGGCTGAATATTGGATGAAGGGCTATTTCACGTCTGACCGAAGGCGCTGGTACGGATGCGATTCGTACGTTCTCCTTCGCGTGGCAGGGCTGGCTTAGCGTCATCCTGCTATGACGGGTCGGCGTTTTATGCAGCGACCGTGCATCTTTTATTGCTATTTATACTCAGGTATCACTAACCGTTCAAATTGTAAAAACTGATGTAACACACGTTTTACATTGTTACACAGCCTCCTTACCGCGAATATTGACCACCTCGCCAGACTTCGCCGGGGTGTTGATGAACTTGCACCAGTCGTCCATCAACCGGGTACGCTTGGCCAGCAGATCCCCGCGACGGTATGCCTTCTCGACTGCATTGCCGATGGTGTGTGCAAGGGCCATCTCGGCTACCTCGTTCGGGTAGTTCGTGGACTCTGCGCACCAGTCTCTAAACGTCGATCTGAAGCCGTGAACCGTGGCATCCTCTTCTATGGCCTTCAGAGGTTTAGCAAGGACCACATCAGACAGCATCTTCCCCCGTGCGCTGGGGAATATGTAATTGTTCTCTTCAGAGCGGGACAGGGCCTCCAGCAGCTTCAACGCATCGTCACAAAGCGGGATGGTGTGTTCCCGGCCTGCCTTCATCCTTTCGGCTGGGATCGTCCAGGTCTTGGCGTCCAGGTCGATTTCATCCCATACGGCTCCGCGCACCTCTCCCGACCGGGTAGCGGTCAGTATCAGGAACTCCAGCGCCCGGGCTGATGACTCTTCCCGGTTGCGGAGTGCCTGAACGAACTCGCCTATTTTTTCCCATTCGATTGCCTTGTGGTGTTGAACCTTTTTCAGTTTCGTGGGCTTGGGTAGCACGGCATCAAGATTGCCTTTCCATCGGGCAGGGTTGTCACCCTCACGGAAGCCGGAGACAGTGGCCCAGGCCAATACCAACTCGATACGGCCACGTACCCGGGTAGCGGTCTCGGTCTTGGTCTGCCAGATCGGTTTCAGGATCTTGACGATATGGGGCAATGCCACGTCATCCACTGACAGTTTGCCAATGATGGGGCTGGCGTAGTCGCGTAGGGTGTTGGCCCACTGTTGCTTGTGCTTGGGGTTGCTGAACTCGGCTGTCTTGCTGGCTAGGTATTCCCGGGTGCACTCATCGAACGTGATTCCCTTTCGTTCCTCTGCCAACTGCGCCGCCTTGTCTGCCTGTCGCTGTTCGATGGGGTCAATACCGGCCTTTGCCTGTTTGCGGTATCTGCTGGCGGTTTCCCGGGCTTCAGCAAGCCCCACATCGGGCAGGCTACCTAATCCCATTTCCCGGCGCTTCCCGTTTATGGTGTACCTAAGAACCCATTTCTTTGCGCCCGCTGGAGATACGACCAGCCGAAGCCCTGCGCCGTCTTCATGCTTGCCCGATGCTGCTGTCTCGACTTTTCGCGGTGATAGCTTGTGAATGGCCATGATGTTGATCCTTGTCTTATTGTGGTCCCCCGAATGGTCCCCCAATTAACTAGGATTATAGCGAATGATACCGAATTGTCCAGAACGAATGATGTTTATAAGTGACTGAATATAAACGATCAATAGAATGATGCCGAATGGTTTGGAATGGAATATCGGCGGCCTGTCTCTCCGCCAAATAAAAAGCCCCGCCTCGCGCGGGGCTTTTTATTTGGCAAAGTGCACAGGATTTGGTGAGAACCCTCGGTTCGACAGATCGGCAGGAGCCGATTTGGACGTTGCCACAGGCAACGCCCGCAGGGTGAGCGCCAGGGATGGCGCGAATCAATCCCTGTTACGGACATCTGCCTCACTCGACAACAACGAAAGGGGACTGGACGTTTTTTGGCTGCCAAACCCATAGGTTGTAATGGCGTTGTACAATACCCGCTATGGGATCAGTTCGCAGGGTTGTCGTGGGGACAATGTGTGGGATTTCCAATAGCTGATAGGTCTAATGGAGTATTGTAATGTCAACCTTTGATGTCTTTAACGGGGATGCCGACGGTATCTGCGCCCTTCTGCAACTGCGTCTGGCCAATCCGCTAGAGAGTATCCTGGTCACGGGTGTGAAAAGGGACATCAGATTGCTGCAGCGGGTAAATGCGGTTGCCGGTGACCGGGTGAATGTCCTGGATGTCTCGCTGGCTCAGAACAGGGATGATGTGCTCCGCTTGTTGGATGCGGGGGTAGAACTGTTCTACGTGGATCATCACATGGCGGGTGAGATTCCCGACCACCCCGGTCTGAATGCCATTATCGATACCGCTCCGGATGTCTGTACCAGCCTGTTGATCGATCGTTATTTGAATGGTCGCTTCACGCCCTGGGCTGTCACCGCCGCCTTTGGTGACAACCTGGTGACCGCTGCGGAGACTATTGGACGACGGGCCGGTCTGTCGCAGGCACAGCTTGCACGGCTAAGGGAGCTGGGCACCTGTGTTAACTACAACGGCTATGGTGAAACCGTGAACGATCTGCATGTGGCTCCGGATGCCTTGTTTCGCTCGCTGATCGCCTATCCGAACCCAGAGGATTTTATCGCCGATCCCAGTTCGTGTTACACGCAGCTGCATGCCGGGTATAACGAGGATATGGCCCGGGCGCATGCCATCAGGCCGGATTATGAAACAGATGTGATGGCCATTTATATATTGCCTGATCAGGCATGGGCGCGGCGGGTCAGCGGGGTCTTTGGCAATGCGCTGGCCAATGCCGATCCGGCAAGGGCTCACGCGGTTGTCACTGCCAACCGTCAGGGTGGATACCAGGTTAGCGTACGCGCTCCGCTGGCAAATAAGCTGGGAGCGGATGAGCTGTGCAGCCAGTTTCCATCCGGAGGGGGCAGGCGCGGTGCCGCGGGAATTAATCATCTTCCCATCGACCGCTATACCGATTTTGTTGCCGCTTTCCAGGCCAGGTATGAATAGCTACGGTTGCGCCCCGGAGAGGGCGTGGTATCCAGCAGCACGGCTTGCTGGAACAGTGGCATACAGAAGTTGTTGCAGATCATGAATTGCCAAACTTCCCCGGTCCCAGTCTTGACAGTCGGTCGTGTTACAGTTAGCTTCTGCGTTTAACCGGCTAGTTATTAATTTCCTATCTTTGTGCTGCGATTTTGTAGATATCGGACCCAATGGAGTGAATGAGTGATCAAGGTACTGCTTGTTGACGATCATGAACTCGTGCGGACCGGGTTTCGTCATATCCTCCAGGACTCTTCGGGTATCGAAGTGGTAGGAGAAGCGGAATGCGGTGAGGATGCCGTTATCAAGGCCAAGCAGACCAAGCCTGATCTGGTGCTGATGGATGTCAATATGCCGGGAATCGGCGGGATTGAGGCGACACGGCGCATTCGTCGACAGAATCCGACCACCCAGGTGATAGCGGTAACCGTACTTTCCGATGCGCCATTTCCGGAGCAACTTCACGAGGCAGGGGCGCTGGGCTATCTCACCAAAGGCTGTCCGGCCGATGAACTTTTTCAGGCCATCAAGATGGTCGCCTCCGGGCGGCCCTTTATATCCAATGAAGTATCCCAGAAGTTGACCCTGGCCATGCTGACCGGCACTAATCCGGACTCCCCCTTTAATCGGCTCTCCCAGCGGGAGATGCAGGTGTTGCTGATGATCACCCAGGGACAGAAGACCCAGTTCATATCGGATTCCCTATGCCTCAGCCCCAAAACCGTCAGCACTTATCGTCATCGGCTGTTTGAAAAGCTGGATGTCGAGACCGACGTGGAATTGACGCTGCTGGCAATCCGCCACGGCTTGGTCACAACGGAAAAGTAGTTGGTGTTTAATCCTGACTGTCGTCAATGTCCGCGTCTGGCGGAGTTCCTGGATCAGGTGAAAGCCGATTATCCGGACTATTATGCCCGACCGGTTCCGCCGTTCGGTGATCCGGCGGCGCGACTGTTGGTGGTCGGACTGGCGCCGGGTATGCATGGGGCAAACGCCACCGGGCGGCCTTTTACCGGTGATTATGCGGGTATCCTGTTATATGAGACGCTGCATCGATTCGGTTTTGGCTGCAAACCCGAATCGCTATCGGCTGACGATAACCTGCAGCTCACTGATTGCCGGATAACCAATGCTGTCAAGTGTCTGCCACCACAGAACAAGCCGATTGGCAGCGAGATCAATACCTGTAACCACTACCTTGCCGAAGAGTTGAAAACGCTGCCCCAGTCGGGGGTTATCGTGGCGCTGGGACTGGTAGCCCATAACGCGGTACTCAAGGCATCGGGTCTGAAGCAGAGCGCCTGTAAGTTTGCCCATGCTGCGCACCATCATCTGCCAAATGGTCTGCAATTGATCGACTCCTACCACTGTAGCCGCTACAACACGCAGACACGGCGACTGACACCCGAGATGTTCCATGCCGTTTTTGCGCATGCCAGGGCAGTGCTGAACGCTCTATAATCGCCCTATGGCGGCAAAAAAACCTACACCAGCTTTCGATCACAAAAGTTTCCTCCAGCATCTGACCAGACTGCCCGGCGTCTATCGCATGCTCGATGCCGACGGCGCGGTGCTCTACGTGGGCAAGGCCAAGGACCTGAAGCGGCGGGTCAGCAGCTATTTCTCCAGAGCGTTGAACCGACGCATTCAATTGATGGTGGCCAGAATCCACTCCATCGAGGTTACGGTTACTCATACAGAGGCCGAAGCGCTGATTCTTGAAAATAATCTGATCAAGACCCTTAAGCCCAAATACAATATTCTGCTGCGGGATGATAAAAGTTACCCCTATATCTACCTCTCTGCCGACAACTTTCCGCGGCTTGCCTACCACCGGGGAAGGCGCAAGGCAAAAGGGCGTTTCTTTGGCCCTTATCCGAATGCCGGATCGATGCGTGAAACACTGCAGTTGCTACAGAAGCTGTTTCCAGTCAGGCAGTGTGACAACACTTTCTACAACAATCGTTCCAGGCCGTGCCTGCAGTATCAGATCAAGCGCTGTAGCGCACCCTGTGTCGGACTGATTTCAGAGACCGACTATGCGGAGGATGTGAAGGATGCGGTGCTGTTTCTGGAGGGCAAGGCCAGCCAGGTGATCGATGGTCTGGTAAAACGAATGGAAAAGTCCTCGGCCGCGCTCGAGTTTGAGCAGGCGGCCCGATTGCGTGATCAGATTGCCGCATTGAGCCGGGTGCAGGAGAAACAGTACATCACCGGTGAGCGGGGTGATATGGATATCATCGCCTGTGCAGCCAAGGGCGGAGTCGCGTGCATACAGCTGTTTTTCATCCGCAACGGGCGCAACCTCGGAAACAAGAGTTTTTTCCCCAATACGGCCGGCGTCGAGCAGGAAGGGGAGATACTCACGGCGTTTATCGCCCAGTACTATATTGGCAAGCAGATCCCCCAGGAGATTCTTCTCAGCCACGCTCCCGATGATAAATTGCTCCTTCAAGAAGTCTTGATCCAGGAGAGTGGCCACCAAGTGAAATTGCGTCAGCAGGTACGAGGTAATCGGGCGCAGGGATTACGCATGGCCTTGCAGAATGCGCAACTGGCACTGGATGCAAAGCTGGCCAGCAAGGTGGGCATGCAGCGGCGCGTGGAGGCGTTACAACAGAGCCTCTCACTGGATGAAATACCCAGTCGAATGGAATGTTTCGATATCAGCCATACCGGTGGCGAACTGACTGTCGCCTCCTGTGTGGTGTTCGATGCGGCAGGACCGGTCAAGGCTGATTACCGGCGCTTCAATATTGAAGGTATTCAGGGTGGGGATGACTATGCAGCGATGGCCCAGGCCTTGACCCGGCGCTACACGCGCCTTCAATCGGGTGAAGGGGTATTACCCGATATCCTGTTTATTGACGGTGGCAAGGGGCAATTGCGGGCTGCCGCGAATGTACTGGATGAGCTGGCAGTCGTCGGCGTGCAGTTGGTGGGTGTAGCCAAAGGGCCGGATCGGCGCCCGGGTATGGAGCAGCTGTTCTTGTTCGGCGTGGATAGCCCCATTATACTGCCAGCAGACTCGCCGGCCTTGCACCTGGTCCAGCAGATTCGGGATGAGGCGCACCGGTTCGCCATTACCGGCCATCGACAACGGCGGGAAAAAAGCAGGAAAACCTCAGTGTTGGAGCAGATTCCGGGGATCGGCTCCAAGCGACGGCAACGTTTGCTGAAGCAGTTCGGCGGATTACAGGGCATTGCCCGGGCGGGCATTGTTGATCTGGAACGGGTAGAGGGGATCAGTCGTAAACTGGCTGAACAGATCTACGCGGCCTTTCATGAAGATAATTAGGAAGCATGCTTCAAAATATACCCAATATACTGACACTCCTGCGGATACTCCTGATCCCGGTATTTGTCATTTTTTTCTATCTGCCGTGGCAATATGCCGCAGAGGCCTGTGCGATCGTTTTTGCCCTGGCGGCGATCACCGACTGGTTTGACGGCTACCTCGCCAGAAAACTGGAACAGGTATCGGCACTTGGTGCATTCCTTGATCCGGTGGCGGATAAACTGATGGTGGCCGCGGCATTGATCCTGCTGGTACAACAGGATCCTATTCCGGGGTTGGCCATCCCTGTATTGGTGATTATCGGGCGGGAGATTACCATATCCGCCCTGCGTGAATGGATGGCGGAGATCGGGGCGAGGGCACAGATTGCGGTCTCTGCGATCGGCAAGGTGAAGACTGCCTTTCAGATGACCGCCATATTCTTGCTGATCTTCCGAAATGATCTGTTTGGCCTGCCGCTGTACACCATCGGTTTCGTGCTGCTTTACGTGGCGGTTGTCCTCACCCTGTGGTCCATGTTTGTGTACCTGCGGGCGGCCTGGCCCAGTCTGAGCAACCAGGCCGATACACAAACAGAGGAAAACGCCCGATCGGGGCGATCTTCAGCTTGACACGATCGGCTGGGCGACTACAATAGCCCGCGCATCAGGAGACGCGGGAATAGCTCAGCTGGTAGAGCACAACCTTGCCAAGGTTGGGGTCGCGAGTTCGAATCTCGTTTCCCGCTCCAAGTTACGGAACACCCCGGGCAAAGACTCGGGGTTTTCTTCTTCAGGTGGTGGAAAATATCGCGGAAATGCCGGATACTTTCGCCCCTGTACAGATAAATGGCTGAGTAGCAAAGTGGTTATGCAGCGGTTTGCAAAACCGTCTACCTCGGTTCGACTCCGGGCTCAGCCTCCATTTTATCCGCTTTAAACTCCGCTGCCCGGGTGGCGAAATTGGTAGACGCAGCGGACTTAAAATCCGCCGGTCATTGCGACCGTGCCGGTTCAAGTCCGGCCCCGGGCACCATATATATCAATATGTCACGCCAGAATCCTGCGGTCAGGAACGAAGTGCGAACTGAAATATTTGCACAATCATCCCGCCCGTCTTCCCAGGTCTCTCTATCGCCGCTGGCGGAAAAATGATGCTCCACCTGATCCCGGACTCCTTTCAAGCCATCGGTATACCGAAAGAAGTGGACCTGGTCCTCCTGGACAGTGGCAAGGCAATTCGGCCCTCGTCAGGGTGCTTTTTCAAGATGGGATCACCGGACGGTTACGCAAGCTCCACACCAAGGCAGGTGAGGTCACCCTGAAGATGCCCAAGCTGACCTCCGAGGCGGCCATCATCGAACACCACTTGTCGATGGAAGCGCTCGAGAAACAGGGCCTGGATGATTCAATTATCGCTTAACCGCGGAGTCACCGCCAATAAAAGTGCGAAAGATTGTTGACACTACCCAACCTGACCCTGTAACGCCTTGATCAATGCACTGTGATCAAGATTGCCCTGACCCTGGTCGATCAGGGACTCGTAGAGTTGCATATTGAGTCTGGTAGCGGGCAGATCAAGGCCATACAGGGCGGCCAGTTCCAGTGCCTGGACGAGGTCTTTGTGCTGGGTGGTAATTTTTCCGCCCGGTCTGAAATTTTCCTCAATCATCCGCTGACCATGCACTTCCAGTATCCGTGAGCCGGCAAAACCACCCATCAGTGCCTCGCGGACCCTGGCCGGGTCGGCTCCGGCGCGCTGGGCCAGTGCCAGCGCTTCGGCAACGGCTCCGATGTTCAGTCCAACAATAACCTGGTTGGCGGCCTTGGCGATTTGGCCGGCCCCGATATCGCCGACATGAGTGAACTTTGAGCCGAGCACCTTGAAGACGGGCAGGGTGCGTTGGATGGCTGCCGCTTTTCCACCCGCCATGATGGTCAGGGTGCCGTTGATAGCGCCGATTTCGCCGCCGGATACCGGCGCGTCAATGTAATCGATACCGGCCTCGTTCAAGCGGTTGGCGAACTCCCGGGTGGAAACGACGGCGGTGGTTCCCATATCAATAACCAAGGCATTCTCCTGCAGACCCTCGACCAGGCCCGATTTGCCAAACAGCACCTGTTCCACTGCGGGGGTATCGGCGACCATTAACAGGATGATGTTGGCCGAACGGGCCACCTCGGCGGGCGATGAAACGGGTATGATGCCGGGTCGTTCAATTTGCCTCGCGGCTTCCGGACTGCGGTTATGGATGAACAGGCGGGCGCCGGCCTGGTGGAGGTTCAGGCACATCGGGCGCCCCATCAGGCCCAGTCCAATAAAACCCAGGGTGTAGTCTTTCAGTGACGGTTTTTCGCTTGAGTGCATTGTTTGATCCGGGAAAACAGAAACTCTGGGTTAATCGGTCAGGGCCTCCTTAAGGCGCCTTCGCCACTTGTGCAGTGTCGGTTCGGTATAGCCGTTTGGACTCTCGCGTCCAAGAAAGACAAGCTCCTGCGCCGCCAGGAAGGCGATCCCGGAATAGTCCGGCGCCATGGCGATGTAGAACGGGTCTCCCTCATTCTGGCGGTCGACCACTGCCGCCATGCGCTTGAGTGTTTCAATCACCTGTGCCTCGTTGACAATGTCATGATACAGCCAGTTAGCGATGTGCTGGCTGGAGATGCGCAAGGTTGCCCGGTCCTCCATCAATCCAACATTGTTAATATCCGGCACCGTGGAACAGCCAACGCCCTGGTCGATCCAACGTACCACGTAGCCCAGTATGCCTTGCGCGTTGTTGTCCAGCTCCTGCTGGATCTGATCCGAAGATAGCTGCGTGTCACCCAACAAAGGCAGGGTTAGAATGTCGTCGATGCGGGTGCGTGGCCGTTGAGCCAGCAGCTGCTGCCGTTCCCGTACATTGACCTTGTGATAATGCAGGGCATGCAGCGTGGCGGCGGTGGGGGAGGGAACCCAGGCCGTATTGGCGCCTGCCAGTGGATGGGCGACCTTGCTGTCCATCATCTGCTGCATTTCTGCCGGCATGGCCCACATGCCCTTGCCGATTTGCGCCTTTCCTTGCAGACCGCAGGCCAGTCCTATGTCCACGTTCCAGTCTTCATAGGCCTTGATCCATGTCTGATTTTTCATTTCGCCCTTGCGCACCACCGGACCCGCTTCCATGCTGGTGTGGATCTCATCCCCGGTGCGGTCAAGGAAGCCGGTATTGATAAACACCACGCGATCCCTGGCGGCGTGGATGCACTGTTTCAGGTTGACGGTGGTACGGCGCTCCTCATCCATGATGCCCATTTTCAGGGTAAAGCGCTCCAGCGCCAGAGCGTCTTCGATGCGGCCAAACAGTTCATCCGTGAATGCCACCTCGCCGGGACCATGCATTTTCGGTTTGACGATATAAACACTGCCTGTGCGGGAGTTGCGTACCCGGCCTGTCGCCTTGAGATCATGGATAGCGATCAGACCCGTCATCATGCCGTCCAGTATGCCTTCGGGTATTTCGTTGCCGTCGCGGTCGAGTATCGCGTTGCTGAACATGTGGTGTCCCACGTTGCGTATAAACAGCAGGCTACGACCGGGCAGGCTGAACCGGCTGCCATCCGGAGCAATATATTCACGGTCCGGATTCAAGCTGCGTTTGATGGTTTTTCCGCCTTTTTGCAGCGTGGCGGTAAGGTCGCCCCTGAACAGTCCCAGCAGGTTGCGATAGGCCAGTACCTTGTCCTCGGCATCGACTGCGGACACCGAGTCCTCGCAGTCCTGAATGGTGGTGATGGCCGACTCCAGCACGACATCCTTTACTCCCGCGGGATGGCTCTTGCCGATAAAACTGTCGGGGTCGATCTGCACTTCAATGTGCAGGCCGTTGTTGCGCAGCAACAGGGTACCGGGGCTCTCGGTATCGCCGCTGTAACCAACGAACTTCTCCGGTTGCTCCAGGGTGGTTTTGTGGCCGTCTTTCAGGATTACCTGCAGTTGCCGATCACGGACGCTATATCGGGCTACAGCGCCGTGGCTGGCGCCGGCAAGTGGTACGGCCTGATCCAGAAAGCCGGTGGCAAATTCAACGACCTTCGTGCCCCGGACCGGGTTGTAGGCGGGGCCGTTTTCGGCGCCGTCAAGCTCCGGGATGACATCGGTGCCGTACAGTGCATCATAGAGGCTGCCCCAGCGGGCATTGGCCGCATTCAGGGCAAATCGGGCATTCAATACCGGCACCACCAGTTGTGGTCCGGCCACCTCGGCTACCTCCGGGTCCACATGGGTGGTGCTGATGGTAAAGTCTTCCCCCCCCGGGAGCAGGTAGCCGATCTCCTCAAGGAATAGCCGGTAGTTGGCGTGATCGTGAGGCTGTCCTCTACGTTGCCTGTGCCAGTCGTCGATCCGTGCCTGCAGTTCATCCCGCTGCTTGAGCAGTTGGCGGTTTTTTGGTCCCAGGTCGGTAATGATACTTCCCAGTGCCTTCCAGAAGGCATCTGCTTCAATACCGGTGTTTGGTGCGATCTCCCTGGTAACGAGATCATAGAGGATTTTGGCGATCTGCAGACCGCCGGCCTGGATGCTTTCTGTCATCTTGACCTCCTGTAGTTGCAGCAGCGGTCAGGCTGATGGCTGCATGCATTGGACTGGGCGGATGGTGCGACGACACATGGATTGAGATCATCACTTGGCTGGATCAGGCGGCTGATTAGAAAAATATCCAGCCGGTTGTTGCAGGCATTATGGAGTTGCCGTACGCACGGAGGCGCCGATCTTCGTTACCAGAAAGTATGGCATAAATTGGCAGAATTTCTTCCGGGTATGGGACCCGTAACGCCTTCTCCACCATGCTGGGGGCTTCTGAAAGGCGCTGTTTCTAGCTAAAGGACGCTGCTCCCGCCGGTTAGGCCTGATTCGCGCCAATTCGGAATTGTTTTCTCCAGTTTTTGAAAACTTCGCCTACACTCTATGAACACAATTAAACATTGCGGAATCTATCGCCATTAATATGGCTTTGCACCAGCTATGTGTTGATATCGATTTGGCTTGGAGAATTGCCCAGGGAGGGGCTTATACCGCGAAGCACGGGGATGTGCGTGAGCGGATTTGCCCCGTAGGAGCGGCTTTAGCCGCGAAATTCGCAGCTAAGCCGTTCCTACAAAAGCACCGTCCCTCATGCAACAGGCAACTGGGACAGGGCCATTAGTTATGAGTAAAAAAGCCGTTGTATTAGTGACCCGGAAACTTCCAGATGCGGTGGAGGCACGGCTGGAGCGTGATTACGATGCCCGTCTCAACAGCGAGGATAAGGTCTATAGCAGTGATGAGCTCGTGCAACTCGCTGCCGGCGCCGACGCAATTATTCCCTGCCACACAGAGAAGCTGACCACGGCGGTTATTGAGCGCCTGCCGGACAGCGTTCGGGCAATCTGTAGCTTCTCGGTGGGATTCGATCACATTGACCTCGATGCCGCGAAAGCGCGCGGCATCATCGTCACCAACACGCCGGATGTGCTCAGCGATGCCACCGCGGAGATTGCCATGCTGTTGCTGCTCGGAGCGGCCCGTAGGGCCTACGAGGGTGAACATCAGATTCGTACCGCGACCTGGGGTGACTGGAGCGCAATCGGTGGACTTGGTATTCAAGTCACTGGCAAACGCCTGGGTATTCTGGGCATGGGCAGGGTGGGCCAGATCCTGGCTAAACGTGCCCGCGGCTTCGACATGCAGATCCACTATCACAATCGCACCAGACTCTCCCCGGATATTGAAGCGGGCGCTCTCTACCACGAGAGCGTGGAGCAGCTGTTGCCGCAGTGCGATTTTCTCTCGCTGCATTGTCCGGCCACTCCTGAAACAGGCCAGCTGATAAATGCAGCACGCATTGGCTTACTGCCGGATGGCGCGATACTGGTGAATACCGCCCGTGGCGCCATCGTGGATGATGACGCCCTGATCGAGGCGTTGCGTTCAGGCAAGCTGTTTGCCGCCGGACTCGACGTTTTCAACAATGAACCGGATATTGATCCTCGGTACAAGGCGTTGGAGAACGTATTTTTGCTGCCCCATATCGGCAGCGCCACGCGGGAAACCCGGGATGCCATGGGGTTCAGGGCACTGGACAACCTGGATGCGATTAGCGTCGGGCAGGAACCGCCCGACCGGCTGGCCTAGGCAGCAGGCCGGCTCGGATAGTTGGAGACCGATTGCCTATACTGTTTTAGAGAGTTCGATAGATGTGGTAAGCGAAGGAGTGTGAGTACGTTTTAATCCTGTAAGAAAAAAACTAAAACGTAGTACCCATTGAGGAGGAGAGCTACATGAAACACGCAACAACGAAAGATGACGTGGCGACCGGCCCAGATCAGAGCAACGCATCAGCCAGCCGGCGCAAATTCCTGAAAGGTGGTCTTGCCGCGGCGGTCGGTTCTGCTGCGGTCGGTTTTCCCATGATATCCGTGGGGGCCCCCCTGGTTGTCAAGATGCAGACCTCCTGGCCATCATCCGATATCTGGATGGATTTCGCCCGCCAGTATACCGAACGCGTCGAACGCATGTCGGGTGGCCGTCTGAAAATAGACCTGCTGCCCGCGGGTGCTGTTGTAAAGGCCTTCCAGGTCATGGACGCGGTCAATGACGGCATTCTCGACGCGGCGCACACGGTGCCGGTCTACTGGTACGGCAAGCACAAGGCGGCTTCGCTGTTTGGCACGGGCCCGGTATTTGGCGGCAGTGCCACCACCATGCTGGCCTGGTTCAATGCCGGTGGTGGTCGGGAGCTGTACCGCGAACTGACCCAGGACATCATGGGCCTCAATGTGTATGGCTTGCTCGGCTTCCCGATGCCGGCACAGCCGTTTGGCTGGTTCAAGGGCGAGGTCAATACCGCCGCGGATCTGCAGGGCTTCAAGTACCGCACCGTGGGTCTGGCTGCCGATCTGATGCAGAAAATGGGCATGAGCGTTGCGCAGCTGCCCGGTGGTGAGATTGTGCCGGCGATGGAGCGAGGCGTCATCGATGCCTTTGAGTTCAATAATCCGTCGTCGGACATGCGCTTTGGCTCCCAGGATGTGGCCAAGAACTACTACCTGTCGTCCTATCACCAGGCCAGTGAGAGTTTCGAGTTCCTGTTCAACAAGGATTTCTTCGACGACCTTGACGACGACCTTAAGGCGATCCTGGAATATGGCGTGGAGTCCGCGAGCACGGCGAACACCGCGATCGCACTGGACAACTACTCCAAGGACCTGCAGACATTGCAGGAGAAGGATGGTGTAAAAGTCCATCGTACCTCGAAGGATATTCTCGACGCCGAACTCAAGGCGTGGGATCAGATCATCCCCGACCTTGAGAAAGACCCTTACATGAAGAAGGTCCTCGACAGCCAGCGCGCCTGGGTCGAGCGGGTTGTGTTCTATGAGTTGATGAACTCTCCGGATTACACTCTGGCGTACAGCCACTACTTTCCGGGCAAGTTGAAGCTCTGACCGGCAGTAACCAGGTACCCCCTGTGGCGATACTGTTTGGCTATCGCTGCAGGGTGCCGGCTGACCCTTGTAAGCGGTACATAGAATAGGAGACAGGAGAGCGGATGCTTGGCTACATCCAGTTTGCGGACCGGCTCTCGGCCTGGTTCGGCAAGGCATTTGCCTGGCTGATCCTGGTCATGGCGTTTGGTGTGGGCTACGAGGTGCTGGTGCGTTACGGTTTCAATTCACCGACCAGTTGGGCGTTCGATCTCTCATACATCACCTACGGCACGCTGTTCATGATGGGTGGGGCTTACACCCTGTCCCGCGGCGGGCATGTACGGGGTGATTTTGTCTACCGGCTGTGGAAGCCGCGCACCCAGGCGCGCGTCGAACTGGTACTCTATTTCCTGTTCTTCTTCCCCGGTGTGCTCGCGCTGATCATCTCCGGCTGGAAGTATGCCGAACGCTCCTGGCGCTATCTCGAAGTCAGCGTAAACAGTCCGGCGGGCATTCCGGTGTTTCAGTTCAAGACGGTGATTGTGGCGGCCGGTATCCTGATGCTCATCCAGGGGATCGCCCAGGTGTTCCGTTGCATCATCTGCATTCGTACCGGCGAATGGCTCGTCGCGGCCGAGGATATCGAGGAGACCGAGGTACAGCTGGCTCGTGAAATGGAAAACGAGGCTGGTCATTTCGCTTCGGGTACGGCGCGCGAAGACGCTCGCGGGCTTAAAGACGACCTCAATGATCAGGAGCGCCGCTGAGTCATGTCTGATCCCGTCATCGCGCTGTTCATGCTGGGGATCTTCCTGTTCATCATTCTGCTCGGTTTCCCGGTTGCCTTCACGCTGATGGCGATGGGGATCATGTTCGGCTACTACGCCTATTTCGACCCCGGACGCATGTGGCGCGCCTATGACAGGGCCGTCCGGGCGGATGCGGATCAGCTGACACAGATTCAGCTATGGATAGAGGGCCTGTTCAATAACCGGATTTTCGACCTGTTCGTGAACCAGACCTACTCGGTGATGGACAACGACGTGCTGACCGCGGTGCCGTTGTTCCTGTTCATGGGCTACATTGTTGAGCGGGCCAATATCGTTGCGCGGCTGTTTCATACACTGAACATCGCTGCGCGCCACATACCCGGTTCAATGGCAGTGGCGGCACTGATCACCTGTACCCTGTTCGCCACGGCCACCGGGATTGTCGGCGCCGTGGTGACCCTGATGGGTCTGCTCGCTTTCCCGGCGATGCTCAAGGCACGCTACGATACCAGCCTGGCATCCGGGGTGATCTGTGCCGGCGGCACGCTGGGTATCCTGATCCCGCCATCCATCATGCTGATTGTCTATGCCGCGGCATCCGGCGTGTCTATCGTCAAGCTGTATGCTGGTGCGCTGCTCCCCGGCCTGCTGCTGGCGGGACTGTATGTTGTCTACGTGATTGGCCGTTCGATGGTGCAGCCGCATCTGGCGCCCAAGCCGACCCGGGCCGAGGTCGGTGAATTTACCCTCGCCCAGATTATTGTGCGGTTGTTGACCTCGTTTTTTCCGCTCGCCTTTCTGATCATGGCGGTTCTGGGCGCCATCCTGTTTGGCCTGGCAACGCCCTCCGAGGCGGCCGCGGTCGGCGCCCTTGGCGGACTGGTGCTCACCTTCGCCTACCGGGCATTCACCTGGCAGCGTCTGCGAGAATCGGTCTACCTGACCCTGCGCACAACGGCGATGGTGTGCTGGCTGTTCGTCGGCTCCTGGACCTTCTCCTCGGTTTTCTCCTATCTCGGCGGTGAGCAGATCATCAGCGAATTTGTCACCAGCCTGGATATCTCACCGGTGGTTTTCCTGATCATGGCGCAGATCATCATCTTCCTGCTTGGCTGGCCGCTGGAGTGGTCTGAGATCATCATCATCTTCGTGCCGATATTCCTGCCGCTGCTGCCGCACTTCGGCATCGATCCCCTGTTCTTCGGCATCCTGGTCGCACTCAATCTGCAGACCTCGTTCCTGACGCCTCCAATGGCGATGTCGGCCTATTATCTGAAGGGTATCGCGCCTCCGCACGTGCAGTTGAACCAGATCTTCAAGGGTAACTATCCCTATCTCGCCATGGTACTGTTCGCCATGGTCATCCTGTATAACTTCCCCGGAATCACCTTCTGGCTGCCGGATCTGATCTATGGCCGTTGAGCAACAAAAAATGGAAACGAATTCCCCCGGTTTGGTTGATCTGAGTGCGCTGGAGGCACGCCGGCGGATTGCCGACGGCGCCCTGAGCGCTGTTGAGCTGACCGCCGCCTGCCTGCGCCGGATCGCCACTGGCGAAGAGGCAATCCAGGCCTGGTCCAGCATCGACGAAGGCTACGCCATGAACCAGGCGGAGCGGCTTGATGCCCACCGGCAGACCGGACGACCGCTCGGGTCACTGCACGGACTGCCGGTGGGCATCAAGGACATTATCGATACCCGGGACCTGCCGACCGAGAATGGCTGTGCGCTCGATGCCGGTCGTCGGCCCGGCGATGATGCCTGGCTGGTGGCCCGCCTGCGCGCCGCCGGTGCCGTGATTCTCGGCAAGACAGTCACCACCGAGTGTGCCTATCTTGCCCCTGCCAAAACCCATAATCCGCACAACCTGGAACATACCCCCGGGGGTTCTTCCTCGGGCTCGGCGGCGGCGGTTGCCAGTGGCATGGTGCCACTGGCGGTCGGTACCCAGACCGGCGGTTCGGTGATTCGGCCCGCCTCATATTGTGGCGTGGTCGGCTTCAAACCGACCTTCGGCCTGATCCCGCGTAGCGGTGTCCTGCGGACTTCGCGCCGACTCGACACGGTGGGGACCTTCGGTCGAACGATTGAGGATGTCGCCCTGCTTGCCGATGTGCTGGCCGGTTATGATGCGGCTGACCCGGACACCTCACCTGCGGCCGCGCCAAGGATTCTCGACATTGCGCTGTCTGACCCGCCGGTAACGCCACAACTGGCATTTGTCAAAACACCGGCCTGGAGTGGGGTCGAGGCGGACTGCGCCGAAGGCTTCGCCGAACTGGTTGCGGCACTCGGCGACCATTGTGATGAAGTGGAGTTGCCCAAGATCTTCAGCGAGGGGGCAGCGGCACATCGTCGCGTCATGCTGGCCGAGATTGCCCACAACCTGCGGCACTACTATGACCGCGGATCTGATTGCCTCGCGGAGGAGACCCGTAGTGCGATTGAGGAGGGTCGCAGCATCAGCGCTGTCGATTATCTCTCCGCCCTCGATTGGCGTGACCCCCTCTATGCCGGGCTGGACGAGGTATTGGATCGCTATGATGCGATTGTTACACCGGCTGTGGTTGGTGAGGCACCGGCTGGCTTCGGCAGTACCGGCAGTGCGGCATTCAATGTCCTGTGGTCGTTCGTTGGCGTGCCGGCAGTGACTCTGCCGTTGCTGACGGGTGCCAACGGATTGCCGATCGGTGTGCAACTGGTCGGCCGCCGCCACGCCGACGGGCGGCTGCTACGCACGGCGCGCTGGCTGGTCAACACCCTGGGAGCCTGATTATGTCGGGTTTTAAGATAGGGCAAGTGATATGACAGACAAGATCATGGCCATCATGGCACTGACCACGATGATGGCTTTCCTTGGGGTGGTCGCCTGGTTCGTGCCGGACATCGATCTGATTATTGTTATTGGCCTGGTTTCGCTGCTGGCAATCTACGATTTCTGGCGCACCCTGCGCGATAAAGGCAACAACAACGGTTGACCAGCAAGATCCTGTTTGCGAAATTAAGATCTTGTCCGGGGTATGTGTACGGGTCGCCGTTAAAGCAGCCCCTGCAACCCTATCCAGCGGATTTCTCGTCTCCAGAAAAATCCCCCGAATGTAGGAGCGGCTTCAGCCGCGATTGGGGATAACGAGGTATGTGTACGGGGCGCCGCTAAAGCAGCCCCTACAACCCTATCCAGCAGATTTCTCGTCTCCAGAAAAATCCCCCGAATGTAGGAGCGGCTTCAGCCGCGATTGGGGACTCCAGAAAATCCCCCGAATGTAGGAACGGCTTCAGCCGCGATTGGGGACGACGGGGTATGTGTACGGGTCGCCGCTAAAGCAGCTCCTACAACCCTATCCAACGGATTTTTCATCTCCAGAAAAATCCCCCGAATGTAGGAACGGCTTCAGCCGCGATTGGGGACGACGGGGTATGTGTACGGGTCGCCGCTAAAGCAGCTCCTACAACCCTATCCAGCAGATTTCTCGTCTCCAGAAAAATCCCCCGAATGTAGGAACGGCTTCAGCCGCGATTGGGGACGACGGGGTATGTGTACGGGTCGCCGCTAAAGCAGCTCCTACAACCCTATCCAACGGATTTTTCGTCTCCAGAAAATCCCCCGAATGTAGGAGCGGCTTCAGCCGCGAATTCGGCCTGGGGCGGACCTTCTACTGGCCAAGAACGGGATGGGCAAAGCTTGCGTGCCCATCATCTCCCGGAATCGAAAGCTGTGCCACAATGTCCCGGATTACATCCGCATTGGATCGCTCGCCCGCCCGGCTACCCACATTCAATAGTCAGATTGACCGCCTTGGCGAGTGTATTTGCCACAATACAGCCGCGTTCGGCGATGGTAACCAGCTTTTCCAACTCCCCGGGCGCGGAGCATTGCGCCGTCACGGTCATGTGAATGTCGGTATAGCGGGCCGGGGCATCGGCAAGCTCTCCTTCTATCTTGGCTTTGGCATTGTTGATCTCGATATTTCGCGCCTTGGCCGCCGCCAGCAGATTGCTCATGAAGCAACCCCCGAGCCCCATCAACAGTGTCTGCCCCCCCATGGGGCCCTTGTTCTGTCCGCCCTTGGCTTCCGGACGGTCCATGATGTGCGAGTGATCACCGGCCTGTCCCCGGGACGATGAGTGATCCATTTGATCGACAGTGATATGGACGGTTGGCATGGTTGAATTCCTCGTGTTTGATAAATCTCCTGCGGGGAGAAGGTGGTTGGTGTACTTCAAGTTGATAAAGTACTTTGTAGGGTGGATAAGTGACAGCGCATCCACCACGGCAATGGTGGATGCGCCTACCGGCTTATCCACCCTACGAAACCGAAACAGCTATACCCGACGGGAGTTAGCCCCACTGATGGCCGGTCTCACCCGATCTCATGACTCGCCAGCGCCTCCAGCGCCTGGACCAGCGCGGAGTGATCGAGATCCCCGTCACAGGCATTGAACAGTTCCTGGGTGGTGGCCGTATTCGGTAGGCTCAGCCCCAGTTCGCGGGCGCCCGTGAGCGCGAGATTGAGGTCTTTCTGATGCAGGGCGATACGGAATCCCGGGTCGAAGGTCCGTTTGATCATGCGTTCACCGTGTACCTCAAGGATCTTTGAACCGGCAAAGCCGCCCATCAGTGCCTCTCTCACAGCGGCGGGATCTACACCGGCCCTGGAGGCGAAAAGAAGCGCTTCGCCCACCGCCTCGATAGTGAGGGCGACGACGATCTGATTCGCCACCTTGCAGGTCTGGCCGGCGCCGTTACCGCCGACCTGGGTGATGTTCTTGCCCATCAGTTCGAACAGCGGCCTGGCCTTTTCGAAGGCGCTGCCCGGTCCTCCCACCATGATGGTAAGAGATGCCGACTTGGCGCCCACTTCACCGCCGGATACCGGGGCATCCAGATAATCACAGCCCAGCTGATTGATCCTGGATGCAAAGGAGTTGGTTTGAGTCGGTGAGATGGAACTCATGTCGATCAGCAGTTTTCCGGGGCTCAATCCGGAAGCCACTCCATCTTCTCCAAACAGCACCTGCTCCACATCGGGTGTGTCGGGCACCATGGTGATCACGATTTCCGCCTGCTCCGCGACGGCCTTGGCCGAATCACAAGCCACGGCACCGCCGTTGAGCAGTGCCCGGGGGAGGGGAGAGCGGTGTCTCACCAGGTAAAGCTGATGTCCTCCAGCCTGCAGGTGTCCGGCCATGGGATGGCCCATGATGCCCACTCCGATGAATCCTATTTTGCTCATATCTACCTTCGCTCCATGGTGTGTGTAATGGTTGATTGCCGGTGGATTCCGCCTGTTTTGGTGTGTGCATCGCCGAAATGCGCTGGCCGGGGCTGTTACTGACTAGCGGATAATGAGTGTCTATTTCATGATCGGCATATGAAAGTCCGCGACGGAACGACTACCCTCGGGCCAGCGTGTGGTGATGGTCTTCAGTTTGGTATAGAACTGGATGCCTTCCATGCCGTGCACATGTATATCCCCAAACAGGGAGCGTTTCCAGCCGCCAAAGCTATGGAAAGCCATGGGTACCGGAATCGGCACGTTAATGCCCACCATGCCCACCTGTACTTGCGATGCGTAGGTGCGGGCGGTTTCGCCATCGCGGGTAAAGATGGCGGTGCCGTTGCCAAGCTCATGGTCGTTGACCATCTTGAGTGCGGTCTCGAAATCGTCCGCCCGCACTATGCAAAGCACCGGGCCGAAGATCTCCTCCCGGTAGATGCGCATGTCCGGTAACACCCGGTCGAACAGGCAGCCGCCGAGGAAATAACCGTCCTCATGGCCGCTGATCGTCCGGTTGCGACCATCCACCAGTAACTCTGCCCCCTCTTCAACGCCCAGGTCCACATAGCCTTTCACCCGCGCACGGTGTTCACGGGTGACCAGTGGCCCCATCTCCGCCTCTGGGTCGGTGCCTGGGCCTATCTTCAGGTTCTCCACCCGCGGCACCAGTCGTTTCACCAGGGCATCGGCGCTCTGATCACCGACGGCCACCGCCACAGAGATCGCCATGCAGCGTTCACCGGCCGAGCCGTAGGCGGCACCCATCAGGGCATCGGCGGCCTGATCCATGTCGGCATCCGGCATGACGACCATGTGATTTTTGGCGCCACCCAGGGCCTGGACCCGCTTGCCGTGGCTGGAAGCCGTCTGATAGATGTACTCCGCGACCGGGGTGGAACCGACAAAGCTGACGGCAGCCACGCCGGGGTGGGTGAGCAGCGCGTCGACTGCCTCCCGGTCGCCGTTTACCACATTCATCACGCCGTCCGGCAGGCCTGCTTCGCTCAGCAACTGAGCCAGCCGCAGGGCGGTGGAGGGTACTTTCTCGGATGTCTTCAGGATAAAGGTATTACCGCAGACGATAGAGAGCGGAAACATCCACATCGGGACCATGGCCGGAAAATTGAACGGTGTAATACCGACACAGACGCCCAATGGCTGGCGGATCGAATGGCTATCCACGTTGGTACCGACATTTTCGGAAAAACCACCCTTCAGCAAATGGGGCGCGCCGCAGGCAAACTCCACCACCTCCATGCCCCGAATCACCGAACCCCTGGCATCGTTGAGCACCTTGCCATGTTCCGCGGATACCAGTTCGGCGAGTTCCTCCAGATGCTTGTCGAGCAGCGCCTTAAACCGGAAAAGTACCCTGGCGCGGTGCAGGGGAGGGGTATCCCGCCAGCCGGCAAACGCCTGGTCAGCCACCGCGATCGCGCTGTCTACCTCGTTGGCCGATGCCAGCGGCACCCGAGCCCTGAGTTGACCAGTCGCAGGATTGAACACGTCACCGTAGCGGCCGCTGGTACCCTCGACCGGTTGTCCGCCTATATAGTGGTGCAGTGTCTTGATCATATTCACGTCCTTCAGAGTGGCTTTGTCCCGGTTATGCGTTGATGTCGATTTGATTTGGCGATTTGCCCAGGGAGGGGCTTATACCGCGAAGCACAAGGATGTGCGTGAGCGGATTTGCCCAGGGAGGGGCTTATACCGCGAAACACAAGGATGTGCGTGAGCGGGGTTTGCCCGCTAGGAGCGGCTTCAGCCGTCAATTTCGCGGATAAATCCGTTCCTACAAAGCATTGTCCCGAATGCAGCGGGTAACTGGGACAGAGCCTCTAAATTGCAATCAACGCTACTAATAAGTTAGTCCAAATTTTCGCTATGTCGAACTGAGCCGCTGCAGTGTGTGGTTTTCGTTACCGACGTGCCCGTGAATACCATCACCGGCAAGTAACTGAAGTAACTGGGGTCAGATGAAAAACTCCATGCCGCCCAAGTATGATTACAGATAGTTTTTCATCTGACCCCAATTAGTTCATGTAGGTGGATGATTTGGCGATTTGAAGCCTAACGTCATACCGGTCACTTTTGCAATTATTTCAATTGGTTGGAATTAAGTAAGTGCCATTCTGGTCAGAGTTATTGATACGGCTGACTAGCAGGACGAACTGTGAGTTGATCCCTTCAGTGACGTGGTTGAAGATGCTGTAGGCCGTTGGTGAAGTGCCCTTAGCTGTAATATCAATGACACTGACCCCATTGATTTGCATGCCGCCCAAGTATGATTACAGATAGTTTTCATCTGACCCCAATTAGTTTTTTGACGGAATGGCTCAGGGCATGAAGCGGACGCTCATCTTGTGGCTGTTCAACAAGGTTGTCGGCTGATAAACTCAGGAATGTTGGGGAATAAGATTCTATGAGTGGGATGCTTCACTCCAAAATTTTCCCTAAACATAGAGCATGGATAGAACTATGGGCCGGGTGTGCGGGCTGAATAAACAGCGTAGGGCATTTACATGATGAGTGAGAGTAGCGTCAAAATTGCGCTAGAGAAAGCGCTTAGTGGGGGTCGAAATAGCAAAATCCTTAGATACCTTATCGGCTGTTTGGGCGGTACTCCAGTAGTAGGTGGTGCTTTTGGCGCGACCGCTGCAGCATGGTCTGAAGCTGAACAGGCTAAGGTCAACGCTCTTCTCCACGACGCCCTGCAGATTCAAGACGAAAAGATTCAAGAAGTAGATAAGAAGCTGGTAGTGGCAAGTGAAAAAAAGCAATGGATAGCTGCCTACATCAAATTCAACCCCAACAAGTCGGAGTTCATAGATTCATCTAACGTTTCCTCACTTACCGATAACGGACACCTCGACTTTTCAATCAATTTCACGTCGCCGCTTCAGAATGGCTTCACACTTCAATATTTTGGAAACGGCGAGGTTCGGTTGAACGGCGTCATTGAGTCGAAGCATTCTGTCCACGTTTGCTTCCTGGAACCCTGTCCGGACGTGGTAACGTTTGTGTTCTTTAATCTTGAATTGGCGTCAGCCTCGTTAGGCAGCGAAAATGCTCCCGATTAAGCTGAAAGCCACTGCATTAGATGGATCTGAGGAAGAGCTAGTCGAGTTTTCAATTGAGGAACTCGAAATCGGGCAACTGACTGCTTTTCTTAGCAATGTAAACAGGCTGGCCACGGCAAGAATTATTGAAAGTGGTTTGCCTGTAATGGAAAAATTTAAGTGGGATGAAGAAAAAGGCTTTGGGTTTGAATTCACAGATTTTGATCGACGAGATATCCCAGAGCTTCTTCACCTTGCTCGGCCGTTGTTCCTTTCTAGGGAGCCAGCATCTTTTGAAAAAACATGCGCTGTTTTCGGCAAGCTTGGTAAAGGTACTGCCATGTCAAAGCACCTGAAAGCACTGAGAAACCTATATGAAAAGGGCGAATATCAACCGTACTTTCAAATACACATCGGGGATACGCCACTTTTCCACAATGAAACAGTTCAAAAATGGCTAAATGGTGTTGAATACCATCAAGATCCGGAAAAGAAAGAAGTTGTCACGGAATTAGAAGAAGTGCTTTCGGAGGAAACAACCAGAGGCCTTTTCCTTGTACAGCTTTCCGGTCGAATCAAAGCGGTCTTCGAATTGGCTCATTTGGCAAAGCTTATTGCAGAGAAGGCAAATGCCTAACGAACAAGGTTAGATCGTGGCTCGCTTCGCTCTCACGATCTAACCTTGTTCGTTATACTCTACTTAATCATCACGCCTATCCAGTCACGAAATATTAAGCGCCCATTTACATCAAACACCTCACACTTCATTGTATGAAGTCCCCTGTATAAGGTGGCCTCTTCTAGCTTTACTTTTGCAAATAGCGCAGGGGCCTTGTTGTATGCGCTTATACGCGCCTTATTGGCATATTTAACCTTTCCGTCTTGCTCAATATCTCGCTCACCTTCAGGGGTATCCAGACCGTGATTTGTTTTCTTGAATACCACTTTGAGAGGAAAATTGATGCGATATCTTGTATTTGCCTCAACCAAAAACAAAAGAGACATATGCTTTTCAAGAAATCGCGATGCCGATATGTATTCTAATTCCGCATCACCTTCAATAGTAAAGCACTTGTAACTTATTGCGGGATGGTCGATAACGCTAGATCCATCTATCTGCTGTCGAAAGCTTCTGGGTAGCGCGCTAAATTCCAAGGTCTTATAATACGCAAGCTGCCTCATCTGATAGTTTATAGGAACGCCATCGGAATTCGTTATATTTGGAGTAACAATCGGCAGGCTGACCGCACCCCCATCCCTCGTGGATTTCTTGACTTCTGAATACTTTTTCGGCCAATTTATGTGGTCGAGGAGGCTCTGCCCAAGCATCGCCTGGTTCTTGCTTGCAAGGCCCTGCAACTTTGAAGCCATATCTACTTGCAACCCGGTTGCCGATACTTCCCCTACATTCTTATAACCAAATCCGCCCCACAACACTTCTTCATCGTCACCGAAATCACATCCAACACGAAATCCAAAATCTTTTGCATCTATTCCATTTCGTTCCATCCAAGGCTTTATGCTTTCTTCTAGAATCGCCCTCAATACAACAATGCAGTTTATGGCATCAGCTACCGCATCTTCTTTTGCTACATTCTTTCCTCCGAAAAATGCCATTACCGCATCACCCATTATTCTGTGTACGCATCCGTCAAATGACCTAACCGTCTCAATACAAGCCTTAATTACGGCATTCTTGAATTGATACACAGTCTCCAATGGGTACAGCAATGAAAGCCGCGTCGACCCTTTTATATCCACAAACAACGTGCAAATATAGTGCTTTTGGGTTCCTGTATCAGTTTCTTCAAGTTCCAGAAAATCCGGATGAGTACCGATTGGGGTTCTGTTAACTCCGCCTTTCCCGAACAAAGGACGGATTTGATGCTGTAGTAGATATTCATGTTGTGGCCCTGACGGCAATCTATCAAACGATTCTACCGTCAGTGCCGCCTTAGTCATCCCAGTCGCCTCAGCGAACTCCGCCACAACAGTTTGATCATTTACTGACTCATACAAGTCCTCAAATAAACGCCGCAAATCACTCATGTTCTAAGCCCTTCAATAATCATAAGAATCAAAGAAGCTGTAAGGAGCGGAACAGTTAGATATATCATTGTGTTTACCGCGACCTTCAACACTTTGAATTTCTGGCTCACTACTCGTGCCACGTTGTACACCTGTACTGCGAGATCCCTTAATATTGCATCCTGCTCTATGGACACCACCTTTCTATAGTACTCATCAGCATTCTTGTTCTCAGACGCCACACTACCAAAGAAAACAACCGAACCGGTTCCATCTATGTTTTTGGTATCAGGAAACACAGCCCTCAATAGGTAAATGGCTGCAAATAGAGAGGAGATAATAGTCAGCACCGAAACGACTATCGCAGCATATCTGATACAGCCCACCTCACCCTGGATAGGGTTTAGCAAAATAACTCTTATTGTCAGCCCTAGCACTATCGCACCAAGAAATGACATCATTAAACCAACCTTGAAATTAGTGGTAGCCACGTAATGGTCGTAGCGCTTTAGCACATCGATCAAAAGGCTTGTTTTATCCTTCAACTCACTACTTTCTTCTGACAACGTTCACTCCTCATGCGTATTACGCTGTTTATACAGTCCGCACATTCAGCGCAATATACAGCTGTAGAATATATTGACGTTTCCGCCACATTATTCTATGCATGTTCCATATTTAGGGATAATTTTGGAGTGAGGTATCCCGCCCGTAGAAGCTAATTCCTTAACATTAGCCACCGCTCACGCCGAAATTCTGACCGCCCGCATTTGGCCGAAAGTAATCATAGAATTGTTCTCTCACTCACAAGAAAAAAGGCAAGCGTTAAGCTCGCCTGTTCGGTTTTCAAGTTATGCTAGCCAATTTTGCATCTTATGCGCACGGGTTTGCAGCTTATACACCAACTCACAACGGGCCTATTATCTGTTACGTTGGTTGTCTCATCCACACTTGGAATCACCACAGTTGAGGCAGGTGAGGCAGCCGTCCATCATGATGGCGGCCTTAGTGTTGCATTTCTTGCAGAGCTGGGCGCCTTCAGGGAAGTCACTGGCGTGCTCTTTGTCGCGCAGGTTGATCGACGCTTCGTACTGGGTGCGTTTTTCATCAATCAGTTTCTGCTGGTGTTCGTCCGGACCCTCTTCCTTGAGCAGGCCGATCATGACCAGGTGGCAGTGAATGGCATCACCGATCTCGGCCACCAGGGAGGGCATGTATTTGCCACCTTTCTTGAAATAGCCACCGCTGGGATCGAAAACCGAACGCAGCTCTTCCACCAGAAAAGTGACGTCGCCACCCTTGCGGAACACGGCTGAGATGATCCGGGTCAGGGCAACAATCCACTGGAAGTGGTCCATGTTCTTGGAGTTGATGAACACCTCATAGGGACGGCGTACCTCATGCTCGGTGCCGTGGTTGAGGATAATGTCATTGATGGTGACATAGAGCGCATGTTCGGACAGCGGTGTACTGATCTTGTAGGTGGAGCCGAACAGCATCTCCGGACGTGCCACCTTCTCATGCATGTGAATGATATTGCTTTCCGGTGCCTTTGCCTCAACGGGGGCTGGGGTCTCTTCCTCTTTGGCGACGCTGTAGCTTACGATTTTACTGTCAATCTTGATTGCCATATTACTTAACCTTGTCAGCGGATACTGAGCGGTTGAATCCTCTGTGTCAGACCTGAGTCTGGTACTTTCTATCTGGTCTGTTACCCGGTCTAAAACTTTCCGTAGTAACCCTCTTTCATGGCGTCGAACAGGTTGGCGGCGGTGTGTATCTCGCCGTCGTATTCGATCTCCTCGTTACCCTTGGCCTCGATCTCGGTGCCGTCTTCCAGGGTGAACTTGTAGGTGGTGTTGGCCAGATCCTCTTCCTTGACCAGCACGCCCTGGAACGCCTCCGGATTGAAGCGGAAGGTGGTACAGCCTTTCAGGCCCTGTTCATAGGCGTAGAGGTAGATATCCTTGAACGCCTCATAATCAAATTCAGTCGGAACATTGGCTGTTTTGGAGATGGATGAGTCGATCCATTTCTGTGCCGCCGCTTGTACGTCCACATGTTGTTTGGGCGTGATCTTGTCCGCGGTGATGAAGTAGTCCGGCAACTGTTTGTCTGCTTCATCGGAGTAGGGCATGGCCGCCTGGTTGATTAATTCCCGATAGGCCAGCAGTTCAAAGCTGAACACATCAACTTTCTCCTTGCTCTTCTTGCCTTCGCGGATGATGTTGCGCGCATAGTGGTGGGCAAAGCTCGGTTCAATACCGTTACTGGCGTTGTTGGCCAGTGAGAGGGAGATGGTGCCGGTCGGGGCGATGGAGCTGTGGTGGGTGAAGCGGCAGCCATCCTCGGCGATCTGCTCGACCAGAGCGGGGTTCTCGACGGCAATCTGCTGCATGTAGCGGCTGTATCTGGCATGCAGGATCTTGCCCTTGATCTTATCGCCGACTTTCCAGTTATCCACGGCCATTTCCGGGCGCTGGGTCAGCATCTCCTTGGTGATGGTGAATTCCTGCTCCATGATTGGAGCCGGGCCTTTTTCCCGGGCCAGATCGAGCCCGGTCTGCCAGCCGACCAGCGCCAGCTCTTTGGTCACTTTTTCGGTGAAGCGCAATGAGGCGGCGTCGCCATACTGCATGCCCAGCATGGTCATGGCGGAACCCAGTCCCAGATAGCCCATGCCATGACGACGTTTGAGTTCGATCTCTCTGCGCTGCTCTTCCAGCGGCAGTCCATTGATCTCCACCACGTTATCCAGCATGCGGGTAAACACGGCCACCACCTCGCGGAATTCCGCCCAGTCAAAGGTCGCCTCCTTGGTAAAGGCGTTGCGAACAAACTTGGTCAGATTGACCGAGCCCAGCAGACAGGCGCCATAGGGGGGCAGAGGCTGTTCGCCACAGGGGTTGGTGGCGCGGACGTTTTCGCAGAACCAGTTGTTATTCATCTCGTTGACCTTGTCAATCAGGATGAAGCCGGGCTCGGCATAGTCATAGGTTGAGGACATGATGACATCCCACAGCCGTTGCGCGCGGATGGTTTTGTAAATCTTGCAGGCTACCCGGGTGCCGGTCTCGTCAACAATAAAACCGTTCTTGTAGGGCCATTCGCGCCAGATGATCTGTTTACTGTCAGTCAGGTCGATATTGTCTTCCTGCAGCTCTTTTTCCGAGATAGGGAAGGCGAGGTCCCACTGGGCGTCCTGCTTGACCGCTTCCATGAACTCTTCGGTGATCAGTAGCGAGAGATTGAACTGGCGCAGGCGCCCGGCTTCACGCTTGGCGCGGATAAAGTCCATGACATCGGGATGCCCCACATCGAACGTGGCCATCTGGGCGCCACGGCGTCCACCGGCGGATGAGACGGTGAAGCACATCTTGTCATAGATATCCATGAAGGAGAGGGGGCCGGACGTGTAGGCGCCGGCACCGCTGACATAGGCTCCCCGTGGGCGCAGGGTGGAGAACTCATAGCCGATGCCGCAACCCGCCTTCAGCGTCAGTCCCGCTTCATGCACCTTGCCGAGAATCTCGTCCATGGAGTCATAGATGGTGCCTGATACGGTGCAGTTGATGGTCGATGTGGCCGGTTTATGTTCCAGGGCGCCGGCATTGGAGGTGATACGGCCAGCCGGGATGGCGCCACGCCGCAGGGCCCAGAGAAAACGCTCTCCCCACTCTTGCTGAAGTTCGGGGGTCAGTTCTATATCGGCCAGTGCCTGGGCGACCCGCTGGTAGGTGCCATCGATGTCCTGGTCTACGGGGGTGCCGTCCTTTGCTTTCAGCCGGTACTTGGTATTCCAGATATCGAGTGAGGCGGGTTGCAAGGGGATCTCCACGGCGGCAGTGGGTACAGCTTTAAGGTGGGCGCTTTTCATTTCACACAAATCCTTGGGCTCTTCTATTTTATATGATTTTATCTGGTACGCCGGCACGCGGCCTCTCGGTACCGGTGCAAACAGGCACATTAAACTCAGATGTAATACTTCACTACTCTTCAGGTAAGGGTGCGCCATTCAATAGTCATGGTATTGGTGCGCTAGTGCTGAAAAATCTGTTTTCATGGGTAATCCCTATATATTGTAGCTTTACTTTCCATGTTTGGTATGAAAACACAATATGTTGTGTTTGGATGAGAGGAGATTATGGCTGTTGGGCGCTGCTGTCAAGTGCGTTTATGCAAGCATAAGAAAATACTAATAAATAATAAAAACAATGAGTTATGGATGTTGCGTGGGTGATGAATAATGATAAGTGACGGAAAAAAAAGGGAATTCACCAAAGCACTATATATTGTGTTTTGGTGTGAAATTGTCCACAACAGATAGTTTTTCAGGACATGATGTCAATACAATGCTACGAACCTCAAACGAGATCCGCCACCTATTTCCGAACTGTGTTCTGACTGGCATAGGTGGGGGTTCCGGTTCTGTCAAATCCATCGGCTGCTGTTACTCGGTTCCATCTTCTGATTTTGCCGGTGCGGCAGGCTGCTGATGCACTGTGGCCAGATAGGGGTATTAGGCGTATCCACCCCAGGGTCCGCCGGACCAGGGATCACCCCAACCGTCCCATGGACCCCAGCCCCAAAAGGTATTTGCAGATATCGGCGCCATAGCCGCAGAGGTGGCTATGAGTGCGGCAGTAAGAACTCGACTTGTCTTTCTCATGTCATCCCTCCGATTAGATCGTCTGCAAACAGATTGGTGCAACGTTAGAATAATGGCTCCAATCAAAAACGATTTTGATTGAGGTCATATCATTAGTAATCATTAATAAATTAATATATGCGTAAACAGTACTTATCAGGATGATTCGATTTGAATAAGCAAAAAACAACCCTGGTGCTGGGTGTCGGCAACAACCTGCTAACGGATGAAGGCGTGGGCATTCATGTCATCAATCGGTTACGGGAACAGTTTCCGCATCAGGAGGCCGTCACCTTTGTCGACGGCGGTACATTGAGTTTTTCCCTGGCCGGTTTATTGGCTGAACATGACCAGTTGATTGTGGTGGATGCCGCCAGGACAGGCGGCAGCCCGGGCAGTGTGGTCTGCTATGAGGGCAGTGATATGGATCGCTATCTGACAGGCAATCGTCAAAGTGTGCATGAGGTGGGCCTTACTGACTTGTTGGATATTGCCCGCCTGTCTGATCACTATCCGGAAAAACGGGCGCTGGTAGGGATTGAACCGGAAAATCTGGACTGGGGCGAGGAGCCCTCACGCCCGGTTGCCGAGGCGATACCATCGGCGGTATGCATGGTGATCGATTTGATTGACCGTTGGGGAATCGATGGCAATTGATCGGACAAGTTTCCTGTCCGTTCATCTCCCTTCCGGGCATCCCTTTGTGCGAACAGGTACGTTTACCTAAGTCGCTGTTATTAAGCATTAAAAAATAATTTTACAGAAAGCAAAAGGTAACGTGATCTGGGTCATCATAGATTTTTCCCAATCGGGATAATCTTTAGACAGAGGGTAAATAAGTATATGAGCGTATTCGATCAAACGGATTCCGAATTGGCCCCGAGGTAAGCGATGCCGAACATGACACACAACACATTGCCATTGTTGAATGAGGTGCGTCATGCGCTGAAACGGCTGGTACGGACGGGTGAATCCACCATTATCGATCTGCGTGCCATTCCCTTTGGGCCGGGTGATGAGGAACGCCTGCTCGACCTGTTGGGTCAGGGGGAGGTGATGGCGACCCTGAACGCGTTGGGTAGAACGACCGTCAAGGAGTCCCGCTTCAGTGGCGTCTGGATTGTGGATCATTACAACAGTGAAGCCGAACGGATCGCGTTTCAGATTGAGGTGATAGAAATCCCGGAACTGTTGCGCGCCCAGACGGATGACATGTATGAAAGCCTCGAAAAACTGGATACGGTGCTGGATACCGAGATGCATAGACCGGAGTGAGAGACAGGTATAGAACGCGTAACAGGTGGTGACGGGTGAACGATATTCAATCGTGATGAAAAGAAAAACAGAAACTCAACAGAAATCAGTATTTAGATAAGGGAGGTAACATGGCTGAAAAAAGCACCCTGGGTGACAGCCTGAGGCGTCACGGGGTTTCAAGACGCGGTTTTCTGAAGTTTTGTACTGCAACCGCCTCACTCATGGCGTTGCCGCCAACCATGGTTCCCGCGATCGCGGCGGCACTGGAAAAGGCGAAACGCCCGTCAGTCATCTGGCTCTCTTTCCAGGAGTGTACCGGCTGTACGGAATCACTGACCCGCAGTCACTCCCCATCAGTTGAGAGTCTGATATTCGATCATATCTCCCTGGACTATCACCACACTCTGCAAGCAGCGGCCGGTGAGGCGGCTGAGGCGGCCCGGGAGGCGGCCATGCATGAGAACAAGGGGAAGTACATCCTGGTGGTGGACGGGTCGATACCGTTGGGTGATCCTGGATATTCCACTATCGCCGGCATCAGCAATCTGCAGATGCTGGAAGAGACGGCAAAGGATGCGGCGGCCATTGTTGCAGTGGGTACTTGCGCGGCCTTTGGCGGGCTGCCACAGGCCAATCCCAATCCTACCGGTGCGGTGTCCGTCTCGGACATCATCAAGGATAAACCGATTATCAATGTCTCCGGCTGCCCGCCGATGCCTACCGTGATCACTGGTGTGCTGGCGCATTTTCTCACGTTCGGAACGGTCCCCGATCTGGATCAATATAACCGTCCCAAGGTGTTCTATGGACAGAGCATCCATGATCGCTGCTATCGCCGCCCATTCTACGACAAAGGCCTGTTTGCCGAGACCTTTGATGACGAGGGGGCGAAGGCTGGCTGGTGTCTCTATAAGCTAGGCTGTAAAGGCCCGATGACTTATAACGCCTGCGCCACCAACAAGTGGAACCAGGGAACCAGTTGGCCGGTTGAGTCCGGGCACGGTTGCCTGGGCTGTTCCGAGCCGCGCTTCTGGGATGCAGGTGGTTTCTACAATGCGCTCTCGGTGCCGATCAGCGACAATTCACAGACAGTGGCATTTGCCGCCGCCGCCGGCTTGGCACTGGGTGCCGCTGCCGCGGGCCTCAACTACAAGAAAAAGGATGAGGCTCGGAAGGCGCACGGTACCGTCACGATTGATGATCTGGAGAAAACATCATGAATGAACCGATGGACTTTCTCATCTGGACAAAAGGTATGGCATTCGATATTGCCGTTACCATTTTTGTCATCGGCGTCATCCTGAGGCTGTTTGAGATCATTTCACTGGGTCGCAAGCAGAACCTGGCGGAGCCCAAGGGCACTGAATTCGGCCCCGGGATGAAAACAATCTTCTCAAGATCCGTTCCGGATCTGGGCACGTTCAGAAGACAGCCACTGACGGTGGTGACCGGTTACATGTTCCATATTGGCCTGTTTGTCAGCCTGTTTCTGTTTGTACCCCACATTGAACTGTTTCGTGCCACCTTTGGCTTTGGTTGGCCTGGCCTGCCGACGCCGGTCGTGGATGCGGCTGCCGTGCTTGCCATTGTCGGGCTGCTGGCCGGTCTCTGGCACCGCATCATGAACCCGGTGATGCAGAAGATCACCACCTGGGAGGACTGGCTGGTCTGGGCACTGACGTTCCTGCCAATCATTACCGGCTATCTGGCGTATCACCGCATGGTAAATCCATACCCGTTGATTCTTGGTCTACATATCCTGAGTGTAGAGGCGCTGATGATCGCCTTCCCGTTCACCAAGCTGATGCACACGTTCACTGTTTTTCTTTCGCGCTGGTACAACGGTGCGATGAGCGGCCGTCGGGGGGTTGAATCATGAGTGAAGCCACACTTGAACGGGGCATCAACGCCCTGAAGGAACAGATCGATGCACCCGTTGCCGCCTTCTTTTCCAGTTGTGTCAGTTGCGGCATGTGTGCCGAGGCGTGCCTGTTCTATACCGAAACCGGCGATCCGAAATACACGCCGATCTACAAGCTGGAGCCACTGCGCAGGGTCTGGGAATCCGAGTACACCCTGATCGGCAAGGTAAAAAAGGCCTTGGGTCTGCACAAACCGGTGACCGATGAGATGCTCGAGGAGTGGCAGGAACTGCTCTATGACAGCTGCACCATGTGCGCCCGCTGCTCCATGATCTGTCCGGTCGGCAATGACATTGCGTATATGGTACGCAAAACCCGCGAAGGCATGGTGGCCTCGGGTAACGCGCCTGAAGGGGTCAAGGGTGCGGCCACCCGGGCGGTGACTATCGGTAGTCCCATGGGGGTCAAGCTCAGCGCCCTGGAGGCGCAGATCAAGCATATCGAGGCGGACAGTGGCCTGACGATTCCCATGGATGTGGAGGGTGCCGATTACCTGGCGCTGCTCTCCTCCATGGAGATCATGAATTTTCCCGAGTATCTGGAAGGGCTGGCGAAAATCTTCAAGCAAGCCGACGTCAGCTGGACGCTCTGTTCAACAGCGTTTGAAGCGACCAATTCCGGCATCCAGATCGGTTCTACCGATATCGCCCGTACCCTGGTACAGCGCATAGTCGATGGGGCGGAGCGGCTGAAAGTAAAAAATGTCATCAGCCCGGAGTGTGGTCATGCCTATACTGCTATTCGCTGGGATGGCCCCAACCTGATCGGCCGGCCGTTCCCATTCCGGGTGCTGCATATCCTGGAACTGCTGGATGAGTTGCGAGCCGCCGGACGGATTAAGACCCGGGACCTGGAGACGGACCGCCATACCTTTCATGATCCCTGTTCCATAGCCAGAAAGGGCGGTGTGATCGATGGGCCACGGCGCCTGATGGATATGGTCACGACCAATTTTGTCGATATGAAAGAGCACGGCAAGCTGGCCTGGTGCTGTGGCGGGGGCGGGGGCGTCTCCAGCAATGAGGATGCGGAAGAGCTTCGCCTCAAGGTATTCAAGAAAAAGAAGGATCAGATCTCGGAGACTGGAGCTGATGTGCTGGTAACCGCCTGTGCCAATTGCCGACTGGTGATTGAGGAGGGGCTGGAGGAGTACAGCGTCGAGTTGCCGGTTGTCGGTCTTTCCGAACTGATTGCTGACCACCTGGTTGTGGATGAACAGACGCCAGCAACGAAAGAATAATGTCGGACTTCCCGCATTTTTAAGCGGAAAGTTTAAAGCAAAAGATTGCAGGAGCGCCAAAAGCGCGAAGCTCCGTCCGGGAATAACCGTGACGGCTATGGGAGAACAGAGATATGAGCGAACGCATTGTCGTTGATCCGATCACGCGTATTGAGGGTCATCTGCGTATTGAAGCGCAGATGGATGGCAACAATATCGGCCAGGCTTACTCATCCGGCACCATGGTGCGCGGCATTGAAACCATCCTGAAGGGGCGTGATCCGCGCGATGCCTGGGCCTATGTACAGCGTATCTGCGGTGTCTGCACGCTGGTGCACGGCATGGCCTCCATCCGTGCGGTGGAGGATGCGCTCAATTATAAGATCCCCAAAAATGCCCAGCTGATCCGAAATCTGATGATCGGGGCGCAGTATATTCATGATCATGTGATGCATTTCTATCATCTGCACGCCCTGGACTGGGTGGATGTGATCTCGGCCCTGGATGCCGATCCCAAGGCGACCTCCGAACTGGCCCAGTCTCTGAGCAACTGGCCAAAATCCTCGCCGGGTTACTTCTCGGATATGAAGAAGAAGCTGAAGGGTTTTGTCGATGGTGGCCAACTGGGTATTTTCTCCAAGGCCTACTGGGGCCATCCGGCCTACAAGCTGCCGCCCGAGGCCAACCTGATGGCGGTCTCGCACTATCTGGAGGCACTTGCCTGGCAGCGGGATGTGGCCAAGCTGCATGCTATTTTCGGCGGCAAGAATCCACACCCCAACTTCCTGGTCGGCGGCGTGGCATCGCCGATTGATCTCAACTCCGATTCTGCCCTTAATGCCAAGAAGCTCTCACAGGTGCAGGACATCATTACCCAGATGCGGGCCTTTGTGGATCAGGTCTATCTGCCCGATACCCTGGCGGTTGCCTCATTCTACAAAGACTGGTTCAAGCGGGGCGAGGGTCTGGGTAATTTCATGTGTTATGGCGATCTGCCTTCCACCAGTATGAGCGACCCGTCCGGTTTCCTGTTCCCGGCCGGGGTCATACTCAATCGTGATCTCTCGACCATCCATGAAGTCGATGTCCATGATGCCTCGCAGATCCAGGAATATGTCAAACACTCCTGGTACGACTATGACGAAGGCAAGGAGGAGGGGTTACATCCTTACGATGGCGAGACAAATCTGAATTACACGGGGCCTAAACCACCTTATAAACACCTGGACGTGGAGCAAGCGTATTCCTGGATGAAGTCGCCGCGCTGGAAGAATCACTCGATGGAAGTCGGGCCGCTGGCCCGGGTGTTGTTGCTCTATGCCAAGGGACATGAGCCGACCAAAGAGCTGGCCGCCTTCGCCCTGAAGAAGTTGGATGTGCCGATCGACGCGCTCTTCTCCACCCTGGGCAGAACCGCTGCCCGCACGCTGGAGTCGAAGATTCTGGCCGATGGCATGCAGGGTTGGTACGACGACCTGATTACCAACATCAAGGCGGGTGACAGCAAGACCTTTAATGACGCCCTGTGGGACTCATCCAGCTGGCCAAGTGAGTGCCAGGGGGCGGGTTATATGGAGGCCCCGCGTGGCGCTCTGGGACACTGGATTGTGATCAAGGATACCAAGATCAAAAACTATCAGGCGGTGGTGCCATCCACCTGGAATGCCGGCCCGAGAGACACTGAAGGCAAGGCGGGTGCCTATGAAGCGGCGCTGCAGGACAATCATCAGTTGCATGACCCAAAGCAACCGCTGGAAATACTGCGCACCATCCATAGCTTTGATCCCTGTATTGCCTGCGCCGTACATCTGTCGGATGAAGATGGCGAAGAGATGGTTCAGGTAAAGGTCACTTGATCTTGCTGGCAGTCGTCAGACCCTCTCCGCCGGGACGGGGGAGAGGGCGGTCAGTTGCTCGTTTAATTCCTTCCTTATTTAGAACACAACCTAAAAATAGTATTTCATGAAACAGTCCAGCAGTATTGCCATCCAGCGCGATGGTAATGAGTCGCCAGTGTTGTCAGAGTCCCGGAGCAGCTATCACAATCAGAAGGCCGATATTTTTATCCGGGCGATTATCTGGGGATTTGTCGGCAGTATTTTCGGCGGGCTCTATATTGGCTTTGTCAGTATGTTAACCCCGTTGATCTCCAATGACTTGGCAATCATTCCGGCCGCCGCGTTCGCCGGTGCGGTGGGTGCGGCATTCTACGGTTCTTTCCAGGTGGCGATCATCGGTACGCTTGCCGGTTCCGCCTCCGGTATTGCCTATCTGATTCTCGCGGAGAATCCGCAACTCAATGAAATGGCCGCAGTTTCCCTGATGGCAGGCGTTGTGGCCGGTTTCATCTATGGGAATACTCACCGTGAAGTGAGCGGGGCGTTGATGAAGGCATTGACCGGACTGGTTGCGGGGGCGTTTGCCGGCATCCTGCTCTGGACGCTGGTCCAGCTTGGCACCACGTTTAATAGCTATTTTACCGCTGCCGTACTGGTGCCGATCACCGGGACTTTCTACATCTATGGTGTATTTAAGATAATCAGCGGGCTGGATTGCCGGTTGCCGTTGTCAATGGTCGGCTCCCTTGTGGCAGCGGCGCTCTCTGTCGTGGTGGCGGGTAGCGTGTGGTCGGTACATGAGACAATGCTGACAAGTTATGCGCTGTCGGGATCTTCGGTCGATCACGTCGGTTTCAAGCAGATCATGGGAGCGATTCTGGGTGGCACAACAGGCGGGGTGATTGCCGGCGGGCTATACGCCTGGTTAGGTCTGAAGTGGCTTGGACGATGAATCCGTGCGTTTATCTGTTCAAATCCAGAGATGACATGGTGCCGTGCCGGAACAGGGATTATTTATCGGAATGATATGTCGATCGGCGTAAAAATACGCTTCTCCCGCATGCCATTCCTGATGGTCGTCTTTCCCCGTCAAATTGGTATCAGGCGTTGAACTCTGGCGCACGTCAGTGGTCAATCATCCTGGGTTCGGTGAAGTACGAGGTTCAGAGAAGATCGTGCGCCTATCCCAAGATGTAATTTACTGGTTTAAGAATGCGGCCATTTAACGACACATCAGGTGAGCTACCGCGGCAATCGTACGGCGTAATGGCTGTCATGCTGGCGCTGCTGTGGTTGTGGTCCAACACCCTGTTTGCCGCTTGGTGCGCAGAGGCAAACAACCACTGGCAATACCCGGCGCCGGATCTGGCCAGCCAGTACGCCACGGATTCAATTGAACACCACCAGAATGTCTGTCTGAATGGCGCGGTGGCCCCGTCCCTGGTGGTTGCCGGTAAACCGCTTGCGAATGATGAGGATTCCCGTTCGCCAGCCATGCCCGTGGTCACAGTGACCAATTTCGAGCTGCCGCAAACAATTTCGTCGGTAGCTGTGCGCCAGGTACATCAGAAATCTTCCGCAATTTCCGCCCCCCCGCTCTACCTTCTTTATCAGAAACTACTGCTTCCCTTCATGGCCTAGGGGCCGTTAAACCTTTTTTCTCTGTCCTGTGATTGCCACGGTAACTCCCGTCCGGCACTTTCAGGCAGGCGAGCGGCCCCTGTTTGCAACACTCAATTAGAGACCGCCATCTGTCACGCCCGGTGTCGGTCACTGCTGATAATTGGAGCACAGTCGCTCCACCCTAATGAAGGAAAGCAACATGACTCGTTGTATCTTGCATCGCGGCTACCTGAAGGCTGCCGCCACTCTTACCCTGGCTCTGGTGCCGTTGGGTCTGTCCGCCGCCCCCCATGTTGCGGTACCCACCGGTGAGGCGCATCGTGTGCTCATCATTGACAGTGCTATCGATCAGATCGTTGGGGAGATAGACGGTATTACCAACAGCCATGGTCTGGCGTCTGGCCCGAAGGGCATTCGTCTTTATGCCGGCAGTCTCAATGTGCGTACCGGCGACCAAGCACCGGCCAGACCGGCAGGCATGTCCGAAGATGAACATCGCTCGCATCATGAGGCGGATAGCGGGGCAAAAACCGAAGTGTCGCCCGGCACCGACATGGTGGGGACGGCTTATCAGATCGACGCGGTTGACCGGCGTATCCTGCGCCAGATCGATCTGCCGGGATCGATTCACCACACGCTCATTTCGACGGATGGCCGCTACGGTATCTCCACCCATCCAGTTACCGGACTGATCAGCATTGTTGACCTTGAAACCGGCACGTTGATGATGAAACTTGCGACGGGTGCGGTGCCGAATTATATCGTCACGAAGCGTGATGGCAGCCGGCTTTGGGTGAGTAATACAGGCAACAGCACAATCAGTGAGATTGATACCAGTCGCTGGATTGTGCTACGCAACCTGATTGTTGAGAAGGCACCGGAACACATGGTGCTGTCGCCGGATGAGTCGAGCCTGTATGTCGTTGCCAACGGTGTTGGTCAAGTGGTCGAGCTGGATATTGCCAGCGGTGAAATGGTACGTCGTCATCCGGTGGGGCAGGATCTGCATGGTATCGATATCTCCGATGACGGCAGCCAGCTCTATGTGGCAGTGAAGGGTGACAACAAACTGGCCGCCATTCAACTGGCGACCGGGGTCATCCGCACACTGCCGCTTGGCCCGGAGCCCTATCACCTGGTTACCGTGAAGGATACGGGGAAGTTGTACGTTTCCAGTCGCAGGGAGTCCAAATTATGGGTGGTCAGTCAGCGTGATCTGAAGCTTCTCGGGGAGATTCCAATAACCGGTATCGGCCATCAGATGGCTCTGCTGAACCAGGCCTCAGGAGTGGCTGTGAATGATACGCAAGGTGACAAGCCATGATTCCCGAAGCTGGTCAATTTGCACTGCTGCTGGCACTGACCCTGGCTCTCTTACAGGGGACCTTTCCGTTGTGGGGTGCCCGGATGGGAAACCAGGGCTGGATTGCCCTGGCCCGGCCGGTGGCCTGGGGACAGTGCCTGTTTTTAACCATTTCGTTGGCCGCATTGACGCAGTCATTTATCACAAATGATTTCTCGGTGACCTATGTGGCATCCAATTCCAACTCCCAACTGCCATTGATTTATCGCATCACCGCAGTCTGGGGTGGTCATGAAGGATCGTTGTTGTTGTGGGTCTGGATACTGAGTGTCTGGGGGGTGGCGGTCAGCCTTTATAGTCGCAGCTTGCCGCGTGACATGCTGGCCAGGGTGTTGGGTGTGATGGGCCTGGTGGGGTGCGGTTTCCTGCTGTTTCTGGCATTCACGTCAAACCCGTTCGACCGCTTGGCGCTGCCGCCCATTGAAGGGCGTGATCTGAATCCGTTGTTGCAGGATCCCGGTCTGATTTTGCATCCACCTCTGCTGTACATGGGTTATGTCGGTTTTTCAGTCGCCTTTTCCTTTGCCGTGGCGGCGCTGTTGAGTGGACAGCTGGATGCTGTCTGGGCGCGTTGGTCACGACCCTGGACCACGCTGGCGTGGGTTTTCCTTACCGCCGGCATCATGATCGGCAGCTGGTGGGCCTACTATGAGCTGGGCTGGGGAGGATGGTGGTTCTGGGATCCGGTAGAAAACTCCTCGTTCATGCCCTGGTTGGCGGGTACGGCGCTGATCCATTCACTGGCGGTGACCGAGAAGCGGGGGATGTTCAGGAGCTGGACGGTATTACTGGCGATTCTTACCTTTTCGCTCAGCCTGCTGGGCACCTTCCTGGTGCGCTCCGGGGTGTTGACCTCGGTGCATGCCTTTGCCAGCGACCCGGGGCGGGGTATTTTTGTTCTGACATTGCTGACACTGACTGTTGGCGGCTCCCTGATACTCTATGCCTGGCGTGCGCCGAAGATGAAGAGTGCAGGTAAGTTTCAACTTTTTTCCCGCGAAACCTTCCTGCTGGCCAATAACCTGGTGCTGATCGTGGTGACCGCCACGGTGTTACTCGGCACCCTCTATCCGCTGGCAATGGATGCGTTGGGTGGCGGTAAAATTTCGGTTGGACCACCCTATTTCAACAGTGTGTTCATTCCGCTGATGGTGCCGTTGGTCTTTATTACCGGCATCGGGCCGCTGGTGCGCTGGAAACAGGATGATCCGCTTGCGACGGTGCGCCGCGTGCGCCCGCTGTTGCTGGTTGCCGTTGTGCTCGGCGTAATACTCACCTTCCTGGCAACCGGTACCCTGCGTCCCGGGACCGCCTTCGGGCTGATGTTGGCCGTGTGGCTGGCACTTACCACCGTTCAGGAGTTGCACCGGCATGCCGGATCCCGAGGTGGCTATTGGCAGGGTTTGCGCAGTCTGCCACGCCATCGTTACGGGATGTTGTCGGCTCATTTCGGACTTGCGGTAAGTGTTGTCGGTATCACACTGGCCAGCGGCTATAGTGTGGAACGGGATGTGCGCGTAGTACCGGGCGACCGGGTTGCCGTCGCAGAGTATGTCTTCCAGTTCGATCAGTTGGAGGAGCGTCAGGGTCCGAACTATAGCGCGGTGGTTTTTCCAGTACGCATCAGCCGTGACGGGAATGAATTTGCCCAGTTACGCGCCGAAAAACGTAACTACGGTACCGGTCGCCAGCCGATGACGGAAGCGGCTATCTTGCCCGGATTGTTTCGTGATCTCTATGTCGCTATGGGCGAGCCGCTAGAGGATGGAGCCTGGGCGGTACGTGTCTATTACAAACCCTTTGTTCGCTGGATCTGGTTAGGTGCCTTACTGATGATGTTGGGCGGATTCCTGGCCGCCACTGATCGTCGCTATCGACTCTCCCGGCGTCGTGCCGTTGAAGATCTGTCGGCGGACATCGGTTCGGTTTTGATCAAGGAGGGACGCTCATGATGCCATCATTAAGTGTTAGAGAGTTTTACAAAATGGCGTTGTTGCTGTTGCTGCTGTCAGGTTCTGGAATAGTGATGGCATCAACGCACGGTGCGGATCTTTATCCTTTTGAAGAACCCGGGCAACAGGCGCGCTTCTGGGAACTGACCACGCAGTTGCGATGCCTGGTCTGCCAGAACCAGAATATCGCCGAGTCCAACGCTGATCTGGCCAAGGACATTCGCGATACCTTGTATCAACAGATCCGTGCCGGTGCGTCGGATGAGGAGGTTATCGAGTTCATGGTGGCGCGTTATGGTGATTTTGTACTTTTCCGCCCACCGTTGAGGGCTTCCACCTTGTTGTTATGGGTGGGGCCTTTCCTGCTCGGTCTGCTGGGGATTGGTGGATTATGGTATCTGGTCGCCGGCATTGCCCGCCGTCCAGAGACTGATGAACTGACCCGTGAGGAACGCGCACGGCTCAACACATTGATGAACGATACGGATAGGGGGATTTCCAGATGATGTTGTTCTGGGTTACAGCCGTGGCGATGGTGATTATGGCCCTCGCATTTGTATTAACACCGTTATTGCGATCACAGGCAATGACAATAACGTCCCGTGGGGCGCTTAATATCGCCATGCATGAGGACCGACTCAAGGAGCTGGAGAGTGATTTGCGGGAAGGACGCATGGATCAGTCCTACTACACAGTGGCTAAACGTGAACTGGAACGGGAACTGCTTGATGATCTTGGTCAGGCTGTCTCCACAATGCCTGCACGCAGCTCACGATCATGGTGGTATTCGGCCACTGTTATTGCGTTGATCGTGCCTTTACTGGCGACGGCCGGTTATTGGCGGCTGGGAAACTATGCGTTGATTGATGGTCAACAGTCGGCGCAAATGCGACAGATGCCGACACTGGATGAGTTGGCCGAGCAGCTCGCCAGGCGTGTTAGTGAACAACCGGATGATGCGCCCGCATGGGAGTTGCTGGGGCAGTCATACCTGGCGATGGCACGTTACAGTCAAGCGGTCGATGCTTATTCCCGCGCCTACGAGCTGGTGGGTGATAAACCTGATCTGCTGGCCGGTTACGGCGAAGCCCTGTCGATGGTTGATAAGGCCGGGATCAATGGACGCGCCCTGGAATTTATCAATACGGCATTATCCCTGGATCCGAAGCAGCCGAAGGCGTTGTGGCTTTCGGGGATCGGCGCCTATCAGCGCGGTGCGTTGGAAGAAGCGATCGGGACCTGGGAGCGTCTGATTAGCCTGTTGCCAGCTGACAGCAAAAATGCCGACACGGTCAACGGAGCCATTGTGGAAATCCGTCGCGAACTTGCCGAAAGGTCACAAACCTCAGAAACCTCAAAAACCTCGCTGATTACCGAGGAGGCGGCCCAATGACGAACCCAACGTACCGACCACGCAAAACGGATACCAGGACGGGTGATGGTGTCGTCTGCCCGGATGCTGAAGCGGCAAAGCTGATGCAGATACCGGAGAAAAGTCCCGCGAATGATTCCATTTCAAACCAAAATCAGGAGCGTCCCATCAGGCGGGATCTCTATCTGTTGTTGCGTCACTGGCTGTCGTCACGTCGCGTTCAACTGGTGCTGGGTGCCGTGCTGCTGGGATTGGGGAGCTGGTTTAACTGGGAGTGGCTGGTGGCGGCTGGCATGGCCCCACTGATTCTCGCGTTTGCACCTTGTGCAGTGATGTGTCTGATGGGCATGTGTATGCACAAGGGCGACGGCAAGGGTGGGTGTCACGGCGCGGGTGACAAGGACAAATCAGGGCCATCATCCGATTAGGATAACTAAGGAAACCGCCCGGGGGCGAGCCCCGGGCATCCTGCTTCCATATTTTCCGCTAAGATCCGGTATCAGCCCGCACTATCGAGATAGTGCGGGCTGATAAACCACCATCATTGTGGTAACTCTTTTGCCGGTTCCTGCTCCAGCCGGGCGAGCAGGGGGCGAATTGTCTGTTCGAGAATCTCCCGATTGATGGGGCCGATCTGCTTGTATCGGATGTTTCCCTGTTTGTCGATGATGAACGTTTCCGGCACTCCGTAGACGCCCCAGTTTATGCCGCTGAGTCCTGGGAAATCATAGGCAATCTCCACATAGGGATCACCCAATTCGGCCAGCCACTCCAGTGCGTCCTCTCGCTTATCCTTGTAGTTGAAGCCATAGAGTGGGTACTTGCCTTCACGGGCAAACTCCATCCACAGCGGGTGTTCATCGCGGCAAGCGGTGCACCAACTGGCAAAGACGTTATAGAGCGAAACCTTACCGTCGAATATCTTGTCGGTGAAACGTTTCTCCGGGTTGTACAGTGTCGGCAGGTCAAATGTGGGTACGGGTTTGTCGATCAAGGCAGATGGAATCTCACGTGGGTTCAGAAACAGGCCTCGCCCGAACAGGATGACCAGTAGCAAGAACAATCCAAGCGGTATCAGATGACGGTATGTCACGGTAAATCTCCAATAGTCAATTGATGGGCGACAGCTGATCTGTCGCCATTAGGCCCGGTTGCCGGGCGGATAGTGGCGGTAAATCAATTGATGATTGGAGGTCGGTACGGTGGTCGGTTGTATCGTTGTAATGCGTGACGATCGGCCTGCAGGAAACTGCTGCGAGTTGCCGGCATGGGAAATGGGTTCAACCTCAACGCGTTGGGAGTGAAGGTGCAGATGGAGCAGGTGGCATCACCAGTAGTATGTCCGGGACAACAATCGGCGGCGACAGCTGTCGTGTATGCCGCCTGTATGCCGGTATCGACCGGGGAGAAGGCGTCACTCTGGGCGATGGATGCATGCAGAATGAGGGTCGCCAGAATTAGTAGTGTCAGTGTCGTGTGGCGGTACAGACTGATCACGGAATGGCCGGCGCATGCCATGTAGTGTTTTTCTCCAGACCCAGGTACAGAACAGAATATTACGGGTAGTCTTGCGTGCTTAAGCTGAGACCGTCTGCTGTGGTAATGGTTCATTTGGATAGCGCGGTAAAACACGGGGGGAGTGGGCGGGGTCGGCACCCTGATGACCATCAAGACACTAACCTGATCGGGTTCGTAGTTCCAGTACTGGATAAATGCATGATTCGTGGCTATTGCCTATCCGCCGTTGTACCTGACGAATTGACTGCTTTGTACGGAGGCACCAAGAGGCACCAAACGGAATGGATCTGGCGGACTGCCTGCCAAGTGACACCCCCTGATGATAAAACTGCCGGATTGGCCTATGCTGTTGTTGACTGATAGCGTCAATCGCTCCATATGAGATTCTATTACCATAGCAATGCAGTAGGGAAAAGCATGCCGGTTAAGTTTGATGAAATATGTGAAGCATTTGAATTCGTCAACTTCGGAGGACTGGGTGAAAACCAGGCCTTTCTTGATCTGGAGACGGGTGCGATCTACTACCAATCGGATTATATGGATGAGGAGGAAGAGTTGCCCGAGGACCTTGATACGTCCGACAGGTACATCTCCATCCCCGACCAGCGAGATCTTGACCTAGGCAGGCGTCTGGTTGACCGTTTCGTCCGCCAATATCTGCCGGATGAAATTGGAAAGGTGAGGACGATCTTCAGCAGAAGTGGGGCATACGCAAGATTCAAGGATCTGCTTGAGTACCGGGACCTGCTGGAACAGTGGTACGCGTTCGAGTCGGAGGCTAAAAACCGTGAGTTGCGAGAGTGGTGTGAAATGAACTCCATCGATCTGGAAGAGGATGGTGTCTGATGGCCTCTAAATTCGGAGACTGGTCCGGATGATTAGTGCCACGGCTGCCAATCAAAAAAGCCCGATCGATGAGCAGGCCTTTCGTGTATGGTGCCGAGGAGAGGACTTCAACTTCCATTAGGATGAATAAGTAATCAAATAAAACCAATAGATATAAATGGCTCTGCATTAACTTACTGTCCACGACAAGCCACTGGGTGATGATCTACGCATAACCTCAGGAGCCTGTTAAGTATTTCCGTTTCACAGAAATGTCGATTGAAACAGTAGCAGAACTCATTCAGGTAATCCTGTAGATAGCATTTGTTAGTGCCATAGAAGGTCCCGAGGTGGAATCGCTTCAAATTTGCCATGGCGACAGACACGCACCCAGGGCAACCACTCATTGGCCATTTCCGGTCGGGGTGACCTTAGCCATATGCATCACATGGGCGTGGATGCCGGTATTGGCCGTCAAACCATCCATGCGCACTGCCGGCGCAACCTTGATTCGGTGGCTGGCAAAGTCCAGGGTAGTTGCCTTGTTCACAGAGTTCACAGCCTCCATTATAAGAAATATCGGTTTGCCAGTCCGATTTTCATAGGCGTCCGGTTCGGAGACTTTACCTTCGGCTATTCGCCCCGATTTCCCGGCTTCTTGCCACCTGCAAGGGCATCATCCGGTTCAACAATTTCGGACAGCTGGTAGATGGAGTCCCTATGCCCCATGGTTTTTCTGAACTTCCCCAACATTCGAGAACCCTTCTGCTGACTGGGCGTGGGTGTCTTATCTGAACAAGGCTGCAGTCGGTGGCAGGCACAAGATGCGGGCGCATTTCCATGTATGGGCCGTGCAGAACTGATGCGGCGAAACTATATGTTGATACATAGTAATCTTCAGGCTTGGGGGGCATGAATCATTTACCCAATTCGGTCTCGTTCTCCCTATCGATACTGGCCGTTTTGGGTAGGCTTATCTGGAACTTGGTACATCCCGCTGCCGAGGCGACATCAATCTTTCCCCCATGAGCGGTGACGGTTGATTTGACGATGGCGAGCCCCAGCCCGGAGCCATCTCCGCTGTGTTGTCGAGACGGATTGACGCGATAGAAACGGTCGAATAGTTTCGGAAAATGCTCGGGCGGTATGTTCAGGCCGGGGTTTTCAACGACGATGCCGATGTCGTCGTTTGACGTATTGAGTGCCACTCCTATGGTTCCGCCGGCTGGCGTATGGCGGATGGCGTTGGACAGGAGATTGCCCAGCGCACGCTGTAGCATGAGCCGGTCACCCGAGACGGTGGCGGTGCCTTCCAATGCCAGCGTGACGCCGTGCTCTTCCGCCCAGCCTCCGTAAAAGTCGAACAGCGCGTGTACTTCATTGGCCAAGTCCAACTCTTCGATATTTTTGATCTGTGGACAATTGTCTGTCTGCGCCAGAAAGAGCATGTCGCCCACCATATGGGCCATACGCTCGTATTCCTCCATGTTTGAATAGAGAATTTCCCGGTACTCGCCGATGGTGCGTGCCCGGGAGAGGGCCACCTGGGTCTGGGTCATCAGGTTGGTGATGGGCGTGCGCAGCTCATGGGCGATATCGGAGTTGAAGTTCGAGAGCCGGTGAAACGCTGTATCCACGCGCTGTAGCATCTCGTTGAAGGAGACTGCGAGGTCCGTGAGTTCATGAGGCACACTTTCGGGCGGCAGGCGGGTGTTCAGCTCATTGGCGCTGATGCGGCGAACGCGGGCGACGATGTCATGCAGCGGCGCATGGCCCCGCCGCACCGCGAGCCATCCCAAGAGGCACATAAAGGTGACGCAACTGGCAATCATGAGCCATAAGGTGCGGCGAAAGGCGGCTAGAAAGCGCAGGTGCATGTCGATTGGCACCGAGATTACGAGGGTATAGGGCCCGTTGGTCGCGGGACCGACCTTGTGCACTTGCTGGATCAAAGCTGTGTACGTGTGGTTTACATCGCTCCACTGGCGTACTACGTTACCCTCTGCCTCTTTATCAGCGGCCGTTGCGACGGCGGAGAGATCCGGCCCTGGGCTGGCATACACCGTCTGCCCGTCCTTACCGGCGATATACAGGGAGGCGCGGTGGTGGCCTACTAGGATATCGTCGAATCGTTGTTCGAGATGCGCGACATCATCTACCGTGCGGACGCCAGACAGCATGTCCTGCGAGGCGCGGGCGATGAATTCGAGCTCGCTGGTGTCATCCGCAGCAAAATGGCGTTCCGTGGATTGGCTGACGATCCAGCCGAAAATGGAAAAGACGATGGCTGCGGCGATGCCGAACAGGAACGTCAGGCGCAGCGCTAGGGACAGGGGGCGGCGAATCAGGTGCATTGGGGTGCTCAAACCTCGCCAGAGGTTTCGAGCATGTAGCCCATGCCACGCACCGTGTGAATGAGCTTGGGTTCAAACGCGTCGTCGATCTTGGCGCGCAGGCGCCGGATGGCGACGTCGATGACGTTGGTATCACTGTCGAAGTTAATGTCCCAGACCTGGGAGGCGATGAGCGAGCGGGGCAGCACCTCATCGTGGTGGCGTATCATCAGTTCCAGCAGTGCGAACTCCTTGGCGGTGAGTTGGATGCGCTGTCCTGCACGAGTGGCGTGTCGACGCATCAGATCGAGCTCGAGGTCAACCACTCTTAGCGTCGTTTCGGTCGCCGGGACGGCACCGCGCCTCAGTAGGGTGCGTACCCGCGCTAATAATTCGGCGAACGCGAAGGGCTTGACGAGATAGTCGTCGGCACCGAGTTCCAACCCCTTGACCCGGTCGTCCACGCTGTCGCGTGCGGTGAGGAACAGCACCGGGAACTTGTTGCCCGCTTCACGCAGTGCTTGCAAAACCCGCCAGCCGTCGACGTCCGGTAGCAGGACATCCAGGATGATCAGATCGTAGGATCCGGTCATGGCGAGGTGGTGTCCATCCAGCCCGTTGCGGGCGAGGTCCACCACAAAGCCGGCCTCAGTGAGTCCTTGCCGGAGATATTCGCTGATCTTGGCTTCGTCCTCGACGATCAGGATTTTCATAAGCGGTCCCCACTACGCCCGGCGACGCGTCATAAATGTAATTCCCCGGTCCTGATGCTTTGGGTTACGTGGCTTCAGTGATTTGAACATCAGACTACCCTCGGCACTCTGTCTGGAAGATGACGCGACCATTACATCATTGTAATGGTCGCGTCACGCTGGGGACAGGGATATTTCGTTAATGTGCCGGAAGGAAGTCGGGTAGGGCGGATTCACCGACGACGACATGGAACAGGACTCCCAGCATATTCCAGGGCACACGGTTTCAGTGAGTATCGAAACTACTATGCCAGGGACACCATGTCAGATTGCGTTCGCATGGAGATATACACGGATGTGGACAAGGTGGATGAGATTGTAAGAACGAATTCCCACACCGCGCATCAAGGCATGAGTAGTGACGACATCATTGTCGTACTGCCTGTGAAAGACCTGTTACATATTTGCGAATTCAAGGAGGACTGGCAGGGAGGGTAACGATATGCGCCCCGAGGTGATCGAGAGTAATGGGATATCACTGCTGACAACTGTGTTGCGATTGAGGCGAATACCCATATAAAGGGCGCTGTGAATGTGACAACAGGAGGAACGATATGTGGGGCGATAGACGATCATGGTTTTTTTTGCAAGTACGGGCTGACGGCCCTGTAGGCACAAAGCGTCCAACCGCGCACCGAGCGTCCGACCTTTGGATCGGGACCCTCCGGAGTGAATTGGCGGAAAGGCGTTTTACGGTGGTTGGCTATCCCCTGGTGGGCAAGCCAACCGAATGATCGAAGTATTTCTAATGGTAATCGGAGGCAATTGACGATGAAACACACAACTCTAGTGTTCGGCACGCTCATGGTGGCCAGTATGGTGGCATCGGCCGCACAGCACGGTGGCGGCATGATGAATATGCAGGACCGCATGCAGAACATGGACCGCACGATGGAGCAGGCCCGCAAGACCGATGATCGGGGCAAGCACATGGAACTGATGCAGCAGCATATGAAGGAGATGCGCGAGAACATGGGACAGATGAACGAAATGATGAGCGGCAGCATGATGGATAAAGGCGGCGAAACAGCCGGCAAGGGTATATCGCCGGAGATGATGCAGCAGCGAATGGATATGATGCAGATGATGATGGATCAGATGATGGAGCATCAGCAGGAATACGAGCGCATGCAACGCCGTTGAGTTGAGTTTTACGGAATACGGGCGGGTGTGATTGCCGCCTGTGTTCCAGCGCATCGTATGGGTGAACACCATGAGTGAACATGACCACGTACAGCACAGCCCCCCGCCGACCGGCCGTTTCTGGCGGTCCCGCACTGGGATAGTGCTGATTGCTTTTGCCGCTATTGCAGGCCTGCTGCTGGCCTACGAACACCGCATCCATCTTTTAGTCGGAAACTGGCTGCTGCTGGTGTTGCTCGCATTCTGTGTCGGCATGCATTTCTTCATGCACGGGGGGCACGGTGACCATGGCGGCGGCGGCTCGGATGACCGAGACCGCCCGTGACCGATACTGCACCCGCATACGGTCTTTGGATACTGGTGATCGTCAATTCGGCGATTTTCATCCTGTTCGCCTTCAGCTTTTTCAAACCGCAGACCGAGCGCGACTGGCGATCCTTCGGTGCCTTCTCGGCCTTTCTGGTGGCCCTGTTCACTGAGATGTACGGCTATCCACTGACCATCTATTTCCTTTCCGGCTGGTTGCAGAGCCACTATCCCGAAGTGGACTGGCTGGCGCACGACGCCGGACATCTGCTGGAGATGCTGTTCGGCTGGAAGGCCAATCCGCACTTCGGGCCGTTCCACGTCCTGAGCATGGTCTTCATCGGCGGCGGTTTCTGGTTGCTGGCCGCGGCCTGGCGGGTGCTCTACGCAGCGCAAAAGACCAATACGCTGGCGACAAGCGGCCCCTATGAGCGGATACGGCATCCGCAATATGTCGGCTTCATCCTCATCATGTGCGGCTTTCTCTTGCAGTGGCCGACGATTCTCACGCTATTTATGTTCCCGGTGCTGGTCTACATGTACGTGCGCCTGGCCAGACGCGAGGAGGTGGAGGTGGCTAAGGTCCTGGGTGACACGTATACACGTTACGCCGCGGTGACGCCGGCGTTCGTACCGCGTCTACCGCAACTTCTGGCGGGATTGCGCCAGTAAAGGAGGTATGTATGGAAGGTTTACTGTGGTTTCTCATTCTCGGCGGACTGTTCTATTTTATGATGCGTTACGGTTGCGGGGCGCACATGGTGCACGGTCATGACGGGCATGCGGGCCACGGCAGCGGCGAAGGCGAGCATAGCGATCCCGTCTGCGGCATGACGGTGGCGGCGGACCAGGGTTACGGCAAGATGCACCAGGGCACGCTGTACCGGTTTTGCAGCCGCAACTGCCTGGACAAGTTCGAAGCCGATCCCGGCAAGTACCTGAAACCCACCGGCGGTGGCACGGGAGGTGCCTCATGAAACCGGGCATCTCCCTGATAGCGGTCGGTCACGCCTCCAGCCTGTTTCTGGCCATCACCTTTGCCTTGTGCATAGCGTTCGATCTGCTGTTTCCCGTGAATGCCATGTACCAGACCTGGCAGGCGCTGCTGCCGGGATTCGAGTGGCTCAGCTGGCGGAGCTTTTTCCTGGGTCTGATCGAAAGCTATGGCTATGGCTGGTATTTCGCCCTGGTCTGGGTGCCTATTTACAACGTGTTCGCTGCGCGCAACGCCGCTGGGAAACGCCTGCGCCAGGAAGGAGGATGGTTGTGACGGAGGACTCCCCTATCGAGATCGCCGGCGCCGGGCCGGCCGGGTTGGCGGCTGCCATTACCCTGGCGCGTGCGGGACGCCAGGTCATTGTGCATGAGGCACAGCCCGACGTGGGGTACCGCTTCAAGCGCGACCTGCAGGGACTGGAGAACTGGACCAGCCGGCAGGATGCCCTGGTGGTTTTGCAGGAACTGGGGATCACCACCGACTTCAAGCGGCTTCCCTGTCACCATGGTACCGCCTTCGATGCCTGGGGCCAGGCATACGGCATCCACAGCCACGAGCCGTTGTTTTATATGGTGGAACGCGGTCACGGCCCGGAGACGCTGGATACGGCGTTGTTGCACCAGGCACTTGGGCTGGGGGCAGAGGTGCGCTTCAACAGCCGGGTGCAGCACGTGCAGGGACCGGCGATCTTCGCCACCGGCCCGAAGGCGGCCGATGCCATCGCCGTCGGTTACCACTTCGACACCCGCATGCCGGACGGTTTCTGGGCGATCTGTGACGATACCCTCGCTCCGCAGGGCTATGCCTATTTGCTGGTCATGGACGGCAAAGGGACGGTGAAGAGCTGCATGTTCACCGGATTCAAGCAAGAGGCACATTATGTGCGGCGCACTGTCGAGGCATTCAAACATCTGGTTGGACTTGAGATGATCGATCCCCGCCCGCACGGCGGGGTGGGAAATTTCCGCATCCCGCTCACTGCGCGCTCCGGGGCGCATGCGGTGGTGGGTGAACAGGCCGGCTTCCAGGATACTCTGTGGGGGTTCGGGATGCGGTCGGCCATCACTTCGGGGGTGCTGGCCGCTCGCAGTATGCTGGAAGGAAACGACTATGACAGGCTATGGCAGCAAATGCTGGGCGAACTGATGACAACGGCGGTGTTGAACCGCGCCCTGTATGGTCTGTTGGGTAACCGCGGTTATCGTTGGTTACTGCGCCACCGGGAAAAGCACTCGGACGCACGCGAGCTATTGCACCGCTACTACCACCCGTCGCACCTCAAGCGCTTGCTGGCGCCGCTGGCGCGGCGGCGTTTCCAAAGCCGGCGCAAGGACGAGAGCTGCAATCATGTCAATTGCAGTTGTGTCTGGTGTCGGCATGGCCGCGAACTGCATACGTAATGTTGTGACCAAGAGCGGACTAAAAGCAGACTTGTTGATCGATAAACACAGGCCCGCAGTGTGCGGGTAAGGAGGGCATCATGAGCCGCGAGTTCATCCACTCGGAGCGTATCGCCTACTTCACCATGGAGATTGCGCTGCGGGCGGACATTCCCACTTATAGCGGGGGACTGGGTGTGCTCGCCGGCGACACCGTGCGCTCGGCTGCCGATCTGGAGCTGCCGCTGGTCACGGTGAGTCTTACCAGCCGTGCCGGTTATTTTCGCCAACGCATCGACGAGGCCGGCCGTCAGTGTGAGACGCCCGATCCCTGGGATCCGGCCGCCTTGACGCGGCCGCTGCAGGCACGGGTTGCCGTACCCATTGAGGGACGGGATGTCTGGGTGGGTGGTTGGCTCTATGTCCTGGAAGGTCACATGGGTGGCCGCCAACCGGTGATCCTGCTGGATACCGATCTGGCGGAGAACGCCCCGGCGGATCGCGAGCTGACCCACTATTTGTACGGCGGTGACGAGACCTACCGGCTGATGCAGGAGATCGTGCTTGGCATTGGCGGCACGCGCATGCTTCACGCCCTGGGTTTTCGGGTGCGCCAGTACCACATGAACGAAGGCCATGCCGCGCTCCTGTGCCTGGAGCTGTTGAACCGTTATGCCTACCCGAGCGAGGATTTGCGCCCGGAAGATATCCCCTATGACATCCCGCGTGTGCGCGAGCTGTGTAATTTCACCACCCATACCCCTGTGGAAGCCGGCCATGACAAGTTCTCCTATGAGCTGGTGCGGCGCGTGCTGGGGGACTTCGTGGACTTGGCGACGTTGAGACGACTGGCAGGCGGGGAGCAGCTCAACATGACCCGGCTGGCGCTCAACTGCAGCGAATATGTCAATGGTGTCGCCAAACGCCATGCGGAAACCTCGCGGCGCCTGTTTCCCGGCTACCGGGTACGGGCCGTCACCAACGGCGTGCATCCCTTCGCCTGGACGCATGTCGCGTTCGCCAGGCTTTACGACAAGCATCTGCCGGGCTGGTGCCACGAGCCGGAACTGCTGGTGCGGGCCGATTGCTGCATTAGCGATGATGCCATCCGGGAGGCCCATCTGCAGGCCAAACAGGCGCTGATCGAGCAGGTTCGTGCACTGACCGGCGTCGATCTTGATCCTGGCTTGTGTACGTTCGGTTTTGCTCGCCGCATGACCGCCTACAAGCGCCCGGAACTCCTGTTTACCGATATTCAACGGCTCAGGGCGATCGCTGGGCAGCGGCCGTTTCAGATTGTGCTGGCAGGCAAGGCGCATCCCCATGATCAGGACGGCAAGCATGCCATCGAAGCGATACACGCCCACATGCGGGAACTGGCAGGCGCCGTGCCGGTGGTGTTCCTGCCCAACTATGACATGGCAGTCGCGGCGACCATGGTGTCCGGTGTCGATGTCTGGCTCAATACCCCCCTGCCGCCCTGGGAGGCGTCGGGCACGAGCGGCATGAAGGCGGCCTTCAACGGCGTGCCCAACCTGAGTGTGCTGGATGGTTGGTGGTCCGAGGGCCACATCGAAGGGGTGACCGGGTGGGGTATTGGCGATGGCGGGCCGGGTGAGGCTGACGCGGCTTCACTCTACGACAAGCTCGAGCAGGTGGTACTGCCCCTCTACTACGAAGACCGTACCGGCTGGATTGCGGTCATGAAGGGCGCTATCGCCAAGAACGCATCGTTCTTTAACAGCCATCGCATGATGCGTCGCTATGCCAGTGACGCCTATGTGCGCTGAACGGTAACGAGAGGGAATGGGATGCAAATGCGTGAGCGCCAATCAACGATAATCACGGCATCACCCAGGACCGGGAAGGCTGGGGCAGGACCGTGGGTACACGCTTCATCAACCGGTACGTATTCCCGGGCGGTGAACTGGATACGGTCGGCAACGTGCTACGCGCCATGGAGCCGGCCGGTTTCGAGATCCTCGACGTGGAAGGGCTGTACGGCACTGAGTCCGCCGGCTCGAGAGCGGCAAGGCCGAGGCACTGCGGCAGGTCCCGCAGTCCATCTATCGTATCTGGCGCTTGTACATGGCGGCCTGTGCATGCAGTTCGAGCGGGGTGATATCGGCGTGTACCAGATCCTAGCGGCCAATAGGGACGGCGGGCCGGCGCGGATGCCGCTGACGCGGCGGGTTCTGTATGTCTGACGCGTAGAGAGAGGAATCGCCAGTGACATTTATGATTTACAGCTTGAACGGCCATGAGCGCATGCCGTTGGAGAAGGTATTCAAAGAGCGGATGGTCGAAAATACCGAAGTGATTGCGGTGGAACTCCCCATCGAAGAGTTGGAGCACCAGGGCACATCGGAACAGCATGACTGGCAACATGCAGCCGCGCAGGCTTACCACACAGTCGAACATTTGCCGACAAACCCTTCAGTGTTGTTGGCTGAGCAGGTGATGACGGTGCCGGTAGTGACCTTGATGCCCGAGACGAGGATCTCAGACGCATTGCGGCAATTTCAGGCTAACGCCTTGCCCGCAGCAATGTACTGGGTGCGGTCATGCAGCATTATACATTGGAGTTGTGGGCATGATCACGGGCGCTTGGATGCGCGAGCCAGCACGGCACAACGTGATGACATTTTTATCTCTATAACCCCCAGGGAGACAGCGATGAAACACCAGGACAGTGAACGAACCTTCAGGGACCCCGTTTGCGGCATGGAGGTCAGCCGCCTGAGTGCGGTCGAGGCGTACGACTATCAGGGCAAGATCTATTACTTCTGTTCAGGGCACTGCCGTGAGGTGTTCGAGGCGGAGCCCGATAAGTACCTGCGGCATCACCGCCAGCATGGGGTGAAGCGGAAGTAAGTGGTGGATGCGATATCAGTAGGCGGGAGTTCACCGCGAATGAGGATATTGCGCACATACCGGGGCCTGAGGTCTCGCCGCGAGCATAATCGTGGTGGCTCCCTGGTTGTACTACCGCTACTTCCAGTGGAGCGAATGACAAGGATGCCCAGCCGTACAGGTGACTGTACGGTACGGGCGCAGCAAACCGTCGACTGTGTCAACCGGGTACCGTGCGCCAGTTCATGGGTGCTGATGCGTGGTACCAGCTACGACGAACGAAGCGATACATGATGGCTCAGCACCGTTTCTACAATTGTCCGTTGAGCGAGAGGCTGCGCTACACAGCATTTCTGTTGCTCATGAGCATCGGCTTCATCTTTCGTTTTGCTGCCGCGCCACCTTGACTCAAGGTCATGCTGATGGTACTGCCGTTTGCGGCGACCTCGGCCGATATCCTGGCCTGGTTTCGCACCAAGTGGAATCCATTTTCTGCCTACACGGTGGTGACCGCCGGTCCCCTGTCCAGTCTGATGTGGGTGGTGTAAATATTGATTTCGCTGTACCGATTCTGCTTCCCGCGAACGGCGGTAGAAAACCCGTTCCACCGGGCAGGAGAACGAGACATGTACACCGATTCAGTAAGTCGTTTTGGAAAACCCTGCTGGTGGTGATCGGCATGGTCACCTTGAGCACCGTGGCGGCGAGAGAAGTACCCGGGACTTTCCAGGTTGCCGACGGCGTGGCGATCTACCTGGGCGTGATGTCGGCGCACATCGCCCAGGGGCACGTCAGGGAACATGAGGCGAGCAAGATGCATGTCTGCGTGCCGAATGCGTGATCATTTGCGACGTACGACACGTTATGGTGTCGAAGTGGCAAGTTATCAAAGTATTTTGAGCGTTTAGTGGCTAATGCTCTGAACTAATGGAGGCGGCTTACATGTGGAAATTGAGGGTAACTTCCCGGTGTTCAACAGCGGCGGTTCCGCGATGAAGTTTCAACTGCTTGAGGCGGATGCGGACACGCAGATCAGCCACACCCGGATCTGCGCCCGGCTGAACTGGTTCAGACTGCAACTCGACCGGCAGGCCAATGAGGCGGACCTTGGGCATCAAGGAACGAATATCCAGGGCCGATTCGAGCATGACAGCTTAGCTGATCCCGGTCGGCGAGGAGGCGCTCATTGCACGGGACATCCGGCGTTGCCTGAGCGCGGCGTTGGTGTAACACATTCACTTTCCCACTTCAAATGGAGGAGATGATCATGGAACAAAGGCTGCAAACTGAGCAAACCAAGACCGGGGTCGAGCCGGGCCCGCTGGCCACAGACGAGTTACACAAGATGGACGCTTACTGGCGGGCGGCAAATTACCTGTCGGTGGGGCAGATCTACCTGCTGGATAATCCACTGCTTACCGAACCGCTCACACTTGCGCATGTCAAGCCACGGCTGCTCGGACACTGGGGGACGACTCCGGGTCTGAATTTTATCTACACTCACCTGAACCGGGCGATTAATACTTACGCTCTCAATGTCATCTATGTGGCAGGCCCCGGTCATGGCGGTCCGGGACTGGTCGCCAACACCTGGCTGGAAGGCAGTTACAGCGAACTGTATCCGAATGTTTCGCAGGACGCGGCGGGCATGCAGCGGCTGTTCAGGCAGTTCTCGTTTCCGGGCGGCGTGCCGAGCCACGTCGCCCCGGAAACCCCGGGATCGATTCACGAAGGCGGTGAGCTCGGGTATGCGCTGTCCCACGCCTATGGCGCGGTGTTTGACAATCCGGACTTGATTGCCGCCTGCGTCGTCGGCGATGGCGAGGCCGAGACCGGACCGCTCGCTACCGCTTGGCACTCCAACAAGTTTCTCAACCCCGCGCATGATGGTGCGGTGCTACCCGTCCTGCACCTGAACGGTTACAAGATCGCCAACCCCACAGTGTTGGCGCGCATCAGTCGCGAGGAGTTGGAAAGTCTGTTTGTCGGTTACGGTTACCGGCCTTACATGGTCGAGGGTTCCGAACCTGAGCAGATGCACCAACTAATGGCCGCGACACTGGACACGGTAGTTGCCGAGATTCGTGCGATTCAGCAGGCGGCACGTTGTCAGGGTGTCACCCAACGCCCGCGCTGGCCCATGATTATTCTGCGCACCCCCAAGGGTTGGACCGGCCCGAAGGAAGTTGATGGCAAGAAGACCGAGGGTAGCTGGCGCTCGCATCAGGTACCCTTTGCCGAGTTGGCCGACAAACCGGATCACCTCCGGTTGCTCGAGGAATGGATGAAAGGCTATCGGCCTCAAGAACTGTTTGATGAGCACGGTGGATTGCGGCCGGAACTGGCCGAATTGGCGCCGCAGGGTGAACGGCGCATGGGTGCCAGTCCCCATGCCAACGGCGGACTGTTGCTCAAGGATCTGCAGCTGCCGGACTTCCGGGACTATGCGGTCGCGGTGACCAGCCCCGGCGCGAAACAGGCGGAATCGACCCGGGTCATGGGCGGCTGGTTGCGCGACGTCATGAAGCTGAACCTGGGATCGCGTAATTTTCGCGTGATGGGACCGGATGAGACCAACTCCAACCGCCTTGGGGCTTTATTCGAGATCACAGATCGTGCCTGGATGGCCGAAACGTTACCGGGCGACGATCATCTTGCTCCCGACGGGCGGGTGATGGAGATTCTCTCCGAGCACACCTGCCAGGGTTGGCTGGAGGGCTATCTGCTCACCGGCCGCCACGGCCTGTTCTCCTGCTATGAAGCCTTCATCCATATCGTTGATTCCATGTTCAACCAGCACGCCAAGTGGCTCAAGGTGACTAACGATGAAATCCCCTGGCGCCGTCCCATCGCCTCGCTCAACTATCTGTTGACCTCACACGTCTGGCGCCAGGATCACAACGGTTTCTCGCATCAGGACCCCGGCTTCATCGATCACGTGGTGAACAAGAAGGCTGACGTGATCCGCGTCTATCTGCCGCCCGATGCCAATACACTGTTGTGCGTCACTGACTGCTGCCTGCGCTCGCGCAACTTCGTCAATGTCATCGTCGCCGGCAAGCAGTCCCAGCCGCAATGGCTCGACATGGACGCGGCGATCAGGCACTGCACCGCCGGTATCGGCATCTGGGAGTGGGCCAGCAATGACCAGGGCAGCGAACCGGACGTGGTGATGGCCTGTGCCGGCGATGTGCCGACCCTGGAGACGTTGGCGGCGGTGGACATCCTGCGCCGCCAACTGCCTGCACTCAAGGTCCGGGTGATCAACGTGGTGGATCTCATGACCCTGCAGGACAAGGAGGAGCATCCTCACGGGCTCTCGCACAAGGATTTCGATACGCTGTTTACCACCGATAAGCCGATCATCTTTGCCTACCACGGCTATCCCTGGCTGATCCATCGCCTGACCTACCGGCGCACCAATCACAAGAACCTGCATGTGCGTGGCTATAAGGAAGAGGGTACCACCACCACACCTTTCGATATGGTAGTGCGCAACGACATGGACCGTTTCCACCTGGTGGCAGACGTGATCGACCGTGTTCCCCAGTTGGGGTCCACCGCGGCCTATCTCAAGCAGTGGCTGCGCGATAAACACATCGAACATCGGCAGTACATCACCGAGCACGGTGTGGATATGCCGGAAGTGACGCAATGGCAATGGGGCAAGACCGGAGGCTGAACCATATATTGTTCAGGCCGGTTGGTAATGAGGAGCAGGGGGCATAGCAGGCAATGTGAGCTTGACTTGTCACCCGCATCAGGCATTTACGCTATGTGCATCCGGGCACCAAAACTTTGAAAAGGAGTGCAACAATGAACATACAGAACTTACGCGAGATCGCGAAACAACGGGGCGTCACCCCGCGCAAACTTGGAAAGATAGAGCTGGTCAGAACGTTGCAGCTTGAAGAGGGCAATTTCGATTGTTTTGCCAAGGCGTACGCCGGCTATTGCGATCAGTCCGGCTGCCTCTGGCGGGAAGACTGTCTCATACTCTCTACGCGACACAGTGGTAAGAATTGAACATCGCGTATAGCAGACAGTGAAGGTTTTTTCGTTACGAAAAAGAACGGCCAAGATGATTCATGATCCAGTCTGTAGTATGGAACTCGATCTGCGCAAGGCGGTGGCAACCACCGAGCACCACGGGCGGATGTACTATTTCTGCTCCGATGCTTGCCGCACGAAATTCCGGCAGCACCCCGCCGTGTTTCCGACAAGGCACCTGGCATGCGCCTCACCGTGGGTGTCATGGGCTCTGCGGATGTGAACGCGCCGTCGGATGCGTTCGAGTTGATCGTTTATACCGGCAGCGGGCGGATGGGGCGTGAGATGACCAACATCTGCTCGACCGACACGGTCGTCCTACTCGGCGGGTGTTCAGACGCGCTGGAAGGCACAGGCGGCATCACGGCCCGGTTGCCGGGACTCGTGGCGTCATTCGACAAGGAGACTGGTGCGAACCTGGTCTATGATTCCGATCCGGACGACCTGATGAGCCGGCTCATGGATGCTTACACCTCGCAGCACTACAAGCATCCCTCATGTTTTTGCGAAGAGATGGTCGGTGCTGCGGGTTAATCAGTGCCGATAACTTGACGGAGGCGTCTATGGAAAAACGTCAACAGACTTTAACGCCGGCATCGCGCTCTCGTCATCCACCATCGATGCGCTGGGTGCATCGATTTTGCTGGGCATCGTGCTGGGACTGTTTGTTGGCAAGTAACTGGGCGTCTTCGGTTTCGTGTGGCTCGCTGTGCTCTTGGGGTGGCGACGCTGCCGGCGTTCTCCAATCCGGAAACTTTCCACGGTGCGCGGCTGAGCGTCATGGTCGGTTCGATTTTCTCGGCTATCGGCGGTGGTGCGGTCCTGTGGTCAGCACATCGCCAGCGGCTCAATGTGGTACCGAAGGAAGTGGAGCCGTTTCCAGGATAATTGCATGGCCTACGGCAGCCAGGCGCCAGATAACGAGGATCGGCAGATGACGATCTGCAGCGTAAGCACGCGAGCTTTTACCGATCAGCGGCCAGGCACCTCGGGGCTACGGCAGCGAGTCGTTGTGTTTCAGCAACGCCATTACCTGGAAAATTTCATCCAGTCGGTATTCGATGTCCTCAAGGCGACGCGTAGCGATACCCTGGTGCTTGGCGGCGATGGGCGTTTTTACAACGCATACGCCATTCAGGTCATTCTCAAGATGGCCGCGGCCAACGAGATCGGTCACGTACTGATCGGGCGTGGGGGTCTACTATCAACCCCGGCGGTCTCGTATGTCATTCGCAAGTACAAAGCCATTGGCGGCATCATTCTTTCAGCGAGTCACAACCCCGGCGGTCCGGATGGTGACTTCGGCGTCAAGGTCAACATCGACAATGGTGGGCCGGCACCTGTGTCACTAACCGAGGCGATCTATGCACGCAGCCAAGAGATCGCCGGTTACCGAATACTGGATGCAGCCGATTTGCCGCTTGACCGGTTGGGTGAACAACGGGCGGGTGGCACAACCGTCGAGGTCATCGATCCGGTGGCGGACTACGCCGCGCTCATGGAACAGATTTTCGACTTTGATCGTATCCGCGCGCTACTGACATCCGGTCACTTCCGCATGCGGTTTGATGCCATGCATGCGGTAACCGGGCCCTATGCCCACGAGATTCTCGAACGCCGGCTCGGGGCACCCGCCGACACCGTGGGGCGGGGTGAGCCGCGGCCGGACTTCGGCGGCGAGCCGCCCGATCCTAATCTTGTCCACGCGCACGACCTGGTGGCGGTCATGAATGGGTCCGATGCGCCCGACTTCGGCGCCGCTTGCGATGGCGACGGGGATCGCAACATGATCCTCGGCCCGGGTCTGTTTATCACGCCGTCCGATAGTGTCGCCATCCTCGTGGCCAACGCCGATGAGGTGCCGCACTATCGCAGGCGCCTTGCCGGTGTGGCGCGCTCGATGCCGACCAGCCGCGCGCTCGACCGCGTGGCCAGGGTGCTGGGCATCCCCTGCCACGAGACGCCGACCGGCTGGAAATATTTCGGCAACCTGTTCGATGCCGGACTGATTACCCTCTGCGGCGAGGAGAGTTTCGGCACCGGCTCGGATCACATACGCGAAAAGGACGGCTTATGGGCGGTGCTGTTCTGGCTCGCTATCCTCGCCGCGCGGGGCGAATCGATCGCTGCGATCGTCCGCGAGCATTGGCACACTTATGGGCGCGATTTCTACACCCGCCACGACTACGAGGGCCTGGATCGTATTGCGGTCCAGTGTGCGCTGAAAGACCTGCGGCGTCGGCGGGGCAGGTTGTTGGGGCGGAGTGTTCACGGTCGTCGACTGCAGCGGATGGAGGATTTCCAATATACCGATCCGGTGGACCGCACCACCAGCGTCGGCCACGGACTTCAGCTTGAATTCGATGACGGCGCCCGGCTCGTACTGCGTTTATCGGGGACGGGTACCGTGGGGACGACGTTGCGCCTGTACCTCGAGTGCCATGAGCGCGATCCGGCGAAGGTCGGTGCGGATTCCCAACACGCGCTGCGCGGACTGATCCAGACTGCGGATGAACTCGTGGGCATCCATGCGCGATTCGGGCGCACCGGGCCCTCGGTGATCACATGAGGTCCGTAGGTACCTGCAAACACCGGTTGCGCGAATCGGACGATGCCGGTGCAGGCCAAGGAAGACCCGGGTGGCCCATGTGCCTCAACATCCGGGCAAGGAGGAACACGCCATGAACAAGCAAACAGAGGCAACCGGGCTCACGACAGCCGAGGCCCGGGCACGTCTGGCTGAGTACGGCGAAAACACCATAGCGGAAAAACGAGTCAATCCCTGGCGTAAGCTTCTCGCCTTTTTCTGGGGTCCCATTCCGTGGATGATCGAGATCGCCGCGATTCTTTCAGCGGCGGCCGGACGCTGGGAAGACTTCACTGTCATCGCCGTGTTGCTGCTGATCAACGCAGGAGTCGGTTTCTGGGAGGAGTTCAAGGCCGACAATGCTATCGAGGCCCTGAAGCAGCGCCTCGCACCTTTGGCGCGCGTGCGACGCGACGGGGAATGGCACGATGTTCCGGCGAAGCAACTGGTGCCCGGGGATCTGGTGTTCCTGCGCCTCGGCGCCATCGTGCCCGCCGATGTCGAACTCTCAGCCGGCGATTATTTGAGCATCGACCAGTCGGCGCTCACCGGCGAGTCTCTGCCGGTGGACAAGAAAATCGGCGACAGCGCCTACTCGGGCTCGGTGGTGCGCCAGGGTGAGATGCAGGGCGTGGTGACCGCTACCGGCATGCGCACCTTTTTTGGCCGCACCGCGCAGCTGGTCGAGACGGCGCAGACCCGTTCCCACTTCCAGCAGACGGTGCTACGCATCGGTAATTTCCTGATCCTGACCACGCTCGGGCTGGTCGCGCTGGTGCTGCTGGTGGCCCTGTTTCGCGGCGATCCGTTCGTCGATACCCTGCTGTTCGCGCTGATCCTGACGGTGGCGGCGATCCCGGTGGCGTTGCCCGCGGTGATGTCGGTTACGCTCGCCGTCGGCGCCGCCACGCTGGCGCGCATGCAGGCCATTGTCTCGCGTCTGGTGGCGATCGAGGAGATGGCGGGCATGGACATCCTCTGTTCAGACAAGACCGGCACCCTCACCAAGAACGAGCTCACCCTGGGCGAGCCGGTGCCGATCGGTGCGCGCGATGCCCGGGACCTGCTGCTGGCCGCGGCGCTGGCCTGCGAGCGCGATAGCCCGGACACCATCGATTCGGCGGTGTTGCAAGGCATCGCAGATCGGGACCATCTTGCCGGATACCAGGTGCTGCATTACACGCCGTTCGACCCGGTGCGCAAGCGCGCCGAGGTGGAGGTCGGTCATGGCGAAGAACGTTTTCGTGTCGCCAAGGGCGCGCCGCAGGTGATCCTCAGGCTGGCGCAGAGCGATGCGGCTCTGTCGGCAACGGTGCTCGACCGGGCCGGGGCGCTGGCCGCCAACGGCTACCGCACCCTCGGCGTCGCCCGTACGGACACACAGGGGCACTGGCAGTTTCTCGGCCTGCTGCCGCTGTTCGATCCGCCGCGCGACGACTCGGCGAAGACGCTGGCGCAGGCGGCGGACATGGGGTTGAACGTGCGCATGGTCACTGGCGATCACACCGCCATCGCGCGCGAAACCGCGCACAAGCTCAAGCTCGGCACCAACATCGTCTCCGCGCGCGAGGTGTTCGCCGAGGAAGGCAGCGACGGCGACGGGGCGCGTATCGAGGCCGCTGACGGTTTTGCCGAGGTCTTTCCCGAGCACAAGTTCAAGATCGTGCGGACCTTGCAGCGCGCCGGCCACATCGTCGGCATGACGGGCGACGGGGTGAACGACGCGCCCGCGCTCAAGCAAGCCGATATCGGCATCGCGGTGAGCGGCGCCACTGATGCCGCGCGCGCCGCCGCCGACCTGGTGCTGACAGCGCCGGGCCTCTCGGTAATCGCCACGACGGTGGAGGAGGCGCGCAAGATCTTCGAGCGCATGCGCAGCTATGCGGTGTTCCGTATCGCCGAGACCATCCGCGTGCTCGGTTTCATCGCCGCCGCCATTATCGTCTTCGATTTTTATCCCGTGACGCCTATCATGCTGGTGCTGCTGGCGGTGCTGAACGACTTTCCTATCATGATGATCGCCTACGACAACGTGCGCGTGGCCGAACGGCCGGTGCGCTGGGAGATGCAGCGCGTGCTCGCGGTCGCGGTGACCGCCGGCACCATGGGCGTCGTCGCCTCGTTCGGGCTGTTCTGGATCGCGCGGGATCTGCTGCAGTTGCCGCCCGCGCAGATCCAGACGGTGATCTTTCTGAAGCTGCTGGTCGCCGGGCATCTCACCATCTACATCACCCGTAGTGAGCGCTGGTTCTGGCATCGACCCTGGCCCGCCGCGCGCCTGTTCTGGACCACCGAGGCGACGCAGCTTGCCGGCACGCTTGCAGCGGTCTACGGCTGGCTGCTCGAGCCCATCGGCTGGACTTACGCCCTCGGGGTGTGGGCCTACGCGCTCGTCTGGTTTCCCGTCAACAATGCCGCCCGGGTCTGGGTGCTGGACCTTTGGGAGCACGGCTTCAATGGGCACGCGCGTCATCTGGATCGCGCGCATGCCTCGCTCCATACCTGCGCGTGTCCGCCAGCGAGCTGTACTTGCCCGGTAATCTCCGGGGGCGGTTCAGGCGTGCGTGCACCGGAGGCGAGGGAATGATAAGCAGCCGGCAAGCCGGCGTGTTCCGGCAACGGCAGAGTAACAGGGCCGAATAACCATTTATACGACAGGGCCAATGACGGAAGGAGTGTACGATGATGAAACCTGGCGGTAAAAAAGTGAAAGATCCGGTGTGTCAGATGCTGGTGGCTCCGGACCAGAATGCAATTACCCACTTGGACATGAACTTCGCTTTCTGCTCGCAGCAATGCAAGGACCGATTCCTGGCCAACCCGCACCTGTACATCGGTGTACCGGGTGAGAAAGCGCCGAAGCAGGCCGGACAGGAGGTGATCAAGCACCGCCGTCTGCGCCTGGATCAACCATTATCGGAGGCGGCGGCGCAGCAGGTTACCGAGCAACTCCTCGCGATGATGGGGGTGTACGCGGTAGACATTGATGCGGGCGAACTGACCATCACCTACGATCTCCTGCAGGCGACGGTCGAGCAGATCGAGGCGACCCTGCAGCAGGCGGGCGCGCGTCTGGGCGAGGGCTGGAGTGAGCGGCTGCGCCGCGCCTTCGTCCACTACCTGGAAGAGAACGAGGTGGCGAACCGGGAGGTACAACCCGGTCCTCACGGGCACGGCGGGCATCACCGTGACTGAAACAGGTGCTGTGACTGGAGTGTTCTATGTGGCTTGGGTCCCGGAATCATGACGCTAAAGCAAGATAATCTTATACAAGGCTGCGCCGTCGAACACGCCCCTGTTTCGATATCGCAAATAATGCCTGCGATGAGCACTCCGCTGGCGTCCATCTTTGGCAGCGGTTTTCTGGTGATTGTGCCGGTACTGGCCAGTAGCGTGGGACCTTATGCGGTGTGGGCGATGCTGGCGGTGGCTTTTGTCGCTTTTCATACCGGCGCCATCGTGCGCCACAACATTCTCTGCGCCGAACCGGTGCTGGCGGCAGGCCGCCAGCGCGCGACACTCCTGTTCGAACGGCTGTCGGACGTGGCGCTGGTTGCGGCTTACGTGGTGTCCGTATGCCTCTACATTCATATCCTGAGCGCCTTCGTGCTCGGGGCTTTCGAGCTGGATTCGGGTTTCAACAAGAGTCTGCTCACCACGCTAGTGATCGGAGTGATAACCGTTGTCGGGATGACGGGTGGTTTGCAACTGTTGGAGCGCCTGGAACGCTGGGCCCTGTACCTGACCATCCTGATTCTGGCACTGCTGCTGGGCGGGTTCGCCGTTCATGACGTCAACAGCTTTCTGGACACGGGGCGGTTCGCGCTGCCGAACCTGCCACAACGTTCCGGCTGGGAAATGGTGACCATGGTGGCCGGCACCCTGATTGTCGTGCAGGGTTTCGAAACCCCGCGTTATCTCGGCGGCCGTTTCGACACCTGGACCCGGATCCGGGCCTCGCGCTGGTCGCAATATGTGTCTCTCGCGGTCTACGTCGCCTTCGTGGCTCTGGCGCTTCCCATCGTGCCGGTGTTGAACGGGCACTATGCCGACAACAGCCTGATCCGGCTGGCCGCGGCAGTATCGGTGCTGCTATCGATGCCGCTGATCCTAGCCGCCGGCCTGTCGCAGTTCTCCGCCGCCGTAGCGGATACCCTGGCAGCCGCGGCGAATCTGGAGGAGGTTACACGCCGGCGTATGACTCAGCGCTGGGGCTATCTGTTGGTCGGCGCCGCTGCTATGGTGCTGGCCTGGACGGGTTCGACCTTTACGGTGATCGCACTGGCGTCGCGGGCCTTCGCCCTGTACTACCTGTTGCAGTGCCTGGTGGCCCTATCGGTGTGCCGCAACCACCGCGAACGGGCGCGGTTCTTCCTGGTGGGCTCGGCGTTGGCTTTTGTCCTGTTGTTTGCCGTCCCGGCCGGTTGATCGGCGGCGACTCGCAGCACAATGGAGTCTGATGAACATGTTACATGTCACAACCATATGACTGACACTGCCAACACCGGGAATGCCTTCGTGATACAGCCCGGCGCGCCGTTGCCGCTGGGCGCCTGTGAACGCTGCGGCGGGGTGAACTTCGCGCTGTTCAGCCGCCATGCGACGCGGGTGACGCTGCTGTTGTTCGATGCGTCATCGGATGAGCAGCCTTGCCGGACGTTGGACCTGGAACCGATGCAACACCGCACCGGTGATATCTGGCATGTCTGGATCGAGGGACTCGGTCAGGGCGCGATCTACGCGTGGCGCGTGGACGGCCCCTATCGACCGGAGCAGGGGCATCGCTTCAATTACCACAAGGTGCTACTCGATCCCTATGCCGCCGCGCTGGTGGGAACGGATTGCTGGAATTTCGCCTGCGCCTGCGGTTTCGATGCGGCGGCAGCAGTCGGTGATCGGTCTTTTTCGCGTAAAGACAATAATCGCTGGCAGGCCAAATGCATGGTGAGCGACGGTGCCTTCGACCGGCGGGGCGATCAGGGGCCGCGTCACTCCTGGGCCGACACCGTGATCTATGAAACCCACGTGCGTGGGTTTACCGTGCACGCGTCCGCCGGCGTGGTGTACCCCGGGACCTATTTGGGGCTCATTGAGAAGATTCCGTATTTGAAGGAACTGGGTGTCACCGCCGTCGAGCTGCTACCGGTGCAAGAATTCTTTGGGGACGAACTGGTGCGCGACAACCCGCTGAGCGGCGAACGCCTGCGCAACTACTGGGGCTATAGCACGGTGGCCTTCTTCGCCCCCAAGGAAAGCTATTCCAGCCGTCGTGAGCCGGGCTGTCAATTGACCGAGTTCAAAACCATGGTCAGGGCGCTGCATCGCGCCGGGATCGAGGTCATCCTCGATATCGTGTTCAATCATACGGCGGAGGGCAACGAACTCGGTCCAACATTGAACTTCCGCGGCCTGGACAATCGTATTTATTACTTGCTCGAAGAGGACCGGCGTTTTTACAGGAACTACTCCGGCACCGGCAACACTCTCAACTGCAATCATCCGGTTGTACGCGACTTCATTCTCGATTGTCTGCGCCATTGGGTCATCGAGATGCAGGTGGACGGTTTTCGATTCGATCTGGCCTCGGTGCTGGGCCGCGACGTGCACGGCAATCTCCTGGCCAATCCGCCCTTGCTGGAACGCATCGCCGAGGACCCGGTGCTGCGCGACGTCAAGCTCATTGCCGAGGCCTGGGATGCCGGTGGCGCTTACCAGGTGGGCAGCTTCCCGGGAAAGCGCTGGTCCGAGTGGAACGGGCGGTTCCGCGATGACGTGCGCCGCTTCTGGCGCGGCGACGCCGGCATGACCGGTGCCCTGGCCAGCCGCCTGTGCGGGAGCGCGGATATCTATCAGTACGGCGGCAAACAGCCGGTCAGCAGCATCAATTTTGTGACCTGTCACGACGGTTTCACCTTGAACGATCTGGTCAGCTACCGGGGCAAGCACAACGAGAGCAATGGCGACAACAATGCCGACGGCGATAATCATAACCACAGCGACAACTATGGGATTGAGGGCGCCACCGACGATCCGGCCATCGGAGCAGTGCGCCAGCGCCAGATCAAGAATTTCATCGCCACTTTATTGATTTCCCGTGGCGTGCCCATGTTGCTTGGCGGGGATGAGTTTCGTCGTAGCCAGGGCGGCAACAACAATGCCTATTGCCAGGACAATGAAACGTCCTGGTATGACTGGGACCTGTTGCAGCGACATCAGGAGATCTTTCGCTTCACCCGCGAAATGATTGCCTTGCGCAAGCGTCATGAAGCGCTGCGTCGGGAGACCTTTTTCACGAACGCTGACATTCGGTGGTTCAGCCCAGATGGCGACACGCCTCAGTGGGATAGGGGGGACCGCAGACTCGGTTGTGTCATCGATGCATCGGACCGCGCAGCACCGGTACTGTGTCTGCTGTTCAATGCGGGGCCGGATCGGGCCGAGTTCGTGTTGCCGCCGCCCCGCAGCCGCTGTCCATGGCGGGTTGCCGTGGATACCGCGCGGGCGTCCCCGCAGGATATCAGCCCCCCGGGTGGAGAGCCGTTGTTGCAGGAGCCAGGGTGGTATTGTATGGAAAGCCGTTCCCTGGTGATTCTGGTCAGTGGGTAGATGTGTTGCAGTGATGAGCGACTTGGATGCGGGTTGTTTTGTTCCGGATAAAGAGGGCGGGCATGTGGTGATGTTTGAAAAAGACAAAGACAGTGACCGAAATTCGGGCGCACTTGGTTGCCGGCCGGGCGAGTGGGGTGATTGTGTGCCTGAGTTAGCACCGCCTCACCACCGCTTTGAGCGGTTCACCGAGGCGCTCGCCGAACGGGTGCGCGCGGGCATTAACATCCACATGCATCTGGATGCGGCGGGTTCCGCGTATGCCAACTTGCTCGCCGCCGGCGTCCGCATCGATGAGTATCTGCCACAGGTGTTACACGTCAAAACGGTCACAGTGGATGGCAAATGGGCGATGCTCGGCACCGCGAACCTGGGTTATCGCAGCCTGTTTGTTAACTATGAGCTCAACCTGGTGACGCAGGGTCCTGAATTGTCATCGAAACTCAAGCAACAGTTTTTGGGAGATATGGATGATTCAGTGCGTATTCAGCCTGCACGCTGGGGAAGATGCGGTTGGTTGGCGCGTTTGTCGAGGCAGTGGCCTGGATGGTGCGGCGTTGGCTATAGGATAGGTTGGGACTGGAGTGTTCAGATGAAGGCGATCGGTCGGCGAAGGGTCTTGGTAATGTGATCGGGCGCCGCTCAGGATGACGGCGGAGTCGTTGTTGACAGGCGGTCTGGTCGGCTTGATGATCAGGCAAGGTGCGCGGTGTACAGTTGGGCATCAAGAACTTGCCGAAACCTATCCGATATTTGACAGGGTTTTCATTCCGTCAGTTATGTTGATCAGTATCAATGAAGGTGTCGCTACTAAGCGTGGATTGTATCGCTTCCGATGGACGCGCAGTACGTTTATACCGTACCCTTCCTTGGTTCTGGTTCCGATATGGTAGTCTTCACTAGTGACGCTTCCATGGGTCAACCCGATACGAATGACACAGGGGCGCATTTCGATGGGTCACGGTAATGAAAGTGGGGCCTGGGCAGACCATGAGACATTGTTGTATGCCTCAGTGATCATGCACACGGTACACTGGCATTCCGTCATTATCACTTTAAAGAGTTACAGGCTTCGGACTTATCTTGTAAAAAGGCGAGAAATATGGATACCACAGTAATCGTTGTTCTGGTTGTCATTGCGCTGATCATTTTTTATGTGATCGGGATATTTAATAAACTGGTTACGCTGAAGAATCGCTACCAGAATGCTTTTGCACAGATCGAGGTGCAGTTAAAGCGGCGTTACGACCTGATACCCAATCTTATCGAGACCGCGAAGGGTTATATTAAGCATGAACGTGAAACCCTGGAGGCCGTGGTTGAGGCGCGTAATGTGGCGCAAAATATGTTGTCAACAGCGGCAGCCGATCCGGGCAATGCCGAGGCGATAAAGGACCTGAGCGGTGCCGAAGGCAAACTGGCTGGCGCCCTGATGAACTTTAATATGGTTATGGAAGCTTATCCGGATCTCAAGGCCAATCAGAATATGATGCAGTTAAGCGAAGAACTTATCTCCACCGAGAATAAGGTCTCTTTCTCACGGCAGGCCTTTAACGACCAGGTGATGGCCTATAATACCTATAAGCAGACGTTCCCCCCCGTATACTTTGCAAAACGGTTCGGTCATGCACAGGATGCGACCTTGCTGGAATTTGAAGACACGGCGGCCATACAGGCTGCACCAAAAGTCTCGTTTTAGTTACTGTATTTTGTTCTGACGTTTAAAATGAATTTCTTTGAATCACAGGACCGTGTGCACAAGAACACGTTCCAACTTGTCTTGCTGTTTACGTTGGCGGTGATTACCCTGATCATTATGACCAATCTCCTGGTCATGGTGGCGTTTGGTTATATTAATAGTGAACAACTTCAAGGCGGTGATACTTTACTTCAGCAAATGGACTGGCAGACCTTTGCTGCAGTCAGCGCCGGTGTCGGTGTCGTGGTGCTGGTGGGCAGTCTCTACAAGATCATGGCCCTGTCGGCTGGTGGAAAGGTTGTTGCTGAATCGCTGGGTGGGCAATTGATCCCGCAAAATACTGATGATCTTAAGCAGCGCAAATTGTTGAATGTGGTTGAAGAAATGGCCATCGCTTCTGGCACACCGGCACCACCCGTTTATCTGCTTGCGGACGAACCGGGCGTTAATGCCTTTGCGGCCGGTTTCTCACCACGCGATGCCGTTATCGGCGTGACCCAGGGGACCATTGATCATCTAAGTCGTGATCAGCTGCAGGGCGTTATTGCCCATGAGTTCAGCCATATTTTTAATGGCGATATGCGACTGAATATCCGCTTGATCGGAGTGCTGAACGGCATCCTGATTATCGGCCTTGCCGGCTACTATTTGTTGTATTCCACTTCTTATTCGAGGCACGGGCGGAGTAGCGATAAAAGCGCGGGCGGAATACTCGCACTGGCAATTGGATTCATGGTTATCGGTTTTACCGGTACTTTTTTCGGCAACCTGATCAAGGCGGCGGTGAGTCGGCAACGGGAATATCTGGCGGACGCCTCGGCGGTTCAGTTTACTCGTAATCCGGACGGGATTGCGGGCGCATTGAAGAGAATCGGCGGACTTGAAGCTGGATCTAAAGTAGAAAACCCCGGCGCACCGGAAGTCAGCCATGCCTTTTTTTCCCAGGGCGTTTCGGGTTTGATGCAATCGTTGGCCGCTACGCATCCACCGCTGGCGAAACGTATCCTGCGCATCGATCCCCAGTGGGATGGCAAATTTGAGGTCTCCGACAAGCCCGACTCACCCCGGGAGGGTGGTCAGGGCCGTGGGGGGGAGGCCGAGTCAAAAGAAACCATAACACGAGAAGAGCTTGCCAAAAATGTTGCCGCTGCCGTCACCGGTGCCGCCATGGCCGATGTCGCCAATGCGATTGATCAAATCGGTAACCCTAAACTGGAAACTATAAACCACGCTCGCACTCTGCTGGCGGAGTTGTCCACGGTCATCAAAGAGACAGCCCGTGAGCCCTATGGTGCCCGTGCGGTTATTTATTCCCTGTTGCTTGATCCGGGGCGTGAAGTTCGTCGCAGGCAACTGGAACATTTGCGGACGTATGCTGATCCGGATGTTTTTGTGTTGACGGAGAAATTACTCCCGGAAATGGATGGCCTGGATATTAAATACCGGTTGCCGATCATTGATATCGCCATACCGGCGCTCAAACAGTTATCACTTGATCAATACCAGGCTTTCAGGAACAACCTTGTCACATTAATTGAAACGGATTCCAGGGTTGACCTGCTGGAGTGGTCGCTTCAGAAAATTCTGTTTAGCCATCTGGATGGGCAGTTCTTCAAGCTGACGCACACGAAACCACACTATTCTCACCTTGGGCAGCTCAAGCAGGAAATTGAACTGATTTTCTCGGTAATGGCCTACGCAGGTCAGCAGGATCGATATGATATAGAAGAAGCCTTTAGTGTCGCAGTGAAAATGCTGGGAATAAGCGGACTTCAATTAATGGAAAAAAATAAAATCACGCTTTCAGTTCTGGATCGTGCCCTGCAAGAACTTGGAAAGTTGAAACCCATGGCCAAGCCGCGACTCCTCAAGGCCTGTGCCGCCAGTATCATGCGTGACCAAAAAATATTGCCTGTTGAAGCTGAATTATTACGTGCTTTTTCGGGTGTCCTTGAATGCCCCATGCCGCTGATAGTTCCGTGACCCGGCCGAGTGATCCGGCGCCGCTTGGCGTTTATGGACACTGTGGCTGGGTGAGCCTTGCTGTGTTCAGCCGCTATGCGACACAGATAATTTTGTAATTGTTTGATGTGGTTAGACTATCCCGGACACACAACCTCAAGTAATGTTGAGGGGCAACACAAAGAGTGTGTAACAAAATGAGTAACCAAAAAATATCGCAGTCTCGAACACCGACGACCACCTGCGAAACCACGGATTTATCTACCACAATGGTGCTTGGTTGCTTTCACCAGCGTTCGACATTAACCCTGTAACGCCTGCCAATGGTTTACACCTGAACATTAGTGACAATGACAACAGCTTGAATTATGAGTTGGCAATGGAGGTGATTGGCTTTTTTCGGCTCCGTGAAGAGAGTGTTGTGCAAATCAAAAGTGAGGTTCTGGCAAACGTCGGTAATTGGGAAGCGGTTGCGATGAAAGCAGGATTAGGCAGGACTCAGCGCCAGGCTATGGCATCTGCTTTTAATGTGTTGCGGATGGTTTAGAAATTATTCTATTGGTTTCTTACAAGGTGTATTGCTGTTTAGATACTTGTGCCCCCGCTTATCATTTTCCAGATAGGTAATGATCAAATCAGCCTCCTGATCTGTGATTATCCGGCTGGCACCATTATGAGTGCGCATATACTTCACGAGTGGGGCTAGTTCGTGTCGTTGATAGTCTTTTAAATTGGGGAGTTTGTGGCAGGAACTGCAGCGTTTTTCAAAAAGCTGTTGTGATGTAAGTGGTGTTGCTGACCAGTATGCTGTTACTGCGAGAGAAAATACTGTAACGGATATGAATAAAAATTTATGGGATCGCTTCACAGCACTGTTTTAAGTGATTTTACATAGGAATGGTGATCGAAGAGCAGACTAATACATGTCCCCTCAGACAGCCTGGAGAGGACACAATTATATTGTTTGCCCACAATTATTTTGGCTTTACTGTAATGGCATTTAAATCAACGCTGTCCTCATAAAGAAACTCCAGTCGATCACCAGGTTTCATGGACATCTCTTTCCTTGAGCCATCTGGATTAACTTTAAACCATTTTAGTTTTCCATCGGCAGTACGAACCTTGATGATGACCTCTTGAGCCTCTCCTTCAAGGAATCCAGTGTTTGCGGCTTGTAGAGAAAATGGAACGAGCAGTACCGTAACCAATAAAGTTGTGAACCTATTTTTCATCACTTTTCTCCTGGGGTTAATTCGGAAGACGAATTTAGAACTTTAAATAATTACCAATTACAGGCGATGTTTAGTATGTCTGGCGGCTTATTCTCCTGTCGTTGGACTTGCTGAGTCCTGTCTCTTGTCTGTAGATCGCAGTGCACTCACTTCTTGACTGGCATTTGGGTAATCCAATAATTGAGCTCTGTTCCACCAAAATAGCGCTTTTTCGATATCTCTATCTAAGTACTTACCTGTGGCGTATAGCTTCCCCAGCCTGGCGCAAGCTGAGGCATGGTTTTGGTTAGCCGCCTGTTCTATCCAGTAAATACCTTTTGTTGTGTTTTGCTTAATACCTCGGCCAGAGAGTAACATTTCACCCAGACTATGCTGGGCGTGTGACTCACCTTGCTCTGCGGCACGCTGATACCAGAGAGAAGCCTCAGAAAGGTCAGCTACCACGCCGAGCCCATATTCATACATGGCACCAAGATTATTCTGGGCAGGGGCATAACCCTTTTGCGCCGCCTGACGATAGAGTCTGACAGCACCGGCATAACCTGAAGTTCCATATTGTCGTAATTTGTTAGCCTGGGTAGTAAGTGTCTCGGGTGTATCATTGGCCTGTCGGGTTCTATCCACTATCTGCCCTTCACTGCCTATAGTAATCGCCTCGCTGTTAGAATCATTTTCCCCATCTCCCCACCAGCCACAGGCCAACGTGACTGAGGGGAGGAGAGTGCTAGATATCATAAAGAGACCTACAGCAAGTAAACTTCCCCATCGGCTGTTTAACCATCGCTGACTACCAGCTAGATCATAAGGCCTCATTGTTGAAACCTGTGACTGTGGCATATGGATAGGCTCACGGGTCACAAAAAAACCTCCGTTAACTGTTAGAGTAAGATATTTGCAATTGCGCTATCATTTCAGGAAGCATCGTTCTACGCTCACTTAAGAATGCGGATGTCAATTGCGCAATTTGGCTATAAAAACTGCTGATGTTTGCCTCCTCTATCTTTTGCGAAAAATCAAAGAACCATTTGCAAAGATGTTGCTCAAGAAACTCATTCTGATAGCGAAGTGCATCAAATGCTCTTTCTGGCTGACCACTATTCCAGGCGATAGACTCCTCTTTATTAAGGTGACTAAGAAATTCCAATTCAATGCTGACGTGATCCGGCTCCATGGGAGTAGAATCATCTACCTGAAAACCTACGTATTCATAATATTCACGAACACATGCAGTTTCGGGTCCCCGTAACAAACCAGATCCTCCTTTCAGTTGCGTTGATTCATGTGGTGATATCAGTGAGCCGGGTAATAAAAAGAGGCTGGTGAATTCAACCGCCAATGTTTCAGTAAGTAGATCAATGTCTGAAGTGAAAAAATCTTCTTCCAACACCATGCCGGCTTGATACAAAGCATCACGTAACTCCTGTGTGCGTAATGTTGATAGCATTTCCCTGTTTGGTTTGCCGCGAAAAAAAGTCGCAAGAAGATTCAGCAATGAGGCCCGCTCCTTTGCTAAGTCAGCCATGGCGAGGGCAGAGGCGGCAACTTTGCAGTCGCCGCTTGCCTTATCGATAGGTGCAACGGTGTTCATGCCTTGCTCACCTGGACTACTGTATCCATCCAGCGTTGTTGACCATTAACAGGGTCAGGCGAATTGGCAATCAACCAGTTGGGGTGGGTACCATTATCACCCTTCCACCAGACCCGATCTAAGTCTAAATCATCATCGCGTCCACCCGGTGCTTTATTGCCTGATGCATAACGTCCATATTGCCAATGGCCACAATGATGAGAGATAGCAATGACGCCAAGATTGATTGCGGGAGTCACCTTGGCCTCAGTAACAATCTCACCTACAGGTGATTTAACCTTGATCTTGTCACCCTCTTTGATGCCCCGTTTGGCGGCTTCAGCGGGATTAATCCAGGCTGGATTCTTATGGTAGAGCTCGGTTAAATATTTGCAATTAGCTGAGCGTGAATGAATCTGCGTGGACACTTTAAAGGTGGTCATAATCAGATCATCTGCCCCCATTTTTTCATGCTCTGGAATAGCTACCCAGGTTGGTAGGGGGGGGAATCCCTTTTCCTCAACAATGCCCGAATAAATCTCGAGATAACCTGACTTATTGACTTTGTCCGGCTTGAAGCCCGAATAGACCTTGTCTCCGATGCGTTGCCCTACATAGCCTTTGTAGGAATTCTTAGTGTGCGTGTAACCTTTTGTCCGTGCCTCCTCAGCGGAGTGCACATGAGCCTTCACCCAATCCCAATAGACACCCGTCTCTTCATCGAGAGTAACCGAGTCTTTCTCGTAAGCAGATGGCGATAACTCTCTCATATAGGAAAAATAGATCGGTTTAGCCTTTGGATCGTGATAAACACCATGCTTTTTCATGTATTCAAAACCACCTACAGCGGCCACCTCAGGTGTCATCTCACAGGAGAGTTGAACAAATTCTTCCTTTGTCTTATAGCCCAGAGGTGTCCCGAGGCGTTCGGCAAGTTCACACGCTACATCGCCAAAATCACGGGTTTCACCCATGGGCTTGGCACCAGGTTGACGGATATAAAACTCTGGGATCTGAACAGGTGATACCATGTCTTCCCAATCCCAGCGCTCAGCATAGGTGGGCTCTGGAAGAATAAGGTCGGCAAGGGCTGCAGATTCATCATAGAATGGTGAGCAGACGACAAAATAGGGAATCAGTGATTCATCTTTCAGGATGTCTATGTTCTCTTGCGTCTCTCCATTGGCGTAGACAGGCGTGTATTTGTACGTCATGTAGATGTCTGGCCGACCCGCACTGCCATCTTTGATCATCTTCAGTACGTTATGACTCATGTGATGGGTAGGTATGGCGGCAGCACCCTTCGGGCCATCAAGAACACCCAATTTACGAGCTTTAGGTACGTCCTTTGGTCCTTTAGGATAGTGCCATTTGGGTCCTACTGCCTTGCACCGGCCACCGGGGTTGTCAATATTGCCGGTGATGGCTGCGAGGGTCTGCAGAGCACGTTCCGTATCGTTGCCATTATAGTGTGCAACAGCGCCGCGGTAACTAATCGCACAGGCGGGATGGGCCAGTGCAAATTCACGGGCGATACGGCTAATGGTGGTTGCTGGTACACCACTGATGTTTTCTGCCCATTCCGGCGTGTATTGTGAAAAATGTTCCTTGAGTGCAGTGATTTTCTCCTCAAGGGCAGCATGATTGTTCTTCGTTACTTTACAAAACTTCAGGAAAGCTTCGCCTTCACCCGTATAGAGATCCTCAGTCATCACAACATTGCACATGGCTAATACAACAGCCAGATCTGTGCCGGGTTTGATAGGCACCCACTCCGAGGATTTTGCGGCGGTATTGGAGAGACGCACATCAAAGGTGACCATGCGAACATTGCGTTCTACCATGGCCCTGATGAGGCGATGTGAAGTAGGGATGTGATTTGTCCCCGCCTCAAAAGCGTTTGATCCAAAATTGAGGACAAAGCGGGTATTATCAAAGTCCCATGTATCGTAGTGACCACCCCAAGTAAGTTCTTGCGCTGTCCATTTTCCACCCTCACAAATCGAGGTATGGTTGCCGATAGTCCCGGTACCAACAGTGGCAAGAAAACTCTTCACCATTTTGCTTGTTGACGATTTCATCCGTCCGTAGTGGAACATGAATTTTTCCGGTTCACCTTGGTCTTTCAACTTTTGGATGCGTGCAGCAAGCTCGGACAGTGCCTCATCCCAGGAGACCTGTTTCCACTGTCCTTCGCCGCGGGCACCCACCCGCTTCAAAGGATAGAGAATCCGATCGGGATCATTGGGCTGGTTGACCCCTCCCTGACCCTTGGCGCACATTACGCCTTCGGAACGAATAGAGTTGAGTTGGCCTTCGATCTTGACAATGCGGCCATCCTCAACATAGGTGACATTGGGACAGCGGGTGACGCATTGGTAGCAGGCACTTGGTACGGCCTTGCGTTCGCGGCCTGTTTTGCGAGAGAAGTCTTTGTTCCCCCAAGCATGCATATCCTCTGCTTTGGTCATCACCGCGGTACCTGAGAGACCGACCGCAGCCGAGGCAGCACCTAATTTCAGAAAGTTTCTACGGTTTAACATGGCGATCTCCCTCAAATTCCAATCGGACCAGTAATCTGGCCAGCGATGACGACGATATAGCGCAACATGAATCCACCGATTATTACCAGTGCGCAGATCAGTATTTCCATCGTGCGTGGTATGGTGAACTGCTTCTGATAGAGCAAGGTAGGCATCACATACTTAAGTTCAATGGCGACGGGTAGTAACAACCCTATCACCACAAAGCCAAACCAGAAGAGCGTGGTGAGTTGGCCACCCATGATGACGGCTACGGCGGCTTCCACATTGCCAATGGTGAGGTGGGCATACATAATGAAAAGGAATATCACCAGTATTTCCAATCCGATCAATAGCATGTCAGAAGAGCTCAACATATAGCTGTGTTGTTCAAATGCCTGCTCGTTAATCTTCTGCTTATGACCAAATAGTGCCCGAATCAACAGAATGGCGGCCACACCAGTAGAAAGTCCGGAAACCAGAAACAGCATAGCCAGTATTGGTGAGTTCCAGAATGGACGTGCGGGCATTGCACCTAACAGAATTCCCGTGTAAAGAGCTACGCCCACACCGAGAGGAACCATTGCCCATGCCAGCATTTTTCGTAGTTTGTGCAGATCGTCGCCTGGATGTGCATCCTTGCTGATGAAGGTGTAGGCATAAGCAAGACTCACCAAAATAAACAATGCCAGCACCCAGGATCCAATGGACATGGGTGATAGATTGATGGTGAGGAAAAGATTAATGAAGCGGAAGTAGTTTCCGACCTGGAAAGATCCCAGTTCAAAAACAATCATACCAGTACCGGCAATGACCAGAATGGGAGCAATTAGCGCCCCCCAGCGCGCAAAACGGAAATTAGAACTGGCTAAATCACCGCCTCCACTGCGCAGGAATATTGATCCGCTTACTGCTCCGGCACCGGCACCCATGCCGCCCAGGAACAAGTAAAGAATGACGGGAAGACCCCAGGTTAACTCATGCATGACTAAACCCTCTCTTTTTGGCGACGGTGGGTTTCTATACGGATATAGATGCCCTGCTTAGCGGCATCGCGTTCATCTGTATGATCCGCGTCGACGTAATAAACCATCGGTTCGGTGCCCATTTCCGGGCGCAGGACTGTGGTAGCGTTGGTCGCAATAATTTTTGATACTTCGCTCTCAGGATCGTTGAGGTCACCAAAAATACGCGCCCGGCCTTGGCAGGTATTGACACATGATGGCACTAAGCCGTTCTGAACGCGGTGCAGACAAAAGTCACACTTATCTGCTGTTCCGGTCTTTGGATTGATATAACGCATACCGTAGGGGCAGGCTTGTATGCAGTACTTACAGCCAATGCAGACATCACTATCGACCACAACAATACCGTCTTCCTTGCGTTTGTAAGTTGCACCCGTTGGACAGACAGCAACGCACTGCGGCTTTTCGCACTGGTTGCAGAGTCGCGGCAGGAAACTGCGACGTACATTGGGGAATTCGCCTTTTTCGATATATTCGACCCAATTACGGGTCTCTCCCAAGGGCACATCATTTTCTGTTTTGCAGGCGACACTACAAGCCTGACAGCCAATACAGCGACGGGTATCAATAACCATGGCGTAGCGTTTAGGTCGTGGCGCTGAGATAGCGATACCGGGCGCGGCAGCTGCCGTAGCCGCTACCGCCGATCCGCTCGCCATTTTTTTTAGGAAGTCCCGGCGAGAGACCTGGGGTTTTGATTCACTCATGGGCTTTGCCTCCGAAGTGACATTTGGGGTTAATGGTGTAAAGTACTTTTTTTAGGTATCTTGCGGATGAGCAATAGCTAAACCGCCTTTGCTGTTAAATCCGCAAGATGTGTGCCAGCGGCTTTATTAAGGCATAACCATTTGAATATTAAGCAAATAAGCTGATTTAGCTTGAATGCTTTTAATGACCAATTGAATGTCAGTGGTTACGAAAAAGTTACCAAGTTCCTTCTGCGAGTTATTTGGTTACAAAAGCGTAACAATCTGGAGGGTAGGTGTATGAAGGGGTTACAAAGTCGTAACCGCAGAAGGTTGCTCCAGGCAGGTTCTGCCCTGCCGTTGTTTCTACTTGCCAATGGGAATGGTATTACAAGTTTTGGGCGATCGGCGTGGGCTAGCCATGGATTGGTTCGCTTTGGGATGACGCCTGCCTTTCTCCATAATCAATATTCTCTGCTAGAGGATTGGCGTTTTTACATGACGAACCAATTGGGTAAAAAGGCTGATTTTACCCAACGTGACAGCTATCGCGAGACTATGGATTTATTGCGGCTAAATCAACTGGATTTTGCCTGGGTCTGTGACTATCCGTATCTTCACTTGCGTCACCTGCTTCGTTTGCTTGCAGTACCTTTATATAAACAAAAGCCCGTCTATTACTCCTATCTGATTGTCAATGCGAAAGATGAAAAAACTGAGGGTATGACCGACTTGCGCAACAAAATATTCGCTTTTGCCGATCCCTATTCAAATTCCGGCTATTTGGTCCCGCGCTACCAGATTTACAAGATGGGAATGGACCCAGAGCACTTTTTTCATAAGAGTTTCTTTACCTGGTCACATCGTAAGGTGGTAGAAGCTGTTGCTACAGGATTAGCCCAGGGTGGTGCTGTTGACAGCTTTGTCTGGGACACACTGACTATGCTCGAGCCGGAACTGACCTCACGTACCCGAATTGTCTGGCAGTCGCCTGGTTATGGATTTCCTCCGATGGTCGCTCATATTAAGAATGTGGATGAGGGTGATTTTGCGGAGATGCAGCAGATGCTACTTGCAATGCCAGATAACCATGAAGGTAGAAAACTGCTTAAACGCCTCAATCTTGATGGCTTCAGCATTCAGTCACCGAGTCTTTATGATAGTGTTGCGGAGATGATGCAAGTCTTTGGGGAGTATACTCCGGCGTGATTCGGTGGCTCTTTGATCTCAGTTTTAAGCAGAAAATACCTTTATGGGGAGCCGTTCTGATAATCGTTTCGACACTATCAGTCTCCAGCGTTTTTCTGTATCGGAGCTATCACGATATTGAATCGACACTGGCCACCAGTGCAGGGAGTCTGGGCTCTACATTAGCGCAGACACTCATTCCATCCTTATTGCATGATGATGTCTGGCGAGGATTTGAAATTGTCAGAGCGCCATTTACCGGCGTGCATTCTGATAATCCGTTTCAACCAACAGTTGCTATGGTGGTTACCATGGAGCAGAAAATATTTGTCTCCAGCGATCCAGATAATTTTCCCATCTTGACAGAATTAAGTGTACTTGGTCAGGGGTTCCCCCACCTTATTGATGCGATAGTCCCTAAGGATATTCCACCCGTTACTATTATTTCACCCAAGGATTCTGAGCATATCTTTGTGGCAATCCCAATGATCGACAGTGAAACTCGATTGGGTACGCTCGTACTATTGTACTCGAGCTCATCGCTTTACAATATGTTCGCTAGTAGTGCTTTTGGTGGTGCGCTTTTTGGATTGGTTGTATTGGCCGTATTGCTGCCTATTAACTGGTATTGGGGGCAGCGGATGGCAACGCCCTTAGTACGTTTGGCCCATCGCATGGATGAGATCCAGACACACTTACCCCAACAATTGAGACCGGAACTTTACAATTACAGCGATGAGTTGGGACATCTTTTTAAGGCTTATAATCGCATGGTGGTGGCATTGCGTGAGAAGGAGCAATTAGAAAGAGGTATTCTGAGCGCTGAACGACTTGCCGCAATTGGACGCCTAACAGCTGGTATAGCGCATGAGATTAATAATCCATTAGCGGGAATGTTGACGGCACTCGATACCTTGAAGCAAAGAGATAATCTGGACGAGCGGACTTTGCGCACATTGGGGCTTGTGGAGCGGGGGCTGCTACAAGTAAAAGATACAGTCGCTGCACTTTTGGTTGAGGCACGCCAACAGAAACGAAGTCTCGGGCGGCAGGATCTTGAAGACGTACACACGCTGATGCAGTCTGCGACTGCGAAGTGCAGGGTAAAATTGGAGTTCGAAGTCAATGTGCCTTTATTGACGCCGGTTCCTGCCGGTCCTGTACGTCAAGTGATAATCAATTTGCTTAATAACGCTGTTCAGGCGGCTGGCGATGGTGGGTGGGTGAACTGTGATATTTCAGTGGTACATGAAAGTTTACGGATTGAGGTTATTAATAATGGTGAACCTATACTCCCGGATCGATTAGAGAACCTATTTGAACCCTTTGTCTCTTACCGAGAGGGTGGCCACGGGTTAGGGCTTTGGGTAACTTATCAGCTCGTTCAACAAATGGCAGGCGTTATTGAAGTAGATAGTAAGGATGGGACAGTGAGCTTTGTTGTTACGATACCAGTCGATGAAAATGAGGCGGAGGCAGCGTGAATCATCGTATTTGTCTAATCGAAGATGATGAGATTTTGGGCGAGGCGTTGGTTGAGCGGTTCGATATGGAGGGATACGATTGTGACTGGTTCAAGGATGGTAATAGTGCACTGAATACGCTTAAGCGCAATAACTACAGTATTGTAGTAAGCGATATACATTTGCCTGATATCACCGGGGAGGAGCTTTATCAGCAGTTGCTGGATTGTAGCCGGACATTGCCGCCTTTTCTCTTTGTCACCGGTTATGGATCTGTTGATCAAGCGGTTCGCCTGCTCAAGCTGGGTGCAGAGGACTATTTAACCAAACCTTTTGAGGTGGCTGCCTTATTAGAGAAGGTACAAATTCTTTGTGAACGCCTGATTCCTGGCAATATCGATAGCTTCTCATTGGGTCAGTCGCCCAGTATGAAAGCGGTAGAGGCCGCGTTGCCCCGACTTTCCGCAAGTGACTCCACTGTGTTGGTGACGGGTGAATCCGGTGTTGGGAAAGAGTACGTCGCAAAGGCTTTGCATAGTGTCAATGCTTCTGGAAATCAGAACCCCTTCGTTGCCGTGAACTGTGGTGCCATTCCTGAATCGCTGATTGAATCTGAATTATTCGGTTATGTTAAAGGCTCCTTTACGGGGGCATTGCGTGATAAACGGGGCTACTTTGAGCAGGCAAATGGAGGAACGCTTTTTCTGGATGAAATAGGTGATATGCCATTATCAACACAGGTTAAAGTGTTGCGGGCGATACAGGAACGTCAGATTACTCGGATAGGAACCGAGCAAACCACACAAGTAGATATCCGGCTTATTTGTGCTACCCATCGCGACCTGGCTTCAATGGTCGAAGATGGAAGTTTTCGGGAAGATCTCTATTATCGTATTAACGTGGTAAACATACACGTACCGCCGTTGCGTGAACGTCCTGATGATATTCTGTGGCATGCGCGGTTGTTTCTTAATAGTGTTACCGCTAAAGAGGATCGTCGGCCTTGTGCGCTTCATCCCCGTGCTGAACAAGCGCTGCTTGCATATCCATGGCCTGGAAATATACGTGAATTGAGAAATTGTCTGGAGAGAGCCTGTATATTCAACCAATCTGCCTTGCTGAGGCCTGAGGATCTATTTGGTGATACTTTGCAACGTGTTCTGGCCAGTATGAACGGTCAACGTGAAGAGAGTCTTTCCGATTATATTCAGCAGTGTGAACGAGATTATATAAGTCGTGCATTGACGGAAAATGAAGGGCGGATTGCAAATACTGCGAATGTCTTAGGAATCAGCCGTAAGACGCTGTGGGAAAAAATGCGTAAATTGGGTTTAAATGAACCCGGTTAAATCAGGCCTTCAATGACTATAATTACATTCCGTGATTGTTTCTTCCCAATCATCCTGCTCGGTATCGAGGCCGGCTGTCTTGAACAGAATGTTTATAGCGGGTTTATCTCGGATATTACCGCCGCTATCGACCAGCCAGTCAAATGGCAGATGCTGAGCACCGGGTAGTGTCCCGGCTCGCTCATTCGGGCGGGCGGTTATAATACCCATGATTTCTCCCAGAGCACGAGCATCCGGCAAGGGAGTTCTTAGGCTAATGGCGGCTCGTACCACATCGGCATCAGCAACAAGATGGGTATCTGTTTACGAGATGTGATCGCGGTTGAATTATGGAGCCTGAGTGTATGCACTTTGTGCAAAAAATAACCAAAACGCGCTCCACCCAAGCTCCATTTTTGGGGCAATCATGGGCAATGGGAGGCAGCAGGGCGAAATTACAGACAAAAAAAGCCCTGTAAAAACAGGGCCTTTCATCACATTTGATAGTCTGTGATGGTTTTTCAATTTGGTGCCGAGGAGAGGACTTGAACCTCCACGGGGTTTCCCCCACTAGCACCTGAAGCTAGCGTGTCTACCAATTTCACCACCTCGGCTTTTCCGGTCTGGCCGCTGTTGATCGCGCTCACATCCCAGAGGCCGCGAACTTTACAGCGACATTTAATCCTTGTCAACGGTACAATGGTATTTCAATTAAACAAAATTCAGGGAATATCCTTTGAGCAGAAGTTCAGGTAAGAAAACAGCAAAAAATGCGGATCCGCATCATATTCGGGAGGCGAAAAAATACGCCAACCCAATACCCAGTCGAGAGTTTATTCTGCAGCACCTGGCGTCTGCCGGTGTGCCTATGGCTCGGCAGGAGTTGGCCTCTCAGCTTGCTCTGCACAACGATAATGATCTGGAAGCGTTGCGCCGGCGACTCAATGCCATGGAGCGCGACGGCCAGGTGGTGCGCAATCGCAATGGCGCACTCTGTATCGTCAACAGCAAGGATCTGATTGCCGGCCGGGTCATCGGGCATCCCGATGGGTTCGGTTTTCTGCGCCCCGATGAGGGCGGAGATGATCTGTTTGTATCGCCCCGTCAAATGCGTCAGTTGCTGCACAACGATCGGGCCGTGGTCCGGGTGGTGGGGCTGGATCGGCGTGGCCGCAAGGAGGCGGCGGTAGTCGAAGTACTGGAACGAGGGAATCAGCTGGTGGTCGGTCGTCTGTATATGGACCAGGGCGTCGGCTTCGTCGTGCCGGATAATAAGCGGCTGCATCAGGATATTGTGATTCCCGAGGATAATTTTAATGATGCCGGCCATGGTCAGATGGTCGTGGCCGAAATTGTCCAGCAGCCGACCAAGCGCACCCAACCCATCGGCAGAATCAAGGATGTGCTCGGCGAGCATATGGCGCCCGGCATGGAAACCGATGTGGCAATCTGGACTCATCAGTTGCCGGTAGAGTGGCCCGGCGAGGTCGAGCAGGAGATCGCCCAACTGGGACGTGAAGTCGATGAGGATGCCAAGCAGGGCAGGGTGGATCTGCGCCATCTGCCATTGGTCACCATCGATGGTGCGGATGCCCGGGATTTTGACGATGCGGTCTACTGCGAGGCCAAACCCAAGGGCTGGCGGCTGCTGGTCTGTATCGCCGATGTCTCCAGTTATGTGAAGCCTGGCAGCGCCCTGGACCGGGAAGCGCGGGCGCGGGGCAACTCGGTCTATTTTCCTGATCGGGTGATACCGATGCTCCCCGAGGTGCTCTCCAATGGGCTCTGCTCGCTCAATCCGGCGGTCGATCGCCTCTGCATGACCTGTGAGCTTTATATCAACCGGGAAGGGATGGTGACCCGGTCACGCTTCTTTGAGGCGGTCATGCGCTCCCAGGCGCGCCTGACTTATGACCAGGTGGCAGAGATGCTGATCGAGGGTGACCCTGAACTTTGCACCACCCATGCCGGGTTACTTCCTCATCTGCACCAGCTGTATGCGCTTTTCCAGGTGCTGCGGGTGGCGCGGAGTGAGCTGGGGGCAATCGATTTCGATACCACCGAAACCCGTATCCTGTTCAATCAGGAGCACAAGGTGGAGCGGATCGTACCCGTGCAGCGCAACGATGCCCATCGGTTGATCGAGGAGTGCATGTTGGCGGCCAATGTGGCGGCGGCGCGTTTCCTGCTGCGCAAGAAACTGCCGGCGCTGTTTCGTAATCATGATGGGCCGCAGGCGGAGAAGCTGCTGGATCTGAAGGAGTTTCTCGGTGAGTTGGGGCTCAGGTTGCCCGGCGGCGAGAAGCCGCAGACCCGTGACTACGCCGAGCTGCTCGATCAGGTGCGTGAGCGCCCCGATTCCCACCTGATCCAGACCGTGCTGCTGCGTTCGCTGTCACAGGCGGTCTACAGTGCGGAAAATCAGGGTCATTTCGGACTCTCCTTTGCCGCCTATACCCACTTCACCTCACCCATTCGTCGCTATCCGGATCTGATTGTCCATCGCGCCATTCGTCATCTGCTAAGGGGTGGGACGCTGGAGGATTTCGACTACTCCCAGACTGAATTACAGGGGCTTGGTGAACACTGTTCGGCCACCGAACGTCGTGCCGATGAGGCGACCCGGGATGTCACCTCCTGGCTCAAGTGCGAGTACATGATGGACAAGATCGGTGAGGAGTTTGTCGGCATCATCACCTCGGTCACCTCGTTTGGTATCTTCGTCGAACTGGACGAGATCTATGTCGATGGCCTGGTGCATATCACGGCGCTGGATAATGATTATTACCATTTCGACCCGGTGGGTCACCGGCTCACCGGTGAGCGGTCCGGTATGGTCTACCGTCTGGGCGATCAGGTGAAGATACAGGTGGCGGCGGTCAACCTGGATGATCGTAAGATAGACTTTACCCTGGTGGAGGCGGTGGGTGCCAAAGCAAAATCCAGGCGCGGGAAAAAGGCTGCTCCTGAAGCGACTGGTGAAACCAAACCTCGGGACAAGGCCGGAAAAAACCGGAAGAAGCAGACCAGTGGCCGTGTTGCAACATCGGCTGTGAAGGATAAAAAGTCCGCCAGCCGGAAACAGGGTGACAATCCCACCGGGCGAAAACGCGGAGGCACGGGAAAGCGTGGAAAACCCAAGGCCAAATAAATGGTTTTGTCTCCGCTGCGGGTTGCATGCGGAGCGGTGCTTTTGTAGGAGCGGATTTATCCGCGAACGCCGCTGAAGCCGCTCCTACGAGGCGACCCTCCAAGCCAAGTCAACGCCAACACATGACTGGGATAGGGCCAAATAGGTCGCTAATATAGGGTGTTGCGTGTTCGATATAGTCGTTATTTGCCCCGGTCTTATCCGGTTCATGTAGAGGTGTAGATGAGTGAGAGTCAGCTGGTAGCCGGGTTGCACAGTGTCAGAACGGCGCTGAAGCATGGCGTTGGATCACTGTTGGAGATCTGGGTCGAGGGGGCGCGCAAGCAGGACAGGCGTATGCGCGAAGTGATCGGCCTGGCTCGGGAATCCGCTGTTCCGGTCACCTACGTGAGCCGTGAGCAGTTGGACGAAATGACTGAGGGATCGAATCACCAGGGGGTTGCGGCGCGTACCCGGGTTCCCTCATCTCTGGATGAGAAAGCCCTGGAAGAACTGCTTGCCGGGCTGGATGTTCCGCCTTTTCTGTTGATTCTGGATGGCGTTCAGGATCCGCACAATCTGGGCGCCTCTCTGCGCAGTGCGGATGCAACCGGGATACATGCGGTGATTGCGCCCAAGGACCGCTCGGTGGGATTGACCCCAACGGCGTGCAAGGTGGCCAGTGGCGCCGCCGAAACTGTTCCTTTTATCCAGGTTACCAATCTGGCGCGGACCCTGAAAGGATTACAGTCCGAGCACGGGGTGTGGCTGGTGGGTACGGCCGGGGAGGCCGAGACCTCGCTCTATGACGCCGACCTGAAGGGGCCGCTCGGTATCGTGATGGGTGGCGAGGAGAAGGGCATGCGCCGGCTGACCCGGGAATCCTGTGACCTGTTGGTGAAACTGCCCATGGCAGGGGCCGTTGAGAGCCTGAATGTGTCCGTGGCCGCGGGCATCTGTCTGTTCGAAGCAGTCAGGCAGCGGGGGGCGACCGGTTAGGTGGCCGGCGTTGCTCGCCCTTATTGCATGTCTTGGGGTGGCGATGTAGAATTCGCGGTTTCCTGGCGTGGAGGTGCCTCCGCGCTTTACTCCTTGCCTCACCATTATGTATGGGAGGCTCTATTATCCGAAAGGGGAAATAATGAGACACTACGAAGTTGTGTTTATGGTCCATCCGGACCAGAGTGACCAGGTTTCCGGTATGATCGAGCGCTATCGCTCGCTGATCGAGACAGATGGAGGCCGTATTCACCGTCTGGAAGACTGGGGACGCCGTCAGCTTGCCTATCCAATTCAAAAGCTGCACAAGGCCCATTATGTACTCATGAATATCGAGTGCGATGCGGCGGTTCTCGAAGAGCTCGAGAGCGTGTTCCGCTATAACGACGCCATCCTGCGCAACATGATCATCAAGTGCGATAACGCCATCACAGAGGCATCACCGCTGGTGAAATCCCAGGATGATCGTGAAGATGCCCCCAAGTCCTCTTCTGACGACGCGTCTGATGATGGCGACGAAAATGATGATGATGAGGCCGCCGCATCGGCCTGATCGGGCTGGAGATCGCGGAATTTTCTGGCCGTCCAGATAAGTGATAGCCAGTTTAAATGAATTGAATAGAGAGATTGATATGTCACGTTTTTTCCGTCGCAGAAGATACTGCCGTTTTACCGCCGAAGGGATCACTGAGATCGATTACAAGGATCTCAACCTGCTGAAGGCCTACATCAGTGAAACCGGCAAGATTGTGCCAAGCCGTATTACCGGCACCAAGGCCAAATATCAGCGTCAGCTGGCGACAGCCATTAAGCGCGCACGTTATCTGGCGTTGTTGCCGTACACCGACAGCCACTAAGACTGTCTTTTGCCCGCTTTCACTATTCAGTTGAATGAATGCAGGCACTGTTTGAAATTGCCGGGTTGGAGTAAATGCGGGTTTTAGCATCCTTTGCGATGCGGGGTGTTCCACAGGCGGTGATGTTGACCATCCTGTTGGCGGCCCTGTCACTGCTTGTTCCGCCGACAAGTATACTCAGTTCTGCCGTCGTGGCGCTGGTCACTCTGCGGAAGGGAACTGTACCCGGAGCCCTTATTTTGGGGCTTGCAACCGCCATCAGTGGCGGGATTGCACTGCTGGCGTTGGGCGGGATTAATCTGGCAATCGGATTTCTGATCCTGCTGTGGCTGCCGGTCTGGTTACTGGCCGTGCTGCTTAGATCCAGCCGATCGCTGGCCCTGATGGTCGTGGGTGCAATGGTCCTGGGTTTTGTGATGCTCGGTGGACAGTTTATGCAATCCGCCGACCCTGTGGGTGACTGGAAAGCGCTACTGGGTCCCTTTGTGGCGTCACTGGCCGACGCGCAACTGGTAGAGGGCAGCCAGCAGGCGACGCTGGTCGCGCTGATGGCCAACTGGATGCCGGGAATTGTAGCCGCAGGTTTTTTTCTGCAGTTGACGGTATCGCTGCTGCTGGCACGCTGGTGGCAGGCGTTGTTGTATAACCCGGGTGGTTTCCGCGCCGAGTTTCATCAACTGCGATTGCCCAAGGCGCTCTCCGTAGTCCTGTTGCTGGCGGCGCTGTTGATGTGGCTGCAGAGTGGAACCGATGTGACAGTGCTGGAGTATGCCCTGATCCTGTTGGTCGTGGCATGGTTTATCCAGGGGTTGGCGCTGGCGCACGGGGTGGTCGGAAAGCTGGGTTCAAGCAGTGGCTGGTTATTTGGCATATATCTGCTGCTGTTATTTGCCTTGCCGCATACGGTTATCGTACTGGCAATGGTTGGAATAGCAGACGCATGGTTCGATTTCAGGGCACGCCTTGGCCCCCATGGTCCGGGACAGGCGAGCTGAAGATTTAATACCTGTTACAGGGGAAATAACGATGGAAGTTATTCTGTTAGAGAAAGTAGATAACCTGGGTGGTCTGGGTGATAAGGTCAACGTGAAGTCCGGTTACGGCCGCAACTTCCTGATTCCTACCGGAAAGGCGGTGACTGCAACCAAGAGTAATGTGGCCGAGTTTGAGGCACGCCGGGCGGAGTTGGAGAAGCAGGCGGCAGAAGCACTGGCCGCTGCCGAGGCGCGCAAGGTGAAGCTGGAAACCCTGACGATTACCATTGAACGCAAGGCGGGTGACGAAGGCCGTCTGTTTGGTTCAGTGGGCACTGCTGATATCGCCGAGGCAACGGTGGCGGCGGGCGGTGAACTGGAGAAGCGGGAAGTTCGCCTCCCGGATGGTCCGTTCCATGCGACCGGTGAATTCGACGTGCAGGTTCACCTGCACACCGATGTGGATGCCACGCTCAAGATCGTAATCAAGCCCGAAGTCGCCTGATCAGGCGTCAAGGGTGACAGAATAACGCCGGGATCGATGTTATCGATCCCGGCGTTTTTTTATCCAGGGATGGCCGGGAACGGCGTCGCCACGCTTCTGTTTGTTGCGGGCGAAAAAAGCCGCTGAAGAATTCCAGCCAGCCACGTTTTGCCGTATCCTTTGGCTCTATATCGAAGCCAGACCGTCAGAGACGCATGCAAAATTCTGTTTTTCCTTCCGATATGCCCGATGAGAGCGGCATGACCGACCAGTTGCGGGTGCCGCCGCACTCGATTCAGGCGGAGCAGTCCGTGCTGGGCGGCCTGATGCTGGATAATCAATCCTGGGACAACGTGGCCGACCGGGTTTCCGAAGGTGATTTCTATCGTCGTGAACATCAACTGATCTTCCGCGCTATCGAGGTATTGGCCGACCAGCAGCGGCCGTTTGATGTCATCACCCTCTCGGAAGAATTGGGTCGCCACGGTCATTTGGAAAACGCCGGAGGTCTTGCCTATCTTGGCGGCTTGGCCAAGGATACTCCCAGTGCCGCCAACATCCGCGCCTATGCCGATATCGTGCGTGAGCGCTCGGTGATGCGACAGTTGATCCATGTCGGTAACGAGATCGCTGACAGTGGGTTTCATCCGGAGGGGCGCGACAGTTCCGAATTGCTGGATGCCGCCGAAAGCAAGGTCTTTGAGATCGCCGAGAAGGGCGCCAAGGGCAAGGGTGGTTTCGAAGGTATCAAGTCGCTGCTGACCAAGGCGGTGGACAAGATTGAAACCCTGTTCGCCCAGGATCAGCCGATCACCGGCCTGAGTACCGGCTTTGCCGATCTTGACAAGATGACCTCCGGACTGCAACCGGCGGATCTGGTGATCGTGGCCGGTCGCCCCTCCATGGGCAAGACCACCTTTGCCATGAATGTGGCGGAGAACGTGGCCCTGCTGAGTGGCAAGCCGGTAGCCGTCTTCAGTATGGAGATGCCGGGCGAGTCGTTGGCGATGCGCATGATGTCCTCCCTGGGACGCATTAACCAGACCCGGGTACGCACCGGCAAGCTGGAGGATGATGAATGGCCCCGGCTCACCTCGGCCGTGAGCATGCTGGCCGAGACCAAGTTCTATATTGATGACACGCCGGCCCTGAGTCCCCTGGAAGTACGTGCCCGCGCCCGGCGACTGATGCGTGAACATGGTGAGCTGGGCCTGATCATGCTGGATTATCTGCAGCTCATGCAAGTGCCCGGGATGGGGGACAACCGCACCAATGAGATCTCCACCATCTCCCGCTCGCTGAAGGCGCTGGCCAAGGAGTTGAATGTCCCGGTGATTGCACTCTCCCAGCTCAACCGGAGTCTGGAGCAACGCACCAACAAGCGGCCCATTATGTCGGATCTGCGTGAGTCGGGCGCTATTGAGCAGGACGCGGACCTGGTGGTCTTCATCTACCGCGATGAGGTCTATCATGAAGACAGTCCGGACAAGGGCATAGCGGAGATCATTATCGGTAAGCAGCGAAACGGACCCATCGGCAGCGTCCGGCTGACTTTTCTGGGCGAATACACCAAGTTTGAAAACTATGCCCACGATGTCTACGGTGATCCCGGATACTGATGGGCCCCACTGCACGCATCGATCTCGCCGCGCTCAGGCATAATCTGCAAAAAGCCCGCGAATTTGTTCCGGGCAGTCGCGTCTATGCGGTCATCAAGGCCAATGCCTACGGGCACGGAATGTTGCGGCTGGCGCCTTATCTTGCAGACGCGGATGCCCTGGCGGTTGCCCGGGTCGAGGAGGCGGTAAAACTCCGCCAGGCCGGGGTAGATCGCCCACTGCTGGTGCTGGAGGGTTTTTTTGATGCCGCCGAACTGGAAGCGGCCGCACATTATCGGCTTGAGGTGGCGGTCCATCAACAGGAGCAGATAGATATCCTGCGCCAGCGGCGTCTGACGCATCCAATCGTCTGCTGGCTGAAAGTGGACAGCGGTATGCACCGCCTCGGATTCCAGCCGGCAGCGGTAGAGGGCGCCTGGCAGGCGCTTCAGGGTGATCCCGCGGTCGCCGGGGGGGTTCGCCTGATGACCCATCTCTCCTCGGCCGATGATCTCAATGACCCGACCACGTCGGCGCAGCTTGCGATCTTCCGCCAGTTTGCAACACGATTCGGTACTCCCTGCTCCATCGCCAACTCGGCCGGTATTATCGGCTGGCCGGCGGCAAAGTCAGACTGGATCAGACCCGGCATCATGCTCTACGGCGCCTCACCCATGCCGGGGCAGACCGGTGAGCAGATCGGCCTGAAGCCGGTGATGACGCTGCAGAGCCGGCTGATCGCGATCAACCATTTCACCAAGGGAAGTCCCATCGGTTACAGCGCCAACTGGGTCTGCCCGGAAGATATGCCGGTCGGTGTAGTTGCCGCGGGCTATGGCGACGGCTATCCGCGGCACGCCCCATCCGGCACACCGGTACTGGTCAATGGCAGTCGGGTGCCGCTGATCGGGCGGGTCTCAATGGATATGCTGACTGTTGACCTGCGCAGCCAACCGGCTGCCAGGCTCGGCGATCCGGTGACCCTCTGGGGTGAGGGACTGCCGGCGGAGGTGATTGCCCATCAGTCCGGAACCATCGCCTATGAGCTGTTCTGTGGAGTGACCCAGCGGGTGCTGTTTGAAGAGATCAATGGATAGGGGTAACGCATGGCGGGCGTAAGCGGCAAGAAAGGCGGGAAATCCATCTATATCTGCACTGACTGCGGCGGCCAGTTTCAGAAATGGGCCGGACAGTGTGCCGATTGTAAGGGTTGGAATACCCTGCAGGAGTCGATTGCTCCCGCCGCTGCCCCGGCCGGCTCACGCTTTGCCGGCTACGCGGGCGACGCCAACCAGAATCAGATCCGCAATCTTGCTGATGTCTCACCGGAGCAACGCAGCGGTGAGCCCACCGGTCTGGCTGAACTGGATCGGGTCCTCGGTGGCGGCCTTGTGGGTGGTTCGGTAGTCCTGATCGGGGGCGACCCGGGGATCGGGAAGTCAACCCTGCTGATCCAGACCATGGCCCAGTTGTCGGCCCGGCTCAAGACACTCTATATCAGCGGTGAAGAATCTCCGGAGCAGATCAGCTTAAGAGCCATGCGGCTTAGTTTGAACAGTGACGGATTGCGGCTGCTGGCCGAGACCGGTGTCGAGCGAATTATCGCTCTGGCCCGGCAAGAAAGTCCGGCTGTCATGGTGGTGGATTCGATCCAGACTCTGTATACCGAGCAGTTGCAATCCGCCCCCGGATCCGTGGCCCAGGTCAGGGAGTCGGCCGCCCAGTTGGTGCGATTTGCCAAACAGACCGGCACTACCGTGTTTCTGGTCGGCCATGTAACCAAGGAGGGCGCACTGGCCGGTCCCCGGGTGCTGGAGCACATGGTGGATACCGTGCTCTATTTCGAGGGCGAGTCGGGCAGCCAGTTTCGTCTCATCCGTACCATCAAGAACCGTTTTGGCGCAGTCAATGAGCTGGGTGTTTTTGCCATGACGGATCGGGGGCTGCGCGAGGTGAATAACCCTTCCGCCATCTTTCTATCCCGCCATGGAGAGGCGGTCCCGGGCAGTGTGATCCTGGTGACGCGGGAGGGCAGTCGGCCACTGCTGGTGGAAGTACAGGCCCTGGTGGATGAGAGTCCGCTCGCCAATCCGCGCCGTGTCACCCTGGGCCTGGAGCAGAATCGGCTCTCCATGCTGTTGGCGGTGCTGCACCGGCATACCGGTATTGCCATGTTTGATCAGGATGTTTATGTCAACGTGGTTGGCGGAGTGCGGATTACCGAGACCGCCTCCGATCTGCCGCTGTTACTGTCCGTGCTCTCCAGTTTTCGCGACCGGGTGGTGCCCCGGGAGCTGGTGGCCTTCGGTGAAGTTGGGCTTGCCGGCGAGATCCGACCCGTGCCGAATGGGCTGGAACGGTTGCGGGAGGCCGCCAAGCACGGATTCAGCCGGGCCATCGTGCCACGTGCCAATGCGCCAAAAAAGGCGATTGATGGGATAGAAGTGTCTGCCGTTGACCGTCTGTCAGACGTGCTGGATCTCTTTTAGTCTCAACCGAGCGCGGTCAGTTCGCGCTCCAACAGTGCCGTATCACCCAGATTCAGTTCCACCAGCCGGCGCAAATGGCTGATACTCTCCATGTCGATATGCATGCAGTGCATCCCCATCTGTCCACTCTCCAGGTGGGAGACCTGTGCCTCCATGTCGATAAAGATCCCGTCGCCTAGCCGGATGTTGAGCAACACTCTGTCGCCGGGTTTACCACTGAAACCGACCGCGCTCTCCAGCAGGGCACCATTCAGGGAGATATCGATCAGTTTGCTCTGGAAACGCTTATTGTTAAGGGAAACGGTCACCGGCGCATCGAACAGTATCCGGTGAAAGCTGCGCCGCTCATCTTTATCTACGCTGGTCATGCCAATAACACCTGTCGCTGATGGCTGAAAGAAGGGAGTCCTGAATCCATTACATGGCCGCGGATTGTTCAATCTCTTCATGAAATCGCATTCTGATATTACCCATTTGGATCTCATAACCTTCATGCAGGCGAACGCAGCTGTTACCGATAGTTTGGTTGTTTACCCGGGGCGGAGTATCACCTTCCAGATGCGAAATGTAGTAACCGTCATCCCGGTGTGCAATGACCGCACACTCATTGCCGGTCAATCCGAGCCGGGTAAGACCCCGCTGTAATGGGATGATTTTTCCCAGGTGCCTGCCGCTCAGGATCTGGATGGTTCCGGTGGGCAGTGTGTTGATGCAGTGGAGTAGTTGATCAAAGGCGTTTTTTGTTATCTCTGGCTGCTGGCCCGGCGAATTGATTGGATGCACGTTGTCCTTGAGAAAGCTGGGATCCAGGCCGACGTTGTTGTCTGAAAAGAACAGCTCATGCTTGCCGATCTGGATGATATCTCCATGAGAAAGCTGAGTCGGCGTCGTGACTGGCTGGTGATTTATCCAGACCTCGTTGTCGTCAATTGGGCAGACATGGCACTGTTCATCCTTCAGTGTGATCACTGCATGCTGCTCCGCAACGGCCAGGCTTTCTATGTGAATGCCGGCATCCCCGGCCCGGCCGATGGTGGCGGTTGTTTCACTCAGATTGTGCAGTCCGATGAAACGCCCTTTAAAGCATAAGGTTAACTTGGGCATGGCAGTGATAAGTGCTTTGATTGTCAGTTTTCAGAGAAAAACCGTCGCATTGGTACTAGGTTTAGCGGCCGGTGTGACGCAGACTGAAGTTACTCATGTGACATGGTTCACGATAATAACATGGTGAACCGCCAAATAGATCCAATCACACAGTCCATACACGGATATAGTTTCGCAAACAAGCGTTGCCGTGAATCGGTTGACACCTGTTTCCTGTTAAGTTTCCGTTGGAAATTTTTGGGGCTGGATTCTAACCATCCGGACCATGTTGTCCTTGATCTGCAAAATCTCCACCGGATAGCCGGCTAGTAACAGGCTGGTGCCGGGTTCAGGTATGGTCTCCATGTACTCGATAATCAAACCGCTGATGGTCCGGGGGCCATCAATCGGTAGATCCCAGTGATAAGTGCGCACCAGCTCTTTAATATTGGCGCTGCCGGAGACCAGGAAGCTGCCATCCTGCTGCGGCTGAACCTCCTGTACGCTATCCGCCGGGTCGGTGCTGAATTCACCGACGATCTCTTCCAGCAGATCGACCAGCGTGACCAGGCCCAGCAGGTCACCGTACTCGTCCACGATCATGCCGATGCGCTGTTTTTTTCGTTGAAAGTTGATCAGTTGTCGATTGAGCGGGGTGCCCTCCGGGATGAAGTAGGGTGGGTCGCAGATTTCCCGAATGACCGCATGGGTCAGCTCGCCGTGGGTAAGTGCATGCATCGCCTTTCTGACATGAATAGTGCCCACGATATCATCGATGCCGCCATCAAAGACGGGCAGGCGGGTATAGGCGCTGTTTTGTAGCTGTTTGATGATCTCCTCTATCGGCTCTTCCAAATCGATACCGTCCACCTCGTTCCGGGGGATCATGATGTCTTCCACTGCCAGCTTCTCCAGGTCAAGAATACTGAGCAGCATTTTTTGATGGCGCTTTGGTATCATGGCGCCGGCTTCGATGACTACCGTCCGCAGTTCCTCCTTGCTGAGAAACTGATCATCCATGTCATCCGGTGAGACATTGAGTAATCGAAGGATCATATTGGCGATGCTGTTGACTACCCAGACCAGCGGGTAGAGCAGCCGTAACAGCGGGGTATAAACAAATGCCGCCGGAAACGCCAGCCGCTCCGGTTTCAGGGCAGCGAGGGTTTTCGGTGCCACTTCGGCAAAAATGAGAATCACCAGGGTGAGCAAAAAGGCCGCCACGGCTATCGCCGCCTCGCCTCCCAGACGCAGGGCGATTACCGTTGCCAGCGATGAGGCCATGATGTTGACGAAGTTATTTCCAAGCAGAATCAACCCAATCAGTCTGTCGGGGCGTTCCAGTAGTTTGCTTGCCCGGACGGCGCCGTGGTGTCCGATCTTGGAGAGATGGCGCAAGCGGTAACGGTTAAGTGTCATGAGTGCTGTTTCTGATCCCGAAAAGAACGCCGATAACAGAATCAGAAAGATGAGTACGCCGAACAGCATACCGGTTGAGATGTCGCTCAAAGGACGTGCCTTCTGTAGTATAAAGTGAGTGACATTTCTAAGCTGCCTGTTTTGTGATGTCAAGCTGGCCCGCTCCGTATGTTGTGTGATCGGGCATGAGATCGGTTGTCGACGAGGGGGGCAGGTATCGTTGGGGGAGGTTATATGTCGAGTCAGCAGGATGATCAGAGTGCCAGAGGGGTGTCGTTCAATGGCAATATGCTGCTGCATTGGGAAGAGCGGCGGACGGTGGATGGGGCATTCAACTCACCGGTAGCGGATGAGAAAAACGCGCGACTGCTGAAAGCCATACTGCTTTCACAGGAGCTTCATTACGAATATGGCGATGAACCGGGGGAGCGGGCTGTGGCTGATCTTGTCCGGGTTGAAGCCAAACTCGACCTGTTGCTTGATATGGTTTCACATGTGTTGCGGCGCGATCAACAGGGCGCAATACAGACAGCGGTGGTTCTTTGGCTGACCGGAGCTTCATGGATTACCTCGGAAAATCGCTTGCCCTCGGTCGGTGAGCCGCTCTGGCTGGCTTTATATGTTGACGCCCGCCTGGCGCAGCCGCTCAGGCTGCCGGTTCTTGTGACGGATATCACAAGCCATGACGGGAGGTCAGAGATCACGGTTGCATTTGACGCACTGGATGAACCGGTTGAGGATCTGCTGGGGAAGTTGATCTTTCGCCAGCATCGTCGAATGATCGCGCAGCAGAAGGCAGAAAAAAGATCTGGTCCCGACTAAAGGAATAATAGTAATATAATTAATAAATACAATAACTAATACCAATTAGTTTAAATAAAAATTAGAATGTAATGCTAGCTGGCTGTGTTAGCGCCAATATTTATCAGGTATTTTTATGCGGTGTCGGCGGATTGCTGGGCGACAATATTTTGACAATTTCCTCGTAAGCTGGTTAACTCCTTGCCTCATGTGGTTTTTATCAGAACAGAGCAGTTTTATCGAGGCCAGGGATACGGGTGATGAAAGGTAAACTGTTAGAGGCCTTCGATATGTTGCATAACGGCTGCTTGCTGCTTGTGGATTGTGATCAGGAACGAATAGATTATTTCCGTACCATATTCCATTTTATCGACTATGAGCTGGAGACCGTCAGTGATCGGGTGGCGCTGCAGCAGCGGCTCACCGAGAGAGACAAGGATAAATGTACCTCCGTGTTGCTCGGGCCGGATTTTTCGTCGGATGAGAGGAAGCAGCTGATCCGCGTGGTCAAGAAAGAAGCGAGTGATATAGCGCTGCTCCAGCTTTGGCGAAATAATCAAACAACTGATATGCAGGTGGAGTCCCCCTGTATAGGCACGCTTTCCATCCCCACCCAGTACGAGGCGTTGATCGGCCTGTTGTACAAGGCGCAACTGTTCCAGGAGAATTGCCAAAACAAAACCAGCGACCACCGGCCGCTGGAGTTGTTCCGAAGCCTGTCCGGCAACAGTCGGGCGACCAAGCAGATCAACAAAATGATCGAGCAGGTGGCCGATACCGAGGCCACGGTATTGATTTTGGGTGAATCTGGAACCGGCAAAGAGGTGGTTGCGCGAAAGCTCCACTACAACTCGTCACGGCGTGGAAAACCCTTCGTGCCGGTGAATTGCGGCGCCATACCTGCCGACCTGTTGGAAAGTGAGCTGTTTGGACATGAAAAGGGTGCCTTTACCGGCGCCATCAGCACCAGACAGGGCCGGTTTGAAATGGCCGATGGCGGTACCCTGTTTCTGGACGAAATCGGCGATATGAGTATGCCGATGCAGGTCAAGCTGTTGCGGGTATTGCAGGAGCGTTCATTTGAACGTGTCGGCAGTAATAAAACCGTACAGTGCAATGTCAGAATTATTGCCGCGACCCATCGCAACCTTGAAGAGGCGATCAAGGATAACCGTTTCCGTGAAGACCTCTATTATCGACTGAATGTATTTCCTATTGAAATGCCGCCATTGCGGGAGCGGCGCGATGATATCCCGGTGCTGGTGAATGATCTTATCGCGCGAATTGAAAAAGAGAAGCGCGGATCAGTGCGCTTGACTCCGGCCGCGGTTATGGCGTTGACCCAGTTCAAGTGGCCGGGGAATGTCCGGGAACTGGCAAATCTTATCGAGCGATTGGCCATCCTTTATCCCTACGGAATTGTTGATGTCAAGGACCTTCCGGAGAAGTTCCGGGTCGGTATGACCATCACGGAATCCACTGGCGATCTCCCCGAGGTGACCGTCTTGGGAGACGAGTCCGGTGTGGTCGAAAGTGTTCCACGGCTTCCGAATGAGGGCATCGACTTAAAAAACCACCTCAGTAATCTGGAGCTGAACCTGATCCGTCAGGCGCTGGACGAGTCTGACGGCGTGGTCGCTCATGCCGCCAAGCGCCTCAATATGCGCAGAACAACACTGGTCGAGAAGTTGCGCAAATTTGGTCTTCAGCGCACCCATGAGGCGACAAATATTTGACTGGCTTATTTATAATAAAGCTAAGATATTGAAAAATAATAAATAAAAAAATTGGCATGTTATTTGTTATCTGATGATTAAACGTGGGTTTTTACTCCACAAGCGTCAAATAACGGTACATGCCAATGGCAATGCAAAATAGTGTGCAACGTGAACAACTCGAAGACGCCTTTCAGATTTTTAATCAGGTGTCGGGACAGTTGGTTGATTCCTATCAGCAGTTGCAGCAACAAGTCGTCCGCCTTACCAGTGAACTTTCCGAAGCCCGCAGCGAACGCCTGTTGCAGCTGGCGGAAAAGGAGTCATTGGCCAACCGCCTGGTTCACCTGTTAGAAACCCTGCCTGCCGCTGTTGTCGTGTTGGATGGCGACGGTCTGGTCAAACAGATCAACACGGCAGCGCGAGAGATATTCCCCGGCATCGAAGTCAACTGTGAGTGGCACCAGATACAGCAGCGTCATTTTAAACCCGGTCAGGCGGAGGGTGAGCAGTGGCTCATATCCGGCCGACTGGTTTCGCTGACCCGGCGCTCCCTCGCCCCGGAGTCCGGCAGTATCCTGTTGCTTCTGGATGTCACGGAAGCGCGTCAGATGCAGGAGCGGATTGCCCGTAAACAACGGCTGAGTGTCATGGGTGAAATGGCGGCCCAACTGGCGCATCAGATCAGGACCCCGCTCAGTTCGGCGCTGCTCTACACATCACACCTGTCACGCGATGACCTCACCCGTCAGCAGCGCGAAAAATTTTCCACGCGCTGTATTGAGCGTCTGCACCACATGGAGAGTCAGGTGAACGATATGCTCAGTTTTGCACGGGGAGGGCAGTTTGAGCTGACACCACTCTCCGCACATGAACTGTTAATGGAGTTGGTTGAGAATCTGGAACCGCTCTGCCAGGAACACGGAGCTGTTCTTGAGTGCCGCTTTGAGATCGATATGACGACCCGTATCAACGGGAACTCCGCAGCCCTGTCGGGTGCCCTGTTGAATGTCGCACTGAATTCGCTGCAGCAGAACGGTCCGATACATCTGAAGATTCATGCTGAACAGCAGGCAGGAAATCTGCGGATCGGCATTAGCGATAATGGAGCCGGCATTCGCGCCGAAGACCGGCGCCGCATTTTTGATCCTTTTTTTACCACCCGACCTGACGGCACCGGGCTTGGCCTGGCTGTTGTGCAATCAGTTGTTCTGAGTCACCGGGGCAAGCTCACGGTAGAGAGCACGCCGGGTGAAGGTAGCTGTTTTTATATTCTTTTGCCGTTGTCGATAGAGCGTTCCGGAGAGCCGATCGCGGCGCCGGAACGTCATGAAGAGAGTGGCTGCAAAATTGCTGTAAGGAGTCCTGCATGAGTGATGCAACCGTGCTAATTGTTGAAGATGACGCAACTCTGCGTGAGGCGTTGTGCGACACCCTTGAGTTATCCGGTTATGGCGTGGTGTCTGCAGTTGACGGGAAAAGCGCGCTCAAGGCGCTGGATTCACAACCGGTCGGGTTGGTCATCAGCGATGTGCAGATGCAGCCCATGGATGGACATCAGTTGCTTGCCCGGATCAGATCCCGTTTTCCGGCCATGCCGGTGCTGATGATGACCGCATTCGGCAATATCGACAAAGCGGTTGCCGCCATGCGTAATGGCGCCACGGATTATCTGGCCAAACCGTTTGAGCCGGCGCTGCTGATCGAAAAGGTGAAGGCTTGTATTCAGCATATTCAGCCGGTGGACGAACAGGTGATCGCGGAAGATATTCGTACCCGTGAACTGTTGAGTCTCGCGGGACGCGTGGCGAGAAGCAGTGCGACCGTCTCGATCGGGGGTGAGAGTGGCACCGGCAAGGAGGTGTTTGCCCGATATATTCATCGCCAGTCCCAGTGCAGCGACGGTCCCTTTGTGGCGATCAATTGTGCCGCCATACCGGACAATATGTTGGAGGCGATGCTGTTTGGGTATGAAAAAGGGGCCTTCACCGGGGCCTATAACTCGGCACCCGGTAAATTCGAGCAGGCACAGGACGGCACCCTGCTACTGGATGAAGTCTCGGAAATGAGTTTGCCGCTACAGGCAAAGCTGTTGCGGGTGCTGCAGGAAAGGGAGGTCGAGCGTCTGGGTGGCCGCAAGGTGATTCCTCTCAATGTCAGAATATTGGCAACCACCAACCGGAATCTACGGGAAGAAGTGGCCGCCGGCCGTTTCCGTGAAGACCTGTTCTACCGCTTGAATGTATTCCCCCTGCATCTGTCGCCGCTGCGGGATCGGCCGCGGGATATCCTGCCGCTGGCGCGTTTTCTGCTGCGACGAATCTGCCTGTCGCAACAGATCGTTGAACCACGGCTTTCTGCGGACGCCGAGCAGCGACTGTTGGCGCACGGCTGGCCGGGCAATGTCAGAGAACTCGATAATGTTATGCAACGTGCGCTGATTCTTTGTGATGGTACGGAAATATCTCCCGACGCGCTCTGTTTTGAAATGGATCTTGTCATGCCACAACCTGTCTCTGAATCCAGCGATATGGAAGCCAAGGGGCGCCTGAGTGATGATCTCCGGTCCATGGAAGAGCGCATGATTATCGATGCGTTGCGTGAGGATCGCGGGAGTAGAAAAGAGGTCGCGGAACGCCTGGGTATCAGTCAACGCACGCTGCGTTACAAGATTGCGCGACTGCGGGACGCAGGTGTTGCCATTCCCCGGTGATGTTGGTGCATTTTCTGCATACCCGATTTCAGTGACACAGTTTTGACGGAATAGAGATAATGACGACGACAAGTATAGATCAAGTACTGGCTCAGATACGCACCATGTCTGCCCAGGCTGCGTCCACACCCAAAGTGGCTGATGATCCTGCCAGCAACAGTTTTGGGGATCTATTGACCCAGTCGATCAATCAGGTGAACGAAATCCAACAGCATGCCGGCGAGATGAAGAAAGCATTTGAACTCGGTACGGAAGATGTCAATTTGGCTGAGGTCATGGTAGCTGCTCAGAAGTCCAGCCTCTCTTTTGAAGCCATGCTCCAGGTCAGGAACAAGCTGGTGGACGCCTATAAAGAAGTCATGAATATGCCAATTTAAAAGTTAATTAAAACAATAGATAATATAATATATTTAATGCTATTTATATGAATATACGGATAGGTGACAAGCGTGGCCAATGATGAAAATGCCTTGAGGCAAACATTCCCGACGGCCGGTTTGGGGCAAAACCCAATCGTGCGCCAGCTGGGTGTGATGATCGGTATTGCAGCCAGTGTGGCACTGGGAATAGCGGTGGTACTCTGGTCACAGACGCCAAGTTACAGCGTTCTCTACGGCAATATGGCACCCAAGGATGCCACCGAGGTGGTGGCTGCACTCGAACAGAATGGCATTCCGTACAAAATCAATGATGCCACCGGCGCCGTGATGGTGGCCAGCGGCAAGCGGCAAGAGGCACGGATGAAGCTTGCCGGACAGGGTTTGCCGCACAGTAACAGCATGGGCTATGAAATCCTCCAGCAGGAGACCGGGTTTGGCACCAGCCGGGCGTTGGAGGCGGCGCGCTTCCACCGGGCACTGGAGGGTGAACTGGCCCGTACCATCGGCACGCTGTCCAATATTGAATCGGCGCGGGTACATCTGGCCACTCCCAAGCAGTCCGTATTTGTGCGTAAAAGAAATGATCCGAGCGCTTCTGTTGTATTGAAACTCTACTCCGGTCGGGTGCTGGATAAAGGTCAGGTCGCGGCCATTGTACATCTCGTGGCATCGAGCGTGCCGGAACTGGACGCTGGCCGCATAACCGTGGTGGATCATAAGGGCAATCTGCTCAGTGGTGAGATGGATTCACGCCAGATGATGCTGACCTCCAGCCAGTTCGAATACACCCGGGAGCTGGAGAAGCACTACCAGCAGCGCGTGGAGGACATACTGGCGCCGATTCTGGGTGCCGAGCGGGTGCGCGCGCAAGTGAGTGCGGATGTTGATTTTACGGTAACTGAGCAGACCTCGGAACGCTTCAATCCTGACCTGCCGGCACTGCGTAGCGAACAGGTCAACGAACAGTCCAGCCGGCTTTCTGCGGTACAGGGTGTACCGGGTGCACTGAGCAATCAACCACCAGCGGCCGGGACGGTGCCGGAAGTTGCCACCGGAGCGGCCGAGGGCGAGGCTGCCGCCGGCCCCCTGAACAGCAGTAAACGGGCAACCCGGAACTATGAGCTGGACAAGACCGTCAGCCACACCCGGCTTGCCAGCAACAAACTTCGTCGTCTCTCGGTGGCCGTGGTGGTGGATGACCTGATGCGCGTGGCCGACGATGGCGTGGTGACCCGGGTAGAGCGCACACCGGAAGAGATCAGCCGCATTACCCGGCTGGTGAAGGAGGCAATCGGCTTTAATACCCAGCGGGGGGATAGTGTCGAGGTGATCAATTCAGCCTTTATGCTGCCTGCGCCTCTCGAGCCGCTTCCCGAGCTGGCGATTTGGGAAGAGCCCTGGGTCTGGGATGTGGCGAAACAGGCTGGGGGTGTCATACTGGTGTTGATTCTGATCTTTTTCGTTTTACGCCCGACCATGAAGAAATTGACGGCGCCACCGGTTGTTCATCAGGTTGCTGCAGTTGAAGGTGCAGCCCTTGACGACGAATCAGGCACGGCCGGTTCCGCCGGGTCACTGGATTCGTCGGATGGCGCCATGCGACTGCCGGGTCCGGAGAAATATGAAAATACCCTGGAGGCGGCACGTCAGATGGTACAGGATGATCCGAAGCGCGTTGCGCAGGTAATCAGGAGCTGGGTGGCGGAAGATGCCGGCAGATGAAAATAAAACATCGGGTGTAGAGCGTGCGGCTATCCTGATGCTCGCGCTGGGCGAGAAGGATGCCGCCTCCATACTCTCCCATATGGGGCCGAAAGAGGTTCAGGAACTGGGGCTGTCCATGGCCAACATGAGCAATGTCAGCACCGGTAAGATGGAATCGGTAATGCACTCGTTCATCGATACCCTGCGCAGCCAGACATCGCTGGGCGTGGACTCCGATGAGTACATCCGCAATGTGCTGACCAACGCCTTGGGCAAGGATAAGGCGGGCGGCGTGATTGACCGTATCCTGCTGGGTAGAAACAGCAAGGGACTGGAACAGCTGAAATGGATGGACCCGCGTTCAGTGGCCGAGCTGATCCGTCTTGAACATCCACAGATTATCGCCATCGTGCTGTCATTTCTCGATTCTGACCAGGCCGCCGAGGTCCTGTCGGAATTCCCTGAACGGGTCAGGCCCGATATCGTTATGCGCATTGCGACGCTGGATGGCATCCAGCCCGCTGCGCTTCAGGAGCTGGATGAGATTCTGGAGAAACAGTTTTCCGGCGCCTCCAATGTCAAATCCTCCAGCCTGGGAGGCATTAAAACCGCGGCCAATATTCTGAACCTGATTGAGGGCAGTATTGAAAGCAACATCATGGAACAGGTATCTGGCGCCGACCCGGAAATCGCCCAGGAGATCCAGGACAACATGTTTGTGTTTGATAACCTGATCGATGTGGATGACCGTGGTATCCAGACCCTGATGCGTGAGGTCGCGTCCGATCAGCTGCTATTGGCGTTGCGCGGGGCAGACGAAGGACTCAAGGAGAAGATATTCAAAAACATGTCGAAACGTGCTGCCGAGATGCTGCGGGATGACCTGGAAGCGGCGCCTCCGGTGCGCTTGAGTGATGTGGAAGCGGCCCAGAAAGAGATCCTCACAGTCGCACGCCGGCTGGCGGATGCCGGTGAGATCATGCTTGGAGGTGGCGGTGGAGAAGAATTCATCTAAGGTCATTACCGGCGACAATGCGGGTGATGCGCAGCAGTGGTTACCGCCCAGCATGGGGCAGAAAGAGGAGAAGAGCGTGGTCAAGATGCGCTCGTCCGGCACCATGCTGACCGCCGAACAGTTGGAGCAGCTGCAGAAGGAGGCCTACCAGGAGGGCTTTGAACTCGGTAAAAAAGAAGGCTTTGCTTTCGGTCACAAAGAGGCGCTGGCAAAGGGAGAGCAGCGAATCAGAGAACTGATTCAACAGGTCGATGCCCTGATGCAGACGCTGGAAACCCCCCTGCAGGAACTCGATGAACAGGTGGAGCGGGAACTGGTCGACCTGGTGATCTCCATGGTACGCCAACTGGTACGGCGCGAAATCAGGCTGGAGCCGAGCCATATTATCGGCATTGTCCGGGAATCGCTCGCCATACTGCCGGTTTCATCACGCAATATCCGCGTAAAACTGCACCCGGAGGATGCCAAGCTGGTGCGGGAAATCTACGACATGAGTGACCGGGAGCAGAGCTGGAAGATTGTTGAAGATCCGGTGCTGGCCAGAGGTGGCTGCCGGATTGTTACCGAAACTTCACAGATCGACGCCACGCTGGAATCACGTATCGCCGCCATGATCGCCCGCATCATGGGGGGAGAGCGGGACGATGACGAGTCGCTGACGGGCGGCAGGGCGCGATGAGTCCGCCGGAATCCAACCGCGCCGGGATCTGGAAAGAGCGCCTGCGCAACTGTCATCAACGGGTGGGCGAAGACCGAGGTCTGGTGGTCGAGGGCAAGATTACCCGGATGATCGGATTGACCTTGGAGGCGGTGGGTTGCCGCGCCGCCATCGGCGGCCAGTGTGACGTCATCGGCAGCAGTGGCGAGCGTATTGAATCCGAAGTGGTGGGCTTTGCCGGAGAGAGCCTCTACCTGATGCCCACCGGGGATATCCGGGGGTTGGAACAAGATGCCCGCGTGGTGCCCACCGGCAGGGTTTGCGAGGCCGTGGTGGGTGATCACCTGCTCGGTCGTGTGCTGGATGGCGCCGGAAGGCCGCTGGATGGCAAGGGCCGATTACATGCAGTGGAGCGGCGACCACTGACCGGCAAGGTGTTCAATCCACTGTCCAGAACGCCCATACGTAAACCACTTGATGTCGGGGTGCGGGCAATCAATGCACTATTGAGCGTCGGACGTGGGCAGCGGCTGGGCCTGTTCGCCGGCTCGGGTGTCGGCAAGAGTGTGTTGCTGGGCATGATGACCAAGTATACCGATGCCGACATCACCGTGGTGGGGTTGATCGGTGAGCGGGGCCGGGAGGTGAAGGAGTTTGTCGAGAATATCCTCGGCGACGAGGGTATGGCCCGGGCTGTGGTGGTGGCTGTGCCTGCGGACAATACCCCGCTACGGCGCATGCACGGCGCGATGCTGGCCACCAGCATCGCGGAACATTTTCGTGATCAAGGCAAGCATGTGCTGCTGTTGATGGACTCCCTTACCCGCTTTGCCCAGGCGCAGCGGGAAATCGCCCTGGCGATTAACGAGCCGCCGGCAACCAAGGGCTATCCGCCCTCGGTGTTTGCCAAGTTGCCACAACTGGTTGAGCGTGCCGGTAACGGTGACAAGGGTGGTGGTTCCATCACCGCCTTCTACACCGTATTGGCTGAAGGTGACGACCAGAATGACCCGATCGCCGATGCCGCCCGGGCCATTCTGGATGGACATATCGTACTTTCCAGAAAACTCGCCGAGAGCGGACACTATCCGGCAATCGATATCGAGGCCTCGATCAGTCGCGCTATGAACGATATCACCGACAAGGATCATCAGGATGCGGCTCGGGCCTTCAAGCAGCTCTATTCACTTTATCGACAGAATCAGGATTTGATCAACGTCGGCGCCTACGAACGGGGCAGTGATGAGCGGATCGATACCGCCATTGATGCGATCCCGGAGCTGGAAGGTTTCTTGCGACAGGATATGAATACGCCGTTTTCCCGTGAACAGAGTCTGTCGGAGTTGATGGCACTCTTTTCTTGAGAAACATTCCAAATAATGCGACCTTAATAACGGGTCCGGTTAACCCGGATCGCCTGGTGGAGAAGAATAGTGGTCCCGTCAAAAAGATTACAGCCGGTTCAGCGCGCAGCCCAGTCCCGGGAGAATGATGCGGCACGTGAACTGGGTGATTCCCAGCGCCGCATGCGTGACCAGGAGGAGAAGCTGGGGGATCTGAAACGTTATCATCAGGAATATCTGGAGCGCTTTGAGGCCACCGCCCGTCAGGGCATGTCCGCCAAGCAGATGCAGGAATACCGGGTGTTTCTGGAAAAACTGGATCGCGCCGTCCAGGAGCAGGAAAAGGTGGTCCTGGCCAGCAAGAACGAGTGTGTCACCCGTAAAGAACAGTGGCAACAGAAGCGCGTGCGTACCCAGGCGCTGGGCAAGGTGATGGACCGTTTTCGTTCTGCTGAACAAAAAGCGGTGGATAAGCGGGAGCAGGACGAGATCGATGATCGCAACCAGCGTGGGCCGCGTTAACTCCGGCTACTCTTCTCTGAAACCCGGCGGCCTTTTGCCGGACACCAGGTAGGCGAAGGCGATCACTTCGGCGATTGCCCGGTAGAGTGATTCGGGAATCTCATCACCCAGTGGAATCTGCGAAAGAATGGCGGCCAACTGCGAGTCATTTTCCAGCGGGATGCCATGTTCACGGGCCAGCTGGAATATCTGTTTCGCCAATTTTCCCTGACCCTTTGCCGTAATGCGCGGCGTATTCTCCCCGTCATACAGCAGCGCGACCGCGACATCGGGTGTTTGATCGTAGGTCTCGCTCATGCCCGTTCATCCAGCAGCGGCAACGGGGAGAGTGGTTGATCCGGTCGTCTGACGGCCGCTCCCCGACAGGCGGAGAGTTTGCCGACTTTCAGTCCCGCCTTGGCAAATGCCTCATTCAAGGCCGGTAACTGCTGTTCAATCCGGCTCGCCCCAGCGGCGAGTTCCGCGGTAAAGTGGCTGGAGATCTCATCCCCCGTCAGACTGAGTCGGGCAGAGACCGGCCCGGTGGGCGGAATATTGAAATTGAGCGTCACCGACCAGCGATCTTCGGCCTGTTCAGCCGAACTGGTCTCTCTTTCAAACTGGATCATGAATTCATCATGACCCTCGGGATGGGGTATGGGCAGTTCAAACTGCCAGAGTTGTTTGTGGCTGTTTTCATCCTGCGGCAGGGAGGCCAGTTGATGCAGCTGAATCCTCGCCAGCGCACCTTCGGCCTGATGGTGCAGTTCCGCAAACAACCTTGCCGCTATAAGTTGCAGTGCGGTTCCCGTATCAGCGGCCTTGCCGGCGGCAGATTCACCCAGCGGGTGTGCTGCAGCCAGCATCGGCTGCAGCATCTCCAACACTTTCAGCAGGTTCCCCTTCAGATCGTGTTGTACCGATTGACCGTTGAGCAGACGAGGTTCCATAAACAGACCGGACTGATTCAATGCCTGTCGAACGGCAGCGCCAGTGACCGGTTGGCCGTTTGGCAGCGTCTGGTTAATCAGTTGATTGATTTGTCTGGCCAGATCGGTGATGCCGGTTTCCCGGTTTGCCTGGACAGGCTGACCCTGGTTCATCTGCAAGGCACTGGCGATTGTCTGCAGATTACGTTCAAGCGGGCTGGATATGGCTGATTGGCCGGGAAGTGCTGATGTAGTCTGCTGCAATAGCTGTTGGACGAGAGTGGTAAAACCGCTTTTGACGGCAGTCGCGGTTGCGTTGGTGATATTAACTGCGGTTGGCTGCGTGTTTGTCAGTGATCTCAGGGTATCGAGCAACTGATTCAGTGGCAATTGTTTCGGCAGGATGCCCTTGAGCGCCAGCGCCTGGGTGGAGGCAGCGGTCATTTCCCGTATAACTTTGAACTCCGGCGTGTTGCCCGCTTTAATTACATCCAGGGCGAGTTGTTGGCCAATTTCCAGCTTCATGCCGGTTTTGACCGGCACCTTTATGCCGCCGATATTGAGTTGAGCGATACCTTTGTCGGCCGGGACCTCAACCACAGCCCGCACCACCTGCCCTGGACGCAGCTGCTGAAAGGTATCTGCGCGGGTTTGCTCAATAAAGAGCCGTGGATTGGAAATTGGGTCCGTGATTTGCATATCAATGTTCGGTATAAAGGCTTGGTGGTAGTTTAGTTTATCGACCGGCAGGTCGATAGATTGAACGGGATTGCCTTGGCATGGATTGGTAATCGACAACATAGAGATCCTATGACAGAGACAGATAAAGAGATCGAGTCCACAAAACAGAACCTTTGGTATATCCGGCGCGATGGCCAGATAAAGGGGCCTTATCCCTGTGGTGGTGTCAGGCGCTTTGTCCTTCTTGGCCGGGTAACCATGGAGGATCAGGTAAGCCATGACAGAAAGCACTGGCGGCCGGTTTCCGACGTCCCGGATGTTATCCCGCCGGAGATCAGAAAGGCGCTGGCGGAAGGAGAGGCGGATCTGCTGATCACGCCACGTATGCGTGAGGATGAACGGAATGGCCGCGAGCGTCGGGTTGCTGCTGATGATGCGGAATTCAAACGGCGCAGAAAAGGGGAGCGCCGACAGGCTGAACTGGAGATTATGCAACACCACCGCAAGGCGAAGACCGACCTGCTGGAGCGGAGGGGGAAAAAGCCGCTGCCGCTGTTCAGTATGGGAGTGGTCGGTGCCTTGGTGGTTCTGACTATCGGCTTCGGCTTCTACCTGGGGGCACCGGAACCGATACCGGATCCGGATTGTGGGAGCAAGCCGATGCCCGGAGTGAACTGGCGTAACTGTCGGTTGGATGGCATACAATTGGATACCGCCGAACTGGATCACGCACTGCTGAACAATGGTGTGATCCGCCGGGCGAAGCTCTCAGGCGGCAAGTTCAACGATAGTGACATGCGATATGTCGATCTGTCCGAGTCCGACCTGAGCTACGCGGAACTGAAGGGTGCCTCAATGAAAGGGGCTACGTTGAGACATACCGATTTCTCCTATGCCGACCTGACCGGGGCCGATCTCAGTTTTGCCGATCTCACGGGAGCCAATCTTGGTGGTGCAAAACTGCAACAGGTGCGGCTGGATAATGCCATCTGGATCACTGGCGCGTTATGTCTGCCCGGTTCGGTGGGGAACTGCCTGGTTAAAAAGTAACCAGTGACATCGCAGTCAGGGAAAGGATTCAGTGGTGTAGCGATAAACACGGATGTTTTTTGACCAGTGACCGGCCGGTAAACCGGCCTTGATTTTCAACTGGGTAATGAACGCTTTGGGGTCCGGAAGCTGTGCCCAGACCGAGGGAAGGAAAGTGCCCCGATGGTGGCCCTCTTCCAGAATCAGACCGTCTTTCCCGGGATGAAGCAGATCAATCAGATCTGCTTCCGAGTCAACAACCAGCAACTGTGCAGGTGTCAGCAGTGAAATATGGATATCCAGCAGTGGCAGTTCGGCTGCCGTAACTGAAGGAAATCGCGGGTCTTCGAAAGCCGCCGAGTAGGCGTTGGCCGCCACATCGGAGACCACCGGTTGGGCAGCTTCCAGGTGACCCACGCAACCGCGCAATTGACCCTGCTTCATCAGTGTGACAAAGGAGGCGCGCTGCTGTTGCAATGGTGCGGTATAGGTAGCGGCGTCAACCGGCACGGATCGGCCATGTTGCAGCCCGTGGCGGATCGACCCTTTAGCCAGGGCCAGAAGGAGCTCCCGATCATGCTCGGAGAACGGTGTTGGAGGCAATTTAATTGAAGACATAGGCCCCATATCCGACAACCCGGTCATGGGAGCCTGCGGTATCACCGGAGTTGCGAAGATCAACCGTCCTGGCTGTCAGGCCATGTTTTTTTGCCAGCAGTAACAGCCCGCTCACCGGTGTTCTGCCGCAGGCGCTGTTATAAGTGAGGGTCTCTGGCTGCAGCGCCTCTATGGCCCGGGAAGTTTTCAGATCCATTGCGGTGGCGGTTTCATAATCCAGGTAGTGACTCAGGTCGGAGCTGATCACTACCAGATCACCACGGCCATCCCAGATCTGTTCAAGGACCTCGGCCACCTGTTCCGCCGTGGTGTCCCCCACTAACAGCGGTATGATGCTGAAATCCTCCAATACTTCCTGCAGAAACGGCAGTTGCACCTCAATGCTGTGCTCGTCCCGGAATGCCGGATCGTTCAGATGAAGCGGGGGCATTTGAGACAATTTTTCCAGAACCTGTCTGTCTACCGGGATCAGGCCAAGCGGGGTTTGAAAATGGCTGGCCGAGCTGTAGGCGATGCCCCGGAAGACTGCCTGGTGAGCCGGTGCAAGCAGTATGACGCGGTGAATGCCGGTGGCAGTTCCAAGACTGGCATAGGCGGTGCCAGCGATCGGTCCCGAGTAGATATAGCCGGCGTGGGGCGCGATCAGGGCTTTCGGTGTCGGGGTGGTGACGTTTCTTGCGGCGGCAATAAACTCCCGAACTTGCCGGTGCAGTGTTTCCGGCTCGGCCGGGTAGAAGAGTCCGGCTACCGCCGGTTGCTTGATCGTTTTCATATTCGGGTGTCCCGGGGTTCAATCGTGCTGCTGAATATGAATATGTCATGCGATTCTATTATTTAAGTGTAGAGCATCACCGCTGTCCCGTTCACTTTCATAACAAAGCGAGCGGGTTCTGAACACCGTGGGGGTATGCTTGCAATATTACTATTTACGTTTAGCCGCGTTCATTCGCGGCTAATGTCTCTTTCCGTATGCGGCTGAATCCGATGGTTAATCGGGTGACCCCGGTTCCACCAGTAAACTAAGCCACGGTTTTTCATGACGTTCTTGGCGTCTTCGCGAGAATAAACATTTCTCCGTGTTTTTATAGGGATCACAACATCGCAAAGTTGCTCCTCATTTAAGCTGGATAGGCAAAGCCGGTTTCGGGATAATGCCGGCTTTTTGCAGGAAACTATATTGGCATGTGGTTCAAGAACCTCCAGATTTTCAGACTCCTTACTCCGTTCGAAATGTCTCCCGAGGCGCTGCATGAGCAGTTGCTGACACGGGCGGCCAAAAGCTGTGGCAGCCTGGAGCCGGCCTCCGTCGGCTGGCAGCCACCACTGGGCCGGGGGGCGGAACTGCTGACCCATGCGGTAAACGGTTGCATCATGATCTGCGCCAGGCGGGAAGAGCGGTTATTGCCCTCGTCCGTGGTCCGTGAGTTGCTGGAAGAGAAGGTTATTTCGATCGAAGAGGCGGAGGGGAGAAAGGTCCGGCGCAAGGAGCGGGAGGAGATCAAGGATGAACTGATCCACGACCTGTTGCCCCGTGCCTTTGTCAAATCGTCCGGTCACTACGCCTATATCGACACCCAGGCGAACTGGCTGGTGGTGGATGCGTCCAGTAGCAAACGGGCCGAAGAGCTGGTCAGTCTGTTGCGTGAGACGCTGGGCTCGCTACCGGCAAAACCGCTTGAAGTGGCCCAGTCGCCGGCTGCCATCATGACCGCCTGGCTGAACGGATCTCTGCCATCGGCGGAGTTTCTGATTCAGGATGAGTGTGAATTGCGCGATACGGTGGAAGAGGGTGGCATTATTCGCTGTAAGCGCCAGGATCTGGAGGGTGATGAATTGCGGATTCACCTGGAGGCCGGCAAGCAGGTGGTTAAGCTGGCCCTGGAGTGGGGTGAACGGCTGGGGTTTGTGCTGTGCGATGACCTGTCGGTCAAGCGTCTGAAGTTCCTCGATCTGATCCTTGAAGAGGCGGCCGCTGCCGAGGCTGAGGACGCCGCCACCCGGTTTGATGTCGATTTCGCCCTGATGAGTCTGGAACTGCGCCGTTATATCGCCCAGTTGGTCGAGACTTTCGGCGGCTTGGCCGAAGAGGGCTGAGACCATGCCGGGTCGGCACCTGGTGCCAGGATGGTAGGATGTACTGAGCGCAGCGATGCGCATCAATTACTCCGATGCGGTTCGTTTCACTCACTACATCCTACGGTTAGCCGGGACGCTTAGGCTTCTGGCAGGCTCAGGGCAGGGTGACCGGCACCGGCGGTTGCCAGTTTTCCGCCCGATGTTCGGCCACCACTGTGGTATAGATACCGCCACGCACATTGAAATCGGCGGTCAGGCGCATGAAGCGGGGCTGGGTGGCCGCCACCAGATCACTCAGAATCTGGTTGGTCACCGCCTCATGAAAGGCTCCTTCGTCCCGGAATGACCAGGCGTACATCTTCAGAGACTTCAGCTCGACGCAGAGTTTATCGGCAATGTACTCAATGGTGAGCTCGGCGAAGTCGGGCTGTCCGGTTTTCGGGCAGAGACAGGTGAACTCCGGTACCTCGATACGAATGGTGTAGTCCCGCTCCGGTTGGGGGTTTTCAAAAGTTTCCAGGGTCTTGCTGGGTTGGCTTGGCATGTGCGAATGTTCTCGATCTGCAGAGGAAATTCGGCGATTATACGGAAGTTATAGTCCGGTCTGAAGCGAGCGCTTTCAGTTGCTGGAAAAATATTAACTATTACAATTAATTATAGTTAATAAACAATAAGATAAAATCAATACTTAAAGTAAAATAACCTGATCTGGTTCTCTTGTATCCGGGGTCACCTAGCTGTATGTTACCGAGTCTATGCGCTTAGAAAAAATCAAACTGGCCGGATTTAAATCTTTTGTCGATCCGACGACCGTGCATATGCCGAGCAATCTGGTTGGCATTGTCGGTCCTAACGGCTGCGGGAAATCCAATGTGATCGATGCGGTTCGCTGGGTGATGGGGGAGAGTTCCGCCAAAATGCTGCGCGGCGAGTCGATGGCGGATGTCATCTTCAACGGTTCAACCAGCCGCAAGCCGGTCGGCACTGCCAGTATTGAGTTGGTGTTCGACAATAGCGACGGTACCGCCGGTGGACAGTATGCCCAGTACAGCACGATTTCTGTAAAACGCCAGGTCTCCCGGGACGGCCAGTCCAACTACTTTATGAACGGGGTGCGTTGCCGGCGGCGCGATATCACCGACCTGTTCCTGGGCACCGGCCTGGGTCCGCGCAGCTACTCCATTATTGAACAGGGCATGATCTCGCGCCTGATTGAAGCCAGGCCGGAAGATCTGCGCGCCTTCCTGGAGGAGGCGGCCGGCATCTCCAAGTACAAGGAGCGGCGCCGGGATACCGAAAACCGAATTCGGCGCACCAAGGAGAACCTGGATCGGCTGAATGATCTGCGTGAAGAGATCGCCAAACAACTTCAGCACTTGCAGCGCCAGGCCAATACCGCGGAGCGTTACAAGGAGTACAAGGAACAGGAGCGCAGACTCCAGGCCGAGCTGCTGGCTTTACGCTGGCGCAGCAAGGATGACGATATCACGCGGCGCGACAAGGAGATCCGGGAGCAAGAGACCGATCTAGAAGCGGCCATCGCCAAGCAGCGTCGCCTGGAAGCTGAGATAGAGCGCGACCGCAGCGGCCATACCGAGGCCAATGACAACTTCAATGAGGTGCAGGGGCGTTTCTACGCGGTCGGCAGCGAAATCGCCCGGCTGGAACAGTCGATCCAGTACGCCAAGGAGAGTCGCGCCCAGTTCGAGCATGACCTGCACCAGACCGAGCAGGCGTGGCAGGAGTCCAGTGATCACCGCCAGCAGGATGAGGTGCGGCTGGAAGAACTGAACGCCAGTCTGGAAGAGCAGGAACCACTGCTGGAACAGGCGCGGGAGATTGAACTGGAGTCGGCCGCCAGACTGGCCGATGCCGAGCAGGCCATGCAGGCCTGGCAGAATGAGTGGGAACGATTCAATCATCAGGCAGCGGAACCTGCACAGACGGCGCAGGTGGAACGCACCCGGATTAATCACCTTGATGACAAAAGCAGCCAGACCCGGAAGCGACTTGAACGGTTCATGGAAGAGCTGGAGAGGCTGAACGATCAGCAACTGCTTGACGGTATCCAAACGCTGGAGTTGCAGGAGCAGGAGCGCGAAGAGCAGTCCGCCCTGCTGCAGGAGAATCTGGCTGCCGCGGCCGACAGAATAACCACTATTCGCCAGGACAACCTGCACACTGGACAGTTGTTGGACGAGGCGCGCGCGACCCTGCAAACAGCGCGCGGCCGTTATGCTTCGTTGGAGGCGCTGCAACAGGCGGCATTAGGCAAACAGGAACAGCGGGTCACCGAATGGCTGGAGAACCAGGGGTTGGGCAAGGCCTCCCGATTGGCCCAGGAGATCCAGGTTGATGAGGGCTGGCAGCGAGCGGTGGAAACCGTCTTGGGCTTTCATCTGCAATCGGTCTGCAGCGATGGATTGAACAATTTGCAAGCGGTGTTGAACACGCTTGAGAGCGGCACACTCTCCTTGTTTGATACCAGCGTCGCCGGGCAAGCCCCGCAAGCTGCAGCAGATGCGCTGCTGAACCGGATTAAATCTCCCTGGCCCCTGAGTGGTCTGCTGGGCAGTGTTCGTACGGCGGACGACTTGGCGCACGCCTATGCCATGCGCGACAGTTTGAAACCGGATGAGTCGGTCATTACCCCGGATGGCGTCTGGCTGGGCAGCAACTGGCTGCGGCTGAGTCGCGGTGAGGATGAGACCTCCGGTGTGCTGGCGCGTGAACAGGAGATTCGCCAGTTGGATGAGCGCATCGCCCAGTTGGATGAACAGACGGAACAGGCTTCAGCCGCACTGGCCGAGGGGCGTGAACAGCTGCATGCGGCGGAACAGGAGAAGGAGCAGGCACAGAAACAGCTCAATGAGGTTAACCGGGGGCTCTCGGAATTACGCTCCCAGTTGGCCGGTAAACGGACCCGCGCGGAGCACTTGAAACACCGTGGCGAAACCATCCGGCATGAAATGGATGAATTGCGCGTACAGGCCGAGCAGGACCGGGAAGAGCTGGAGATGTCCAGGGCCCGTCTGCATGCTGCCCTGGAGGAGATGGAGACGCTGGGTGAGCGGCGTGAGCTGCTGGTACAGCAGCGCGAAACCCACAGTCGGACGCTGAACGAGATCCGTGAGGAGTCCAACCGCCAGCGCAGTCAGGCCCATGCCATCGCCCTGCAGATTGAATCCATGCGCAGTTCACACGCCTCGCTGACTCAGAGTCTGGAGCGCATGCAGGGGCAACTGACGCATCTTACGACGCGCCGGGAAGAGCTGATGCAGTCTCTGGAAGAGGGGCAGATGCCGCTGCTTGAGAAGGGTGAGGCGCTGGAACAGCAATTGGCCCTGCGGGTGGAAGTCGAAACCGAACTGGCCAAGGCGCGCTCGACTCTCGAAGAGATTGATGTCAGGGTCAGACGGCTGGAACAGGAGCGGTCGGCCTGTGAACAGGAGGTGATGCGTCAGCGCACCACCATGGATCAGGCCCGTATGAATCGGCAGGAGGTGCTGATTCGCTGCAAGACCGTGGAAGAGCAGTTGAAAGAGACCGGTTTTCAGCGTGAACAACTGTTTCTTGAGCTTCCGGATGAGGCCACCATCGACGAGTGGCAGCAACGGGTCGAGCAGATGGATGCCCGCATCCGCCGCCTCGGTCCGATCAATCTGGCGGCGATCGATGAGTACCAGGAGCAGTCCGAGCGGATGAAGTATCTGGATGCCCAGCATGCCGACGTAACGGAATCGCTCGAAACCCTGGAGAACGCCATCCGCAAGATTGACCGGGAGACCCGCACTCGCTTCAAGGAGACCTTCGACAAGGTCAACAGCGGTCTGCAGGAGAAGTTCCCCCGACTGTTTGGCGGTGGGCACGCCTATCTGCAACTGACCGGAGAAGATCTACTGGATACCGGTGTCACCGTCATGGCGCGACCGCCGGGTAAGCGCAATTCCAGTATTCATCTGCTGTCGGGTGGTGAAAAAGCGCTCACCGCAGTAGCCCTGGTGTTTGCCATTTTTGAGCTGAATCCGGCGCCATTCTGTATGCTGGACGAGGTCGATGCGCCGCTGGACGATGCCAATGTGGGGCGCTTCTGTGAACTGGTCAAGTCCATGTCGGAGCAGGTGCAGTTCATCTTTATCAGTCATAATAAGATCACCATGGAGATAGCCAACCAGCTCACCGGTGTGACCATGCATGAGCCGGGCGTGTCGCGTCTGGTCTCGGTGGATATTTCGGAGGCGGCTGAACTGGCGGCCATGTAAGGCATGGCTGTGGATGTGATCAATTTGACGAAAAGCGTACAAAAAACGCCATGGGCGCTGTACTATCATCCGCACGACACTGACTTTAGTAAATCTGTAAACGAATGGATGCCGACATACTTCGTCTGATTTTGTTTCTCGCCGGCGTGGGCCTGATTCTAGGGATCTATTTCTGGGATCGCCACAAAAAGGTCAATGCCCGGGTGCATGCCATACGCAAGGCACAGCTTGAGACGTTTGAATCACCGGATGTGCCGACCGAACGCGTTGATCCCCAATGGAACGACACGCCGGAGAGCGAGCGTGAGGCTGATCCGGCGGCAGAGGGTCAGCCCTCCAGCGAGGATTCAGACGACGCGGAGTTGGAGGTGGAGCTGCAGCAACTCGAGAATGTTGCCCATGAAGCCTACTGTGAAATTGAGCCCGTCAATCGACAGGAGTCCTTTTCATTCACCGCCGATGATCCGGATGATGCACAGGATGAACTACTCCGGGAAGGCCTGCCCGGCATGATCCTGCAGATCCATGTGGTGGCATCAAAGGGATCGTTTTCCGGAGACCAGATACTGCGGGTGGCGCGGGATGTGGAACTGGAACACGGCGATATGAACATTTTTCACCGCTATGATTCCAGCGGTCCCAGGTCGCGGGTGGTTTTCAGCATGGCCAGCATGCTTGAGCCGGGTATTTTTCCATTGGACCAAATGGGCGAGTTCAGCACGCCCGGTCTGGTGCTGTTCGGACAGCTACCGGGACCCAAGGATGGCCTGGCTGCCTTCTCCGATATGCTGTTCACCGCTGAGCGTCTGGCGGCCCTGCTGGAGGGAGAGTTGCAGGACGAAACTCACAGCGTACTCAGCAAACAGACTATCGAACATATCCGCGAGCGAATCCTGGAACACCGCCGACAGGTCCAGCTGGCCCTTAGTAAACGATGAGTACTCCCCTGGCGATATTACAACGTGCGGCTGAGCTGCGCGAACAACTCAATCTGCATAACTATCGCTACTATGTCCTGGATGATCCACAGGTTCCGGATAGTGAATATGACCGGCTGATGCGCGAGTTGCAGTCGCTGGAGCAGCAGTTTCCCGATCTGATTGTGCCGGACTCGCCCACCCAGCGGGTAGGTGCCCAGCCACTGGACGGCTTTGGCGAAGTGTTGCATCGGATGCCGATGCTGTCACTCGAAAACGCTTTTTCCGATACGGAGATGGTAGATTTCGACCGCCGGGTCCGGGAGCGGTTGGGTGAGGCGGGCGAAATCATCTATACCGCTGAACCGAAACTGGATGGATTGGCCATCAGCCTGCGCTACGAGTCGGGTGTGCTGGTGCAGGCTGCCACAAGGGGGGACGGCAGGCGGGGCGAGAATGTGACCCATAATGTGCGAACCATCCCCTCTGTTCCCCTGCGTCTGCTGGGTGAAGACTGGCCGCAAGTGCTGGAGGTGCGTGGGGAGATCTATATGCCCCTGGCCGGTTTTGAACAACTCAATCAGCGCGCCCGGGTCAACGGGGAAAAAGGTTTCGCCAATCCCCGCAATGCCGCTGCCGGCAGCCTGAGGCAGCTCGACCCGAAGATTACCGCGCAACGGCCACTGGCGATGTATTGCTACGGCTTTGGTGAGATTTCCGACGCTCCGCTGGCCGCCACCCAGAGCGAGAGTATTCGGCGCCTGACCGATTGGGGTTTAAGGATTTCTCCCGAAATGCGCACGGTTGAAGGTGCCGCGGGTTGTCTCGACTATTACCGGGAGATTGGCGAACGCCGTGCCACCCTGGACTACGAAATTGATGGCGTTGTGTTCAAGGTGGACAGTCTTGAGCAGCAGCAGCGACTCGGCTTTGTCTCCCGTGCGCCGCGTTGGGCCATTGCACAAAAATTCCCCGCACAGGAGGAGATGACGCGACTGCTGGCGATCGATATCCAGGTCGGCAGGACCGGTGCCCTGACCCCGGTGGCCAGGCTGGAGCCGGTTACTGTGGCGGGTGTCACCGTCACCAATGCCACACTGCACAATGAGGAAGAGATCAGGCGCAAGGATATCCGGGTAGGTGACAGCGTGATTATCCGCCGGGCGGGTGATGTTATCCCCCAGGTGGTGCGATCGATCCCTGAGCAACGTTCTGCCGATGCCCGGCCGTTCGAGATGCCACAACAGTGTCCGGTGTGTGGCGCCGATGTCATTCGGGATGCGGATGAAGCGGTAGTGCGTTGCAGTGGCGGGCTGTTCTGTCCCGCGCAGCGGCGGCAGGCCATCAAGCACTTTGCCGCCCGCCGGGCCATGGATATTGAAGGGCTGGGGGACAAGCTGGTGGACCAGCTGGTTACCCTGGGGATGGTGGAGACGCCTGCCGATCTGTTTCATCTCCAGTTGACTGCATTGGAGGGGATGGAACGCATGGGCCGGAAATCGGCCGAGAATCTGCTTGCGGCACTGGAGAAGAGCAAGCGGACCAGTCTGGGACGTTTCCTGTTTGCATTGGGAATCCGCGAGGTGGGTGAGGCCACGGCCCAGTCACTGGCCAATCATTTTGGTGATCTGGAAGCGATCATGCAGGCCGATATCGATGCGCTGCTGCAGGTGCCGGATGTGGGTCCGGTGGTGGCGGAGCACGTCTTCACCTTCTTTCGCCAGGCGCATAACCAGGAGGTGATAGAGGCGCTTATCCGGGCTGGGGTGCGTTGGGAGGCGATCGCTGTTCCGGATCTGGCCAGCCAGCCGCTTGCAGGCAAGGTATTCGTCATTACCGGCACTCTCAGTCAGCCGAGAGACGAGATCAAGCAGCGCCTGATAGCCCTTGGTGCCAAGGTGACCGGCAGTGTCTCAAAAAAGACCGATTACCTGATTGCCGGTGCCGACGCCGGTTCCAAGCTGACCAAAGCGGAAACCCTCGGGATAGCGATTCTTGATGAATCCGGACTAAACGAATTGCTGGAAGAATAGTACCGCGCAGTTATTGTCATTTAGCATCTGAATGTGCTTGCCGATATCGTTGAATCTGTCCCTAACTCTTTGTTTTTTATTGTTGTTTGGTATTTACTTAAGGTCCGTTTAAGGCTAAGCTGTGCGGCCTTTTCCTTCCCTGGTTCATATTCTGGAGACTCCATTGAGTTCAGCCAAAAATCTGATTTTTCATGTCCGGCCGGGAGGCTGCCTGACAGGTACCCTGCGCGTGCCGGGAGATAAATCGATCTCACACCGCTCAATCATGCTCGGTTCACTCGCAGAGGGGACGACCCAAATTACCGGTTTTCTGGAGGGAGAGGACAGCCTGGCCACCCTGCAGGCGTTTCGCGCGCTGGGCGTGGAGATCGCCGGTCCGGTGGATGGCAAAGTCACTATTCAGGGTGTTGGCATGCATGGCCTGAAAGCCCCGACTGGTCCGCTGGACCTGGGGAACTCAGGAACCTCCATGCGCCTGTTGGCCGGGCTGCTGGCCGGCCAGGGACTGGAAATGACATTGGTTGGGGACAGTTCGCTCTCCAGTCGGCCCATGCGCCGGGTGACCGATCCTTTGAGAGCCATGGGCGCGCGGGTGGAAACCACTGAACAGGGGACCGCGCCGTTGGTGATTCACCCGGTTGATCACTTGAATGGCATCGATTACGCATTGCCGGTGGCCAGTGCCCAGATCAAGTCCTGTCTGTTGTTGGCCGGGCTCTATGCCAAGGGAACAACCCGGGTTACCGAGCCGGCTCCCACCCGGGACCATACCGAGCGTATGCTGAGCGGCTTTGGCTACCCGGTTCAACGTGCCGGGGCTACCGCTTCTCTCAGCGGTGGAGGGAAACTGACCGCCTGTGACATCGACATACCGGCGGATATCTCCTCTGCAGCATTCTTCCTGGTTGGTGCCAGTATCGCCCCCGGCTCGGATATCCTGCTGGAGCATGTGGGGATCAATCCGACACGGGAAGGGGTGATCAATGTCCTGCGGCTGATGGGCGCGGATATCGAGGTACTGAATCAGCGGGATGTGGGGGGTGAGCCGGTGGCGGATCTGCGGGTGCGTTCTGCAGACCTTCACGGTATCAGGATACCTGTTGATCAGGTGCCACTGGCCATTGATGAGTTCCCGGCACTTTTCGTTGCTGCAGCCTGCGCCCGGGGAGAGACTGTTCTAACGGGCGCGGAAGAGCTTAGGGTCAAGGAGAGTGACCGGATTCAGGTGATGGCTGATGGTCTGGCATCCCTGGGTGTGGATGCGACCCCAACGCCGGACGGAATCGTGATTCAAGGCGGTTCGATTCAGGGCGGCAGGGTCGGCAGCCACGGCGATCACCGGATCGCCATGGCCTTTGCCATGGCGGCCTTGCGCGCAGAGGGGAAGATCCTCATTGATGACTGCAGCAACGTGAACACCTCATTCCCCGGATTTGTCAGGTTGGCCGGCTCCGTGGGGCTGGCTATCGACAGCGAAGAGGAGAATTGAATGGCTCCAATCATCACCATTGACGGACCGAGCGGGTCTGGTAAGGGCACCATTGCCAGCCGGCTGGCCGGCATTCTGGGCTGGCGTTGCCTTGACAGTGGAGCACTTTACCGGTTGCTTGGATACTCGGCGGAGCGGGCTGGAGTCGATCTTAATAATGCGCAACAGTTGGCCCGACTGGCGCTTAAAATGGATATTGAATTCCAGGAGGGGCTTGTACTGCTCAACGGGGAGGATGTCAGTCTGGCGATTCGTACTGAGCAGGCGGGCAATGCCGCCTCCAAAGTAGCGGCGTTGCCCGAGGTTCGAGAGGCGCTTCTGACCTGGCAGCGGGCTTGTGCCGTGGAGCCGGGGCTGGTGGCCGATGGCAGGGATATGGGCAGCGTGGTTTTCCCCCGGGCGGAGGTGAAAGTATTTCTCGACGCCAGCGCGGAGGAGCGCGCTCGTCGTCGATATAAGCAGTTGATAGAGAAGGGTTTAAGTGCTAACCTACAGAGTCTGGTTGCGGAGATTCGAGAACGGGATGACCGGGATCGTAACCGTAGCGTAGCGCCACTGAAAGCCCCCGATGGGGCGTTGATTGTGGACTCAACAGCACTCTCTATTGAAGAGGTGCTGGAACGGGTATTGGCACGGGTTCATGAAACACTGCCAAACCTGGTGTAACTGGTGGCCCGTTACAGGGCTGTTTTTTTAACTTCAACCCACGTCGACCCGGTAGTAATCAGGTCGATACAATAATCGGTTCGCCGATTAGGATTATTAACCCATGACCGAAAGCTTTGCTGAACTTTTTGAAGAGAGCGTCGCGCAAACTCAGCTGCGCACCGGTGCCATTATCGTTGGTACCGTACTGGAAATCACCAATGACGCCGTAATTGTTAATGCCGGACTGAAATCTGAAGGGGTTATCCCAAAGAGCCAGTTTTTGAACCTGGCCGGAGAGATCGAAGTCGCTGTTGGTGATCAGGTCGAGGTAGCTCTCGACGCTGTTGAAGACGGATTCGGTGCAACCCGTCTTTCTCGTGAAAAGGCCAAACGCCATCACGCATGGAAGGTCCTCGAGACAGCATTTGAAGCAGAAGAAAATGTAACCGGCCGTATCAACGGCAAGGTTAAGGGTGGATTCACTGTTGAACTGGGCGAGATCCGTGCATTCCTCCCGGGCTCACTGGTTGACGTTCGCCCGGTTCGCGATACTACCTATCTCGAGGGCAAGGATCTCGAATTCAAGGTAATTAAACTGGATCAGCGCCGCAATAACGTCGTGGTTTCACGTCGTGCAGTGGTTGAGACCGAGTACAGCGCCGAACGTGAAGCGTTGCTGGAAAGTCTGCAGGAAGGCATTGAGATCAAGGGTATTGTCAAGAATCTTACTGACTACGGCGCCTTCGTGGACCTTGGCGGTATTGATGGTCTGCTGCACATTACCGATATGGCCTGGAAACGCGTCAAACATCCGTCCGAGGTGGTTGAGATCGGTGAAGAGATTTCCGTCAAGGTCCTGAAGTTCGACCGTGACAAACAGCGTGTCTCACTCGGCTTGAAACAGATGGGCGACGATCCCTGGACAAATCTGGCCCGCCGTTATCCGGAAAACACCCGTCTCTTCGGTAAGGTGACCAACCTCGCTGACTATGGCTGCTTCGTTGAGATCGAAGAGGGTGTTGAAGGACTGGTGCACGTCTCCGAGATGGATTGGACCAACAAGAACATTCATCCTTCCAAGCTGGTTCAGCTGGGTGATGAAGTCGAGGTCATGGTCCTGGATATCGATGAGGAGCGTCGTCGTATCTCCCTGGGCATGAAGCAGTGCAAGAACAATCCCTGGGAAGAGTTTGCCGAGACCCACAAGAAAGGTGATCACGTCACCGGCAAGATCAAGTCAATCACTGATTTCGGTGTATTCATTGGTCTGGATGGCGGTATCGATGGTCTGGTTCACCTTTCCGACATCTCCTGGGATGAAGCCGGTGAAGAGGGCGTGCGTGATTACAAGAAGGGCCAGGAACTGGAGACAGTTGTCCTCTCCGTTGATCCGGAACGTGAGCGCATCTCTTTGGGTATCAAACAACTCGACAAAGACCCCTTCTCATCCTACCTGGCAAGTAATGCCAAGGGCGATATTGTCAAAGGTATTGTCAAAGAGGTTGATAAGCGTGGTGCGGTTGTGACTCTGGCAGAGGGTATTGAGGGCTATATCCGTGGCTCTGAAATCTCCCGGGATCGGGTGGAAGATGCGCGTGCCGAACTGAAGGAAGGGGATGAGGTCGAGGCTCGCTTCCTGGGTGTGGATCGCAAGAACCGTACTATTACGCTATCTATCAAGGCAAAGGATTTTGCTGAAGAGCAGGCGGCAATCAAGTCCTATTCCAGTGCACCAACAGGTACCGCTACACTTGGCGATATGCTGAAGGCACAAATGGATGAAGCATCCAAGAAATGATCCGTTGCGGTAAACGCAGTTGATCGAGGTAAGCCGGAACCCGGTCTCGGGTTCCGGCCTCATCAAGGGGATTCAAAAAGAATGACAAAATCTGAATTGATTGACGTCATCGCAAAAGAACAAAGCCACCTTGCGTACCGTGACGTGGAGTTGGCTGTCAAATGCATGTTGGAGCAGATGAGTCAAACCTTGGCCTCAGGAGAACGTATCGAGATCCGGGGTTTTGGCAGTTTCTCACTGCACTTCCGTCCGCCAAGACAAGGACGTAATCCGAAGACCGGAGCATCAGTGGCACTGGCCGGAAAATATGTGCCGCATTTCAAGCCGGGTAAGGAATTACGTGAGCGGGTAAATGAAAGTGCCGCCAGCGGATCCAAGATTACCGGTTAGTCAAGAAATACACCCTGGATTGTTTAATCTGGAAGTGACACTTCCAGATTAAATCCTCTAGGCGTTTCTGTTCAGAATTTCGAGTATATTTTCAATACGCTGCGCTTTATGAACGCGCTGCGTGTCGCATCACATCTCGGGTGGAGATGGGCGTGCATGGCATTCAATTCAACCTGTAACCTTTCGTGGCCTGGACGAAGCCGGAAGGACTCCGGGTTGTGGCGGTGCCTCTGCGATTGTCACGATAGTGCCAAGTGGCGTCCGGCCTACCACTGAGACCAACAGCGGGGGTCCCGCACGGTGTCGATATGCTCTCCACTCTATAACCTGGGCCAAGGTAACACTTTCGCGCGTGCCCACCTTGGAGCTAGCACTTCAATTGGCATCGCTAATATATCGCCGCCCCATCCCATCCCGTCATACATGAGACGAGGTGCGGACTTTTTCTTAGACCGATACAGCCATGGCCAACAGATAGACAGAAGTGACTACCGCAACTGAAACCAGATGTAGTCGGGATTCTGACCGGGAAGGTTTGTTGTTCGGATTGCACGCCATCAAACTGGATATCTGATTGCGAACCTGATCCTGCATGATATAGCCGTTTGTGTATTTCATAGTGCGTACCTAACGAGTCAACTTTGAGGTTATTGCGACAATCTCTCCCTGGGGAAGCCGCGCGTCAGGACAGTCCATGTTCTCCAGTGGTTCTATCATAACGCAAAGAGAACCGAAAGAGAACTTCTGTTTTGCAGGAGTGCCTGTGGAAATCCCCTTCTGTTTTAACGCATTAACCGAATTTCACCCCAAAGCAGGATCGGGTGGATAGAGCTCTGGCACGGCTCAAATGATCTCCTATATAATCAACCCAGGTTAAAGCACAGTAGTGACGCGATGCAGAAGATGAATATCGATGCCTGCGTAGAGGCGATTTGTAACAAGGGATGTCAGGCAGTGAGGCATGAAATACAACTGTTGGAGCAGGGTCAGACCCTGCCGGAACTGTCCCATCTCAGTCTGAAGGCGCGTCAGTCAGTGCTGAATGAACTCAAGGCAATCATGTCCGTTTATGGAAGCAGCTGCAAAGTTTCGCAGTAATGGACTGAATATCCATGAAATCTGAATAACCAATCCGTTAAGATATTGAACACTGTTTTGAGCCGAGCCTGTCAGCCCGGCTCTGTTTTTTGTGCACTGGTTTTGATCAGGCGCATAACCGGGATTAGAACTGTAATGCAGAAAATAATTAGCCAGATTGCTGAAGAGTTGAGTGTCGCCATACCCCAGGTAATGGCCGCGGTGGGATTGCTGGATGAAGGTGCGACTGTGCCATTCATTTCACGTTACAGGAAGGAGAAGACCGGCGGCCTGGATGATACTCAACTGAGAAATCTTGAAGAACGCCTTGGTTATTTGAGAGAGTTGGAGGATCGTCGTGAGACCGTACTCAATAGTATTCGGGAGCAGGGCAAACTGACGGAAGCACTCGAGCGGGATATTGTTTCGGCAGAGACCAAAACCCGGCTGGAAGATCTCTATCTGCCGTACAAGCCGAAAAGAAGAACCAAGGCGCAGATCGCCCGCGAGGCCGGTATTGAACCGCTGGCATTGAAGCTGCTCTCTGATCCGACACTGGATCCGACAACCGAGGCGGCCGGGTATCTCAATCAGGAGGCGGGATTTACGGATGAAAAACTGGTGCTTGACGGCGCACGGCAGATTCTCATGGAATGTTTTGCGGAGGATGCCGAGTTGCTCGGCAAGCTACGTGATTACCTGTGGAATGAAGGTGTAATCAAATCGCAGGTAGTGAAGGGCAAGGAGTCGGAAGCGGCCAAATTCAAGGACTATTTTGATTATGCAGAACCGATTCGCCAGATTCCATCGCATCGTGCACTGGCGCTGTTTCGCGGACGCAACGAGGGCCTGCTGAATCTGGAACTGCTGGTCGATGAAGAGATATCGGGCACTTCACCCTGTGAAATGACCATCGCCCGCCAAGTGGGGGTTGAGGATCAGGGGCGCGCCGCGGATGCCTGGTTGAAGGAGTGTGTACGCTGGGCGTGGCGGGTAAAAATATTCAGTCACCTCGACCTGGAGCTGAAAATGCGCTTGCGTGAGGCGGCCGAAGCGGAGGCCATCAAGGTATTTGGACACAACCTCAATGACCTGCTGCTGGCCGCTCCCGCGGGCAACCTGCCGATTCTCGGGCTTGATCCGGGTCTGCGGACGGGCGTCAAGGTGGCGGTGGTGGATGCTACCGGTAAAGTCCTGGATACGGCTACGATCTATCCGCATGCACCAAAGAACCAGTGGGATGCCTCGATCAACTCATTGGCGGTGCTGGCAAAACGTCACAGCGTTCGTCTCGTGGCTGTCGGTAATGGTACGGCATCACGGGAGACCGACCGGCTGGTCGCTGATATTATCAAGCGTCATCCCGAACTGAAGTTGCAGAAGGTCATGGTGAGCGAAGCGGGCGCGTCGGTCTATTCGGCTTCTGAGCTGGCCTCGGTCGAGTTGCCTGACCTTGACGTGACCCTGCGTGGCGCCGTATCGATTGCCAGGCGGCTCCAGGATCCACTGGCTGAACTGGTGAAGATCGAACCCAAGGCGATTGGCGTGGGTCAATATCAGCATGATGTCAACCAGGCACGCCTGGCCCGACAACTGGACAATGTCGTGGAAGACTGCGTGAACTCGGTCGGTGTCGATATCAATACCGCCTCTCCCGCGCTGCTCGGACAGGTTTCCGGACTAAACAAAACCCTGGCGGAAAACATTGTCAGGTATCGAGATGAACACGGTGCATTCAAGGATCGCCGTCTGCTGCTGAAAGTACCCAGGCTAGGTAACAAGAGCTTTGAGCAGGCCGCCGGTTTTCTGCGCATCAATGCCAGCGATAACCCGCTGGATGCTTCTGCCGTCCATCCGGAAGCCTATCCGGTTGTTGAGCGGATATTGCTCAAGGCGGGGCGTCGTATCCAGGATGTCATTGGTGACCGGGCATTTCTTCGCACACTCAAGCCGGAACAGTTTACCGACGAGAAATTTGGTGTGCCGACGGTGACAGATATTATCTCCGAGCTGGAAAAGCCGGGGCGGGACCCGCGTGGCGAGTTCAAAACCGCCAGTTTTCAGGACGGTATTGAGAAAGTAGCCGATCTGAAGCCGGATATGGTGCTGGAGGGGGTTGTCACTAATGTGACCAATTTTGGCGCTTTTGTCGATATTGGCGTCCATCAGGACGGATTGGTCCACATCTCTGCCATGGCGGAAAAGTTCGTCAAGGATCCACGGGAGGTAGTTAAGGCGGGTGACCTGGTGAAAGTGAAGGTGATGGCGGTGGATGTTGTTAGACAACGTATTGGTCTGAGCATGCGCTTATCTGATCAGAGCAGCGGCGACAACAACAACCAAAGCCCGAATGCGTCATCCCGCAAAACGGCAGCCCAGCCTAAACAGAGGCAGGCCAAGCGCCAAGTCCAAAATAATCCGCCCGCCGGAGGGGCAATGGCTGCGGCACTGGGAGATGCTTTAAAAAAACGGCGCTAGGAGACTGTCGGATTTAACGCTGTTTGGCTGCCAATCCCTGGATGACGATCAACTCAGCTTATCGATCTCGTTTAATAGGTCCACTATTCGCCTCGCTCGATAAACTGATTTGATTCGTCCCCACTCATTTTCGCTTCAAAGGGATAAACCCGACAGCCTCCTAGTGATTTTTGTCCCGATTAGCCATCCATTCTGTGTATACTTTATTGGTGTTCTGATCCAGCAAGATTTAACAAAGGTGTTTTCAGAAGTTGCGAATAGCACTCAGAATAGAGGTGGGAACCGAGAAAGGTGCGCGTGAGGGGGTACCCGCCCTGTTGCGTCTGCTGGACGAATACCAGATCAAGGCCACGTTCTTTTTTAGCCTTGGTCCTGACTATACGCGCTATCCACTCAGTGATCGCATTCCCAGAATAATCAGGCAGCAGTTGCCAGTTTCCTATATCGGCAGGCGCTGTAGAGAGAATCTTCTGGCGGTGGCCAATGCCGGCCATGACATCGGCATTTCCGCCTTTACGGCATCCGACTGGAAGCGCGGTGTAGCCTTCCAGACTGCTGATTGGACCCATAGCGAACTGTCGCTGGCCTATGATGCCTTCAGTGATCTCTTTGGCAGAGCGCCGCGCTGTTTCGCGGCCACGGGATGGCAGATCAATCCCTATTTGCTCAGTGAAGAGGAGGCGTTTGAATTTGATTTTGCTTCCGATGTGCGTGGCCATCATATTTTTCTGCCTGAATCACAAGGCGTGCGCTCGCGGTGCCCGCAGATACCAACAACTCTGCCGACGCTTGACGAGCTGTTAACTCAGGAGGAGATTAACTGTGAAAATCTGCATCAATATCTCTATGCGGCTTGTCAGCGAATTATGCCCAATGGTGAGGTTTTCAGTCTGTCCGCAGAGCGCGAGGGAGGGGGGCTTCTCAAGGTTTTTGAGCGGCTGCTGGTGATGTGGAAAGGGGGGCAATGGGAGATCCGCTCCATGAGTGAACTTTTCAGCAGTATCGCAGATGCGCCCCTGAAGCGGCATCTTGTGGGATGGGGACCGATGGATGGATGCACACCGCATGTGGCGATGCAGAGTACGCCCCAGTGAGATGATTTATCTATCAGCCGGTATATCTGCACTGGTCATTTGACAGGGGAAAGTACGTGCTATTACTGCCGCGTCTAAAAAATAGTGAACTTAGCGAGTTGATTTATATCGCCCCATCAACAATTCACGGCACCGGTGTTTTTGCCAGGCAGGAGTTGTCGAAGGGCGAGTACATCGGCACCTATCACGGCCCGGTTGTCAGGCGAAATGGTACCTATGTGCTTTGGGTCTATGAACTGGATGATGAAGAGCATGCCATCGGGCGTAGTGGTAAAAACTTTCTGCGATTTCTTAATCACGAAATTCCGGGCAATGCTGAATTTGACGGATTTGATCTGTATGCCAGAGTAAAAATCAGAATAGGTGAAGAAATCACCTTCAATTACGGAGAGGAGTAGCCTGTATCAATGATGACAGGTTTTAGTGATACCGTCGCATTTGACCAACGAGGATTCCTTGTATCTGCACCTGGTCCGGTGCGTAGCTCATTGGTGACATGCTGGCATTGGCCGGATGGAGAATGACACAATTCGGCTGTTGCTCAATGCGTTTGAGCGTGGCGTCGCTTCCATCAACCAAGGCGACCACAATTTCCCCGTTGCGCGCATGATCACGTTGCTCAATGATAATCTGATCACCATCGAGAATACCCTCTTCGATCATGGAGTCCCCCTTCACCTGTAGAACATAACAGGGCCGGTTGGTATGTAAAAAGTCCGGCACCTCGATCGTTTCCTGCTGTTCAATCGCCTCAATGGGACGGCCTGCAGCGATGTAACCCAAGAATGGCAGTCCCTGGACATCATCCTGGCCTTGGTTGGTAAGGCGTATACCCCGCCGGCGATTATTCATGGGTTCAATCAATCCGGCATCAATCAGCGCCTGGATCTGTTTATGTAGCGAACCTTTAGAACTGAGTCCGAGCGCACTGCATAGTTCGTCAAGCGTCGGCGGATGGGGAAACTTATCCAGATTGGTTAGCAGGTAGTCATATATTTCCTGCTGTCTGCGTGTCAGATGGTCAATCATACCAGGCTCCCTGTTCTATTGTCGTTCTATTATAGACAAAAGAGAACGAATGGGAAACAGGTGTCACCGATTTAGTCCGTCAACCCGCTAATTGGTCCAGGAAAAGACAACTTCGACTTTGTTTCCCGGCTCTTCGTAGCGTACGGATTCACAAAGGGAGTACAGCAGTTGAATGCCGCGACCACACGGCTTTTCTGGTTCCTGCTGCCTGTAGTCGTCAATGGCAGAAAGGTCGAATCCGGTGCCGCTATCTTCAAGCCGAATCTTTATTTTTCCGCCTTGTTCGGTTTTATAGGTTCGCATACTGATGTTGATAAAACCTTCATGCAGGTGTTGCAGACGCTTCTCACGCTCGCTGAAGTACTCAGAAAAGCCATCTGTTAAGCTTTTCATTTTTGAATCCAGCTTCAGTAACCCGTGATCAAGCGCGTTGACGTAGAGTTCGCTCAGTAAGGTGAATAGCAGGCGGCGATGCTTATGCAGGCCCTCCATCTCCTGCAAATGATTAATAAGCAGTGGAATGGGGTCGGCGTTGCATAACCGGTTTCCCGGAAGTGTGATGGAAAACTCAAGCGGCAGCGGTCCCGGTCCATCCTTTGATGGTGCCCCTATGTCGTGCAGGGATGGGTCGGCAGTTGGGATTGCGTTGCCGTATTGCTCGTTTTTCTCCACCCGGTTGGGCAGGATTTCGGCTATGCAGGGAATTTCTGCCAGACTGATATCGTCATCCTGCGGCGCATCCAGACAAAATGTGGTCAACGCGTTTAAGACCCGGTCGAGGGCCGACTGGTTCTTCTGCTTATTGACAATGGCCTGTTCGAGGCGATTTTTGCCGAAATATTCATTCTTACTGTTTCGTGCTTCAGTCACCCCGTCGCTCACCAGTAATATGCGATCTCCCAGTGTGATCTCGGCCCGGACAAACAGATCCTGGAACTCGATATCGGGCGCAATACCGAGTGGGAAAGATTGAGAACTGAAACGTTGGCGGATTAAACCGGATTGTCCATCTAAAAGCAGAATATCCGGCATGCCGCAGTTAATTATTTTTATGTAATCCAGGTCATGGTTGATTGCAATAAACTGGATGGCGAAAAACATGCCGGTCGGCAGCAGGCTGTGAAGTTTTTGATTAATCCCGGCAATAATCTGATGCGGCGAAAAGCCTTTGGCGGTCATTGCCCGAAAAACTTCTGCCGCAGGCAGGGCACCGAGAGCTGCTGTAAGGCCATGTCCGGTGAAATCACCCAGCAGAATATGGACATCGTTGGAGGGGGCATGAGCACTTAACAGCACATCGCCATTAAATTGCTCTGCCGGCTTGATAATGGTGTTCAGGCAGTCCAGCTTGAGATTGTCCGCTATTACTGCACCATTAAATACGGTCTCTGCCATTTCCTGATCCAGACGCATTTGATTGTACAGTCGCATGGCCTTTTTGTGGATCAGACCAATCCGCTCAATTGAACGTAGTTTGGCCTTGAGAAGAGTGGGCTGGATAGGCTTGGCGAGATAATCATGCCCACCTAAATCGACACATCTTGCCCAGGCGCGGCTGTCCATCCCTGCAGACAAAAAGATGACTGGAATAAAGTCATGCTCTTTATCCGCAAGCATCATGCGCACGGTTTTATGGCCATCTGATGCAGATACCGAAACATCAATAAAAACAACATCCGGATTGACGGAATTAAAATAGTGGCTGGCGTCTGAAGGATTTGTGGCAGCAACCACCCGATAGCCTTCTGTCTGCAAAATGGATCGGAGTGCACTAGAACTCTGCTTATCATCCACCAGCAATGCGGTCCGCTGTTGTTTTCCGCCGTTATGAGGCTGAACCGGGAGCTTTAACTCGGAAGAAATGGGCATTTGAGGCTACCATACGGTCGCTAGGTACCGATGTGATGATCCATACGTTTGTGGCTGTATCGGCATGAGGAGGCATTTCTTGACAAGCAGTCGCGAGTAAACTGCCGCCGTGAACCAAGAAGACATCTGAAACAGGGCAGCAATACCTGCCACTACCATTCCAGCACAAGCCGGCGTAAATGCTTGAAATTAAATCCCCTTCACTCAATGGATGAGATTATTTCTATAGGTGACATTCAAACAAGGCAGCGAATCTGTCTAATCACATGTTAAGAGTGAGAAACCACTTTCAATCGATTTGCAGGAGGTGTTCTATCAGAAGTAACCCCGGCATGGAGGTGATCTATCAGTATGCCTGATCTTCTCCGATCCTGTTTGCGTTTTTCGCCGATGTGATTGGAGAGCTGCTGAATTGATGTTCGCCTTCGATCTCGTTTTGATGATCGATGGAAAAATTTTCTGACTTCAACTTTTTTGGTTTTGAATACCTCACCGTTAAGTTTGTTTATCAGGTAAACGGCCGCCGACGGGGGTTCAATACGGACAAGACCATGATACTCGACCTGTTGGGTCCTGGTGTTGTCAATGCGCCAGATATCACAATGACCAAGTGTGCCAATAGGCGAGAATTGAAGCAGATACCATTTTGGTCTTAGTGCTGCCGAAATAAACTGCATCAGATCGAGTCGGGTAGTCGAGTTCGGTAACCTTCGAATAAAAATCTCCATATTTCAATCCCTGTACAGGCTATTCCAAGAATGATCCAAATAGTAGGACATGCGACGTTCGAATAGATCCGCCATCGAAAATTGATGAAACTCTTATGCGTCTGCCCGGATGACTACTCGAAATATAGCACTATCAACGGGTGTATTCTTAGAATATTACTTAATTAGGATATTAATGCTGGTCGATGCCGTCGAGAGGGGAGTGTGCCGACGACCGTTTCTAATACGATCGCCGGCACCTTGGAATCGGGTCGGTCTCACTCGACCCGAGGAGGCCAGTTAGCTGAGTAGCGGGGCGATGACCAGACTGACGATGGCCATCACGTTAATGAGAATATTCATCGATGGGCCTGAGGTATCCTTGAAGGGATCGCCGACAGTATCGCCGACTACCGCTGCCTTATGCACATCGGAGCCTTTGCCGCCAAAATTGCCTTTTTCAATGTGCTTTTTGGCGTTATCCCAGGCACCGCCGGCATTGGCCATCATCAACGCCAGCAGGACACAGGCCAGCAATGCACCACCCAGCATTCCGCCAAGCGCTTCCGCACCCAGGACAAAGCCGATGATCATCGGTGCCGATACAGCGATAACACCTGGCAGGATCATCTTTTTCAGGGCAGCGGTGGTGGCGATATCCACACAGCGTGCGCTGTCGGGATCAGCGGTACCTTCCATCAGTCCCGGTATCTCGCGGAACTGGCGGCGGATCTCCTTGATCATGTCGAAGGCGGCGTCACCCACGGCGGTCATGGTAATAGCGGCAATCAGGAATGGCAGAATACCACCAATGAACAGGCCGATAAGCACGTCAGGATTGCTCAAGTTGAGGCTGAAGCCGGGGATGTTGGCGGAAACTGTTTCCACATAGGCGGTAATAATGGCCAGCGCGGCCAGCGCGGCCGCACCGATGGCAAAGCCTTTACCAATCGCCGCGGTGGTGTTGCCCAGTTCATCCAATGAGTCGGTAATTGCACGGGTGTCCGGTCCCAGTCCACCCATCTCGGCAATACCGCCCGCGTTATCAGCGACTGGCCCGTAGGCATCGATCGCCATGGTGATGCCCACTGTGGCGAGCATGCCCACAGCCGCGATACCCACACCATAAAGGCCGATCAGGGAGCTTGATACGAAGATGATGGCACAGATGGTCAGAATCGGAATAACCACGGACTGCATGCCGATGGCCAGTCCTGCGATCATCACGGTGGCCGGTCCAGTTTCACCCGATTTTGCAATCTGTATGATGGGTTTGCCAGCCGTGTAGTACTCGGTAACCAGCCCGATGATGATGCCACCGACCGCACCGGACAGCACGGCCCCCCAGATGGCGGCAGACACACCGATCACCTTAATCAGCGCCAGCGAGGCGATGATGAACAGTATGGTTGCACCAATGGTACCGATGCGCAGGGCAACTTCAGGACTTTTTGCAGAGTATTTGCGCACTAGCAGAATACCCCCAATGGAACAGATGAGACCCAGAGAAGCGAGAGCCAGGGGCAGGAACATCAAGTCCGCCTGCTTGCCGAGTGGGTCGAGAACGTCCACCGTCATGGTGGATGCGATTGCGATGGTCGCAATCATGGCGCCGCAATAGGATTCGAAGATATCGGATCCCATGCCGGCCACATCGCCGACATTGTCGCCGACATTGTCGGCAATAACACCGGGATTACGTGGATCATCCTCGGGAATGCCCGCCTCGATCTTACCAACCAGGTCGGCGCCCACATCGGCTGACTTGGTAAATATACCACCGCCAACACGGGAGAAGAGGGCCACGGTAGAGGCACCCATGCCGAAACCGTGTATGGCATGAGCGGTTTCCGGGTCTCCGCCGAAGAAGAGATAAAGGGTGCCGAGTCCAAGCAGCCCCAGCGATGCGACCGACAGGCCCATGATGGAACCGCCGAAGAAGGCAATGGAGAGGGCCTCGGATGCGCCTTTCTCATGGGCTGCCGTGGTGGTTCTCACGTTGGCCTGAGTGGCCGAGAACATGCCGATATAGCCCGCCAGCGCCGAGGCACTGGCACCCACGACAAATGCAAAGGCGGTTTTAACCCCCAGCATGAAGAGTAGCAACACAACCAGAATGGCAGAAAATGTCCCCAGCATTTTGTATTCGCGCCGCATGAAGACCATGGCACCTTCATGTATCGCTTCTGCTATTTTGGTGACTTTTTCGTTGCCGGTCTCATACTGCATGACCTGTTTATAGATCTTAAAGGCCACGAACAGGCCCAGGACCCCCAGTAATGGTGGTAGTAAGTTACTTAAACTCATTTATCCCCTCGTTTTTTTTATTCAACATAAAAACAATCGTCCGGGTTTAATGACAATGAGCGACATCAACCCGTGATTAAACGATCCTGATACAAGACAATTGGAACAACGGAATCACACTGTTTTCGGCGCTGCAAGATAAATTACTCGAATAGCCAGATTAGTAAAAGCAATCAGAAGTATATCTGAATCCGGTTCCATTGACAGTCCCTTGGCGGGGTAAAAGTTTGCTGTATGTCAACGAATTACAATGCCTGTCCGGGAGGGGAGGAGCCAGGCTGACTCCTCCCATTCAGAAAGCGTGGGTTAATAGCCGGGTTTTGCCAGTTCCGATAGCAGATTGTGCTCCTGATCCGGGTGACTGTTTTCCCAGTGGTCAAAATAGACCAGATCCTGAAGGGGTAGCCGGTCGCGCCAGCCGGCACTCTGTAATTCCGGTTCAGCAAAAAAATGTTCTACATAACCGACGCATAGATAGGCCACCGGAGTCACCTGTGTTGGCAGGTTCAGTAGTTTTTTCAGTTTTGACCGATCAAATATGCTGACCCAGCCGACACCCACGCCTTCACTTCGCGCGGCAAGCCAGAGATTCTGCACAGCACAGACGCTGCTATAGATGTCCATCGCCATGTCGTGGGTACGCCCGATCACCACGGGACCGGCGCGCTCGCGGTCACATGTGATGACCAGATTGATCGGTGATTCCAGAATTCCTTCCAGCTTGAGTGTACTGTAGATACGCCTTTTCTCTGCCGTCTCAAACATCTCCCCGGCTTCGTGGTTGGCTTCCTGGAACAGTTGGTGGACCTGTTGCTTGATCTTCGGTGATCGAATCAGCATAAAATTCCACGGTTGCATAAAACCCACCGATGGAGCATGGTGCGCCGCTTTTAGAATCCGCGCCAATACCTCATCTGGAACGGGATCAGACTTGAATTGTCCCCTGACATCCCGACGAGAGTAGATGGCTTTATACAGGGCGTTGCGCTCCGCATCGCTGAATTGAAGCTCTTCTTGCAGGTTAACTGACAGATTTTCCATAGTATTCCCCTTGGCTGGAAAATCGCGGATACTTGACCAGGTATCCATCGTGGTTAAACTTCAGGCCGGTCTTCTGACTTAGGATCGATTTTTACGGGCGCCTTCCCGGACACAATGGCCAGTGGCTGACGGCAGTCTGTGAAAGACAAGTCTACCCGTAAAATCCCCATTACAGCGTTGGGCACGTAGCGGAATTCCACCGCTTTCCCGATTCTCCCGGCTGTATGCCGCCGGGCACCTGAAGTTGTGGTGAGCCTGCGATCTTACAGGTTTTGGTGCGGAAGTTTACCTTCGATTATTTGAACCTCATAATGAGCGCCTTTTGATCTTACGGGTGACCCAAACGTGAAACAGTTAATTCTTGGCGGCGCCCGGTCAGGCAAGAGCACGCTGGCAGAACGACTGGCAACAGAGTCGTCCGAGGAAGTGGTCTATATCGCAACGGCGGCACCGGCACAGAATGACGTTGAGATGGAGCAGCGGATCCGGGCGCACCGTGATCGGAGGCCCGATAGCTGGCAACTGATTGAAGAACCGCTGAACCTGGCCGAGACCCTCAGCGTGAATTGCGGCACGGGACGCTTTCTGATTGTGGATTGCCTGACACTCTGGCTTTCCAATATCCTGCTGCTGGATGAGGGACGGCAGTTTAAACCCCAGACAACGGCACTGTTATCGGTTCTGCCTGAACTGCAGGGCAACTTGATTCTGGTCAGCAACGAAGTAGGGCTCGGCATTGTGCCGCTAGGGGAGATATCCAGGCGTTTTCAGGATGAGTCCGGCTGGTTGCATCAGCAGGTTGCAAAGCTGTGCGACAGGGTCATATTAACCGTGGCGGGTCTGCCATTGACACTTAAAGGGGATGTGATTTGAAACCAGATTGGCTGAATGACCCGGTAGTACAACCGGACCAAACCTTGACCGGAATTGCAACAGAGCGGCAGAAGCAACTCACCAAGCCGGCCGGTTCATTGGGTGAGCTGGAGATGTTGGCCATTCGACTGGCTGCCTTGCAGGCCCGGGAGTTCCCCAGGATGAATAAGGTGCGGATAACGGTTTTTGCCGGGGATCATGGCGTCGCCGCATCCGGGGTTTCCGCCTTTCCCCAAGAGGTTACCGTGCAGATGGTGGCCAATTTTTCCGCTGGTGGGGCTGCCATCGGTGTATTGTCGGATTCGCTTGGTGCCACACTGGAGGTGGTCGATGTCGGTACAGTGGTCGAACCCGGCGATCTGCCCGGTGTCATCAGCCACAGGGCCGGAGCGGGAACCGCCAATTTCCAATACCAGGACGCCATGACCCACCAGCAGCTTGCCGTGGGATTAAATGCCGGCCGTGCCGCTGTCATCAGGGCTAGGGAACAAGAGGCTGATCTGTTTATCGGCGGCGACATGGGGATCGGCAACACCACTGCGGCCGCGGCACTGGGCTGCGCACTGCTGGCAGCCGATCCCGAGCAGTTGGCAGGTCCGGGGACCGGACTTGATCAACGCGGGGTAGCCCATAAGGCAGCGTTGTTGCGCGAAGCGCTGTCCCGCTACCAGGATCTTGAGAATCAGCCATTGGAGGCGCTTCGTTGTCTGGGGGGATTCGAGATTGCCGCCCTGGCCGGCGCCTACCTCAGTTGTGCCCAGTCCGGTATCCCGGTACTGATCGACGGTTATATCACTACTGCCGCGGCACTGGTCGCCGTGCGATTCCAGCCGGCGGTCAGGGAGTGGTTGCTGTTCTCCCATCAGTCCGCCGAGCCGGGCCATCGGACCCTGCTGCAGGCACTGGATGCCAGGCCACTGCTGAACTTGGGCATGCGGCTGGGAGAGGGCAGTGGTGCGGCAACCGCGGTGCCGCTGTTACGGGCGGCTTGCGATCTGCATAATCGCATGGCAACTTTTGCTGATGCCGGCGTGGCAGAGGGCTGACTGTGTCGTTGAATGACTCCCAGACCTCCCATCCCGTTACCACAATCGATCTGATTCGCCATGGTGAACCGAAAGGGGGGGTGCTGTTTCGAGGTTGGCGTGATGATCCGCTGAGCCGCCTCGGATGGCAGCAGATGCGGAATGCAACTGCCGGATACTCCCGATGGGATGTCATTGTTACCTCGCCGCTAATACGCTGTGCGCAGTTTGCCGAAGAGTTGAGCAACAAGGTGGGCATCCCGATGAGAATCGATGAGCGTCTTAAAGAGATTGGTTTTGGTGAATGGGAGGGCCGTTCACCCGAGATCCTGTATCAGGAATCACCGCAATTGCTGAATGACTTCTGGAATAACCCGGTTGAATGCCCTCCGCCCGACGGTGAGCCGATGATCCGGTTTCAATCCCGGGTGGAATCGGCCTGGCAGGAGATCCAGTCGGTACATGCGGGACGACATTTATTGATTGTCGCCCATGGTGGTGTCAACCGGATGATTATCAGCAGGGTGTTGGATATCCCGCTAAGTCATCTGTTCAGGTTGGAGCTGCCGTATGCGGGCATCAGCCGTATCCGTATTGACCAGGGTTGCCCACGACTGGTATTTCACGGTGGAACACTCGGTTAGATTCGTATGGTAATACCCTGGTTGTTGGATTCCATCGACCTTGCTGTTTCTGGACCCGCTTGAATTCATGATCAGACCATTTTTCTTTGCATTACAGTTTCTGACTCGACTTCCAGTTCCCGCACGGGAACCGATGCTCAGTGAAGCAGAGCAGGGAAAGAGCCTGCTCTACTATCCACTCGTGGGTCTGTTAATCGGTCTGTTGCTGATTGGGACAGGCGCTATGACAAGCAGCGCAGATCCATTGTTGCGCGCTACTTTATTACTGATCGTCTGGGTGGCTGTTACCGGTGGATTGCATATTGACGGGCTTGCCGACATGGCGGATGCCTGGATCGGCGGGCAGGGTGATAGGGACAGAACCCTGGAGATCATGAAGGACCCTCGATGTGGTCCCAGCGCGGTTGCCGCCATAGTGTTACTGCTGCTGGTGAAACTGGCCGCGCTGCATGCCTTGCTTTTGCAGGGGAGTTGGGAAGTGGTTCTGCTGGCTCCGATGATCGGGCGCCTCAGCCTGGTTACCACCTTTCTTTACCTGCCCTATATCAGACCTTCCGGGTTGGGGGCCATGCTTGCTGCGCATTTCCCCCGGGCACAGGCTGTGCGGGTGCTGCTGGCCTCTTTACTGTTCGGCCTGATAATCCAGGGATGGCTCGCCGTCGGAATGCTGTTGTTTTGCGCTTTGTTATTTATTGTCTACCGACAGATGCTGTTGTCCCGTATTGGTGGATTTACCGGAGACAGCGCGGGTGCGCTCTGCGAGCTTACCGAGGCGACAGCGCTGATTGCGGCTGCACTGTTGTTATGAGTGCCATCCTGACTGTATTCGCCCTTCTGCTTGACCAGTTACTCGGTGAACCAAAGCGATGCCATCCACTGGTCGGGTTTGGTCGCGTGGCGCAGTTTGTCGAACGGCATCTGAACAGACAAGGCGGCAAACAGGTACGGATCGCCGGTGTCCTGGCCGTTATTATTTTGCTTGTCCCGCTCGCCATGGCTGCCCAGGGTCTGAGTGATTGGCTGGGGCCCCTGTTTGATGGGGTCCTGCTTTATCTGGCGGTGGGTGCAAAAAGCCTGACTCAGCATGCACACCGTGTGGCGGAAGCACTTCAACAGGCCGATCTGTCCAGCGCGCGAAAACGGGTGGGCATGATTGTCAGTAGGGACACCGGGAATATGTCGCGCACTGCTATTGTCAGTGCAACGGTTGAATCGGTGCTGGAAAATGGTGCCGATGCGATTTTTGGCGCACTGTTCTGGTTTTTGCTGGCTGGAGCGCCAGGCGTCGTGATCTATCGGCTGGCGAATACGCTGGATGCGATGTGGGGCTACCGTACAGCGCAATTCAGGGATTTCGGCTGGTTTGCCGCGCGTCTGGATGATTGGTTGAATTGGTTGCCGGCCCGCTTGACCGCCATGGGGTATGCGGTTGCAGGTGATTTCCATCGGAGCCTCCGTTGCTGGCAAGCCCATGCCCCACTGCTCGACAGCCCCAATGCCGGTGTGGTGATGACCGCAGGTGCGGGGTCTCTCGGGCTGATCCTGGGTGGTCCCTGCCGCTATCATGGGGAAACCAGGGATAAAGCGTATTTTGGTGCGGGAGTCCATCCCGTCCTGGGTGACATATATCGCGCCATAGATCTGGTGCAGAAGAGTTTACTCTATTGGGTGAGCGCTATATTGATTGGGGGATGGCTGCTTGCTTGAACATGGTGGACGACTGATCGCGGCCGCACAGAACTCTTGTATTCCGCTACAACAGTGGATTGACCTTTCCACAGGTATCAACCCACGCGGGTGGATTCCTCCCCACCCGCCTGATTCCGTTTGGCGGCGTTTGCCGGAAGAGCATGATGAACTGGAACAAGCGGCCCGGGAGTACTATGGCTGCGACAGTCTGCTGTCGGTCGCGGGTTCACAGCAGGCTATCCAACTACTTCCGTCCTTCAGGCCGTTATCGACCGTCGGGATCGTTTATCCCGGCTATAGCGAGCATGCGCATGCCTGGGAATGTCACAACCACCAGGTGCTCAGGATTGCAGCCGGGCAGATAGACCAGCACGTGGACAGACTTGACGTGCTGGTGATCTGCAATCCCAATAATCCTGATGGTCGAGTATTCACCCAATCACAGCTGCTGGAATGGCACGAAACGCTGGCTGCAAGAGACGGGTGGCTGGTGATTGACGAGGCGTTTATGGATGCCACTCCGGAAGGGAGTCTGGCGGCAGTGGTACCCAGGCGCGGTCTGATCATCCTCCGTTCGCTCGGAAAATTTTTTGGTTTGGCGGGGGCTCGTGTGGGATTTCTTCTGGCTGAGGCACAACTTATCGCTCAGATGAGGGAGAAACTCGGTCCCTGGACTATTGCCGGTCCATCACGCTGGGTCGCGGCACAAGCACTTTCCGATACAGCATGGCAGATGCGCGTGCGCCATGAACTACCCTTGGCGACCTCCAGATTGCGAAATTTATTGATGCATGCCGGGCTCAAACCCAACGGGGGAACCGCACTTTTTCAATATATACAGAGTAAAGAAGCCGACCAGATCGCCCATATTCTGGCAAAGGAGGGGATTCTGGTAAGACAGTTTCTGGAACAGTCCGCTATCCGATTCGGATTGCCCGGCGAAGACGGTGAGTGGAGGCGGCTGGAATATTGTCTGTCCCGGAGTTTTCCAAGCCGCTCCGGATGATATACCCATGCATAATATGTCGGTATATTTTACATCTGGAGATAGGTGTGCGGGCCATATCGCTTATATTACATAGAGATATATTAATGGCCTGAGTTTTGCATTAGCAACTTTTATCAATAAAACAGGTATAAGCTAATACCAACACTCGTGTAGGACGTTGCCTAGGTATTCGTAGGACCGATCTCCAAATCAACGCGGTATTCAGCTCCAAATATCGACCAACGGTCAATAAATATTAGGAATAAATATACTTATATAAGTGTGTGTTGGATCTGTAGATGGTCCAACTTGGCCTATCAAAGGACAAGTGCATGAGAGTAATGCTTTACTTTGTCGCCTTTGGCTTTCTGTTTGCGTTCGTTATCCCGATATTGATTGGCGCCATCATTCAGGATGACGAGCAGGTTGCCTGGCGCATACGACAGGGGGTGGACCCCACTACCATCCTGGAGGAGACGGCGGCAGGAAATACCGAGGGTAATTGTGAAACCGAAGGGTATCACTTCCATATAACCGGGGATGGCTATCCCTACGTACAAAAGCAAAATACTCCATATATTGCGGCACTTATCAAAGATAGGGTTGTAATTTTGAAGGTTGATAATAATGAAAATCTGGCTTTGCCTGTAGTGGAGAAAAAGCGACTTCCGGATGATATGAGCAAACTTTCATCAATTCTCGAGACTTGTATTGAGAGCGATAAAAATCCCGGGATTACAGAAATCATGCTGCAAAAAGAAAAATAATCCCGCTGCCTGCCGAATCACCGGCCCGTGATTCTGACGTATTTAGAGGCGGTTGCCGAATCGGGTAACCAATCACAAAGAATGAATATAATTCCGTTTCCGGGGCAGCAAATCATTCGGCGGACTGCGAATAAAAAGCCCGGAAAAGCGGCGTATATTGGTCTACATTTTTCTTGTGGTTTCTTGATTTAAATCATCCGGGGTAGGCATAACCCGACCTAAGGGTTAATATTATAAGACGTGCTAAAGATGCTGGCGCCGGGGTTCAGCTGAAGAGCGATACAGCTTTGACATTAGTTTTCCAGTTTTTGCAGTATTGCTGACACATAGTCGGGGTAGAATAGAGCAAACCTCGTTAAGGAAATAAAAAGCAGGGTGCAAGGGAGAGGGTATGAGCGTTCAGGGTAATCCAAACGTTTCATTGATCCGGTTCGACAAAGAACAACAGAAACAGCGGCGTCCCGAAATCGGGAACGCGCCTGACGGTGTGGCGTCTGGCAAGACCAACCATACCGGTGTCTTTTCGCGCTTTCATTCCATCAGGGGAAAGGTACGGCTGTTTGGGCACTTTTTTCATGCCCAGTTTCTGTTGCTTGCCTGTGTTGAGTATTTCTCGTTTGTGTCTGTGTACCTGTTTGTAATACCACTTCTGGAAACGTTTCAACCCTCCTCTACTGTCATGCTTCACTGGCCGGAAGCCGCCTTGGCCGGGATGCTAATGACACTCACGGTCGCATCCATGGGACTCTACGACGCCAGGCAAAGGGAAGGTATCAAGGGCGCGCTCATTCGGCTGCTGGTGGCGTTTTTCTCCGGTTTCCTGGTGATGGTCTTGCTGGATTCACTTTTTCCTCTGTTTACAAAGGATCCGATCCATATTGCTAAATTTGTTTTGGTGGCCTTTGTCTACTCGGTTGCGCTAAGAATTTATTTCTATAAATTTGTTGATGGCAATGTGCTGCAACGGCGGGTGCTGGTTGTTGGCGCCGGCAAACGGGCCGCTTCCATCAATAAACTCAGGCGCAAGACGGATCAGAGGGGCTTCGAACTGGTTGGTTTTGTGCGGACCTCCAGTGAAGAACCGGTGCAGGTCGAAAACGGCAAGCTGGTCAATATTGATGATGATATTCGCAACTTTGCCATTCAGCATCATATTGACGAAATTATTATTGCACCGGATGACAGACGCAGGAAGTTACCGCTGGACGGCCTCATCGATTGCCGCATGAGTGGGATCTCGATTACCGATCTGCTTGATTTTTTTGAACGGGAAACAGAGAAAATAAGGCTTGATCTTATTCAGCCAAGCTGGCTGATTTATGCTGATGGTTTTAACCGGAATGTTCTCCGCGCGGCAACCAAGCGAGCGTTTGACTTATTCATAAGTGCCGTGATGCTGGTGATCTGTTCCCCACTGATGGTATTTACCGCTACGGCCATTTTGCTGGAGAGCAAGGGCAGGGGGGCGATTTTATATCGTCAGGAACGCGTAGGGCGTGATGGTAGATGTTTTAATCTCTACAAGTTTCGCAGTATGTGTACAGATGCGGAGCGGGATGGCGTAGCCCGTTGGGCTCAAAAAAATGACTCTAGAATCACCCGTGTTGGGTCTTTTATACGAAAATACAGATTGGATGAGTTGCCCCAGTTATGGAATATTTTCGTCAGTGATATGAGTCTGGTTGGCCCGAGGCCGGAACGTCCTGAATTTGTGGAACAGCTTTGTAAAGTGAATGCGCTATACAAAGAACGTCATCGGGTAACACCGGGATTGGCCGGATGGGCGCAGGTATGCTACCCCTATGGCGCATCCAAAAAGGATTCGATGGAGAAGCTGCAGTATGACCTCTACTATGTGAAAAATCATGGACTGCTGTTTGATTTTTATATATTGGTACAGACTGTAGAGATCATTTTTTTCAAAAAGGGTGTGCGATAGGGGCGGCGGTTATCGCCGCTTTATCCCGGTTTGATATCATACTTCTCCATCAGGCTATAGAGTGTCGGACGCGTAACACCTAAATTTTTTGCGGTTTCAGAGATGTTTGAATCCGCGTGGTTCAGTGCCCGCAGAATAGCTTTTCGTTCCGCTTCCCCCCGAACCTGCTTTAGGTTCAACGGCATTGATTCCTCTTCGGGCGCGGCCAGTTCAAGGTCTTCCTGCGTTATCAGCGTACTTTCGGCCATGATGACAGCACGCTTGACCCGACTCTCTATTTCACGCACATTGCCCGGCCAGTCGTAGTGCTCAATGGCAAGAATAGCGTTTTTCTCAAAACCGTTTATCTGTTGGTTATACTCTTTGCTGAAACGCTCAAGAAATGCCTTGGCCAACAACAGCGCGTCGCCTTCGCGTTCCATTAGGGACGGTATTTTTATCGTGACTTCGCTGATGCGGTAATAGAGGTCTTCCCTGAATCTGCCTTCGGTAATCAGATGTTGAATGTCCTGGTGGGTTGCGCAGATAATTCGCGCATCTATGGGAATTTCTTCACGCCCGCCGATTCTCTCCAGGGTGCGTTCCTGAATAAAGCGGAGTAGCTTGGCCTGAAGATCAAACGGCAGATCGCCGATCTCGTCGAGAAACAGGGTGCCGCCATTCGCATATTCAATTTTCCCTTTGGTCTGCTTCGATGCGCCGGTGAAAGCACCTTTCTCATAGCCAAAGAGTTCACTCTCCAGCAGATTTGCCGGGATGGCGGCACAGTTGATGGCGACCATTTTATGATCAGATCGTGGACTGAGTTCGTGCAACGCCTGCGCAAATAACTCCTTTCCTGTTCCACTGGCTCCAAGTAATAGCGTCGTTATATTGGATGGCGCCACCTTTTCTATGGTTCTACAGACCTTGAGCATCTCCGGGCTGGTTGCAATGATGCCGTTAAGGGGCGTCTTGGACTGATTCTGTTGAAGTTTGATATTTTCCTGTTCGAGTTCGTTGACATGGTGGGCACGATTAACTATTAGTGACAGAATCTCCGGTTCAACCGGTTTTTGACAGAAATCATAAGCGCCCAGAGCGATTGCCTTAACGGCATTTGCCCGGTCATTGTCACCCGTTACAACGATAATCTTGGTGCCTGGGGCAAGCGTGAGGATCTCCTCCAGGGTTGCCAAGCCCTCACTGACGCCACCAGGATCCGGTGGCAATCCCAGGTCGAGTGTCACCACCGCCGGTTGGTGACGACGGATGTGCATGATGGCCTCTTCCCTGTCTCCTGCCATCAGGACCTCAAAATCATCAAAACACCATCTCAGTTGACTCTGCAGGCCAACATCATCCTCAATGATTAACAAGTATTTGCTTAGATCCGCCACTCGCACCTCACCTTTGTTAGTTTTTATGTGTCTATCTTATTATGGGACTACTCTGCAGGCATTGTGCCGGCAGGGTGATACGAAAAACAGATCCTTCTCCGGGTGCACTTTTCACGCTGATATCGCCGTTTAGGCTGCGTATATACTCTCGGCTTTCATACACCCCGATTCCCATGCCTGTCAGGCCTTTTGTTGAGTCAAAGGGGTGAAAAAGGCGCTGTTTTATGAAGTCCTGGTCCATGCCGGTCCCGCTGTCTTTAACTTCCACTACCACCTGATCAGAGGCGGGCACCATGTCGATAATAACATGTCCGTCACTAGCTGTGGCATCCTGGGCATTTTGGAGGATATGGCCAAACACGGTTGCCAGCTGTTCCCTGTCGGCGTAGACAAAAAGATTTTTTGGGGCCGGTTTAAGCACGGGCACAGGTTTTCTTGCGGCATGCGCGGCGGTTATCTCTTCCAGTAGTGACCCCAGATCGATTCGCTGTGAACCGTTACCCCGCATCCCGCTCTTCATCTGTTCCATCAGGTTGGTCATACGCTTGACCGAGTTTCTGACCGTACTGATTACATCATCGACAAACTCGGGCTTGTGTTTGTGTCGCTCGGCATTCGAAACGATCAGTGACTGTTGCGCAAGAATATTCTTCAGGTCATGGACAACGTAGGCAGACAGCCGATTAAATGCCTCGAACTGCCGTGCCTGGGTCAGTGCCTTTTCAGACAGGTGCTGTGCCAGATGGCTGGCCGCCTGTTGGCCCGCCATTTTCAACAGATCCCTGTCTTCCCAGTTGATCGAGCGCTGTGACTGGGAGCGGGAAATAATGATGAACCCAAACACTTGGGTTTTGAAAAGCAGCGGAACAATCAACCAGGCATTTTGAATAGCCGTTAGCCAGACGGGTGGCGTAAATCCTGCGTAAAGGTCGGGATTCCGCCGGTATTCATCCAGATCAACCAGCCACTGATTTTGTTCCAAGAAGGTGCAAAGGGAGTCCTGGCTTGGAGTGACTCCTGAACTCGGCTCGGGCATATTCAGATTGCTGTTGAACTCGTATTGACCGCCCTCACGCCGGATCCAGAGCGAACCTCCTGTACTGTTGACCAACACGGACATGGCTCGAATAATCCTTACCGGGACTTCTTCGTCGCTTTCAGCAAGTGTCTGAGTAAACCGCAACCACTCTTCCCGGTAGTCGTACTTGTAGTTGAAAAAGTGCTTGCTCAGAAAGACCCTGACCTTGGCCCGAATCGCTCCGGAAAACAGGATAATGAGGAGAAGGGCTCCTGTGCCGCTCAGGAAGGCGATCTGCAGAGTCGATCCCCACGATCCCCCGTAAAAGCGGATGTAATAGCCTGCAGAAGCCATGACCAGCAGGTAAATACCGGCCCCCATCAGAGTGATGGATTGAAAAACCACATTTCTGGATATGTAGATATCCAAGGACCACTTCGGATTACGGGCCACCGATATGGCGATCAGCGGGACCATTAAACCGTTTACTATGCCTCTGGCGTTCCACAGGGCTGGATTGAGTTGCTTGAACAGGAGGGCATCCGCAAACATGAAGAAATCGTAAGCGAATATGCAGCCAATGCCGATGCAGAGATGCTTGATCGCCCAGCGTTGCTCGACTGCGGAGTTCCTGAACAGTTGCTCGAGCAACAACAAGGCAATGATGTTAAAAGTGACCCAAATTCCCAGAATGGCGTCGCGACTGATCAGCGCGGTGTTCGATGTGAGTACTGCAGACAGTGGCAGGAGGACCGTAATGATACCGGCAATGATCAGAAAGGCGTAAAACAGATTTATCGGTGTGACACGTAATAGACGGCTAACCTGTTGTTTGCTGTTGGATTGGACACTTTTCAATAAAAAGAGGCACCAGAAGGTGTCTCGCGTCAGTTCCAAAAGCTGCATAATCCCGGGAAGAGTTATTATCGAAAGCGCGGAGAGTGCGGAAACCCCGGCCCAGAGTGCGGAAAAGCTGCTGGCAAGTATCAACAAACGACCGAGCGGCCTGCCGCGCCAGGATGTAATCAACAGGGCAGTCAACGCGGCGTAGGCAGCAAAAGCAAAAAGATAACTGAAAAATCCTATGTTCAATACGGCTCACTCTGGTTATCTGGAGTCGGATTCCATGACGAGTTTAGCTACTGCCCCTGCTTTCGGCAGTAGTGCATGACTAGCTGGATAATACGGTTGCGTCCGACTGCTTTTAAATACCTCGGGCAACAGGTGGTGCGGTCAGGATTCCCCGGGACATGTTACCTTATTATCACTGGCCCCGGGGAGGGTTTAAAAGTACAATCTGCTGAATTATTAACAGCTTGGCTGAAATGCCCCTTGGCTGATTCACAACGCGCCCGAATGTCTTCGATACAATGGGATATGTAGGGTGAGGTAGGTCTGGAAAATGTCTGCGTTTATGCGGGTTCGGGACGAACTTAGGGTTAATCCCCGTACATGGTTGATTACCGGTGTTGCCGGTTTTATTGGTTCAAATCTTCTCGAGGAGTTGTTGCGGCTCGATCAGACGGTGGTCGGGATGGATAACTTTGCCACCGGCCATCGGCATAATCTGGAAAAGGTCCGTGCCCTGGTTGGTGATGCCCAGTGGCAACGGTTTACCTTTCATGAGCTGGATATCAGGAATATCGAGCACTGCAAGGTGGCCGCTCGAGGGGTTGACTACGTGCTGCATCAGGCCGCTCTTGGCAGTGTGCCCCGCTCGATTAATGATCCGTTGACCACCAACGACACCAATAGTACCGGTTTTCTCAATATGCTGGTCGCTGCCAGGGATGCCAAGGTGAAGCGTTTTATCTACGCAGCTTCTTCGTCCACCTATGGTGACCATCCGGGGTTACCGAAACGGGAGGAGTTGATCGGCAAGCCGCTTTCGCCTTATGCCGTGACAAAGTATGTGAATGAGTTATATGCGGATGTGTTTGCGCGAACCTACGGCATCGAGTCAATTGGTCTGCGCTATTTTAACGTCTTTGGCCCGCGCCAGGATCCCAAAGGCGCCTATGCGGCGGTCATTCCACGTTGGATAGAGGAGCTCTACAGAGGCACTGCATGCCGCATTAACGGCGACGGCGAGACTTCCCGGGATTTTTGCTTTATCAGTAACACAGTGCAGATGAATCTGCTGGCTGCGACAACATCCAATCCGGATGCGCTCAACCAGGTTTACAATGTGGCATTCGGTGTTCGTACCACACTCAATCAGCTTTTCAGTGAGATCAGGCTGCGTCTCGCGCAACGCCATGAGCATGTTGCCGGGGTACAACCGGAATATGTCGATTTTCGGGCGGGTGATGTCCGGCATTCCCTGGCGGATATTTCCAAGGCGTCATCGCTGCTTGGCTATGCGCCAACGCACGATCTGCAGCAGGGCCTGGACGTTACAACCCAATGGTTCCTTGATGAGTTCGGGGCGGCGTCCTGAAATAATTGATAAATGTAACTGTTTGACGGGTAGACGAAATTCCCGCCGGTTCCCCTCGCTCTACCGTTGAATTGGAAGTTTTGACCCAGGTTTTTACAATGGCTGGCCCACCGTATGGGCTTCAACGCAAATCAGGAATGATAATGGACAAAATTGCAGTCGTAGGTCTTGGATATGTGGGATTACCATTAGCGGTCGCATTTGGTAAAAAGCGCGATACCATTGGTTATGACCTGGATGAACGAAAGCTGACCAATTATCGGAATGGATCCGACCCGAGTGGTGAAGTTGAGTCGGCGGACCTGGCCATTGCCTCGTACCTCGAATACACCAGTGATCCGTCTCGACTTTCCGAGGCATCGGTAGTTGTAGTGGCGGTGCCGACGCCTATTGATCATGCCAGAAAACCTGATCTGTCTCCCGTAATCGGGGCATGTAGAACACTGGCCGCCAACCTGAAACCGGGCGCCACAGTCGTCTTTGAATCAACGGTTTACCCGGGTTGTACCGAAGAGGTGTGTGTGCCCATTATTGAACAGATTTCGGGTATGCAGTGGGCCGGCCGCGATGGAACCGATCATGGTGATCGCAATAGCGGGTTCTATATCGGCTACTCACCGGAACGGATCAATCCGGGCGATAAGGAGAACCGGCTTGAGACTATTGTTAAGGTCGTGTCCGGGGATACGCCGATGACCTGCGAACGGGTCGCCGAACTCTATGAGAGTGTGGTGACAGCCGGGGTATGCCGCGCCTCCACCATCAAGGTGGCAGAGGCTGCCAAGGTGATAGAGAATACCCAGCGTGATCTGAATATCGCCTTGATGAACGAGTTGGCGATGATTTTTCACAAAATGGACATCGATACTGTTGATGTACTCGAGGCGGCTGGCACCAAATGGAATTTTCTGCCATTTCGTCCGGGATTGGTTGGAGGGCACTGTATCGGTGTGGATCCCTATTACCTGACCTACAAGGCCGAGGCTGTTGGGTATCACCCCCAGGTGATTCTTGCCGGACGTAAGACCAATGATGGCATGGGCAAGTACATTGCTGAACAGACGGTAAAGCGGATGATTCGGGCCGGTCATTCGGTCAATGGTGCCAAGGTGGCTATTCTTGGGCTGACGTTCAAAGAGAACTGCCCGGATCTGAGAAACTCCAGGGTCGTGGATATTATCGATGAGTTGAAGAGTTACAACTGTGATGTACACGTGACGGATCCCATGGCCGACCCTGAAGAGGCAATGCATGAATATGGCGTCCAGCTGAAAAGTTGGGAACAGTTACCCCAGGCCCAGGCCGTTGTGTTGGCAGTGGCGCATAGCCACTATCAGGCGCTCTCGGTTTCCGATTTCGCGGCAATTCTGCAGGATGGTGCGGTAGTGATGGATGTGAAATCCAAGCTTGACAGGGCGGCTTTCTCGCAAGCCGGCATGCAACTCTGGCGACTTTAATATTCTATACAAAGCTCAGCTGGTTTATAGCGTCGCGAATGAACGCGCGGAGTGGTGCAGGGATGCACTGTTTACGGACCTAAGGATGGAGGAGTGGTGCAGTGATGCACCGTTTACGGACCTAAGGATGGAATACACGCAAATAATAATAAAATCAGTTATCTGGTCATTCTGTAACAGAATACGTCTCTAGGAGGCTGTCGAATTTAACGCTATTTGGCTGCAAATCCCTGGATGACGATCAACTCAGCTTATCGATCTCGTTAAATAGGTCCACTATTCGCCTCGCCCGATAAACTGATTTGATTCCTCCTCAGTCATTTTCGCTTCAAACGGATAAACCCGACAGTCTCCTAGCCGAAAACGACCGGTATCCGCCCGGCCAGGGAATGCGGTATTTACGCAATAACAGGATTCGTGTTCATTTGCGTCCATTCACGGCTAATATTTTTCCTGACTATGGCTGAGCGATATAGGTAATCAGGACATTCTATCATCCAAAGAAGGGACGGTTCGCCGGTCCTTCTTTATTACGATATATAAATCAGCTGGTTACATGTCGTAATGGTGAGGGCAACATCTGATCATTGATCATCTGTTGCAACACCAGTTCGATCTCAGTCGGGCCGATGAAATGTTGCTCTTCAGTCATACCAAACAGAAGAATCTGGCTGCAGATCAGGTTGATTAGCCGTGGGATACCGTGGCTGTAGGTAAAAATGACCGGGTAAATATCATCGGCCAGTTGCGGATCGTTATTCCATCCAACCTGGTTTAATCGGTGCCGAATATATTCAGCTGTGCCGCGTTCGTCGAGTGGTTCAAGGCATATCACTGCATTGACCTGAGCATAGAGCCGTTTCAGGTTTTCCGTCAGCAATAACTCATGAAGTCCATCCCGGCCGATGAGAAAAATCTGCAAAAGCGGTTCTGATTTCCAACTCAATCCCGTCAAGAGTTCAATCTTGCGAAGAGATTCAGTCTCCAGATTCTGAGCTTCATCAATAATCAGCAGGGGGCGTCGCCCAAAATTACGCATTCCCGTGAGCCGGATTTCCAGCTCAGCAATGACCTCTGCTTCGTCATTCGTCAGTTTATTAATGCCGAAACTGAAGGCGATCATTCTGATCAAATCGGTTGCTTGAAGCTGGGTAGATACCAGATCAGCGGTGACAACGGGTTCGTTTTTAATGGAGTGAATGAAATCTCTTAATAAGGCCGTTTTTCCGGTTCCGGGTCTGCCAGTGACAAGTACAATTCCCTCACCACGACGTAGCGCATAGAGCATATAGGTCTTTGCGTGGCTGTAGCTGCCATGTCGAAAACAGGGTTTTGTATTTGGGCTTAGCCGAAAAGGGTCCTCTTTCAGATGATAAAATTGTTCGTACATAGCTAAATTTATGGCAGTTACTGCCATCCTTGTTTTTGATACCAGGAGCCGATATTGGACCCCGGAGATCGTGGTTATTCTTCCCTGGGTTATTCTCACGCCACGCTGAATCGCCAGTCTCGGCAACAGAGTGGTCGCTGCCTGATTATTACATGCTTGTTCCCGATATGCAGGCTTTCATTGAGTGACTCTTCTAATTTATAGTTCAGATATCCACTCTGTGTGAATCGCAGAAAGTGACCGGCGGCTATTGTTTCAATATTAAGAGACTTGAAACCCAATCCGTTTCGATATTAACGCTATCCTGTAGTAGAGCGGCCTCCAGGTTTTGGGTGTATCGGGATAGTTGGTATGATAAATGTCATCCTAATGTACTATTGTACATATAATCTGTAACATACTGATTATATGAAACTAGATTTCGCCTTTTCATATATGAATATAGTTCATGTCGCGCTGTTTGTTGGGAGAATAGATCCTTCTGTGATGGCTAGTTAACGGAAGTCCCGGTATCGCCTGAAACAGTTGGAAATTGGCAACCATAGTAATGGCCAGGATAGGGAAATGATAATTGAGCACCTTGGTGGTTGTATTTATCCGGTTCTTGCGCCTGACAAAGGATTGAGCGTGTCTTATGTATGAGTCTTTCTACAACCTGAAAGTCGAGCCGTTTCGACTGAGCCCGGATCATCGGTTCTGTTTCAGCCATAAGAGCTATGCCAAGGCCAAGGCATATATGCAGTATGCCATTCATAGGGCCGAGGGCTTTGTGATGGTTACCGGAAAGCCCGGAACCGGGAAAACCACCCTGGTCAATGATCTGGTTGATGGTTTATCCCAATCCAAGATAGTGGTGGCGACCATCGTCAGCACACAGCTGGAAGCAGATGACCTGTTACGCCTGGTGGCCTGTAACTTCGGACTCGATGTCGATGCACCCAACAAGGCGGTGCTCCTGCAAGGTCTCTCGGTGCGACTGCGACGCTATCATGAAGAGGGAACCAGGGCGCTGTTGATTATCGATGAAGCGCAGGACCTCTCCGCGTCCGCGCTGGAAGAACTAAGACTGCTGACCAACCTCCAACTCAATAATCAACCTCTGCTGCAGATTTTTCTGGTCGGTCAGGAGAATCTGCGCGATCTGGTGCAAAAACCGAGTATGGAGCAGGTTCATCAACGACTGGTGGCGGCCTGCCACCTTGAGGCATTGAGTGAGCCGGATACAAAAGCCTATATCAGGCACCGACTGGATCGGGTGGGCTGGAAAAATGACCCGACAATCGATGAAGGCGTCTATCCGGTTGTGTTTCAGTTTAGTAAAGGCGTGCCAAGAAGAATTAATCTTATATGCAGCCGCTTTTTGCTCCATGGTTGTGTGGAAGAGAAACATCGCATCCGCGCGGCTGATGTACGAACCGTGGTTGAGGAGCTGCGACACGAACAGCTGACGCCGGTTGGCTTCAAGGCAGACTTACCGCCGTTGCTGGATGATGAAGAGTTGGAGTCTGAATTGGAGGCCGCTGCTGAGGTCGACGATAACCAGCGCGCCGAATCCAATATAGGACAGCCCGTTGCTGATACTGGGGTAACGGAGCTGCCTGCTGACGAAAATCCTGCCGCTGGTGCATCGCGTTCACCGGCATCGGCCAGTCTGGCGGGAAACGAAATTGCCGATCTTTGTTCACTTGAAGAACAGGTAAGGCGGGAAGAGAGTCATTCCCCGTTGGACCCCGAAGCCCCCCAACAGGATGTCATCCAGGAGAACTATTTTTCTCTATCGGAAACGGTGGATTTGCCCTCTGAGCCGATACCAATCAATAAACCAACAGAGACACCGGCGGCGGAACACGGTTATGGCGACAGGTTTGCCAGCGCCCAGCGACACAAAGCGTATGCCGGTGCTAGAACCCACTATTACAATGAATATCAGGCGGGAGCCCATCCACAGGGTGTCGTCTCCAGGAAGTGGAGCATGCTGTCCATCGCGCTGCTATTTCTGCTGATCGCGGTTGCGGCATCAATCGCGCTCTATGTATTTAGCCCGAGTCTGCTTCAGGACCGCGTGGTAAATGTTGAGCAACAAGTCGATCGCCAGGTCAGCAGCGTGAGTGAAGAGGCGGCCCCCAGCGATTCCGGGCCGTTACCGGTCGAGGCCGGGCCCGAGAAAAATGGGGAGGATCGTCCAGTTTCCGACCCGGTAAACCAGGATGACGCGGTCCAAAGCTCCACTCCATTACGCAATACCGATCTGGAATCCGGTGTCAGCTCTCCTTTCAGGGACGAAAAAAGTGTAGGGCTATCGAGTGATCAGGGTATTGATGCTCAAAAAAAAATCGCGCCGGAAATTGAATTAAGCCATGTTTCATCTCTTCCTGATAGGACCGAAAGCAGTTATAAAACCGGGGATTCAATAGCGCCGTATCAAGCCCCCGCCCAGGACGATTTACTACACTGGTGGCGCTCGGCACATCAACAGGCGGTGCAGCCGCCATACCAGACCCCCACGCCTGATGACTCGCTACCCCGGAATTCAATAATCCAGGCACTCACAGCTTCTGATAAAATCGTGCTGGCCTCGCAACAGTATCCGATCACACGAACCAATAAACGGAAACCCGAAACGAACGAAAATAATGCTGTTTTGACCCCATTGCCGGCTGGTTTATTACCCGTGAAAACAGCTTCGCCAACCCCTATCAATCCTCCGGTCGATTCACAATCGATAGAGCCGGCCACCAGCCCGTCTCTGGCAAACAACGAGATCAAAGAAGATGTTGCCTCAAGAACGGGTTCTCTGCTGACTGGCCGCGATATTTTGCGCAATTCCAATCCGTTAAGTAAACGTCTGGAAGGCGGAGCGGCCGATGAAGTCCGATATACGGTTGAGCAGGACAGCCAGCCCCTTCTGCGGAAAACAATACTTTTCAACAGCGACAGTACCGCGATCAATGACGAGTATATAGGTTTGCTGTCCGAAGTCGTTGACTGGTTAGAGAGTCATGCAGGGTATTCTGTCCGAATTGTTGGCTATGCAGATAGCAAGGGTGATCCCGAATACAATCAGGTGCTTTCCTTACAACGGGCTAAAGCGGTTGCGGCCTATCTGGAAAATAAAAATATTCCCAACAACCGTCTCCATATCGAGGGGCGGGGCGTCTATCCGGTAATAAACAACCCGTCCAGCGACGGTGCAGATGCACGACAATTGCAGCGACTTGTTGAAATTGTCAGCGGTCCGGCGGGTGATTGACGTATTGTCCATGTATATTTCGGCACATTTTGTTCCAGCTTCATGCTCGCAAAGACGGCGCATCCGAGTGATATGGCATGAATGATACGCTAGTAGAGATTTTGCCGAAATTTCGCCATCTGATTAAAAATTATCAAACCGAGGTGGACGATTTTCTCCGAGAGAGACTTGAGCGTATGTTTTTCGAAGTCGAGCCGGTAATGATCGACTTCGCCAGCAAGGCCGAAACAGACAACGCACAGATTCTTTTTTTCGACTCCATCAGCCATATACAGAGTCTGAGTGATCAGGTTACACAGGCCTATTTTGACACGCTTAATACAGGCTTTACCGCATTCGGTAACAGGCAGTCGATACGCTATCCCAAGCCGATTATTGAGACGGATAACGCTGAACAGATCGACATTGTCGAAAATAGTGACCTTGAAATACATATCGCCATACAGGCGATGATCACCCGCTCGAGAAATAAAAACCATCAGCTACTCTATCAACTCGGCCAGCGGTTGGCGGTTATCCAGCAGGGCAGGAAACTTCGAGACCCGGATATACCCGCGTGTCCTGATCACATCACCACAACGTTCCAGACAGCGTCCGGAAGATTCGAACTTGAGCAGAAACTGCTACTGATACTCTATGTTCTGTTTGAAAACAATATTCTGGGTGACATTGCTACGTTATATGCGCGGATTAACACGATGCTTTCCGATGCCGGTATTTATCCTCATCTGGTTCCTGTGATTTCGCTGAATCAAGGCAAGAGGCAAGACAGTAAGGAACGGGTGCTACCTGAAAGTGAAGTTGATCGGCAGCCGTTGCAGGCGAAGAGTGCACCGCGCTGCAGAACTGAGCCGCTGACCAATGAAGATTTTTCGATCGGTGAAGCGGTATTCAATTCCATCCTTTCGCTGTTGACGGAAAGGCGCCGTACCGATCCCCGATTCAAGGACCATCCGGAATATCGTCCGGATGGCAATCTGGAACAGCTCCGAAGCAAACCCGATCTGGTCACGGCGATCAATCAGCTGGATACGCCAGTCGAATTTGATATGGGGGTTCATGAATCCGAAGCAGCAGATGGACTCACCGCTGACGATAGAAGCGCGGCCGCTGTTGAATACTTGCAACAACGGATCTCCAGCGAACGAGAGAAAATCTATAGCGAGCTGGATACCAATACCATCCCTACTGCCGATCTGGATACCATAGAACTGGTCGGCATGCTGTTTGAACATATTCTTGATGATCAGGACCTCGCTAGCCTGACGAAAACGGTCATCTGTCACTTGCATACGCCTTATCTGAAAGTGGCGATTATCGATCGGGATTTCCTGACCAACCCGGAGCACATCGCCAGGAAACTGCTGAATCTGGTCGTGAATGCCGGCCGCCGCTGGGTCGATGAGAATAATGTCGAAGCAGGTATCTATCACACGCTGCGTGACATGATTCAGAGCATCATGCGTGACTTCAAGGACGACATTTCACTCTTTGACCGTGCTTATGACGAATTTCTCGATCATCTGCAGGCACTGGAACATAAAACAAAAATACTCGAGGAGAGAACCAAAGAGGCGACCAGGGGCAAGGATAGACTGGAGTATGCCAGGCTGCGTGCTGAAGAAATCATGCATCAGCATTGTGCCGGTGTGCGCTTTCATCCGGTGCTCTGGCAATTTCTTTCCGTGGTCTGGAAAAACTATATGACCCTGTTGCTATTGAGAGACCAGCAGATAGAAAAGCATAAAGAGTGGCGGACTGTTCTGATGGTGATCAATAGCGTCATCAAGATCAATAATGGCTACACAGATCCCCTTACAATGGACTGGCTGAGGCATGCCTGGCCACGGTTAAAGCAGAGTATCGAGTCAGGACTGGAGTTTCTGGGTAATACCAATCCATCGGAGTATGTTGCTTTTCAACAGACAATCAATCAATTACAGCAAGCCACTCAATCCGAGCCCATTGAGAAAGTTGTAGTTCAGCCGGCCGCCGTGACTAAACTCCACACCAACAGGGGAACAGTCAAAGCGGTGCGGTCGGATAAGATGTGTGAACTTACCAAAAAAACGCAACAAACCGATATCGGTAGCTGGTTTGAGTTTAATGAACCTGACGGCAAGTTGCAGCGTGTCAAGCTCTCATGGTACAGCCCGGTGACGAATAATCACATGTTTATAGACCGTTTCGGCTACAAAGCGTTTGTCCTACCCACGGAGGTCCTGGTTACCCGGCTGGCCAATGGGACGGCACGCATTATTGAACCAAACCGGTTCCCGTTCGTCGACCAGGCCTTGAAGAAGATCTACAATCTGTTGCGAACCGGATAGTTTAAGACTGATGTATATGGCTGAAAGCGTTGCGGTAATTCTGGAGTGATATTCCGGTTCTACGCTTGAACAACTTCATAAATGAACTGCTGTCTTCATAACCCACACGCTGGGTGACCAGTTCAATCGGCATCCGGCTGGATTCAAGAATTTTCTTCGCGGTCTCGATTCTTAGCGATTGAAGGTAGGCGAGGGGAGTATCACCGGTGGCCTGCTTAAAACGCCGCTTGAAGGTACGGGAAGTCATTCCAAACCGCTCGCCCAACCGATCAATGTTGATCTTCTCCGGCAGGTGATTTTCCATCCATAATTGGGCGGAGAGGATCTCGGCATCGTTATGATACTTCTGTCCCTGACGGGTTGAGAAGGCGGCCTGTGAATACTGTTTTCGTTCTATAACCAGTGCCTTGGCGGTCTGCACCGCGATATCGTGACCGAGGTGCTGTTCAATCAGAAACAGCGACAAATCCAGCCAGGCGCTGCCTCCGCCCGCGCACAACAGATCAATCTCATCGGTGATCAGCTGTTCCGGTTTGAGTATCACCCGTGGGTAACGTGCCCGAAACTGATCCACATAACCCCAATGGGTGGTGGCCAATTTGCCATCCAATAGGCCGGTTTCGGCCAGTAAAAAACTGCCGGTACAGCTACTGACAATCTGGCTGCCGTTGGCATGCATCTCTCGCAGCCAGGCGACCGCGCGGGCATTTTTCTTCAATGTCCGGTCAATATCGGCACCAATGGGCGGGATAAAGATAATATCGCTCTCACTGACTGAAGAGATCGCCACATCCGGCTGCAGCGAGATCCGATTCAAACAGTGAACCGGTTGTTCGTTTTTTGCCGCCAGTTGAACCTGAAAGAGCGGCGTCGAACCGGACTGCTGAATCCTGTTCCAGGTAACGCCGACCAGACTGAAGAGATCCAATACACCGGTAATAACCGAGGAGAAAGCATGATCGAAGCAGAGTAGTGTGATTTTTTTCATCGGGAGAATGTGGATGTCACTTATCACCATAAAATTGTCATAAGTGACAATTGCACAGGCTGGCCGAGGATGCAATTCTTTGCCTTGGCGATTTCTGTTCATACGCAAGGTAACGGGTCACTTCATGAAAGCTGCTTATCCAAATCTGCTCGCACCGCTTGATCTCGGATTCACGGTATTGAAAAACCGTGTGCTGATGGGCTCCATGCACACGGGACTGGAGGATAAAAAAACAGATTTCCCCAAATTAGCCGCCTACTTTGCTGAACGGGCGCGCGGTGGCGTTGGGTTAATGGTGACCGGCGGCTTTGCGCCGACATGGGCCGGTTGGCTGGCGCCTTTCGCCGCCAAACTGACCAGTCGATTCGAAGTTAACCGACACCGGCTGGTTACCGATGCGGTCCATCAGGAAGGCGGTAAGATCTGCCTGCAGATTCTGCATGCAGGGCGCTACGGCTATACACCGATCAGTGTTGCCCCGTCGGCAGTGAAATCACCCATCACCCCATTCAAGCCCCGCGCACTCTCCGCCCGGGGGATACAAAAGCAGCTTGAAGGCTTTGTCCGCTGCGCCCGTCTTGCACAACAAGCCGGTTATGACGGTGTGGAGGTGATGGGTTCCGAGGGGTACTTTTTGAATGAGTTTCTGGTCACCCATACCAATCTTAGATCGGACGACTGGGGTGGGGCATTTGATAACCGCATGCGTCTGCCGGTGGAGGTAGTGAAGCAGATACGCACCGCAGTCGGGCGGGAGTTCATCATCATATTCCGCCTCTCAATGCTGGATCTGATTGAAAAGGGGAGCAGTTGGGAGGAGGTGGTTGACTTCGCCAGGGCGATAGAGGCCGCTGGAGCCACATTGATTAACACCGGTATCGGTTGGCATGAGGCGCGCATACCGACCATTGCCACCATGGTTCCCCGGGCCAGCTTTACCTGGGTGACCGGACGATTGAAGGGTGAGGTGGGGATTCCGTTGATCACCACCAACCGGATCAATACCCCGGAAGTTGCAGAAGCGGTGATCGCACAAGGCGATGCCGATATGGTCTCGATGGCCCGCCCCATGTTGGCCGACCCGGAATTTGTCCGCAAGGCGGCAGAGGGCCGGGCCGATCAGATCAACACCTGTATCGCCTGTAACCAGGCCTGTCTCGATCACGTCTTTTCCCAGCAACGGGCCACCTGCCTGGTGAATCCACGGGCATGTTACGAGACCGAGCTGAACTACCCACCGGCAGAACGGCGCAAGCGCATCGCGGTTGTGGGTGCCGGACCCGCCGGCCTGGCCTGCTCCACCATCGCCGCCGGCCGGGGACATGAAGTGCATCTGTTTGAGGCAGATCCGCTTATTGGCGGACAGTTCAATATGGCCCGGAGAATTCCGGGGAAAGCGGAATTCAATGAGACCCTGCGCTATTTTAATCGCCAGATTGAACTGACCGGCGTGGTGCTGCATGCAGGACAGGAGGTGACGGCGGAGGTATTGATATCAGCAGGTTACGATGAGGTAGTGATTGCAACAGGTGTGCTGCCCAGAACCCCGACAATCACTGGTCTCTCTCACCCCAAGGTGCTCAGCTATATCGATGTATTGCGCGAGCAAAAGCCTGTCGGTGAACGGGTGGCGATTATCGGTGCCGGTGGCATTGGCTTTGATGTGGCCGAGTACCTTTCCCACAATGAACCGGAGACCGGCCCGGCTGAAGGGGTCGATGCCTTTCTTAACGAATGGGGAATAGACAAGAGCCTGACCGCCAGGGGCGGAGTTGCCGGTATGAGGCGAGCATCCATAGCGTCGGGCAGAAAGATATATCTGCTGCAACGCAAGGCAAACAAGCCTGGTGCCGGCCTGGGAAAAACGACGGGCTGGATCCACCGGGCCACTCTGAAGCATCGCCAGGTGGAGATGCTGGCGGGTGTCCGGTATGAGCGGATTGATGATGAAGGGTTGCATGTTGTCATTGATCACAATCCACGACTGCTCGACGTGGATAACGTCGTTACCTGTGCCGGTCAGGAGTCGAGAATATCGCTTTATGATGCGTTGCGGGAACAGGGGATAACCGCGCACCTGATCGGTGGTGCCAAACTGGCGGGCGAGCTGGATGCCAAGCGGGCGATTCGTGATGGGGCCGAGTTGGCCGCCGTATTATAAGCGGGGCATCACGCCTCGAAAGATTTCAGGGCATCAATATCCAGTATGGTAATGGCACCATACTTTACATTGACGATCTTTTCAGATTGCAGGACATGCAGTGCCTGATTGACCCGTTGGCGGGAGATACCGGAGAGATTCCCCAACTCTTCCTGGGATACCTCCAACTTGTAATGGATGCTGGGATACAGTTCATGGTTGAACATGGAAGCGAGCGAACGGGCGACGCGTGCTTCCGGTGACAGGAAACGGTCATACTCCATATAACCAATAAACTGGCCGAGACGCTCATTGAAATGGGTCAGCAGGAAGCGATTGAAGCTGATGCTCTCTTCCAGCAGGGTGAAAAACGTCTCTGCAGGCATGAAGCCTATACGGGATTTTCGCAGTGCAACAATGTCGTATCGCCGGGGTTCGCGCTTCAGCAGCGAGCCCTCGCCAACCCAACTGCCGGAAGGGATCCCGGTGATGAATGATATCTGTTTGCCGGTGTGGGATTCACAGGAAATTTTTGCCAGGCCGTCGATAATGCCGACCCACTCTTCAGCGGCGGAACCTTTCCTACAGATGATGTCTCCCGCGTTGTAGTGCCGCTCATACAGGGTACCCCTGACCAGCTGTTGCTGGGCCGGTGACAGGTCCTCCATCCAGGGGTTTTTAACCAGAAACTGTTCGAGGGTTTCCATAGCTCCAAATGTCATCTGAATGACAGAAAATAGAGAAATGAGTTGCTATGATAGCAGATCACAAGGAATTGAAATATCCAAGCTGAAATTGTGCTTAAAACAAGTATTGCATAATAAAAACAATGAGATAAAAGCTACCGGCCCACCTTGTCCGAAAGTTGCTGTATGTGGATATTGGAACGGGCCGTGATCAAAGGCGAATACTACGGAGCATTGTGACATGTCTGCACATATGAGTTTTTCAGTCGTCAACGGGACCTCTTCATTTATCTCTCCACTCCCCGTTGCACAGAACGATGCGTCCAGCCAAGTGGACGATGCAGTGATCCAGATACCCGATGCTTGCTGGGAGCCGGTTGATTTCCTCGACGGCGATGAGAACGGCATACCCAGCCAACTGTTGGCAACCCTTTACGTCAATTCCTGTCCCATGCATTTTGAGGCTTACCTGGTGGATGAACAGGGTGATATCTGTGATGCCAGGCATCAGCAGGCGATCAATCTGGTCAAGGCGGCGCTGCGGGATGATGAACCCTGGAAGAGCTTCAGCTATGGAGGTCATGACTATGTGATGATCGCCATCCCGTTTGGCATAAGTCGCTGAAGGGCACCCGGGGAGTAGGGCGGAGTCAAGGTTCCTTGACTCCGCCCCCTTACGATCAATCCCCCCAGTTTTCGATCACCTCGACAAAGCACTCCATAAAGCGATTGGCCTGGTAGGCATCCAGAGCCCGGTGGTCAATGGTCAGGGTGACATAGGCCATGGGCCGAATCTGTATGGAGTCCCCACCTTCCATTTCACGGACGATGACCCGCTTTTCCATCTTGCCAATGCCCAGAATAGCGGTCTGGGGCTGATTGATAATGATCGGTGTCGCCAGTAGGCTGCCGCTGACGCCATGGTTGGAGATGGTGAATGTGCCGCCCTGGATATCATTAGGCGTCAAGGTGCCGCTTCGGGCGCCGTCAGTAAGGCGCTGCAGCTCAGTAGCGATACCCAGCAGATTCCGCGTCTGCGCCTGGTGCAACACCGGCACGATCAACCCCTGATCATCCAATGCCGTGCCGATGCCGATATTCATATCAGTCATCAGTTCCAGGCTGTCCGCATGAAAACGACTGTTGACACGAGGGACCTTTGCCAGGGCCTTGACGGTGGCCTGGACAAAGTAGGCGCTAAAGGTCAGTTTTATGCCCTGTTGAGCGAAGCTCGCTTTATGCGCCTGCCGATGCCGCACAATGGCACTCAGGTCAGCCTCGAAGAGCGTGGTCACATGGGGCGAGGTGTGCAGCAGGCTTTGGGTCATATGCTCGGCGATGCGCCGGCGCATCACATCATGGGGGAGGTGCGTGGAAGCCCCGGCGTTGTACGCTGGTTTCGGGCTATCCACCCGGCTGACTGGTGAGCGCTCTTCCGACGCCTGATCCTGCTTCAGGTAGGCAAGGATATCTTGCTTGGTTACGCGGCCGCGCCGGCCGGTACCGGTGATCAGCCGAAGGTCCAGCCGGTGTGTCTTTACCAGTCGTCGGACAGCCGGACTCAGCAGCACCTTGTCGGTTTCGTCAGCGGGGGCGGTGTGGGTTGTTTCAGGCCTATGCGTTTCCGGCGGGGTTGCCGGTGGCTTGGTACTCGCCTTTGCGCCAACCTCGATCCGGCCCAACAGGGTGCCCGGTGCCACATCCTCCCCCGGTTTTTTTAACACTTCTTTCAATATGCCGCTCGCGGGAGCGGCGACTTCCACCATCACCTTGTCGGTCTCCAGGTCAACCAGGGGCATATTTGCGCTGACCTGCTCACCGGGGGCTTTCAGCCAGTTGGCCAGGATATGACTGGTGCCCTGCTGCTCGCCCTGCGGTACGATGATATCAACCAGTTGTGCCATGATTTATACTCCCAGCAGCGCTTCAATGGCCGCTGAGATCTTCTGCTCATCGGGCAAAACGCTGTTCAACAGGAGTGGGCTGTGGGGGCTCGGGATATCCGGCATGGCCAGACGTTTAATCGGGGCATCCAGTTCGAAGAACACCTCGTCTGTCAAGGTGGCGGCGATCTCGGCACCAAAGCCGGCCGTCAGATTATCTTCATGAACCAGCAGACAGCGGCCGGTTTTCGTGACCGAACGGATAACCGTCTCCCTGTCCCAGGGCACGATGGTGCGCAGGTCGATCACTTCGACCTGGTTATCGAAACGTAGTGCAGCCGACTCGCAGCGCGGCACCATGGCGCCCCAGGAGACCAGCGTCAACGCATTACCGGTCTTGAGGGTACGCGCCTGGCCAAGGGGTAGCACAAAACTGTCCCCGGGATAGGGGCGGCGCGCCCAGGCATCGTCCAGCATGGCGCGGTGTTCAAAGAAAATAGTGGGGTTGTTACTGCGCAAGGCCGAGCGCAAGAGTCCGACGGCATCTTCGGCATTCGAGGGCATCGCCACCTGCCAGCCGATGGCGTGCGCCCATTTGACTTCCTGGCACTGGCTGTGCCAGGGGTCACCACACTTAAAAAAACCCCCGGCAATGCGCACCACCATGGGAGCGGCGAAGCGGTTTTTGGTGCGCCAGCGCATGGTCCCGGTGTCGTTCAACTGCTCTTCAGCCGGGTCGGCATATTTCCTGAACTGGATCTCCGGCACCGGCAGCAGCCCCGCCTGCGCCATACCGATGGAACGGCCGATAATGCCCTCTTCAGAAAGGCTGGTATCAAACACCCGTTCCTCACCGTATTTTTCCACAAGACCCATGGTCACGGCATGTACGCCACCCTTGGCGGCCACATCCTCGCCAAACAGCAACAGGCGGTTATTGGTGCTTAATTCATAATCCAGGGTACGGCGGATGGCACTGACCATATTGATCCGTGTCGGTTCCGGGTCGGCCGTGGTGGTCCCCGCCGGAAAACTGAAACCGTAAGGTGTCACACCGCCCTGACACTGCAAGTCCGGCCTACCGTCCGCACGAGTTTCACAGAAGACATGCCGCAGGATGTCATGGGCCTCGGGGGCGGGGCGGTTGTGCGCCTGCTCGAGAGCCTGGACAACATCTGCTTCTGCTTGTGTTTCCAGCGCTGACCACTCGGTCTCACTCAGTAGCCGGTTCAGCAGATAGGATTTCAGCTTCGGCAACGGATCACGGGCCTGTTCATCACTAATCTGCTCGGTGCTCTTATAGGCCTGGGTGTCCTGTGCGGAGTGTCCCGACAGGCGGGGGACCTGCAGGCGCAACAGCACAGGGCCGTTATCTTTTCGCAGATAGTCGACGGACGCCTTTATCAGGCGGCTGGCGACAGCGGGATCGGTGCCATCCCCGTCCTGGACCTTCAGATTGTTGAAGGCCGCCAGATTGGCGGCGATATTGCGCCCCGGTGTCTGTTTGTCCGAAGTCACCGAGATGCCGTAACCGTTATCCTCCACATAAAACAACATGGGGAGTTTCAGGGTGGTGGCAATATTCAGGGCAGACCAGAATCCATTGGTGGCTGTGGATGCCTCACCGCCGTGGGCGACCGCAATCGACCCCCGGTAGCTCTCATCCGCCAGTACCCGTTGATAGTAGTGGATTGACTGGGCCCATCCGGCCACCGGGGTGTATTGCGCACCGACACCACCGCTCATGGGCAGACCGCAGGGGCCGTGCAGATTCGGCAGATTGTGTACCACCCCGATATCTCTCCCGTCACTGTAGCCACCGGCACGCATCAGCGGACCGGCCATGGCATCTTCCAGTGACAGCCCCAACGAGAGCATCAGTGGGCGGGAACGGTAATAGCCGGCCACCGCATCATGTTTGCCGGTCAGCATGGAGCCCAGAATGATCTGCGCCAGGTCATGCCCCCGGGCGGAGAACTGATACAGGACTTCTTTTTGGGGAACCAGTTGCTTCTCTTCTATTCTGTCCATCGCCCTGGAGATGAACAACAGGTAGGCAATGCTTTTCCAGTCGAAGTCGTCGTCAACAAAAGGCAGTGTACTGTCTGCGACAGGTTCAATTTTTCGTTTCGCTCGCATGGTTTCACATCCAGAATATCCTGTAGTAACCAAATACGCTGAGCAATATACAGGCAGTGCAGCGTCGTTGATTACAGTGTAGATCCAGGGGCATGGAATGTCCTTGCGAGTTACTCAGTTATTTGTCCTGTGAAAGAATATTATTCTAATAACATGGATTATTCTGATAATTCATTGCGTTTTGCGGCTTAATAATGGCGGTTTTTTCTGTGTGGCTGAGATGAAAAAAATCGTTGATTTCTTTTGGATTACTGCCGTTGTCCATGGCTTTTTGTATAGATGAGAGTTGATTCAAAAAACTGTGCTTATACCGCGGTTGGTTTGTATGCTATGTGCTTGATAAGGTGGATAATCACATTTCCATTTAGTGGAATTCGATATCCCGGTCGCTGAGGGAGGACGATATGATCTGTATCAACTGCGGCAGAACCCATCGCTACATTACCTCTTCGATTGATCAGGGGATGCATTGGCTGCGCCAGGATGAAGCCACTCGACTCGGTATCTGCTCTTTCTGTCCCGATTCCGTTGCCGCCTGGGATCAAGGCGCGCGGGATGTCCGTGATCTGGCGGCTGCCAAGTTAATATCCGAACGTGAAACCGATCTGCCGGGCTGGTTGATCAAGCATGCAAGATTGCCTTCGCTGCCACATGTGCTGATAGAGATCTATAAAGAGCTGGAATCGGAAACCGCCGGCATCGAGCGCATGATACAACTGCTTGAAACCGACCCCGGTTTGACGGCACGCACACTCCAGATTGGAAACTCCGCCTATTACGGGGCGGCGAAGCAAGTTACCCGGGTGGAAGATGCGATCCTGCGTGTTGGCCCTTTTGACCTCTGGGCCTTGCTGATCTCGACCGAAGTCAAGAGCCTGTTTTTCGGTATTCGTCCGGATCTGATGGACATGAATAGTTTCTGGCGTCACTCCCTGTTTACCGCCTGTGCCTGCCGAGTCATTGCGGAGCAACAACACGTGGGATCGGCGGGGGATCTGTTTGTTGCCGGATTGATCCATGATATTGGCAAGCTGCTGTTTCTGCATATGATCCCGATAGAGTATGCGGATGTGGTCAATCGTCATGTTGGTGGTGACGAAGGCGCGGAACTGGAGATGGAGCTGTTGGGCATTGATCATGCGCAATTGGGTGCGCGGCTTTTTGAGAATTGGCAGTTGCCGGCGATACTCATTGAACTGACCGCCGGTCACCACACAATCTCATCGCCATCGGAACAGGTGGGGCTGCTGCGCCGGGCTGACACGTTGGCGCATGAATACCTTGACCACAAAACTATCGATACGGAATCGCAGTCGCCAACAGAACCGGCCATGCAGCCAATAATCGCGCTGTTTCAACAGCTGACGGAACTGGTGCTTTGACAATGACCGACCATCGTTACAAACAGGTCCCTCTGGCATTTATTGAACTGCCCCCGGATGAAATGCGGCAGCGTGCAGAAGGGTTTTTCGAGCTCATGAAACGTCGCCGCAGTGTCAGGGCATTCTCGGATCGCCCGGTGGATCGACAGGTGATTGAGCAGTGTCTCCTGACTGCCGGACGGGCGCCCAGCGGAGCCAATCAGCAACCCTGGAAATTTGTGGTGGTAAGCAACCCGGAGCTGAAACGCACTATCCGTTTGGCGGCCGAGGCGGAGGAATACGAGTTTTATTCTGGAGGCGCCTCAGAGGAGTGGATTGATGCACTGAAACCATTGGCGACCAATGCCGAAAAACCTTTTCTTGAATATGCCCCATACCTGATTGTAATTTTCAGCGAAAACTACGGGGTGGATGAAGCGGGCAAAAAGGTCAAGCACTACTATGTACGGGATTCAGTCGGTATCGCTACCGGTATGCTGATCACCGCTATTCATAACGCCGGCCTGGCTAGCCTCACCCATACCCCGAGCCCGATGCGTTTTCTCAATCGGATACTCGACCGACCGAAAAACGAGACCCCTACCATGATTCTGGTGGTCGGTTATCCGGAGGAGGGCACCCGGGTGCCGGATATCGAGAAAAAATCGCTGGATCAGATCGCTGTTTTCAAGTGATCGACAGCGCGGCGGTTGCGCAAGCAACGCCACATCGACCACCCTCAGAATGTCTCTTCCTTTCGCATCAGTGCCGGCTTCAGGTCTGGAGCTGGAATTGGTTTCTGCTCGACACTGCAAATCGGTACCACCCCGGCCCAGACATCCAGTTGCATATCCTTGGGGCTATCTACGGGTGGACCGGTTCTGATCTTTGCCGACGCCTGCTCAATGTCAAACCGTACCACACTGGTTACCATTGCCTCCTGATCAGTTGCGGCTCGTGCCAGCGCTGTTCTGCCGGGAGCCAGATGCTCCGTCAGTGCAACCAGCGCGGCATGTTTCTCCTCCAGGGAATCGATCGCTCTGGCCTTACCAAACGCCACAACCGAGCGAAAATTCAGTGAATGATGAAACGTGGAACGAGCCAGCACCAGACCGTCCAGGTGGGTCACGGTGACGCAGACCGGAATGCCGCTGGTGATCCGGCCGAGCAGGCGTGAGCTGGGTGCCCCGTGCAGGATCAGTGCATTATCCTGGCGGGCATAAGCCATGGGTATCACAAATGGCTGAGTGTCCAGGGTGAACCCTACATGACAGATTTTTCCCTGGTCCAGAATGGCATGGATGGTCTCCTGATCGTAGTGTCCACGCTCCCTGTGGCATTGTATCCGGTGCCGTTCGACAGTTTGTTTACTCATTGATTCGGACTCCATGCCGGGTTGATATGGCGTATGATTCACAATTAATGGACCTAATAAAAGAGCCAATATTTAATATTTGAATAGAGCCAATTAGTGGGGTGGGAGGCATGTTACTGACACTGGATGGTGAGGGTGCGATCTATATGCAGATCTATCGTTCATTAAAAAAGCAGATCCTCGCGGGTCATGTGAAGGAGGGCCAGAAGCTGCCTGCATCGCGCGTACTGGCTCAGCATCTGGGTGTTTCCAGAAATGTCGTTCTGCTCGCATATGATCAGTTGAAATCCGAAGGCTTTGTCATTGGCCAGGTAGGTGCCGGCACACGGGTCGCCGAACACCTCTCAACGACCGATATGCAGACAGATGTTCCATCCAACAAACCCCGTTCTGGCACCGTTTCAGATTTCAAGCTGACCCACCAGGCCAGCCTCGCATTGGCACACTGGCAGGCGCGCTCACGGCCCTGGAGCACCGCTGGCACGCCCTTGATCCATGACTTTCGCTACGGGGATATAGAGGTGGATTCACGCTCCGAGTGTATTTGGCGTCGACTAAGCGGCCGGTTATTTACAGACAGTGTGTATCAATATGGCCATCCCCAGGGGGATCGTACGTTGCGGGAAATTATTGCGGGTTATGTGAAGACAGGTCGTGGTTGTAACTGCAGTCCGGAGCAGGTGTGTATCGTCAACGGCTCTCAGCAGGCGCTGGATCTCATTGCCCGGTTGTTCATCTCGCCCGGCAGTCGGGTGATGCTGGAAGAGCCCGGTTACCTGGGAGCAAGGGCGCTGTTTCAGGCCGCGGGCGCGGAAGTAATACCCGTACCGGTGGACTCGGAGGGAATCGAGGTCAGCCGGTTGACCGATGTGGGGATTGGGAACGGGGTGATCTATGTGACACCCTCGCATCAGTTTCCGACCGGTTCGATCCTATCCCTTTCCCGACGGTTGGCGTTGCTGGAATGGGCGGAGCGGCATGACAGTTTTATTGTGGAAGATGACTATGACGGTGAATTTCGCTATCAAGGTCGCCCGATACCCGCATTGCAGGGATTGGATTCCTCGGGGCGTACGATATATGTGGGTACTTTTTCCAAGGTGCTGTTTCCCGCACTGCGTATTGGATACGTCATCTTGCCGGAGAATCTGGTTGAGCCCTTTGTCGGTCTGCGCTGGCTCAGTGACCGTCATTCGGTTACGCACCAGCAGCGGGTGCTGGCCGCATTTATCAGCGACGGGCATTATGAGCGTCACTTGCGGCGTATGCGCAAACGCTACGAGGCCAGGCGCGCGACACTGATTACTGCCCTGACCGATGCATTTGGTGATGCGATAGAACTGCACGGCACCAATGCCGGGTTACACCTGCTGGTCTGGTTCAGGGATGTTTCGCTGTTGCCGCTCGAGTCGTTGCTGATCGAATCGGCCCGGACCGCCGGGGTGGGTGTCTATCCGGTTTCACCGCTTTATCAGACACCGCCCGAACGTCTGGGCCTGCTGTTTGGTTATGGTGGAATCAGTGTGGAACGGATAGCGCCGGGTATTGCGCGGTTACGACAGGTTCTTGCACAGCTTAAGTAAACGGCGGCATACGTTATAAAAATGCTATGGTGTCCGCATAAAAGATCCGATAGGGGAATCGTGATGTCGTCAAATCTGCTATTAATCTCAACCGTGGCGGTGATTGGCGGCATTGCCGTCGCGCTGCAGGCCCAGTTGATGGCACTGCTCGATCGGGGGATGGGGACTCTGGAGAGTGTCTTTATCACCTATGGTGGCGGCGGTCTGCTGGTGGGCCTGCTAATGTTGTTGTTGCGTGGCGGCAACTTGTCGATATGGCATACGTTGCCCTGGTATGCCTTCCTCTCCGGGGCGGCCGGTCTGGTCATTGTCGCCTCCATCGGTTTCAGTGTTCCCCGGCTCGGACTGGTGTCCGCTTTCACCCTGATTGTCGCCGCGCAATTCATTGTCGGGGCGCTGCTGGATCATTTCGGTTTTCTCGGTGCCGAGGTGCGAGAGCTCAATCCTCAGAAGATTGCCGGCATGCTGATACTGCTGCTGGGGGTCTGGCTGACGGTACGCAGTTAAACCAAGGGATGAAAAGAATGTCCGTGTGGTCGGGTCTGTATATCTGAACGGGTACCATTGTGCAATCGGGTTCTGCCTGGATTGCTGAAGCCCGATGCAATTCGACTACTGCAGCCAGGGAGCACTTTTCATGTCCCCACTCTCAGCGAATTTTCTGAGTCTGAGCCTGATGATTTCTCTGATACTGCCTGCCACCGCGGCGGCAGTACGTATTGGTGACTTTGAACTGTCTCCCGAGCAGGCCTCCATCCCACTGCAGGAGATCCACTCAGGTGGCCCGGCTAAAGACGGTATCCCGGCGATTGACAATCCACGGTTCGTTCAATCCGGGGCGGTCGTTACGCTTAAGCCGGAATCGCGGATTCTCGGGTTGAACCGGAACGACATTGCAAAGGCTTATCCGATCGAGATCATGAACTGGCATGAAATCGTCAATGACCGGTACGGCGAGGAACCTGTGGTGATTACCTATTGTCCGCTGTGTGGCAGCGGCGTGGCGTTTTCTGCGCGTGTCTCCGGTGAGGTGTTGCAATTCGGTGTATCGGGTCTGCTCTATAACAGTGACGTGCTGCTCTATGACCGAAAGACCGAATCGCTCTGGTCACAGCTGTTGGCCCGTGCGGTCACCGGCGAGATGAACGGCACCCGGCTGAAGGTATTGCCACTGGTGGTCACGACCTGGTCAGAGTGGCGGGCGCAGCACCCGAAGACACGGGTGTTGTCGCGGGAGACAGGGTACAATCGGAACTATGATCGGGACCCCTATGCCGGCTATGAAACCAGCAAGGGGATCTATTTTCCAGTCAAAAAACAGGATCCGCGCTATCATCCGAAAGAGCAGGTGCTCGGGCTGGAGATCGACGGACAGTTCAAGGCCTACCCGGTTGCTGAACTGAGTCGCACGGAGGGCGAGATTCAGGATCGGTTTGCCGGCCGCTCCTTTACCATTCGTTTCAATCCCGCCAGCCAGAGCGCCCGGTTTTTTGATCCACAGGGCAAGGAGATACCCGTCATACGCTCCTACTGGTTTGCCTGGTATGCGTTTCATCCGGACACGGCGGTATTTCGTCCCTGATCGGGCCGCGTGGGGTCAGCGGTACTGGTCGACTCCGGTATCCTGCAGTCGGTCATAATAACGTGCCCGGTAGAGATGGCGCACACCCTGCGCGTCGTCCTGAAACGCCGTTCTATCGTGCAGGATGTTGTTGCTGATCAGGCCCATTCCCGGTTCCAGCCGGCCACGGAAGATGTAGGGCGAGCCACTGTTGAGAATGTCGCTCAGGGCATCCAGTGCCCGACGGGTAAGCGGGTCTTCGGACCAGATGACGTGGCGGGTTCGGATGGTATAGCGCATGTGCAGGTTGCCACAGGGCATGATGGAAAAAACCGGGCCGATCTCCTCCTGTCGAGCCACTTCACCCATGTTCATGCGCGGCGGTATGGTCATCACTTCCGGTCCCATGAGTGCCGTAATGTAGTCCGGGTTCATGTCCCGCAGCAGGATGTAGGCCATTTCATGGTCCAGCAGGGCATTCTCCCCGCCGCTGCCTGCGCTCTGAACGCAGTGCAGGATCAGCGAGTGGATCTGCTCTTCCGGCCGGTTGTAATAGCCATCCGTGTGCCACTTGATGGGGCGATTGGAGTAGGGGATATACTGCTGCCTTACCCCATCTGCGGCAACTTTCAGTGAGGTCAGCCCGGTGTCATCTGAAAGCCAGTTGTGGTTCAGGCGCCGGGCACCGAACTGTCGTCCCAGCGAGAGCGGGATATCCGGGTCCGGATCACTCCCGGTGTCGCTGATGTAGATGGCCATGTTGGCCTTCTGCACCCGTTGCCGGATGGCGCCGGACTCTTCATCGCTCAGGCTGCGGGGGTCCCTGACCGGTACCAGCAGTTGCTCTATGGAAGTGGGGTAGCCGGCCAGCTTACTGGTCCGCCAGATCTGATAAAAACCATCATCATCCAGGCTGAAAGGGGTTTTGATCACATTTTCGGAAACGGCTGTATGGGGCATCTGCGAACTACCGGTCAGGAAATATTCAGTAAATATTAGCAATTACTAACAGACACTGCTAGCAGACCAATATTCACCAGCCATCACCGTGTTGGCTGAATCGATGTTTGTCGTTCCAATTCAGTTAGATATGAAGGGTTGTTGCTAACCTTCCTGATCCAGCAACGGGAACAGAGCATCAATTTTTGCCGCGCAAATAAAATCATTTTCTGAGAGGTTACCGATTGCATGGGTACTGTATTGCACCTTGCAACGGTTATAACTTACCTCCAGGTCCGGGTGATGATCCTCTCCGTTCGCTATCCAGGCCACCGCATTGACAAATGCGATGGTCTGGTAAAAATTCCTGAAGCGAAACTCGCGGGTAATGGCCTGGGTAGCGCCGACCAGTTGCCATTCTGCTGACAGGCTTGCCAACAATGCTCGGCATTGTGCCTCTGACAGGGGCGGCGTCTGTGGATTGCACGCTTTGCAGTGCCTTGTCTGCAGCGAGGCAGACTTTGCTTCCGCATGTGGCATGGCTGCACCTCAAGTTACCGTGGTCGTCGATGGGGTTTACCGCATTACCAGTATGGTACAACTCGAACGACTCTGCCCGGGGCCATGGGTGATGTGGTTACGGTTGAAACAATAAGCGGTTGCATGGAATGTGTTAAATAGGTTAGAAACAGCTATGGAGCTCGATAAACTGGATAAAAAGATCCTCGCTCTCCTGCAACAAGACTCCTGTCTGACCAATAACGAACTGGCGGAAAAGGTGGGCCTATCACCGTCTCCCTGCTGGCGACGGGTAAAGCGACTGGAGGAGGAGGGGGTCATCACTTCCCGGGTTACGCTGGTGGCGCCGGCAGCGGTTGGTCTGCATGTGTTCGCCTATGCCCTGATCTCGCTGGAGAGTCATCATCCGGAAACGTTACAGGCGTTTGATCGGTTTGTGCAACAGACTCCCCAGGTACTGGAGTGCTGTTCCATGAGTGGCAGTTACGATTATCTGGTAAAAATAGTCAGTCACAGCATGGACGACTATGAGTTGCTGCTGAGTGGGCAGTTGCTGAAGTTGAAAGGGGTTCGCTCGGTGAATACCAGCTTTGTGCTGAATCGGAAGAAGTCAACCACTGCGCTGCCGCTCGACTATATATGAGCAAGCCTGCCTAATGGTGGGTCATGCTGATGGCGGGATTTTCGATGACCGGATGCAGCGGTTTGGGATAATTGCGGGTGATGCGCTTAACGTAGTTTCGGGTCTCTGGATAGGGCGGGATCCCGCGATAACTCTCCACAGCATTTTCGCCCGCATTATAGGCGGCCAGCACCAGTTCCACATCCCCATGAAAACGCTGCATCAACCACCGCAGATAGGCCATGCCGCCGTGCATATTCTGTGAAGGGTCCCAGGTGTCCATGACACCAAAGCGGCTGGCGGTGGCCGGAATCAGCTGCATCAAGCCCCGGGCATCCTTTGATGAGTGGGCTCGCGGGTTAAAATTGGACTCCGCCCAGATCACGGCAAGCACCAAGCCGGGCTCCAGTCCGTAGGCGGGGGCCCAGACCCTGACCCAGTGTTCAATTTGTTGACGATTCGGTTTTTTCTGCTTCTCCAGGGTACTGCATCGGGGGTCCTGACGGGGCTCCACCGCCGCCAGAACCGCCAGCATTCTCGTGGCAGCAGGATCTCCGGCAGCGGCGGCTTTTTTAAACCACCCGGCAGCAATTGCCGGATCCTGTGCAACGCCGCGACTGTTGAAATAGATCCAGCCCAGGGCGTAGTAGGCCTCGGCGTCCCCCTGATCCGCTGCCATACAATAGAGCCGATAGGCTTGTTGGTAGTCCTGTGTTACCCCCCGGCCATGCTCATACCGCACCGCCAGTTCACGCAGGCTATCCGCCTGTTGCGAAATCTCCGCAGAACAGAACACGGGTGTCAGCAGAAGAAATAGCAGCGATGGATATAATCTGTAACGCATGGCGGATTCACCGGCGTGATGACACCCACTGCTTTACGCAAAAATTATTCCATGACAATTAATCGTTATTAATATCAATTTGTTATGAATTTCTTGCAAAGTCATAACCGGCGTAGTGTAAAATTGATTGACAATACTCGCCGGCTATTCGTGCACCACCAGCACATCGGCGTGTGTGGTTTCAATCACACGCTTTGCGGTGGTACCCAGCAGGACGCAGAGCCCATGGAATTTATGTGATCCGATGACAATCAGGTCAGATTGCTGTTGTGCTGAATAGGCAGACACTGCCTGATCGACAGACCCCGAGGTAACCACCACCTCTTTCTCCACTGTCAGCCCTTCGATGACTGATGTAAACGCCTCCAGTCCGCGCAACCGAAGATTTTTTACCGTACTCTCTTCTTCCTGGCCGTCCGCAAAATTCTCCACCACATTCAGCAGGGTCAGACGGGCGCTGTATCGTTTGGCCATACGTACCGCCTTATAGATGGTCATCAATCCCTGATCATTGAGGTCGGCGGCGACCACGATATGGCGGTAATCGAACACTTTTTCATCATCTGTGCCGGTTTTGCTGTGAACCACCAGTGCGTCACATTCTCCATGATCGCAGGCGGTTTCACTGCTTTCCTGAAGCAGTGGCTGCAGTTGACTGCAGAGGTCGTTGTCCAGGACGATTAGGTCGCCACTCACCACATCCGCCAACTGGACAACCTCCAGCAGACTGCCTTTAGCACTCTTTTTCTGCACGATTTCAGGATGACCGGCAACCAGCTCGTTCAGCCGTACGCTATCCGCCTCAGCGCCTTTGTGGGCGCCTTGGGATGCCGGTACAATATGTGCCAACGTCACCTGACTGTGCAGTTTGGCCGCCACATTCGCTGCCCGGATGGCGGCTGGTTGCCGGGTTTCTGAGGATGAAAAAAGTGCGACAATACTGTGGTAGCCAACGGATTGCTTCGTTGTCATGGGCGGTTACCTGATAGCTGAAAGAATCTCTAGCATAAGTGTGAAGCTTTGCTGATTACAACTGCGTTGAGGTTGGCTGCGAATTTAATACCGCCTCAAGCAGGTGCGTTACACCGGGATAGTCGGCTTGGGTCAATTGATACTTTCGTCCGCAACTGCCCCAGGATTCTCCGGCCTCAATGGCACATTTCAGATCGTCAGGCCGGTCAATGATCAGACCACCGGTTGAGTGGATGCCCAGGGCGAACAACAGATCGGGGAGCCCGCTGGCACTCGGGCCAATCAGGTTTATCTTTGCCGGATTCCCGGCGGCCTGGATAATCGATTCAATGGAGTTGTTAATCAGGGTCGAGGCGGTACACAAGATATAGTCACAATTGACCAGTGCCTCCGGTGAGGTAAAAACCGCCAATCCCAGTTCTGCCGGTACCCGTTCAGGCTGTTGCTCTATAACGGTGATCTTTCTTCCCTCGGCAAGATAGCGTTCGATCAACGGCCCGAAAAAGCCCACCATACCAATATGGGCTTCGGGCGGCTCACTGTCGATCCGCTTGCCGACGGCGGAGGGGTCGAAACCGGCCCGCTTCATCAGATGTTGACTGAGCGCATTGAACGCGCCCAACGCCAGTGCGCTGCGTGGAATGTCCAGGCCATCAAGATAACCGGCGATGGTGGCGGGCGATTGCCCGATAGTCTGATAAGCGGTTGCTTCAACCCATTCCCGGGTTTTCCCCAGGCAAGTATAGAACGGACCGGTACTGCCATCACTTAACACAACAAAACCAAAGTTATCCTTTATGTCCAGGGATATCTCATCCTTGGGAAGTAAAATTTGCGCAACCGCTGGAAGAGGAATGGCGTTGTCGATTTGTGAAATCAATTCACGATAGCGGGTGAGATAGGACATAGTGCGGTGGCCTGTTATTGATTCGCTTGACTATGGAAAGTGCGGACGATTTGTCAATGGCACTTTACCATAACGCAAAAGGCGAGGCTGAAGCAGTAACATGCCTGATTCTGATTGCTCCAGGGAATGACGGGCGCTACCATGATTCCGCCAAAATCGGCCGGCCGTACTACTCATCGTCGCCCATGAATAATGCTATTTCAAACCTTTTCCCACAACCTGTCTGGAAACATTTTGACCAGCTCACCCGGATACCCAGACCCTCGCACCATGAGGCGGCGGTACAAGCCTACGTTATGCAGGTGGGCGAGCGTCTCGGGCTGCAGACCATCAGGGATCAGGCCAACAATATTCTGATCAGAAAGGCGGCCTCTCCCGGCATGGAGTCTGCGCCTGGCGTGGTACTTCAGGGACATCTCGACATGGTCCCGCAGGCGAATGCCGATACTCGGCACGATTTTACCAAAGACCCTATCCAGGTACGGATTGAACAAGACTGGATAACGGCGACCGGCACCACCCTGGGGGCCGATAATGGCATCGGTGTGGCGGCGGCCCTGGCAGTGCTGGAGTCCCGACAACTCAAGCATGGTCCCATAGAGGCGTTGTTCACCAGTAACGAAGAAGACGGCATGACCGGCGCCTTCGGTATCAGGCCGAATTGGTTGCAGGGGAAACTGTTGCTGAATATGGATTCTGAAGACGAAGGTGTCCTCTGTATCGGCTGTGCCGGTGGCGCCAATGCCAGTACCAGTCTGGAGTATACAGCTGAGAGTATTGAACCCGGCTGGATCGGCTACCACCTCTCGATCAAAGGGCTCAAAGGAGGCCACTCCGGGGTGGATATTCATCGCGGCAGGGGGAACGCCAACAAGCTCCTGTGCCGGTTATTGTCGGTTGCCCAATCGGTCTGCAATGCCCGGATCAGTGCGTTTGCCGGTGGCAATATGCGCAACGCCATCCCGCGTGAGGCAAGCGGCATATTCCATGTGCCGGCATCCCGGACAGCAGAGCTGAAGACACAGATTGAAATTCATTCGCAGGCCATGAAGTCGGAATTGGCAGCGGTCGAGCCGGATCTCTCGATAGCTATTCAACCGGAGAGCGGGGCGGAACATTGGCTGCCAATAAACATTCAGCAGGGATTGCTGGATGCCCTTATGGTCTGTCCCCACGGGGTAATTCGGATGAGCGATAGCATGCCTGGATTGGTGGAGAGTTCAACCAATCTTGCCATTGTGAATGCGGTGGACGGCCGCATCGAGATTAAAAGCCTGATTCGCAGTTCGGTGGACTCCGCTCGCGACGAGCTCTGCGCAGTGCACCAGTCACTGTTCAGACTGATCGGTGCGAAAACCGTGATTGATGGTGAGTATCCCGGCTGGAAACCTGATCTGGATTCACCGCTGTTGCAGACCATGCGTCACGTCTACCAGGATATTTTTGACAATCAAGTCGAGATCGGGGCAATCCATGCCGGCCTGGAGTGCGGCATTATCGGGGGGAAGTACCCGGGGCTCGATATGATCTCGTTTGGGCCTACCATCCGCTATCCGCACTCGCCGGATGAATGCATGCACATTCCCTCGGTGCCGCGCTTCTGGGATCTGCTGGTCGCGACACTGGCGCGGCTGCAGTGATTCAGATCACTACTGAAAAGCATTTATAAAACAGGACCCTATCCATAAGTAGCGATCGCACAATGCATAAGAAAAATTGAATCTGTGGCGCATTGCATCAATCGGAGCAGTGTATTACGGTTTCGCAATGTCAACTAAACACCCCATTATTGTCATCACCGGCTCGTCGGGCTCCGGCTCCAGCAGGGTCAGCGATGTATTCAGTCACATTGCCTGGCGTGAGAAAATCAGCCACCTGATTGTGGATGGCAGCGCATTTCACCGCTATGAGCGGGATGAGATGGCATTGCAGGTTGAAGAGGCGTGTGCTGACGGCCGTTATCTGAGCCATTTCAGCCCTGAAGGCAATCAACTCGATCTGTTGGAGTCCCTGTTCAGAGAGTTCTCCTCGGACGGTACCGGCCGCTACCGACACTATCTGCATACTGAAGATCAGGCCCAACAGCATGGTCAGAAAGTCGGCACATTCACCCCCTGGGAATCGCTGCCGCAAAACCTGGATCTGTTGGTGTATCAGGGATTGCACGGCGCGTTTACCGATCCCAATGTGGATATACAGCGACATGTGGATCTGACCCTGGGTGTCGCACCCATTGTCAATCTGGAATGGATTCAGAAAATCCATGTGGATATCAGAAATCGGGGCTATACGCTGGATGCGGTGCGCGCCGCCATCCAGCACCGCCTGCATGACTATGTTCATTACATCACACCCCAGTTTTCGCAGACCGATATCAACTTCCAGCGTATCCCGTTGGTGGATACGTCCAATCCGTTCGATGCCCGGGATATGCCGGAGAATGACGAAAGTATGGTGGTGATCAGTTTCCGGGAGCCCCGGGATCACGACTTTACCGTTCTGCTGAAACGCATTGACGGCGCCTTTATGTCGCGACGCAATTCCCTGGTGGTGCCGGGCGGTAAGATGGAGTTCGCCATGGAGCTGTTGTTGAACCCCCTGGTGCATGAGATGATGGAACGGCGCCGCCAGCTACAGGAGATCTGATCATCACTTCCGATATCACTAAAGATCGCGCGATTCTCGAAGCAATGCGTAAGGTATTGACCGCGATCATCCGGGACACAACACCGCCACCGGGCATGCGCCACCCCCTGACCGATGAGACGATTCAGGACGTGAGGGTTTGCCTTGGGTTGATTACGGTGCGGGAAAAAGAACTGGGTGATGAGGCGGGGGAGGTTGCGCAACGACCCTATTACACAGATCAACAGCCCACCTCGACTGTTGTCCCGTTTGACCCGGGCGCGGGCAAGGATCAGGAGTCTTGATCCTGACGCCTGACTGACCAATAGTACCGGTGATTTATTCCCGGGAGCGCGTCATCCAACGCCGTTTTCATGAATCGCTCGCAAAGTTTCTGCTCAGACCCCTCGTCCACGTTCCTGCAGGCCGAAGACTCAGAGGCGGCCAAGCCCCCCCTTAGTTGTCGATATAACGCCGCTGCAGATCGGCGAAGTCATCGATCCGGCGGTCCCTCAAGAAGGGCCAGATACGGCGCACCGTCTCGCTCCGTTCCAGGTTCACGTCCGCCAGCAGGATATCCTCGTTACTCCCTGACTGACCAAGGATTTCTCCCTGCGGACCGCAGACAAATGAGTGTCCCCAGAACTTGATCCCCTGGCTGTGGCCAGAGGGGTCCGTTTCATGGCCGACCCGGTTGCACGCCGCCACCGGCAGGCCGTTGGCAACGGCGTGACCCCGCTGTACCGTGACCCAGGCGTCGCGTTGACGCGCCTGCTCATTCACATTGTCAGCCGGGTCCCAGCCGATGGCGGTGGGGTAGAGCAGCAGTTCAGCCCCGGCCAGTGCCATCAATCTGGCAGCCTCCGGATACCACTGATCCCAACAGACCAGCACGCCCAGCCGACCGACGCTGGTGTCGATGGGGGTGAATCCCAGATCCCCCGGGGTAAAGTAGAACTTCTCATAGAATCCGGGATCATCTGGAATATGCATTTTTCGATAACGCCCGGCCAATCGGCCATCGCTGTCAAAAACCACCGCGGTGTTGTGATAGATACCGGCAGCCCGTTTCTCGAACAGCGAGCTGACGATCACCACATCCAGTTCAGCGGCCAGAGTGCCGAGGTGTTCGGTGGATGGGCCAGGGATAGGCTCGGCCAGATCAAACAGTCGGGTCTCTTCGGTTTGGCAGAAATAAGGGGTGTTGTGCAACTCCTGCAGTAACACCAACCTGCCGCCTGCTGCTGCGGCCTGGCGTATCCTGTCGGTAATCAGCGCCAGATTTTCATCCCGGTCAGTGCCGCAGGCGTGCTGGATCAGAGCGATCTTGAGGATTTTGCTATTGTTCATGGCTATTGTCTGAAAGCTAAGCATTGTGCCCGTGAAGGCAAACGGACGTGTGCTGATTTAACAGGATTGGCCTGATAGTCACAACCACGATCTGTACGGGTCAACCGGCAGACAGCGTCCGGGAGAAGTTCACCTGTTGAGGGAACTGCATGGTAATACAGTGCAGGCTGCCGTTCTGGCGGATCAGTGGCAGGCAGTTGATCGGAATAATCGCGCGCTCCGGAAAACTCTCCTGCAGACAGCGGATCGCCTCCGCATCCTGTGGGATATTATAGACAGGCAACAGTACCGCCCCGTTGATAATCAGGAAATTGGCATAACCCGCGGGCAGACGAGAGCCATGCTCCGATATGATTGGCGGGATCGGCGGTAGCGGTATCAGTCGATAGGGTGTCCCGTCATGCCGGGTGAATTGGTGGAGTTCGGCGGCCATCGCCTCCAGTTCGGGATAGTCGGGGTCGTCCGGCATTGCCGTGGCATAGAGTATGGTCCCCGGGTCGGCAAACCGGGCCAGGGTGTCGATATGACCGTCGGTGTCATCGCCGGAGAGATGACCATTATCCAGCCATAAAAAACGATCCAGCCCCAACTGTAGGGTAAGCATTGATTCAATCTGCGCCGTTGTCAGTTGTGGATTTCTGCTCTGGGTCAGGACCGAACTGCGGGTCGCCAACAGCGTTCCCTGGCCATCGGTTTCGATCGCGCCACCTTCCAGCACCAGCGGTACGGTGCGGTACTCGGTGTCGGCAAATAAACCGGAATGAAACAGGGTTTGATTGATTTGGTTATCCAGGGTGGCCAAATATTTTCCACCCCAACCGTTGAATTGAAAATCCAGCAGCAGGGCACCTTTATCACCGATGCAGGTCAAAGGCGCGTGGTCCCTGGCCCAACTGTCATTGGAGGGGGCGATGGCGAACAGCAGACGGTCCGTATCGATTGCCGCATCGGTCAGTTTTCGGGTAATAACCTGCAGATGACTGTCGCTGTTGCAGACAATCAGCAGCTGTTGAAAAAGGATGACTTGCCGGCTGATAGCGAGGTAAACCTGATCCACGGATTCAAGATCTTCGGCCCAATCGGTTTCTCCATGGGGCCAGGTCAGCATGATGGCGGATTGTACCGCCCACTCGGCGGGCAGGAGATAATTAGGTGTCAAGGGAGTGGTTCCATAGGGCCCGGCCAGCGGCCGGTGCCCGAGTTGTCAGCGGTGTACGACGGTATTGATCACGTATTCATTTTCAAAATAGACGGTGAAATCAGCATAAACCCAGCGGCTGATCGGCGGTTCGCCGACCCAGGGCAACTCCTGTGAGGGTGTCCCGAACCGGGCGCGAACACTCTCCATGCTCTGCCCGGTGTGAGGGCGAAGCAGTCCTTCACTGCTGTTTGCCGGTGCCTGCTCAATAGCATCGAGCAAGAGTACATCGGCGGATGCCAGCGGGGTAATGGACGAGAGTGCGGCAACCAGTAACAGTGTTGAAATGGGTTTCATGATATAGGAACTCCTGTCCTCTTATTCTCTAAGGTAAAATATAGCATTTTGATCTAGATCCCGAAACACAAAGGTGTTTCTTTTCAGAATATGGTTTAATGCGCGCCTATGTATAAGCCTCTCGAACTGTTTATTGGATTGCGGTATACGCGCGCCAAGCGACGCAACCACTTCATCTCCTTCATCTCTCTGATCTCCATGCTGGGGATCATGTTGGGTGTCGTGGCGTTGATCGCGGTGCTTTCAGTTATGAATGGCTTTCACAAAGAAGTCCGTGAACGGATTCTCGGAATGACTTCTCATGCCACCATTTCCTCTTATCAGAACAACCTGACGGAGTGGCAGGAGGCGATGCGGCTTTCCACCAAAAACCCCCATGTGATTGGCCAAGCGCCGTTTGTCGAGGCTCAAACCATGCTGACCAATGGGCAGAAGGTCAATGGCGCGATTCTGCGCGGCATTTTACCGGCGTACGAACCCCGGGTTTCCGAGGTGGGTGAGCACATGCTGGCCGGGCGTCTGGATCAGCTGGAATCGGGCAGTTTCGACATTATTCTAGGCAAGGAGTTGGCCCAGCAGCTGGGGGTCGGGGTCGGTGACAAAGTGACGGTGGTCACGCCGCAGATTCGTGTGACCCCCGCCGGAGCCATGCCACGATTAAAACGCTTTACGGTAATCGGCATATTTGAAGTGGGCATGGGCGAGTATGACCGGGGGTTGGCGCTGATCCATATGGAGGATGCGGCCAGACTACTGAAACTCGACGAGGGCGTCACCGGTGTACGCCTCAAGCTGGATGATCTCTATCTGGCGCCTGAGGTCTCCCGCGAGCTGGCCCAACAGCTGCCCGGCGTCTATCGGGTCAGCGACTGGACCTTCCAGCATCGGAATTTTTTCAGTGCGCTACGCACTGAAAAGCGCATGATGTCCCTGATACTCTTTCTGATCGTTGCCGTGGCGGCATTCAATATTGTCTCCACCCTGGTGATGGTGGTGACCGACAAGCAAAGCGACATCGCTATCCTGCGTACCCTGGGCATATCGCCCCGCAGTGTCATGGGCATCTTCATAATCCAGGGCGCTACCATCGGTTTTGTGGGCACCTTGTTGGGGATTGGCGGTGGCATCCTGCTATCGCTCAATCTTGAGTCAATCGTCAAATCGATTGAACAGCTGTTCAATGTGAATTTTCTCGACCCCAATATCTATTACATCAGCACCCTGCCGTCGGATTTGCATTGGGACGATGTGGGCATGATTAGCATCAGCGCTTTTTTCATCACCCTGATTGCCACGCTCTATCCCGCGTGGCGCGCCTCCCGTACCCAGCCGGCGGAGGCATTGCGTTATGAGTGATCAAGAGAGCGTACTCGCATGCAGGGATCTGACCCGTACCTTCGTCGACGGGCAGCTGACGGTGAAAGTACTCAATGGCATCACCCTGAGCGTAGGCCGTGGTGAACGGATCGCTATTGTCGGGAGTTCAGGGTCGGGTAAAAGCACTCTGCTTCACTGTCTGGGGGGGCTGGACCGGGCCACCAGCGGTGAGGTGCTGATCGACGGCCACAATCTGGCACGTCTGAACGAGAAGGCGCGGGGGTTATTACGAAACCAGGCGCTGGGTTTTGTTTACCAGTTTCACCATTTGCTGCCCGAGTTTACGGCCCTGGAGAATGTCGCCATGCCATTGCTGATAGGCAATCATCAGGTATCTGAAGCCAGGCAGCGGGCCGCTGAGATGTTGACACGGGTCGGTTTGGAGCACAGGGTGGGGCACAAGCCGGGCGAGCTTTCCGGTGGCGAACGCCAGCGTGCCGCCGTTGCCAGGGCTCTGGTGAACGACCCGCGCTGTGTGTTGGCCGATGAGCCGACTGGAAATCTGGACCAGAAAACGGCACGGCAGGTCTATGAGTTGATGCTGGAGCTGAATCGGGACCTGCAGACAAGCTTTATTGTCGTGACTCACGACATGGCGCTGGCAGAGAGTATGGATCGGGTGCTGCATCTCTCCGATGGCCTCCTGAACGGCCAGCCTGTTCGGGAAGAGTCTATTTCGAGCCCCGCCGGTTTTTCCAGTTTGAGATAATGTGCATACGCCATAACCCGCGAATGGAGAGGTATCCAACCAGGGCGGCAATCAGCGCGCAAACCAGGCTACCCAGGAAGAGCGGTTGCCAGATACTGCCCATACTGTGGCGGAACCACTCCATAGTCGGCTCGAAATCACCATTTGATGCCGGATTGCCCATGATCCAGGTGCCGACCAGATAGGTGAAGTAGAACATCGGCGGCATGGTAAGCGGATTGGTAATCCACACCAAGGCCAGCGAGATCGGCATATTGACCCGGACCGGTATAGCGGTTGCCGCCGCGGCAATCATTTGAAAGGGTATGGGTATGAAGGCCCAGAATAGTCCCACGGCAAAGGCGCCGGCGACCGAGCGGCGATTCATATGCCAGAGATTCGGATCGTGGAGAAGCTGACCAAAAACCTTGAGATGCTTGTGATTCCGGATCGTTTCATGATTCGGGGTAAAACGTTTGATCAGGCGTTTTGGCATACAATCTCTTCTCGACAGTGCAATCCCCCGTAAAGGGCAGAGTATTGAATCACGCTATTACTGTTTTGACCAGTATTTGCACAGCATCCCATAATCACTGATCCTCACTTGCGCCTTACTGATTTTCCCTAAATGGCGGTTTCGGCTGTACAAAAAAATCAGTGGAGTTAGTCCGCAATAAGATTTAATCTACCGGCTCGGTACCTACCAGATCATAAACCCAGGGAAGGGATGTGATTCACTCGACGATCGCTTTTGTCTCCGGTGTTCTGCTGCTGCAGTTTCAGCCGACCTTGCCTCCGCTGTTCTCATTGCCGTTATTGTTTCCGCTGGTATTTCTCGCCTGGCGCTATCGGTCCCATTTATTCGTCCAACTTCCCGCGATCCTGACCTGTGGATTTCTCTGGGCTTCAATGATGGCGCATTTCACGCTGCAATCCGGTCTGCCGATGGGGTTGGAAGGGGTGGATTTGCAGGCTACCGGTGTCATTGAATCCCTGCCGGACGTGAGCGCCCACCGGACACGCTTCTGGTTTCAGGTGGAGCGGCTGTCTGATACCAAACACAACTATCCATCCCCTGGCCGCGTGCAGTTGAGCTGGTATCAGAATGCGCCTGAACTGGCAGCAGGTGAACGCTGGCGGTTGTCAGTCAGATTAAAACGGCCTCATGGAATGGCCAATCCCGGTACCCTGGACTATGAGCGCAGTCTGTTTCAGAAAGGTATCAGGGCGACCGGCTATATCCGTGAGGACAGTGGGAACCGCCGACTCGATACGCTGTATGTAGGCTATCTGTTTCAGCGTCTGCGGCAGATAATTGCCGAGCGGATTGATTCGGTACTACCGCCGGGTCAGCCGTCAGGGCTGGTGCGTGCTCTGGTGATTGGTGATCGCAGTCGCATCTCCCAGGATGAATGGATGGTCTTTCGCAAAACCGGCACCAACCATCTGGTGGCGATCTCGGGGCTGCATATCGGTATCGTTTCCGGTCTTGCGTTTTTTCTTGGTGGCTGGTTCTGGCGTCGCTCGGCGACACTTTGCAGTCTCATTCCAGCACCCCAGGCGGGTGCCATCGCCGCCCTGGTCAGTGGCTTTTGCTATGCCGGTCTGGCGGGGTTCGCCATCCCCTGTGTCAGGGCGCTGGTGATGCTCTCTGCCATGCTTGGCGGTCTGCTGTGCCGGCGTACGGTTCAACCGGTAAGGGGGCTCTGTGCTGCTTTGCTGTTGATCGTACTGGTAGACCCGGTGTCGGTGTTGTCAGCCGGTTTCTGGCTCTCCTTCGGGGCTGTGGCAGCGATTATGCTGGGCGTACTCGGGCGGCCCGGAATACGGCCTGGATTGATGCCGGGGCTGTTCAGGGCTCAGTGGGTCGTCGCATTGGGGCTGGCCCCGATACTGCTGCTGCTCGGTTTTGATTTACCGGTCGTCTCGCCGCTGGTCAATCTCGTGGTTGTCCCACTCTTCTCGCTGCTGCTGGTGCCCCTCACGCTGGTCTCGGTGATGATGCTCTTGTTGTGGCCCACCCTGGGAGCGACGTTGCTGACGGCCACCGCCTGGGTGCTCGGCAGGACTCAGGTGATGCTCGCCCTGATCGCCGAGTATAGTGATGCCATCAACTTGGCCGGTACGCCGCCGCTGTGGATGCTGCTGGGCCTGCTATTGAGCATGCTGTTGCTACTGTTACCCGCAGGTATACCGGGAAGGGGGGTGGGCATGTTCCTGGTCTTTCCATTGCTGCTCTACCGGCCTGCACAACCGCCCCAGGGTGAGGTCTGGATGACCATGCTCGATGTGGGGCAGGGGCTGGCTATCGTACTGGAGACGTCAAAGCATGTGCTACTTTATGACGCAGGCCCCATGTTTCCATCCGGTTTTAATACCGGCGAAGCGGTCATCGTCCCCTTTCTGAAAAGCCGGGGTGTGAAGAAGATCGACCGGCTTATCGTGAGCAACGGCGATATGGATCATCGGGGCGGGTTGGTGGCGGTGATGCAGTCATTTCCGACGACAGAGTTGCTGAGTGGTGAACCGGAACGTATTCCCATCGGTGGGCCGCGACGCTGCGTCGCCGGTATGCAATGGTTATGGGACGGAGTGCGGTTTGAAATACTGCATCCGGACGGTTCTCCACGCTGGCGGGGCAATAACGCCTCTTGTGTGCTTGCCGTCGGAACGGCTACCGGACAGCTGTTGCTGACCGGGGATATCGAGGCAGAAGCAGAAGAGGCCCTGGTGGCAAGATATGGGCAACGACTGACGGCGACAGCGGTCACTGTGCCGCATCACGGCAGCGCCAGTTCGTCGGGTGTCCGGTTCATCGCGGCAACCGTTCCACAGTATGGTTTGATATCAACCGGTTACCGAAACCGTTACGGATTCCCCAAGGCAGCAATACTGGAACGTTGGCAGGGGCGGGGGGGCAGTCTGTTGAATACCGCCGAGGCTGGTGCGCTATCCTTGCGGTTGAAGGCGGATGGCCGGATCGAGGGTCCTTTCCGCTATCGTGAGACCCACCGGCGCTACTGGATGACCCGGTGATTATGCTGGACCAGCAGGATGGGAAATGCCTAACAGCTTTCGATCACTGCATGGAATACAGTATGATACTGCTCATTTGGTGGGGCGGGTGGCCCTGATCCGCATAAAAGAACTCCAGAGGAAATAGACAAGGTGTTTGAACTGGTTAAAGCTGGCGGCATCCTGATGCTGCCTATTATCGCGTGTTCCGTCGTGGCCATGGCGATCATTATCGAACGTCTGTGGGCGCTTCGATCCAAGCGTGTCATACCAAATAATCTGGTGGCCCAGATCTGGCAGTTGCACAGCAAGGGGCAACTCACCAACGCCCATGTGGTTACCGTCAAGGAGGGTTCTCCCCTCGGCCGCATTCTGGCGGCCGGTTTAGCCAATCGCCAGCACACCAAGATAGTGATGAAAGAGGCGATAGAGGAGGTGGGGCGCCAGGTGGTTCATGAGCTGGAACGCTACCTCAACACACTGGGTACCATTGCCTCCATTGCGCCTCTGCTGGGATTGCTGGGGACGGTGATCGGCATGATCAAGGTATTTGCCGCCATCATGACCGCGGGCGTGGGCAATCCCACTGTACTGGCCGGCGGCATCTCAGAGGCGTTGATCACCACGGCGGCAGGCCTGTCTGTTGCCATCCCGAGCCTTATGTTTCACCGCTACTTCGGCGGCAAGGTGGAGCGACTGGTGATCAAGATGGAAGAGCAGGCACTGAAAATGGTGGAGGTGATGCAGGGTGAGCGAGAGCAGGAGTAACCCCAGGTGAATTTACGCCCACATCGCAAGGAGTCGCCGGAGCTGAATCTTACCCCGCTGATTGACGTGGTCTTTCTGCTGCTGATCTTCTTCATGGTCTCCACTACCTTCGATAAGGAGTCCCGTATCAAGGTGGAATTGCCGACCGCGGCGACCCAGGATGAGCAGGTGGAGGAAGAGAAGGTCCTGGAGATCACCATTGATGCCAGTGGACGCTTCTATGTGGATGAGCGTGAAGTGGTGAACACCGAGGCCGATACGCTGAAACGGGCCATTGAAAAGGCGGCCGGCATGCGTCGGGACCTGCCGGTCATTATCAAGGCGGACGCCCGCGCCTCCTTTCAGTCCGTGTTCAAAGTGATGGATGTCACCAGTCAATTGGGTTTTGTCAACATGACCTTTCCCGGCAAGCAGCCGGTAGCGGGCAACTGACCGATCCGTGAAACGTCTGGATCACTACTGGAACAGCCTCAATCCGGTTTCCGTGGCCCTGCTACCGCTCTCCTGGCTGTTTCGCCTGGTCAGCCGGCTCAGGTATCACGCCTACCGCGTCGGTCTGCTGGCGACGACAAAACTACCGGTTCCTGTCATTGTGGTGGGCAATATCACCGTTGGTGGCACCGGCAAAACACCGCTCGTGATCTGGTTGGCCCGCCACCTGCAGGGGTTGGGCTACAAACCGGGTATTATCTCCAGAGGCTATGGCGGCAAGGCAACCGAATGGCCGTTTCCGGTAAGCCCCGACAGTGATCCGGAATGGGTTGGGGATGAGCCGGTCCTGCTGGCCAGTCGAACCGGCTGTCCCTTATGGGTTGGGCCAGACAGGCCCGCAACCGCCCTGGCGCTTCTTGCCGCCGCAGAGTGTGACATCCTGATCTCCGATGACGGCCTGCAACACTACGCCCTCCATCGTGATCTGGAGGTCGTGGTCATTGACGGAGCCAGGGGGTTGGGTAACGGATTGTCACTGCCGGCCGGGCCCCTGCGCGAACGGCCGTCACGGCTGGCCCGGGTCGATCTGGTGATCGCCAATGGGCCTTCGGTGTTGACCAGCTACCAGATGAGCCTGCAGCCGGGGCAACTGATCAATCTGGCGTCACCATCCCTCCGGGTCGGACTGGACTATTTCAAAGATCAGTCGGTGCATGCCATGGCGGGTATCGGGAATCCCGAGCGTTTTTTTAACACCCTGCGCACGGCCGGCCTGCGAGCGTATGCGCAGCCGTTTCCCGATCACCACGGGTTCAGCGAGGCGGAAATAACCCCGGATGATGCCCTGCCAGTGCTCATGACCGAGAAAGATGCGGTAAAATGCGCCCCATTCGCCCACCGGCGGCACTGGTACCTGGAAGTCAGTGCACAACCGGACTTGGGTTTTATACAACAGCTGGATAAGCGAATCAGAGAGTTTAAAAATGGATAAGAAATTGCTGGATATCTTGGTGTGCCCCCTGTGTAAAAGCAAACTGACCTATAACAAAAAGGCGGGCGAGTTGATCTGCAAGGCGGACCGGCTGGCATTCCCGATCCGTGACGGCATCCCGGTGATGCTGGAGGAGGAGGCGCGCAGTCTGCCCGCAGATGAAGAGGTAGAGTAAACCGTCCCCTTCGCCTGGAGTCAGTATGAACTTTAAAGTTGTTATCCCTGCCCGCTATGGGTCGACCCGACTGCCGGGAAAACCGCTGCTCGAAATAGACGGAAAACCGATGATACAGCACGTGCATCAACGGGCCGTTGAGAGTGGAGCCGATCAGATAATCGTCGCCACAGACGACCAGCGAATCTCCGATTGTGTGAAGGGATTCGGTGGCGAGGTCTGTCTGACCGATTCCAGCCATCGCAGTGGCACGGATCGCATTGCCGAGGTGGTGAGGCAGTATACCTGGGGTGCGGATGAGATCGTGGTCAATCTGCAAGGCGACGAGCCGGATATGGCCCCCGCGCTGCTACATCAGGTTGCCGTGGACATGGACAGTCATCCGGATGCCGTCATGACCACGCTCTCGGCGGACCTCAGTGACGCGGCACAGCTGTTTGATCCGAATGTGGTCAAACTGGTGACCGACGCCAAAGGCTACGCCCTCTACTTCAGTCGGGCACCCATCCCCTGGAACCGGGATCAGTTTGCCAACCGGGAACGGCTACCTACATCGGTTCAGGGTTATCGCCGTCATATCGGGCTGTATGCCTACCGAGCCGGGTTTCTGGATCGATACATCAAATGGCAGCCCGCACCGCTGGAGCTGGCCGAATCGCTGGAGCAGCTCAGGGTGCTCTGGCATGGCGAACGGATACACGTCAGCGCCGCCGCCGAGGCACCGGGGCAGGGCGTGGATACGCAACATGATCTGGATCTGCTGAACCGGCTGTTTCAGCAGCGGAGCAATTCGCGGGCTAGTGACTAGTGCCTGTGCCGACCTTGTTGGCGAGAAGTTCCAGAAGCTCCTCGGAAAGGCTGCCTGGCACTTTTCCAAACAGCGGAATCAGAACGGTTTCGGGCCCTTTTCTGGACGGTTCGCCAAACAGGTTTTCCTGAATGATCGCTTTATTGGATGGGTCGGCAAGCACCAGGATGCCTTCATCCGCCAGCACTTCATGTAACACCCACTCCTTGCCGAGATGATTGAAATGGCTCCCAATCAGTGAGCGCATACGCAGAATAAAATCCTGATCTTCCAAAATTGACTCCTGGGTGAACGCGTCAAGCGGATAGGTAACCGGAAGAGGACAGTATCACTTCCGCCTAAAAATGCCCATAGGATACAAGCAGATCACTATTTCTGCGACCATGGTTTAAACGCCGGTCGGTGTTGTCTCTATGGGCGCGTCTGCGTTCGATACGATAACGGCGGGATCTCATGGTTCGCCGGTCAACAATGCCTTCATAGACACAATGGCATTCCGGGACATCACAGCCAGCGTAAGGAAGTTTCGGGGGCTGATCTACCGAGTACACCTGATCCATCTGACGGATGGCGGATTTGCAGCCACACCTGGATACCCGTAACAGAATAAATCGATCATATCGCCTGATCGTCTCCAGCTGGGCCTGATGCATCTCGTCAATGCTCAAAGGCTTGCTCTCGTCTTTGGAAAACCATTTCATGGTATTTATCACCGGCCGATCTGCTGTATGTTTTGATTATAGGTCATGGTGCTGTAAAGGTCGGGAGCACTTACGGAAATTGAACCAGAGGCTGAACGTCGGCAAGGAGTTTGCTGGGTGCTATAGTCCCGCACAGTGCTGGACATCATTGCCCAAGCGTGGAATAAAGCGATACGAATGAATAATATGCGGGACGGTTGTCTGATGGGGTACCGGATGCCGGAATCTGTCCTGCCTTGTTTATAGGTCTCAGTATATGAAAAAAATAAGTGTTTTGTTCGTCTGCATGGGCAATATTTGTCGGTCACCGACTGCTCATGGTGTGTTTGAGCAGATGGTTGAAGACGCCGGGCTGGCCTCATTCATTGCGGTCGATTCGGCCGGTACGCATGCCTACCATGTTGGCAACCCCCCCGACGCCCGGTCCCAGAAAACGGCTCTTGGTCGTGGTATTGACCTTAGCCGGCAACGCGCCCGCAAAGCGGCACAGGAGGATTTCGAACAGTTTGACTATGTCATTGCGATGGACAGGGATAACCTGAATAACCTGCTGGCGATCGCTCCGGAAGAGCAGAGGGCGAAACTGTATCTACTGCTTGATTTCGCCCCTGAACTGGGAGTGCGGGAAGTTCCTGACCCGTACTTTGGTGGCACCCGGGGGTTTGATAAGGTTTTCGACCTCGTATCGGCTGCCTCGGAGGCTCTGTTGGCGAGGATAAGAAGGGAGCATCAGATCTAGATCGGATGAACGTACAAAAACAGGAGAGGCGGCTTATCGCCGCCTCTCCTGTTTTATCGGCTTACTTTATCGGTATCTGTTTAAGCGTCAGTGTCTGACGCGGGTTTATTTCCCGGCTTGTTGCTTGACGCTATGTTATCGTCAGGTGCGGGGGTTTCAGCGGGTTTGCTGGTTGCCACCGGCCTCGCTTCAGGTGCCGCGGGTGTCTTGCCTTGCGGTTTCACCGGTTCGGTGCTGACACCGGACTTCGTCTCAACCTGCCGCAGTGGCCGCTGCTCAGCCGTCGGTGACGGCTTGGCATCTTTCTTCACTGGGCTCACTTCAGGCTTCACCGACACCGGTTTTGCCGGGGGAGGCGTCGGTACGGGCTTTACCGTTGTGGGTTTGGTTTCCACCTGCCGCAGTGGCTGCTCATTGGACAGGGGCGATTTTGGTGCTTCCGTGGCTACCGGCGCGGGCTTGGGTGGTACTTTCGCGACCGGTTTTGCCGGCTCGGTTGACTCGGCCGGTTTGATTGCCGACGCTTTAGTCTCAACCTGCCTCAGCGGAGGCACATTTGGCTCGCTCTTAACGGTGGTGTTATCCGGCTTCGTCTCACTCTTCTGCACCGGTTTCGCCACGGCTTTGGGCTCGGGGGGCTGTTCAGGTTTGGCCGGTCGCTTCTCTGGTTCCTTGGTTGCAGGGGGTTCAGAGCCAGGGCCAGGGCCTTTGGTGGTATCTGACACCTTTTCCGTTGTCGGGGAGCTTTTTGTCTGTGGCTCGATAGCCGCCGCTGGCTTCGCGGTGGCATCCATTTCTGAACTTCCACTGGCCTGGGCTGCAGCTTGAGTGGCTGTTGCTCCAGTGTCGCGAGCGGCCGGACGACCCGCCGCTTTCTCATCTGATGAGGTGGCTGATGTGTCAGCATTTGGCACGCCATTGTCAGCACCTTGATGAGACGCTCTTGGCTTGCGTGTACGCTGGCCCCTGCCGGGACGGGACTGATCCTTAACCTTGTCGTCGCTCTCTTGCGCGACCGGCCTATCTTCGGTCTGCCCCGACTTGGCGGTATCGGCTCCACCATTCGTCACGCTGGCAGTGGTTCCATTCTCGCCCGTGTTTGTTTTACGCCGCCGCCGACCGCCGCGACGTCCGCGACGGGAGCTGCGCTTGGGTTCTTCACCACCGGTTGATTGCTCGCCAGGCAGGTTGTCCTCGGTTGTTACCGGTTTCTGATCAGCCGTACGCGCTTCATCATCTCCGGTACGCTTGTCGGAACGGTTGTTGCTCTTGCGTTGGGCAGGCTGTTGGCGGCTATCCTCGGGTTTTTTCTTTCCGGTCGGCTTTGGTTTACCTGCCCGACCGGCGTTCGAGCGGCGATTTTCCTCTTGATTATCCCGCGTGCGCCGGTCACGTGTTTTCGACTCTTCGCGCTTTTCACCCGACCGTCTTGCGGGTGCCGGCTTTTGTGTGCTGGATTCAACAGCTTCGGTATCATCGCCGATAATGGCCTTCCACAGTTTGCTGAAAAATCCTTTCTCGCGCGGTTTCTCCTCCAGAATCTGACGCTGCTGGGGGGTGGGAGCAGGGGAGGAGGGGACTACCCGTTTGACCGTCGGTTCTTCTGATTTGGCTTCTTTGGGTTTGGCAAAACCGGGGGTTTTGTCTTCCGGCTCCACCATCATTTTGTAGCTGGACGTCTCTTCAGTACCTTCAGGTATATCCTGGTCACGGATGCGTTCGATTTCGTAATGTGGCGTCTCGAGATGGATGTTGGGGATCAGTACAACATTCACATTCTGACGCTGCTCGATATCGTGAATCGCTTCGCGCTTTTCATTCAGCAGAAAGGTCGCCACATCCACCGGCAACTGGGCGTTGATCCGCAGGGTGTTCTCCTTCATGGCGTGCTCTTCAATAATTCGGAGCACCGAAAGCGCCAGGGATTCGACCCCGCGTATAAAGCCGTGACCATCACATCGGGGGCAGACATGCAGCATGGACTCGCCTAGCGACGGGCGCAGTCGCTGCCGCGACAGTTCGAGCAGGCCGAAACGCGATATGCGGCCCAACTGGACACGCGCGCGATCCTGCTTCATTGCCTCTTTCAGCCGGTTCTCAACCTCCCGCTGATTGCGGGTAGGGGTCATGTCGATGAAATCGATCACAAACAGACCGCCCATGTCGCGCATTCTGAGCTGGCGGGCGATCTCATCCGCCGCCTCCAGATTGGTGTTCAGTGCCGTCTCTTCGATATCGGCACCCTTGGTGGAGCGGGCCGAGTTGATATCGACGGAGGTCAACGCCTCGGTGTGATCAATGACAATCGCTCCGCCGGAAGGCAGCCGTACCTCGCGCTGGAAGGCGGACTCTATTTGACTTTCAATCTGATAGCGACTGAACAGTGGTACTTCATCGGTATAGTGACGCAGTTTTTTAACATTATGCGGCATCACCTGCTCGATAAACTCACATGCCTCTGCATAGACCTCGGGATGGTCAATGACGATTTCGCCAATATCCGCCCGCAGATGGTCACGGATCGAGCGAATGATGACATTGCTCTCTTGATAGATCAGGAACGGAGCGGGCTTCTCTTTGGCGGAGATTTCGATCGCTTCCCAGAGTTGCAGCAGGTAATTAAGATCCCATTGCAGGTCTTCCTGGCTCTTGCCAATCCCGGCGGTGCGCACAATAAGGCCGGCGCCATCCGGAATCTCAAGGCCGGACATGGCGTCACGCAGTTCATTGCGCTCCTGGCCTTCGATGCGACGGGAAATGCCGCCTGCACGTGGATTGTTTGGCATCAGTACCAGATAACGGCCGGCAAGGGAGATGAAGGTGGTCAGTGCGGCACCCTTGTTGCCACGCTCTTCCTTCTCGATCTGGACAACGACCTCCTGTCCCTCTTTGATCGCGTCCTTGATCTGTACGCGTCCGCCTGACTCTTTGGCGGCACCGGTAAAGTAGTTTCGGGAGATCTCTTTAAGCGGCAGGAAACCGTGGCGGTCTGATCCGTATTCTACAAAGGCGGCTTCAAGACTCGGCTCTACCCGAGTAACTTTCCCTTTGTATATATTGGCTTTTTTTTGTTCGCGTCCGGCTGTCTCTATGTCCAGGTTGTATAATTTTTGGCCATCCACGATGGCTACCCGCAACTCTTCTGGCTGAGTTGCGTTGATCAACATACGTTTCATATTGTGAAGTTCCCAGGGCGTGCTTTCTTCCTGCAGGAATCGGACAGGGTGACATGTCACCTGGCTTCACCAGGCCGTTCCCAGTATCCAGATTCCCATCAAAAGCAAGAGCTGTACGCGTGATTGAATGGGGCCTTGGCCGGTTCAACACGGCAGCATCTTTGAAGCACGCCGTTAATTATGTACATCGAATGCGTCTGCAATACGATGCGTTCTTCGTTATGCACAGGGTCGGCAGTGGAATCTGCTGATCGATCTATCCCACCTGAGTGAGAGATCTGATCGCCCGGCAATAACAGAACGCCACCAGACAGGTGGGCGTTCGGTGATCAGTTTGCATATAGCGGGACCAGGTGGCCCTATTCGCCAAGTTCACCGCTAACGAGGGATTATAACTATCTTAAGCAGGTGCAGCAAATGGAGTGTGTATGGGGCTTGAAGCCGCAATTTTTTGATATCTGGCTGAACCATGCCTGCTTTAGTAAGTAATTTACTGTAGTCTGCTAACAACTGCTTGGTGTCGTTTTGGAAACTGGTATCATACGGCCGATGTCAAACTCCCAACAGACCAGCAGTGCTGTGCACACCCTGAATATAGAGCAGGGTTATGAAGGGCAGCGTATTGATAACTTTCTTATCAATTATCTTAAAGGCGTACCCAAGAGCCTGGTCTACAGGATCCTGCGCCGGGGTGAAGTGCGCGTCAACAAAGGGCGTATCAAGGCGAATTATCGGCTGCGGGTGGGCGATCAGGTGCGAGTGCCTCCGGTCCGCATGGCGGAAAAGGATGAACCGCGGAGGGTCGATAGTCGCCAGTTGGCGCGGCTCGAAAACGCCATAATTTTTGAAGATAAGCGGTTGCTGGTGCTGAACAAACCATCGGGAGTTGCAGTGCATGGTGGCAGCGGCCTCAATTTCGGTGTTATCGAGGCCCTGCGCCAGTTACGTCCTGAAGAGCGGCAGCTTGAACTGGTGCATCGACTGGATCGGGAAACCTCTGGATGTCTGCTGATTGCAAAGCGTAGAAGCGCTTTGCGCACACTGCATGAACTTATGCGCCGCAACGGAATCGATAAACGATACATCGCCCTTGTGGAAGGCAGCTGGCGTCGTGATCGTATTGAAGTTGATGCACCACTTCTGAAAAATACCCTGCAGGGTGGTGAGCGGGTCGTGGTGGTAGATCCGCGCGGAAAGGAGTCCGTTACCCGTTTTAGCGTGCGGGAACGGATGGGCGATTTCCTACTGCTTGAAGCCCGGCTGATGACCGGGCGTACCCATCAGATAAGGGTTCATGCTGCCCACCTGGGGACTCCGATACTGGGGGACGAGAAATATGGTGATGCGACCGCCAACCGGACGATGAAGGAGCAGGGTCTGAAACGGCTGTTCCTCCATGCCGAAACATTAAGGTTTCGCTGGCCTGATGAAAAACAGGATCAGCTGTTCAGGGCACCGCTTGAACCAACGCTGGATGAGTTGTTAGCCCGGATTCGAACAAAGGGCAACTGAATTGAACGGGTCTAATACATCATGAAACGTAAGTTCAAACTCCTGGTATTTGATTGGGATGGCACGCTGATGGACTCGGAGGCGAGAATCGTCTCATGTGTACGCGCCGCCACCCGGGACATGGCGATTGAAACTCCGGCGGATGAGCAGATCAGGGATATCATTGGACTGGGATTGAAGGAGGCGCTCGAGAAGCTGTTTCCCGGCTCTGACGCGCCGTTCAAAGAGCGCTTTATCGACTTTTACCGGCACTATTTTTTGCATGAGGACAGTACGCCTTCTCTGCTTTTTCCCCATGCTCAGGAAGTGCTCAATGGATTGGTCGCTCAGGATTATCTGCTGGCCGTTGCCACCGGAAAGGGTCGGCCGGGCCTGAATAAGGTATTGGACGAAACCGGCCTCAAGTCGTTGTTTCATGCTACCCGGTGTGCCGATGAAACCTTTTCCAAGCCACATCCGGAGATGCTGATGCAGATCATGGATGAGCTGGGCATAGAGCCGTCGGACACCTTGATGATCGGCGATACCGAATATGATCTGCAGATGGCTATCAATGCGGGAACCCACGGCTTGGCGGTGAGCTACGGGGTGCATACGGTAGATCGTCTTAATCAGTTCAACCCCCTGGGATGCCTGGACGACATATCGGAACTGTTGGAGTGGCTGAATCGGGAAATGGACCATTGAAATAAATCAGAGTGAGAGAGATGGATAACCTGGAACAAGAGAGAGTCAAACGCAAGGAAGGCTGGGAGCGGGAGTTACTGGAAAAGCTGGCCACGGCGTCTATCACCGAGCAGCGGCGTGCCCGGCGGTGGGGCATTTTCTTCAAGCTGCTGACCTTCGCCTATCTGCTCACACTACTCATCCTCTGGCTTCCGGATACCCTCCCCGATGCCGCCATGAAATCGACCAAGGAGCATACCGCCCTGATCGAAATCAACGGTGTGATTGCGGATGATACCGAGGCTAGTGCCGACAATGTGGTGACTGCCCTGCGTTCAGCGTATGAAGACAAGAAAACCAAAGGAGTGATTCTGCGCATCAACAGTCCGGGCGGAAGTGCGGTGCAGGCAGGGTATATCAACGATGAAATCCGTCGGCTTAAAGAGAAGCATCCAAAAATACCTGTCTATGCGGTCGTCACCGACATGGCGGCCTCGGGCGGTTACTATATTGCAGTGGCGGCCGACGACATTTATGTAGACAAGGCCAGTATTGTCGGCTCGATCGGCGTACTGATGAGTACTTTTGGATTTGAACGTGGCATGGAGAAGTTGGGTGTTGAGCGCAGATTACTGACCGCAGGTGAACACAAAGGCATCCTTGATCCCTTTTCTCCCCTGAAAAACGAGGAAAAGCAGCATATCCAGAATATGCTGGATCAGGTGCACCAGCAGTTTATTCAGGCGGTTCGGGATGGTCGCGGCGACAGACTGAAAGAGAGTGGTGATATCTTCAGCGGGCTGTTCTGGTCGGGAGAGGAGAGCATCAATCTCGGGCTGGCCGACGGCGTCGGCAGCAGCAGTTATGTGGCACGTGAACTGATCGGCGCCGAGACCCTGGTGGATTTCACCCGGTCGGAGGATCTGCTGGAGCGATTGGCCAAGCGTATCGGCGCCGGCGCCGCGGCATTTGTTTCCAGTCGCACCGATTTAGGGCTCAATCCGGCGATTCGTTGAGCGCCTGCCGGGCGATGTGGCGGTTAATTTCCCGGACGGTATAAATATGTCGACAGGTCTGCTTGTTGTATCAGCGCCAAAATGGAGGTGCTGTAACTAGATCAGGGATTTATGGTTGCCACTGTTCCTGGGTCCGGCGTACTATCCTGGGATGAAAATTATTGCCTGGACACCAGAGAGCGTGAATTATTTTTATGATCGGTCCCGTTGACTCCAATTGCGCCAAGACCCTGTGTAAAAGTCACCGCAAGGTGAGCTCTCCGGCCTCCGAGGGTGAAGCGAATATTTTCTTTAATCTCTGCATGGACCGCGTTCACTACTCGCCCGGCCGGCATGCCATCTACTTTGTCGATTCCAGCTATATCAAGGTGGCGGAGACCATTGATTCGGTATTCAAAGGGGTGGGGTGTGAACTGCAGATTGAACAGCTCTATCTGGATCAACTGAGTATTTTCAAGAGCCTGAAGCGGGTGAGGCTTGATCCGACCCAAGCCAGGGCTGTCATGGTTGCCCTGCGCATGCAAGGTATGCAGATCACCATATCCAAATAAGTGATCAACCCGTCTGGTCGTTTGTATTCAGACAGGTAAGTAAGAGCGACAAACGTCATATTATCGCTATTTGGTCATCTCCTTGACCTTGTCGACTACCTCTCCGGTTTTTTCGATGGTCGCCTGCTTCACCTCTGCATATTTTTTCTTCAGGGCTTCCATATCGACCTCCTGAGTCGATGGTGATGTCTCTTCCCGTGAGGGTTCATCATGACGATCCTTGTTCATTTCACTCCACTTTTCATGGGTGATCCATGGTGACAATCAGCCTGATGCGAATCAATAGGACAAATGTAAACTAGCGTGTCGATATTTTACGCCTTCCAGAAGGGTTTGGTGGCTTCCCGTTGAGCTTCACAACGGCTGATGCCGATATCACTCAGCATACGGTCACTCAATTGCAGCAATGCCCGACGCTGTTGTTGGCGCTGGTACCAAATAGTGAGCAGTTCGCCGAGCCGCCGGCGAGGGTGACTTCTCTGTTGCCGGCGGGTAATCAGTTTGTGTAGTGTGATCTCCATTTATACGGTCTCCCGGACTGTTTGATGGAGCACAGTTTATGCGCTATTCTGTAACCGTTACAGATTCACAATACTAATATCTATAGCATTACAGTGTTGCAATTTATCCATCTGTGTGGCATTCCATGAGGTCTATCTGTACTGGTTGATATGAAAAAATACGAACAAGTAGCCCAAACCTTGAGTGAGCAGATAGCCGGTGGAATCTATAAAATGGGCGATCGGCTGCCCTCGGTCCGCCATCTGAGTGGGCAGTTGGGCGTGAGTATATCCACGGTTCAGGAAGCCTATCTTCTGTTGGAACAGCGTGGAATCACCGAGGTCCGGCCTAAATCGGGGCATTTCGTCACCCAACAACAGCAGCGCCTACTCGATCTGCCGGCTACCCAGGCCTACTCGGCTCGTCCCAAGGAGACCAGTACTTGGGCCAAAGTGTTTCATGTGCTCTATCAGACGGAAACCGCCGACGCACTCTATCTGGGCCGGGCGATACCCAACCTGTCACTTGGCACTCTGAAACCACTGCAGCGGTCACTTGCTGCCCTGACAAGACGTGGCGAACTGCGCGGCCTCTCTTATGACTATATTTTCGGTTGTGATGAACTGCGTAAGCAGATTACCCGTCTTGCCGTTGATTCCGGCTGCAATCTCTCCTCCGACGAAGTTATTATCACCTCGGGTTGCCAGGAGGCGCTGGCCAGCAGTCTGCGCGCACTGACACAACCGGGAGATACTGTGATTGTCGACTCTCCCAGCTTTTATGGTTCGCTGCAGGCGATAGAGGCGTGTGGCCTGAAAGTTCTGGAGTTGCCGACACACCCGGAGCAGGGGATCAGCCTGGAGGCGATGGAGTTAGCACTGGAGCAGTGGCCGATAAAGGCCTGCCTTATCACCCCTACTTTCAATAATCCCTTGGGATACACCATGCCGGATGAGCGCAAGGCGCGGCTGGTGGAGTTGTTGGCAAGCTACGATACGCCGCTGATTGAAGATGATATCTATGGAGATCTGGCCTACGACACCCCCAGGCCGCGCACCTTGAAGTCTTTTGACAGGGAGGGGCGGGTGATACTCTGCTCATCCTTCTCCAAATCTCTGGCGCCAGGCCTGCGGGTTGGCTGGGTGGCGCCGGGCCGCTATGCCAGCCGTGTCATGCATATGAAATATATATCGAGTATGAGTTCGGCTACTCTGCCACAATTGGCCGTGGCTGATTTCATATCCCGTGGCGGATATGACCGCCACTTGAAAAAGGTCCGATCTGTGTATAAACGTGGCCGGGATTATCTGCTGGAGTGGATTACCCGGTATTTTCCCGAAGGTACCCGCGTCTCCAACCCCCAGGGAGGCTATCTGCTCTGGGTGGAACTGCCGGAAACAGTCAACTCAATGGCGCTCACCACCGCCGCGATGGAGCGAGGTATTGGGGTGGCGCCGGGTGAACTGTTCTCCAGCACCGGCAAGTATACGCACCATATTCGAATGAATTATGCGGATTGTCCGACGACTAAGATGGAGAAGGGCGTAAAGATGTTAGGTGAAATAGCGGCGACTATGGATCAATCGGTATGAATCAGTACGAGCTCGATTGTACCATCATCTCTAGGATACTGGCCGACCGAGGGCACCAGGTTCCCGAGCCGGTCCGGTATCCGGATGGATATTTCACCGCACCTCCGGAGCCGGCATCGGTACTGATACCGCTGTTCAGGGATGTGGACGGGTGGCGGGTACTCTATATCCGGCGGTCGGAACATGAAGATGATCGCCACAGTGGGCAGGTTGCCTTTCCGGGTGGAAAGCTTGATGCGGTTGATCGTGATGCCCACGATGCGGCCCTGCGCGAGGCCCAGGAAGAGATCGGTTTGGATCCGGAGCATGTATCCATACTGGGTAATTTAAAATCCTACCGCACCATCAGCAACTACCTGGTGACGCCAGTGGTGGCGGAAATCAACTGGCCTGTGCCGCTGGTGATGGACCCTCGTGAAGTAAGCCGGGTTTTCAGTATTCCGGTCACATGGCTGGCGGACCCGGCAAATCATCAGGTCAGCTGGCGTGTGTTGAATAATGCCGATAATGCCGGCGTACAGGTTATCCATTTTCAACGTTATGAGGGTGAGCTGCTTTGGGGGATAACCGCCAAATTGACCGTCAGCCTGCTGAATCTTATTGGTTTGTTGGATATCAGACGCTAGAAGGCTGTCGAATTTAACGCTGTTTGGCTGCAAATCCGGCAAGCTTCTGGAAGATTAGGGTATGCAGAAATGCATCTCCATCTGGCTCCTCCATACATGCTAAAATTGCCACCTGACTAAAATGGTCCCTCCGCGCACTGGCGCTCATACATGAAAAATCTGACCCGAAGGCTTGAGAACTCATCACTGCCACTTGCCCTAAAGTGGTCGGTTATTATCGCCTGTTTTGTCTCTTTGGTCATGGGTTTGCTCGGCTGGTTTTTAATCAATCAACAGACTGCCACCTACCGCCAACAGAATGAAGTTCTGGGTGGTGTCGTGGTTGACCAGCTCGCTTTTGCCGCCGGAGAACCGCTCCTGGCCGGTGATGACCTTAGTCTACAAGTGCTGGTCAGGCAGCAGGAAAAAAACGCCCTGATTGTCGGTATGCAGGTGTTTGATCTCAAAGGTGCACTCAAGGCGAGCGCCGGTGTCTCGCCAATCGGCGATATTCTGTTTCTGATTGGGCGGGAAGAGAGCCTGCGTCAGCTACCCTGGCGCACACCCTATGTCAATGCAGTCTCTTTTTTCAGCAGTATCAAGTTTAAGGATGTCATTGCCGGATATGCCGTGGTGAGTATCGATCAAGGTCCGCTGGAGCAACAGCTCAATGCGTTGACCGGGGCACTTATTACCACCACTATCGGCCTGATACTGATCGGGGCGCTACTTGCGTTCCCCTTGTCCCACCGACTATGCCGGCCGATTTACCAGTTGGTAAAAGTGGGCGAGGCCATTGATAACGGCGAAACTCACACGCCGATTGTTGGTGGACGAAAAGATGAGATAGGACGGGTGCTTGATGCCTTCCAGCACATGGCCGACGGTATGGAGAAAAAGCGGGAAGTGGAACAGGCGTTTTCACGCTTTCTTTCTCCCACCATTGCACACCAGGTGTTGAACCAGCCTGAAGGCAGTGAATTGGGCGGTATCACCAAAGAGGGCAGCGTGCTGTTCTGCGATGTGGTCGGTTTTACCGAATTGTCGGAATATCTGTCACCACAGGAAGTGGGGGAGTTGCTGAATCAGTACTTCAGTTATTTTTCCATTGCGGCAGACAGCTGCAACGGAACGGTGGACAAGTTTATCGGCGACTGCGTCATGATCCTGTTTGGCGTGCCCGAATCCGATTCTTCCCATGGATTGCACGCCGTTACCTGTGGTGTTCTGATTCAGGAGATCGCCACCCGGATCAATCATCAGCGTCATAAAAAGGGGCTGCCGCTGGTGCAGTTCAAGATCGGTATCAACAGTGGCCAGATGCTGGCCGGAAATCTGGGTAGCGTCGAGCGCATGCAGTACACGGTGGTGGGGGATACGGTCAATCTGACCGCGCGTATCTGCGATATCTGCACGCCGGGACAGATTCTGGTTACCGACGCCACCTTGGCACAGTCGGGCGTCAGATCGTTGATAAAGAGCATTCCGCAAAATACCGCGAAAGTTAAGGGACGTCGCCAATCAGTCAAGACCTATCTTATCGACAGTGAATCCTTTATTTCCGAGTCGAGGTTCCAAGAAAGTCTGGAGACCATACTGCCGATGGAGGAGGTTCAGTGAGGACTTTGCTGATTCCGATACTCATTGTCCTACTCACAGGCTGTAGCGCAATTGTCACGAAAACCGCACCTGCGACCACGGCGTCCTCTCCATCGGAGTTGATCAAGCAGGCGGAAACACTACGCAAACAGAAGCAGTGGCATGAGGCGGTGGCCCTCCTGAACACGGGGATTGATCAGTATCCGGAAGAACTGCGCATAGCGGAGCTAAGGTCCGAAATAATACGTGACTGGGAGATGCGCAAACGCAATAAGGAAGACTGGATTCTGGTGCATGAGACGCGCTCATTGCAGAAGAAAATCCCCTATCTGGATGAACTGGCCTCAATTGATCCGGAGAATCTAATCACCAAGTCCCGCCTGCTTTTCTGGCGAAACATGCTCGAATCAAAGGTATCCGGCTTGATCGCTTGTGGCTCAGTGCATCTGTATCTGGATCAATCACTTGCCGAGGCGTGCGCGACACTGGCGGAAAAGATCAAGCCGACTAAAGAGAGTGCGCATCTGCTCAGCAAAATTAAACAATCCCACGCCGCGCAAAAGCGCACGAAACGTTCAAAGCAGGCTGTTCGTGAGAAGCAAAATACCGCGCAACAGCGCGAACGGCTGCTGAAACTGGCAAGATCACAAATGGCTGACGATGCCATACCGGATGCAATCGCTTCCCTTAAACGGTTACTTGCGCTGGTACCGGATGACCAGGAGGGCAGTGCGTTGCTTGAACAGGTGATTCAGTTACGCGATGAAAAGGTGGCGAGCCTGATTGCATTCGGTGATGCGCTTTATCGTGAAGAGCAGATAGAACAGGCTGTGTCGGTGTGGGAATCGGCGGAGAAACTCGATATGGGCCGACAGGATGTGGCGGCACGAATCGATCGTGCCATGAAGGTGCTGGAGCGGCTGCGGGAAATTCAGACAAAGCCGTAGGTTATCCAGATCAGCAGCTGCAAGTGCGGTAAACCATTGTCCGATCGGTCGCCTCAGGATTCCACCGCCGGTCGATTGGTGGAACCGATATCACCTGACCAAAACGCGTTGCGCTGGTTCAGGAAATCACTCCACGGGATGTAATGCGAACCATCGCATGAAAAATTCAGGCCGACCAGTCCGTTGAAGATGTTGATGGATCCTGAGCGTAGATAGACGGTTTCGTCCGCCAGGCGCAATTTCGTGAATCCGTCCAGTATCGATTTAATTTTATCCTGTGGCAAAACGGCACTGGATGGATAGGGGCGCAGGGGATAGGCAAGGCAGATATCCGGATCGATCAACTCTTCAACTTCCAGCATCCGATAGCGGTAGGGATCGTCCACCAGCCAGAGAGTTGCCCTGCTGCTGGAGAAGTGAAGTTTTCCGTGAAACACACCGCGCTGGACAATCAACTCCTCCATGATGGACATCACTTCGTCGATATGGCTGTCCAGCACACTTTTTACTCTTGTCTGCTGGAATAGCAGGCCCCTGATCGATGGGTCGCCTTTCATCTGTCGCCATTGATCCGGCTCGTCATACAACTGCTGGGTCAATGGGAGATCACGAAGATCAAAATCGGCGCCTAACAGCCCGATGACTCGCCCCTCCTTTCTCACCAGCTGGATCGCTGTGATACTGGGGCGTCCGGAAAGCAGGCTGATGTAGGCCTCTGAGAGGTGGTAGTCGACTGCCGGATAGACGCTGTTCAGATAGGGTCGGCTGGAACGATCCCGGCCATAATGCTCAGGAAAACGGCCGCTGCCATTGATGTTGTCCGATATCTGGACCGCGTCAGTGCCCAGGGCATAGATATAGGCGCAGTAGGGCAGTTCGGTGACGTGGGTTGCGAGCATCTGGTTAATCGACTCTCGATCGGGCCAGACACTGCTGCAGGCCCCGGCGATACCCCCCAAAATAGGGCGGATCAGCTTGCCCAGGGTGTGCCGCTGTTTGCTGATGCTTTTTTGTATCGGACTATTCATTATTGTTGCCGGCAAAAAATGAGAACCAAGCATGGTTAGGGGATTTTGATCCCCTCGGCGTCGAGGAAAGCGATGAGCCGGATAAGCGGCAACCCGATCAGCGTATTCGGGTCATCACCCTCCATGCGGCTAAATAGAGAAATTCCCAGCCCCTCGGATTTGAAGCTGCCGGCACAGTTATAGGGTGTCTCCGCATCCAGATAGCGCTCGATCTGCGGTCGGTCAAGAACCCGGAAATGGACGTGAAAGAGTTCACAGCTGGTCTGTACGCCCCCCGTCGCCGCGTTATACAGGCAGAGGCCGGTGTAAAACGTCACCCGTTTGCCCGAAGCCAGCGAAAGTTGCTGGATGGCATTGTCCCGATTTCCCGGTTTTCCCAGTATCCGGTCATCAATACAGGCCACTTGATCCGATCCGATCACCAGCGCGTCCGGATGTCGCTCCGCCACGGCTTCTGCCTTGGCTCTGGCGAGTCGCAGTACCAGCTGCTCCGGGGTTTCGAGTTCCTGATGCTGTTCATCCGCTTCAGGCGCGTCAACGTCGAAGTTGATGCCCAGTTTTTCCAGCAGGGCGCGCCGAAAAGGGGAGGTGGATCCAAGGACAATCCTGGGTCTGGTTGATTTCTCTGTAGGGGTTATTCCGTTCATGGATGTAGCAGGCGCTCTTTAGAGTAAATACTGATTTACTAATGCTACCAAATAACCGTTTCTCAGGGGAGGAAATGGGCTTCCAAGCAATGCGAAAAGATTCGCAATGTTACGGTCATTTTGCAATGTCTTGACATTGTTAAAACCAATAGATACATTGAAAAAAAGCATTGGTTTTATCAATACATAACATCCATATAGAATATACACATTTATTATCAACAAGTTATAAATCCACACACATTACATAGACTTGACAAGATGGCCCCGCATCCCCTAGAAATGCTGACCGTTTTAAGTCTTTGCTAATATTATACCGTCATGCTGTAGCTCCACGGACAGAGAAGCGGGACAAAGGGGCCGACAAAATGGATGTATCCGAACTGCTGGTTGAGGGAGTGAATCTCATGCTGCTGGGCATGGGTAGTGTGTTTCTCTTTTTAACCGTTCTGGTGCTTGCGATGAGCGGGGTTTCACGACTGGTGGTTCCCCTGGCTGCTGATGACCCCTATCAGAATCCGCAACGTCAGCCTTTATCAACGCCGACCGGGAAAGAGAGCAAGGAGATCATTGCGGTGATCTCTGCGGCAATCAGCCGTTACCGAAACAAATCCTAGAACCGCGGCCTCTAAACCTCATGGCAAGGCCAGTTTCTTTACGCATCACTGTCTAGTTAAGTGAAACCCTATGACCAATAATACAAAACTCGGCATTACCGAAGTCGTTCTGCGCGACGCCCATCAATCCCTCTTCGCCACGCGTCTGCGGATTGAGGATATGTTGCCAATCGCGTCCAAACTGGATCAGGTCGGCTTCTGGTCACTGGAGACCTGGGGAGGCGCCACTTTCGACTCTTGCATCCGCTTTCTGGGTGAGGACCCCTGGGAGCGGCTGCGTCTGCTGAAACAGGCCATGCCGAACACCCCGCAGCAGATGCTGTTCCGGGCACAGAATATCCTCGGCTACCGGCACTATGCGGATGATGTGGTTGAACGTTTTGTCGAGCGGGCGGCCGCCAATGGCATGGATATTTTCCGCATCTTTGATGCCATGAATGATCTGCGCAATCTGGAAACTGCAGTCAGGGCGACGCTGAAAACAGGCAAACATGCCCAGGGCACCATCTCTTACACGGTAAGCCCGGTGCACGATACTGCTTACTGGCTGGATATGGCCAAAGGCCTGGAAGATATGGGGGCAAACTCCATCTGTATTAAGGATATGGCAGGCCTGCTGAAACCCTATGTCGCTTTCGATCTGATCAGTCAAATGCGCAAGACCGTCTCCGTGCCGATCGCATTGCACTGCCACGCCACGACCGGATTAAGTACGGCAACTATCGTCAAGGCCGCCGAGGCCGGTGTAGATATGGTGGATACCTCGATCTCTTCCATGAGCATGACATATGGGCATTCGCCCACCGAATCGGTGGTATCCATTTTGAATGAGACGGCGCGGGACACCGGGCTTGATATTCATCTGCTGGAAGAGATTGCCGCCTACTTCCGCGAGGTACGCAAGAAGTACGCAAAGTTCGAAGGCGCCCTGAAAGGGGTGGATTCCCGTATCCTGGTTGCCCAGGTGCCGGGGGGGATGCTCACCAATATGGAAGGCCAACTGAAAGAGCAGGGTGCGGCAGACCGTCTGGATGAGGTGCTGGAGGAGATTCCCCGGGTGCGCAAGGATCTCGGCTATATCCCGCTGGTCACGCCTACATCACAGATTGTAGGCACCCAGTCGGTCCTCAACGTGCTCAATGGCGAGCGCTACAAGAACATCACCAAGGAGACCGCCGGCGTCCTGAAGGGAGAGTATGGGGCAACGCCCGCGCCCGTGGACACTGCATTGCAGTCAAGGGTACTTGAGGGGGGTGAGCCGATCCACTGTCGCCCGGCTGATCTGCTGGAGCCGGAGATGGAAAAATTGACCCGGGAATTCCAGGCGGTTGCCGAGGAGAAGGGTATACCGGTTGCGCAGAACCTGGTTGAAGATGTACTGATCTACGCACTGTTTCCGCAGATCGGTCTGAAGTTTCTGGAAAATCGCCATAACCCGGATGCCTTCGAACCGGTGCCCGGGACTGAGCCGCAACCCACCGCGGCAACTCCCGCTCCTTCCGCGGCGCCTGCGCAAGGCCCGGAATCCTACACGGTGACGGTGGATGGGAAGCCCTACAGCGTGACCGTTTCCGCAGGAGGCGAGATACAGCAGGTAGTTCAGTCACAGCCTTCGGCCCCCAGCTCAACCACGACCGGAGAGGCGGTGCCGGCACCGCTGGCGGGCAATATCTTCAAGGTCAAGGTGGCGGTAGGCCAGCACATCAATGCGGGTGACGTGATCATGATCATGGAAGCGATGAAAATGGAGACCGAGGTAAGGGCAACCCGGGGTGGAGTCGTGGGCAGAATAGTCGCCCAAGAAGGCGAGGCGGTCCAGGTGGGTGATCCACTTGTGATCCTTAACTGACATGAGCGGCGCTGAAGCTCTTTGGCAATCCATGGGGATTGCCAATATGACCTGGGGCCAGCTGTTGATGATGCTGGTCGGCTGCCTGTTGATTTATCTGGCTGTCGCCAGAAAATTTGAACCCCTGTTGCTGCTGCCGATTGGATTCGGTGCGATTTTGAGCAATATCCCCGAAGCGGGCATCGCCGAGGCGGGGGGGCTTTTATACTATATCTATAGTATCGGCATCGAGACTGGCGTGTTCCCGTTGTTGATTTTCATGGGGGTCGGTGCCTTGACCGATTTCGGCGCATTGATCGCCATGCCCAGCACGCTGTTTCTCGGCGCTGCCGCCCAGTTCGGTATCTTCGCCACCCTGATCGGCGCCTTGACCCTGAACCTGATTCCCGGTTTCAATTTCAGTCTGGCGGACGCCTCCGCGATTGCCATTATTGGCGGGGCTGATGGGCCCACCGCTATCTTCTTGGCGTCAAGGCTGGCGCCCGATCTGTTAGGTGCTATTGCGGTGGCCGCCTATTCCTATATGGCGCTGGTGCCGATCATTCAGCCTCCCATCATGCGCCTGCTCACCACGGAAAAAGAGCGAAACATTGTCATGTCCCAGTTGCGGCCCGTCGGTCGACTGGAGAAGATACTGTTTCCTTTCACGGTGTTACTGTTATGTATCCTCTTCCTGCCCTCTGCTGCCCCCCTGATCGGTATGTTGATGTTCGGCAATATCCTGAAAGAGGCGGGCGTGGTGGATCGGCTGAGTCGTGCGGCTCAGAATGAGATCATCAACATTGTCACAATCTTTCTTGGCTTGGCGGTGGGATCAAAGCTGTCAGCGGACAAGTTCCTCACACTTGATACGCTGGGTATCCTGGCGCTGGGTGCCGTCGCCTTCTGTATCGGTACCGCCGCCGGGGTTTTGATGGGGAAGGCAATGTGCAAAATCAGTGGAGGCAAGGTTAATCCGCTGATCGGTGCTGCCGGGGTGTCCGCGGTTCCAATGGCTGCCCGGGTGGTGAACAAGGTCGGTCTGGAAAGCAATCACCATAACTTCCTGCTCATGCATGCCATGGGGCCGAATGTAGCGGGTGTCATAGGGTCGGCGGTTGCCGCAGGTGTGTTGCTGGCGATCGTTGGGAATTGATCTGATAGCGTCATCCGGGAACGGTATTCTCTGGATGACGGGCGAAGGAGGGCTAACAGGGACAAGCTTCCCATTGTCTGCGCGCTAACATGGTGAATGCACGTTATTTTTTTGACGTATCCCGGATCCCGTAATATCATTGCGCGCTTATGTCGTCGCGACTTCCTGAATTCATCGATCCCCGGCGCCTTGCGAGCCAGGGGGGCAGGTTCTCCGGTACGGTGAAACTGGGTGACTTTCCGCGTTTAAGCGGGGCGCTCATGGATACCACGGGTACTGCCGAGTTCAGTCTGGAATTCTATCGGGATAACCGGAAACGCGCACGAATCAGAGGACAAATTCAGGCAGATCTGGTGCTGGAGTGCCAGCGGTGCCTGGGTGCAATGGTAGTACCGGTGAGTGCCGTACTCGACCTGGCCGTTGTTCAGGTGCCTGAAGAAGCGGAGCGATTACCGGAATCCTGTGATCCCGTATGGGTTGAAGAGGATACCTTGCGACTGTTGGATCTGGTGGAGGACGAACTGATACTTGCCATCCCCCAGGTGCCAAGACACGAACCTGATACTTGCAGGATTGAAAGTAATAATCCGGCCAATGGAGAGACAGCGGATCAGGAACAGGAAGATAATGCATCAGACAAGCCGAACCCGTTTGCCGTACTGGCCGGTTTCAAGTCTGATAAATAGTTTAAATTTAATTGTTTATTGTAAATCAGGAGCTTGAACCATGGCGGTCCAGCAGAACAGAAAAACCCCTTCAAAACGTGGTATGCGTCGTTCACATGATGCGCTGAAGGGTGAGACCCTCTCCATCGACCCAACCTCTGGTGAGACTCATCTTCGTCATCACGTCTCTCCTGACGGTTTCTACCGCGGCCGCAAGGTTGTCAGCGGTAAGGGCGAATAAACCCTCATACCGTGGGTAGTATGACAGCAGTTCCACACAACCGTCCTTTTGGGACGGTTGTGCTTTTTTGCGCCCGTAAAAGCGGTTTGAATTCCCGAGGAAATGCAGGTGAGTGATCGGATAACCATAGCCCTGGACGCGATGGGGGGTGATTACGGTCCTTCCGTGGTAGTGCCTGCCGCCATTAACTTCCTGAAAAAAGATCGGGAAGTCGACCTGATCCTGGTCGGGCGGGAAGCGGCGATAAAAGAGCATCTGCAGGGGCGCCCCCCGGACAGCCGGCTGCGAATCATTGACGCTTCCGAAGAAGTCGGCATGGATGAGTTACCGTCCAAAGCCCTGCGCGGGAAAAAAGACTCTTCCATGCGTGTCGCTATCAATCTGGTGAAAGAGGGTCAGGCGCACGCTTGCGTCAGCGCCGGCAACACCGGTGCCCTGATGGCCATTGCCCGTTTCGTTCTAAAAATGCTTCCCAATGTGGATCGTCCCGCCATTATTACCGCGCTGCCCTCAATGACCGGGCACACCTGGGTACTCGATCTGGGGGCCAATGTTGAAAGCAGTTCGGATCACTTGTTCCAGTTTGCCGTGATGGGCAGCGAACTGGTTGCTTCGGTCGACGAAGATATCCCCAATCCCCGCATAGGGCTTCTGAATATAGGGCAGGAAGAGATCAAGGGAAATGACCAGGTGAAGCGGGCCGATGAATTGCTGAGTAACAGTTCACTCAATTATATTGGATATATCGAAGGCGATGGTGTCTATACTGGTGAAGTCGATGTGGTGGTGACCGATGGATTTGTCGGCAACATTGCATTGAAAAGTGCGGAAGGCGTCGCCAAGATGATCGCTCACTACCTGAAAAGCGGCTTTAAACGCAATATATTTACCAAGCTGGCCGGTTTGTTGGCTATGCCGGTTATCAACGGCTTCCGCAAAAAGATCGATCCACGACGATATAACGGTGCCAGTCTTTTGGGATTACGTGGCATTGTGATCAAAAGTCATGGCGGAGCCGATGTGCTGGCTTTCAATCATGCCATCCACATGGCCAAAAAGGCGGTCCATAACAACGTCCCGGAGCGCATAGCCCATGGGGTCGAATGTCAACTTGAAAAAAGGGCAAGCGTGTGACCTATTCCCGCATTATCGGAACAGGCAGTTATCTGCCTGAAAAAATACTTACCAATGACGACCTGGCGAAGATGGTCGACACATCCGATCAGTGGATCAGGGAACGTACCGGTATACACAAGCGCCATATTGCGGTCGATGGCGAGACTACCTGTGATCTGGCGGAACATGCGGCGCGCAATGCTATTGCCGCCTCGGGCAAGGATATCTCGGATATCGACCTGATTATCGTGGCCACCACTACCCCGGATCAGGTATTCCCCAGCACTGCCTGTCTGCTGCAGAGTCGTCTGGATATTCACGGTTGTGCCGCCTTCGATGTGCAGGCTGTCTGTACCGGATTTATTTATGCCCTGAGTGTCGCCGATAACTTTATTCGTGCGGGTAACGCAACTTGTGCGTTGGTGATTGGCGCTGAAACCTTCTCACGTATTCTGAACTGGCAGGATCGCGGTACCTGCATCCTGTTTGGTGATGGTGCCGGCGCGGTTGTCATAGAGAAAAGTGATGAGCCGGGTATTCTCTCCACCCATCTGCATGCGGATGGTGATTATGCGAATCTGCTGCACGTCCCCGACGGTGTTTCCAAAGGCTATGATGTGGTCAGGCAAAATGCTGCCTTCGTTGAAATGAAGGGTAATGAGGTGTTCAAGATGGCGGTGAACACTCTGGGTCGAATCGTCGACGAGACACTGGATAAAAATGGTATGGAAAAATCGGATGTGGACTGGCTGATTCCACACCAGGCCAATATCCGCATCATTCAGGCCACCGCGCGTAAGCTGCGCATGCCAATGGAGCAGGTGGTGGTTACTGTCCATGAGCATGGCAATACCTCAGCGGCTTCTGTACCGCTGGCGTTGGATGTGGCGGTTCGGGACGGAAGGATCAAAAAGGGAGAAACCCTGTTGATGGAAGCCTTCGGTGGTGGTTTTACCTGGGGTTCCGTGCTGGCAAAGTTTTAACGGATTTGTATCACGGTTGGAGATTGAGATGTTTGAAAATGAAATTGCGCTGGTAACCGGCGCAAGCCGGGGTATCGGTGCGGCCATCGCCTCGGGGCTTGGCGAAAAAGGGGCCACAGTTATTGGAACGGCAACTTCTGAATCCGGTGCGGCTGCGATCACTGCCCGCCTCAGTGAGGCCGGCATCAAAGGGGAGGGGATGGTATTGAACGTCACCGACCCTGCATCCATTGACACGGTTCTGAAAGCCATCACAGAGCGTTTCGGTGCGCCCGGCATCCTGATTAACAACGCCGGTATCACGCGGGATAATCTCCTGATGCGGATGAAGGACGAAGAGTGGGAGTCCATCATGGAGACCAATCTCACCTCGATATACCGGTTATCCAAGGCCTGTCTCCGTTCGATGATGAAGGCGCGCAAGGGGCGCATCATCAGCATTGGATCCGTGGTGGGTTCCACCGGAAATGCCGGCCAGACCAATTATGCCGCCGCCAAGGCGGGCATGATCGGTTTCACCAAATCATTGGCCCGTGAAGTGGGTTCTCGAGGCATCACCGTCAACGCCGTGGCGCCCGGTTTTATCGATACCGACATGACGCGGGAATTGCCCGAAGAGCAGCACAAAAAACTGCTTTCCGAAATTCCTCTGGCTCGCCTGGGCGCACCAAAAGAGATTGCCAACGCAGTTGTTTTCCTCGCCTCATCGGCTGCGGGTTACATCACCGGCGAGACTTTGCATGTCAATGGCGGCATGTATATGGGGTAAACCCTAACACTTACCCTTGATTCAAGCGTTATATATTGAATGTATCGGGTTGTTATCAAAAGTTTTTTTTATCTCATCAAAAAACAAGAAATTAAAGGCCAATTTGCTTTGAACTTTTGAGGTTTGATGAATACAATACCCGTCGGTCGTGTGACAAGCCGGCCATATTTTTTTACCGGAGGAATTTAAGAACATGAGCTCTGTCGAAGAACGTGTTAGGAAGATAGTTGTTGAACAGCTGGGTGTATCTGAAGATGAGGTGACCCTGGAAGCCTCTTTTGTGGACGATCTGGGTGCGGACTCTCTTGACACTGTCGAGCTGGTCATGCAACTGGAAGAAGAGTTCGGTACTGAAATTCCAGATGAAGACGCTGAAAAAATCACCACTGTTAAATTGGCCGTTGAGTACATCAACGCACATAGCTGATTCGCTCTCACCTGTTTAATGCAAGGCCGCACAGCCGTCTCTAGCGACTGGTTGCGGCTTTTTGCTTTCTTAAGATCCCAATAGGGGGTAGGTCTCAGATGTCTGGAAGAAGGGTTGTTATAACCGGGCTGGGTATGGTGGCACCGGTTGGGCACACAGTTAAAGAAGCCTGGGATAATATTCTTGCAGGAAAGAGCGGTATTCAGCCGATTACTCATTTCGATATTGAACCTTTCAGCGTCCATTTCGGCGGTCCAATCTATGGATTCGATGTGACCCAGTACGTACCCAAGAAGGATGTGAGAAAAATGGATAAATTTATCCATTACGGCATTGCTGCCGGCTCGCAGGCCATCGAAGATTCCGGGCTGGAGATTAACGACGAGACGGCCCCGCGCATTGGTGTGGCGATCGGCGCCGGTATCGGCGGCATTACCGGCATTGAGAACAGCTATCACGCTTATCTTGATGGTGGACCACGAAAAATTTCTCCGTTCTTCGTACCCGCGAATATTGTCAATATGGTCGCCGGCAATCTCTCTATTAAATACGGACTGAGAGGCCCCAATTACTCAATTGTATCTGCCTGCAGTACCGGTACGCATAACATCGGTGAAGCAACCCGCCTGATCCGGCACGGCTATGTCGACGCCATGGTGGCGGGTGGCGCGGAGATGGCAACCTCGCCGGTCGGGCTGGGTGGATTTGCCGCTGCTCGCGCGCTCTCTACCCGTAACGATGATCCACAGGGTGCAAGCCGCCCCTGGGACAGAGACCGCGATGGATTCGTGCTCAGCGACGGAGCCGGCGTCATGGTGCTTGAAGAGTATGAGGCGGCAAAAGCCCGTGGTGCCAAAATCTATGCCGAGATCGTCGGTGTGGGCATGAACTCCGATGCCTATCATATGACCGCCCCGTCCGTGGGTGGTGAAGGCGCCAGCGAGTGCATGCTGCTGGCCCTGAAAGATGGCGGTATTAATCGGGACCAGATCAATTACATCAATGCCCACGGTACCTCGACACCTGCCGGTGATGTCGCCGAGACGCTTGGTGTGAAGCGTGCGTTTGGCGACCACGCCTATAAGCTGGCAGTCAGTTCAACAAAATCCATGACCGGCCACATGCTGGGAGCCGCCGGCAGCGTCGAAGCTGTATTTACCACGCTGGCCATTCATGACCAGGTCGCGCCTCCTACCATTAACCTGGAAAACCCGGATCCTGAGTGTGATCTTGATTATGTGCCGAATACCGCCAGAGAAATGGAAATAGAGGTAGCCATTTCCAACTCCTTTGGATTTGGCGGGACCAACGGCACACTGGTCTTCCGCCGTATGTCCGACTGATTTACAGTTGGCTGGGTAGTGGCTCATCGCACAATAAAAAACGCCTATTGTCAGGCGTTTTTTATTGTCGGACTTTCAATCAGGGGCGGTTCCAACTATCTTTCTTGTCGGTAAACCTGCTTTACGGACCAGATAACGGAGAGACACAGGCTTGTTAATCAACGGCACTACCGAAACCCGGATTGCGGCAACTGATCGAGGATTGCAGTTTGGTGATGGTTTATTTGAAACCATCGCTATCAAAAACGGACAGCCCCGCCTCTGGCGACGACATATGGAAAGGCTGCTCAGTGGCTGTTCCCGTTTGGGTATCACTCCACCTGACGCCGGCCAGTTGCTTGAAGAAGTCCTTAAGGAACTCGGTGAAGCGCAGCAGGGCGTGATCAAGATCATCATCACCCGTGGTCCTGGCCGACGAGGGTACCGCCCACAGCCCAATAGTGAGCCCACCCGCATTATCAGCTGGAGTAAAGATCCTGTTTTCCCCGAGCAGGTTTATCAGCGTGGAATTATCGCGCGACTCTGCGCAACGCGCCTCGGCTGGAATCCGGCATTGGCCGGACTGAAACATCTCAATCGTCTCGAGCAGGTGCTGGCCAGGTCCGAGTGGCATGATCCATCGATTCAGGAAGGTCTGATGATGGATGCGGCGGATCGCATTATCGAGGGAACCAGCTCGAATTTGTTTGTTGTTCAGGATGAAAAGCTCTATACGCCCGATCTCAGTCGCTGTGGTGTGGCGGGAGTCATGCAGGGACTGGTCATTGAAGTGGCTGAAGAGCTTAATATTCCCATCATTATCACCGATATTTCACTTCAGGATTTGTGGGTAGCCGATGGTCTCTTCGTTTCCAATTCCCTGATTGGCATATGGCCAATTCGGGAGCTCTCTGGACAGGAATTCGCAGTGGATGCCATACCGGACAAACTGATTGAGGCTGTTGTGAAACGGGGTTACAGCAATGATTGATTGCTTTTTTTCTGCGCTATTCAGGCTCTGATCCGGTAAAGTTGTCCTGATGTTTTTTCGACTCCTTGGAATACTGGTTATTGGTGGAAGTTTCGCTCTCGCGTGGCTGCTGATGTCACTCAATAGTTTCAGCGACAATCCCATGTCATTGCCAGAGAAGGAAATTGCCTACGAGCTTTTGCCAGGCACTTCACTCTCGACTGTTGCAAGGGATTTGGAGCAGCGCGGATATATCGAGAGTGCATTCTATTTTCAGTTGATGGTCCGACTGGAGGGGCAATCCGGCAATATCAAGGCCGGTGAGTACCATCTCCAGGCCGGATTGACACCGAAATCATTACTGGCATTGCTAGTTTCGGGGCAAGTAGTGAGTCACGCGCTCACTCTGGTGGAAGGGTGGAATTTCCGGCAGGTATTGGCGGCCGTAGCCGGGCATCAAGCCCTCAGACAGACCCTTGCTGGTCTCTCTGATGAAGAAATCATGTCCAGGCTCGGATCTCCCGGCATGCATCCTGAAGGGCGTTTCCTGCCCGACACCTACCATTTTCCAAGGGGCACCACCGATCTGGACTTCCTGAAACGTGCCCAACGTGCCATGGAACAACTGTTGGCGCGAGAATGGGCAGAACGAGATCCGGACCTGCCACTGAAAACACCCGATGAGGCACTGATACTCGCCTCCATTGTCGAAAAAGAGACAGGGCAGGCAGCGGAGCGGCCGGAGATTGCCGGTGTATTTATTCGGCGGCTCAGAAAAGGGATGTTATTGCAGACTGATCCGACGGTTATCTATGGAATGGGGGAGTCGTTTGACGGAAATATCAGGCGTAATGATCTGCGCCAGGATACGCCTTACAATACCTATCTTCATCGAGGTCTGACACCGACTCCGATCAGTATGCCGGGAGCGGATGCCCTGCGCGCCGTGCTGCACCCCGCCAACGGGAGTAGCCTCTATTTTGTCGCCAAGGGCAACGGGTGGCATCAATTTTCCGATACGCTGGCCGAACACAACAAGGCCGTAAGGAAATACCAGCTTAAACGATAGCAGAAGATGACAGTCACCAAAGGAAAGTTCATTACGGTAGAGGGCGGCGAGGGCGCGGGTAAAAGCTCGAACCTGGCGTTTATTCGGGATCTGCTGGAACAATCGGGACTCGAAGTGGTGTTTACCCGTGAGCCCGGTGGCACCGCGCTGGGCGAGGACATTCGAGATCTTCTGCTGGGCCACAAACATACCGGCATGGCCAGGGATACCGAACTGATGTTGATGTTTGCGGCCCGGGCGGAGCATCTGGCACGAATTATTCTACCAGCCCTGAATGCCGGGAAGTGGGTGCTTTGCGACCGTTTTACCGATGCCTCGTATGCTTATCAGGGAGGAGGGCGCGGCATTGACATGTCGCGTATTCAGGCCCTTGAGGAGTGGGTACAGCAAGGACTCAAGCCTGACCTGACCCTGTTGCTGGATCTGCCGATTGAGACCGGGCTGGACCGTGCGGGCCAACGCTCCGAACCGGACCGCTTCGAAGCGGAACAGCACGCCTTTTTTGACCGGGTGCGTGCAACCTATCTGAAGCTCGCTGAGCGGGACAATCAGCGCGTACGGATCATCGATGCGGTGGTGCCGTTGGTTGAGGTACAGGAACAGATCCGGGTAATCATGAATCGGTTTATTCAGGAACAACTTCATGGATGAGTATTTAACGGAACATACGGCGGATGAGGCCGTGTTGCCCTGGCAACAAGCGAACTGGCAAAGACTCATGGCGGCCAAATTGTCAGGGCGCATGCCCCATGCACTGTTATTGACCGGCGGCCTCGGACTGGGGAAGTCCTGGTTCGCCCATCGTCTGGCGGCTTCGTTACTCTGCAATGATTCCCTGGAGAATGGTAAGCCGTGTGGCAGCTGTCAGAGTTGCCGGCTTCTGCGTGCAGAGACACATCCGGATTTTACCGGGATACAACCTGAGGAGCCGGGCAAGGCGATCAAAATTGATACCGTCAGAGAGTTTACCCAAAAAGGAGCGCTCACCAGTCGTTCCGGCGGTTTCAAGACAATCATCATAGAGCCGGCGGATGCATTGAATAGCGCTGCGGCAAACAGTCTGTTGAAAACCCTGGAAGAGCCGGTGGAACGTACGGTCATGATTCTGGTCACCGCGAATGCCGGCCGACTCCCGGCGACCATTCGCAGCCGTTGTCAGCGCTACCATTTTGCACCGCCGGATGAAGCTACAGCACTCGCCTGGCTGAGCAAACAGCTGCAGGCTACCGCGGATGCCCGGTTATTACTCTCGCTGGCGTCGGGAGCCCCTTTGTTGGCAGTCAAATATGCCCGGGATGGCATCCTGGAAGAACGCGAAAGGATGATCGATGAGCTGGTCGCGATCCTGAAGGGTAAGGACCCCATCGCCATCGCCCTGCGCTGGAGTAAATTGGAGCAGAATGGTGTCGTCAAATGGTTCAGCGGCTGGGTGATAGACCTCATCAGGGTAAAGATTGCTGCAGAATCTGCCACTATAATCAATGTGGATCAACGGGAGTGCTTGCAAGCGCTGGCGCGAAAGGTAAACTCTAGAAGATTGTACGCACTGATGGACCGACTTTTTGACGCAAACCGGACACAGGGTGCCCAGCTGAATACACAGATGCAATTGGAAAGCCTGCTGCTGGATTGGGCGGGCGTTGGCGTAGAGTGAAATAGGTATGTCTGCAACGAATGCACCAGCAGCTCGGCAAGGCATTCTCTCTTTGACTATCAAGGACAAGAATGCCCTGTACGCGGCTTATATGCAGTATGTCAAAAATGGTGGTCTTTTTATTCCCACCAATAAAAAGTACAACTTGGGCGATGAGGTGTTCATGCTGTTAACCCTGATGGAGGAGACAGAGCGCATACCGGTGGCAGGAAAAATCATCTGGATTACTCCAGTCGGCGCCGAAGGTAACCGTGCCGCGGGTATCGGTGTGCAATTCAGTGACCAGGATGGCGGTATGGCCAGAAACAAAATTGAGGGCTATCTTGCCGGTGCGCTTAAATCAGAGCGTCCGACACACACCATGTAACCCCCCAGCCAGTACACTCTATTCATAAAGATTAAGAGATCGCAATGCTTGTCGACTCCCACTGTCACCTGGACTGCCTGGACCTGGCGCCCTTCGACAACAGCTTCGAAAAATTACTCGAATCCACTCGGAGCGCCGGTGTAGGCCATATGCTCTGCGTCTCCATAGATCTGGAGAGTTACCCCGCCATGCTGGCGTTGGTGGAAGACCAGCCTGATATCTCTATTTCCGTGGGCGTACATCCGAATGACCGGGATCGTCAGGAACCCAGTCCCGAACAGTTGGCCACGCTGGCGCAACACACAAAAAATGTCGCCATCGGCGAGACCGGACTCGACTATTTTCGCAGTGAAGGTGATCTTGATTGGCAACGTGAGCGTTTCCGATGCCATATTGCGGCCGCTAAATTGTGCAAAAAACCGCTGATTATCCATACCCGGGCCGCCAGAGAAGATACCATCAGTATCATGCGGGAGGAGGGGGCAGAGACTGTCGGCGGGGTGATGCACTGCTTTACGGAGGATTGGGGGATGGCCAAGCAGGCCCTGGACCTTGGCTTCTATATCTCCTTTTCAGGAATCATTACCTTTAACAGCGCTGCCGACCTGCGGGAAGTGGCCAAAAATGTTCCTGAAGACAGAATCCTGATAGAGACGGATTCACCTTATCTTGCACCTATCCCGCATCGAGGCAAACCCAATCTTCCGGCTTATGTAAGTTATGTGGCGGACAGGATTGCCGCCATACGCGGGCTCAGCCGGGAACGGGTTGAAGAGATTACAGGAAATAACTTTAGTGCATTGTTTTTACGTTAAAAAACAATTAACTATATTTATTATCTAATTAATTATTTAAGTGTTTTTGGCTTGGAATTTTCATCCAGTCCCACATAGGTAATGGAAGCCACAGCAACACGCCCGACAGTGTGAGGGTTTCTGTCACGCTCCGCATAGACTTCGACCTTGACCCGAATCGATGTATTTCCCTTGCGCTCGATTTCGGCATAACAACTGACCAGATCACCGACCTGCACCGGCTTTTCAAATTGAAAGTCATGCACGGCAACGGTTACCACCCGGGCATCGGCCACCTGCATGGCGATAATACTGCCGGCGATATCCACCTGTGACATCAACCAACCACCAAAGATATATCCAGATGGGTTGGTATCCGTCGGCATCGCGAGCACCCTGACGGTTAACTGACGTTCGCCGGGATTACGCTCTTCAATCGGGTATTTACTCATATTTGGTCTCAATTATTTGGCGAATAAAATATTATTAATAATAAGTTAAGGTGTATTATTAATGTTATTTATCATTAATTATCTGATCCAGTATTTGGATCGCGTCATGAAGTTTTTGCTCTCCAGTATAAAAATGAGGTGAAAATCGAATACCGCCTCCACGGGGTGCACAGATGACATGGCGGCGCATCAACTCCCGGTAGATCTGTTCGTGATCGCCAGCATGCACCTTGAATGTAACTATTCCTGAGCGTCGCTCCTGGTCTGGAGAGCTGATCAGTTCGAGGTGAGGGTGGTCAGAAATCAATCGGATCAGCAGATCCGTATTACGCAGAATATCTGCAGATATCTTCTCCAGGCCAATCTCTCTTATAAATGAAATACTGCTGTTAAGTGCATGAATACCCAGCATATTAGGGCTACCGCATTCGAAACGGCGCCCGTCACTGGTGGGTGTCGTTTCCAGCGCATCGAAATCCCCGGCGGATTCCAGCATGTGCCAGCCGAACTGGTTCAGTTCAAGGCTTTTCCTGATGTTTTTGTCGGTATAAAGCAAGGCCACGCCTTCAGGTCCAAGCATCCACTTGTGGCCATCGGCCACGACAAAATCGGCACCGACCAGATTGACATCAAAGTCCAGGGCGCCGAGACTCTGAATAGCATCAACACAAAATAAGATATTGTTTTCCTTGCAATAATTACCAATTCTCCGCAAGTCCATTCTTAATCCAGAGGCGTACTGAACCGAACTCACACTGATCAGGCGTGTGTTGTTATCACAGGCTGCCAACAGGGCGGTTTCAGCTTCCCGGCCACCGGTGGGTTCAATCATCCTGGCTGCCACGCCATAGCGTTCCAGGCTTTGCCAGACAACCCGGTTTGAAGGGAATTCCTCTTTCAGAAAAACCACATTCTGGCCGTTTTCCCACGCAAGGCCATGGGCAATGGTCGACAACGCCTCAGACGTGCTTTTTTGGATAGAGATATCTTCAGAAGACGGTGCATGGATTAACCAAGCCAGATTGTCACGTAGCTGACGTTCCGTATCCAGCCACTGAAGATAGTTAGTTGCGCCCAGGCTACTGTTTTCACAGGCAAACTGCTTGACCGCATCCGCCGTACACAGAGGCCAGGGTGACACGGCTGCATGATTCAGATAGATCAGATCATCATCCAGACCGAATAAACTTTGCGACATGTTCATTTAGACCATCATTATGATTTCACGGGGGGTTAAAGTGCAGGATAGCGGTCTTTTATATAGCAAGGCCAGCCCGGGTGTGTTTTTCTGGATAATATCATGATGCGCATAATACATATTATGTTAAATTACCGCTGTCCCAAAATAAATTAGGCTTCCTCCTTCTAGGCCACCCTTTAGGCAGCTTGGTGTCCATGGATCTCTTGCAGCATCTGGATTACCAAGCGACGGATACCGCTGCTGGCAATCTCATCAAGCGCACGGATCAATTTGTGGGTTGCCGCTTCCGGTGCCAGTGTTTTTAATGCCTGAGCCGCGGCAGGAGTCAGAGCCCCCCCTTCTTCCATCCCCAGGCTAAATAACAGATCAATGTCAGGATAGCCTAATGCCACCAGGGCATCGATTACCGCCTTTCGCACGCCAATTTCCGGGTCCCGCCGGCAGCCGAGGATTGAACGGACGATACTGTCGGGAGTGATCTCCTGCACCGGTGTATGATCTGTCGCAGCCGGGACTTTACGCTTAACTGCGGATATGGCTGTTAACGAACGGATCGCCTGGATACGCACCAGGGTATCCGGGTCATGGAGGGCGGCGAATAGTGCCGGGATGGCCGCCTCGTGTTTTAGGGCACCGAGGGTGCGGGCGCAGGCCTGGCGAATCTCCTCGCTACCCGCGCGCAATTGAGTCACAACCGGACCCAGGATGTTATCAATTTCGGACAGATCAGGAACTCGCTCCGCTATTCTGCCAAGGCTCTCAGCGGCTTCCCGGCCAAGCTCCGGTTCTTCATCCATCAGGCAGGCCAGCAACGGCTGTACTATTGATGCCTGGTCACAATCCCCTAACACCCGTGCACAGAGTATTCGGCGACTGGCCGTGATCGCTACCGGCTTGCGTAGCTTCTTCTGCAGCATGCGCTCCCCAGTCCGTGCATTCAGGTGAACCAGTTCGACGTAGTCAGCGTACTCCCCGGGTAGCGCATCAACCAGGCCAAGTATCCGCTCTGAATCGCTACCGAGATCCTCTACTTGCCGCCCGACAGTCGCTTCGATATTGCTCCGCTTTATCGCCTCCAGGGTCGAGTTAACTGGTGACGCGGATAGCTCTTCGTCCATCGTTTCAGGATAGGCATTCGACATGGTATCAAGCACCTGCCTGAGTTCGGCCGGGTTTGATGCCGCGGATTCAGCTACGACCACCGGGGGGATCAGCTGGTCATCTGTACCCTCCCCCCCTGTGCCCTGTTGTGGTCCACCATTCGGTTCCCATTCGACAGCCAAACCTGCCAAGGCATTGAGCAACAAATCCACTGGAGCTGGGGTATGTGTTTTCGCCGATGGCGCGTCATTTAGCACCAACAGTGTCTGAAGTGCTAGGTGGCGCAATGCCGCATCCCTTGTCTGGCTGCAGACCCAGAGTGTACGCAATGATGCCCTATCACACTGCCCCAACTCACCAAGGGCCTGGACTGCTGATCTCCGAACCCGTACCGGCGCTTCCTCATCTTCAATGAGTTCACGCAGTCGATCAATGAAATCAATCCGGCCAGTTTTTGCAACCAGTTCACAGCAGAGACAAATCTCCTCCTCCTGGTCACTATGCAGGCCGGTCCGGATTCTCCCCAGCAGCGATTCGGCCAAGGACTCACCAAGACTTGTCTGTTGTGAAACCATCCTTAACGCTGCACAACGTACCTGGCTATCCGGAGCAGCTAGAAGTTCAAGCCACTGGCTTTCGTTCAATCCTTCATTACCCTGGAGTTTGAAGCCTGCCAATTTATTGAGGGCTTCAACCTGGACCGCTGCTGTGTCGTCGTTCAAAAGTCGAATCAGTATGGATAACCGATCAGGTGCATGGCCGTAAGCCAGTGCGTCAACTGATGCCAAACGTACATCCACGTCAGGGCTATTCAGCAGTTCCGTCAATAGCTCACTGGCGTCGCTGGATGAGGCATGGCAAAGGGCCTTGGCGATGCGCCGAAGCCGGCGCGGTTGGGCACCCTCCAGTCGCTTCCGTAATTGCGCTATGCCCGCCGGACCAATTTGAACCAGTGCCTTGAGTACCTCGCTTTCGATATCCTGACCATCCTCGGAATCAAGCAGGTCGGCTAGTGCGGGGACTGCCTCGACAACCCGGTGCTCGCCCAGGGTTTTTACCGCCTGTAACTGCAGGTCCCACCAATCATCCCAGCCCTCCATCTCACACCACTGCATATCCACGGGACGATCGAGTAAGTTCTGCATCGTCGCCAGGGCCTGTGCCCCGCCGCACCTGGAGAGCCCGTCCAGTGCCGCCTGTTTAACATCGGGGTCACTATGATGGTACAAGGCATCGATCAATCCTTGGACGGCTTCCTCGTCGCCGATGTCTCCCAGTGCGGAGGCGGCATCGACACAGACATCCAGATCTTCATCATGCAAGTGGCGGAAAAGTACTTCTATGGATCGCGAATCCTGCAATTGTCCTAGCGCCTGTGCTGCATAACAACGATCAACCTCATCACCGTCATCCAGAACTTTACTCAAGGCTTCAATCACTTGGGTCTTAATTAGCATCGAGTTTTCCATGCGGCCTACCAAATCTTGTCAATCGTTACAGATAATTATTACCTGTCGTGAGGTATTGCTCCTACCCGTTTAACTTAAGCAGCAGATTGGCAACGGGTCAATGCGGTGAAATTTTCAGGCCCGCTTTTTAGTTTCCAATCAATACGCACTCATTTTCTTCTGCTCTTTAAGTCCGTTTATCAATACGACAAGGGGCCGTCAGGTTTAATTTTGAAATAGTAATCTCGTGTATAGCCGTTTAATTATGTTGCCCGGCAGTCATGCCGAATTAATGGTCGATTCAAGATTTTTCACACAGTGAGTCCGCAGACAACTGGAAGATTTCCAGATTGCTACTACACTTTGTCGAGTGTTGACTTCTTTATCAGCCAAATCGCTGGTCAGCAAAAGATCCACTCCATCACGCTGTACGATTACTGCTCTATGGGGGGCAACCAGATGATCAGAATCGCTGCTCTTGGGATGATTGCAAGCCTCGCAACTGCCGGCCTGGTCGCGCTCAGCGGGCAAGTCATGGCCGAAGAATCACTGGGGCCACTGCCACAACTGGAGACCGATGAGGCGAAAGTCGCGCTGGGCAAACGGCTTTTCTTTGATCGCAGACTCTCCGGTGATGCCGCCATCTCCTGTGCTACCTGTCACCAGCCAGATAATGGTTATGCATCCAAGCAGGCGCTCTCCCCCGGTTATCCGGGTAATGGTCATTTCCGAAATGCGCCAACCCTGATCAATGTCGTACATAAAAAACGTTGGTTGCACGATGGTCGCCTGGGCACCAACCTCAATGATGTTACGCGGGAGATGATTACTGAAGATTATCTGATGAATATGGATATGCGCCTGATGCAGGAGCGTATCAAACAGGATCCGGTTTATCTGGAGATGTTCAAGGCGGCCGGCTACGGTGAACCCTCAAACGGCGGTGTGCGCAATGCTATCCCGGAATATCTCAAGAGCCTTACTTCGAGAAATGTGCCGTTTGACCAGAACAAACTGGACCCCTCGGCCAGCAACGGTTTAAAACTGTTCAAGGAGAAAGCCGGTTGTATTCAGTGCCACAACGGCCCGCTGTTTAGTGATGGCCAATTACATAACACCGGCGTCCCTGAAAATCCGGATGTCTTCCTGGATCCCAACAACCATCAGGCATTTCTCGCCTACAACATGTTTATGGGTATAGAGAATTACATGAATCTCAAGCGGGATATGGGTGGCCATGTAATCGAGAAGAAAGCCGATAAATCGGATGCCGGCACCTTCATGACCCCTACCCTGCGTGAGCTGAAATACACCGCTCCCTACATGCATAACGGGAGCATCAAGTCTCTCGAAGAGGTGGTGGCGTTTTATAACCAGGGTGGTGGCGATGACCGCAACAAGGATTCCCGACTCAAACCCCTCGAATTGAGCCAGCAGCAGCAGACCGATCTGGTGAATTTTCTGAAGGCGTTGTCCGGTGATCCGCTGACCTCTGAGGCGCATGTCTACCAGGCTGTCGACACCTACAGCTATCAGGTTATCGAGAACTGGAAACAGTCTCAAAACTAGGGGGGATTTTGCGATGCAAAACCCAATGAAAATCGGCGTGCCCCTACTGACGACGGCACTGGTAGGTTCCGTCCTCTTGGGACCGGTTACCGGCTACACTGAGAACTCTCAAACAGCTGATATGGCAAAGTTGGCCCTGGCCCCGCTGGGTCCGGTCCCGATACCGCCAGACAACCCACAAACTGACGCCAAGATCGAACTGGGCAAACTGTTATTCTTCGATGGACGCCTGGGTGGTGATGGTTCCACCTCCTGTTTCACCTGCCACAATCCGAAGCTGGGCTGGGATTTTCCATCCGATATTTCCATGGGCTATCCCGGTACGATGCACTGGCGCAACAGCCAGACCATTATCAACTCCGCCTATTACGGCAAACTGTTCTGGGCCGGTTCTTCCAAGTCCCTGGAAGCCCAGGCCAAGAGCGCGGCCACTGGCGCTGTGGCTGGAAACGGTGAATCGGACATCATGGAATCCCGCCTGGCACTGATACCCGATTATCAAAAAAGATTCCAGGAGGTGTTTGGCGACCAGTGGCCCAAGATCGGCAATGCCTGGATGGCGATTGCCGCATTCGAGCGGACCCTGATACAGACGGACACCCCGCTGGATCGCTTCCTGCAGGGTGAAAAGTCTGCCCTGACCGAGCAACAACAACGGGGCAAAGCACTGTTTGAAACCAAGGCTGAATGCATCCTGTGCCACAATGGTCCACTGGCCAGTAACGAGGCCTACTACAACATCGGCGTCCCCCCTAACCTGACCTGGGAAAGCGAACCACTCAGGCAGATCACCTTCCGCTATGAACTCTATGCCAAGGGATCCAACGAACAGATGTATCGCACCACAAAGGGCGATCCCGGGCTCTATTTCCGGGGCAAGCTGAAACACCACAAGGGCAAGTTCCGCGTACCATCGTTACGTTATACCAAGTACACGGCGCCCTATATGCATAACGGCACCCTGGCCACCCTTAAAGAGGTTGTAGAGTTCTACAACCGCGGCGGTATCGCCAGCGATGGTCGCAGCACGGCATTCCCGGAGACCAAGAGCGAATTAATCAAACCCCTCGGTCTGAGCGATGCAGAGATTGCGGATCTGGTCGCCTTCCTCGACGCCTTCACTGGCGAAAAGATAGAGATGGAACCACCCAAGTTGCCACCCTATGCCGCCCTGTTCACTGAAAAAGAGTTGATGGAGGCCAAGAAATGAGGCATTTCAAGCGCCACACCAAAACCGTTGAAGATGACGCCAGGCAGAACGCTGCCGAACACGGTCAATGCATGCTTTCACGCCGTAACTTCCTGATGTATGGAGGTACCGCAATAGCCTCCGCCAGTGTCATTAGCGTGACACTGTTTCCGGGTACGGCCAATGCCCAGGCAATGCCCGCCCGGATGGTGGCCTACCCGCGTAAACGGGTGGCCAAACTGAGCCAACTCAAAGAGAACATACCGGTGGATTTTAACTACCCGGACGATGGCAAGAATACCGGGTGCATGGTGGTAAAGATGGGCGTACCGGCTGGCGGCGGTGTTGGACCGAAGCAGGATATTGTCGGCTTCAGCTACATGTGCACCCACCAGGGCGGGCCGCTCAACGGAACTTACCTGGTCACGGACGAGCATCGGACTCTGGGTCAGTGTCCGTTCCACCTGTCGCTGTTCGATCTGCGTCGCCACGGCATCGTTGTCTCAGGCCAGGCTTATGAAAGCCTGCCCCAGGTCTTGCTGGAGGTCGAGGATGACGATATCTACGCCATTGGTATTATCGGGCTGCTGTTCGGTCGCAACCATAATCTAGTGCAAGGTTAGGGGGATCAAAATGGCTACCAATTACTATCTGCCGGAAGACCATGCGCCCCTGCCCCCCAAGCATGCCGAGGTGATCACCACCGCCTGTGATTACTGTATCGTGGCCTGTGGTTACAAGGTATACCGTTGGCCGGTAGGTTCGGGTAACGGTGGCTTGAAAGCGTCCGAAAATGCCTTCGGCATCGACTTCCCGAGCGCCCCGTTGCAAGCCTGGGTGGCCCCCACCCAGCATAACGTAGTGATCCACAACGAGCGGCCGCACCACGTGGTGATCGTCCCGGACAAAGATACCAAGTACGTCAACACTAATGGCGATTCCAGTATTCGTGGCGGGCTGCTCGCCTCCAAGGTGTATAACCCGCAAACACCGACCCGGGATCGCCTGGTGAGCCCCTTGCTGCGTATCTCCGGCACCCTGCAGCCGGTGCCCTGGGACTTTGCCCTGGATATCGCCGCCGAGGTGGGCAACCATGTGCGTGCAAAACACGGCGATGCCGCCTATAGCATCAAGACCTACTCCTACCAGTACATCGAAAACACCTATGCCATCACCAAGTATGGGTTGCGCCACGTCAACACGCCCAACTTCACTTTCCACGACACACCCTCGGATGTGACCTCGACCCCGGGATTTCGCGACGCCGGGTTTGATAATTTCGGTCCCAGCTACGATGACTGGGGTGCCGCCGATACCCTGATGATCTGTGGTACCGACCCTTACGAAACCAAGACCATACTCTTTACCCAGCACATGATGCCGGCGATTCGCCAAGGTATGAAAACCATTGCACTGAATCCGCGTGAAACGGCCGGTATCGCCTTCATGAAAAAACATGGCGGCCTGCACATTGACCTGCTACCGGGTACCGACAACCTGGTGCTGGGGGCGATTATCCGGGTGATCCTGGAAAAAGGCTGGCAAGACCAGGCCTGGATCGATGAGTGGGTCAACAACGGCTGGGAAAGTTCCTCCGGCTTCGGCCAGGGTACCCGCAACACCCCTTGGCAGTGGCGTACTACCTGGGGCAAGTTCCAGGTCAAGAATTTTGAGGACTACAAGAAATGGAACCTGGAACAAAAGGAGTTTGAACCGAGTGTCGCCGCCAAGATGGCCCAGATCGATGTTAAAAAGATCCACCAGGCCGCTGCGATGCTGGCCGAGCCGAAGGCTGACGGTAGCCGGGTGAAAGCCTCGTTTGCCATCGAGAAGGGATTCTACTGGTCCAACAATACCGGCAATACCAATGCCATCAGTTCCCTCGCGACCATCTGTGGGGCCGGCGGGCGACCCGGTCAAGTGGTCGGTCGCCTGGGCGGTCACCAGCGCGGTGGCCAGAAGGGTGGCAAGTACCCGCGCAACAAATCACCGGAAAAACTGCCGGGCCGGCGTCGGCGTGCACTGGATACCGACCGCTGGCTCTACTCAGGTCATACCCGTTTTGCCCACGTGATTGGCACTACCTGGATTCAATCGATGTGCGGCTCCCAGGGCCTGCAGAAGAAGTTCTGGGAACTGGTGACGAGCAACCCGCACCAGGTGCGCAGTTATGATAAACAGGAGATTATTGAGACCCTGAAACAGCGTGCGGACTCGGGCGGCATGGTGGTGATTAACCAGGACATCTACCTGCGCCAACCTATTGGTGGACAATTTGCAGATATTGTCTTCCCGGCCGCCACCTGGGGCGAGGAAGACTTTATGCGGGCCAACGGCGAGCGTCGTTTGCGCCTGTACCAAAAATTCTACGACGCCCCCGGTGATGCCAAGCCGGACTGGTGGATCATCGCCGAACTGGCCAAGCGCATGGGTTTTGACGGTTTTGACTGGAAAAACTCCAACGAGGTAGCCGAAGAGGCCTCCCGTTTCAGTCGCGGTGGGCGCAAGGATTTTCACATGATCAAGGTGGCGGCGCACAAGGAGGGCAAGACGCTGCACCAGAAACTGCGAGAGTTTGGCACCGACGGTATCCAGGGGCCAGTATTTTATAATTATGATACGGGCGAACTGGTTGGCACCAAGCGCCTGCACGACACCACAATGGGCCTGGCCGAGCTGAAGAAAAAGGGGTTGGAGAATGGACCCGTGGGGCAGAATACCCTGAAGAAACAGCTGACCCATTTCAACAGTCAAACCGGTAAGGTCAATATCCAGAAACACCCTTGGGACTTGTTTGCCGATCTCCACGCCTGGTTGACTCCCAAGGATGACGAACTCTGGTTCAGCAATGGACGGATCAATGAGGTTTGGGAGTCCGGTTTTGACGACATCGAACGGCGTCCTTACACCACCCAGCGTTGGCCGGAAAACTGGGTAGAGATCCACCCGGACGATGCCGAGCCGCGAAAGATCGAGTCCGGCGACCAGGTCATGATGTACTCCGACCGGGTGCCGGCTTTCAAGGACACCCTGATCGGCGTGGACGGTAGCAACTTCCAGTTCTCCGAACTGCTCAAGCGTGGCCATATCGAATTGAGCAAGGCCGCGGTGACCGCGGTGGCCATCGTTACCCCGGCAGTGAAGAAAGGGGTACTCTACGCCAACATGCTGGACATGCGCCAACCCAGTAACTCGCTGACCGCCCGGGTGGTGGACAACATCAGCGGCAACTACAACTACAAAATGGGGGTGGCCCGTATCCGCAAGATCGGCGAGTCCAAGTACAAGCAGGAGTTCCGTAGCTTCTCCTTCGTACCGCGGAATATAGGCCCCGCCTGACCGGTATGGCTACCAACCAGAGGAAGGCAAAGCCTCCCTTTAGACCAGGCATTCAACTCGCCGGCCGGCCATTGTGGTGCCCAGCGCCGCCGCAGCCCTTTTATCAGTAACAAAAGTCGGAGTTCAATATCAACGGTTACCTTTTCCGGTGAGCATTCGCTCCACCGGCATTGGCAAGTGGACTAACGTTATCAGGCATCTACCGTTTCGTGCACCACCAATACATCACAAGGGGTATGGTGGATGATGCCATCCGCGGTATTGCCCAATAGGACATCCAGGCCGTAGTGATCACGGGCACCGATCACGATCAGGTCTGCCTGTTTCGCTTTGGCGTATTCAGGTATCGACCGTTTTGCGGTCTGGTTCGCTACGATGACCTCCAACTGAACATCCGCCAGCTCCAGCGAGTTCGCCAGATCTTTCAAATCCTGCCGTCTTAGATTGCATTGGTAGTCCATCGGGTCTTGGTTTTCAGGGGTGATGCGTTCATTTTCGCGGTCAGTAGGGAAATGCTCGATCGTATTCAACAGGATCAGTTCAGCGCCAAACGTATCGGTCATCCTTGCCGCCCTACGCACCGCGCCATAACCACGCCCGCTCAGGTCAGTGGTCGCCACGATACGTTTGTAGTCGCGGGGTGGATGATTTTCATCGTACAGATCGGAGTGCACCACCAGCACGTCACTTTTTGCATGGTGCAGCACCTGATCGCTGGTCTCACCCAACAGAGTTTCCAGTTGCCCGTGGACATAGGAGCCGATAACAATAAGGTCCGCTCCTATCTCATCCGCGACATCGACAATCGCTGACCAGTGCCCGGTGAGCAGTTTGATCTGATTGGCATCCGGGTGGGTGAGTTGCAGCTCCCTCATCAGTTCCCTGATTTCTATCGCTGCATCGCTGTTGGTATCCTGGGGAATTCCACTGGTCTCCGGGGATGGGTCACCACCCATTGCATGCACCAGAGTGACCCCGCATTGGATCTTTTTGGCAATGTTCGCCGCCCTCGCCACTGCCGGGTGTCCGGTCACATGGATGGCAACTGCGGCAACGATATTTCTGTAACCGAGAATATTTTGTGCAGTCATAATAGTCACACATTTTATCTGGACATATCTAAATCTTGGCACTTAACCCTCTAAAGTCAATGTGGCGCGCGTTTGTGCATAACCGCATCACGTTGCCAAATAAATAATATTAATCAGTACGTTATGTTTGATTTATCGGCAATTTCTGGATGCCGTTCAGGTCACTGCCAACTGCGCTAAAGAGAGGAACCAGTAAGGGAAAATACCTATAAAGATGACGGCGATACCGGCGACACCAAGGGCGATCCGCATGGGTACGGAGAGCGTGATATCAAAAGGTCTCTCCGGCTTATGCATATACATGAGCATAATGACACGTATGTAGAAAAAGGCAGCGACAGCACTGAACAGGATGGCGATGACCGCCAGGGCAACATACCCCTGCTCGATCAGTGCGATAAAAATATAGAACTTGGCAAAAAAACCCGCCGTTGGCGGGATGCCTGCCAAGGCAAAAAGGAAGATCAACATGAATAGCGCCAGGCCCGGATAGGCTTGAGATAAACCGGTGTAATCACTGATCTCCTCACCTTTGAATTCGTCGCCTCGCATCAGAATAACGCAGCTAAAGACCCCCATATTCATAAAACAGTAGATCAGTAAATAGAGCATGACACTGGCTTGTCCTTGCGCGCCTCCCGCAATTAACCCTAACAGGGCAAAACCTACATGGGCGATACTGGAGTAAGCCAACATGCGTTTGATATTGGTCTGCACCAATGCGACCAGACTGCCGATGGTCAGGGTAGCCAGGGCGATGACAATGACCAGGTTCAGCCATATTTCCTGCACAGGCGCCAGTGCATCCAAAAAAATACGCAGTAACACGGCAAAACCAACCGCCTTGGGACCCACAGACATAAAGGCAGTAATGGAGGTCGGTGCACCCTGATAAACATCGGGTACCCACATGTGGAATGGCACGGCTGCCACCTTGAAGGCAAAACCCGCGAGCAAAAATATCACCGCCAGGATCAGTAACGGCGTGAACTCGGCTTGCATCTTTAGGGCATCGCTTACTACGCCAAGTTGGGTTGTGCCGGTCAAGCCATAGATAAGGGAGATGCCATACAACAGAATGGAAGAAGACAGGGCGCTGAGGATGACATACTTCAACGCCGCCTCGTTGGAGTGAAGGTTGCTTCGATTGAAACCGGTCAGTACATAGACTGCGAGCGCCATCAGCTCAAGCCCCGCATAAATGATGATCAAATCGACCGCCGAGGCCAGTATCATCATGCCGCACAGCGCAAATAATAACAGCACGTAGTACTCGCTGTGTTCGATCTCTTCAACACGGATGTAGTGGATGGATGCCAGGATGCAGAGCCCGGTGGCAAGATAAAAGATCATTTTAAAAAAGGTCGAGAACGGGTCAGCGATAAACATGCCGCTGTAGACTGCCTCCATGGGCAGGACCAAAAACCATGTCTCCAGCGCTGCCATGATAACAGCGGCCAGGGAGAGATAACCGATCAGGGCGACCCGCTTCCGCTTGAAGAGCAGATCCAGCATCAGCAGCAGACAAGCCGCAGTCAATACCGTGATCTCCGGCAGGCTGGCGATAATGGATTGGACGATGGCTTCCTGGTCCATAGTGACTCACATTGACATTGGTGGAGCTGTGGCCTGCTGCAGCAGGTGCTCCACCGAGACGTGCATCAAACCCAAAAAAGGCGTGGGATAAAAACCGATCCAAATTACAAAGATGGCCAAGGACAGAATGGCGACAATTTCCCGGCTGTCCAGGTCCCAGGTGTCAAACAGACGCTTGTTGGTTACCTGCCCAAGCGCTACCTGCCGGAACATGCTGAGCAGATAGGCGGCACTCAACACGGCACCCATCACAGCGAAAGCAGCAATAACCTTGTTAAAACCAAAAGTGCCCACCAATACCAGCAATTCACCGATAAAGGCGCTGGTGCCCGGCAGGGCCATGGCGGAGAGTGTGAAGAAGGCGAGTCCGCTGGTGTAGAGCGGCATCACCTTCATCAGTCCACCATAATCACTAATTGTTCGGGAGTGGGTGCGTTCATAAATCAGACCCACCATCAGGAACAGGGCGCTGGTGATGATGCCGTGGCTGAACATCTGCAATATGCCCCCCTCCACTCCCTGGCCATTAAGTACAAAAATGCCAATAGTGACAAAACCCATGTGACTGATACTGGAGTACGCCACCAGTTTTTTCAGGTCATCCTGGGCCAAAGCCAGGTAACCGCCATAGATGATCGCCACCAGTGAGATCAATACCACGGGCCAGGCAAAATACTGGGTTGCCTGAGGCAACATGGGTAAGGAAAAGCGGAGAAATCCGTAAGCCCCCATCTTCAGCAGAATTCCGGCCAGCACGATGCTGCCGGCAGTGGGTGCTTGTACATGCGCATCGGGTAACCAGGTATGGAACGGAAACATCGGCACCTTGACGGCAAAAGCGATAAAAAAGGCGATAAATATCCAGGCCTGAACTTTGAACGGCGGGGGTTGGGTCATCAGCGCGGGGATGCTGAAGGTTTCGCCACCCTGAAAATAGAGGGCGATGAGACCCACCAGGAAAAGTACACTGCCAGCCAAGGTATACAGGAAGAACTTAAAGGTAGCGTAGATGCGATTATCGCCACCCCAGATACCGATGATCAGGTACATCGGGATCAACATCGCCTCCCAGAAAATATAGAAAAGAAACAGGTCCAGGGCAGAGAAAACCCCCAGCATCAGGGTCTGCATCACCAACAGGGCGATCATAAACTCTTTCACTCGCTGCTGAATCGCGCGCCAGGAGGCGAGTACGCAGATCCAGCCAAGAAAAGCACTGAGGAAGACAAACAGGATACTGATACCATCTACGCCGAGGGCATAGTTGATTCCCAACGCCGGTATCCAGGCCCCCTGCTCCTGAAACTGCATGGCATGGGTGGTGGGATCAAAGGAGTAAATCAGTTGAACGGTGAGCAGGAGATCCAGGCTGGTGAAGAGCAGCGCCACCCGTCTGACCTTTGCTTCATCCGGCACCAACAGCAGGATTGCCGCCCCAACCAGTGGTACGAAGATAATCAGGCTCAACAACCCAAGACCCAAAGCATTGACAGATGGTTCTACCATTTCATGTCACCACATAGATGGTGATACCGGCCAATACGCCGATAATGATGGCCAGTGCATAGTGACTGAGAATGCCGTTTTGCAAACGTCGAAGCGTGGCGCCAGCATGCAGGATGTTGTGGGCCACCCCGTTTACTGCGCCATCGATAATGTGCTTGTCCACCCACATCCCCATGGCCGCCACGGCATGCAATGGCTTCAGTACCAAACTGTTGGAGAAGTTACTGACCACCGCCTCATAACGGGCGATCGGTTTTTCCGCCAGCCACATCACGCCCCGCGCACCTTTGCGATAAAACCAGTCGGTATCCAGGCTGATCGTGTTCTCCGGGTCTAAATGCTTGAGGAACAGCGCAAATCCAAGTCCGGTAAAGAGTAAAATACCCAGCGTCTCTGTAATATGGGCACCGGTGTAAGGCTCAAAAGTGACGACGTATGGCAGCAGACCGTAGAGCAGCCCAGGGAAGATGCCAATAAGGATGCAAAGGGTCGCCGCCATGCCCATGGCGATGAGCATATTCAATGGGGGCTCTTGCGCTTTCAGTCCCCGGTCTTTGCCAAAGAACATGTAATAAGGCAGTTTCAGGCCGGTGTGCAGGAAGGTCCCGGAGGAAGCGAGCAGCAGCATCAAGGCCACTAACGCATGCTGATCTCCCGCTGCTGCCGCAACCACCATGGACTTGCTGACGAAGCCACTGAAAAAGGGAAAGGCCGAGATAGAGAAGGCACCCACCATATAGAGCACCAGCGTGATGGGCATCTGCTTGTACAGCCCGCCAAGTTCTGTCAGCTTGCGCCGGCCAGCCATCAGGATCACCGCCCCCGCCCCCATAAACAGCAGCCCCTTGTAGAGGATATGGGCGAAGGCGTGAGCGCTGGAACCGTTAATCGCCATCTCGCTGCCGATACCCACGCCGGCCACCATGTACCCCACTTGGCTGACAATGTGGTAGGCCAGCAGACGCCGGGCATCATTTTCCATCACCGCATAGATGACCCCGTAGATCGCCATGAACGCGCCCAGCCAGATCAGTATCTCGGTGCCGGGGTAGGCACGCAGTAACACATAGACAGCGGTCTTGGTGGTGAAGGCACTCATGAAAACGGCGCCTGTTACCGTCGCTTCCGGGTAGGCATCCGTGAGCCAGGCGTTGAGTGGCGGCACTGCCGCGTTGAGGATAAATCCGGTCAGTATCAGGTAGAAGGCGAGGCTGGCCTGGCCACTTCCGCCAGCTTCAATCGGTCCGAATAGAATGGAACCGGTGGTGATGTAGTGGAGTACGATGCCCCCCAACAGGCAGACACCACCGCTGATGTGCACCAGCAGATAACGAAATCCCGCCCCGATTGCGGCTGCACCGCCCTGCACAAACACCAGATAGGCAGAGGCGAAGGCCATCACCTCCCAGAAGATGAACAGGGTGAAATAGTCTCCGGCAAAAACCACGCCCAAGGCACTGCCCACATAGAGAAAAGCCGCCATGTGTTCACTCGGGTTTTTCACCTGCAGGGCGTAGACGGTGCCAATAAACCCCATCAGGGCAAAGACATAGGCAAACAGGATACTGAGTCTGTCCACCTGCCCCAGGATTAACGCCTGTCCCATGAAATCCAGGTGGCCAAACTGTCCCGGCACCAGTATTGTCACAGCAGCCAACGTCAGCGCCGGAATCAATAACAGATAAGCCTGGCGTGCCTTGCCTTTCAGCAGAGGAATAAAGAGTGCGCCCAGGAGATATGGCGCAGCGGGATGCAGCCACTCAGTCATAATAGTCCTCCCGCTGCATTAGCTTGCAACGGTGACCGAGGAACTTGGATACAAAGATGATTAGAAAGCAGGCGAGAAATCCGTAAAAGGCGCCCCACCCCGGCAGCCCCTCCCAGAACTGTTCAGCATGCTCCCTGGGGACCAGAAAGTCAGCCAGTAAGGTCAACGCCAGCGCGAAATAAAAGAGCCGCTTACGCTGTTCCTGAAAACGTGGCTCACCGAAAAAATTGACCAATCGCTGGATCATTTGATTACCTCCTGCGCCAAAGTCAGGAAATAGTCGGGATAGATACCCAGCATCAATGAGAGCAGTGCGGTCAGCACCAGCGCGGTGGCGACCAGCGGGATCTCCCGAATCGGTTGGACGCTGGTTCCGGTCGGCGGGGGTTGCTCCCGCTCGAAAAACGCCTTGTAGGTCACCGGCAGGAAATAGGCGGCATTCAAGACCGAACTCACCAGCAGCACCAGCAGAAAGGCAAGCTCCTGCGCCTCCACCGTACCGATCACCAGGTACCACTTGCTAATAAATCCACCAGCGGGTGGGATACCGATCATGCTCAGGGAGGCGATGAAAAACGCCCCCATGGTCCAGGGCATGTGCCGTCCAATGCCCCCCAACTCGCTGACCCGTCTTCGTCGGCAGGCACAGAAGATGGAGCCGGCGCAAAAGAACAGGGTAATCTTGGAAAAGGCGTGACCCGCAATATGTACAATACCCCCGACCATGGTGCCGGGAGTGAGCAAGGCGGCACCGAGGATAATGTAAGAGAGCTGGCTCACCGTGGAGTACGCCAGTCGCGCCTTCAAGTCATCCCGGGTCAGTGCATAGAGGGACGCCATAATGATGGTGAAGGAGACCAGATAGGCGGTGGCAATACCCAGCCCCAAATCGCCCATCATTTGGACACCGAAGATGTGGAAGATCACCCGCAGCACACAAAACACCCCCATCTTCACCACCGCGACTGCGTGGAGTAGACCGCTCACCGGTGTGGGTGCCACCATAGCGGCCGGCAGCCAGGCGTGCAGCGGCATAATGGCCGCCTTGGCGAAACCGGCCAGGTAACAGAAGTAGAGCAGTGTCAAGACCAGTGGTGAGGCGGTGACCGCACCGAACACCCCTTGCGACTGGAAATCAAGCGTACCGGCCAACTGGTAAGTAAGCGCCAGGGCGATCAACAGGAAACTCTTTGAAGCCCCCACCAGGTAAACCACATACTTGCGACTTCCGCCCCACGCTTCGTCATCCTCATGGTGATAGACCAGCGGATAGGTGATGAGGCTCAGCACCTCGTAAAAAATCACCAGGGTGAACAGATTGGCCGCGAAGGCACCTCCCACAGCGGCCGAGAGGCTGACGGCAAAACAGGCGAAGAAGCGGGTCTGCGCATGTTCGTTGAGGCTGCGCATGTAACCGATGGAGTAGATGGCGGCCAGGATCCACAGCAGTGAAGAGGTGGTGGCAAAGACCATCCCCAACGGATCAACCCGAAACGCAAAATCGATACCGGGCAGTACGCTGAACAGGGTGTATTCGACCACCCTGCCCTGCAAGATCAACGGTGCCATGGAGATCACCAGTAGGAACTTGATCACTGCAGCAATCAACGTGGTGGCATCCCGCAGGTTGGGTCGCTTATGCAACACCAGAATGATGGCGGCGGCGACCAAAGAGACCAGGAAGGCGAGAATCGGTTTTACGGAAATAATGGTTTCCATAAACTCACCCTTTCATGATCCTGATTTCATCGATCTTCAGAGTGGGTTTATGTCTGACCAGGGCAATGACTATCGCCAAGGCCACCGCCACTTCGGCGGCGGTGATGGTGATAACAAAGATGGCAAAGATCTGTCCGCCCAGGTCGGCCAGAAAATAGGAGAACGCGACCAGATTGATGTTCACAGCACTCAGCATCAACTCCAGGCACATCAATACAATCAGGACATTGCGCCTTCGCAGTACCCCATAGAGGCCAATGCTGAAGAGTGTGGCGCTGAGGGTGATATACCAGGAGAGGGGAATCATCACCGCTTCTCCTTGCGCGCCAGAAAGATGGCCCCCACCAGCGCCACCAGCAGCACAACGGAGACCACCTCAAATGGCAGCAGGTAGTGGGTGAACATCACGATGCCCAACTCTTTAACGCCACCTTCGGGTGACTCCACCGGTGGAGTGAGCCCACTCAGGAGTGGACTGCTGACAAACACAACCAGCATGACCAGGCCCAGCAACACGGGCACCAGGGTAGAGAGCGAGCCGCCACCGGGCAAGAAACGCTCAAGGGTTGCCTTGCGTATCTCCAGCATCATGATGACAAAGATAAACAGCACCATGATGGCGCCGACGTAGACAAACAGTTGCACCACGGCCAGGAAGGGGGAACGCAGCAGCACATAAAGCGCGGCAATCTGCACGAAGCAAGCCATTAGAAAGGCGGCGCTGTGAACCGGGTTCCTGGCCAACACCACCCCGCCCGCCGAGAGTACCGCGACGATCGCAAAGAGCAGGAAGAACGCCTGTTCCATAGATCACATCCTTTTTTGTTAAGTTATTTAAATCACTCCTGTTCGATTGTTGTTTCGAGTCCGGCGACTGAATATCCATTTCAAATTACGCGGATTCATCTGATTTCACTTTTCGCCGATGGATGTTGCGCCACCAGTGGTAGCCGGTCGCCGCTTCGGCATCCACCCGGGCATCCTCCTCAGGCAGGTACCGGGCTTGCACGACACTACCGCCCATCTCGGTTTTGCCCACGGTATTCAGCAGTTCATCACGACCCACTATCAGATCTTCCGACCGATAAGTGGAATATTCAAAAAGACTGCCAAGGGCAATAGCCTCCTCAGGGCAGGAATCCTCGCAGAGCCCGCAGTAGAGGCATCGTGCCATATCCACATCATAGACCAAGGGACGCCGATTGCCCTTTTCATCTTCATAGGGCACGACAGTGATGCAGTAACAGGGACAGATCTTGGCGCACAGTTCACAGGCCACACACTTGTTCTCGCCATGCTCATCCTTGCGCAAGACATGGTGGCCACGATAACGGGGATAAGGGACCCACTTCTCTTTATCGGGATACTGCATGGTGACACTCTTGGAGAACATGTATTTCATGGTCAGCGCCAAACCGTCGATCAGATCAAGGAAGAAGGCGATGCCGATCCAGCGATGTTTCTGTTCCCTACGTTGCGGAGCGTTTATTTGAACCATGTCACTTCCCATTCAGCGTCAGTAGATAAAGATGCCGGTCACCAGGATGTTGAGCAGTGAGAGTGGCAACAACACCTTCCAGCCGATACTCATCAACTGGTCGTAGCGGTAACGGGGAAAGGTGAAACGGAACCACATAAAGATATAGACAAAGAACCCCACCTTAAGTGCAAACCAGACCGGTGCCGGCAAGGGGAGCAGGAATCCGTGCCAGCCACCAAAAAAGAGCAGCACGCAGAGCACCGAGATGGTGAGCATCACCAGGTACTCACTGAGCATGAAAAATGAGAAGCGCATGCCACTGTACTCGGTGTGATAACCGGCACCCAGGTCCCCTTCCGCCTCGGCAAGATCGAACGGCACCCGCTGCGCTTCCGCCAGTCCTGCCACAAAGAAGATAAAGAATCCCAGCGGCTGGTAGACAATGAACCAGAGATCCTGCTGGGCGTTGACGATATCCAGCAAGCTCATGGAGTGGCTCAACATAATCACCCCAATGACGGAAAAGCCCATGGGGATTTCATAACTGATCAGTTGGGCACAGGTGCGCAAACTACCCAACAAGGCGTATTTACTATTGGATGCCCAACCACCAAAGATAACGCCATAGATCTCGAGTCCAGCCACCGCCAGAATGTAGAGCAAGGCTACATTCATGTCGGAGATGTAGAGGCTGATCTCATAACCCAGTAGCGAAACATTTTCGCCGAACGGGATCGCCACGAAGACCGCAAAGGGCGGCACCAGTGAGATCAAGGGAGCAATCTTGAACAGCATGCGGTCTGCCTGATCGGGTATAGTGTCCTCTTTTGTGAGTAGTTTCAGGCTGTCCGCCACCGGTTGCAGCAGACCATGCCAGCCGACCCGCATGGGCCCCATGCGCTGCTGGATATGCCCGGCGATCTTACGCTCCAGCCAGGTCAGCGGGATCGGCATAATGAACAGAATGGTCGCGATGATCACCACCTTTATCAGGATCACGACAACGGCAATAGTCAGCTCCATCTATCCTCCGAATCCGGGGGCGCGGCTCTCTCGATCCGTACAGGACAGGGGTATTGGCCCAGCCTGAACAGCTGGTTTAACGGCACCGCCCGAAAGTTGTCCGGGATAAACAACAGCCCGCGGGGAAAGCGTCTGTTCAGTTTCGCTTTTACGGTCAATTCAGCACCGTTGCCCTGTACGCTCACCCAATCCTGATCACCGATACCAAACACGTCGGCATCGTCGGGATTCAGTTCCACATAGGCCTGATCCTGGATGGTATTCAAGGTCGCGGATTTCTCGGAAAGATGTCCCGAGTGGCTGCGGCAGTTGCCGGTAATCAGCTGCATTCCCTCGGGGGTATCCGGCAGCGGAATCGCAGGCGAAAAGAGTTTCAGCACCGGCTCCTGGACCAGACCAACCCCGGTGAACTGCCCCTGCGTTTCAACGGCTGCTTCGTGGGACGATTGATAGATCGGTACGTGCTGGTAGATCTCGGCCGCAACCCGATCTGGCTCCGTTAGTTCCTGCCCGGCCCCGAGGGTCGTCGCAATCCATGCGAAACATGCGTTGTCGGGTTTCGCATCTGCGGGGGGCTGCCAAAAGGCCCTGACCCGCTGAACCCGTCCTTCGTTGTTGGTGAAACTACCACTCTGTTCGCCGTAGCCGGGGGCCGGCAACAGCAGGTCCGCACGGGCCGCCGTGTCGCTCAGGTAGGCATCCTGTACCAGCAGAAACTTCAGTCGGGACAAGCTGCCTTCCAGACGCTCCCGATCCGGATAGGCGAGCAAGGGATCGGCGCCCACCACATAGAGGGTATCCATCTCACCGCTATCGCACAGCGCCAGCATCCGGTTGAAGTCGGCCCCCGGAGTTGATGGAGGGGCGATCGACCAGGCGTCGGCATAATGTTTGCCGGCTTGTGGGTCATCCAGGGGATCTGCGCCCGGCAGATGTCCGGGCAGCAACCCAAGATCCCAGGCGCCCAGTTGATTGGGACGATCCAGCAGCCCCTGCAGCAGCACCTGCTTGCCCAACTGTTTGAGTATCCCGATCAGGTCATAAAGCATCTGCAGAGAGGTTGAAGCGACCGCACCGCGCAGTAACTCCGTACCAAACAGGATGCTGATCGAAGTCGCCTTATTGAGGGCCGCCGACAGCGCGGCCACAAAGGCCGACGAGGCGGGATCGGCGGCGGGCAAGCCGTTCAGGTTATCCATGACAGGCAGCGTCGCCCGCTCGGACGCCGGCACTTCCCGTAGCAATCCATCCATGATATGGGCGATCAGCAGAGGCTCGGCGCCGGGCGGGCAAGAGAAGGCGGCTTCGGCATCCCCCATCAGTCTGCCGGGGCGGTTGCTCGTGACAAACAGCCGAGTGGGATTTTCCACCAGGGATCGGCGGATCAGGTAGTCCGAGACTGGGTTCTCCTCGCTGGTATCACAACCGAAGACCAACGTCAGGTCGGCACCCAACAACTCGATCAAGGGGCGGCGGCTATAGTGTTCGCGGATCAAGCGGGCCAGCGGGCTTGCCGGGGCAAGCTTATGACCGAAGGTCACCGGATCGTTCCAGCGCTCAAACGCATCGATCTGGTTGGAGCGGAACAGGCAACGCATCAACTTCTGAAAACCGTAGAGGCTTTCATTGCTCAGGCGGGGTGATATCAGGCCGCCGATATGCTGTCCCTGGGGCAGCGGTTGCAGATGTTGTCGGAGAAAGTCTCCCGCTTCATCCCAGTCAACCGCAACCAGCTGATCATGGCGACGGATCATGGGACCTATAATGCGGTCCGGATGCTTGATGAAGTCGATACCAAAACGCCCCTTGGCGCACAGCGTCTCGGCATTCAGTCCGGACTCTTGCGGGGAACGGACCCGGACCAACTCACCAGCTCGGGTTTCGACCGTGAATCGGCAGCCGGTGCCGCAGTAGGGACAGATCGTCTCCGTGCGCACCAGATCCCAGGGTCTGGCCAGGTAACGGTAGGGGCGGTTCATCAATGCACCCACCGGACACACTTCGATACAGTTGCCACACTGGTCGCAATTTTTGATGTCGTCGCCAAACCCGCTGATCTCGGTCATGTTACCGCGTTCGATGGCACCCAGGGCAAAGGCCCCCACCACATCATTGCAGATACGCACACAACGCATGCACTGGATGCAGCGGTTGGCGTTAAAGATAATGACGTCGTTGAGCGGCAGATCTTTTTCCCTGAAGACCCGTTTCTTCTCATCGAAATGGCTCTGCCGCGGACCCAGGTCCATCACCATCTCTTGCAGTTCGCATTCACCGCCCTTGTCGCATACCGGACAATCCAACGGGTGACTGGAGAGGATCATCTCCAGGTTGCCCCGGTTGGCCTGGCGCACGGCCTCGGAATTGGTCTGCACCGCCATGCCGTCGGCGATGGCAGTAATACAGGCCGGTTGCAGCCGGCGCTGTCCTTCAATCTCCACCAGGCAAATACGACAGGCACCGATGGGCTCGAGCCCCGGGAAATAGCAGAAGGTGGGCACATGGATCTCCATCCGCCTGGCGGCATCCAGGATGGTGATCCCCTCCTCGAAGGTCGCTGTTCTGTCGTTGATCGTAATAGTTGCCATTGACTCAATCCCGTTGCAGGGCTTCTGTTCAGGCTGCCATGCAGTGTCCTTGCGCTATGTGGTATTCAAACTCCTCGCGATAGTTGTTGAGCAAGCCGCGCAGTGCCATGATGGCCCCGTCACCCAACAGACAGAATGTGTTACCCGCAATGATGCCGCAGAGCCGCTCCAGCTCTTCAACATCTCCCGGCTTGCCCTGTCCCGCTTCGATACGGGCTAACAGTTGTGCCGCCCAGTCCAGGCCTTCCCGGCAAGGGGTGCATTTGCCGCAGGATTCATGGGAGAAAAAGTGGATGATGTTGTGGGCCACCTTGACCATGCAGGTTCCCTCCTGCATCACGATCACACCGGCAGAACCGAGCATGCTGCCCGCTGCGGCCAGGGCATCAAAATCCATCGCCACATCCAGTTGCGACTCGGGCAATATCGCGGCGGAGACCCCGCCGGGGATCACCCCCTTGACCGGGCCGCCCGAGAGGGTGCCCCCACCCTGCTCTTCAACCAGTTGCCGCAGGGGAACACCCATCGGTAACTCATACAGACCGGGGTTGCGGATATGGCCGCTCAGGCAATAGAGCTTCGGGCCGGGGCAGCGCTCGCTACCGATGGCACTGAACCAGTCGGCGCCGCGGTTGACGATGTGCGGGATGCAAACCAGTGTCTCCACATTGTTGACCACCGTCGGTCCCCGGTAGAATCCCTCCACCGCCGGAAACGGGGGTTTGAAGCGCGGCTGCCCCCGCTTGCCCTCCAGGGATTCGATCAGGGCGGTCTCTTCCCCGCAGATATAGGCGCCGCCGCCCCGGTGTATGTGCATCTCCAGGTTGAATCCCGAGCCGAGAATATCCTGCCCCAGCAACCCCGTGCTGCGACACTCCGTTATGGCCTCCTGCAATCTCCGGGTGGCCAGCGTGTATTCACCGCGGATATAGATGTAGGCTGTCTCCGAGCCGATGGCGTAGCAGGCCAGCGCCATGCCTTCGATCAACTGGTGCGGGGTCTGCTCCATGAGGATACGGTCCTTGAAGGTCCCGGGTTCCCCTTCATCCGCATTACACAACAACCACTTGGGACGTTCCGACTGCCTGGGGACAAAAGACCACTTCAGCCCGGTGGAGAAGCCGGCACCCCCCCGCCCCCGCAGGTTCGCCTGCTTGACCAGACCGGTCAGATCCTCCGGACTGTATGATTTCAGGATGGTGTCCAACGCCTGATAGCCCCCCGCGGCACGGTATTGCGCCAGGTCTTGCGGTTCCCGTTGATCCAGCAGTAGCACTTTTGAATACATAAGTTTGCAGCGAGTCCTATCGGGACTTCGCCTGCTCCTCCCTGGCGTTGCTGATCAATCGATCCAATTGTTGTTCATCCAGATAACCGCGGTACTCCTCGTTCAACTGCAGCATCGGTGCCTGTTCGCAGGCACCCAGACACTCGACCGACGAGAGGGTGAACAGCCCGTCGGCGCTGGTTTCACCACTCTTGATCTCAAGTTGTTGCTCCAGATGCGCCTTGAGCCGCTCGGCGCCCCGCAACATGCAGGCAATATTGGTGCAGAGTTGCAGGTGGTAGCGACCGATCGGCTTGCTGTTGAACAGGGAGTAAAAGGTGGCGATTTCCAAAACCATCATGGGCGGCACTTGCAGGCAATCCGCCACTTCCCGCAGGGTCTCCCGGGACAGGTAGCTGCCGGCCGCATTGGCCTGCACCAAATGCAGCGCCGGCATGACCGCGGAGCGCGCATGGGGATAAAGATCCGCCAATTCCTGGATCTGCTGGCGCTGGGTGTCGCTGAGGTTACTCATTTGTCCACCTCTGCGATGACCGGGTCCAGGCTGCCGATAATGGCGATGATATCCGCCAGATAGCTCTGTTTCGCCAGTAACGCCAGGGTTTGCAGATTAACGAATGAAGGCGCCCGCACCTTCATCCGGTAAGGCTTTTCGCTGCCATCGCTGATGATGTAATAGCCCAGCTCGCCCTTGGGCGCTTCGATGGCCGAGTAGACCTCGCCGGCGGGAACGGGAAAACCGAATGCCGAAACCTGAAAATGGTGAATCATGGCCTCCATCGAGCGCTTGACCAGCAGCTTGTCCAGCGGGAAGGCGATATCCGGCATATCCACCGCAAAGGGCCCATCGGGCATCTGATCCATACACTGTTCGATCATGCGGATGCTCTCACGCATCTCATCGACACGGCATTTCCAGCGGCAGTAGCAATCACCTTCTTGCCCCACGATCACGTTAAAATCGAGGCGGTCGTAAATTTCATAGGGCGTATCGCGGCGGATATCCCACGGCACCCCGGAGGCGCGTAGATTGGGTCCGCTCAACCCCCAGGCGATGGCATCCTCAGCCGAAATTTTGCCGATATCCCGGGTGCGTTTCAGGAACATACGGTTCCCACCCACCAAGCGCTCATAGTCCTCGATGCGGTCGGACAGGATATGGCAAAACTCCCGGCAGCGTTCTTCGAATCCCTCGGGAAGATCCTCTCTGACGCCACCCACCCGGCAGAATGAGGTATGCATGCGGGCACCGCTGATCATCTCCATCAAATCCATCAGCATTTCCCGTTCCCGCATAACGTAGAGCAGTGCGGTCATGGCACCAAGATCCAACGGTAATGCGCCGGTAATCAGCAGATGACCCGAGATACGGGCCATCTCAGCCATCATGACCCGGATATATTGCGCTCTTTCCGGCGCCTCTATTCCCAGCAATTTTTCTACCCCTCGCACAAAACCCAGATTATTGGAGGGTGCACAGAGATAGTCGAGCCGGTCGGTGAGTGGAATAATCTGCGTGTAAGTGAAGTCTTCCGCCAGTTTCTCGGTGCCGCGATGCAGATAACCGATGACCGTATCAACTCCCTGGATCTTTTCACCTTCCAGATCGAGAATAATGCGCATCACACCGTGCGTACTCGGGTGTTGAGGCCCGAGATTAAGCATCAATTCCTTGGTCAGCCTGTTTTCCTGTCCGCTGGTTTTGAGTTCGCTTATCTCAGTCATACGTTACCGGCCTGTTTGTAGTGTCGCGGGTCTGGCGTTACTCCTCTCCAAAGGGGTTGTACTGATCCTTGTAACCGCGCAAGGGAAAATCTTTCCGCATGGGATAACCTTCAAACCCTTCCCACATGTAGATGCGTCGCAGATCGGGATGTCCGGCAAAGGGAATGCCGTACATATCAAAAGTCTCCCGCTCCTCCCAATTGGCAGTGGGCCAGAGGTTCGTCAGGGTCGGGACGGCCTCATCCAGATCCACCCGGCATTTGAGTCGCACCCGATGCCTGTGTGGTAGCGAGTAGAAGTGATAAACCACTTCGAAGCGGGGATGCCTGGGGTGGTAATCCACACCGCAGATATCCGAAAGAAAGTTGAACCGGGTTTCCGCGTTCTCTTTCAACAGCGTGCAGAGAGCGACCAGGTTTTCAGCCTTGACGATACAGACGCAGTGATCAAGGCTCACATCATGCTCCTCGATCAAGGGGTTGAACGGCTCATCCTTGAGTTTTTGTGACAATTCAAGTGGGGTCATTTTTCGAGCCTTTGCGGGGTGCCCTCTTCCCGGCGCAAGACACGGTCCTGCTTGATCTTCTCCTGCAGCATAAGAATGCCTTGCATCAGTGCATCCGGTCTGGGGGGGCAGCCAGGCACGTGAACATCCACCGGGACAATCAATTCAGAACCCTGCACAACGGCGTAGGTGTTATAAACACCGCCGGAAATGGCACAGGTACCCATGGCGATGACCCAACGCGGCTCTGCCATCTGGTCATACAGAAGTCGCACAATGGGTGCGAATTTTTTAGTGACCGTTCCCGCAATAATCATGACATCCGACTGCCGGGGGGAAGGTCGGAAGATAACGCCGAAGCGATCCAGGTCATAGCGGGAACAACCGGCTGCAATCATCTCGATCGCACAGCAAGCAATACCAAAGGTTTCTGGCCAGAGTGCGGAACTGCGGCTCCAGTTGATGACCGAGTCAACCGACCCAAAAAAGACATTGTTGGAATAACGGTTTTCTAAAGCTCCCATTCGAGTGCTCCCGTTGCCCAGGCATAGATGAAGCCGACCAACAGTAGAAAGATGAAAACAAACATTTCGATGTAACCGAACAGACCAATTTCATTGAGCACTACGGCCCAGGGAAAAAGAAACAGTGTTTCCACATCAAAAATAATAAAAACAATAGCCACCACAAAATAGTGAATCTTGAACTGTCCCACGGAGGCATCACCTATAGGGTCGACACCACACTCATAGGGTTGGTTCTTTTTCGGATCAGGGTGGTCAGGCCGCACCATGGAGGAGATGGTGAGGATCAGCAGGGCCAGCATAATAACCAGACCTGTCATGAAAAAAACCGGCAGATAGTCCAATAACATTGATATTCCCTCCCTATATCACCCCCGGCTCTTCAACGGGATTGATCACCAGCAGTTTAGGAAAATAATGAACGGGAACTAACTGCCGCGATGATCGACGGCATTAATTACATTGACGGGCGGTCGTCAAGTTTGCATCAAAAGCACTTTTTTCGTGCCATGCACCCGACAAACGAAATAAGACGGTTTACTAATATATATCCACACCAGAATGTCCGCACATGGTGCTCAAACTAAAGTATTGACCACAGATCAGAGGCTGTCTACCCGGTTGAAACAGGCGAATTTATGGCAAACCGGATGACTCTAAAAAGGAAGTGAAATCCAGTTAGCGCATAGACCATCACTCATTCGCTACTATACTAAAGTGTAGGACCCTAAGAGAGTCTCTGATTAAGCCCGGGCGAAAGGTACAAGTTCATGACTTGATCAGAGGCCCCCTAAATATGACACTGGGGGGATGGCGGCAATGCTTGTTGAAGCGGTGTTGGCGAAAAAGAATCATCTGATCTGGACAATCTCACCGGATATTTCTGTTTATAAAGCACTGGAAATGATGGAAGAAAAAAACATCGGTGCTTTGCCAGTGATGCAAGACGATAAATTGACTGGCATGTTTTCTGAGCGTGATTACGCACGCAAAATTATTCTGAAAGGCAAATCATCCAAAGATACGCTGGTCAAAGATGCCATGTCGACCTCTGTCTATTGTATCGACAAAAAGAAAACACTGGACGAATGTATGGCGGTGATGACTTTAAAAAGAGTCCGTCATCTTCCGGTAATGGAAAATGAAAAAATGATAGGTTTAATCAGTATTGGTGATGTGGTGAAAAACATCATCAATGAACAAGAACATGTGATTGAAAATCTCTACCAATATATTCGAGGTGTTTATTACTAAATCAATTGTGATAAGACTATTAGATATTTGAAGAAATTCAACGAAAATCCCGCGATGAGATATTCAGTTCACCCAGCCAGTCACTGCAATCCTCCAGCTTGTGAGCAATCAAATGCACTACCTGCCCTTCACGTTGCACCTGACCCTTGACCAGTAACAGCCGGGCGTTCAACACCACCTGACGAAAACGCTCCAGCATCTTGGGCCAGATGACCAAATTGATCTGGCCGCTCTCATCCTCCAGGGTGGCAAACATCACGCCGCTGGCGGTGTGGGGCCGCTGGCGACAGATTACCAGACCGGCCGAGCGCAGGAAGGTGCGATTGTGCGCTGCCTGCACCTCGGCTGCCGTACGCACTCCGGCGCGGCGCAAGCGGGTGCGCAGCAGCTGTAGCGGGTGCCGTCGCAACGACAGACCCAGGGCGTCATAATCAGCGCATACCGCCTCCCCCAGTGTCGGTTCCGGCAGCGCGACTCCCCGCTCTTCTGTGGATGCGGCAAATAACGGGGTTGGTTCCTCGACACCCAGCACCTGCCACTGGGCCTGGTAACGGTGCCCGCCCAATCCAGCCAGGGCATCGGCGGCGGCCAGGGCCTGAAGATCACGTTCGTTGAGTCGGGCGCGCCGGGACAGATCAGCGATATCGGCAAACGCATTTATCCGGCGTGTCTCGACCAGACGTTCCGCGCCTTTGTGTGACAGTTCATTGACCAGGCGCAGTCCCAGTCGCAACTCCGCCCTGGCATCCCTGCCCCGCTCCAGGGAACTGTTCCAGTCGCTGTGGCGTACATCCACCGGATGCACCCGTACGCCATGGCGCCGGGCGTCCTGGATCAGCTGTGCGGGGGCATAGAAACCCATCGGCTGGCTGTTGAGCAGACCACAGAAAAAGGCCGCCGGTTGGTGACACTTGAGCCAGGCCGAGGCATAGGCCAACAAGGCAAAGCTGGCTGCGTGGGACTCGGGAAAGCCATACTCGCTAAAGCCTTTGATCTGATCGAAAATACGCCCGGCAAACGCCTCGCTATAACCACGTTGGCGCATGCCATCGAACAGCTTGCGCTGAAACACCTCGATGCCGCCACGGCGTCGCCAGGCCGCCATGGCCCGTCGCAGGGCGTCGGCCTCGCCGGCGGAAAAACCCGCCGCCACCATGGCCAGTTCAATCGCCTGCTCCTGAAACAGGGGCACCCCCAGGGTGCGGTCCAACACACTCCGCACCGTCGGGCTGGGATACTCCACCGGCTCCAGTCCCTGTCGCCGCCGCAGGTAGGGGTGCACCATATCTCCCTGGATCGGCCCTGGGCGCACAATGGCCACCTCGATCACCAGGTCATAAAAACAGGCCGGCCGCAGTCGTGGCAGCATGGTCATCTGGGCACGGGATTCGATCTGGAATACGCCGACAGTATCGGCTTTGCTGATCATGGCGTAGGTGGCCGGGTCCTCGGGCGGGATATCCTGCAGACGAAACGGCTCTCCCCGATAGTCACTGATCAGGGCCAGGCTGCGACGGATGGCACTGAGCATACCCAGGGCCAGTACGTCGATTTTCAACAGCCCCAGGGCCTGCAGATCATCCTTGTCCCACTGAATGACCGTGCGCTCGGGCATGGCGGCATTTTCAATCGGCACCAGCCAGTCGAGGCGTTTTCGCGCGATTACAAAACCTCCCACGTGTTGCGAGAGATGGCGCGGAAAGCCGATTAGCTGGGCGGTCAACCCCAACAACTGGCGTATTTGCGGCTGTGCCGGATCAAATCCCACCTCACGAATACGCTCGATGTTCAATCGGCGGCCGTCCCACCAACTGTGAGTGGTGGCCAGGCGGTCCAGGGTGTTCGTCTCAAAGCCCAGGGCCTTGCCGGTCTCACGCAGGGCACTGCGGGTACGGTAGGTGATCACCGTGGCGGCCAGTGCAGCCCGGTGACGGCCGTACTTCTCATAGAGGTACTGAATCACCTCCTCGCGTCGCTGGTGTTCAAAGTCCACGTCGATATCGGGCGGTTCGTTACGCTCTTTAGAGATAAAGCGTTCGAACAGTGTCGACAGGCGCGCCGGGTCCACCTCGGTGATGCCCAAGGCGTAGCAGACCGCCGAATTGGCCGCCGACCCTCTCCCCTGACAAAGGATTTCCCGCTCCCGGGCAAAGCGCACGATATCGTGTACGGTCAAAAAATAGGGCTCGTAGTTGAGCTCGCCGATCAGGCGCAACTCATGCTCGATCTGATCGCGCACCTTGGGATTCACCCCGTCGGGCCAACGTACCTGCATGCCGGCCTCGGTCAGGGCGCGCAGATGGGCCGCCGGGCTGAGGCCCTCCGGTACCAGTTCATCGGGGTACTCGTAACGCAGCTCGTCCAGACTGAAACGGCAACGCTCGGCCAGGACGCAACTCTGTTTCAGCCATTCCCGTGGATAGATCTGTGCCAAGGTTGCCAAAGGCCGCAGGTGGCGTTCGGCATTGGGATAGAGCGCCCAGCCAACCCGGGCCAGCGTGGTGCGATGGCGGATGGCGGTCAACAGATCCTGCAATTGTTGCCGTTCACGCCGGTGCATGTGCACATCCCCGGCGGCCACGATGGGTAAACCGAAGTAATCGGCGCTGGCACGCAGTGCCCGCAGATATGGTTGCTCATCACCGGTTAAAAGCCGGTTGGCCTCCAGCCACAGGCGATCGGCAAACCGTTCTGCATACCGGGCCAACCGGTCCCGGTCCGCCGGATCTTCCGGGTGCAACAACAGAAGGCAGCCCTGAACGCCGTCGAGTCCATCAATGGAGAGCCGGTATTGCCCCTTCTGTGCAGCACGCCGGGCCTGGGTAACCAGGGCACTCAACTCGGCATAGGCCTGACGGTCGGTGGCCAGCAGCACCAGTCGATCACCCTCCTCCAGCCGGAACTCGCTGCCGATGATCAGCGGCAGTTCCTGTGTCTTGGCCTCCTCGTGGGCCCGCACCACACCGGCCAGGGAACACTCGTCGGTCAGCGCCAGGGCGCGATAGCCCAGCCTGGCCGCCTGTACCACCAGCTCCTCCGGATGTGATGCGCCACGCAGAAAACTGAAGTTGGAGAGACAATGCAACTCGGTATATTCGGCAGGCAACGGGGTCACCTCAACCAAAACGGCCGTGCAGGTACCAGTCCCGCTCATTGGCCTGCCTGAACAACCACAGCCTCGCGCCGTGGCTGTCGGTGGCGATGAAGTAATCACGCCGCACCCAGCGCCCCTGCCACCAGCCGCTCTCAATCCGTTCCGGTCCCTGTTCCAGGTGCAACGGCCCGTCACGCCATGGCCCTTCCGGCCCCTGTCGTAATCGCTCCGGTGGGTCCAGCAGCCACAATGGGCGTTGCCCCAAAGGCGTCCCTTCAGCCGAGTCGGCCAGGCTCCAGGCCGACTCAGGGCGATGGTCGGCCAACACTCCCAGTCTCCGTACCGCATCCCTGCCCAGACGGGCCTGTAGGCGCTCCCACAGGGCCTGTCCGCTGAGTTGCCCGAACGTATGACCAAAGAGTCCCTGGCTGGCATGGTCGGCCAGCTGGAAGTCAACACTGGCCAGGCGCAGTCCCAATACCGGCGCCTGAAGTGCTTCCCGCTCCAGGCGATCACGCCAGAGTTCCAGCAAGTAGTCCGGATCACGCTGCGGCTGAAGCAGCTGCAAAACGATAGCGGAGGGTGGTATATCCACATACTCCAGTGTCAGCGTCAGCTGATCGATGGTGGCGTCGGCACCCAGCAGTGCCCCGCCCAACTCCTGCAGCAGACGTCGCAGGCCAAACAGCAACCCGGTGCAGTTATCAACCTCGGCCGGCAATTCCAGCCGCGCCTCAAATCGATGCGGCGGTTGGAAACAGGAACGGGGATCGGGCTGGTGACCCAGGGCGCGATCGAGCCGATCGAGCCACTCCGCACCCAAGCGTCGGCGCAATCCCGCTCTTGGCAGGCGCAGGCACTCTCCCAGATGTCGCAATCCCATACGGCGCAGTGCCTGGCGCTGTTTATCCGACAAATCCAGACAACCTAACGGGAGCGCGGTGAGTGCCGTATGCAATGCTTTGTCCTGGGTGATTACCAGCGATTCAGGCAAGGCGCTAAACCACCAGGCCGCCTGGGGATTGGGCGCAATCCCGGTGCGGGGCGAGTGACCGAGCAGGGCACAACTGGCGATTATCTGTTTATGCAGCGCCGCCACCCCGCCGAACAGGCGGCGGCTGGCACCAATCTCCAGCAGCAGCCCCTGAGGGGAGTGAAGTACCACCTGGGAGGTGAACTGCATGGCCCAGTGGGCCAGGCGCTCCAGCCCTTCCGCCTCGCGCACCATGTCCCGGTCAATGACAGAGAGGTCCGGTACCAACAGCTGGGCCTGCTTCATGCTCATGCCCCGGCGCACGCCGAGCTGACGCGCGGTTGGGTTGGTATCGAGCACCTGTTGACGATTGGCGCGTTGCTCACGAATCACCAAGGGTGAGGCGGCCGCCTGAATGGATGAGATCAGTTCCAATGCGAGGTGCGAAAAACGCAGGGCCAGCCAGAGCATCTCACACCGCCAGACAGGTGCCGGCACCGGGACGACGCCCGCGACACTTGAGCAGTTCTACGCCCAGTCCCTGGGGCTGGGCGCTCAGCAGCAGGCGCAAGGCCGCCGGAGAACTTTGCGAGGCCGCCGCCCGGGGACGAAACAGGAAACCGGGACACTCCCCTTGCTCGGCGGCCAGTTGCAGGCGGCGCAATATCCGGGTGTTGATGGCCTTGGGCCAGAATAGTACGGCGCCACAACTTCCCGAGCGCAGGCACTGCTCCGCCACCCAGGCGGCGTCACCCGCCTTATCGGGGGAGAGCCAGCGCATGCTGTCCAGGGATACCCGCGCCTGGCGTAGCGCCGGGGCATAGGGAATATAGGGCGGTGAGATCCAGACCACCGGTTTCCCGGCCTGCCCCAGCTCACCCAGCAATGGGCGTAGCAGGCCCAGTTCGCCGATGCCATGATGATTGACCAACAGTTCGGTGAGTGCTGCTTGCGGCCACCCGCCACCGGCCAGCAACAGGTCCAGGTCCGGATAACCACTGGATAATGTCTTCGGCTGGTGGCCGAGGATCAGTTTATCGCCGCGCCAGACAGGGGCGTTTGAGAGGAGCTCTTCCAGGATCATCGTTCTCTAACCAAGAGGCAACAGTCACAATCGCGCGACAGCCATCCGGTCCCTGTAAATGAGGGATTGATAACTGTCAGATTCGTGCCTTAAAGCATAGAGAACATGTAGAGAACTTTCAATAGGCCGTGCTTGGGTAATCAATAGTGGAAACGTTCAGCGGACCGAGATTTATTCCCTTTTGTACCGGTGTTCCTATCCCCCAATAAATAGTGGCTCTGTCTGAGTTTACTGTTGCAGCACCGTAGCCTGGATGCAGCCGCCACCTCACAGGCCAGAAACCATCACCCGCGGCCAGAGCGGCGGAATCCGGGAAGGCCTCATTATCCCAATCCCGGATTCCGTTGCATTCCATCCAGGCTACCCGCTACCGTGAAACGATTACCCCGAAGCATTGCATTCTTGAGGTTATTGGAAAATATTCGCAACAGCTAACTCCTGCATAGCCTAATAAATGCCATTCTCTTTTTGTAGCCAACGAATGAACGGTAGTATTTTATCGACATCCTTTGTTGTAGCGCCTTCTACTCTCGGCATGTCACCAAACGTCCAATGGTGCGCCTTCACCCCCTTAAGTGCGGCTTGGTAAAAAGCCGCATCCGCGTGATGCGTTGGTTTATAGAAGTCGTGTAATAACGGCGGCCCCTGCTCTGTACCATCGCCCCATTTCCCGTGACAACTGGAGCACAGGGCCCGAAACCTGTTCATGCCAAGGCCATATTTGAAAGGGACGCGTGGCGTTCGTAAATTAATCTTTTCCGCACTATTTCCCATTTGATGGCCAGGCGTTCCCGTGGAGGGTGCCTGCTGAGCAGTTGCAGTTGCGGTTGCAGTTAAAGATATGGCTAATAATAGAAGTACAGTGAGTTTTTTTTGCATAATACTTTCTCTTGTCACAGGGTTGCCGGGTAATTGTGCATCACCGATCATTGTTAAAAGCAGATAGCTTATGAGCGTTTAAAATACCCGATTAAGACTGCTGGTATGACCGTTACCACACCCAGTAACAGTAGCAGTAACATGGCGTCGTTCAAGTTGGCTGCCGCCATCTCCCCACCGAAATGGGCGAGTAGGAAACTTGCTGGAACAAGACCTGCAATGGTTGCCAGTAAAAATCGCCATATATTAATTTGCGTCAACCCTGCCCCGTAACTGACCAGATCAAAAGATAGAAATGGTATGAGCCTCGAAACAAAGATCATAGCCATCAGTACGTTTTGTGAACCCAGCCAACCCAACATTATTTTCTCACCAAACAGTCGGACTAATGGCTCCTGACCCAATAATCGAGCAATCCAGAATGCCCCAGTTGCCCCGATAGTGGCCCCGGCCACGACGTAAATGGTGCCCCAGGTGTGACCGAATACGGCCCCGGCCGCCAAGGCAATGGGTGCACTGGGAATCGGATTTATGATAACCGCAATGGCCATCAGTGCAATAACCGTAACTGGACCAATGTACCCAAGATCAGCTATCCAGGCTTTTAGTTTTCCGGAATCTGTGATGGCAGCGAGTATTTCCTGCTCTTGCAGAAAGTAATAAACCACTACTAGAGCCAGCACAAATATCACCAGTATACATATCCGTATATGTAGTGCTTTTAACCGGCAATCCGATTTATCCATATTGATATCGAAAGCAATAATATCAGCCGTTATTTCGGTGATTTATTGCAACAGGCAGGAGGCGGTGCCTTTGCATTGTCCCGTGCATTGGTATCTGAATATTGATAGAGACTGCTTTTAAGCCGTGCCCACCAATTATCTATCGGAGGAAAATCCGCGTCAGTTAATGCCTGAACTATCGTTTGATAGTTCATTTGACTGGCATCGTATAGAACCCATAGTTCCCGATTCTCATTATCTATCGCTATATTTTTTACACCTGCTAATTCACTGATAACATCTTCCACAGTGAAAAAATTGTCGGTGTGATTTGTTGTGGAAATCCTAATACGACGCAGGACTTCCCAGGTGCCTGTAGGCTTCAGTTGATGTGGTGGTTTCATATCTTACCCATGTGTCGTTAACTGTTTAAATCCTTGCGCTTTTGCTCAAATTCTTCGCGATCCATTTCTCCTTTTGCATAACGCTCCTTCAGTATCTCTTCCGCAGACTTTGATTTTTTTTCTTGATTATCGCTGTTACTTATAAAAGATTTGATCATCCAGATAATAGCCACGATAACAAAGATCCAAAATAACCACATAAAGCCCCAACCAAAACCAAACATGTGTCCGTCGTACATTTTAACCTCCTCTCTAAATACGAATACGTTTAAGCCTTAATGCATTACTGATGACTGACACGGAACTGAAACTCATGGCGGCAGCCGCAATGATCGGTGAAAGTAACAACCCAAACACAGGGTATAAGACACCAGCAGCTACCGGAACGCCCAGTGCGTTGTAGATAAAAGCAAAGAACAGGTTCTGGCGGATGTTACGCATAGTACCCCTACTTAACCGTCTTGCCTGCACGATACCACGCAGATCCCCCTTGACCAGGGTTATTCCGGCACTTTCCATCGCTACATCCGTGCCAGTACCCATGGCTATCCCTACATGGGACTGGGCCAGTGCCGGCGCGTCATTGATACCATCTCCGGCCATGGCTACGGTACGACCTTCGGCCTGTAGTTTTTTGACTATCGCTGCTTTTTGATCAGGCAATACCTCAGCTTCTACCTTATCTATACCGAGCTTGTCTGCAACGGCCATGGCGGTGGTGCGGTTATCTCCTGTCAACATGACTACCTTCACACCCTCAGTATGCAAGTCACGAATCGCCTGTGCAGTGGATGCCTTGATAGGATCGGCCACACCAATGATTCCGGCAGCCTTACCATCAATGGCTACAAACATAACGGTCTGTCCCTGGTTGCGGCCGGTTTCAGCCAAATCGGGCAAATTACCCGGATCAATGGAAAGTTCTTCAAACAACTTGAGGTTGCCAAGGGCTACCCTGCGTCCGTTAATTGACCCGGAGACCCCTTTTCCTGTAATGGAGTCGAACTGATCGGTTGAGTTCAATTTGACCCCCCGCTCTTCTGCGCCACGAACAATGGCCTCTGCCAGCGGGTGTTCGCTAGCCCTTTCCAGGCTGGCAGCCAAAAGCAGAACATCATCTTCGTTGAAGCCCTGGCCTGTCTGTACCGCGACCAGTTTTGGCTTTCCTTCAGTCAGCGTGCCCGTCTTATCGACAACCAATGTGTCGACCTTTTCCATAATTTCCAGTGCCTCAGCGTTCTTGATCAGCACGCCCAGGGTCGCTCCTTTGCCAGTACCCACCATGATCGATACCGGAGTTGCAAGGCCCAGTGCACAGGGACACGCAATAATGAGTACAGCAACAGCGTTGATGATCGCGTGCGCCAGGCGTGGTTCAGGCCCATAAAATCCCCAGACTATCAATGTAACTACCGAAATCAGCACTACGGCGGGTACAAAATAACCCGCAACAACATCCGCCAACTTTTGGATGGGTGCCCGTGAACGCTGTGCCTCGCTGACCATACGTACGATCTGCGCCAGCAGTGTATCACTGCCTACCTTCTCAGCACGCATCAGCAAACTACCGGTACCATTAACAGTAGCGCCTATTAGCGATTCACCAGTTGACTTCTCTACTGGAATCGGCTCGCCAGTGACCATCGATTCATCCACTGCACTGCGCCCATCGGTGACAACCCCATCCACAGGTACCTTTTCACCTGGACGTACACGTAAGATGTCACCCGGCATGACGGATTCCATAGGGATATCCTCCTCGGTGCCATCTGCGCGTACGATGCGCGCGGTGTTGGGAGCCAGACCCAACAGTAACTTGATCGCCTCATTGGTATGACTGCGAGCGCGTAGCTCTAATACCTGACCTAACAGGACCAGAGCCGTGATCACGGCTGCGGCTTCAAAGTAGACGGGAATAGTCCCATCGACATGCAACATACTGGGTGGAAAAATACCGGGAAACAGTAACGCAATGACGCTGTAAATCCAGGCCACAGCCACACCCAGCCCAATCAGTGTGAACATATTGAGATTCCAGCTCACTACCGACTGCCAGCCACGTACAAAAAATGGCCAGCCACCCCACAGCACTACCGGTGTCGCCAACGAAAATTCAATCCATTGAACGGTTTTCATGGAAAGACCATCCGGCAACCATGTGGGCATGAGGTCTGCGACCATCGCCAACAGGAAAACCGGTAAGGCTAATACGGCACTTACCCAGAAGCGACGGCTCATATAGTCCAGTTCTTCATTCTTTTCTTCCACACTAATGGTACGCGGCTCCAGTGCCATGCCACACTTGGGGCAGTTGCCTGGATGATCCTGTATGATCTCCGGGTGCATTGGACAGGTATATTCAGTGCGTGTAGCGGCCATGGGTTCACTCATAGGTTCAAGTGCCATACCGCATTTGGGGCAAGGCCCCGGCTTTTCTGTCTGAACCTCCGGGTGCATTGGGCAGGTATAGGTGCCACTGGTTTCCGATATCTGGGCATCGCCCTTGGTGACATGATGGCCGTGACATTTGTTGTCATGATGATGTCCGGTTTCATGATGTGACTCTTTATCAGCTAAAAAGACAGATGGATTAGCTATGAATTTATTTTCGCAGTGTTCGCTGCAAAAATAATAATCGGTTCCTTCGAAACTGGATCGGTGTTTGCTCGTATCAGAAACCGTCATACCGCAGACCGGGTCGACATAGTCAGATGATTCAAGATGTTTTGCGGATTGTTTCATCATTTTCTCCGAACACGGTTAGCTGAAGGCTTATCACTCTTCGTTGTTTTCAATTGTTTCAATAAGATGGCAGATGCTCGAGCCCGTGGGAACCCCATTTGGCATGAGTTTCCACAGTTCTAATGCTTGCTCCATTCGAGCTTGCAGCTCTAGCATCTCCTCAATTTTGATGCGATTTTCTGTAATGCGATGCTGGACAATATTTCTTACATCGTCACAAGGTGATTCACCGACATCTGCATGCTGTATGATCTGTTTGATCTCGTTTAAAGTGAAGCCGAGGTTTTTCGCCATTCGTATAAAACGAATTAGACTGACATCTCGTGTTGAAAAAAGACGATAACCATTATCCTGCTGATCGGCAGGTAAGATCAGACCGATGCGTATGTAATAACGCACTACGTGGGCCGGCGCATTACTCTGTATTGCAAGCTCGTTTACTGTGAGCATCAGTCTGTCCTCCTGCCTGGGGTTATTCGCTATTTTTTCTGCAGTTCAACCAGTTGTTGCAACAGCTTCTCAATGTTAGCCATATGTGTTTCCATTTTAGTCATATGGGCCTGCATCATGGCGTGTCGCTCCTCCATCATTTTCATCATCGGCATGCCATCCTTACCTCCGGCCATCATCGGCATTTGCCCATTAGCCATCGGCATTTGCCCATTAGCCATCGGCATCTGCCCATTAGCCATCGGCATGGATGATGATGCCGCTTTTGCCTCGGCTTCTTCTGGATGGTGCCCTGAGTCTGCCATCGCCGGGACGGAAACTGCTGCAACTAAAAGTGCCGTGACCATGGTTCTTGTAATACGCATATTCACTACCTCGCTAACAATTGTTTTTTGCAGAAAACTGCTTAATGAACATAAAGGTACAACCTATGTGTTACGCATAGGTCAAGTAATATTTTGATCATCTCAGTCGGTCATGGATCCTCCCATGCTGTCCCGCACACGAAGCAGCCGGGAACGTACTTCATCAGCCAGTTTGTCAATGTTCTCCCGCTCGACCAGTTTTAAGACAGCAGATGGATCCATGAAAGCAACGCAAATTGAGCCGTCTTCTTCTTCCCGTAACACCACGTTACAAGGTAGCAGGAGTCCAATGTCGGGATCCGCCTCAATCGCCTGGTTGGCCAGCGGTGGATTGCAGGCACCCAGTATCTTATAAGGCCTCCTCTCTATACCCAGCTTTTCTTGCAGAGTGGTCTGGACATTGATTTCAGTCAGAATGCCGAATCCCTCCTCCTTCAATGCATCGATTAACTGCTGTTCTATCTCTTCAATCTTTCCATTCAGTAGTGTTGAAAAACTGTACATGGTGTTATTCCTCTGTTTGAAATTAATACACTCGACCTTGTTGTTTATGTTGGTCGTCATTTGCCTGCCATATTGGCTAATTGTCCTGAGCATTCTGCTCATTCCAAATGCTGTAAATCTCGTCCGACCAGTGAGACTGAATCCAGGACAAGATGTCATCGATTTGTTCGCTATTAAACTGATCACCAAATCCAGGCATGTTCCCACCTAATGGCACGCCACCTTCTATAACCGTTCGGCGTAAGGTGGAAAGCGGATGGTGCCAGGCATGGGCGGTGCCATTCAGCGGAGGCGGAGGATATTTTCCTTGCGCGTCAACTTTTTTCCAGTCGGGAGTGCCCGACGTATCGGGTTTATGGCAACTGGCACAATTGACCTGATACAGCTTATTACCTCTTTCTATCTGCGCTGAGTTGTACCAGCGGCCGCTGACAACAGCCTTCTTAAATGGTGCCGCTGCAGTATTTACAGGTGTTGTGGCGCTTATTTGATATCCATACCCAGTTAGCACCAGCACGCCTGCAAGTATTACTCCAATGACCAAAGGTTTCTTCATACTCATAGTGCCTACCCTGTCATCCGACCCATTCATCCGTGGACAGAGTGAATGTCACCGTATCGAAATATCAGAACCAAATCCGAATGCCAGCTACAAACTGAACATCGCTGGTATCCTCGCCATCGGCCTTGGCAAAATCAGCGGTTTGGCCAAACTTCCTGGTCCAGTTTACGCCGATATACGGCGCAAACTCCCGTCTTACCTCATAGCGTAACCGCAGCCCTAACTCCATATCCGATAACCCAGAGCCAATACCCACTTGAGTATCGTTCTTGCTATATAGGTTGACTTCCAGTTCGGGCGATAGGATCAGCTTCTGGGAAAGCATATATTCATATTCGAGGTCCAACCGGGCATTTACCTGTCCCGATTCGCCAATGAACAAACCAGCATCCACATCAAATTGATAAGGAGAAAGACCTTTGAGCCCAAGTGCCAAATAGTCACGGGTTGGTTTTGGCTTTATATCGTGCCGCCATCCTGCTTGAAAATCCCAGAATGGAGCAATTGCCCGACTGTAGAGAAACTGTACTTCCGCTTCTTCTGTATTTCCGTCAATACGTTCCAACTCTGTTTTAAACCAGAATTTGTTCAGGTCATAACCGACCCACGCATCCGCATCCAGCACCAGTGTATCAGGTCCATTTGAGTCCCTAAACTCCAGTTGATCGATCATCACCTTGTAAAGCAGTGGGTCATCTGCCTCACCGGCTAACGTTGTTGAAGATAGGGTGACAAACATCATTACGACTAATGTGCTTTTCATTTTAATATTTCCTCAACTTACAATGACGGTTCGGAACATGCCAGGCATGTGGTATAGCAGGTGGCAGTGATAGGCCCAGCCACCTTCCGCATCCACGGTCACGCGATAACTGATGCGTGAACCAGGCTGCACAATCACCGTATGTTTACGAGGTAAATAGTTGTTGTCTCCGGTCTCCAGGTCGCTCCACATACCATGGAGATGCATCGGGTGATTCATCATGGTGTCATTTACGAACGTGATACGAATGCGTTCGCCCAGCGTCCAACGCAACGGTTCGGCTTCACTGTGTTTAACCCCGTTGATTGACCACATATAGCGTCCCATATTGCCGGTCAGATGAAGTTCCAGTTCCCGGTCCGGGTCACGATGATCATAAGTGGTGCGCAAGGCATGCAAATCCGCGTAGGTGAGAACACGCCGCCCATTATTACGCAGACCGACGCCGGGATCATCAAGGCGATACTGAGGACCATCTGCCCGCATATCCACGTGGGGACCATACTCAGTCCGGGCGTGATTGACAGGACCCGCGGTGAAATCCGATGGATTAGGTTTGAGTGACTCTGTTCCCATATGCCCACCGCCCATCATCTGATGCTGGCCCTGTTCCATACCTGGCATCATGTTGCCATCGGGCATTTGATGTTGGCTGTGATCCATGCCAGGCATCATCTGCCCTGCCGGCATTGGTGGCTGTTCATGCTTCATGCCAGGCATTGTCTGTCCAGCCGACATCTGATGCTGGCCACCGGCCATATCATGTCCGGCAGCGCCCATCATGTTCATGCCCATATCCTGATGTTCCAGGTTGGGTACCGGGTCTATCTTTGGGACTGCGGCGGTCATTGAAATGTGCGGTGTCAGGGTTCCACGTGCATATCCTGAACGGGCGATATCCTGTGCAAAGATGGTGTAGGCCCTGTCTTCCATGGGGGCAACGATAACGTCATAGGTTTCCGCCACGCCAATGCGGAATTCGTCGATCGAAACAGGCTCGATATTTTGGCCATCTGCCGCAACCACGGTCATTTTTAAACCGGGAATACGGACGTCAAAAAAGGTCATGGCGGAACCGTTGACAAAGCGCAGACGGATTTTTTCACCCTTCTTGAACAGTCCTGTCCAACCATCTGCGGGTGTCTGTCCATTAGTCAGGAAGGTGTAGGTATATCCGGTTACATCTGAAAAATCGCGCTGGCTCATCCGCATCTGACTCCACATTTTGCGGTCGCTCCAGGTGGCAGCCAGTCCTTTCTCCCTGAGATCTTTCATCAGATCGGCGTGGGTTCGTTCATTGAAGTTGTAATAATGACTCAGTTTTTTCAGCTTTGCGTATACATCAGTGGGGTCTTCATCCGTCCAATCAGAAAACATCACCACATAATCACGATCATAGGTGAAGGGGTCAGGTGCTCTCGGATCGATGATGATTGATCCGTAAAGCCCAGTCTGCTCTTGAAATCCCGAATGGCTGTGGTACCAGTAAGTACCGCTTTGGGTAACAGGAAACTGATAAGTAAAGGTTTCTCCTGGTTTGATTCCAGTAAATCCGTTAGCGATATCGGGTACACCATCCATCGCACTGGGCAAGATAATGCCATGCCAATGGATTGAACTGGTCTCTCGCAACAGGTTGGTCACTCTGAGTGTTACGATGTCACCTTCACGCCAGCGCAAAGTGGGTGCTGGCAATGACCCATTGACGGTCGTCGCGATTCTGGGAGTGCCGGTAAAATTGACCGCCTGTTGTCCAATGGTCAAATTGAAATGGGTGCCGTTGAGGGTTTGTGGTCCCTGTTGCTTCGATGCGGCAGCTAATAAAGAGCTTGAACCCAGGCCCATACCGGCGAAGGCACCCCCCATGGCCATTCCTTGTACAAATTGGCGGCGCGTCAACGTGACGCCCCCGTTGTATTGGGAGTAACTATTATTGCTCATGACACATACTTCCTCTGCATATATAGAACGGCTGATAGGTAATCAATCAGCGGATCTTCTCCAATGGCTGCTGGTTATTCAGCAATCACCGGCAGGGAAATCAGGATCTGGGTGGGCGATAAAGCGAAGTTAATGAACGGCTTATGAAATGCTCGCCAACCAGCGTCGGCAGAGAGTTCGAAGTGTGGATTGTTGAAAATACTGATACTTGAGATGTTGCAGGCGCGCAGGATACACACTGCCCGGATGAACAATCATGGTTGGTGCTATCAGTGTCAGTGTTGTACTGATCACAATTGTGGGTGGTATGGTCATACCCATGGTCCACATCGATTTGTGCACCTGCTGGCAGATGCGCATCACCAGATTGCTTGGGGAAAGTGGAAAATTCTGCCATAGCACCCTGCATAGGTGCCGCGCCCAGCAGTATAGCGAGCATAATGGCGAGTAATTTCTCAGGAATATAACGCATAATGCGGTAGATGGTAATCTGTGATTTTAATCAGTTTTTAATGGACATGCGATCTTTCAGAAAGTTTCATCATCTTCTGGTCGTCAGAATATAGTAGGTGGGGCATGAGCTACATGCCCCATCCTTCCTGAAATATCAGCCAAAACAATTCGGCCCTAACAGCGACAGAGCCTTTTGTTGCTGTGCTGGCGAAAGCACTGAACGAAGATTTTGCAGCGCATCGCTCACTTTTTGCCGTGACTCCCACATTGCCTGATGAAGGTTATTCCGGGTGGGTCCAGTTGCTCCACCCTGTGGTGTCCACATCGCCTGATGGCTGGCCTGACCTTGAGCGATATGGGCCTGAACAGCTGCAGTGTAGTTATCCCAAGCTGCCTCCTGATCCTCCGTGAGGGCCAGATCAGCCTTAACTGCCGACAGTTTTTCCGCTAAATTCGTACCCGACTGCCCCATCATTCCAGGCCCCATGGCGCCACCTTGCATCATTCCGGGACCTCCCATCATTCCAGGGCGCCCCATCATACCTGGACCCATGGGGTTTTGATTGCCAAATCCTTGCTGCATCATGTTCGGATTACCATACCCGCGATTCATCATGCCAGGGCCCATATGATTGCCATACCCGTATCCCTGCTGCATCATATTCGGATTCCCGTATCCGCCATTCATCATGCCGGGACCACCCATGTAGCCATTGGGGCCGTGCGCCAGCAAGGCTCCGGTAGCGGCAAGACCGACTCCAAGACCCGTGACAAGAACTAAAGTTTTCGTGATGGTTTTCATGTCAATCTCCTTACTCTTTGGATAATCAAGTGGGCTTTTGCCCTCTCTGTGGATTATTAAACCACCCCCATGTAGCGTTATTGTTTCCAATGGTCTGACTTAGGTAGCGAACTCTTTCATCTGCCGAAACTGTTACACTTTGATACAAAAATAGGATATTGGGGGATGGTATAACTACCGTTACGAACCAATTGGTACTCAGAGATGGCCCAGATCGATCACATTCTGATAGTTGATGATGACCCGGAGATACGTGATCTCCTGACCACCTACTTAACCAAGAGTGGTTATAGGGTTTCAGCCGCCAGAGATGGCCGGCAGATGTGGCGTGAGTTTGAACGTAACCCCATTACATTAGTGGTATTGGATGTGATGCTACCCGGTGATGATGGATTGACACTTTGCCGAAACCTGCGCAGTCAATCGAATGTGCCCATTATTATGCTGACCGCCCGGGGCGAGGAGATGGACCGGATACTGGGTCTGGAAATGGGTGCGGATGACTATCTTCCCAAGCCCTTTAATCCCAGGGAACTGCAGGCCCGTATCAAAGCGGTATTGTGGCGGGCCAGGGAGTTGCTGGATAGCCGGCCTGAAACCGGCGAGCAGATCCGGTTTGCCGGTTGGACGCTGGATACAGCGGCAAGGCATTTGATCGCTGAAGATAAGGTGATTGTGTCGCTCAGTGGCGGTGAATATAAACTGCTACGGATATTTCTGGATGCTCCGCGCAGAGTACTTTCGCGAGATCAACTCATGGTTAAAATGGAGGGCCGGGACTGGACCCCTGACGAACGCACTATTGACATTCAAATCAGCCGCCTGCGCAAAAGACTACGTGAAGATGCCAGGGAGCCGCAACTCATCAAAACTGTACGCGGTGAAGGGTATGTTCTGTCGACAAAGGTAGAAAAGAGATGAGTTGGCTACCTTACCCCCGCAGCTTGTTCAGTCGTCTGGTGCTCCTGTTGCTGTTTGGCCTGGTGTTAGCCGAAGCCATCACTGCACTGGTGCTGACCAGAGATCGGGGCGAGGCGATACAAAGGGCGGCCGGAATTCACAGCGCCCAACGTATTGCAGGCATTGTCAAGATCCTTGAACGGATGCCTCCCGTGCAGCGCCAAGAGACTGTTAACGCTCTGGACGCGCCGGGCATGCACATCAGTCTGTCGATTCCACCTCAGGCTGAACAGAACGGGATGCCCATCAGTGACAGCACACTTTTTCGTGGTGTACTTCGCTACTATCTGGATGATGATCGTACGGTTTACCTGAGTCAGGTAGACAATACTGCCCGACAATATTTCAACTTAAGGAATGGAATACCGATGCAGATGGGTAGAGGGTCAGGTATGCACGACATGATGCAACGGCATATGGCTGAGGCAGGGCTGGTATTGCCTTCAGAGGGTGCGAACCTGATTCAAGTCGAGCTTAGAGATGGTCAATGGGTCAGTTTTGGTGAACAACTTCCAGAAGAGATGACCGCTTGGCCACTCCGGGTGATTCTGGCTCTTGGCCTGGTCCTTATCACTCTGGCACTGGTTGCTCTCCTGGCTGTACGATGGATCATACGCCCACTTGCCTATCTGGCCGATTCAGCCCGTGCACTGGGAAAGGATCTGCAACGCCCCGCCCTGACGGAAGAGGGACCAGAAGAGGTGCGGAGTACCCTTAGAGCCTTTAACACCATGCAGGATCAGATACGCCAATTTGTTGATGAACGATCACGCTTTCTGGCAGCTATTTCGCACGATCTGAAGACTCCGATTACCCGCCTAAGACTGCGCAGTGGCTTACTCGGGGATTTGGAATTACAAGCAAAATTCGAACGTGATCTTAATGACATGGAAGAGCTGGTACAGGGCACGCTTGAGTTTATGCGTGATGAAACCGCCAATGAGCAGAAACAAGCATTAGACATAAATGATTTGCTTGAGACCATGCAAATAGATGGCGAAGAGGCTGGGTCAAAGATCACACTCCAGGGTCACGCCCGAAGTGCCTTTTACTGCCACCCTATCTCATTGCGTCGCATGATAAACAACCTTGTGGACAATGCTATCAAGTACGGTGGCCAGGCAGATATACAAGTTGAGGATTCTAAGGAACACCTGAAGATCAGCATCACCGATTTTGGGACCGGCATTCCTGATTCCCAAATGGATCGGGTTTTTGAGCCCTACGCGCGACTCGATAATTCCCGTAGCAAAGAGACAGGCGGTACGGGTCTAGGGCTGACTATCGCTAAGAATATCGCTGTCGCGCATAGGGGAACCCTCTCACTGCGGAACAGAGAGGCCGGTGGACTGCAGGTAATTATTACCCTACCTAGATAATGGTTGTAATTTTGTGAGTCTGATATAAATAAATATCTGAACTAATTTATTCATGGTGAGTCTCATTTCCGGACATGCCGATGAAAATAGATTCCAAACGGCATTTGCAATCCTTGACACATCGTTTAAAAAAATGAGATTGTGCGACCCATGACGCATGTAACCCGAATGATCACTGTGTACTTGCTGGCGCTTACGCTGGCTGTATTGCCGTTTTCAACCAGTTTCGGGTTTTTCATGGCGGGCTCCGACTTTGGCATGACGGCGGGGCATGCCGATTTCGAGGGATGCAGTGACATTGCCGATGACGCCGCCGCGTGTCTCCAGGTGTCTGATCTGCAACAACATGCGGATACTGATGATGAGTGCTGCAGTGACCACTGCGACTCTTTTTCTGGTGCCCAGATCTGTACTGATATAACCCAAGAAACAGATATCCCCTTCACTGACGAATATACCGCTGCCATATCTCCCCGGGTCTCTGACTTGATACCCACGCAGTTATTAAGACCCCCACTTCTCATTTCATAATTCAATACTTCCACCTGTTGCCGGCCATGGTTGGCCAAGTGTTGAGATATTCAACCTGAAATAGGAATCCCTGCATCAAGGTTTTTCCCGAGATGGGAGTGTTGATTCCAAGAATTCAGCTGCATGTATTATTCACGTGATGCATCACCAATATGAAAGCGCTGAATGTCTTGGCAGGCCACTGTTACCATTCGAATCAAATTGGCACTTTTAATTAAGTGGAGAACTAAACATGACAAAAACACTTAAGATGGATCATCTTCTCAGCGGAGCGCGGCTGGCATTTCTGTTCACGGGCGCGCTATTGACCGGCGCTGTTGTGGCCCATGGCGAAGCCACGGGGGTGGTCAAGGAACGAATGGAAATGATGAAAGGTGTGGGTGACAACATGAAGCAAGTTGGTGCAATGATTAAAGGACAGGTAGCCTTTGATTCCATCGTGATTGCCAACAATGCCCAGGCGATCAGTGATGCCGCACCGCAAATTCCAGAACTGTTTCCAAATGATAGTTTACATAAGCCAACCGAGGCGCTACCAGCTATTTGGGAAGAGTGGGATCAGTTCTCCGCGCTCTCAGTCAAATTGAGTGACGAGGCAAAAAAACTCCAGGAAACAGCGCGGGGTGGAGATAAACGGGCAATCACCCGGCAATTCGCAAAGTTGGGAAAAGTCTGTTCGAGCTGCCACACCGACTACCGGAAAAAAGAAGAGAAATAGGGAGTAGTACCATGAATTCACCAATTGTTAGGCTACTACCTTTGTTGATCGCTGTCGCTACGGTCCCCACCACTTGGGCCAACGAACGTGAAATTAACGATCCGGTCAAGAGCGGGGAGTATATTTTTAATATGGGTGGCTGTGCGTCCTGCCATACAGCAAAAGATGATCAGCCCCTGGCTGGAGGATTGCCTATGGAAACCCCTTTTGGGGTCTTCTACACGCCCAATATCACACCGGACAAGAGTACCGGTATTGGAGATTGGACCAACGCAGATTTTATACGTGCTATGACAAAGGGTGAAGCACCTGATGGCAACCATTACTACCCGGCTTTCCCGTATACCTCCTACAGTAAGATGTCGCGCCAGGATCTACTTGCGCTGAAACAGTTTCTAGATAAGCAAACGCCGATAGCCGCAAAAAACAAATCGCATGAGCTTTCGTTTCCCTTCAATATTCGCCCCCTCATGACAGTGTGGAAGCTGGTGAATTTTGATAGCACACCATTCCAGACCAACAGGAAAAAATCACCCGCATGGAATCGCGGCGCATATATCGTGAACGGTCCGGGCCACTGTGTCGAGTGTCACTCACCCCGCAATGTGATAGGTGGTATTAAAACAGACGAACTACTGACTGGTAACCCAAAGGGGCCGGAAGGAGAAGCCGTGCCTGGATTGACTATGGCTAATGACAACCGGGTCAGTCAATGGAGCGATGAAGATCTGCTGTTTTCCATTCAGATCGGCATGACTCCGGACGGTGATTTTCTCGGTGGGTCTATGGGGCATGTGATTGAAAACTCAACAGCGAAGTTATCAGAAGAAGATCTGAAAGCAATTGTCGAGTATCTCCGCGACACTGAGAGTTAGCCGTAGCAGGAAAACTCTATTCACACATGCGGTTTCGTACCCAGATTTATCTGGACGTGGCAATTATTTAATAAGCCAATATTCATGGGAATACACATGACACACAACAATAGACAAAAATACTTAAAACCATATGTTGCATTGTTTCTGGCGATATCGGTTTTCATTACCCTATCCTCTGTGCGGGCAGAAACGAACCTGTCAGAAACCGACAAGGAAGCCATTGCCAATGAAGTCAGATCTGAAATTGATAGACTAGTTAATCAGGAGGGCATTCTTGATAAAGCTATTGAGCGTGGAATTATCGATTTTGTAAATAAACAACAGGCAGTAGCGAGGAAGCAGAAGGAGTCTGCCAGCTCCCGTCGAGCGGAAAATATCAGAAGAGTCTCGCCTGGGGATGATCACATTCGTGGTAATCCAGAAGCTACAATCAGTCTGGTTGAATACTCTGATTTCGAATGCCCATTCTGTAAACGATTCCACCCCTCCGCTGGCCAACTTGTCGAAAACAATGGTGGCAAGGTGAACTGGGTTTACCGACACTTTCCTCTTGACTTCCACAACCCCGGCGCACAGAAGGAGGCCGAAGCTTCAGAATGTGCTGCCAAGTTGGGTGGAAACGATGCATTCTGGCGCTATTCTGACCTGATTTTCTCCCGCACAACATCTAACGGCAAAGGTTTCCCCATCGGCAACCTTGTACCACTCGCAGTAGAAATAGGATTGGAAGAAACACCTTTCAAGCAATGCCTGGAGAGTGGTGAAATGCGTGATCGAGTGCAGCGTGATTATGATAATGGCGTCTTATCAGGCATCACCGGCACACCCGGCAATGTCTTCGTTAACAACCAAACGGGACAGGTAATTGCTGCATCAGGCGCACTTCCTGTTGAGCGCCTCCAACGCATTGTAGATGCGTTATTAGGGAGTGAAACTCGCCAATCAAGTGGGGAAAAGTAAGTATGAAAAAGTATCTGCTTCTCAGCTTCGCCATTTTTCTGACGGCATGTGAAGCGCCCGACCCTGAAGCGAGTCGCGCGGCGCTTCATTTGCCGCCGGAAGGCTTTGTCGGTGATGCGAATCAAGGCAGCGCACTGTTTGAAACCAATTGCTCTTCATGCCATGGGATCAATGCTCAAGGTACTGAGCAAGGGCCTCCACTTGTCAATAATGTCTATCGTACCGCCCATCATGCAGACTTTGCGTTCCATATGGCGGTCCGTGATGGCGTAAGACAACATCATTGGGGGTTTGGTGATATGCCCGCCGCACCCCAGATAACACCTGAACAAACTGCCCATGTCATAGCTTATATCAGACAGGAGCAGTCAAAAGCAGGTATTACCCGATAATCCCATGCGTAACCTGGAATGCCTGACAAAATGACAAAACCATGCAATCGAAAAAGCCGCCTGACAAGGCCCCGCCATGTTTGAACTTTCAGGAATAAGCATCATCTCTGCTTTTGGAGCGGGAATCATCTCTTTCCTTTCGCCATGTGTACTGCCCCTGGTCCCCGGTTACCTCTCCTATATAGGCGGTCAATCACTCGACGAGATCAGGAAAGGCGGCACCACTTCAAAAGAGACGCTGATTATAGTTGGTTATAGTCTTTGGTTTGTTCTGGGATTTACTACTGTGTTTGTGACCTTTGGCGCAAGCGCAACAGCTCTGGGTCAATTACTACTCAGCTATAAATATGAAGCCAATATTATAGGCGGCATTATTATTATAATTTTTGGCCTATTTATGACAGGGTTGCTTCGATGGTCATTTTTGCAACGCGACATACGTGTACACAGTGAATTACCCGGGGGTAAAGCGCTGTCATCATATCTTTTAGGACTTGCCTTTGCCTTTGGCTGGACACCCTGCATTGGCCCCATACTTGGAGCCATACTCACGGTTAGTGCAACATCAGGTGTAGTCAGTAACGGTATCGGCCTGTTAACGATATATTCGCTGGGGCTTGGTGTTCCTTTCGTGTTGGCTGCACTGTTTACCGATCAATTTCTTCATCACGCCAAAAAGTTCCGAAAACACGGACCACTTATTCACCGCATTGCGGGAATCATTATGATCATTATGGGAATCGCCATGATTACAGGGTATTTAAGCCGCTTCTCATTTTGGCTGTTAAAGACGATTCCCTGGTTTGGTAGTGTGGGTTGATTAAAGCTTCATATTTACAATGCTGATCAACAAATACAGCAAACACACTGACTTGCCATATCCGGTTCATTTAACCTTAATACTAGGGTGTATTGCATATGAAAACATCTGAGATCATACAAATTGTCGTTATCGGCTCCGCTTTGGTAGGGGGTGGTGCAGTCATTGCCTCCAAAATCATCGGCCCTGATGAAAAGGAAACTACTGTCGCTGTAACGGTACCAACACTCACCACCACGGCGGTTAAGGGAGAGAAATATTACGCTAAAAGTTGTAATTCTTGTCACGGTGATAATGCAGGTGGCACTAAAAACGGTCCGCCGCTGGTTCATGACATTTATAACCCCGGACATCATGCTGACGAGGCGTTCTATCGTGCAGCGCTGCAAGGTGTCAAGCAGCACCATTGGCCATACGGCAATATGCCACCCCGACCCGAAATATCGAAGCGCGAAGTATCTTATATCATCGCTTATGTTCGTGAACTACAAGAAGCGAATGGCATAGTATACAAGCAGCATCGAATGTAGTAGTTAAATACAGGATGCAGGATGTGCTGAGCGCATCAATCGCGACCGATGTGGTTCGTTTCACTCACGGCATCCGGGCTTTGTCCGGTTACGCCTCCAGCTAACGTGACCGACAGCTAACTGACTCCTGGCCAGTTCCTTGGCTTGCTTAGGTTGGTACCCCAGCAGGCCACGGTTGCGCTTAAGCTCTCGGCTAATGGTGGACTTGTGGCGCCCAAGCGCCTCGGCAATTTCTGTTGGATCATGTCCCGCTTTCGGCAACGCATGAATTTGGTATCGTTCTTCTTGGGTAAGCTGTATGTACATGATGTTCCTCTAACTTTGACCGGTATGGGAAACCGCACATGTTACCGCGGCTTACCTTCTTACCAACTCAGTTGGGTTGTGCTTGGACATTGAATTCGCGTCCAATGGATATCGCGACAAAATAACTTATCAGACTCACAGGGTATTTTATCATCTATCGCTCATGCCCTGCTTCTTGCCAGGCTTTTTGCATAGGTGAAAGCAGATACTCCATAACAGTACGGTGCCCTAAGTGAATCTCGGCAACTGTCAGCATCCCTGGGGAGAGCTGCATGTGACGGTCATTTGTCTCAAGGTATTGCTTATCTAATCGGATGAGCGCTTTGTAGCGATATCCTACAGACTGATCGAGAGATCTATTGTTCTGCCCTGCCGGTTGTGTACCCGCATCTGATGCATCTGCACCAACATGGAGAACTGTCCCTTCGATCATTCCATACTTTTGAAATGGGTAAGCAGCCAATTTGAGCTTCACGTTTTGTTGCTTATGCACAAAACCGACATCTTCATTACGAATATGCACTTCAGCTTGCAAAGGTTCTTCCTGTGGTACCAGCGAAACGATTACGGTGCCGGGTGAGACAACGGTCCCTCGGGTGTGAGTTGCGAGATCCTTTACAATGCCACTCTGTGGTGCACGCAATACCAATCGATCTGACTTATGTTCAATTTTCTCTAACTCCTCACGTAATCGAAAAGCCTGTGACTCTGTTTCAACACGCTCATTCTGAAGATCACTGCGATAACTCGATATAATCCTTGCCAGCTTTTTTTCACTGGCGGTTATCGTTGAAGTCAAACTGGAAACCCTTGCTTCCTGTGCACGGAGATCACGTTCTTTCTCCAGCACTTCGCGTTGTTTTTCTTCGAGCGCGATGGAACTGATATAACCATCCTTACCAAGTTTTTCGTATGCCACGAGACTTCTGCGATAACTTGGAATTGTCTCCTGAAGCTTTTTTAAAATCTCTTCTGAGGCACGAAGATCATATTTAACCTTACTCAGGGTCGCCCTTTCCTGATCCAGCGTGTCGTGGTGGGTCTTAAGGTTGGTGAAATATTGCTGTTCTACATGAGTATAGAGGTCAATAGGGTCACCTGCCTTTTGCTCCATGGGTAGATCTGACAATTCAGCCTCAATACGTCGTAACTGTATCTGTTTTAGCTTGTATTCATTTCGGACAGCACGGGCATCCGAGTCAGCGAGTTTGGCATCCATACGCATAAGAACTTGCCCCGCCTCGACCTCTTGCCCCTCATGCACAAGAATATCCTGTATGACCCCGCCTTCTGCCGGTTGCACAATCTTGATATAGGATTTTGGTACCAAACGCCCTTCCGCAGTGGCAACGATATCCAGTTTGCCGAAAATCGCCCAAACCAACAAAATCAAAAACAACGTTGCAATGCTATAAAATACCGTGCGCGGGAGTTTAGCCGGAGGGCGTTCCTGGATGGAAAGAAGCCCCGGCGCAAAGTCCAATACATCCTCGGATAGATGTTCTGTATCATCAGGTTTCACGTGTCAGGCCTAACTTCACTCAGTCTGACGTATCAGCGGATTCCGGCGCCCATTTATGCACGATTGTTTTGCCAGGATTATCACAGGCTGGCAGTAATGCATTAACCACTTTCCCTGGAAAAACTGTGTTCCTTAATTCCTGCAGCGTCTCATCAAGCTGGCCGAATGGTGCTATTGCATCAATAATCCACACATGGTCGCCTGTCTGCCATTCATGAGGGGCTATTTTTGCCTGCCCTGCTTCCAGACGTGCGGCCACGGCATCATTGACCAGAGCCCAGGTAATGAATGCGTATGGAAGCTCGTTTTTAGTATAAAGTCGGCACTGATCAAGTACGATCGGTGGTAGCACTGCCCAATCGGTATCCCCAAGAAACATGAATTTTTTTATAGGATCTTTAGCGTAAAGCCAAAGTGCAGGGCCCAGAATCGGCAGTTTAGATAGGGCGCCTTTGGCTTGTTCGAGCGCTGTCATCGTGGCGGCTTCGATATTTTTATCACTCATGTCGGCTTCTCCTTTACTTTAATACTTTAATTGCTTGTTGCGTGGCTACTCCACCGAACTTAGCCAATGCGATAATCCCACACACGGGTGTCAAGGTGGCTGCCCGCGGTCTGAGCCTGGCTACCGAAGCGCGCATCATTCAATACGTCGCGGACCGCACCCGGGGAGGACATCGCGAGCGTCCCCTCTTCCGCATAATGAACGGCAAGCTCTCCACCCAAGGCGGTATTCTCGCTGTCGTTCAGATGAGCATCAAGTAACCCATTCATCAGCGACCAGGATGATAAACGTGGATTGGCGGTGCTGATGGCATCGAACTGTTCAACCAGCACACGGAAATCGAAGGTTTTTACATCCTTGTCATTGGGCTTTCTCCAGTGACGTCCATGCCAGTCGTTGTCGACGATCTGCAGGGTCACAAAATTTCGCTTCGCCTCGTCAGCGTACCACTCCTTGAAGGTGATCTGATCGTGACGGCCAGCTTCCAGCAATAGATCCTGCCCGTGGCGTCGAAAGTGCAGATCTTCCGCTTCTATACCGCCGCCCAGCGAGAGCGTGTTGTGTGCACCGGCATCCGGCAGTACGGTATCGCGGCCATCACCCCGATTGAAGGCAATCAGGTTGGCGCCGCCACCTGCCTGGATCGTATCATTATGGCGCCCGCCGGCTATGAAGTCATTACCGGCACCTCCCTCGATACGGTCATTGTGCAGTCCGCCAAGCAAGGCGTTATTGCCACCCTGATCACGTAATAGATCGCGCCCGATTGAGCCAAACAGGATATCTGTACCGCAGCCACCGTCCAGGGTATCGTTCCCCGGCCCGTCCAGCAGGTAATCGTTCCCACCTTCACCATACACCTTATCACCACCGGCACCGGCATAGACGATGTCGTTACCACTACCCGAGTGGATAACATCGTTGCGCGGTCCGGCAAGGATGATGTCATCATCGCGGCCGGTAGTAATGCTACGTGTCCATGGTCGTCCCCAGGTGATGTGTGTCTTGACCAGCAGGTCATCAATAGTGTTGACACCACCATCGACAAACTCGAAGCGCTCGATGGGCGAGGTGATCTGTCCACAGCGATCCACCGACACCGTGAAATCAAAACCCTGATCGGCCTGTTCGCAGCCGCCCACATTGAGCATGCGAACCTCTGCTGTGTAGGTTCCATCCTCCCCGGTGATACGCAAGGCCACGTTGTCGATGGATAGACCGGCACCGAAGCGAACGCTGTCGCTGCCGGCGGTGTCATCAATACGATCAAGACCATCTCCCACATTGATGAGGTAGGTATCATCCCCCGCACCGCCAACCAGCTGATCTTCGCCAAGGCCACCAAACAATACATCGCTGCCCAGCCCACCGACTATCAGATCATTGCCTTCGCCGCCATCCAGCGTATCGCTGCCCGCCTGACCATCCAGGGTATCGTTGCCACCACCGCCCGTGATGAGGTTGTTACCTCCGTTACCGATCAGTCGATTGTCCAACTTGTTTCCATTGACATCAATGTTGCCATTGCCGGTCAGTGTCAGATTCTCAACATGTTCCGGCAAGACATAGCTGACACTCGAATAGATATTATCAATGCCCTCGGCAACGGCCTCGAACACCGTATCCGCCACATTGTCGACGATGTAGTCGTCATCGCCTGTACCGCCGGCCATCGTATCGGCGCCCGCGCCGCCGTCGAGCCGGTTGTTCCCGGCATTGCCGGTCAGCATGTTATCCAGTTCGTTGCCGGTTGCATCTATATCCGCCGTACCGGTCAGGGTCAGGTTTTCAACATTCGCCGACAGATTGTAACTGACGCCGGCTAGAACATGATCGTCACCGGCATCGGTTGTTTCCATCACCTTGTCTGCAGCATGATCGACAATATAGGTATCGTTGCCGGCCATACCCATCATGGCATCAGCTCCAAGACCGCCATCAAGACGGTTCGCCCCATTATTGCCCACCAGCACGTTGTCCAGCACATTGCCCGTGGCGTCGATATCTTCGCCGTCCAGTAGTTCGATGCGTTCGATATTCGCCGGAGTGGTCAGGCTGATTGTGGTTCGAACCGTATCGTAGCCATCATCGACAGCCTCCACCACGACATCCCCCGTGCTATCCACATAGTAGATGTCGTCTCCACCGCCGCCGACCATGGTGTCGTCGCCCGTCGCACCATCAAGTACGTTAGCCGAATCGTTACCAATGAGCCGATTGTCCAGTCCATTGCCGGCACCATCGATGGCTGAGCTACCGGTCAGCATGAGATGCTCCACATGTTCCGGCAGTACGAAGCTGACTGATGAAAGCACTGATTCAATGCCACCGTCCATCCACTCCGTCACCGTATCACTCAGATCATCGACGATGTAGGTGTCATCGCCTGCACCGCCGGTCACGGTCATACGTTCCATTAGCGAACCGTGACGTTTCCTTGATAAGGGTTTCTTCTTGTAGACTTAATGTCGATATCGTTCATACTCCCTGTACTGTTCATTCAGATGATTGTTTTTTGGAATCGAAGAACCGCTTCAGCAGCCCATTGGCCGTATTGACGTTCTGCTCGTTCGCGTGCTTATAAACCACATTCCCGCGTTTCATGAACGCCTCTGAGAACTCAAATGTAAATACAGGATCAGGCGTAGTATCGCCCCATTTAAGAATACCCCTCTGGAATTTGTCGGCGGTCTGCTTGTCATAAAATCGCATTTTGCCCACGCCGACATACCTTGGGCAAACCCCCGATCCTGTGTAACTGATGAAAGAGATGTCTTCCAGAAAGTCCCGGTCATATTTTTTGATGCTTGCAGCACCCGGCATATTTTCGCCAACCCGGATCTCCCCTCCCGATTCTAGCGGTCCGCGCCCGCCCATAATGAACGGGTAACGTTCATAATGATTATGTCCCGGGTAATACAGATAATCCGTCGAATACAGGCCCCACTGAAAATTATCCTGTCGAAAATCCTCGCGCACCCAAGGCAAGGGAGCATCATTATCAAAGTAGATATCCATCTGGCAGTCCATGCGCGGCCAGCAGCTCTGCTCATTTCTCCCTAACCCACAGGTCGTAGTGCCGATAGTGGTCATCCGAAATGCCACCGCCTGCATGCCTTTAATGTCAGGATCGATCCATTTTTTCGGCATGTGAAAACGTTCGGCGAATTCTTTTGTGTACGCCCAGACATAAGGGTCATACACAAATGTTTTTCCTTTCTTGAACGTGAAGTTATCAACATAGTAACTGTCGTCATGGGCAAGATTGTCGGCCGCTTGTAGTACAGTGCTGATCATGCTCATTAATACAATCGGAAATAGCCAAAACCTTCTCATCGCTTGCTTGATAGCCCAGCTCATGCTGCCATCCTCCGTTTGTCATCATTTGCCGCAGGTGTCAGCGGCTCGCAATTGGCATCCACCCAGGCCATGCCGGCCAGCCCCCTGCTGCCCAACGCCACGGCGGCATTGCTGAACAGCTCCCGGCCGCTGTCGGCTTGGCTGTTGTCGTCGCGATCCAGGGTGAGAAAGGCGTCATCGCCGCTCAGCCAGCCGGTCTGCTTCAGGAAACCCGAATCATCCACGTCGAAAGCGACATTGGCAGCGTCTTTGCCGATGGTCTCAATCCCATCACCATCAAGATCCAACATCACCGGGCGGAAGGTCTGGGTATCCCCGGTCACCGGGGAGGCCAGCTGACCGTCGCGCCCGGCCCGCTCCTCTTCCGTCAGGCCCGCCTTCGGGTCACCGGCGTCGGTCTGTATCTTGGCCGTCAACACTTCCCATAGGGGGGCAATGGCACTACGGGATAACCCTGAACGCACTACGCCTTCCACAATGGACTGGTAGGATTCCGGTGAACCGGTCTCGGCATTGTAAGGATTGCCCGAGGTATCAAAGCGCAACGCGGGATGCTGCTCCTCGCCCGTCAGCGGGTCGATGTCGCTGTAGCGGTAGCCCGACATGTCGTAGCCGATACTTGGCATGCGATTGGGGATGATGCCCAAGGCGGAACCCGGGTTCTGCTCGCGCTCACGCTCGATCAGGGCGTTCAGGGTGGCCAGTACGCTGTCCATGACGTTGTTGACCGCCTGGTCACCGCCGGTTTCGCCACTGCTCTGATAAGTGATGCCGGTGTCGTTCCAGACAAACCGTCCTGTACCCCAGGGGTCGGGAATTTTGTCATTGTCGAACAGCGAGAAGATCATTTTGGCTACCGATAGTGCAATACCGACCGGCGCGGTGGCTGGATTCATCATCAACACACTGGATACGGCGCCCACAGCATCGCCTTGGGCGATGCTGTTGACCAGATTGAGATACGGCAGCGCTTTACTGAGTGTGCCCAACGCCTCTCCGGCGGCCCCGAACTCCCCAGCGGCGATGGCACTTTGCAGAGCTTGGTCGCCACTATAGCCCACAAAGTTGGCGTAAGCGGTCGCGCTAAAATTGATCGCCTGCGCACCCATCGTCACCGCTCCCAGGGTGTCACCCTGTTCTAGCGCAGCGTCCAGACTCATCAGACTGAGCACGCCACTGGCCATGTTGGAGGCACCGGAAAGGTTGAGGTTTGGTGTGTTGTTGAGAATCGAAATGTCATTCGCTAATCGCAATCCGGAGGCGACAACGGGAAGGGGTTCGCCTCTCTGGATGGCGCGGATGAGGGACAGGGCATCGATGACGGTGGGGCCGTATTGATTTACGCTTTCAAGAAGTGCTTGCCCACCAGCATCATCAACAGCGAAGGTAACATTCCCACTAAGGGCAGTGGTTCGTTTGACTATCCGACCATCGTATAACGTGAACGTCTCAGTAATCGAGCCATCCGATGCCACTTGTACGGTCGGTGGACTACCCACCTTATCAGTCAATCGATTGCCTCTGCTACCGTATTCATCCCATAGCAAATTGCCATATTCATCCTTCCCTTCGGTATGTATCACCACTGGCGCAGATGGATCGAAAACCCTGTTTGCTGGAACACTTCCGATACTTAGACCCAGATTTTGAAAGAAACCCGTCGCCCCTTCGAGTGTGAGTGCGCCTAATCCTTGGGATGGTCTGAAAAATTGAAGTTTTTGACTTCACTTGCCATCCACTGTTAAACGATCACAAAAAAACAGCCTGTTTGCCTCGTTGAAAGGGTCTTGATTTTGGCCCTTTCAGGACTATCAGGCACA